>Ga0081606_1000023_pt1 | contig 211129 bp, 174 predicted proteins | sample EareggfetidaYelm_FD_71127 | JGI IMG/M metagenome (GOLD analysis project Ga0081606, IMG submission 71127) | Earthworm egg capsule microbial community from the University of Washington, USA - E. fetida Yelm (SPADES assembly) (version 2) | ecosystem: Host-associated > Annelida > Reproductive...
ATGAACGTGGACCGCTACCGTCACACGGCGACGCTGCTCAACAACGGCACGGTGCTCGCGGCCGGTGGCGCCAGCAACCATGACCAGGCGTCGGCCGAGTACTACGACCTGCGCAAGCTGTAGGCGCGGGTCCGCCGGACAGACGTGAACGGGAGGGCGGTGCGAGCCGCCCTCCCGTTGTTTTTCAATGCTCCCTCAAGGCGGCGCGGGAAGGGCCACGGTGTTGGGCGCTCCCGGCTCGGGGACCGCGTGCCGGGTCAGCAGCAGCTCCAACTCGGCCAGTTCGCTCGCGTGACGCAGGGGGGCGCGGGCATAGGTGTCGCGCGCGGATTGGGCGAGCTTCCAGGCGCGCTCCGGTTGGCGCCGGGCATCCCACAGCGCGCGCGCCAGCGCGAAGCGCACCGAGGCCGTGTACGCCGGGCGCAGGGGGTTGCGCTCAATGACGGCCAGGACGTGCTCCAGCAAGGGGATGGCCTCGGTTGCCCGGCCGAGCTTCTGCAAGGCCTCGCCCTTGCCCGCGAGCGGCAGCACCCCGGAGGGAGAGTCCTTGCCCAGCGACTTCTCGAAGAAGCCCTGCTCCTGCTCGAAGAGGGCGAGCGCGCGCGCGGGCTGTCCCAGCTCCAGGTAGCTGGTGCCGATGGCCACCCGCATCAGGGCGGTGGTGATGTGCTCCTTGCCCAGGGTGCGTTCGCGCAGCTCCAACGCCTGCTGGCGCAAGTGCAGGGCCTTGTCGTGCTCGCCGCGCGTGTCGTACAGGTCCGCGAGTCCTCCGAGCGCCTGGGTATGCACCCGCTCGTAGCGGGGGGGATCCTTCTTCGTGAGCTCCAGCACTTCCTGGTAGGTGCGTTGCGCGAGCGCCAGTTGCTCGAGCGCCGTCCGGGCATCCGCTCCCTTCACGCGCGCCTGCAGGAACTCCAGGCTGTCGGGGCCCGTGAGCTCGCGCTGCAGGTTCGCGGCCTCCTCGTAGTGCCCGAGCGCCGCGGCGTCGTGCCCTTCCGCGGCCTCGAGATCTCCATAGGCGATGTGGAACTGGGCCCACTCGTCCGAGCGTTCGCCGTAGGCCTGTTGGCCAATTTCCCTCACCCGGTCGAGCAACCGGCGTGCGTCGGCCATGCGCCCCTGGAAGGCGTACATGTTCGACAGGTTCGTCATGGGTTGGGTGAGGAAGGGGTGGAGCGGCCCGAGGTTCGTCTCGCCCAGGCTCACGAGCGTCTCGAAGGCGCGCTGGCTCTCCTCGTGCCGATCCAGGTTGCTCAGCGCGGCCACGGCGTTGGTGCCATAGCGCAGCGTCATGGCATTGGCGGGACCGAGCTGCCGCTCGGCCAGGGCGAAGGCCTTGTCGAAGGCCTCGTGGGCCTCGGCAAAGTGTCCTTGCTGGTAGAGGGCCAGACCCCGGTTGTTGTGGAAGATGGCGCGCAGCTCGCCGTGCTCCCCCAGCCGGTCGAGCGAGGCGAGCGCGAAGGGCTCCCAGCGCGCGGCCTCCTCGGGCGGGCCGTGGGTGTCGTAGTAGCCCATCAGCCGCACACTGGCGGAGGCCGCGACCAGATCATGCCGCGAGGCATGCGCGAGCCACAGCGCCTCGGTGAGCAGCTCGGGCACGCCCAGGTACTCCCCGGAGAGCAGCTGCGTCCAGGCGCGCATCAACAGGGACTCGGCGCGCACGGGGGCGTAGCCGATCTCCTTCGTGCGCTCCGTCTCCTCGGCGGCGAGCCGCAACGCCTGCTGGAGCTTGCCCGCCTCGGTGAGCGCCTTGACGCGGGCGAGCCGGGCGCGCGAGGCGTCCACCGCCTGGCGCGTGGCGGGCTTCTCGGGAGGCGTCACCTCGGCCATGAGCGCCTGCACGTCCGCGCACCCCTGCAAGCCCCGCAGCGCGCTGGTGGCGGAGAGGGCCTTCTCCACCACGGTTCCGTCGGCCTCGGTGAAGACCTCGGTGAGCGCGGCCAGCTCCTGCAGCCGTCCGTCCAGACAGGCCATGCGCAGGGACATGACGGCCTCGGACTGCTCGCCCCTGAGCCGCGTGGCCTCGCACGCCGCCACGTGCATGTCCTTCCACGCGGTGGTGTACGCGTCGAGTGCCTCGCGCACCCGCCGCCAGGTGTCTCCGGCATAGGTGCGGCCGGTGGCGAGGAAAGAGCTGGATATGGCCGCCTGGCGCGGCTCGTCCCAGATGCCCTCCAGCCGCTCTGGAGCGCCCGTGCACAGGCGGGCCTGACGCTCGTGCCACGAGGCGCCCGCCACCGTCCCCGAGCCGACCACGGCCAGGAGCAGCGCCATGACGGTGAGCCGGCGCCGGAGCACCTGGGCGCGATCCCGGCTCAGCACGCTCAGCAGGGCGTTGAGCGAGGGGTAGCGCTCCCCGGGCTCGCGGTGGAGGGCGCGCAGGAGCGCCCGGGTCACCCAGGGCGGCACCTTCGAGGAGGACGGCGGAGACCGGACGCGTCCGTCCAACACGTTCTGCCGGCGCTCGGCCGGGGTCTTGCCCTCGAAGGGGCGCTCCCCGTGGAGTGCTTCCCACAGGGACACGGCGAAGGAGAATTGATCGCTCCGGGCATCCGCCACGGCGCCGCGGAACTGCTCGGGGGCCATGTAGGCCGGCGTGCCGAGGACCGCGCCCTGTTGCGTCAGGTCCAGCTCCAGCAGGCTGTGCGACTTGACCGGCCCGGTGTCCCGCGACGGTGCGGCGGGGGTGGGGAGGATTTCCGCGGGGGCGTTATGCGGGCGCGCCAGACCGAAGTCCGTCACCCGCACGCGCTCGTCCTTGCCCACCAGGACGTTGGTGGGTTTGAAGTCGCGGTGCACGAGCCCGGCGTCATGCGCCGCGGCGAGTCCCCGGCCCGCGGACAGGAAGGCCGAGAGGATGTCCCTCCAGCCGCGAGGCTCCTGCTGCTGCCATTGCAACAGCGTGCGCCCCTCCACCAGCTCCATGGCCATGAAGACCTGGGCGCCATGCTGGTGCACGTCGTAGACGGCCACCACGTTGGGGTGGGACAGCCGGGCCATGGCCTGCGCCTCACGCAGGAGCCGGGCCCGCCCCGAGGTCATCTCCCCGCCCGTCTCCGGATCTCCCGGCGGCAGCAGCTTGAGCGCCACCTTGCGGTCGAGCACCGAGTCATAGGCCGCGTACACCATCCCCATGCCGCCCTCGCCCAGGGGATCGAGCACCACGTACCGGTCCAGGGCGGTGCCCCGGCCGAGCGGGGCGGAGGCGGGCCCGGGCGGGGAAGCGGCACCCGCTCCTCCGAGTTCGACCGTGCGCCGATCATCGGTCCTCTGCGTGCGGCGCTCGTTGTCATCGAAGGGCTCCATACCGCCTCTCTTCACACGCTCCATGTTACGCCGGAGCCCCATTGCTTCGGGGCACGTCCCGGCCCGCTTGGGGGGCAGCCAGGCTCAGCCTTGTTCCGCGAGCCGGTGCAAGGCGTCCCCGGTGACGCGGAAGACGGTCCAGTCGCTCATCGGCACCGCGCCAACGGACTTGTAGAACGCGATGGCGGGCGCGTTCCAGTCGAGCACGGACCACTCGAAGCGCCCGCAGCCGCGCTCGACGGCGAGCCGCGCCAGGTGCGTGAGCAGTCCCTTTCCATGGCCCTGGCCCCGGTGCTCGGGCAGCACGAAGAGGTCCTCCAGGTAGAGGCTCGGCCGGGACAGGAAGGTGGAATACGTGTGGAAGAACAGGGCGAAGCCCACCACCTGCCCTCCCTCCTCGGCGAGGACGACCTCGGCGTGGGGCCGCTCACCGAAGAGGTGTCGCCGCAGCGCCTCTTCCTCGAGCACGACTTCGTGGGAGAGCTTCTCGTACTCGGCGAGCGCCCGGATGAGCCGGGCGATGGCGGGAACGTCCTCGGAGGTGGCGGAGCGAATCATGCGCGGGATGCTAGCGTTTCGCTCCCACGCCGGGCCGGAATGGCGAGGCGTCCCGCCCTCCGGCCCGGTGCGCTCTCGGTTCTCAAGGAGTAGGGGAAGCCGAGCCGGACGTGGAGGTGTCCGCCGCGCCCGTGGGCTGCTTGTCGATCTCCTCCGCGGGGTAGCCCCGCGCCGCCTCGATGTAGCGCGGAGGCTTCACCTTGCGGCGCTCCTTCGCGCTGAGGTTCTCGGGGCCCGTCAGGGTGGGCTCCGCGTCCGCCGAGGCCGCCTGGACCATGTGTCCGTCACAGAAGAGCCATTCCGTGCGGCCGTTGGTGAACTGGCGCGCGTAGAAGACGTCGGTGCTGCCCACCTCGGGGTCCTTCGCGCACCACGTCTCGCGCGCCTTCTGCTCCCGCCCGGGTGCCTCCTCCTTCCACTTGTTGCGCACCTCCTGCGCCTCGAGGATCTGATCGCCCTCCTTGAGCCGCGCGCGCGACAGCTCCACGAGCTCCTGCCCACGCCGGGTCAACTCCGGGAAAGCCCCCGAGTGCGCGAAGCCGCACCCCTGGAGCGCCTTGAGGTTGGCCTGGTGCACGTTGAGCACCTTGGGCAGCGAGCCCGCGGCGTCCTGGAGCAGCGCCGCCTGCTGGGCCCGCTCGCTCGACCCCGGGGAGTTGGCCAGCTCCGTGGAGGACAGGAAGCGCGCCAGCAGTCCATTGACGCCGCTCAATTCGTCCAGCAGCCAGCGCGGCTCCGCCGCATCACAGATGTTCGCCTTGGCCCCGACGTAGTCCCGGTACTCCGCGCGCCCTCCCGCCAGGGAATAGGGCTGCACTGGCACCGGCGTCGACGCGCACGCTCCCAGCGCCAGGCTCAAACCTCCGAGGATCCATTGCTTCCGGCTCGTGAAATTCATGGCTCACCACTCTAACGGACGAGGCCCGTCACACTGAACTGGTTTGACGTCAAATTACCCTTTCCGGACGAGGTGCGTCCGGTCAGCAAGGGCTCTCGTGACAGGGTCGGCGGTCGCTTGCAAGGCGTGGGTGAGGGCGGACGGGCGGCTGCCCGGTGCCTAGCCGTGCCGCGCGGCGAAATCGATGTAGCCGCGCACCCAGATGAGGTTGATGGCGTGGCAGGCGTCGAGCGGCGTGCGGGTGGTGGTCTCCAGCGTCGCGGCGAAGGGCACGCCGCCGCGCGTGAAGTAGTCGGTGACGCTGCCGTCGTGGTGCTCGATGAGGCCGTCCGCGTCCGTGACGTTGGCCTCGTCCACCTTCTCGTCGCGCAGGACGTGGGCGTAGCGCGAGGACGCTTCCACCAGGGGGCGGTGGGCGGCCTTGTCCCCGAAGACGTACGCGTAGGTGCCCGAGCCGGGCAGGTAGTCGTCCTGGTGGATGTCGAGCGCGGCGGCGGGGGCGGGGTAGCGCACGATGTCCGAGCGCACCGCGCGGGTTTCCTTGGGCCCCGCGTCGAAGAGCGTCCAGCGCAGGAAGGACTCTCCGCGCGCCAGCTCTCCCTTCCAGACTCCGGGCGCCGTCTCGTAGCGCAGGAAGTCGTTGTTGACCTTCTCTCCGCTCCGGTTGTAGCGCGTGCCATCCTCGAAGCCCGAGGGATTGATGCACGGGTAGACGCGCAGGCCCACCCCGCGCTCGCGCGCGTACGCGACGATCTCCTCGAAGTGTTGGCCGAGCGTGAGGGGCCCGGCGGGCTCCTCTCCGTGGAATCCCGAGGTGATGACGAGCCAACGCTCGCCCGGCACGGTGAGGCGGAAGAGCGGATACTCCACGCCCCCCTCGGTGACTCGGGCGTACTCGTTCACCTCGGCGAGGCGGGAGTAGTCGCGGATACGGCGGATGAACTCTTGGTAGTTCTGAGGCACGCCCTCAACCTACTCATTTCCCGGGTAGGTCGAAGTGGCTGGAAGTCCGGCTTGTGTCCGGCCGTGAGCACCGCCAGGGTGGTCCGCTCCTAGCGAGCGTGGTGCGCGCGGACGTCAGCGGACACCTGCTGACGCTGCTCGGGAGTGAGGACGCGGTGGGCTTCCAGGAAGGCGTCGGCCACCTTGTGGGCGAAGCCGCGCAGGGCGTCCACGCGCGCGTCCACGAGGGCATGCACCCGGGTGGCGTCGGGCTGGGCCGACTCCCACTGCTCCAGGGCCTGCTTCCGGGCGTCCTTGTTCTCCGCGACCAGGCGCTTGCCGTCCTCGAAGAGCCCGTCCTTGAGGCCCTGGATCGCCTGCTTCTGGGCACCCGTGGCCTTCAGATCCTCCAGGCGGTCATCCAGCTTCCAGGTGATCATCTGCTTGATGCGCTCGGGGTCGCGCGCGCCGCCGCCCCAGTGTCCGCCCCGGAAACCGGTGAGCAGGACGAAGGCGAGGACCGCCGTGCCGGCGAGGAGGATCTTGTTCTTCGAGGTCATGACCGTGACTCCTTGTCGAGGGCTCTCCCTGGGAGGGTCCTCGCGCTGGGTGGATGCACCGTTCATCGGTGACAGGAGACAAACTGCATGGCCCGCGTTGGGGATGTTTGAGCGGGGCGTGAAGAAGTGTGAAGGGGACGGGCGGACGGACGGGCGAGGGCTCGATCCCCGGACCCAACCCGCTGGCTCCTTCACGGCTTGTACGGGCCATGCCACAACGTGCCCCGGTCCGATCTTCCGGCTCCGGACGCTCCGCGCGGCCGGGAACTGGCGGGCGGCCCGGACCTGAACTTTGGTGCAGACAAACCCCCTCACGACTACTTATCCGCCATGTCCTTTACCCACCTCCACCTGCACTCCCTGTACTCGCTCCTCGATGGAGCGATCCGGATGAAGGATCTCATCAAGACGGTGAAGGAGAAGGGGATGTCGAGCGTGGCCGTGACGGATCACGGCAACATGTTCGCCACCATCGACTTCTACAAGAAGGCGAAGGACGCGGGCATCAAGCCCATCATCGGGATGGAGACGTACGTCGCCGGTCCCAAGGGGCGCGCGGACCGCTCGGAGAAGGTGGGCCACCACCTCATCCTCCTGGCCAAGGACAAGGACGGGTACGACAACCTCAAGTACCTCTCGTCCATGGCCTACCGCGAGGGCTTCTACTACCACCCGCGCATCGACAAGAAGATCCTGTCGGAGCACAGCAAGGGCCTGTTCGCGCTCACCGCGTGCCTGGGCGGCGAGGTCACCGGCGCGGCGTACCGCGGGGACATGGACCACGCGCGCAAGGCGGCGCTCGAGTACAAGAACATCTTCGAGCCCGGCCACTTCTTCCTCGAGGTGCAGTCCAACGGGATGCCCGAGCAGGTCACGGCCAACACGAACCTCAAGCAGCTCAGCCGCGACCTGGACATCCCGCTGTGCGCCACCGCCGACGCGCACTACATCAAGAAGGAGGACGCGCGCGCGCACGAGCTCCTCATGTGCATCGCCAGCGGCAAGACGCTCGCGGACGGCAAGCGCATGAAGCACTCCACGGACAAGCTCTACGTCACGAGCCCCCAGGAGATGCTCGAGTACTTCCACGACACGCCCGAGGCGGTGCACAACACCCAGCGGATCGTCGAGCAGATCAACCTGGAGCTGAAGCTCGGCAAGCCCATGCTGCCCACCTTCCAGGTGCCCGAGGGCTCCACCGCCGACAGCTACATGGCGGACCTGGCGCGCAAGAACCTGGAAGAGCGCTTCATGGAGATCGACACGGCGCGCTTCCGCGCGGGCCAGCCGCCCGTGGACCGCGAGCCGTACAAGGAGCGCCTGGAGCTGGAGATCGGCGTCATCCTGAAGATGGGCTTCGCCGGCTACTTCCTCATCGTCCAGGACTTCATCAACTGGGCCAAGCAGCACGGGATTCCGGTGGGTCCGGGCCGTGGCTCGGGCGCCGGCAGCCTCGTGGCCTACTGCCTGCGCATCACCGACCTGGATCCGCTGCCCTACAACCTCCTCTTCGAGCGCTTCCTCAACCCCGAGCGCGTGTCGATGCCCGACTTCGACGTCGACTTCTGCCAGGACCGGCGCGACGAGGTCATCAAGTACGTGGGCAAGAAGTACGGGGAGAACAACGTCGGGCAGATCATCACCTTCGGCTCGCTCAAGGCCAAGAGCGTGCTGCGTGACGTGTGCCGCGTGTTCGCGCTGCCCTTCAGTGAAGGCGACCGCATCGCCAAGCTGGTGCCGGAAGTGCTCGGCATCACGCTCAAGGACGCCATCGAGCAGGAGCCCCGGCTCAAGGAGATGATGGAGAAGCCGAGCGCCATCGGCCAGGTGGAGGGCAAGGACGTCACCACCAAGGACGTGCTGGAGATCGCCATGGCGCTGGAGGGCCTGCACCGCCAGCCCGGCATGCACGCGGCCGGCGTGGTGATCGCGGACAAGCCCCTGTGGGACTTCGTGCCCACCTACCAGCCGCCGGGGCAGGACACCCTCATCACCCAGTTCGCCAAGGACGAGGTGGAGGCCGCGGGCCTGGTGAAGTTCGACTTCCTCGGCCTCAAGACGCTCACCGTCATCCAGAACGCGCTCAACCTCGTCAACCGCAACCCGCCCAACGGCAAGCCCATTGTCCGCGAGGACATTCCGCTGGATGACGTGGAGGTGTGGAAGCTCATGGCGGATGGCGACACCGCCGGCGTCTTCCAGATGGAGTCCAGCGGCTTCACCGAAATGGTGATGAAGCTCAAGCCGAGCTGCTTCGAGGACGTCATCGCCGCGGGCGCGCTCTACCGCCCGGGTCCGCTCGACTCGGGCATGGTGGACGTGTTCATCAACCGCAAGCATGGCCGCGAGCCGGTGGTGTTCCCGCACCCCGCGCTGGCGCCCGTGCTGCAGGACACCTACGGCGTCATCGTCTACCAGGAACAGGTGATGCAGATCTCCCAGGTGCTGGGAGGCTACACGCTGGGCCGCGCGGACCTGCTTCGCCGCGCCATGGGCAAGAAGAAGGCCGAGGTCATGCAGGCCGAACGGGCCGGCTTCCTCGAGGGCTGCAAGAGCAACAACGTGGACCTGAAGGTCGCGGGGGAAATCTTCGACCTGATGGAGAAGTTCGCCGAGTACGGCTTCAACAAGAGCCATTCGGCGGCCTACGGCCTCGTGACGCTGCACACCGCGTGGCTCAAGGCGCACTACCGCGTGGAGTTCATGGCGGCCCTTCTCACCAGCGAGAAGGACAACACCGACAAGGTGGTGCTGCACATCGGCGAGGCGCGCCAGTCGGGCGTGCAGGTGCTGCCGCCGGACGTGAACCAGTCGGACATGGCGTTTGGCGCGGTGGAGGGGAAGATCCGCTTCGGCCTGGGCGCCATCAAGGGCGTGGGCGAGGGCGCCATCGAGTCCATCGTCGAGGCGCGCAAGGAAGGCGCCTTCAAGAGCCTGTTCGACTTCTGCGAGCGCGTGGACTCGCGGCGCGTCAACCGCAAGGTGCTCGAGGCGCTGGTCAAGGCGGGCGCGTTCGACTTCGAGAACCGCCCGCGCCGGCAGATCTTCGAGAGCATCGAGCGCGCGATGAACCGCGGCTCGAGCAGCCAGAAGGACAAGGCGGCCGGGCAGAGCTCGCTCTTCGGGATGCTCGGGGGAGGGGGCTCGGGCGGCGCCGCGATGAAGGACGACTACGCCCAGGTGGAGGAGTGGTCGGAGAAGGAGCGCCTGTCGCTGGAGAAGGAGTCCATTGGCTTCTACGTGTCGGGCCACCCGCTGCACCAGTACGACAAGGAGCTCAAGCGCTACGCGCGGCCCATCACCGCGGTGCAGCGCGCGCGCAAGGACGAGAAGCTGACCATCGCGGGCGTGGTGGCGGCGCTGCGCGAGCGGCCCACGAAGACGGGCAAGCGCATGGCGTGGGTGACGCTGGAGGACCTGTCCGGCTCGCTCGAGCTCGTGTGCTTCCCGGGCAAGGACGGCACGCGCAACGTGATGGGCAAGGACGGCAAGTGGATGAAGTCGGGCCCCAAGCCCGGCTTCGAGCACTGGGAGCCGCTGCTCAAGAACGATGATCCCATCCTGGTGACGGGCACGGTGCAGATCAACCAGCGCGACGAGGACACGCCGGTGGCGGAGCTCATCGTGGAAGACATCCAGAGCCTCAAGGCCGTGCGCGAGAAGCGCACCAAGCGCCTGGAGCTGCGGGTACCGGTGGACCTGGCCACGGATGATCGGCTGGTGAAGCTCGCGGAACTCGTGAAGAAGTACGAGGGCGCCACGCCCATGGCGGTGAGCCTCTTGTTCGCCAACGAGGCGGAGGCGCTGATCGGCAACCTCGCGCACAAGGTCCAGGTGAGTGACGATCTCATCCAGTCCGTGGAACGGCTCTTCGGCATGAAGGTGGTCGAGTTCGGCTGAGCGTGGGCGTGGACGCTGTCCGCGCTTTGGCTCAGAGTCGCTCCCCTTGGTCGACAAGGAGGGGAGTGACATGACGCAGAGCGTGTTCCGGGACGGGTTGCTGGCGGGCAAGGTGGCGTTCATCACCGGCGGCAGCAGTGGCATCAACCTCGGCATCGCCGAGGCCTTCGTGAAGGCGGGCGCCAAGGTCGCCATCAACGGCCGCAACGTGGAGAAGCTGGAGGGGGCGGTGAAGGGGCTCCAGGCCCACGGCACAGCCCTGGGCGTGGCCGCGGACGTGCGCCAGTACGACGCCATGGAGAAGGCCCTCCAGACGACGAGAGACACCTACGGGGAGATCGACATCCTCGTATGTGGCGCGGCGGGCAACTTCCCCGCTCCCGCCGTCGGCATGTCTTCCAATGCCTTCCGCTCGGTGCTGGAGATCGACGTGCTGGGCACCTTCAACACGTGCCGTGCCGCCTTCGAGCACCTGCGCAAGCCGGGCGCCTGCGTGCTCAACATCTCCGCGCCCCAGGCCTACCTGCCCATGGCCATGCAGTCCCATGTGTGCGCCGCCAAGGCCGGCGTGGACATGCTCACCCGCACCCTCGCCATCGAGTGGGGTGGGGCGGGCGTGCGCGTCAACTCCATTACCCCCGGACCCATCGACGACACCGAGGGCATGCGCCGGCTGGCTCCCGGTGAGGACATGCGCGAGAAGCTCTTGGGCGCGCTTCCCCTGGGTCGCTTCGGGACGAAGCAGGACATCTCGCAACTCGCGCTTTTCCTGGCGTCGGATGCCGCGGCGTACGTCACCGGTTCGCTCATGGTGTGTGACGGAGGCCAGTCCCTGCTCGGCTCCGGTCTGATGCTTCGCGCCATGGGCTTCTAGGCAGGCATTCTTCCACCGCTGTGTTTTTCCAGCCACGAGGTGTCTGATAGAAGGCACCTCGTGCCCGTGGAGCCCTTCTGGCTGACGGGTGCCGTTTTTCCCTCAGCCTGGAGCTGTTCATGACGCATGGCCCTCCCCCGCTCGCGCGATGGCTCGCGTGCAGTGCGCTGTTGCTCGGTTTGTCCCTGACCGGGACGGGATGTCGCGACAACCCCCCTCCCGCTCCTCCGCCGGCGCGGGAGCTGCCGGACGCGGAGCGCTCTTCGGTGGAGGTGAATCCGGCGCAGGGGGCGCGGGCCAATGGCAAGGACAGCGTCGACATCCGGGTGACGGTGCTCAAGGCGGATGGCTCGCCTCTGGCGGGGCGCGCGGTGACGGTGTCGGCCTCGGGCCTGGGCAACACGGTGCAGCAGCCCGCGGGTCCCACCGACGCGGAAGGCGTGGCGAGCGCGAAGCTCTCCTCCACCGTCGCGGAGAGCAAGACGGTGACGGTCTCCGTGGAGGACGAGGACGGCGCCGTGACGCTGGCGTCGCGTCCCTCCGTCGAGTTCGTCCTGGAGTCGGCCGCCCGGCTGGCCTTCACCTCGGTGCCTGGTTCCGGCACGGCGGGTGAGCCCCTGGAGGCGCTCGAGGTGGTCATCCAGAACGCGGCGGGTGAGACGGTGACGGGCGCGAGCGACACCGTGACGGTCTCGCTCGGTACGTCTCCCGCGGGGGCCACGCTCCAGGGCACGGTGTCGATGGCGGCGGTGAACGGCGTGGCGCGCTTCACCTCGTTGGTGATCGAGAAGGCCGCGACGGACTACACGCTGGTGGCCCGGGTGGACGGGTTGCCGGACGCGACGAGCCCCGCTTTCGATGTGCTGCCCGCCGCGCCCGCCTCGCTGCTCCTGACGGCTTCGGAGACGACCGTGACGGCGGGCGCGCCGGTGAGCCTCGGCCTGTCGGTGGCCGATGCCTTCGGCAACCCGGTGACCTCGTACACGGGCACCGTGCACTTCACTTCCGATGATGCCTCGGCCTCGTTGCCCGCGGACTACACCTTCACCCCGGCCGCTCAGGGCCACCACGACTTCTCGGGGGGCGCCACGCTGAAGACGGCGGGGACCCGCCAGGTGACGGTGACGGACGTGGGAAGCCCGGCCCTCTCCGGCTCGGTGTCGTTCTCCGTCCTGCCGGGCCCGGCCCGGAAGCTCGTCTTCACCCAGCAGCCTGGGAACACGTCCGTCCGCGCGCCTTTTGGCGTGCAGGTGACCCTGGCGGATGCGCTGGGCAACCGGGTCTCCGCGTCGTCTCCCGGGGTGTCTCTCTCCCTCGACAAGGGCGGAACGCTGGCGGGGACCACCTCGGTGGCGCCCGTGGATGGCGTGGCGGCCTTCTCGGGGCTCTCCATCGCGCAGGAGGCCACGGGCTACGCGCTGACGGCCACGGCGACCGGCCTGGACGCGGCGACCAGCACCACCTTCACCATCACGGACGATGTGGCTCCCGCGATTCCGGTGCTCACGCAGTCGGGTTCCACGGCGACCTCGGTCACCGTCGCCTGGACGGCGGTGGGCGATGACGGGACGGAGGGGACGGCCACCAGCCAGGAGCTGCGCTACTCCGCGTCGGATATCACCTCGGACGAGAGCTTCACGGCGGCCACTCCGGTGTCCGTGGGCGCTCCCAAGCCGGCGGGCAGTGCCGAGTCGGCGGTGATCAACGGCCTCGCCCAGAGCCGCGACTATTACGTGGCCCTGAAGGTGACGGACAACGCGGGCCACTCGGTGCGCTCGGCGTCACGGCTGGTCTCCACGTTGGCGCTCAACGCCTCCCAGCTCGCCTTCAGCGTGCAGCCCCAGAGCGGCACGGCGGGCGTCGCGCTGGCGCCCATCAAGGTGGAGATCCGGGACTCGGCGGGAGTGCTCGTCGACACGGCGACCTCGGCGGTGACGCTGACGGTCGTGGGCACCTCGGGCTTTGGCCCCTTCACCGTGTCGGCGGTCAACGGCGTGGCGACCTTCTCCTCCGTCCGGATCGACACGGCGGGCAAGGGCTATACGCTTCAGGCCACCGCGGGTTCGCTCACCCCGGCCACCAGCTCGGCCTTCGACATCGCGTCCGCCGCCGCCTCGACCCTGACGTTGACGGGGCTGTCCTCTCCGGTGACCGCTGGCGCCTCCCAGAACGTGACGGTGGAGGCGCGTGATGCCTTCGGCAACCTCGCGGCGGGCTACACGGGCACCGTCCACTTCACCTCGAGCGATACGAAGGCGGTCCTCCCCTCTGACACCTCGTTCACCTCGGGGGACGCGGGCCGCAAGAGCTTCCCGGTGACGTTGAAGTCGGTGGGCGACCAGTCGGTGACCGTGACGGACATGGCGAACAGCGGGCTGACCGCGACGGCCTCGGCCACGGTGGAACAGGGCACTCCCGCGAAGCTGGTGTTCCAGAGCCAGCCCACGAACGGCAAGGTGCGCACGGTGTTGTCCGCCGTGTCCGTGGCCATCACCGATGCGGTTGGCAATGTCCTCTCCGTGGGCACGCCCGACATCTCCGTGCACCTGGTGGGGGGCAATGCCTCGGCCGTGCTCGGCGGAACGCTGACCGCGACGCCCTCCTCGGGTGTCGCGACCTTCTCGTCGCTGACCGTGGACCAGCAGGGTACGGGCTTCCGGCTCGAGGCCACGGCGGGCTCTCTGGATGGCGCCAGCAGCAACACGTTCAACATCGTGGACGACATCGCTCCGGACGCCGTGACGCTCCGGGTCGAGGGGACGCTCACCAGCACCGTCATTCCCCTGGCCTGGACGGCGGTGGGCGATGACGGAATGATCGGGACGGCCAGCCATTACGACCTGCGCTACTCCACCAGCCCCATCGACGCGGCGTCGTTCGACTCCGCCACGCAGGTGCTCACGGATCCGCCGCTGCCCGCGGGCTCCGCGGAGTCGGTGAACGTCACCGGCCTGACGCCCAACACGCGCTACTACCTGGCCCTCAAGGTGCTGGACGACGCCCAAAACTCCAGCCTGTCCTTCGCGAGCGCGACCACCCAGACGGATCCGTGCATTGGCGCTCCCGCCTGCACGCCGCAGGCGGATTCCTGCTCGGCGGATGGGGTCTCCCGCGTCACCTACACGGCCACCTGCGTCGATGAGAACAACCAGCCGGTCTGCCAGCAGACGGAGACGCTCACCGCCTGCCCGGGCGCCGATGCCGTCTGCTACCAGGCCGCTTGCGACACGGCGGCCCGGCCCACGGGCAATCAGCTCGCCATCTCCGAGCTGATGCACTCGCCCACGGGGTCGACCACCGAGTACTTCGAGCTGACCAACACCACGGGCCAGTTGCTCAACCTCAATGGCCTCACGGTGACCTACCAGAACAGCTCCAAGGTCACGCGCTCCTTCCAGGTGGGCGAGGGCAGCGTGCCCGTCGTGGTGGCGCGTCAGGGCACCTTCGTCCTGGCCCACAACAAGGATCTGGCCACCAACGGAGGCGTCTCCGCCAACTACCAGTACCCCGACGCGATCATCCTGGATGGCTCGGGCCAGTTCAGCCTCGCCCACGAGTTCACCCCGGTGGCGGACTTCCTGTACACGTCGTCCTTCCCGCAGACTCCGGGCAAGGCGATGAACCTGGCCTCGGGGGTCGTGGGCACGTTCGCCGATGCTTCTCCCTGGTACTGGTGTGACTCGACCACGGCGCTGTCGGGAGGCGACTTCGGCTCTCCCAATGCCCCCAACGCCACGTGCGGTGTGGCCGCCGCGCCTCCCGTGGACTACTGCAACGTCCAGTCCCCGAAGACGCTCCCGCCCACCGCCGCCAACACCCCCCTGGTCATCTACAGCCAGTTCTACGAGCCGGGCGTGACGGATCGCAACACGGCGGGCAACGATGGCTACCCGTACGTGTCCGCGCAGCTCGGCTACGGCCTCACGGGCACCTCCGCGGAGACGTGGACCTGGAAGGCCATCTCCTTCAACTCGGAGTACTCGGCCTCGGTGAGCAACAACGACGAGATGTTCGGCACGCTGCGCATCGCCACGCCGGGCTCGTACAAGTACGGCTTCCGGTATGCCTTCAAGGACGCCGCCACGGGCACCTCGTCGGAGTGGGCCTACTGCGACCAGAACGGTGTCGCGGACCCCGCCAACGGCATCTTCGGCACCGTGACGATTGAACCGGCCGTCACCCCTCCGCTCACCAACCACGTGGTCATCAGTGAGTTCAGCGGTGGTTCGAGTGCCAACGCCAAGGACGAGTTCATCGAGCTGTACAACCCGACCAGCAGCCCGATCGCGATCGGCGGCTGGAAGGTGCAGTACAAGTCCGCGACGGGCACGGCCTACAGCAACAGCGCGGCGGACACGATCCCCGCCGGGGCGGTCATCCAACCCAAGGGCTACTACCTGCTCGTGGGAACCGCCTACCCGACCACGGCGGCGGTTAAGGGTGACTTCACCTACTCCTTCGACTCCTCCGCCTCGACGACCGGCGGCGGACACGTCCGCATCGGTCCCAACCTGGACGCCAGTGTCACCACGGTGGCCGTGGACCTGTTGGGCTACGGAACCGGCAACAGCCCCGAGGGAGGCGCGGGGCACGCCGCTCCGCCCCACCCCGCCGTTGGGGGCAGCCTGGAGCGCAAGGCGGTGTCCACGTCCAACCCGACCTCCATGGGCTCGGGGGGCGCGGATGCCCTTCGCGGCAACGGCTACGACACTGACGACAACTCGACGAACTTCGTGACGCGCGCCGCGCGCGACCCGCAGAACTCGTCGAGCCCGACCGAGGCTCCGTAGCACCCCTGTCCTCTCCCGAGGACGCCAGGCCGCTCCGGACCCCCGGGGCGGCCTTTTTTCCTGGGTATCCCCAAACCCAGTGACTCAGGCGTTTCATTCTGCTACGGTGGTTGAATTACGAAGCTCCGGGGGGGGCATCGCGGAACGTATTCATGGGCTTCAGGCCTTGCCTGCTGTCCCGTCTTCCCTCCCAGACTTCGACCGTATTCGCATCGGGGGGATGCATGAACGCCGTGATCACTTTCGACGACTCGCAGTGGCCCTTGCTGTCCGTGAGGCTGAGCGGGGACGTGTCGGATGCGCAGTACATCCAATACCTCGAGCAGATGGACGCCTTCCTGGCTCGCGGTGAGCGCTTCGTCTGCGTCATCGATGTGAGTCAGTGCGCGGTGCTCTCGGTGGCGCAGCGCTACCTGCATGCGGCGTGGATCCACAAGAACGAGGACCGGCTGCGCGAGCTGCTGCTCGGCCAGTCCTCCGTCATGACGTCCGCGCACATGCGGCTGTCGCGCAGCATGCTCAACTACGTGAAGCCCATGCCCGTGCCCAACGCGGCGGTGCCCGACATGGACGCGGCCCTGCGCTACGTGGCTGGACGTCTGGAAGGGGAGGGGTGCCCGCACCAGGCCGAGCGCATCCGTCACCGCTTCGGGTTGCGCATCCGCCAGGCGGGCTGAGCCTTTCGCTCCCGCTCCATCCAGGAGGCCGCGGGAGACCGCGGCCTCCGGTGCTTCAGGGGCTCACGGAGATCCGCTTCACGCGCCAGATTTCCTCGGCGTACTGCTTGATGGTGCGATCCGAGGAGAAGATGCCCGCGTGTGCCACGTTGTGGATGGCCATGCGCGTCCAGCGCTCGGTGTCCTTGTAGGCGCGTGCCACATCCTGTTGCCGGGCGGCGTAGGCCGCGAAGTCCGCGAGCACCAGGTAGCGGTCCTCCTCCAGCAGGCCGTCGATGAGCGGCTTGAAGAGGTTCTTGTCCTCGGGCGAGAAGAAGCCGGACGCGATGAGGTCCAACGCCTCGCGCAGATCCTGGTTCTTCTCGTACTCGTCGCGGGGCCGGTAGCCGGCGCGCTTGCGGGCGATGACCTCGTCCGCGGTGAGGCCGAAGAGGAAGAAGTTGTCGTCACCCACCGCTTGGCGGATCTCCACGTTCGCGCCGTCGAGCGTGCCCAGCGTGAGCGCGCCATTGAGCATGAACTTCATGTTGCCGGTGCCGGAGGCTTCCCAACCCGCGGTGGAGATCTGCTCGGACACGTCCGCCGCCGGGATGATGCGCTCGGCGAGGCTCACCCGGTAGTTGGGGATGAAGAGCACCTGCAGGCCCGTGGTGCCCGCGTCGCTGTTGACCACCTCGGCGATGCCGTTGATGAGGCGGATGATGAGCTTGGCCTGCACGTAGCCGGGGGCCGCCTTGGCGCCGAAGAGGAACACGCGGGGCGCGATGATGGTGCTCGGATCCCGGCGCGCCTTCATCCACAGGGACACGATGTGCACCGCGTCGAGCAGCTGGCGCTTGTACTCGTGCAGGCGCTTGATCTGCACGTCGAAGATGGCGTGGGGGTTCAGCTCCACGCCGCACAGCTCCTGGAGATGGCGCGACAGGTCCTGCTTGTTCTGCTGCTTCACCGTGGCGAAGGCCTCGCGGAACGCGGCGTCGTTGGCGGAGGACTCGAGTTCGCGGAGCTTGTCCAGGTCCGTGACCCAGCCGTCACCGATGCGGCGGGTGATGAGCTGCGACAGCCGGGGGTTGCTCCACAGGAGCCAGCGGCGCGGTGTCACGCCGTTGGTCTTGTTGTTGAAGCGCTCGGGGTACATCTCCGCGAACTCGGGCAGCACGTCGCGCCGCAGCAGGTTGGTGTGCAGCTCGGCCACGCCGTTGATGCTGTGGCTGCCCACCACCGCCAGGTGCGCCATGCGGATCTTCTTCTCCGGACCTTCCTCCACCAGGCTCATGCGGCGGATGCGCTCGGCGTCGAAGGGGTAGCGGATCTGCACCTGGCGCAGGAAGCGCTGGTTGATTTCGTAGATGATTTCCAGGTGGCGCGGCAAGAGGCGCTCGAAGAGCGCGGCGGGCCACTTCTCCATGGCCTCGGCCAGGAGCGTGTGGTTGGTGTAGCCGAAGGTGGCCTGGGTGATGGCGGCGGCCTCGTCCCAGGGCAGGCGCTTCTCGTCCACGAGCACGCGCATGAGCTCCGCCACGGCGATGGCGGGGTGGGTGTCGTTGAGCTGGATGGCGACCTTGTTGGGGAAGTCGCGGAAGTCCGAGTGCGTCTTGAGGTAGCGCCGCACGATGTCCGCGATGGAGCAGGCGACGAAGAAGTACTGCTGCTTGAGCCGCAGCTCCTTGCCGGCCTGGAAGGCGTCGTTGGGGTAGAGGACCTTGGAGATGACCTCCGAGTCGTTCTTCTCCACCACGGAGCGCTCGTAATCGCCGGCGTTGAAGAGCTTGAGGTCGAACTCCTCGCTGGCGCGCGCCTGCCACAGGCGCAGGGTGTTGACGGTCTTGTTGCCGTAGCCGGCGATGGGCGTGTCATAGGGCACGCCGATGACCGTCTTGGCGCCCACCCAGCGCGCCACGGGCTTGCCATCCGCGCCCTGGTGGTGCTCCACGCGGCCGAAGAAGCGCACCGGCACGGCCTTCTCCGGCCGGACGATTTCCCAGGGGTTGCCGAACTTGAGCCACTCGTCGGCGCGCTCCACCTGGTAGCCCTCGACGATGTCCTGGGTGAAGATGCCGAACTCGTAGCGGATGCCGTAGCCCATGCCCGGGTAGCCGAGCGTGGCGAGCGAGTCGAGGAAGCACGCGGCCAGGCGCCCCAGGCCTCCGTTGCCCAGGCCCGCGTCGGGCTCCATCTCCACCAGCGCGCCCAGGTCCACGCCCACCTCGCGCATGGCCTTCTCGGCGGCTTCGTACATGCCGATGTTGATGAGGTTGTTGCCCAGCGCGCGCCCGAGCAGGTACTCGGCGGACAGGTAATAGGCGCGCTTCACGTCCTGTTCGTAGTAGGTGCGAGCGGTGCGGACCCACCGGTCGGCGAGCCGGTCGCGCACCGCCAGGGCCAGCGCCATGAACTGATCATGAGGAGTGGCGTTTTCCGGGTTCTTCCCGCGCGAGTAACGCACGTGCTCGAGGACTCCGCGGTGCACGTTGTGCGCATCCAGGCCGGTGCGGCTGGGCTCACGTCCGGTGTCGGACTCGGAGGTGGGCTGTACGGCGGCGGCTGGGACCTGGTGGGACATTCGAGGGGCTCCTCGTTTGTTCGAGAGAAGAAGGGTGATGCGCACGATCCCCGGTGTGGGCCGTGCGAGGTTGCGCGAAAGTAGACCGGGCCGGGTCTACTCGCACCGAAAGAAACAGCGGACGTCACCAATATGGCGGGCCCCTCTCCTGCCTGGCCCGGGAGAAGCGGGAGTTGCGGACGATTCCGCCTCTTCCCGGCGGGGCCCTTCATCCAGGGGAGGGGAGCGCTCGCGGATCAGACGAGGAGTCTGGTAGGAAGCGGGGCGTCAGGTTCTGCCCCCGACCTGAGACCCAGAAGGTTCTTTCATGCCCAGCGACAAGAACGACCTCGCTCAGCGGATCGCCATCAGCAGGCCCGGGGATACCGTCCGGGGTTTCATCTTCAAGTCCGTCTATGGCTTGGTGGAGCAGCGTCTGGGCAACGCGGGCGTGGATCGCTTGTTGATGCAGCTGCGCGTGAGCAAGCGCCCCGTGGATTTCTTCTCGTACCCCGTGGTGGACTTCCTGTGGCTGCTCTACACGGCCGCGGACATGCTGGAGCCGCACTATCCCTCCATCGAGGAGACGTTCCGGGCCTGCGGGGCGGCCACCGTCACGGGCTTCTTCAAGTCCTACGTGGGCAACACGCTGGTGAATCTCATCGGGATGAACGATCCCAAGCGCCTCTTCTCCTCGGTGGACACCGTCTATTCCACGCTGGTGAGCTACGGCAAACGCTCGTACGAGAATCTGGGACAGGGCCGCTACCGTCTGGACTTCCGGGGGGACATGCAGCCGGTGTACTTCCACGAGGGAGCGCACCGGGAGGTGCTGCTCCTCATGCGCGGCAACGGCAAGGTGACGGGGACGGCCCTGGCCATCGATCACGCGCAGTACCTGCACGAGTACGAGTAGGGCCGGCCCTCGGCGCCTCGCGTCAGGGCACCTTGCGCCCGGCCCAGAAGATGTTGGTGTTCGAGGGGGCGTCGGTGATGTTCTCGACCGTCTCCATTCCGCGGGCGGACGGGCCCTCACACAGCCGCTGGAATTCGTCCTTCGAGCGGTGGATGACGTACCAGTCGCAGACGTACTCCATGAAGGACTGCCAGGGATTCTCCTGATGCAGGTTGGTGAGCAGCAGCAGGCCTCCCGGGGCGAGCTGGGCACTCATGATGTCCAGGAAGCGCTGGACGACGTTGTCCTTGAGGTAGTCGAGGATGCCCGCGGCGATGACCACGTCCATGGGCCCCTGGGGGTTGCGCAGCTTCTCCTGGGAGTCGCGCTGGCGCAGCAGGTAGTAGGTGGACAGCTGCACGAAGTTCACCTGCGGCGGCGGCACCCCGTTGCGCGGCACGCGCGAGAGCTTCTCGAACTGGCGGCGGTTGAAGTCGAGCGGTGCCGGATCGAAGTCGCACAAGGTGAAGTCGCCCGTGCCGCCCATGGCGGTGTACTCGCGCAGCGTGTGCTCGGGACCGCAGGCGAAGGACAACACGCGCAGGGGCCGGCCGAGGGCTTCCGCCTGGCGGTGCAGATGACCGAGCAGCCAGGGCACCCGCGCCCGGTGCGCCTTTCCCGGTCCGCAGTTGACGGAGTAGTGCGTGAGGATGCGCGCGAGCGTGGAGACGCCCCGGTCCTCGCTGTCGAAGATCATCTCCACCGTGACGTAGTCGCCGGGGTAGCCCAGGGGCTTGTCCACCGCGCGCCGCACGAAGGGGCTCTGGAGGAAGAAGGGCTGCACCGCCGAGCGGTGGTGCTCCAGCGCGCGCTCACGCTCCTCTTCCGTGAGCTGGTGGTTGAGCTCGGACAGCCGGCCAAAGTAGCTGTCGAGCCAGTGGCTCACCTCGGGCAGGCGCTTGCGTAACAGGGCCGCCTGCTCCTCCTGCATTTCCTGGCGCTGCTGCGGATCTCTCGGAAACCGCGCCAGCCGCTCGGGAAGGCCTTGTTGGAGTTCGTCACTTAGCCGGACGAGCCCCTGGTGGAGTTCCTCGGCGGTATGGATGAAGTCGGAGATAGCGGGCATTCGGATGGGGGGAGACAGCGTGGGGGGAATAAGACCATCCTATCAGACAGGTCCTCTCCCGCGCAGGGCCCTGGACTCCGGGGCCATCCCACTCTCTCCGACTCAAGGTGCGCCGCGACCCTACATATGGAGTAGGCTGACTTCCCAGGAATCGTTCAATTCCCCGCGCTGGCCTCGGCCACGGAGACGGCATCGATCTGCCGCGCCAGAGGGGTGACCTTGGACTGGAAGTCCGCCAGCAGGTTCTTGGGCAGGGGCTCCGTGCGCGGGAAATTCTGATTGAGCGGGTTGACGTAGTGGCCGTTGCGCTTGAGGGCGTAGTGCAGGTGCGGGCCGGTTGTACGGCCCGTGTTACCCGACAGGGCGATGACCTGCTTCTGGCTCACCCGGGCGCCGGAGCGCAGGCCCTGGCCGAACTTGGACAGGTGCAGGTAGCACGTCTCGAAGCCGTTGCTGTGCCGCAGGCAGACGGTGTTGCCGCCCGCGCCGGTGTTGGCCGCCACGGTGACGACACCATCGGCCACGGCCCACACGGGTGTGCCCACGCTCGCCGCGTAGTCCACGCCGTTGTGCGCCTTCACGTACTGGAGCACCGGGTGGAAGCGGCTGCCGAAGCTGCTGGTGACGTGGGCGTACTTGAGCGGGCTCTTGAGGAAGGCCTTGCGCGCGCTCGAGCCGTCCTCCTGGAAGAAGCTGGCCCGGCCGTCCGGCAGCTCGTAGCGGAACACGCGCTTCTGGCCCACGGAGCCGCCCTGGTAGGTGGCCGCCAGCACCTCGCCGTAGCGCAAGAGCCGCCCCTTGGAGACGAACTTCTCCACCAGCGCCCGCGCCCGGTCTCCCTGGCGCACGTCGCGGTAGAAGTCGATGTCCCAGGCGAACACGTCCGCGAGCACCATGCCGATGAGCGGATCCTCGCCCGCCGTCACCGCCGCCTCGTAGAGCGAGTGGGTGATGTCCAGGGTCACCAGCGCCACCTGCTTCTCCACCTCGATGGTGCGCTTGCTGCCGACGTAGCGCTCGCCATCGCGGCGCACCTGCCACTCGTCCACGGCGCTCTGGCGGTAGCCGAAGAAGTCCAGCTCGCCCTCGCGCAGCACCAGTCGGAACTGATCCCCCACGCGCGACTTGCGGAAGTCGAACACGCCCTCCAGGGCCGCGACCACCGCGCTCACCTGTTCGGGTGGCAGTCCGGCGTCTTGCAGGGCCACGGCGAGCGGCTTGTTGGGCTCGATGCGGCGGTTCTTGACGGTGTAGCTGCTCGTCGAGGCCTGGGCGGCGGAGACGGCGAGCAGGACACCCAGGCAGAGGACGGCGGGGGCGAGTCTCATGGGCCCGCGCAGTCTAGAGGAGCTACAGGTCTGTTCCCAACTTCTGGCCCGGGCTCGCCCGGACGCCTGGGCGAGCCCTCCAGCCGAGCGGTGGTTTTACGCTGGGGCTACAGGTCGATCTTCTTCTCGGTGTGGTTCTGCCCGTCGAAGCGCAGCAGCACGCCCTTGTTGTCGTAGCGGGTGATGATGCACGCGGGGCGCCGCCACAGGGACTGCACGTTGCGCAGCGTCTCGCGGGCGTAGTCGCTCTTGAGATCCTGCCCGTCGTGCTTGTGCGCCATGAGCAGCTCGCCGCGGTTCTCGTGGTTGCCGTCCACCACCTCGATGATGGGCTGGCCGAAGTTGGTGAGCTGCTGCAAGAGCTTGTTCTTCACCTTGCGGAACTCCCGGTCGAGGATTTCCCAGGAGTTGCGCTTGTCGTTGAAGCCATAGACGAAGAGCTTCTGCTCCAGGGCGAACTCGGCCGTGAGGAACGTGTCGATGAAGGTGATGTCGTTGTAGTGCTTGCGCACCTCGAAGATCTTCTCGCGCCCCTGGTCGAGCTTCTTGTCCCAGGAGCGGCGCGCGCGCAGGTCATCGCACTCGTCCCACTCCTTGCCGAAGCGGCCCTTGTTCCAGCGATCCTCGATGTCGCGCCACAGCTCGATGCCGAGCTTGTACGGATTGAGCGAGCCGGGGCGGGTGCCCATGGTGCCCGAGTGCCGGTCCGCGTAGTCGATGACCTCCTCATCCTTGAGCGCGCGGCGGGTCATGATGGTGGAGTGCCAGTAGCTGGCCCAGCCCTCGTTCATGATCTTCGTCTGGCCCTGGGGCGCGAAGTAGTAGGCCTCGTCGCGGATGATGGCGAGGATGTCCGCCTCCCACGGCTCGAGCGGAGCGTTCTCCAGGAGGAACTGGAGCACGTCGCGCTGGGGCCGCTCGGGGAACTTCTTGGCCTTCTGTTTCTCGTCCTCCACGCGCTTTCTCTGGCTGTCGAGGAACTCGGAGGGGTTGATGAAGCCGCGCATGTATTCGCGGTCCACCTTGAAGCCCTCCACGCGCTCGTTGGACTTCATCTCGTCCTCCGCGCGCCGGGGGTCCGGGTTGCGGCGGATGTGGGGGGCGTGCTGGTCGATGAGGTTCTCCAGCGACAGCGTCCGGTCGATGAAGTCCTCCACCTTCTCCACGCCGATCTTGTCCACCCACCGGCGCACGCGCGTGGCGTGGTTCGCCATGTCGTCGATCATCCGGCGGTTGGTGTGGCGGAAGGAGAAGTTGTTCTTGAAGAAGTCGCAGTGCCCGTACACGTGCGCCATCACGAGCTTCTGATCGACGTCCGAGTTGCTCTCCAGCAGGTAGGCGTAGCAGGGGTCGTTGTTGATGACGAGCTCGTAGATCTTGGAGAGGCCGTACTCGTAGCCCTTGGCGAGCTGCTCGTACTCCATGCCCCAGCGCCAGTGGGGATAGCGCGTGGGGAAGCCGCCGTAGGCGGCCACCATGTTGAGCTCGTCGTAGCTGACGACCTCGAAGCGGGTGTCGAAGAAGTCGAGGCCGAACTCCTTGGCGTGGCCCTCGATCTCATCCTTCAACTTGCGCAGCGGGGGGGTGAGGCTCTTGGGCATCGCGTACTCCGGAAGCGGTGTGCGGGCAGGGAGGCGCTAGCGGCCCTTGCCGAGGAAGTCCTTGATGGAAGGGTAGATGGCGTCCTTGTCGGCGATCTCGCTCAGGGCGACGTTGGTGGCGTCTCCGACGGCCTCGCGCAGGTCCTTGATGAACTGGCCGCTGCCATAGGGGCTCTCCACCTGGCCGTAGGCGAACTGGTTCACGCCGGGCAGGATGTCCTCGCGCAGCATCTCGATGCACTGGCGCGTGTCGTCCGCGCTCCAGTTGTCGCCGTCCGAGAAGTGGAACGGGTAGATGTTCCACGCGCTCTTGGGGTAGTCCGCCTTGATGATGTCCCGGCACAGCTTGTAGGCGCTGGAGATCATCGTGCCGCCGGACTCGCGGGTGTGGAAGAAGGTGTCCCGGTCCACCTCGCGCGCCACGGCGTCATGGATGATGTAGCGCGCCTCCAGGCCCTTGTACTGGTGGCGCAGCCACGTATCGAGCCAGAAGCTCTCGATGCGGACGATCTCCTTCTGCTCGTCCCCCATGGAGCCCGACACGTCCATCATGTAGATGATGACCGCGTTGGTTTCCGGCAGCTCCTGCAGCTTGTAGCTGCGGTAGCGCCGGTCCTCGCGCGTGGGGATGATGACGGGCCGGGCCGGGTCATACGTGCCCATGGCGATCTGCCGCCGGAGCGCCTGCTTGTAGGTGCGCTTGAAGTGGCGCAGCGACTCGGGGCCCGTGGTGTTGACCCCGGTGTACTTGATCTTCTGGGTGACGATCTTCTCGTTCTGCCGCCGCTCGATGTTGGGCAGGCGCAGCTCCTCGCCCAGTATCTGCGCCAGCTCGTCGAGCGTGACGTCGACCTCCAGGGTGTGGTCGCCCTCACCCTGGCTGGCCTGGTGCCCATCCCCGGGCTGCACCGAGCCCGGGGAGAGCTGCTGCCCGACCTCGCCATCCCCCTGGCCCACGCCGCCCTGCTCCTTGTGGCCGTACTTGAAGTGGGGGATGTCGATGAAGGGAATGGGGATGGAGATCGTGTCCTTGCCCTTCTTGCCGATCATCTCCCCCTTCTGCACGTACTTGCGCAGGTTGGATTTGATCTTCCCGCGGACGATCTGTTTGAAGCGTGAGTGGTCCTGGTGGATGCGCAAAGACACGATCGGGCCCCTTATTCCTTGGCGTCACCGCGGGCGAAGATGCTCGCCACGAAGTTGAGTACGTCCGTGGAGCAGATCTCGCAGTAGCCGTAGTTCTTCATCAACCGGTCCTTCACCAGGTCGATCTTCTCCTGCGTCTCCTTGTCCACCACCGTGGACACCAGGTTCTTGAGCTTGATGCTGTCCTTCTGATCCTCGAAGAGCTTGAGCTCGAGCGCCTTGTGCAGCCGCTCGTTGGTCCGGTAGTTGAACGTCTTGCCGTCCACGGCGAGCGCGCCGATGTAGTTCATGATCTCCCGGCGGAAGTCGTCCTTGCGGGTGTCCGGGATGTCGATCTTCTCTTCAATCGACCGCATCAGGCGCTCGTCCGGCTCCTCGTAGAGGCCGGTGTACTTGTTCTTGACCTTCTCCTTCTGGGTGTAGGCCTTGATGTTGTCGATGTAGTTGCCGCACAGCTTGCCGATGGCGTCCTCGTCGGCGCTGATGGCGCGCTGGACCTCGTTCTTGACGACGTCCTCGTACTCCTGCTTCACGCTGGTGAGCATCTCGCGGAAGCGCTTGCGCGCGTCGTCGCTGTTGATGAGCGAGTGGCCCTTGAGGCCCGCCTCCAGCTCGTTGAGCACCATGAAGGGGTTGATGCAGCCCTCGCCCTTGTCGCTCACCAGGGCGTTGGAGATTTTATCCTGGATGTAGCGGGCGCTGATGCCCTCGAGGCCTTCCCGGCTGGACTCCTTGCGGAGCTCCTTGATGTTGTCCTCGGTGAAGTTGGGCAGCGTCTTGCCGTTGTAGAGCTTGAGCTTCTGCAGGAGCGACAGGTTGTGCTTCTTGGGCTCCTCCAGGCGCGTGAGCACGGCCCACATGGCGGCCATCTCCAGGGTGTGCGGCGCGATGTGCTTGCCCTTGATGGCGCGGGAGTTGAAGTCCTTCTCGTAGATCTTCACCTCCTCGGACAGCTTGGTGATGTACGGGATGTCGATCTTCACCGTACGGTCACGCAGGGCCTCCATGAACTCGTTGGTCTCGAGCTTCTTGAACTCGGGCTCGTTGGTGTGCCCGATGATGACCTCGTCGATGTCCGTCTGGGGGAACTTCTTGGGCTTGATCTTGTGCTCTTGCGAGGCGCCCAGGAGATCGTAGAGGAAGGCGACGTCGAGCTTGAGCACTTCCACGAACTCGATGAGGCCGCGGTTGGCGATGTTGAACTCGCCATCGAAGTTGAAGGCGCGCGGGTCCGAGTCCGAGCCGTACTCGGCGATCTTCCGGTAGTTGATGTCGCCGGTGAGCTCGGTGGAGTCCTGGTTCTTCTCGTCCTTGGGCTGGAAGGTGCCAATGCCCACGCGGTCCTTCTCGCTGAAGATGAGCCGGTTGACCGTGATGTGCTCGATGACCTTGGCGAAGTCACCCTTGTACTGCGTCATCAGGTCCTTGAAGACGTAGCGGCACGCGGGGCACAGCTCGCTGCCCGTGGGGATGGAGTAGCCGCCCTCCGCGGGGGCCAGCTCCGCGAGCGCCTTGGAGCGCCACTCGCGGGGGACGAGGTTGAGCGGCTCCTCGTTCATCGGGCACTTCATCTTCTCGCGCACGGTGCCGTTGCCATCGGGGCTCTTCTTGTCGATGGTCCAGCTGAACGTGTAGGCGGCGCCCTCGGGCGTCTTGGAGTACTCCTCCAGGCCCTTCTTGAGCAGGCGCGCGATGGTGGACTTGGAGGAGCCCACGGGGCCGTGCAGGAGGATGACGCGCTTTTCCGTGCCGTAGCCCTGGGCCGCGGACTTGAAGACGTTGACGAGCTTCATGAGCGGCACGTCCAGGCCGAAGATGGCGTCCCGGCCGCCGAACTTCTCGTCGGAGAAGAAGTGGTAGCGGATGAGCTTCTTCTTGTTGTCGATGTACTCGCTCTTCCCGTGGGAGAGGATCATGTCGTAGATCCTCTGGAAGGCGGTGCGGGTCACCTTGGGATTCTTCCGGACGATGTCGAGGTAGTCCTCGAAGGAGCCCTCCCAGTGGAGTTCCGCGTAGATCTTCGCGTCCTGGAACGCGGCGATCCTCGCGACCCACGAACCCTTGTTTTCCAAGTCCTTCATGACTCTCCCTCGGGCTCCCTGGATGCGCGGAATTCCGCGCTCTCAGGAGGGCCTCAAAATGAACCTGGGGGGGTACTGGGCCATTCCAATTCCCACCCATGACGGGTCCCAGAACGACACCATCTCTCGACCGCCCTTTCGGGACCCCGCCGCGGGGTGGGACCGCGTGGCCAGCACGTGTCGGGCGGGCGCGTCGCCGCTGCGGCGCGCTCCACCTTCCACGGGGTGAAAAGGCACACCCCATTATAAACGAGCGCCTTCGGCGGGGCAGGGTCGCACCCACCGGCCGGTCATCAGTGAACGGCTGGACGAAGGGACGAGCGGAAACTGAACGGTCGGCTGTAAGGCCGCGTCCCCGCCTGCTCTACATGTCGGCGAACCACGGACAGCCGCACCAGGTCGGGGTTGTCGCTGGGTGAACAATCAGGGGCCGCCGCTAGTTGCGTGGCGGCAGCGTGATGAGGTTGGTGAGCACGGACAGCAACTCGTCGGGGTGGATGGGCTTGGACACGTGCATGTCGAAGCCCGTGCTCAGCGCGCGGGTGCGATCCTCCACCCGGGCATAGGCGGTGAGGGCCACGGCGGCGACCTGCCCGCCCTGGGAAGCGGGCAGCGCGCGGACCCGGGAGATGAGCGCGTAGCCGTCCTCTCCGGGCATGCCGATGTCCGACACGAGCAGCTCGGGCCGCTCCGTGGCGAGCAGGCGCAGGGCCTCCGCGGTGGAGGCGGCGGTGGTGACGCGCGCGCCGTGTTCCTCCAGCAACAGCTTGAGCATTTCGCGGCCGTCTTCCTCGTCGTCCACCACGAGGATGCGGCGCCCGGCGAGCTCGGAGTCGTGGGGAGGAGACGTGGATGCGGGAAGCTCGGGCGTGGCGGCGCGGGGGTGGAAGAGCGGCAGGAGGACGGTGAACGTGGCACCTTCGCCTGGCGGGCCGCTCGTGGCTTCCACGGTTCCTCCGTGCAGCTCCACGAGGTGGCGCACGATGGCGAGCCCCAGGCCCAGCCCTCCGTGCTGGCGCGTGGTGCCCCCGTCGAGCTGGCGGAAGCGCTCGAAGAGATGGGGCAGGAAGTCCTCGGGAATGCCGGGCCCCTCGTCCCGGACCGTCAGCTCCACCGAGGCGTCCACGCGCCGCAGCCGTATCCAGACGGTGTTCTCGCCCGGGGAGAACTTCACCGCGTTGGACAGCAGGTTCCACACCACCTGTTGCAGCCGGCTCGCGTCTCCCATCACCAGGTCTTCCTCGGGGGCGAGTTCGGCGTGCAGGCGCATGCTCTTGGCTTCCGCGGCCGGACGCATCGACTCCATCGCCGCCTGGACGACGCCCGCCAGGTGTACCGGCTGGGTCTCCAGCCTCAGCTTGCCGGAGACGATGCGGCTGACGTCCAGGAGATCCTCGACGAGCTGCGCCTGGGCGTGGGCGTTGCGATCCACCGTTTCGAGCGCGCGCGTCTGCTTGGCGGGCGACAGCCGCCCATCGCGCAGCAGCTTCAACCAGCCCATCATCGCCGTGAGGGGCGTGCGCAGCTCATGGCTCACGGTGGCCAGGAATTCGTCCTTGAGCCGGTTGGCCTCCTCCGCGCGCTCGCGCTCCGCCCGGGCGAGCGAGAAGAGCCGGGCGTTGTCGAGGGCCATCGCCGCCCGGTGCGCCACCTCCTCGAAGCGCAGCGCGTCCGCGCGCTCGTAGCGGCGGCCGGAGAAGGTCGTGGTGAGGAACGTGAGCACGCCAAGCGTGCGGCCCCGGGCGAGCAGTGGCACGGACACGAGGGAGTGGATTCCCAGCGACTGGGCGGCGCTCAGGTGCTCCTCGCCGCGGGTGATGCGTTCGAGGAAGGGCTGCGTCACCTCGGGCACGAAGACGGCTTGATCCATCCGCGCGGCCTGGCTGGGGGGATGCTCGGGCTTGCCCACGGGAGGGAAGCGGCGCAGCGTGGCCGCGGCCTCCTTCAAGGACGCATCCGAGTGGGTCACCTCCACCCGCTCCATGCCTCCCTCTTCTCCCATCAGGTCCACCACGCACCAGTCCGCGAGCGCTGGGACGGTGAGGCGGGCCACCTGGTGGATGGTGTCCATGGGGTCCAACGAGCTCGTCAGTGCCTCGCTCACCTCGGACAGGAAGCGCAGTGAGTCGATGCCGCGCTTCTGATCATCGATGTCCGTGGACGAGCCGAACCAGTGCGTGATGGCGCCCGTGGCGTTGCGCAGCGCGATCCCCTGCGAGATGAACCAGCGGTAGGTCCCATCCGCGGCCCGGCGCAGCCGGAACTCCGCGCGGTAGAAGTGCCGGGTGGTGAGCGCCTGCTGGATCGCTTCTCGCGTGGCCGCCACGTCGTCCGGGTGAATGGCCTGGAGCCAGCCGTGGTGACTGGCCTGCTCGGGCGTCTGTCCCGTGTACTCGTACCAGCGCGGATTGAAGTACTCGGCCGAGCCGTCCGGCCGGGTTATCCAGATGAGCTGGGGCAGGGTTTCCGTGAGCAGGCGGAAGCGGGCCTCGGACTCGCGCTGCGACTGTTCGGCCTGCTTGCGCGAGGTGATGTCCAACAGCACACCCGCGAGCCGCGTGGGCTGCCCCGCTTCGTCGAGCAGGACCCGGCCGCGGTTCTCGTGCCAGCGCAGGCCGCCATCCGCGCGCAGGATGCGGTACTCCAGCCGGAACTCATCCCCGGCCTGTACGGGCCTGGCCAGCCGTCTCGCCATCCGGGGGCGATCCTCCGGATGCACGAGCGCGAGGAAGGCGTCGAAGGTGCCCGGAAAGGAGTGGGGCGCCATGCCGCACATCGCCTCGACCTGGGGCGACCACGTCAAGCGCCGGGCGCGCAGGTCCGCCTCCCAGGAGCCCACCTCCGCGGCCTTCAACGTCCGGCGCAGGTGGGCTTCGTGTTCCCTGAGCGCGACCTCCGCCCGCTGGCGATGCGCCTGGGCTTCCTTCGCCGCCTGCCGCGCGCGCGCCTGATCCGTCACGTCCACCGCGAACAGGAGCGCCGCTTCCACCTGCCCGTTCGAGTCCACCAGGGGCTGGAGGGTGTAGTCGACGAAGACCTCGGCCACCGCGTCCCCGGCGCCGCTGTCGAGCACCCACCGGTAGCCGGTGCCCGACGTGCCCTGTCCGCTCTGGATGACAGTGTCCAGGGCCTCGAGGAACCGCTCGTTGGTGTGCGCGGGGGCGGCCTCGCGCGCGGTGCGTCCGACGAGTTCGCCGCCTCCGAGGAGCTTGACGAGCGCCGGGTTGGCCAGCTCGCAGCGTTGATCCACCGCCCGGTAGACGCCCACCGCGGCGGGCACCTGGATGAGGACGCGCTGGTAGCGCTGGCGTTGGCGCTCCGCTTCCGCCGCCACCTGGGCTCGCTGCTCCCGGTCATGGGTGCGCTCGCGCGCCCGCGTATGCCGGAGGAAGGTGACGGAGGACAGGGCGATGAAGACCATCACCAGGCCGCTGCCCAGCAACACGATGAGGTCCGAGCGCAGGGCGGCCCGCGAGAGCCACTCGCGCTGCGCTTCCAGCCGCCGTTGCTCCTCCGCGTCCACCCGTTCCTCCAGGGCGCGCAATTCGTCCAGGATGCGCTGGCTGTCGCCCTCGCGCAGGGCGGCGAGCGCCACGTCGGCTTGTCCGGCGCGGGTGAGCGCGAGGTTGCGCTCGAGCAGCGCCAGTTCCCTGCGGACGAGGAGCTCCATCCGGTCGAGCCGCTCGCGTTGGAGGGGGTCCTCCGGGGCGAGTTGTCGCAGCCGGGTCAGGGACAGTTCGATGCGATGCCTGGCTGCCTCATCCGCGGCGGGGTCGGGTGCCTCGCGCATGAACAGGAGGCCGCGCTGACTCGTCTCCGCGTTCTTCACCAGGTACAGCAGGTGGTCCGCTTCATTGATGAAGTCGAGCGAGTGGACCGCGTCCCGCGAGGTACTCGTCAGCCGATGGGTCGACTGCAGGAAGAGTCCGGCGATGAGCCCCACGGTCAGCAGCGCCAGGGCATGTCCCGCGAGCACCGGAAGCGGGGAGCGACTGGGTGAGGGACCCTCGGGCGGGGATTTTCCGGGAGGGTGTCGGGGGATGGCATCCATGTGCTCGCCTATGAATGGGCGTAACACATCACTTCGCGAAAAGACGCGGAGGGGCACCCCGGTGCGTACCAGGGAACAGAGCAGGTCCGCCGCCAGACCTCGTGAGGGAGGGCCCGCCACGGCGCCCGCTGCCTTGATTGGAGTGCTTGACAGGCCGTCAACCGGTTCGAGGAGCGCCAAAAGGTTCGCCTGGGGGGACGCTCTCTTGGTTTTGGGCCGCGCCTGCGTATTCTCCGCGGCCGCATGCCGTCCGCCTCGCCCGTCCCCGCCACGTCCTCGCCCGCTCCGGGCTCTCCTTCCGCTCTCTCCGCCGTGCGCGAACTGGCGCCGGAACCCAGCACCCGGTTGCTGCTGGGTCTGCTCCTCGCCGCGGTGCTGCTGCCCCGGCTGTTGTTGATGCCCATCAACGAGAACTTCTACGGTGACGCGGTGGCGCGCACGGATCTCGCCGAGCGCTGGGCGAGGGAGCCCCACCTCATCACCTCTTATAAGGATGGGGCCTTCCAGTTCGGTCCCCTGCACCTGTACCTGGTGGGAGCCGCGCTCAAGGTGGTGCCCGACAAGGCGCTCGCGGGGCGGCTGGTGAGCCTGCTGTTCGGCGTGCTGTCCGTGGTGCCGCTCTTCGCGCTCACCCGGCGGCTCTTTGGCTGGCGCTCGGGCGTGGCGGCGGGACTGGCCTTCAGTCTCTGGGGCATGCACCTGCAGATGTCCACCACGGCCGCGAGCGAGGCGCTGTCGCTCTTCTTCATGCTGTGGATGTTCGCGCTGCTGGCGGAGGGGCTGGATGAGAACCGCATGGGGCCGCTGTTCAAGGCGGCGCTGGTGCTCAACCTGGCGTGCGCCACGCGCTACGACGCCTGGCTCTTCATGCCGCTGCTCTGCCTGTTGCTGCTCTTCTGGGGCCCGGATCGGCTCGCTGGCTTCACGCGCGCGATGGGCTTCGGCATCGTGTGTCTGCCCTTCCCCCTGTTGTGGATGCAGGGCAACGAGATGGCGCACGGAGACCCTTTCTTCCCCGTGCGGATCGTGGAGCAGTTTCATGCGCAGTGGGTGAAGGATGGCCTCGCGTGGATGGGCCCCTTGCGCTACCGGTTGGAGAGCCTGGGCTTCTGGCCCGGCATGGCGTTCATCACCCTGTCGCCGGGAGTGGCGCTCCTGGGCATGGTGGGCATGTGGCGCACGTGGCGGAGCCGGCCCGACGTGCGCTGGCTGACGCTCGCGGCGCTGGTGCCCACCGCGTACTTCACCTTCCGGGCGGCGGTGCTGTTGGACTTCCAGCCGCTCGGACGCTTCACCGTGACGGAGCTGGCGCTGCTGCTGCCCTTCGTGGGGCCGGGCTTCGAGGCGTGCGTGGGCTCGCGGGGCCCCGGGGCGCGCAAGGCCCTGGCCGCGGTGTGCGGCGTGTTGGCGGTGGCCGTGCCGCTGGGCATGGGCCTCTTCACCTTCCGCGCGGATGGCGGCCCTCGGGACACGATGCGTCCGGTGAGCCCCACCTCCACCAATCCCGTGCCGGTGATGCGGGTGGCCCGCTTTCTCGCGGAGGAGGTCGCCGCGAAGGGCGGTGCGGCCGTGCTGGATGATGATCCGCGCTACCTGGACCTCCAGCTGGCCTTCTTCTCCGGACTGCCGGACGAGCGGCTCGCCCGTGTGCGCTGGGAGACCTTCCGCAAACATCTGCGCGAGGCCCAGCCGGAATACCTGGTGCGCTTCGACGAGGGTTCGTTGGTGAAGGACAAGGGCGTCACCCTGCGGGGCCGGACGTTGGTGCTCGATGGCGTGGAGTATGGAGAACTCGACGGCTTCTCCGCTCCGCTGCACGTCTATCGCCGCCGCTCGCCTTAGGGTAGGCAAGCGTATGGCTTGCCGTGGGGGCTCCGGGCAGGGGGGCGAGGCTCTTTGGACAAGCCGTTGAGTGCGGGTCTTGGCCAACGTTCCCCCTTTCGATCATGGTCAATCACGACACCCTTGGGGTTCAAGCCGAGCACTTCCGTCTGGGCACGTTCATCCGGGCGCATCGCACGCGCATCCTGGAGGACTGGGAAGGCTCGGTGCGGCGGCTGCCCTGCGCCCAGGGGCTTTCCCGGCCCCGGCTGATGGAGCACCTCCCGGATCTCCTGGAGCGCATCGCCAACGCGGTGGAGAAGGTGCATACCGGAGGGCAGTCCTCGCTCGAACAGATGCCCGAGGTACATGCCCTGGAGCGGCTGGACTCGGGCTACGACCTGGACGCGGTGGCCGAGGAGTACGCGCTGCTGCGCGCCTGCATCCTCCAGCGCTACGGAGAATACGTGGAGGCCCATGGCGACTCGTCCATGGCGGTGGCGATGCGGGAGGTGGTGTCCTTCAACCGCACCTTCGACGAGGCGGTGTCCGCGGCCGTGTCGCGCTACACCCGCGCCCGCGAGCGCACGCTGGTGGCGCTCGATCGCATCTCCGAGGCGGCACTCGGCTCGGAGGAGCTGGATGCCTTCCTGCCCCGGCTCTTGCGCGTCATGTTGGAGACGACCGAGGCGGTGGACTCCGTCACGCTGATGCTGCGCGAGGGGGACCTCTTGTTGGTGCGCGCCTCGGTGGGGTTGGAGCACGGCGCGGCCCACGGCTTCAGCGAGCGGGTGGGCGAGGGCTTCAGCGGCGTCATCGCGGCGGAGCAGCGGCCCTTCGAGCTGCGCTCGGCGGCGACGGATCCCCGGGTGCGCAACGAGGCGCTTCGGGAACGGGGAACGCGTGCCCTATATGGGGTGCCGTTGATGTACGGCGGCGAGGTCATCGGCGTGGCGCACATGGGCAGCCGCACCGCCGTCGAGTTCTCCAACGAGGACAAGCTGCTCTTCCGGGCCATGGTGAGCCGGGCCACCGTCCTCATCATCCAGGCCTGGCTCTCGGCGCGCGAGCACGCGGCGCGGGCGGAAGCCGAGGAGCGCAAGCAGCAGCTCCAGCTCATCATCGAGCAGAGCAGTGACGCCATCATCATGGCGGACGCGCAGGGGGTGATGCGCGTCTTCAACACCGCGGCCGCGCAACTGCACGACTTTGGCCTCAAGGAGGTCCCTCCCGCGGAGTGGAGCGGCACCTATGGCCTGCTCACCCTGGACGAGCGCCCCATGAAGTTCGAGGAGGTGTGCCTCTACCGGGCCCTCCAGAACGAGGTGGTGACGGAGGATCGGTGGAAGGTGCGGCGTCTGGATGGCTCGGTGCGCACCTTGAGCGGTACGGCGGCGCCCCTGTGGCGGCCGGATGGTTCGCTGGCGGGAGCCGTGCTCAACGCGCGCGATGAGACCGAACGGCTCGACCGGGAGCGCGAGCAGAGCGAGACACTGGCGCTGCTGGACTCGCTGCTGGCCACGGCGCCGGTGGGACTGGCCTTCCTGGATCCCTCGCTGCGTTATGTGCGCATCAATGAAGCACTCGCGGAGATCAACGGACTGTCGGCGGACGCACACCGGGGCAAGGCGGTGGAAGAGGTGCTCGGCGAGCGGTCGGCGTGGCTCGTTCCCTTGTTGCGGCAGGTCCTGGAGACGGGCGAGGTGTACCGGGGCGACGAGTTCTCCGGCCCCACGGCCCGGGAGCCGGGGGTCCTGCACCACTGGGTGGGTGACTACTTCCCGGTGCGCGCACGGGATGGGCGGATGCTCGGAGTGGGGTGCGTCGTGGTGGATGTCACCGAGCGCACGCTGCAGGAGGCGCGGATGCGCCAGACGGCCGAGTTCCGCGAACGCTTCCTGGGCGTCGTCTCCCATGATCTGCGCAATCCGCTCAACGCCATCCTGTTGTCCGCCAATGGGTTGATGAGGACGGAGGGTCTGCCCGCGACCCATACGAAGCTGGCGCGCCGCATCGTCACGAGCGCCGAGCGCATGGTGCGGATGATTGGCGAACTGCTGGACTTCACACGGGGCCGGCTCGGAGGCGGCATCCCCATCCAGCCACGGACTTCCAACCTGCGCCTGCTGTGCAATCAGGTGCTGGAGGAATTGGAGAGCAGCCACCCGGGACGGGAGCTGCGGCTGACGGCGGAGGGCCAGTTCCAGGGGGAGTGGGATCCGGATCGGCTCGCGCAGCTCCTGGGCAACCTGGGAAAGAACGCCCTCGACTACAGCCCCGTGGGCTCGACCGTGGACTTCTCCATCCATGACGAGGGCGAGGCCGTGCGCGTGGAGGTGCGCAACGAGGGAGCGCCCATTCCCCTGGACCTGCAGCCGAACATCTTCGAGCCCTTCCGCCGGGCCGTGCCGGGCGATGCGCATCCGACCTCGGGCTTGGGTCTGGGCCTCTTCATCGTCGAGCAGATCGCCCTGGCGCACGGGGGCACCATCGGCGTGCGCTCCACGTCCGAGGCGGGCACCTGCTTCACCCTGTGGCTGCCCCGGAAGACATGCGAGGCACCACCGGGAGCGGGTGGCGCCTCGCATTGAGGATCTACGGGTACACCTCGCGGCGAGGAGCGGGAGGCAGGCCGCCCTCGGGAGGCGTGAGGAGGGGAGTCTCCGCGTAGGCCTGCTGACGCCGGCTCACTCCCAGGGCTCCGCCCAGCACGGCCGAGATGAGGCCGAGGAAGAGGGCGCCGAAGACGCCCCAGAACACCATGCCCGTGGTGTCCGCGGCCTTGAGAGCGCCCGTCTGGACCGACTGGGCCGCCTGCGACACCTTGCTCTGGAATGCGTTGAACTGGGTCTCGATGCGCCCGGCCACTTCCTCGGCGTCGGCGCGCGAGAGGTCGGTCTTGTCGGCGAGCGATTGGATCAACGACTGCCGGTCGATGCGGCCCTGCTGCACGGCGGTGCTCACCGCGTCGCGAATCGCCTCCTCGAGTTGAGCGGCCGTCACGGCGGGCTTCCCCTCTTCGACCAGGCGCTCGTTGATGGGGCGCAGGGCGTCATTGGCATCGAGCCCGAAGTTGCGCGCCACCTGTCCCAGATTGCCCGCCTGGGATGCGCCAGCGGCCACGGTCGCACCGGTTGCCTGGACGGCCGTCTTGCCCACCGTGAACACGCCTCCGACAAGGGACGTCAGCACGCCGGTCAACAACCAGATGCCCGCGAGCGTGGTGAGACCCCACATGACGAGTCCGTGGATGCCACCGCTCGCCTTCGTCTGGGCGCCCGCGCCCCGTCCCGCCACGATGCCGCCCACGAAGAGGGCGATGAGCGGAGCGATGAGGCTCCAGATGCCGGTGAAGATGCCAGAGGTCTTCGCGCTCGTGGCGTCATGGGGGTTGATGGAGGACAGCCCCATCGCCAGACCAAGCGTGTAGAGGAGCGCCCACAATCCCACCGCCGTCACGGTTCCCGCGAAGATCGCGCCCCAACTGACCCTCACGGGACCTCTCGGCAGAATGCCTGCCCCTCTTGTTGTGTCGTGTGTTGTCACCGCCATGACCCACCTCACCCGGGAAGAAGAACTGTCCCCGCGTTCTTGAAAAGTGGACACGGCGGGGCCTGGAAGTGGGTGGTCTGGGGTACGGGTCCTCACCCTCGAAGGGTTGTTGACGGAGGCGTGGAGCGGTCGTGGTGCCGCTCGCGGAGGATTCTAGCGGGCGCTGTCCACTCACGTCTCCGGGTCGTCATCGTCCGGGCCGTCATCGGCATGAACGGTTCGTGCCCGGGCGGCATGCCGGGCGTCGAGCCAACCCTGGAGGATGAACTGGGCGGCCATCTGGTCGATGACCTCGCGGCGCTTGGCGCGTGACAGGTCCGCTTCCAGCAGGGTGCGCTGGGCGGCCACGGTGGACAGGCGCTCGTCCCACAACTCCACGGGCAGGCCGAACGTCTGGGTGAGCACGTCCACGAAGCGGCGCGTGGCCTCCGCGCGAGGGCCCTCGCTGCCGTCCATGTTGAGCGGAAGCCCGACCACGAAGCCGCGGGCCTCGTACTCCTCGATCAATTTCCCAAGGGCGGCGAGGTCCACCCTGAGGCTCGTGCGCCGCACGGTGGTGACCGTCTGGGCGGTGAGTTCCAACGCGTCCGAAACAGCGACGCCAATCGTTTTGGTGCCCACGTCGAGGCCCAGGGTGCGCATGCGCGCCGCAATCTAGCCTCAATCCTCTCCGAGGGACCGCTCCGTCCGCGCCCCAGGACGCCGTCGGCGTGGAAGGTGGGCCAACCCGTTGAATTCGTTGGTACCGGAACCAGGCCGGACGCGGCATCGCCGCTGCAACCCGTCGGGCGCGGAACACGGCGCGGCGATGGGGGGCACGACGCCCTCCCTCCGCGCGGGAGGAGCCATGAGTGACTTGCTGAAGGGATTGGGCAGTGCCCTGAGCGGCGTGACGAACCTGCTGTCGGGGGGCGCGCTCATCGACATGGCGGGCAATGCCCTGGGGTTGCCCCCGGTCATCACCCAGGCCGCCAAGACGGTGGTCGGGGCGATGACGGGCAACGTGATGCTGGCGGCCGATGGTGCGATGGGGCTCGCCCAGGAACTGACCAGGAATCCACCGGCGGCCACCGAGTACTGCGCTCCGAAGGACACCTCGCGGGCGTGCGAGGGCTACGCGAAGCCGACGCCACGGCCGCATGACGCTTCGCCCGTGGGGAGGACGGGAGGCTCGCGGGAGACGTGCGCCACGTCCGGCCACCTGGACCCCAAGATGAACGACTATCTCCACTCCCTGCGGACGCTGGAGCAGAACTTCCAGTATCTGGACGCGACGGATGGGCGCTTGGACGGGTCGCTGTCGCGCACGGACCTCCAGCGCATCTCGGGGGATGCGCGCGTGTCGCCAGAGCTGCGCCAGTCGGCGCGCTTCCTCGTGGACAACCCGGGCTACTTCGAGCGGCTCGACTCGTCGGTGAGCATGGGAGGGCCCTTCGGACGGGTGCTCCAGGGGCTGAAGAACGACGACCGCTTCAGCCTGAACGACGTGCGCGGGGAGATCCTCAAGGTGAAGGCGGACTTCGCGCAGTATGGGCAGCCTGGACGGACCGGGGCCTCGAGGCCCGCGCCGCCCGCGTCGGCCGGGGGTGGGACGCCGCCGCCGTCGGGGAGCGCGTCCTCGTCCGGCGGAGCGGCGGGCTCGAGCGTCAAGGGCATCATCAACGACCCGCGCATGAGCCTGGAGGAGAAGATCAACGCCATCCTCATGAACCTCACGGAGAAGATGGACGACGAGATCCTCCAGACGATGGACAGCCTCGCGGCGGCTCAGGACAAGAAGGCGGGCATCTCGAACGAGAAGGGCAACGAGAAGTCGCTCACCGAGTCCCAGCGCGACATCGATCGGCTCTCCATGCGGCTGCAGCAACTCGTGGAGAAGCGCAAGACGATGTTCGAGATGATGAGCACGATGTCCATGAAGTTCAACGAGATGGCGAAGACGGCCCTCTCCAACATGCGCAGCGCGTGAGCCGGACGATGGGACGCGTCATCAAATACGAAGGAGCGGCGATGGACACGGCGACGGTGGGCAAGCTCAAGGCGTTCGCGCGCGGAGAGGCGACGTGGGCGGAGGTGGAAGGGATGACCTTCGAGGAGGCGAAGGCGATCGCCCAGGTGGGGTGTGACCTGGCGGGCGCGGGGCGCTACGAGGAGGCGCGCATCCTCTTCGAGGGGTTGGTGGAGGGCAATCCCCGGGACTCGGCGAGCCGGGCGGCGCTCGGCACGGTGTACCAGAAGCTGGGGCGATTGCCGGAGGCCGTGACCGAGTACAGCGCGGCGCTGGAGCGGGATCCGGCCAATCCCGTGGCGCTCGTCAACCGCGGCGAGCTGTACCTGCAGCAGGGCAACCGGCAGGGTTTCACGGACATCGCCAACGCGGTGGAGGCGGACCCGGAGGGGCAGACGTCCGCGGGGCGGAGGGCCAAGGCGCTGGTGCGGGCCATCGCGCTGGCGGCCGTGGAGAAGATGAAGGAAGCGCCGGCCCAGGCGTGAGGGGGCCGGAAGTCGTCCTCAGGGGGTGGGGGGAATGGCGGCCAGCCGCTCGCCAATGGGCGGGTGGCTGTACCCCTTGAGGACGATCCACCGGGGAGGCTCGGGGTCCATCTTGTTCACGCGGGCGGCCTTCACCAGCATGCGGCGGAAGGCGGCGGGGTCCTGGGTGAGGTGGAGGGCGTAGCGGTCGGCTTCGCGCTCGCGCTCGCGGGAAAAGACGGCGGACACGGGGGCGCTCAGGGTGAAGACGAGGAAGGCGAGCAGCCACAGCAGGGGCAGGGTGCGGATGTCCGCGAAGCGCGTGGCGCCGAACCAGCCCCGGGCGGCGGCCAGTCGCAGCAGCCGATCAATGGCGAAGAGGAAGGCCACCAGCGCGAACGAGGCGGCGATGCGCCCGGGCCATTTCGACTCGTGGACATGGCCGGACTCGTGCGCGACGGCGGCGATGATCTCCTCGGGGGTCAATTCCCGCAGCATCACGTCGTTGAGCACGATGGTGCGCGTGGGACCCTGGCCCGCGAAGTACGCCTGAAGGCGCTTGCTCACCACGGACGTCTTCTCCACCCGGACATCCTGGAAGGGAACGTCCGCGTGGGCCATCAGGGCGGTGATGCGCTCGCGCAAGGGCCCCTGCTCCAGGGGCGTCTGCTGGAAGTAGATCTGACTGCGGTACGGATCGAGCACCGAAGCGCCCAGGAGTAGCAGCGCCGAGGGCACGCCCAACACCAGCCACCAGCGTTTCACCCGCCGGGCCAGCCCATAGAGCCCCAGCACGAGCATGGACGAGGCGGTGGCCTCCAGCGCGAGATCCTTGAAGTTATCCAGCGCGAAGCGCAGCGGGGTGTAGGTGGACATGCCGTAGCGGTGCTCCAGCACGTAACCGAAGTAGATGTTCGCCGGGAAGTAGAGCAGTTCGATGAAGAAATCCACGAACAGCGCGAAGAGGATGGCGGTGCCCCAACCCGGCTCGCCCCACATCTTGTCCAGGGCGTTCACCACGACGCGCAGGACGGGGGCGGTGCGCAGGCCCGCGAAGCGGTGGGTGAGCCAGGCAGCGCACCTCTGGGCTCCCCGGTAGAAGGGTTGGAGGAGCACGCCGATGATGAGCGCGAAGGTACCCAGGGAGATCAGGGGGCTCACCGCGCTGCGGATGTAGTGCGGCAGGTGGTACGCCTTGATCTCGGCGAGTTGCTCGGGTGTGAAGAGGGGCTCCATGGCGCTGGGAGCGTAGCGCCTCGGAGCCCCTGTCTCCCAGGGGTCAGGAGTGAGGCCGGGCCTGGGGGGGAGCGGGTGCCTCGTCCTGGAGCAGCAGGGCCTTCATCTTCTCCAGGCTCTGGCGCGTCTTGTCGACGAACGTGTTGTGCGAGCCGATGCGCTCGGCGGCCTCCAGGGTGCGCTCGTAGACGTCGATGGACTTGGTGAGCAGCACGTGGACCTTCTTGCGCAGCTCCTCGCGGTAGACTTCCGCCTGCTCCGCGTCCAGCTCCTTGGGGGCGGGCGAATTCACCAGCTGGTCGTACAGGTCCTCGTAGAGGGCGCCAATCTGCGTGCCGGCGGCCGTGGCCCAATGGCCATTGCCCACGCGGATGGCGCGCAGGTAGTTGCCTTGGGCGGACAGCAGCAGCTCGGCCTTGTAGTTCAGGTCATTGGCCAGCGCGTCTCCGCCCTTGGCCGGGTCGAGCTTCACCTCCGCGTAGCGCAGCCGGTAGAGCTCGCCGACGAAGAAGTGGGCCTGGGCAGGGTAGTAGTTCTCGACCTCGTCCTGGTCCGGCAGCGCGTCATAGGTGGCGAGGGCGTGGCGCAGGGTGGTTTCCGCCCGCTCGGGCTGTCCGGACTCCAACTCGCACACGCCCTGTTGGACCTGGGCCTCCAAGCGTCGGCCGATTGGGAGGTCCGCGCGTCCGGCGAGCGTGGCCAGCAGCCGGGCGGCGTCCGTGTAGCGCTCCAGGTGGTACTGGGTCTCGGCCAGCCGGAAGGCGGCGTCCAGCGCGTCGCCGGTGCCCTTCTGGGCGTCCGCCAACTCGGAGAAGCGCGAGGCCGCGTCCTCCCACTGCTCCAGCCGCTCGTGGGCGATTCCCGCCTGATAGAGCGCCTTGTGCCGGTGGGGGCTCTGGGGGTGGAAGTCCACGAGCCGCTCGAAGTGGCGCACCGCCTGGGCGTAGTCCTGGGCGGCGAAGGCGGAGGTGCCAGCCGCGAACAGTTCCTCGTCGTTGAGCGACGCCAGCTCCGGGTCTCCCGTTACCGTTTCCCCGCCGAACCGTACTTCCTGCCGTGGCGGCTCGGGCGGAGTGTCCCGTCCCGCCGAGCCCGTCGTCCGGCATCCCACCAGGCCGACGACTCCCACCCATACCCATTTGCGCCAGGTGGCCGACATCCGTGTCCTCCGCGTTCGCGTCAGGGGCCCGTTGTCCGGGCCGTGTGCACTCCCCGCCCCAAGGACAGCGTCGCGAGACACCGGGTTCCCAGGGCGGGAAGAGTTTAATCTCGTCCGTTCCGGGCCGCCCGCCAGCCTACTCCGGTCCGCCCGCCGTGAGCAGGGGAGGGGGCGTGGGGATGACTTCCTCGCCCATGAGGAAGCGGCCGGTGCGCCACAGGGCGCCTATCTCGTGCACGTCCAGTTCGAAGCGGGGGACCTGGACGAGGGGCGTGCCCGCGCACGCGGCCTGGAGCTCGGCGATGCCGCGCGCGTCCTGTTCGGCCAGGAGCGTCATCTCGTTCAGCGTCTCCTCCACCTTGGCGCGTCGGGTGGGCAACAGCCCCCGGGCTTCCTCCCAGAGAGAGGGGCCCGGCAGGGGATGGACGCGGTTGACCACCACGGCCACCACTTCCATGCGGTTCTGCTGGAGCAGCCGGTGGAAGTGCATCACCTCGTCCAACCGCTCGCGCCCGGGGCTCGTCACCAGCACGAAGCCGGTCTGTTCATCCTTGAGCAACTCGCGCACGCCGCGCGCCCGCTCGCGGAAGCTCTCGTTCATGGGCGCGATGGAGAGCATGAAGTTGGCCAGCTCCTGCAGCGTCTCCGTGCCGGTGAACCGGGAGATCGTCTTGGCCATGTAGCTGCCGCCCAGGTTGAACAGGGACAGGCCCACCTTGCCCGCCGCGAGCGCCGGGGTGAGCAGCCACCGGGCCGCCTCGTTGTCCAGGAAGTCCAGCACCCGGTTGGGCGCCTCGAGGAAGTCGAGCGCGTGCGAGGTGGGCGGCGTGTCGAGGACGATGAGTTCGTAGTCGCGCTGGTTGCGCAGCTCCCAGAGCTTTTCCAGGGCCACGTACTCCTGGCTACCGGCGAGCGCGCTGGAGAGGGACTGGTAGAAGCGGTTGGAGAGGATCTTCTCGCGCTTGTCCGGGGGGGCGTGCCGGAGGATGAGATCGTCCCACGTCTGCTTCATGTCCAGCATCATCGCGTGCAGGCGGGCGCGGGGGGTGATGCCCAGCGGCTCCACGGCGCTCGCGGGCACCTCGGCCTCCACGTTGCCCAGGGCATTGAGCCCCAGCGAGTTGGCCAGGCGCTTGGCCGGATCGATGGTGCACACGAGGCTGCTGCGCCCATCCACCGCGGCGCGCAGGGCGAGGGTGGCGGAGATGGTCGTCTTGCCCACGCCGCCGGAGCCGACGGACACGAGGACGCGCTTCTGGGCCAGGGCCTGGGACAGCGCGTTCATGGGCCTTCCTTGCCCGTCACCAGGGACTCCAGGTGGCGCATGACCTGCTCGATGGCGGAGCGGTCGAAGTTGGGCGTGAAGATGCGCGGCACGCGGTGCACGGGCACGTTCAGGTTGCGCTCCAGCTTCACCTGCGCGAGCACCGTCTGCGCCGCCCGGGCATGGTGGGCCCTGGCCACCTGCAGCAGCTCCGGTTGATCCACCAGGGCTTCCAGGTCGTCCTCGCTGAAGCGCTCGGGGAAGGTCGCGTTGAGCACCGCCGCGTGGGTGCGCACCCGCACCTGGTCGCGCAGCGCCGTGTGCAACTCCAGCGTCTCGTTCACCGGAAGCTCCTCGGGCAGTGACACCAGCACCGCCGCCGTCACCGCCGGATCCTCCAGCAGATCCTTCATCTTCAGGGCCTCGCGGGCCATGGGTCCCGGGGGCACCGTCTGCAGCAGCACCTGGGGCACGCGCAGGAAGGTGATGGCGTGGCCCGTGGCGGGCGCGTCCATGACGATGGTGTCCCACAGGGGCTGTCCGTCCGGCCGCTTCTCCTGGGCGTGGAAGAGGATCTTCCCGAGCAGCACCAGCTCCTGCAGCGACGGGATGAAGCGCAGGAAGTAGCGCACCACCTTGTTCTCGAAGACCGTCTTGTAGAGGGTCTCGAAGCGCAGCACCATCAGCGCGTACTCGCGCATGGCCTCCTGGGGGCGCACGTCCACGGCCCACAGGTTTTCCTCCAGGGGCGTGACCTGGGGGCCCACGGGCTCATGTCCGAGCATGCGGCTGATGCGCTCCTGGGTATTCACCTCGCACACCAGCGTGCGCCGACCCGCGCGCGCCGAGCGCAACGCCAGCGCCGCGGCGATGGTGCTCTTGCCCACACCGCCCTTGCCGGAGACGATCCACAACCTCTTGTCGAGCAGCCTGGCCATCGAGAGCGGCGAACCCTAGGGATGGCCCCCCCACGTGTCAACGCGCTCCGTCATGTGCCTCCTCTTGCTTGACACGCCGCGTTGCGTGCTTCCAGAGTCCGCGCGTCTCGCAGCGGGGTATGCCGCGTCCCCCCCCGACAATTCGCGGAATCACGGAGACCCCGATGCTCAAGAACAACCCCATGGTGAAGAAGATCGTCGAATCCGGCGAGGAGCGCGTGGGCAAGCTCGCCCAGCAGCTCATGGCGAACGAGAAATTCGTCGCCACGGTGCAGACGGTGGTGACGCGCACGCTCGCGGCCAAGGGCACGCTGGACAGCGCGCTGCGCACGGCCCTGTCGGCCATGAACCTGCCGTCCACCACGGACGTGGAGCAACTGCGCTCCAAGGTGGATGACCTGGAGCGGGTCCTGGCCTCGGTGGAAGCGAAGGTGGATACGCTGGTGGCCGCCAAGAAGAAGTAAGGGAGGAACCCCATCATGCGGCGCATCGCCTTCATCAACGAGAAGGGGGGAACCGGCAAGACGACGCTGGCGGTCAACACCGCGGCGTGGCTCGCGCGAGCGCGCGGGCTGAAGGTCCTGCTGGTGGACCTGGACACGCAGGGGCACGCGGGCAAGTCGCTCGGGCTGGACGTGCGCACGTTGCCGCGCAACGTCTTCCACCTGCTCACCGATGCGGCCGTGCGCCTGGAGGACGTCATCCAACCCTCGGCGCTCGAGGGCCTGTCCGTCCTGCCCGCCTACAAGGAGATGGCGGAGTTCCCCCTGCTGGTGGCGGGCGAGGCCCGCCGGGCGCACCGGCTCGCCGAGCGCCTGGTGTCCGCGGAGGCCCTGGGCTTCGACGTGCTCGTCTTCGACGCGCCCCCATCGCTGGGCCTCACCACGCGCAACATCCTGGTGGCCTCCACCGAGGTGGTGGTGCCCGTGGCCCTCACCTACTTCGCGCTCGATGGCTGCGCGGAGGTGGCCGACACCGTGCGCCAGGTGGCCGAGACCGAGGGCTGCCCCGAGTTGCGCATCACCAAGGTGGTGCCCACGCTCTCGCGGCGCACCGCGCTCGCCACCGCCATCCACGAGCGCCTCGCGGCCTATTTCCCGGATACCCTGGCCGCCACGCCGCTCGGCTACAACGTCAAGGTGGACGAGGCCCAGAGCCACGGGAAGACCATCTGGGAATACGCTCCGAGCAGCACCGGGGCGAAGATGCTCGGCGCCATCGCGGCGGAGATCTTCGACGGGGTGCCCGCTTCCAAGCGCGCCCGCAAGAGCAAGACGCCCCGAGTCGCTTGAAGCCCGGGAGCCCGGGAACGAGCCGCATGCCACCGCCGCCGAGCTACGTCGAACTGCGTCCCCGAGCGGTGCTCGCGCCCTATGTGCGGTGCTTCTGGTCCCTTCGCGCGCACACGCTCGCGCCCCTGCCTCATCGGGTGCTCCCGGATGGCTGCCTCGACATCCTGGTGGAGCTCGGCGCGGGGGGCGGGGGGGCGCGTCCGAAAGTCGTGGGGGCGATGCGGTGCGCGCGCGTGGTGCCGCTCATGGGCGCCGTGGACGCCCTGGGCATCCGCTTCCAACCCGGCGGCGCCCACTCCTTCCTGCGCGTGCCCCTGCACGAACTCACCGATGGCCAACTCGCGCTGGGGGAGCTCTGGCCGAGGGACGCGCCGGAGTGGGAGGAACGGTTGTTGAGCGCCGAGGGCCTGGCCGCGCGCGTGGCCGTGCTGGAGGAACTGCTCCTGCGCCGTCTCGCCCCCGAGGGACTCGAGCCGGCGCTCGCCCAGGCGGTGGGGCTCATCCTCCGAACCCGGGGACGGCTGCCCGTGGGGACGCTGGAGGACACGCTGGGCGTGGGGACCCGTCAGCTCGAGCGGCGCTTCCAGCGGACGGTGGGGCTGTCACCCAAGGTGCTCTGCCGCATCTCGCGGATGCGGCACGCGGCGTGGCTCCTCCAGGCGCGTCCGGCCACTCCGGGAGCGGAGCTGGCGCTGGCGGCCGGGTATTACGATCAGGCGCACCTGGTGCGAGAATTCCGAGCCCTCACCGGACTCACGCCGGGGGGCTATGCACGCGAGCGGGCGCAGGTCGGATTCGTACAAGACGCGCTGGAGGACGTTCCCTAGATTCGGGGCATGTCCACCCAGACGCAGTCCGAACACCACCACCGCATCGACTACATCGAACTGGCCGCCACCGATCTGCCCCAGGTGAAGCGCTTCTACGAAGCCGTCTTCGGCTGGCGCTTCGAGGACTACGGGCCCTCCTATACGAGCTTCCACGATGGACGGCTCGCCGGGGGCTTCACCACGCGGTCCCAGGTGTCCTCGGGGGGCCCGCTGCTCGTGCTCTATTCCAAGGACCTGGAGGCGACGCTCGCGCGCGTGCGCGAGGAGGGCGGCCGCATCGTGAAGGACATCTTCTCCTTCCCCGGTGGGCGCCGCTTCCACTTCACGGACCCGAGTGGCAACGAGCTCGCGGTCTGGACCGAGCCTTGACGCCGCGCGGCAATCCTTTTCCGCGTTCCTGTTGGCCCGTGGACACTCAATTTCCGGAAAACTGATTCTGGAAACGATTCAGCATTGGAGAAAAACGTGTTTTCTGTATTATCCGTGCTTAACGGATAAACAAGGAACGCCAAATTTCTCCGATATGTCCTGATATCTGGACTTCCGAGGATTGGACGTTTCTCGTCTCCGCACAGCCCTAAGGAGCAGACATGTCCCCCTCACTTTCCCCGAGTGTCCGGGCCTCCCGGACGCGTCACAAGAACACGCTGTTGGCGAGCGGCACGGCGTTGATGCTCGCCTCGGTCCTCGGCTGTGGCGCCTCCGAGCCGGTGGTACCGGAGACCAACAGCCACGAGGATCTGGTGCGCCAGGCGCAGTCGGTCATCGTGGGCAGCCGCATCCAGGCGGAGAGCTGGAACGCCTCGCTCACCACGGCCAACGCCGTGTTCAATGAAGGCGGGGGCGACGGGCAGTCGGTGGCGGGCCTCCAGGTCAACGAGACCATTGGCTACTCGCAGGTGGACTTCGGCGGTGGCGCGGATCAGATCCAGGTTCGCGTGGGCGCGCCCTACGCGGGTGGCAAGGCGGACATCTATGCCGGCTCCACGAAGATCGGCACGGTGTCGATCGATGCCGCCACCGGCTCGGACTGGAACGTCTTCGCCACGAAGACCGTCTCCATCACCAAGACGAGCGGCAGGCAGGACGTGCGCTTCAAGGCCGTCGCGACGGGTGGCGACTGGCTCTTCAAGTTCGACTGGTTCGAGCTGCACAGCGGCTCGGGTGGTGGGACGACCGACCCCAACCCCCCGACGCAGCCGCCCCAGGCGGGCAAGGTGCCCGTGGTGGTGACGAACAAGTGTCCCTTCCCGCTCGATGTCATCCTCTCGGGCGTGGGGGACATTCCCCTGGAGCCCGTGTCCGGCGGGGTCAAGCCCTTCCGCAACCTGGGCACCGGCGCCAGCTACACCTACTACGCGCCGAGCAACTACCCGAGCGCGCGCGTGAGCGCGTACAAGACCAAGCCCACGCCCGCCTCGCCGCGCGAGCTGGAGAAGGCCGAGTTCACGCTGGGCCTCGACCCGGGCAACGGCGCGCAGAACATCTACTACAACCTCACGTACGTGGATCACGTGGGTCTGCCCATGCAGATCAACGCGAACGGCACGGGCGGCGGCTGCGTGGACGTGCGCTGCAACAAGTCGCAGAGCGCCCTGGCGTCGGCCATCGCTTCCGGATGTCCGGACGGTCTGCGCTACTCCATGGGCGGCGCCACCATCTGCCTCGCGCCGCGCTCCTTCTGTCTGGATGGCGAGTACGCGGGTGACTCGCGCCGCGCCTCCGTGTGCAACCGGCTGGACGGTGAGATCGCGCGCTGCGCGAGCAAGTACCCCGGCCAGTGCAACCCGGGCTCGGCCAAGACGCCCCAGGTCTACGCCTGCTCCGCGCCCTTCTTCGACCAGAGCGCCAAGTGGTGCTCGGCCATCACGCGCGGCATGGTGGACGCGCCCGACAGCACGAACGTGGGGCAGTACTACAACACCGGCAAGCCCTTCAACCTGTACGCCAAGTGGGTCCATGACCAGTGCGGCGCGGTGTACTCGTTCGCCTACGACGACTACCCCATGGCGGCCAACCAGGCCGGCTTCTACACCTGCAACGGCGGCCGTCAGCTCAACGTGACGTTCTGCCCCGCGGGCTAGTCGTTTCCCTCGAGTCCTGATCCCGGCGCCCGGCCTTCTCATCGAGGAGGTCCGGGCGTCGTCTCATTGTTTCCCACCCCTGTTTTCCACCCCCAGAGAGAGCCGTTCACGCATGAAGACCTTCCACCACCAAGGCATGAAGATGGGCCGTACGCTGACGCTGGCATTGCTGGGCCTGGGCGGGTTCACCCCCTCGCTCGCGCTGGCGGCCAACGAGTCCGTGCAGGTGTGGCTCACCACGACCTCGGGCAGCTCCCTGTCCAAGCGCCTCAACGTCGAGGCGAACAAGACCTTCGGGGCCCAGAGCGGCACCTCGACGGTGATCGACATCACGGACTCGACGACCTACCAGACCATCGACGGCTTTGGCGCCGCGATGACGGACTCGTCCGCGTGGCTCATCTACAACTCGCCCCAGCGCAACACGATCATGAACGACCTGTTCAACGTGGGGGGCGGCGCGGGCTTCAACTTCGTGCGCGTGCCCATGGGCGCGAGCGACTTCGCGCGCAACAACTACAGCTACGACGACACGTGCTGTGACCTCAACGACTTCTCCATCAATCACGACACGGCGTACATCATCCCCATCCTGCAGCAGGCGCGGCAGCTCAACTCCGAGGTGAAGCTGCACGGCGTGCCGTGGAGCGCGCCCGGGTGGATGAAGTTCAACAACTCCTTCACGGGCGGCGGCTACCTGCGCAACGACCTGTACGGGACGTACGCCAACTACTTCGTGAAGTTCATCCAGGGCTACCAGGGCCACGGGCTGCCCATCCACTCCGTGAGCATGCAGAACGAGCCGCACAACGGCAACAGCACGTACGCCACGATGCAGATGGAGCCGGCGGACCAGTCCAACTTCGCCGCGCAGAACCTGCGCCCGGCGCTCAACAACGCGGGCCTGGGGGGCGTGAAGATCATCGCCTGGGATCACAACTGGCAAGAGAACGGCTCGGAGGCGCGCTTTCCCTATGACGTGATGGCGCACAACGGCGGCCAGGCCCAGGCGGCGGTCGCGGGCGTGGCCTACCACTGCTACGAGAGCGCCGAGGGCTCCTACAGCGTGCAGAACAACTTCCACAACGCCTACCCGAACGAGGAGATCCACTTCACGGAGTGCTCGGGCGGCGAGTGGTCCACGGACCAGGCGAACAACCTCACGTGGAACATCCGCAACCTGGTCATCGGCCCGGTGCGCAACTGGGCGCGCACCTCGCTGTACTGGAACATCGCGTTGGATCCGAACCACGGCCCCTACACGGGCGGCTGCGTGGACTGCCGCGGCATGCTCACGGTGAACAACGGCAACGGCACGTACACGAAGAACGCCGAGTACTACGCCTGGGCGCACTTCGCGAAGGTGGCGCGCACGGGCGCGGTGCGCGTGGGCTCCACGAGCCTGGGCAACAACAACATCGAGACCGTGGCCTTCAAGAACCCGGACGGCACGCTCGCCCTGGTGGCGCTCAACTCCAACGGCGGCTCGACCCTCACCTTCAAGGTGCGCTGGGGCAGCCAGTCCTTCGACTACTCGCTGCCGCCGCGCTCGGTGGCGTCGTTCAAGTGGAAGCCGGGCACGACGGGTGGCGGCACCACGAGCCCGACCTACCGGCTGGTGAACAAGTGGTCCAACAAGTGCGTGGACATCATCGGCCCGGATTCCAACAACGGCACGGGCCTCCACCAGTGGGCGTGCCACACCGGCTCCAGCCAGCAGTGGACGATGGAGGCCACGGACAGCGGCTACTCGCGGCTCGTCTCCCGCTACAACGGCAAGGTGCTGGACGTCGCGAGCGTGAGCACGGCCGACGGCGGCACCGTGCATCAGTGGGACTGGGCGAACGGCAGCAACCAGCAGTTCAAGGCCGTGTCCACCGGCAACGGCTACTACAAGCTGGAGGCGCGCCACAGCGGCAAGGTGCTCGACGTGGCGGACTGCACCAAGAGCGGGGTGGGTGACGGCGCCCGGCTGCAGCAGTGGACGTGGGCCGCCAGCAACGACTGCCAGCAGTTCCGGCTCGAGGCCCTCTAAGGGGCTCTGACGCCCCCGTGCCCTTCCTGGGCGCGGGGGCGGGACGCGGCGGCTCAGTTCTGCTCGGAGCCGCTGTTCTTCTTGTCCAGCGCATCCAGCTTCTTCTCGAGGTCCTCGAGGCGCTGGCCGAGCGTCTGCATGTCGCGGCCGAGCGCCGGCAGGTTGCCCGCGAGGTTCTCGACCACCTGCTTCACGCGCTCGTCGACCCGGCGCTGCCACTCCTCCAGGGCGCGCTGGCTGGCCTTGAGCAGCTCCGCCGCGCCGCCTCCGCCCGCCGCGTTGGCGTCCTCGGCGGTGGCCTCGCCCTCGGCGGGCGCCACAGGGGCGTCGCTGCCGTCCTCGCGCTTGTCCTCGCGCCGCAGCAGCTTGTCCAGCCGGGACTCGGCTTCCTCGCGGATGGACACGACTCGCGGAGTCACTGCCTTCTGGATGAAGTCCGTCAGCGAGTCACCCGGATGCCGGATGATCTCCCGGAGCACCGTGAGGGGCATCCGGTTCCGCTTCTTCTCCTCCTCGAAGATGATCTGCGCGAGCGTGACCGAGGTGAGATCCTCCTTTGTCTTGTTGTCGACAATCTGGACCTCGACCCCGTCCTTGATCATCGCGGCGATCTCGTCAAGGGTGACGTACCGGCTCTCTACGGTGTCGTAGAGCTTGCGGTTGGTGTACCGCTTGATGACCTTGGGGTCCTTCGCGGGGTCCTTGGCTGGACCGGGCACGCCTGCCTGCTCTGGCTCGCTCATGTCGTTCGTCTCCGCCACATTAGGGGCGCTCGCGCACGTGGTTGTGGACGGGCTGCCTGTAGCAAGAGGGCGGGGGGGCGGGCAAGCCATGCGAAGGCAAGCTCGCGATGGTGTTGACCTGCGCCTATACTCCGGGACCGGCCGAGCCCCCTGAATGATTGTCAACTGTGAGCGGTGTCAGACGCGGTTCAAGATCCCCGACGAGAAGGTGACCGAGAAGGGGGTCAAGGTCCGCTGCACCAAGTGTCAGCATACCTTCCGAGTAGTGCGCGAGGGCGCTTCCTCCGCCGCACTCGACCCGGGTGCGCCTTCCGCCGAGGCGGCCCCACCCGTCCGGCCCCCAGCGGTCGCCCGGGTGGGCACACCTGTGGAGGTCCCCCGGACCTCTCCACCCGTGTCCGTGCCCCCGGTGTCCTTCAACAAGGCGGCCCCGCCCGGGATGAAGCCCGTGAGTACGGGGGCGGCCTCCGCGCTCGACTCGCTCTTCGGAGCCCCCGGAGTTCCGCCCGTGGCCCCGGCCGCGGCGCCTCCAGGCGTCGCCGCGTCGCGGACCCCGCGTCCCCCGGGGATCGTGCCTCGGGTTCCCGCGAACCTGGAGTCACCGCGGACCCCGGCGACGATCGACCTGGATCCCCTGATGGAGTTCATGGGGGAGGCGCCCGCCTCGCCCGCGGAGGCCCTGCGGCAGTCCGCCAAGAGCCCCGTGCCCCATTCGCCCGCGGGAGCGCTCGCGTTGGGCCCGGTCCATGAGTCCGCCCGGCCCCTGACCCCCGCGCTGTCCCTGTCCTTCGACGAGAGCAATCCCTTCGCCACGGTGGAGGATGCGCCCAAGCCCGCCGCCCGGCCCGTTCCCGTGCCCAAGCCGGCCGCGCCCGCCCCGGCGCGGACCCCCGCGCCAGCGGCGCCTCGGAGCGCGGCTCCCGCGAGCGTGGCCCCGGTGGTGGCGCCCGCCCGTGTCCCGGCTCCGGCTCCGGTACCCAAGCCCGCTCCGGTTCCAGTTCCGGTTCCGGTCCGGAGCGCGCCTCCGGCCCCGGCGCCCGTCCAGCCCCGTGCCAGCGCGCCCCTGGCGTTTGATCCGGTTCCGGCGCCGTTCGAGGCGGATGATCCGTTCTCGCTGCCTCCGGATGACGCTCCCGCTCCTTTGTTCGGTGGTGCTCCGGCGGCGCCCGCGCCTGTCTTCGCCTCGGCCGCGCCTCCCGCTCCCGCGTGGGATCCGGTGCCCTCGCAGGCTCCCGTTTACGAGGAGATGGAGGGGCTCGAGGGCAACAACCCGTTCGTCTCGTTCGACCCGCCTCCGGCTCCTGTCCCGGCGCCAGTGCCCAGGCCGGCGCCCGCCCCACCTCCGCCCGCTCCGCCTCCACCCGCCGCCCGAATCGCGGCACCTCTTCCGGCTCCCGTGCCGGCCGAGGTGGCGGCGTTCGACGACAACCCCTTCGCCGCGTTCGATCCCTCGGCGTCGCTGCCTCCGCCGGAGCCTGCGCAGGCCATGCCCTCGGGCATTCCGGACTGGGGGGCTCCGCAGCAGGCGCAGCAGGCCATGCCCTCGGGCATCCCGGACTGGGGAACTCCGCAGCAGGCGCAGCAGGCCATGCCCTCGGGCATCCCGGACTGGGCGGTTCCCGCGTCCGCCGCTCCAGGTGGCGCCGCGCCCGCTCCGTTCCCCGACTTCCGTGAGGCGGAGGCCGCCGCGCCGAGCCGGGAAATCCTCCCCGACCTGCCGTCGATGGTGCCCGCGCCTCCCGCCGCGCCACCGCCGGTGGACGTCGCGCCCGTGGTGAAGAAGGACTCGGGGGATCGCAAGGGCCCGAGGTTGGTGCAGCGGCTCGCCACGGCGGCCGTGCAGCTCGTGGTGGTGGCGATCCTGGTGGTCTCGCTGATCGCCGTGGGCCTGGCCTCGATGAACGAGGGCCGGGTGGAGCTGTCCGACCTGACTCCCGAGCGGCTGCGCGAGGTGGTGTCTCCCACCCAGCCCCTGGTGGCCAAGGAAGTGTCCAATGGCCTCTACGAGACGCAAGGTGCCCAGCCCCTCTTCTTCGTCCGGGGCGAGGTGGAGAACCGTGGCACCTCACCCACGCGGGTGACAGTGGGCGTGTCGCTGTATGACGGGACGCAGCGGGTGAAGTCCGCGGAGGGCCTGGCGGGTGCCGTGCCCAGCCCCGAGGAGTTCAATGCCGTGCGGAGCGCCGAGGACGCCCAAGCGCTGCGCTCGCGCCTGGACGCGTCCTCTCTGGAGGTGGCGCAGGGGGCTCGCGTGCCCTTCATCGTCTTCTTCCACGAGTTCCCCGCGGAGCTGGCGAACTTCCGGCTCGAGGTCACGCTCACGCCGCGCGACGGGGCGACCGCCGCGGGAGGGCTCCAGGAGGGAAGCGCCGGCGATGCCCAGCCGTGAGGACGCCAAGACCGTCATCCGCCGGCTCCACGCCCTGAGCGGGAGCACGGAGATCGTCCGCAAGGCCGCCGCCCGCGAACTCGCCCGGTGGGATCCGCTCGACTCCAACGAGCTGCTCCACCACATCCTCCTGCTCGCGCGCGGAGGGTGGGAGCCCGCCACCTGTGTGCTCTCCGCCGTCGTGGCGGCGCTCGGCCAGGAGGCCGCGAGCATTCCGTACGCGGACTCGATGCGCCGCATGGCGGAGGTCCAGTCCCTGGAGTCCGTGGCGGACCTCTTCGAGACGGCGCCCGCGCGCAAGGAGTTCGACGAGGGCGCCGCGGCCCGGGCGGATGCCAAGGCCTTCACCCAGTCCCTGGGTCACATCAAGCAGCAGGCCCGGCTCACGCGGGATCCCGACGTGCTCACGCGGCTGGCGACGGTGAGCGACCCCTCGGTGGTGCGCAACGCGCTGCTCAATCCCCGGCTCACCGAGCCCCTGGTGGTGCGCATGGCGGCGCGCCGTCCGGCCCGGCCCGAGCCCCTGGTGGAAATCTGGAAGGCGACGCGCTGGTCCTCGCGCCACGCGGTGCGCCGCGCGCTCGTCTTCAACCCGTACCTGCCGCCCGAGGTGGGGGTGAAGATCGTCCCCCTGCTCAACGCGAACGACCTGACCGAACTGGCCGCGGACTCGTCCGTGCACCCGTCCCTGCGCGAGCAGGCCGCCCGGTTGTTGGAGGGGTAGGGGGCTCGTGGCCCCGGGGGCTCAGCTCCGCTTGGAGCCGGAGTCGGTGTAGTCGGCGTCCGTCACGTCCTGGCCGCGCCGGGCCCGGGGCAGCGACTTGGCGTCCACCAGGTCTCCGCCCTTGGAGGCCTTCTTGAACGAGTAGACGAACCGGCCCACGGCATTGCCGAGCTGGCCCATCCGGGCGGCGGAGAACACCACCACCAGGATGAAGCCGATGAACAGGAGTTCTCCGGGCCGCAGTCCCAACATGCGGCGCACAATGCGTCAATGCCCGGAGGGAGGCAAGCCGCGTGTCGGGCCCGGGACGGTGCATGACGGGACGCTCGCTCCCGGAGGCGGCCTGTCGCACACTGGGGCGCATGCTCCTGCTCGCCCACCGAGGTGCCAGCGCCGATGCCCCCGAGAACACCCTCGCCGCCTTCCAGGAGGCCGTGGCGCAGGGGGCCGATGGCGTGGAGTTGGATGCCATGGTGTGCGGTTCCGGCGAGGTGGTGGTGTGTCATGACGACTTCCTGGACCGGCTCGCGGGCCTGCCCTGGGAGGTGCGCGCGACGCCCTGGTGGAAGCTCCAGCGGGTGGACGTGGGCAGCCGGCTCGGCTTCGCCCCCGCGCGCATCCCCCTCCTCGCGGACGTGCTCGACGCGCTGCCCGCGCACTTCCTCGTCAACATCGAGCTCAAGTGCGACCACTTCGAGGACGGGGGGCTCGCGCTCAAGGTGGCGCGGCTCGTGGAGGAGCGGCGGCTGGCGGACCGGGTGGTCATCTCCAGCTTCAACCCGCTGTGCCTCTTCCGCATGGCGGCCGCCGCGCCCTCGTTGCGCCGCGGCTTCCTCATCGATCCGGACAAGCGGTGGGGACTCCAGGCGCATGCCGTGACGCCGCTCGTCTCCTCCCACTCGGTGCACCCCTTCCACGAGCAGTGCACGCCCGAGCGCGTGGAGGGCTGGCTGCGCCGGGGGCTGCGCGTGGCGGTGTGGACGGTGGACGAGGGCCAGCGAGCGCGAGAGCTGCGGGAGATGGGCGTGTCCTACCTCATCACCAACACGCCCCGCGCCGTGCGCGAGGCCCTGCTCTAGAAGTCCAGGCCGAGCGTGGCGTTGAAGGCCAGCACCGCGGGCAGTACGCCGCTGGTTTCGCCCCGCGTGGTGTTGCTGGTGCGCGCGTCCACGGTGCCCACGGTGGCCAGGGACACCTCGGCGCCAATCTGCAGCGCGCCGCCGATGAAGCGCCCACCCGCGTAGAAGCGGCTGTTGAAGTTGCTCCAGCCCTTCAGCGGCTTGTAGGCGGCGAGGTTCTGGAACGATGGGTTCTTCTGCTCGGGGTCGGAGAGGTCTCCCTGCACTTCGCCGAAGCTGATGACGTCCGAGCGCGAACTCACGCCCGTCATGTCGATGCCGCCATAGGGCGTGATGGTGACCATGCCCCCGAGCGGGAACTGCTTGCCCACGCTCGCGTCCAGGCCCGTGGCCGTCAGGTGCAGGTTGCGCGTGTTGAGCAACTGCGTGGCGTGCAGGCGCAGGGCGATGTCCGGCAGCCACGCGATGAAGCCCTCGTTGACGGCCCAGCGGATCTCCCCCGTGGCGGCGAACATGCTGCTGCGGTCGAGCCACCCCACGCGGGCGCCCAGGTCGATGGAGAAGGGCAGGCCCTTGCGCACGTGGATGGAGGGCACCAGCACGGTGCTCGTCTGGGCGCGCTCGGTGGGGATGTATACGTCCGAGGGCAGGCCCACCACGCCCAGCTCCGCGTTGACGGCGAAGCCCGCGTGCCCCAGGGACTTCGGGGGCGTCAGGCTCGTCGACGTCATCACCGCCGCGATCGTGCGCGAGAAGGCCTTGAAGTCGCCATTAACCCTGGCGTTCGCTTGCGCGTTGCTCGTCCCCGGATTTCCGAGCTGAGACAGCACGAGGTCATTGCGATCCGCGTACGCGGCAGGGCCGCCCACCAACACCGCGAGAGCCATCCACCGGCTGAACGTCCGCATCCTCACTACCGCCTCCCGAGGCGCGCGTGCTGGCGACGGCGCCGAACGGAGGGGACGCTAGCGTGCGCGTGCGGAGAGCGTCAATAAAACGGGCGGCTTCCGAAGGGTCCGGGTGGACCCGACGAAAGCCGCCCGGGGACAGGCGCGGGGCCTGTTCACTGCCTTACGGCGTGGCGGACTTGACCGGCTTGCTGGCCTGGGCCGGTGCCACGAGCTTCTGGGCCACCTCGGCCGGACGGCGGCGGATGACCAGGGTGCGGCGGCTGGCGAAGTCGGTGCTCTCGCGCGCCACCACCAGGACACTGTTGTTGCCCTCCTTGAGGGAGAACTCGGTGGAGAACTTGAGCTGCTGGGGCGTGTTCGCCTTGGTCTTCAGGGTGTCCATGGCCCGGAAGTAGACCTTCTGGTCGTTCACCAGGATGTACATGTCCAGCAGGCCCTGCGCGTCATCCACTTCTCCGCTCAGGGTGTACCGGTCGCCGGTGGCCACCAATCCGCCCTGGCTCGGGTCCACGTCGAGTCTGATCTCCGGCGGCGAGCGGCGCGCCACGTAGGTGGGGTCCTGCGAGGTGTTGGGCTTGCCGCGCGTCTCGTGGGCGTCCTGGGCTCGCACGAAGGCGAAGCGATCCTTGTCCAGCTCCACCCGGTAGAAGCCCTTGTTGGCGGCCTCGATGTTCATCGTCGCGGGGCGCGGCAGCCGGGCGAACACGGGGGCGTCCGCCCGAGGCTCGGCGAGCAGCTCGGCCTTCTCCGCCACCTTCACCAGGCCCTTCTTGGCGTCGAGCTTGACCGGCGCGGTGTCCGACACCGGCAGGTCCAGCTTCTCCACGGCGAACTCCTCGAGCGGCTCGTCGATGATGGTGAGCTTGAGCGGGAAGTGGTCATCCTTGAGGGCCTTCTTCACCGCGAGCTGGAAGCGGGCCGACTTCGTCTCGCCCGGGCCGATCTCCCCAATCTTGAAGCGGCCCTTCTCGATGAAGATGTTCGGCTCGCCCACGTTCTTGATCTGCGCGAACGAGTCGAGCGCCTTGCCCTTGCCGCTGTTCGTCACGTCCAGCACCAGGGTGATGTCCTCGCCGCGCTGGGCGACGCCGTCGCGGTTGCACGTGGCGCAGTCATCCACCACCTGCCAGTTGAAGGAGAAGGCGGGGCGCGGCAGCTCCATGAAGCTCAGCTCGCTGACGACCGTGCCGGGCAGGGGCCCGTTGTCGTCCAGCAGCTTCACCGTCACGTCGTCGCGGCGCGAGACCAGGTCCTTGGGCAGGCGCACCTTCACCTTCCAGGTCTTCTTCTCGCCCGGGGCGAGGCTGCCGATGAGGAACTCGCGGCGGTCCAGGTAGTAGTTCTCGCTCTCGGTCCAGGCGCGCACGCGCTTGAGGGGCTCGCTGCCCTTGTTCTCCGCGGTGACGGCCATGTCGAAGGTCTCGCCCGCGGCGATCTTCTGGTCCTGCCCGGGGCTGAACGTGGCGGCGAGCTTCACGTCCTTGGGCGTGGGGCCCGCGCTCCAGTCCACCCCGAGGGCGGCGATGGCGGCGTCGATGCGCTGCTGCTCCTCGGCCATCTTCTTCTCCACGAAGGCCTTGCCCTTCTGCAGCATCTGGCGGCGGTCCGTGTAGGGCACCTGGAGCACGTAGTCGCGGGCGAACTGCACCTCGAAGTCCTCCTTCACGTCATCCTGGCTCTCCGCGTCGAGCTGATCGTCCAGCTCCTCGCTGGAGCCCACCGAGTTCACGTCCAGCAGGTGGCTGCCCGCGTGCTGCTTGGGGTCCTCCTTGACGGCGGTCGCGGGGCCCTTGGCGGCGTCCTCCTGCTTCTTGGCGATGGCCTGCAGGTCCTTCTGGTCCACCTTGAGGTAGCGCAACGTCTCCTGCGGCTTCTCGCGGCCGAGCACGTCCTCGCGCTTCTTGGCCACCGAGTCCGAGTTGGGGTTGCCGAAGTGCTGATCCAGGTCCGCCTCGCCAATCGTCTTGCGGGGCGCGAACACCACCACGCGCTCGTCGGTGACGGCGGAGGGGACGAGTTCGATGTCCGGCACGATGCCCACTTCCTGGATGGAGACGTCACCCGGAGTCAGGTACTTGGCGATGGTCAGCTTGAGCGCGCTGTCGTCCGGGAAGTCATAGAGCACCTGCACGCTGCCCTTGCCGAACGTCTGCCGGCCGATGATGACCGCGCGGTTGAGGTTCTTGAGCGCGCCGGCGACGATCTCCGAGGCCGAGGCACTGCCCGCGTTCACCAGCACCGCCACCGGATAGGACTCCTCGCCCGGGTCGGCGTGGGCGCGCTTCTCCTCGCGCAGCTTGTCGGACAGGCCCACGGTGGACACGATGGTGCCCTCGGACACGAAGGTGTCGGACACCTGGATGGCCTGCTCCAGGAGGCCTCCCGGGTTGCCGCGCATGTCGAGCACCACGCCCTTGAGTCCGCCCTTGGACTCGGCCTGCTTGCGCATCTCCGCGAGCGCCGTCTGCAGGTCGCGCGTGGTGTTGCCCTGGAAGTTCTTGAGCCGCACGTAGCCCACGTTGCCGGTCAGCAGCTTGTGCTGCACGCTGTCGATGGAGATCATCCCGCGCGCGAGCGTCATGGCGCGCGGCTTGTCCCAGCCCTTGCGCTCCACGGTGATGGTGACGCGGCTGTCCACGGGGCCGCGCAGCTTGGACACGGCCTCGTTGAGGTCCATGCTGACGGTGGACTCCTCGCCGATCTTCTTGATCTGATCGTCCTTGAGGATGCCCGCGCGGTGCGCCGGCGTCTTGGGCAGCACCTTCATGACGGTGAGGTTGCCCTCGCGCATCTGGATGACGAAGCCCAGGCCGCCGAACTCGCCCTTGGTCGTCATCTTCATCTCCCGGTAGACCTCCGGGCGCAGGAGCACCGAGTGCGGATCCAGGGTGGAGAGCATGCCGTTGACGGCCGCGTATTCGATGTCCCGCGTCTCCTCCAGGGGGCGCTTGTTCTCCGTGGCGCGCATGTTCTTGCCGATGAAGTCGAAGACGTCCTTGAGCGTGAAGGACATCTTCCAGAGCGAGTCCACGTGTCCGATGTCGAACTCACGCAGCTTGCCGTTCACGTTGATGTTGATCTTGCCGGTCTCGGCGCTGCCGTCCACGAGCACTTCCGGCACGCTCTTCTCCACGTACTCCAGCGCGGCGATCATCATCTCCTTGGGCCGCACGCGCTTGGGGTCGACGTAGTTCTCCTTCACATAAAGGATGACCTTGGTGAAGACGCGCAGGGAGGACAGCTCGTTCTTCTTCTCCCCGGTGTCGGCGGAGGTGTCCGTGGCCGTCTGGCCGGCCTCCGCGACTCCGAGGGTCAGGGGCATGGGCGCCCGGTTGTTGCCCACGAGGGCCCAGGCTCCCAGCAGAACGGCGACGGCGGTGATCCGGCGAAAGATTCGCGGCATGGTTCGTCCAGGTTGAGGCCCGCGGGCCTCGGGGTGATGCGTGAAAACCCGAGTCAAATCGAGGAGTTGGAGGAAACAACGAGATGCCGGAGCAACCGGGCAAGCCTAATCACGGACTCCCAGTGCTTCAAGCGCACGTCCTCTCGCAGTGTTGGACAACACCACGAGCGCGCGCTGCGTTCCCGCGCCGGGGCGTGAATGACCCAGACAGACGGGAGGGATGATTATTTCCCGTCCGGCGCGGGGGGGACGCTCCCCACGGCGAGCAGGCCCCGGTACAGGAGGGTGCCCCCGACGATGGCCACCGGTAGGAAGAAGCTGTTGAGGATGGGCACCCAGAGCAGCACATAGACGCCCGCGCCGAAACCCAGGCACAGGGGCCAGCGCTGGCTCAGGGTCCGGCGCACCCGGGTGAAGGGGTACAGGTGGCGCGTCATGGGCGCGGCCAGGTGCTCTCCGGCCAGCCAGAGCATCGTCCACACCATGCCCAGCACGGCCCACGCCACGCTGCCCACTCCGGGGATGAGATGGAGCGGCAGGAGCACTACCAGCCCCAGAAGGAAGAAGAAGAGGCGCGCCAGGGTGTGTGCCACGCTCACGGCCAGGCCCCGGAGGAAGGCGCCCGGCCGGAAGGGGGGCGAGGTGTAGTTCCCGCACAATTCTTCGGTGATTTCGGACAAAGGATCCTGCAGCGGCGCCAGTACCAGCGGCAGCCCCACGTTGGCTCCCACCACGAAGCCCACCACGCCGAGGACGACGAGCACGAGCGTCCAGATGGCGCGGCCCCACCAGGGCTCGGGACGGGTCCACACCGCGCCCAGCCAGCCAGGGGCCTGGGTCCACAGCAGCACCCCGAGCCCCACCAGGCTCACCAGGGTGACGAGGGCACACAGGGCCGACAGGCGCAACAGCCGGGGGGTTCGGAAGATGAGCCCCCAGGCCCGGAAGATGAGGCCCACTCCCTGGAAGAAATCCGAGGGCGAGGACCGGGCGGAGAAGGGGGGCACCGGTGTGGGGTCGGTCATCCTCGGGACGATGCGCAAATGGCAGCGGCCCGGTCAACGACCGTTATATACGGCGGCCATGTCCCTCGACCTCCAGCGCACCGCCTCCGAGCCGATCACTTCCATCGACATGCTCCTGAGCGGCTTCCGGTCCGCCGAAAAGCCCCGCGCCCAACACCGGCTGGGGCTCGAGCACGAAAAATTCGTCTACCCTGTGAAGGGCGCGCGGGCCGTGCCCTACGAGGGCGCCTCGGGAATCGGGGCGCTGCTGGAGAAGCTCGCCTCGGGTGGATACGAGCCCTTCCGAGAGACCCCGTCCTCCCCGATCATCGCCCTGCAGAAGGGCATGCTCACCATCTCGCTGGAGCCCGGGGGCCAGTTCGAACTGTCCGGCTCTCCCTTCGTCACCGCGCGCGAGGCCCATGCGGAAAATCTCGCTCACCTGGCCGAGGTGAAGGCGGCGGCGGCTCCCCTGGGTCTCCAGTTGGTGGCCCTGGGATATCGGCCCTTCGGCCTCCCCGAGGACGTGTCGTGGATGCCCAAGTCCCGCTATGGCGCCATGCGTCAGTCCCTGCCCGAGCGCGGTGCCCTGGCCCACCACATGATGTTGATGACCTCCACCGGGCAGGTGTCGCTCGACTGGGAGGACGAGGCGGACTGTGTGCGCAAGACCGTGCTCATCGCGCGGCTCACACCCTTGCTCATCTCCCTCTACGCCAACAGCCCGCTGCGCAACGGCAAGCCCTCGGGCTACCTGTCCTTCCGCAGCCGCGTCTGGGACGAGGTGGACCCCACGCGCTGTGGCTACCTGCCGTCCTTCTTCGATGGCTCGTTCTCCTACCTGGCGTATGTGAACTGGGCCCTGGATGCCCCCATCCTCTTCCTGCGCCGGCGCGGCGAGTATCTGCGGCCGAAGATGACCTTCCGGCGCTTCATCCAGGAGGGCTTCGAGGGGGCTCCGGCGGACCTGTCGGACTGGACGGATCACCTGTCCACGCTCTTTCCCGAGGCGCGTCTCAAGAAGATCGTCGAGGTGCGCGGCGCGGATTGTGTCTCCGCGGACATGACGGGAGCGCTCGCGGCCTTGTGGCGCGGCCTGCTGTACGACCGGACGGCGCTGGACGAAGCCGCACTCCTGCTGCCCAAGCTGTCCCTGGCGGATCACCTCGCCTTGCATGACACCTCGCGCCGTGAGGGACTGGCCGGACGGCTGGGCAATCAGGAACTGCACCGGCTGGCGGGCGAGATGGTGGCCATCGCCCGCCGGGGCCTGGAGCGCCTGGACGCCGCGGACGCGCCCCTGCTCGACGTCCTCGCCGAGGTGGCCGCTTCCAAGAAGTCTCCGGGCCAGCGGGTGCTGGAGCAGTGGGAGAAGGATCCCAACCCCGAGACCCTGTTCGCGCGTTGCGCGCTGTGAGCACGCTCCGCGCTCCCCTCGGAGACCCACGAGGGGAGGCGGAATCCGGGAGCGCTAGAAACGGCCGCCCAGCGTCGCGGTGATGTTGAGCAGGTTGCCGTTGGAGTCCCCCGTCGTCAGGGCATTGGCCGCGTTGGCGAACTCCTCGCCGAAGAGCACGCGGTAGGACGCCCGGGCGCCGGCGAAGACCGTGTCGCTGAACCGGTAGTCCAGACCGGCGGCGAGGGGAACCTCGGTGACGAAGTCATTGCGGTAGAGGCTTTCCGCTCCGCTCGTGGAGTTGAGGTAGCTCACGCCCGCGCCCGCGCCCACGTAGGGGCGCAGTTTCTCCCGGGCAATCAGGGGTCCCGCCTTGGCGAGCACGCCGAGGTTGTAGCGGTACATGGCCTCACCCGTGCCGATGCGGCTGTCGTCGATGGCCAGGCGCTGGCCCTCCACGCCCGCTTCGATGCCGAGGTTGCGCCAGGGCTGGGCCCCGGCCGCGACGCCCACGAGCGGACCCGCCTTGGTGCGATCTCCCGCGTCTCCCATCAGACCGCCCACGCCCAGGCGCACGTCCACGCCCACCTTGGTCCGGTCCTCTTCGTAATTGAGCCGTCCGGCCATGCGCGAGGCGTCCACCGCCGCGACGGCCGCGCTCGCCGTACACAAAGACACCAGCGCGAGCCCACCCATCCATGAACGAGCTTTCATTCCGTTCTCCCGTCATGTCGGCCTTGACCGACTCCGTATGTGCTGACGGGAATCTGTCCATGCGGATGTTGAGAACAGGGCTATCGCGGGCGTGCCTGGATGGCCGTGCCCACCCCGGTCGGAACGGGCGGCCCTCGCCTGGCCGTTCGTTCTCCTAGCGGCGGCCGAAGAGCTTGCGCAGGCCCGACAGGAGTCCGCCCGGTTTCGCTCCGGCCTCGCCTTCCAGGGGCGAGTGCGAGATGAGCGCTTCCAGCTCCGCGTCCTCGGGCAGCTGCGGGGCGAGGGTGATGGAATGGCGGCGGGCGGAGGGCAGGGTCGCGGCGAGCGAGAGCGTGCCGTCCTGCGACAGGCTGAAATGCACCTCGGCCTCGCCCGGACGATCGATGGAGAAGGTGAGGGCGCCGAGGTACTCGTTGTCCACCGCCACGGCAGACGGCCCCTGGAAGAGCGCGAGCGTGAGGGGCCCGGGCATCACGGGAATCACGAGCGTCTTCTCCGCGGGCAGGCGGGTGTTGCGCTCGAGGACGCGCCGCAGCGTGCCCCCGCGCTCGGCCACGCCCAGGGGCACGGACAGCACCTCGGACACGGTGGCGCCGGGCTTGCCCGCCGCGGCGTCCAGCAATCCCTGGCCCAGCAGCGCCGCGCCGAGCGCCGCCGAGTGCAGGGGGTCTCCGTCCGTGAGCACCGGCACGCCCAGGCTCTCCTCCAACCGGCGGCGCACGAGTGGCGCGCGGCCCTGTCCCCCCAGCAGCAGCACCGCGTCGAGCCCCTGGGGGGTGAGCGCGCTGGACTCGAGCACCTGCCGCACCCCGAGGATGATGCGCTGCACGAGGTCCGCGGTCAGCGCCTCCAGCCGCTCGCGCTGGAGCACGAAGGGCGTGGGGCTTCCGGGCAGTGGCAGGGTGACTTCGTCGCGCTCGCTCAGGGCCACCTTGGCGGACTCGGCGGCGAGCAGCAGCGGCACCCAGTCGGAGGGTTTCTGGGGCCGGGCAAGGCCCTGCTCCTGGAGCGCGCTGGCGAGCGCCTCGGCGATGCGCGCGTCGAAGTCCAGGCCGCCCAGGGTGGGGTCTCCCCCGGTGGTGATGACCTCGAGGTCATCGCCGGTGAGCTGCACCACGGACACGTCGAGCCCGCCGCCTCCAAGCTCCACCACGAGCAGGCGCTTGCGGGCGAGTCCCCGCTCGTGGCCGAAGGCGAGCGCCGCGGCCGACGGGGCGTTGAGGATGCGCAGGACGTCGAGCCCGGCGAGCGTGCCGGCCTCGCGCATGGCGGCGCGCTGCCGGTCATCGAAGTGGGCGGGCACGCACAGGACCGTGCGCGTGACGTCATGGCCGAGGAAGGCGGTGGCGGAGGACTTGAGCTCGCGCAGGAGCCGGGCGACGAGCGTGGGCAGGAGGTGCCGTTGGCCGTGCAACTCCAGGCTCGCGTCGCCCTGGGGACCTTCCTGGAGGAGGAAGGGCGGGGGGGCGTCCAGCGAGCGGACCAGGGGCGAGCGCGTGCGTCGTCCGAGGAATCGGTGGAGTCCCAGGAGGGCATGGGAGGGCATGCGCTCGGCTTCGGACCGGGCCGCCTCGCCCACGAGGATGTCCCCCGCTTCGTTCACGGCGAGCAGCGACGGCAGGGCGTGTCCCGAGCCCAGGGGAATGCGCTGAAGCGTTCCCTGGTGGTGGACGGCGGCGCGCGCCCACGAGGTGCCCAGATCAATGCCGAGCACCACCTCGCGAGGCGCGGCGGTGACGGGGGGACCGACGGGCACCTCGAGGATGGAGCGGCGGCGTCCCTTGAATTCGACGGGCTCCGGAGACGGGGGCGCCCGAGGAGGCTCGGGGGGTGGGGCGGCGACGGGCGGGGGCGCCTGGGGCTTGGGCGCGCCGGGAATGGGCACCCGCTCGGCCTGCTTGCGAAGGGCCTCCGCGGTGATGACGGGCCGCGCACGCCGCGTGGGCTCCGGCGCGGGTGGAGGCGGCGAGGGCGGGGCAGGGGGCGCCGGCGCACGTGCGTCCACGATGCGATCGATGAGCGCCTTGCTGTGCGCGTCCAGACGCACGAAGCGCACCGTCATTCCGGCGCGAGGGCCCTCGGTGACGGACTTCACCACCACGCCCTCGCCGCGCAGCAGACGTCCGCCATCGGCCAGCACCAGCTCGAAGGCGAGTCCCGTGCCCTCGGGTTTGGGGGCACGGGTGGCGAGGAAGAGGCCTCCGCGCGCGACGTGAGGGCCATACTTCGCGATGAATTCCGCCTCCGTCGCGTACGGAAGGCGGATGCGCATCGGGAGCAGTCTGGACTCGGCCGTCACCGTCCGTCACCGCCTCCGGGGAGCCGTCATTGCAGGGGAACGCGGGCGTCCGGACCGCCGCGGGTGGGGATCAGGAGCGTCAGCCCGGGCGCGAGCGCGGACTCGGGCACCTCGAAGATCAGCACGAGCGATTGCTTCTGCTCACTCTCCACCTGGATGAGGTCCAACTGGCGGGTGCCGCCCACGTTCTGGGCATCCCGGGCGATGGCGTATTCATTCCCCGCCTCGTCCACGAGCCTCGCGTTGGACAGGCCCAGGCTCGCGGGCTCCTGGCCCGTGTTCCGGGCCTCGAGCGTCAGGCGAACGAAGTACTCCTCGGTGGTGAGCGACAGCCTGCTGGTGCCACGCAACGTGTGCATGGCCTCCAGCCCCGCGGGCCGCACCTCGAACCCGTCGTTCACGGGCACGGCCTTGCGCGAGACGACCGAGAAGCGCTTCGGCGCTTCCGCGTCCTGCGCCGCGGCGAGCTGGGCCAGCCGCTCGTTGGGATCAACGGGCGCGTCGGGGGGAGCGGCGGGCGCTCCTCCCTTGTTCACACGCTCCACTTCCAGGCGCAGCTGCTCCAGCGTGCGGTCCGTGGTCGGTTCTGGCTCTGGCTGATCCTTGCAACCGCCCAGCAACGTGGACGCGCACAGGAGCGAGGCGAGCACCCGGGAGTGGAAGCTCATGAGAGGTTCGTCCCCTTCACCAACTCGTAGAGCTTGTCGAAGGCGGCGGAGATGCGCGAGGGATCCTCGCCTCCGCCCTGGGCCAGGTCCGGCTTGCCTCCGCCGCGGCCGTTGACCTCCTTGGCCAGCTCCCGCAGCAGCGCGCCCGCGTTGATGCCGCGCTTCACCACGTCCTGGGTGGCGGCCACCATGAGCACGGCCTTGCCGTCCTTCTCGCCGCCGATGAGCACCACGCCGGACTTGATCCGGTCACGCAGTTGGTCGGCCAGGCCCCGGAACACGTTCGGGTCCGCCGGGTCCATGCGCGTGGCGAGCACCTTGATGCCGTTGATGTCGCGCGCCTGCTCGAGCAGATCCTTGCTGGAGCCCGTCTGGGCCTTCACGGTCACTTCCTCGACCTTGCGCTCCAGCTCCTTCACGCGCTTCTGGGTGGCCTCTACGCGCTTGACCAGATCCCTGGGCGTGGTCTTCATCAGCTCGGAGGCCTTCTTGAGCTCGCGCTCGGTCTCGCGCACGTACTGCAGCGCGCCCAGGCCGGTGACGGCGTTGATGCGCCGCACGCCCGAGGCCACGCCGCTCTCGGAGACGAGCTTGAACAGGCCGATGTCCCCGCTGCGCCGCACGTGGGTGCCGCCGCACAGCTCCGTCGTCTGCGGGTGCACCGTGACGACGCGCACCGTCTCGCCGTACTTCTCGCCGAACATGGCCACGGCGCCGGACTTCCTCGCCTCGTCCAGGCTCATGATGCGCGTCTGGGCCTCGGTGTTCTCGCGCACCCAGCCGTTGACCAGGTCTTCCACCTGCTCCTGCTGCTCGGGCGTCATGGGCGAGAAGTGCGAGAAGTCGAAGCGCAGGGAGTCCGCGGCCACCACGGAGCCGGCCTGCTTCACGTGCTCGCCGAGCACCATCTTGAGCGCGCGGTGCAGCAGGTGCGTGGCCGAGTGGTTGGCGCGGATGGACGAGCGGCGCTCGCCGTCCACGCTCGCCTGCACCATGTCGCCCACCTTGAAGGTGCCCTCGGTCACCTTCGTGTGGTGCACGATGAGTCCCGGAACCGGGCGCTGCGCGTCGGACACCTGCGCCACCGCCTTGCCGCCGTGGCCCACGATGCGGCCCGTGTCACCCGTCTGGCCGCCGGACTCGCCGTAGAAGGGCGTGCGGTCGAGCACCAGCTCCACCTCGTCCCCCGCGTGGGCCTCGGCCACCTCGGCGCCTCCCTTGAGGATGGCGCGCACGGAGCCCTCGCCCTCATGGCCCAGGCCCTCGTAGCCCAGGAACTCCGTGGTGCCCAGGCGATCGAGCAGCTGGTGGTACACCTCGCCAATGGCCTTGTCCTTGTTGAGGGTGGAGTCCTCGCCCCGCTCGGCCTCCTCCTTCTTCTTCTGGTTGAAGCCCTCCACGTCGGTGCCGAGGCCGCGCTCGCGCAGGATGATCTCCGTCAGATCCCACGGGAAGCCGTAGGTGCTGTGCAGATCCCACACCTTGTCGCCCTTGAGCCGCGTCTCGCCCGCGCCCTTCATCCGGGCCACTTCCTCGTCGATGAGCTTGAGGCCGCGGTGGAGCGTCTTGCGGAAGCTCTCCTCCTCGAACTTGCACACCTCCAGCAGGAACGTCCGGCTCTCGCGCAGCTCGGGGTAGGCGTCGCCCATGAGCTCGATGACGCGGTCGACGATCTTGTAGAAGAACAGCTCGTCGAGCCCCAGGAGCGAGCCGTGGCGGATGGCGCGGCGCATGATGCGGCGCAGCACGTAGCCGCGGCCCTCGTTGGACGGCTGCACGCCATCGGCGATGAGGAAGGCGGCCGCGCGGCCGTGGTCCGCCACGACGCGCATGGAGGCCCCGCCCTCCTGGGTGTAGGGCTTGCCCACCAGCTGGCTCACGCGCGAGAGGATGTCCTGGAACAGGTCCGTGTCGTAGTTGGAGCGCTTGCCCTGCACGACGGAGGCGACGCGCTCCAGGCCCGCGCCCGTGTCGATGGACGGCTTGGGCAGGGGGATGAGCGGCGAGTCCTTCTCCTTGCGCTCGAACTGCATGAACACGAGGTTCCAGATCTCCAGCCACCGGTCGCAGTCACACGCCACGCCCTGACACGCGCGGCCCGCGGCCACCTCGGCACAGGGGATGTCATCTCCCTGGTGGTAGTGGATTTCCGAGCAGGGGCCACACGGGCCCGTGTCGCCCATGGCCCAGAAGTTGTCCTTGAGCCCGAGCTTGTAGATGCGCTCGCGGGCCACGCCCTGCTTCGCCCACAGCTCGTAGGCTTCCTCGTCCCAGGGGATGCCGCCCTCGCCGTTGAACACGGTGACGGCCAGGCGCGCCGTGTCGATGCCGAGCGTCTTCGTCACGAACTCCCAGCCGTACGCGATGGCGTCGGCCTTGAAGTAGTCGCCGAAGGAGAAGTTGCCGAGCATCTCGAAGAACGTGTGGTGGCGCGCGGTGTAGCCCACGTTGTCGAGGTCGTTGTGCTTGCCGCCCGCGCGCACGCACTTCTGCGACGTGGTCGCGCGCGAGTAGTCACGCTTTTCGCGGCCGGTGAAGACGTCCTTGAACTGCACCATGCCCGCGTTGGTGAACAGCAGGGTGGGGTCGTTCTGGGGGACGAGGGACGACGACGCGACGCGGCGATGACCGCGCCCTTCGAAGAACTGGAGGAACGCCTCGCGAATCTGGGAGGCGGACAGGGCAGAGGACATGGTGAGGGTATATGCCACAAGAGGGGGGGATGCTGCCTTTCTTGTGGACCCGGCTAGGCTCCATTCCTGACATGCGCCCCTCCTCCCACCTTGTCGCCGCCCTCCTGCTTGCCATCCCAACCACCGTTCTGGCCCAGACAGACGCCCAGACGGCCTCGTTGGCCCGGACGCTGAAACAGGGGGCGCTTGCCGCGCACCGGGTCCAGGCGGCGCGCGTCCTGGGCGACTCGGAGGATCCGGAGGCCTTGGGGCCGCTGTGCGCCGGGCTCGCGGACGAGACCCCCGAGGTGCGCGCCGCGGCGGCCAGAGCCCTGGAGACATTGGGGGAGCCCGGGGCCTTGGCGTGCCTGGAAGCGCGCAAGGACGAGCAGGACCCCTCGGTCCAGAAGGCCCTGGCGTCGGCCGTGAGTGCCACGAAGGCGCTCCTGGCACGGCCCGCCCGGCTGTACGTGATGCTGGGCGAGGTGAAGGACACCACGGGCACGTTGTCGCCGGAGCTGGTGAAGCTCACCGAGGCTCGCTTGCGGCGCAAGCTGTTCCAGGTGGGCGCCGAGCTGGCGCCCGCGAAGCAGAGCGAGGCGGAGGCGAAGGCGCTCCTGGCGAAACGCAAGCTGCCGGGCTACCGGTTGCTGACGGAAATCCGCCCGGGGACCTCGGGAGGACTCAAGCTCTCGGTGATGTGTATGCGCTATCCTGGCAAGCAGCTTCTGGGGAACGTGGAGGTCCAGGGCGCTGACGCCGAGCCGGGAGACCTGCTCGCGGCGCTGGTGCCCCAGGCCATCGAGGAGACCGCGGTCTCACACAAGTGGAAGTAGGGGGGACGGGGGGTGGATGGGTTTCGCGGGTTGCGCGCGCTAGGATGGGATGACCTGACATGCGGTGTTCGTCTTTCCTGATCCCCTTCGTGATGTTCGTTGTCGTTTCCCCCGCGGCGGCTCAGGTGGACGCGCGGATCGCGAGCCTGAGCCGGCAGCTCGGACAAGGGCAGGACCCCCAGGTCCGCTCGAAGGCGGCGTCGGGACTGGGAACGTCGGATGACCCCGAGGCCTTGCCGCCCCTGTGCGAGGGCCTGAAGGATCCGAGCGAGGAGGTCCGCGCCGCGGCGGCCCAGGCCCTGGGAAAGCTCGAGGAACTGGCGGGCCTGGACTGCCTCAAGGCGCGCAAGGGCGAGTCGGACGCGGCGGCGAGGACGGCCATCCAGACGTCGCTCAAGGTGCTGCAGGCCTTGAAGGAGCAACACCCCAAGCTCTACGTGTCGCTGGTGGACCTGAAGGACAAGTCGGGACAGGTGAAGCCCGAGCTGCTGCGCGTCACCGAGGCGCGCATGCGGCGCAAGCTCACGAAGATGGGAGCGTGGCTGGCGCCGGCGAAGGAGAACAAGGCGGCGGCGCTGGGCGTCTTGCGCAAGTTCGGCGTGCGCGGCTACCGGTTGCAGGGGGAGATCCACGAGACCGAGTCCGGAGGCCTGCGCGTGACGATCGTGTGCATCGGCTATCCGGACCAGGCATTGCTCGGAGACGTGGAGCTCCAGGCGTCGGGAGCGAAGCCGGAGGAACTGCTCAAGGCGCTCGCGCCCCGGATCATCGAGGAGGCCGCGGACACGTTCGAGTGGGACACGTGAGGCGTCGCGGCCTCGCTGTCTACGGCGCGCGCCGATGCGCCACGAGCTTCGCCGTGAGGATCTGCACGACGTCGCCGTGTTGATTGCGCGTCTCGCTGCGCAGCGTGACGATGCCTCGCTCGGGGCGTGAGCGGGACGGCGTCACCGCCAGCACCTCGCTCTCGACGTGCAGGATGTCCCCGGGCCGCGTGGGCCGGGGCCAGTTGATCTCTCCCCCCGCGCCGACGATTCCCCCCGCCACCGGAAAGCCACCCTCGACCTGGAGCCGCATGGTGATGGCCGCTGTGTGCCAACCACTCGCGGCCAGGCCCTCGAACAGGCTGCCCCGGGCGGCTTCGTCGTCCAGATGGAAGGGCTGGGGATCGAACTGGCGCGCGAACGCCTGGATCTGCTCCGCGTCCATCGCGTGGGTGCCGCTCTTGAACCGCTGACCCACCTGGAAATCGTCGAGATGGAGCCGTGCCTGGGCCGGGGCTTGCGCCGGAATCGTCATGTGAACCTCTCCTGTCGAGTGGCCCATATTATGATGATAATATCATCGTGCGCGCTACTCGCTTTCGTGTCGCCGCGTCCCGGCGGGTTTGTCAGACTCGTCTCATGACGACGACCCGCCGGCGGTTCCTCTTCGACTCCCTGCTGGCCACGGCGGCCGTGGCGGTGGGCTGCCGTCCCGGTGGCGATTCGCGCGCTCCCGCGTACATCCCCACGTCCGACCGGTCGGTGCTCGAGACCCTGCGGGGCATCCCCACGAGTGACGGCGCGGGCGTGCGGTTGACCCGTGTCATCGGTCAGTCCGCGCTGCGCCACCTCGACCCCTTCCTGATGCTGGATCACTTCCACTCGGATGATCCGAACGCGTACATCGCGGGCTTTCCCGACCATCCCCACCGGGGCTTCGAGACGGTGACGGTGATGCTCGATGGCCACATGAGGCACCGCGACAGCCAGGGCAACTCGGGGCTCATCCTGGGCGCGGGGTCGCAGTGGATGACGGCGGGGCGGGGCATCATCCACTCGGAGATGCCCGAGCAGGAGCGGGGGTTGATGTCCGGCTTCCAGCTCTGGGTCAACCTGCCCGCGCGGGAGAAGATGTGCGCGCCGTACTACCAGGACCTGCAGCCGGAGCGCTTGAGCGAGGCGAAGCTGTCAGCGGCGGGAAGCCACGTGCGCATCATCGCGGGAGGATTGAACGGGCTGGTGGGCCCCGTGCGAGAGCGTCCGACCGAACCCGTCCTCTTCACACTGAGGCTGGAGGATGATCAGCCAGTCGAATGGGAGTTGCCCGGGGAGCACACGGCGTTCGCGTTCGTGCACGAAGGCGAGGTCGAGTTCGGCCCCGAGTCGAAGCCGAAGACGGTGCGAGCGGGGAGTCTCGCGCTGTTGGGCTCGGGGAAGAGGCTGCGCATCCGCGCGGCGAACCAGCGGAGCGCGGTGCTCGTCGCGGCGGGCAAGCCCCTGCGCGAGCCCATCGTCCAGCGCGGCCCCTTCGTGATGAACACCGAGGCGGAGATTCGCCGGGCCATCCAGGACTACCAGAACGGCGTGCTGGACAAGGCGTGAGCGCGGGGCTTTCTCGCGGAGGTGGGCGTGCTCTCGATTCTGTTGCTGCTGTTGACTCAGGTGCCGTGCGCGCCAAACGACCTCTCCCTTGTGTGTCACTGCAAGCAGGGGATGGTCAGCGCCTGCGCGTCATAGTCGGCCTTCGATGCGAGTGAGATTTCCCCGTGGATTCTGAGACTTCCCCCGAGCGCTTCTTCGTTCTGGAAGAAGGCGTGCTCGGGTCCCGGTATGACGCGGACGTCGATACCGTCGAGCCGATCAACCGTACGCAGGGGGTTCACTGTCCTCGTTGTGGCGTTGGCATCGGGATGAGGACATGGCTTCCGCCCTACCGGTGCGATCTGCTCCTGCACGGAGAGGAACTCGGGGACTTCCTTCAAGGGTCAGGAGACGATCTTCTGGTGTCGGAGCGTTTTGTTCGGGCGTTCCGTGACGAAGGGCTGACGGGACTCGACGGTTTCCATCCCGTGGAGGTCCGTCGGGTGCGTGGGAAGCGCCGAGGTTCAAAATCCTCCGAGTTTCCACGCTTCCTGTTCGTCACGGCCTGCTTTGGTCGTGGTGCACTGGACCTGAAGCGCAGCCGCATCCGTTTTCCGGCGCCCCCCTCCTGCCCCGAGTGCCTGTCCGTCCACCTGGACACCATTCATGGCTTTTCGCTGGAGCCCGGTACATGGCAGCAGGAGGACATCTTCCGGCCACGAGGACTGCATGGCTGGCTGACTGTCTCCGAGCGCTTCGCACGCTTCGTGGAGCGGCATGGTTTCACCAACCTGCGATTGACGCCTAGCGAGGAGTACATCTGGGAGCCGCTGGCGCCGCATCCGTTGCCTGGCACGAAGCACGGTTCGGCCTGATGTTCCAAGGGGGGCTCATGCCCTGCGGATGAGGCCCATCTCATCGAGGGTGGAGAACAGGAGCAGGCGGGCCTCGGACCAGGGAAGCATCTCCACGCGGTAGCCGGCGAGCGCGTCGAGCAGGGCCTGCCGGTAGCTCGGGTGGCCCGGGTCGGCGATGACGACCACGCCCCGGTCCGCGTGCGAGCGGATGAGCCGGCCCACGCCCTGACGCAGCATGAGCAGGGAGCGCGGCAGCCGGTACTGGAGGAAGCCCAGGTGCGCGTGGGCTCCCCGGGCGAGCGTTTCCTCGCGCGACGCCACGAGCGGGCGGCTGGCGGGCTCCAGGGGCAGCTTGTCGATGAAGACGCACCCCACGCCCCGGCCGGGGATGTCCACGCCCTGCCAGAAGCTCTTGGTGCCCAGCAGCACGGTGCCGGTGTCCTTCTCCTGCCGCGCCGCCAGCGAGCGGCCGTGTCCCCGCGACTGCCGCATCACCTCGATGCCCTGGGGTTCCAGCTTCGCCCGGAGCTGGTCCGCCACCCGCTCCATCCTCCGCGTGGAGGCGAACAGGCCCAGTACCCGTCCGCCCATCACCTGCGCCATGCCGGACATCCGGGTCGCCGCCCACTCGATGAACGCCTGTTCGTGCGCGCGCGGCGCATCCGTCACCAGCACCACGAGCGCCTGTTTGCGCAGATCGAAAGGAGTGGGCGCTCGCAGCAGGCGGGGAGGGGGAATGCCCTCGTTGCGCCCGTCCAGGCCCAGCCGTCCGAGGACGTACGGCACCCGCTCGGTGCCCGTGCTCAGCGTGGCCGAGGTCAGCACGAGCGAGCGCTTGTGCTGCGCGAAGTCTCGCGACACGTAGCCCGCCACGTTCACGGGCTGGGCGATCAACGTCCAGCGCTGCTTGCGAGGCACCGCCGTGGCCGCGTAGCACCGGCCCTCCGCGGGCTCGTCGGACAACTCCGAGGCCAGGGTGGCCAGCTCCTGCACCTCGGCCACGCCGCCCGCGAGCTCCCGCTCCAACGGCGGCATCCGCACCGAGAGGTCCGGCAGCACCTCGGCCACGCCCACGGTGAGCCGCTTGTGCAGGGTCTGCAGGCACTCACGAGCCTCCAGCAGTCCCTCGCGCACGGGCGCCCACGTGGCGGCGCGCCGCACCTCGGGGGTGATGCGCAGCTCGGGGGCGTAGGAGGATTCGTCGTCGGCCTCGGAGGCGTTCGCCGCGGCGGGCTCGCACAGGGCCATCACCCGCTCGCCGAGATCCTTGACGCTCGTGCCCACGTCGTGAAGGGCGCCCTCGATCTCGCTCATCAACACGCGGGCTTCCGCGCGTCGCGAGGCGAACAGGGCCCGGCGCAGCTCGGCGAAGAGTCCACGCCGTCCGTCTCTCCCGTGCAGCCGCTCGGCGAGCCGCGAAAAGGCGTGGTCCGACAGCTCCGAGGACAGGGCGGTGGTGGCGACGTCTTCCACCTCGTGCGCCTCGTCGAGCACCAGGTGGTCCAACTTCGGGTAGCGCGCGGGCCAGGCGAAGGCGAGCGACTGATTGATGACGAGCACGTCGGCCTCGCGCGCCTGGGCGACGGCCGAGTGGTAGTAGCAGCGGTGGTAGTGAGGGCAGCGCTCGCCGAGCGTGGTGGCCGCCTCCGAGCGCACGGCCGGGGCGAGCGCGTGCAGCACGGGGAATCGGTCTCGGAACCAGTGGCTGAGCCGGTCGAGGTCTCCATCGGGGCCGCGGCGCAGGAGGGCGCGCAGGTAGGCGCGAGGGGCGCGCGCGGCGTGGCTCATGCCGGGCTCCACGCGGGTGACGTCCAGCGCGCGGCGGCGGCACAGGTAGTTCGTCTGGCCCTTGAGGAGCGCATAGGAGAAGGCCCCCTGGGTGGCGCGGTGCAGCCGGGGCAGGTCCTTCTCGATGAGCTGATCCTGGAGCGTCTTGGTATGCGGGGCCACGCCCACCTTGCGGCCATTGCGCACGGTGAAGAGGGCGGCGGGGGTCAGGTACGCGAGCGACTTGCCCGTGCCCGTGCCGGCCTCCACCGCGAGCTGTCCCCCGTCCGACAGGGTGCGTGCCACGGCCTGGGCCATTTCGAGCTGGGCGGGGCGGACGGCGAAGGACTCATGGGCGTGGGCCAGGGCGCCTCCGGTGCCGAGCAGCGCGGAGACCTCCTCGGGGCGCACGGGCTGCACGGGGGTGTTCTCGTCGGGAGGCTCGTCCGGGGGCCGGGTGCCATTGGAGCGCTGGCGCTCGGGCCGTCCGGGGAGGAAGCCCGAGGCCGACAGTTTCAGGGCGGCGGGGCTCGCGCGGCATTGTTTCCACACGCCGGTGAGCAGGGTCACGAGGGGTGCCGCGTCCGGATCGATCGAGCCCTCCAGCTCCTCGCCTTCCTCGCCCGCTTCGATCTGCGCCAGCCTCAGTCCGGCGCGCGGATCGAGCGTCTCCAGCAGGTCCGCGAGATCCTCGGCGCGCCCCTCGGTCACGCAGCCCTCCAGGGCGTGCAGCAGCACGGCGAAGGTGGCCTCGCAGTCCGTCATGGCGCGGTGGCGCTCGCGAGGGCCCTTGCCGGCCCAGCGCAGGAGCGATTCCAGGGAGTGGCTGGACAGCTCCGGGTGCAGGTAGTGCATCAACTCGCACGAGTCGAGCACGGGCGAGCGCAGGGGGCCGAGGATGTCCGGGAGGAAGCCCTTCTCGAAGGAGGCGTTGTGGGCCACCACGGTCCAGCCCGCGAGTTTGTCGCGCAGCTCGGCGGTCTTCTGTTCGAGCCGGGGTTGTCCGGCGAGCTGGGCGTCCTGGATGCCCGTGAGGCGGCGGATGGTGAGGGGGAGCGGACGCGAGGCGGTGAAGAATTGCGCGTAGCGCTCGGTGACGCGGCCGTTCTCGATGAAGAGAGCCCCGAGTTCGATGACCTCGTCGACGCGCGGATCCAACCCCGTTGTTTCGAGGTCGAGAAACACGTGCCGGGTGAAGAGCTCCGCCGCGCCGCCCATGAGTAGGAACGAACAGACTACCCGCCTTCGGGCGTCATGCCGAGAAACCGGCCGTATGGGGTCCGGAGGGGGTGTTTGTCCAGGACTTCACGGGGGGAGACGGTGGCTTCACCCGCCGCGACCGTTCGCCATGGGGATTCGACCGTTCGCCTGGACGGTGCCCACCGGGCAGCCGGGCGGGTCCATGGTGCCCGGCATCCCGCGAACGCGTGCTCCCGGAGTTCCGCCATGACGCCCACGGCCACCGGCCTACCTCTTCCCGCTGTCTCCCTCCCGTCCTCGGCCACGAGTCCCCGGCTGAGCCATCCGCGCGCGGCCCTGCTGGCGGCGCTCGGACTGGGCATCTGTGCCGAGGTGTTTTTCGATGGGCCCTCGCTGGGGGTCTCCGCTCCGGTGTTCTCCGGGCTGTTCGTGGTGGCCCTGTTCGCCCTGGGGGGCCGCGAGGGCTGGCAACGCGCTCGTCCCAATGCCTGGTTGCTCGGGCCCCTGCTGTTCTTCTCCGGGATGGTGTTCGTGCGCGCGAGCCCCGTGCTCACGGCGCTCAACGTGCTCGCCACGCTCTTCCTGGGACTGCTCCTGACGCATTTCTGGGCGGCGGGGCGCGTGGAGCGGCTGGGCCTGGTGGACTATCCGTTCGCCGCGATGACGAGCCTGGGGCATGCCCTGCTCCTGCCCGTGGGGGTGGTGCACTCGGAGGTGGGACGCTGGCCGGTGAGAGGCCAACTGTCGAGGGTGCTTCCGGTGGCGCGAGGCATCCTGCTCGCCCTGCCCGTGCTGGTCGTCTTCACCGGGCTGCTCATGTCGGCGGACGCCGTGTTCGAGGCGACGGTGACGGGAGGGCTGTCCTGGCTCGGCGACCTCTTTTCCCTGGGGACGGTGTGGCGGGGCCTGTTCGTGGGGGCCAGCGCGCTGGGCGTGCTCGGGCTGTTCGCGCAGGCGCTGCGGCGGCGCCGGGCGTGGGAGATGGGCGAGGGGGAGGTGGCACCGGTCGCCGCGCGTCTGGGCTTCGCCGAGTGCATCACGCTGCTGGGCCTGGTGGACGTGCTCTTCCTGGTCTTCACCTTCATCCAGTGCGCCTTCTTGTTGGGCGTGGCGCGGCTGCCCGAGGGAATCACCTACGCCGGATACGCCCGGCGGGGATTCTTCGAGTTGCTCGCGGTATCGGTGTTGACGTTGGGGCTCAGCATGGCGCTGACGCGCTGGACGCGGCTGACGGAGGGGGGACAGGTGAAGGCCTTCCGGGTGGCGTGCGCGGTCATGGTGGGCCTGGTGTTGGTGTTGCTCGTGTCGGCCATGAAGCGCATGGCGCTCTACGAGGCCGCCTACGGCTACACGCGCCTGCGCGTCTACACCCAGGTCTTCATGGTGGCGCTGGCCGGAGTGCTCGTCTGGCGCGTGGTGACACTGTGGTGGCGTCCGGAGCGCTTCGCCATCGGCGCGTTCGTGGGAGCGCTGGCCTGTCTCGGGGCGCTCGACCTGCTCAACCCCGATGCCTTCATCGCCCGGGGCAACCTGGAGCGATTCACGCAGGGCCTGTCCTGGGACGACGCCTACGTGCTGGCGCTCTCCGAGGACGCCGCGCCCGTGTTCGCCGCGCACCTCGCGGAGGCTCCGGAGGATCCCCTCGCGCCGAGCCTTCACGAGGCGTTCTGCCGCTACTCAGAGCCGATGCCGGGGGGCTGGCCCGCCTTCCACCTCGCCCGTTATCGGGCCGCGGCGCTCACCCCATCGCGCCCGTGTCCGGTGCCGGGGCGAGAGGCCGTGGTGGCGGACTCCGTCCTGGGGTCGCGCGAGTCCTGGGAGTGAAACGTCACTCCACCATGAACACGCCGTTGATCATCTTCCCCATGGCGCAGCCGTAGACGAGCTTGCCCGTCTTGGTGGGGGTGAAGGCCACCTCCACCGGCTGGTTGAGGGGCAGCGGGGTGTTGATGTTGTACTCGTCGAGGACGATCTCCGTCGCGCAGGTTTGCTCCGTGGTGCGGGTCAGCACCAGCTTGACGGGTTGGCCCTGCTGCAAGGTGACGGGGCTCGGCTCGTAGCCCTTCTCGGTGACGGAGAGCGCGAGGGTGCGCGGCTCGCCCGGCTTGCCCGCCGGGGCGCTGGGGGCGGACTCGGCGTTCTTCGTGCAGCCCTGCTCGGCGCTCAGCACCGCGGCGGCCAGGGTGAGCGCGAGCAGCGGCTTGATGATCTTGGAGAGGAAGGGCTTCACGGGTTCCTTGGGGTCTAGGGGGTCTCGCCCGCCGTGCCATCCAACTCGGTGTCCGGCTCCTCCTCGGCGGAGAAGCGCACCAGGGCATGCAGGGGGACGAACACCTCGTGGCCGTCCTCGCCGACGAGCAGGTCGAAGCGGCCCACCACGCGCAGCCGCATGACGAGCTGGATGCCGTTGCGCAGCGTGAGGCGCACGTACTTGCCCTGGTGGACGAGGAAGGGGCGGGGGTCGGAGAAGGGCCGCTTGTCGGGCTGGCGCGCGACGCTGGCGGGCTTCTGGGTGAGCTTCGGGTCGCGCTCCAGATGGGGCATGAGCTGCTCCCAGTCCGAGCGGCGCGTGATCAGGACGACCTGGAGCTTCTCCTGGCGGCCACTGCGTCCGAGCACGAAGGAGATGGGCTCCACGCTCGCCACGGTGTCGAGCACGGTGCGCTCGCCGAGCACCACGGACAGTTCCGTCTTGGTCTCCACGAGCTCTTGGATGAAGGCGCTCACGGAGCTGTCATCCACCTCGCCGCGGGCCGTCTTCACGGCGGCCTTGCGCTGGGTGCGCTCCTTGCGCGCGATGAACTCGGCCACGGTCAGGCCGCTCTGCAGCACGCCGAAGCCATCGGGCAGGGACAGGCCGGGGTTCTGGCCCATGAGCGCGTACACCTGATCGAAGCGCTTGGCCTCCTCGGCGTGCAGCTTGCGCCAGATGCGGCACTTCATCTTGCCCTCGAGCTCGCCCTTGGCGATGCGCGCGGGCACGTGCTCCTTGGTGGCGAGCGCGAGGATCTGCTCGGCCGTCGGAGGAGGCCGGGGGGCTCGAGGGCGGTTGAATCCGCCGCCGGGACGCGCGCCCATGCCCGGGCCGGACGGCCGGACGCTGGAGGGGCCGGGACGGGGGACCACGGGGGCCTCCACGGCGGCTTGCGGAGCCTCGGTCGGGGTTGGAGCAACGGGAGGCCGGGGCGAGGGGACGGGCCGTGGTGTTGGGCCTGGAGTGGGCACCGGGGCCACCGCGGCGGGGGCGGTGGGCCGGGGCGTGGGCCGCGGCGTCACGGTGGCCGTGGGCGTCGGTGTGGGCGCGACGGTGCCGGGGGCGGCTGCCGGGCGCCGGATGACTTCGACTGCGGGGGCGACCCGCCGTGTCTTCCGATCGTTCACGTTCGTAGGCTACCTGATGCGCGAGCGGCCTGGGGGAGGTCCATGCTCACGGCTGCTGGAGGGACTGCGTCAGATCTATCTTCCATCCGGACGTCTCGCGGACCATCTGGACCTGTTTTGTCACACCCGAGGAAACCACGCTCACCTTCGCCTCGTCCCCCTTCTCACTCGCCAGAGTGACCTCGGCAACATCCGCTGGAGGCGGAATATTCGAGAGAAAGAAGGCAACGGGGTCCGCCTTCACGGCGCCGGAGGAGGCGTCGGAGGCCGTCTGGGCCTTGGCCTTGAGGGCGTCCTGGGTGGGCTGGGAGAGCGCGGCGTAGGCGGTCTTCTCGTCGCCGCGCTGCACGGAGCGCAGGAAGGTCTGGTAGGCCTTCACCGGGGTCTCGTAGCTGGGCCGGTTGCAACCTCCGAGGGTTGGCACGGCCAGCAGGAGCAGGGGGAGGGCGAGCGGCAGGCGCATGATCTCTTGATGTAGGCCAAAGCGCCGCGCTCGCCAAGGGGCTCCTTACTCCAGGGCACCGTCCTTGTATTGGCGGACGCAATTGCGGCCGGCCGCCTTGGCGGCGTAGAGGCAGGTATCGGCCTCGCGCAAGAGGTCTTCCGTGGCGAGCAGGGTCCGGTTGGGCACACTGGCCACGCCCAGGGAGGCCGTGCAGCGCACTTCCTGCCGCGTACCGTCCGATGCCCGGTGCTCCAGGCGGACGGAGGCGATGGCGTCGCGGATGCGCTCGCAGGCCCCGAGCGCCTCCTTGGTACCCGTCTCTGGGAGCAGGGCGATGATCTCCTCGCCGCCGTAGCGCGCCACGAAGTCCACCTCGCGCAGCCGGCCGCGCACCGCCTTGGCCACCGAGCGCAGCACCTCGTCGCCGAAGGGGTGGCCGTAGGTGTCGTTGATCCGCTTGAAGTGATCGATGTCCATCATCACCAGCGACAGGGGCGAGCGGTAGCGCGAGGAGCGGGCGAACTCCTCGTTCACCCGCTCCTCGAAGTAGCGCCGGTTGTAGAGGCCCGTGAGCGCGTCGATGCGCGTGAGGTTGAGCAGCTCCTCGCGCTTCTGGGCCAGCTCCTTGTTGGCCCTGTCCAGCTCGCGGTTCTTGAAGTCCAGCTCCCGGTTCTTCTCCACCAGGGCGTCCTGGAGCACCTTGAGCCGGAGCATGGACTTCACGCGCGCGGACAGCTCCATCATGTCGAAGGGCTTGACCAGGTAGTCATCCGCGCCCAGCTCCAGCCCCTCCACCTTGCCGGCCGCCTGACGCGCCGTCACGAGGATGATGGGAATGAAGCCGAAGCCGCCCTCGCCGCTGTTGGCCTTGATGATGCGGCAGACCTCGACGCCGCCCAGCCGTGGCATCTCCACGTCCATGACGATGAGATCCGGCCGCGCCTCGCGCAGGGAGCGCAGGGCCTCGGTGCCGTCGTGGGCCTCGCGGAAGCGGTATCCGGGGCCCGCGAGCCCCTCGCGCACGTGCTGGATGTTGGCCGGGTCATCGTCGACGAGCAGGATGGTGCGATCCGCGAGGGGATGCGCGGGCGCGGCCCGGCGCGTCTCCTCCGCCCTCTTTGTCGTCGTGCCGTCCGCCATGTCGCTGCCGTCCATCCCGGAGTCTTGGGGACCCTCGTGGCGGACCGATTCTTCCCCGAACCCGGCCCGCTGCCAAGTCGGCTCCCCTCCTTCCTGGCGCGCAAGGCGGGATTTCAAGCGGGGGACGGAGGAGGGCTCGGAGGCGCGCACGCCCTCGGGTCTCGCGTATCAGGCGGGCTTGCGCAGGCGGGCGCGGTAGACGGGCTCGCCGCTGGCGAGGTAGCGCCGCTCGCGCGTGGAGGGCACCTCCTCGGGCTCGTAGGGGTGGAAGACCCCCGCTCCGAGCGGGTTGACGAAGCCGGCCTCCTCCAGGATGGAGAGCATGGCGACGGCGCGGTCCTGCACGTCGGTGCGCATGTCGAAGAGGCCGCCGGGCTTCATCTTGTCGAGCAGCAGCCTGGCGAACTCGGGCTGGATGACGGCGCGCTTGAAGTGGGCGCGCTTCCACCAGGGATCGGGAAACTGCAGGTGGATGGTGTCGAGCGAGCCGGGCGCGAAGATGCGGGGCACCACGAAGCGGGCGTCGGCCTCCATGACGCGCAGGTTGCGCAGGCCCAGCTTGTTGCCGCGCTCCAGGGTGTCGCGCGCGTACTTCTTGCGCCACTCGAAGGCGACGAAGCGGACCTGGGGGTTGCGGCGGCAGTATTCGAGGGCATGACCCCCGGCCCCCGAGCCGATTTCCAGCTCCAGGGGTCCCGGGAAGCCGAACTCGGCGTCCCAATCGGGCGGGGTGTCCAGGTTGGCCAGATGCAGGCCGACGGGGTCGGGGAGCAGGGGAGGACGGGGCATGTCGGCGCGGGCGTGAGGCGGCAGGCCTCTTCGCATGGGGCGAGGCGGTCTGGCCAGGGCAAAGCGACGGCATTGGCGCTATACCGGGCTCATGAAGCTCTTTCATGGAGTGACGGAGGCACGGGAGCTCGCCGGGTGCGCGCTCGCGCTGGGCAACTTCGATGGCGTGCACCTGGGCCACCAGGCGCTCTTCGCCGAGGCGCGGCGTCAGGGCGTGCCCGTGGCCGCGCTCACCTTCCAGCCCCATCCAGGCAAGGTGTTGCAGCCAGACCTGGCCCCCAAGCTCATCACGCTCCTGCCGCGCAAGCTGGAGCTCTTCGAATCCCTCGGCCTGGACGCGGCGGTGGTGCTGCCCTTCACGCGGGAGTACGCCCGCCTGTCCCCGCGCGATTTCGAGGCCTCGCTGCTGGACGTGCTGGGCGCGCGTCACCTCGTGGTGGGGTACGACTTCACCTATGGCGCCGCGCGCGCGGGCAGCGTGGACACCCTGCGCGAGGCCGCGGCGGCCCGGGGCGCCCAGGTGCACCGCGTGGAGCCCGTCACCGTGGATGGGCTCGTCGCCTCCTCCTCCAAGGTGCGTGAATACATCCTCGAGGGCCGGGTGAGCGCGGCGCAACGGCTGCTCGGGCGGCCCTTCGACCTGGATGGCACCGTCGTCACCGGCCAGGGCCGCGGCCGGGGCATTGGTTTTCCCACCGCCAACGTGGACACCCAGAACGAACTGAGGCCCGCGGCCGGCGTGTACGCCATCCGCGTGCGCCTGAGCGACACCCCCCCGGGAACGTGGCTGCCCGGCGTGGCCAACATCGGTGTCAAACCCACCTTTGGCGTCAACGAGGTCACCATCGAGGCGCACCTGCTCGACTTCAGCGGGGACCTCTATAGCCGGGACATGCGGGTGCAGTTCCTGGAGCAACTGCGCGCCGAGCGCCGTTTTGGCTCGGTGGCCGAACTCGTGGGACAAATCAAGCGGGACGTCGAGGCTGCCCGGGCGGTCATCGCCCGGGCGTCCGACTGAACTTTTCCCGAGTGGATTCAATGGCTTGCTGGGAGTGGGGGAGGGCTGGGACGCCTTGACAGCCCCGTGCCTCCCTCTCTTTAATCCTGGCACTCATGCGCCCGTGGTTTCGCGCATCCGTGGTCTCCCTCCGTGACGTCACACGGTGGGAGCCACTTCATCCCCACGCTTCGAGGCTTCTGAATGTCCGGTCGACTTGGTGAACTGCTGGTTCGTGAGAACCTCATTTCGGTCCAGCAGTTGCGCAAGGCTCAGGAAGAGCAGCAGAAGACGGGCACGCGCATTGGCACGGCCCTCATCAAGACGGGCGCCATCGAGGAGTCCAAGCTCACCGACTTCCTCTCCAAGCAGTACGGCGTGCCGGCCATCAACCTGAAGGACTTCGACATCGACGCGGAGATCATCAAGCTCGTGCCGAAGGAAGTGGCCGAGAAGCACCTGGTGATCCCCGTCAACCGCGCGGGCCCCTCGCTGATCGTCGCCATGTGCGATCCGTCCAACATCTACGCGGTGGACGACCTCAAGTTCCTCACCGGCTACAACGTGGAGCCGGTGGTCGCCTCGGAGATCTCCATCCGCGAGGCCATCGAGCGCTACTACGCCGAGAAGGGCCCGGACATGAACGCCCTCGTCGACGAGCTCGCCGACGACATCGAGGTCGCCAAGGAGGAGGAGGAAGGCAACGTCGAGGAGATGGCCCGCGCCGCGGACGACGCGCCCGTGGTCAAGCTCGTGAACCTCATCCTCCAGGACTCCATCAAGAAGCGCGCCTCGGACATCCACGTGGAGCCCTACGAGAAGGACTTCCGGGTGCGCTTCCGGATCGACGGCTCGCTCTACGACGTGATGCGTCCGCCGATGAAGCTCAAGAACGCCATCACCAGCCGCCTCAAGATCATGGCGAACCTGGACATCTCCGAGCGCCGCCTGCCCCAGGACGGCCGTATCAAGATCAAGCTCGGCGGTGGCAAGGAGATGGACTTCCGCGTGAGCGTGTGTCCCACGCTCTTCGGCGAGAAGGTGGTGCTCCGCCTCCTGGACAAGTCCAACCTCCAGCTGGACATGACCAAGCTCGGCTTCGACGCGACGCCGCTCGCCTGGTTCAAGGAGGCCATCGACCGGCCGTACGGCATGGTGCTGGTGACGGGTCCCACGGGCTCGGGCAAGACGACGACGCTCTACTCCGCGCTCGCCTCGCTCAACCAGGTGGACACCAACATCGCCACCGCCGAGGACCCGGTCGAGTTCAACTTCGGCGGCATCAACCAGGTGCAGATGCATGAAGACATCGGCCTGAACTTCGCCGCGGCCCTGCGCTCCTTCCTCCGCCAGGACCCGGACATCATCATGATCGGTGAGATCCGCGACTTCGAAACGGGCGAAATCGCGGTGAAGGCGGCGCTCACGGGCCACCTGGTGCTCTCCACGCTGCACACCAACGATGCCCCTGGCACGGTGAGCCGTCTGCTCAACATGGGCATCGAGCCCTTCCTCGTGACGGCCTCGCTCAACCTCATCCTCGCCCAGCGTCTGGCGCGCCGCCTGTGCCCCGCGTGCAAGAAGCCCGCGGAGAACGTGGACGAGCAGGCCCTCCTCAACGCCGGTGTTCCGCCGGAGAAGATGGGCACCTTCACCATCTACGAGAAGGTCGGCTGCCGCGATTGCAATGATCGTGGCTACCGCGGCCGTGTGGCCATCTACGAGGTCATGCCCTTCTGGGATGGCCTCAAGGAACTGGTCATCAACGGCGCGTCCGCCGCCGAACTCAAGGCCGAGGCCATCCGCCTGGGCATGAGCTCCCTGCGCATGTCGGCACTGGCCAAGATGATGGACGGTGTCACCACGCTGGACGAAGTGGTGGCCAACACGGCGCCCGACAACTTCTGACGCCCCCGCAGCTCCCCGCTCCCCCCAAACGCTCCGAAGGACGGTTTTCGTGAATCTGCATCAGCTGCTCAAGGCGATGGTCGAGAAGGGTGCTTCCGACCTCCACATCACCACGGGCTCCCCGCCCCAGTTGCGCGTGGACGGCGAGCTGGTGCCGCTCAAGACGGCCCAGCTGTCCCCCGCGGAGACCAAGCAGCTCTGCTACTCCATCCTCACGGACGTGCAGAAGCACAAGTTCGAGGAGGAGAACGAGCTCGACCTGTCCTTCGGCGTGAAGGGCCTGTCGCGCTTCCGCGCCAACGTCTACATGCAGCGTGGCGCGGTGGCGGGCGCCTTCCGCACCATTCCCTTCAAGATCCTCACCTTCCAGGAGCTCGGTCTGCCTCCGGTGGTGGGCGAGCTGATCAAACGCCCGCGCGGCCTCATCCTGGTGACGGGTCCCACGGGCTCGGGCAAGTCCACGACGCTCGCGTCCATGGTGGACAAGATCAACACGGATCGTCACGAGCACATCATGACGATCGAGGATCCGATCGAGTACCTGCACCCGCACAAGAACTGCCTGGTGAACCAGCGCGAGGTGGGCGCGGACACGCGCAGCTTCAAGACGGCGCTCAAGTACATCCTGCGGCAGGATCCGGACGTGGTGCTGGTGGGCGAGCTGCGCGACCTGGAGACGATCGAGGCCGCGCTCGTCATCGCCGAGACGGGTCACACCTGCTACGCCACGCTGCACACCAACAGCGCGGTGCAGACCATCAACCGGGTGCTGGACGTGTTCCCGCCCTACCAGCAGCCCCAGGTGCGCGCCCAGTTGTCCTTCGTGCTCGAGGGCGTGATGAGCCAGTCGCTCATCGCCAAGGCGGGCTCTCCGGGCCGCGTGCTGGCGCTCGAGGTGATGATCCCCAACCCCGCCATCCGCAACCTCATCCGCGAGGACAAGGTGCACCAGGTGTACTCGTCCATGCAGGTGGGCCAGGCGAAGTTCGGCATGCAGACCTTCAACCAGGCCCTGGCGGCGCTGCTGATGCGGCGGATCATCACCCAGGACGAGGCCTTTGGCCGCTCGACCGACCCGGACGAGCTGCGCAACATCCTGGCGGGAGCCGGGCCTGGCGGCTTGCCCGGCCAGCGTCCCGGCGGTCCTCCCGGGCGCTAATTCGCGAATTTCAACCGCGGCGATAGAATGCGGTCCCTCTCGGAGGCCTGATGGCTGCAACGGCAACCACGAAATCCACTTCTCAGAAGTCGAAGAACACGGCCCAGTTCCTCTGGGAGGCGAAGACCAAGTCTGGCGAGACCAAGAAGGGCGAAATGGAGGCCTCGGATCTCGAGGCCGTCAACGCCCGGCTCAAGTCGCTCGGACTCAATCCGGTCAAGGTTCGCCGCAAGGGTCTGCTCGACTCGGACCTGAACCTGTCGTTCGGCTCGGGGGTGACGGGCAAGGACATCCTCATCTTCACCCGTCAGTTCGCCACGATGATCGACGCCGGCCTGCCGCTGGTGCAGTGCCTCGACATCCTCGGCACCCAGATGGACAACCCGGCCTTCCGCAAGGTCGTGTTCGCCATCAAGACCAAGGTGGAGCAGGGCTCCACCTTCGCCGACGCGCTGGGAGACCATCCCAAGGTGTTCGACGAGCTCTTCGTCCAGCTGTGCGCGGCGGGCGAGGTGGGCGGTATTCTCGACAACATCCTCAACCGGCTCGCGGCCTACCGTGAGAAGAACGAGAAGCTCAAGCGCAAGGTCAAGAGCGCGATGACCTACCCGGCCATCGTTCTCCTCGTGGCCTTCGCCGTGACGGCGCTGCTGCTGCTCAAGGTGACGCCGGTGTTCGCGAAGATGTTCTCGGACTTCGGTCAGGCGCTGCCCGGCCCCACTCAGTTCGTGGTGGACCTGTCGGCCTGGGCCCAGGCGTACGCCATCTATGTGTTCGCGGGCGTCGGCGCCTTCATGGGCCTCTTCTCGTGGACCTACAACCAGCCCCAGGGCCGGCGCGTCCTGGACAAGATCTTCCTGATGGCGCCCATCTTCGGGCCCGTCATCCGCAAGGTGGCGGTGGCGCGCTTCACCCGCACGCTGGGCACGATGATCTCCTCGGGTGTTCCCATCCTGGACGCCCTGGACGTGACGGCGAAGACGGCGGGTAACCGCTCCGTGGAAGAGGCCATCTACTACGTGCGCGGGAAGATCGCCGAGGGCAAGAACATCGCCGGGCCGCTGCTGGAGACGAAGGTGTTCCCCCCCATGGTGGTGCAGATGATCGGCGTGGGCGAGGCCACGGGCGCCATGGACACCATGCTCAACAAGATCGCCGACTTCTACGACGACGAGGTCGACACGGCGGTCGCGGGCCTCACGGCGATGATCGAACCGTTGATGATGGTGTTCCTGGGCGGCGTGGTCGGCGGCTTCCTCATCTCCATGTACCTGCCCATCTTCCAGATCGCCGGTGCAGTTAAGTAGCAGCGTCGGTCGTTTCGTCCTCGCCGCGCCTCCGCAGCCTCACGCCCTGCGGACGCGGTTGTTGTGGCTCACCGTGTTCCGTACGGTGGCCGTCAGCCTGTCGCTCGTGGCCGTCGCCGCCCGCCTGTTCCTCCAGCCCCTGGAGGAGCCCAGTGGCGTGGACATGCTGTCCTTCGCGGTCATCGGGCTCGTCTACCTCTTCACGCTCGTCTACGGCCTCATGTTGCGCGGGGGCTGGGCGGACCGCATCGCGGCGGTGGTGCAGGTGGTGGGCGATCTGCTCGTCGCCTCGGTGCTCGTGTTCCTCACGGGCGTGGGAGACAGCCCCTTCACCTTCCTCTATCTGCTGGCCGTCATCGGCGCGAGCATCGTGCTGGATGGCCGCGGAGCCCTGGTCGCCGCGGGGGGCAGCGCGCTCGCGTACGCGCTGCTGCTGGTGGCGGTGAAGCTGCAGTGGTTGGAATCGCCCCTGGGCGTGGGAAACCTGAGCCAACAGCGGATCGTCTTCCTGATTGGCAGCAACCTGCTGGCGCTCGTGCTCATCGCCGTGCTCGCCGGCTACCTGACGCGGCAGTTGTCGGCCACGGGCGGCCGACTCTCCGCGCGTGAGGCGGACCTCGAGAAGCTGGACACCCTGCAGCGGCAGATCCTCGCCTGCATGCCCTCGGGGCTCATCACCTGCGACGCCGCGGGTCTCGTCACCTTCGTCAATCGCGCCGCCAGCGCCATCCTCAGCCTGGAGGCGCCCTTGCCTCCGTCCGGCACCCATGTGGAGTCCCTGTTGCCGGGCGCGCTGGGGTTGGACGCCCACCAGCGCCGCCGGGAACTGTCCGTGCAGACTCGGGCCGGCGCGCGCACGCTCGGCCTGTCCGTGACGGGTCTGGAGGGCACGGGCGGTGGTGGGACACTCATCGTCTTCCAGGATCTGACGGAGCTGCGCCGCATCGAGGATGATCTCCGGCGCGCCGACCGGCTGGCCTCCCTGGGGACCCTGGCGGCCCAGCTCGCGCACGAAATCCGCAACCCCCTGGCCGCCATGCGCGGCTCGGCTCAGCTCCTCGTGCAGGCGCCGGATGCGGATCCCACCTCCGCGCGCCTGGTGGACATCCTCCTGCGCGAATCGGACCGCCTCTCCAAGCTGGTGGAGGACTTCCTGCGCTTCGCCCGTCCTCCGCCGCCCCTCAAGCGGGAGCTGGACCTGGAGGTGTTGGTCGAGGAGACGGTGGACATGCTGCGGGCGGATCCGCTCGCCGGGCAGGTCCGGGTGGAGCGAGTCCTGGCGCCGGTGCGGATGCTCGTGGACGCGGATCAAATCCGCCAGGTGCTCATCAACCTGCTGCGCAATGCCTTCCAGGCGGTGGGGCCCGGAGGCTCCGTGCGCGTGACGTTGCAGGAGGTGGACGGGCAGGGCTGGCTGCGCATCTGGGACTCGGCGGGCAGCATCCCCGCGGCGCACCTGTCGCGCATCTTCGAGCCTTTCTTCAGCACCCGCGAGGGAGGCACCGGGCTAGGGTTGTCCACGGCGCACTCCCTCGTTCGCGCGCATGGAGGGACCCTCCGGGTTTCTTCCTCGCCGCGTGAGGGGACGGAGTTCCTCATCCAGTTGCCCATGCGGGGATGAGGAGAAAGAGAGCGAGGGGTTTTGCACATCCTGGTGGTGGACGACGAGCGCTCGATGCGCGATGTCCTGGAGATCATGCTCAGCCGCGCGGGCCATCAGGTGACGTGCGCGGACGGGGTGCGCAGGGCGAGCGAGGCGCTGGGCTCGACGCCGGTGGATCTGGTCATCACGGACATGAAGCTGGGCGCCTCGCAGAGCGGCATGGACGTACTGCGGGCCGCGCGGGCGCTCTCCGAGCCTCCCGAGGTCATCGTCGTCACCGCCTTCGGCACGGCCGTCTCGGCGATGGAGGCCATGCGCGAGGGCGCGTACGACTACATCGGCAAGCCCTTCGACAACGAGGAGCTGTTGCTGCTGGTGCAGAAGGCGCTGGAGAAGCGGGCCCTGCGCCGGGAGAACCTGTCGCTGCGCGAGCACCTGTTGCCCGGGGCGGGGTTGATGGCGGTGGGCCGGGGGGAGCGGATGCGCGCGGTGCGCAACCTGGTGGACAAGGTGGCGCCCACCCGCTCCACCGTCCTCATCCATGGGGAGAGCGGAACGGGCAAGGAGGTCATCGCCAAGGAAATCCACTTGAAGAGCCCGCGCGCCACCCAGCTCTTCCTTCCCATCAACTGCGCCGCCGTCAACGAGGGGGTGCTGGAGAGCGAACTCTTCGGTCACGTGAAGGGCTCGTTCACCGGGGCCACGCATGATCGCTCGGGACTGCTCGTGCACGCGGGCGAGGGGACGGTGTTCCTCGACGAGATTGGCGATGTGCCGCTGGCCACCCAGGTGAAGCTCCTGCGCGTGTTGCAGGAGCGCAAGGTGAAGCCGGTGGGCAGCTCGGCGGAGGTTCCCTTCCAGGCGCGCATCCTGGCTGCCACCCACCGCAGCCTGGAAGCCGAGGTGAAGGCGGGCCGTTTCCGGGAGGACCTCTTCTACCGGCTCAACGTCATCATGATCGAGCTGCCGCCCCTGCGCGAGCGGGCGGAGGACATCGCGCCGCTGGCCGAGCACTTCCTGTCCATGCAGCGCAAGGCGCTCGAGCGGCCGGGTCTGCGTTTTTCGCCCGAGGCGCTGGCGATGCTGTCCTCCTATTCCTTCCCCGGCAACGTGCGCCAGTTGGAGAACGTCGTCGAGCGCGCGGCCACGCTGGCGGATGGGGACACGCTGACGCCGGCGTCCCTGCCGCCCACGCTCCGGGGCGAGTCCGCGCCGAGCACGGCCGCCGTGGCCTCGGAAGTGGCGCTCGGCGCGGGGTTCTCACTGGAGCGTCACATGGACGAGGCCGAGCGGCGCTACCTGGTGGCGGCCCTGTCCCAGGCGGGTGGCGTGAAGACGCGGGCGGCGGAGCTGCTCGGCCTGACGTTCCGCTCCTTCCGCTACCGCCTGGCCAAGCACGGCCTGTCCGACCGGGAGGACGAGGCCTGAGCGCTCATGTCCTCCCCGCGGCGCGGCTCAACGGAAGTCGCGCCGGTTGAACAGCAGGATGGCGAGCGCCACCATCACGCTCGTATACGCCACCCCGTAGCCCATGGCCGACAACAGCTCGGACGAGGAAATGGCGGCGTTGTAGGCGGCCTGGGGCCGGTAGTTGAAGCGCGACAGGTCCGGCAGCACGTAATACACGGCCTTGCCCAGCACCTCGAGCGAGTCGCTCTGGGACTTGCCCGCCAGCTTGTAGATGTCCGAGGAGAGGTTGCCCGCCACGTAGACGCTGACGCTGACGAAGGCGGACACCATCTGGCTGGAGAAGCTGGACATCAGGAAGCCCACGCCGCTGAGCACCCACAGCTCGAACCACAACATGCCCATGGCCGCCAGGTGCGCCGGGGTGAGGGGGCTGCCGTAGAAGCGCAGCATCACGCAGAAGAGCGCGGCCATGGCCAACTGCAGCACCGTCACGGTGAGCATGTTGCCGAACAGCCGTCCCACCAGGAAGGCCCCGCGGGACAGCGGCTTGGACACCATGAGGAAGATGGTGCGCCGTTCGATCTCCCGCGAGATGAGCCCGCTGGACAGGAAGATGGTGAGCAGCACGAGCATGAGGCTCATGGCCCCCAGACCCACGTCGGTGAGGACGCGGTCGAACGTGCCAATGGTGACCTCCAGCACGAGCGACGTGGAGAGGATCATGGCCAGGGCGAAGATGCCCACCAGGAGGGTGACCCGGTTGCGCCGGGCCTCCCGGAAACCATTGAGCGCCAGGGCGACGAACGGACCCATCACGAAATCTCCCCTCCCACGGGACCCTGCCGGGCCTCCTCGAGGGCGCGCAGGAACAAGTCTTCCAACGAGAAGCGGGCGGGTTGCAGCTGGGTGACGCGCCCGCCTTTCTCCAGCACCTGCTTGAGCAGGGGTTGTGCCTCCGCGTCGCGCACGCGCACGAGAACACGGTTCTCCAGCGCCCGGGTCTGCTCCAGCACGAAGCCCAGCGCCTCGATCTGCTCCACGCTCAAGCCCTCCACCGTCAGCTCCATGTGGGTGGCCTGTGCGCTCACCAACTCCGCCACGCTGCCCTCGCGCACGCGCCGGCCCCCCACCAGGACGACGGCCCGGTCACACAGCGCCTCCACGTCCGGGATGATGTGCGTGCAGAAGAGGATGGTGGTGCCCCGCTGACGCTCCTCGAGGATGAGATCGCGGATCTGCCGGCGGCCCACCGGATCCAGCCCCGAGGTGGGCTCGTCCAGGATGAGCAGGTCGGGTTTGGACACCAGCGCCTGGGCCAGCGCCACGCGCTGCACCATGCCCTTGCTGTAGCGGCGGATCTGCAGGTGGGCGGCGCGGGTCATCTGCACCATGCCCAGCACCTCGGACACCCGCGCGTCCAGCTCCTTGCCGCTCATGCCCATGAGCCGGCCCGCCAGCGTGACGAACTCGCGGCCCGTCAGGTATTCATAGGGCGCGGGGTTCTCCGGCACGTAGCCCACGCGGCGGCGTGCCTCCCGGTCCTCCGGTGACAGGCCGAACAACCGCGCCGTTCCTCCCGAGGGTTGCACCAGGTTCAGCAGGATCTTGATGGTCGTGGACTTGCCAGCCCCGTTGGGGCCCAGCAACCCGTACACCTGTCCCGGTTGCAGGGTCAGGTCCAGGGACTGGAGGGCGCGCACCTGCCGGTTCATGAAGAAGCCGAGCCGGTAGGTCTTGGACAGGTCCCGGATCTCGATGGGGGGAGGAGAAGCGTCCTTGGACATCACTGCTCCACCGGCGCCAGGAAGTTGGCGCCACGGTTGTCGGGGGTGAAGATCTCCAGGCGGCGCTGTTGCGTGAACGAGTAGGCGCGCCCATCGTTGCCAATGAAGAAGCCGCCTCCCTTGGGATCATGGGGCGGCTCGCGCAGGTAGCCCAACCACGACAGCGTCCGGATGTCCGGGGGCGCCGTGCCGAAGGTGTCACGGAACTCCGCGACGGCGGCATCCACCCTGCGCAACTCACGCTCTATCTCCAGGTCCTGGACGCGCTGCAGGAAGGCCTGTCGCGTGGGGGCGTCCTCGGCCGAATCCGCCAGGGATTGGGCCAGCGCCAGTCCCGCGTCCACCTGTCCGGATTGGGCATAGAGCCGTGTGGCGAGCGCGGACAGGTAGGACGGTGCGCCGGGCAGCTTCGAGGCGTGCTCGGTCACCTCGGCGGCCTCTTGGTACTGATGCTCGTAGGTGCTCAGGTTGTAGGCGAGCAGCATGTTCATCTTGAGGTCATCGGGAAACAGCTTGAGGCCCTTGCGCAGCAACTGGGTGGACTCCCGGGTGTTCACCCAGGTCTCCCGTCCCAGGTTGGTGGGAATCACTCCCGCGGCGAACCCGTAGACCATGCGGAACTGGGGGTCCAGATCGGTGATGAGGTTGGCGTAGGGATAGATGTCCCGGTACTCCGCCGCGTCCCCGGCCCGGCCCGTGGTCTGGACGAGCTGGATCCAGAAATAGTCCGCCATCAGTTGGATGTACCCTCGACCCACCAGACGCAGGACGTCCTGACGGGGAAGGAGTGGTTCTTCATGTGGGCCGCGGGCGGGTTTGCGCGGCGGCGCGGCGAGCAGGACCAGGACCAGCAAGCCACAGGTGAGCGTCACCAAGGGGGGCCAGAAAGAACGCACCTTCATAGGGGGGAGCCATGAAAACACAAAGGACACCCGGATGTGGGTCCGGATGTCCTGGAACTGTGAACGCTGTCAGCCCGAGCGATCGGTCAGATGGCGTCGCAGTCGACGTCGTTGTAGCTCAGGTAGGGCGAGCCGGCGACGGCCGTGGTCTCGTCCTTGTTGCCGCACTTGTGGGCGATGGCCGCGGCGTCCTTGGTCGCGATGAACCAGGTGTCGACGCCGGTGGCCTCGTTGTCCACGTTACCCGCGGCGACGCCGGAGACGTTGCAGCCAGGGCAGGCACCGGAGATACCGGGAACCAGGGGATCCGCGCCGCCGCCGGACCAGGTCGAGACGGCCGGCTTCTGGGTGGCGCCCGGGTCCTCAGGCGTGGTGGGGAACTTGCCCTGGTCCACGAAGATGCAGTTGTACTCGGTGCCGGTGCCCAGACCCGTCGCGCGGCGCTCCTCGCAGGTGTTGGTCGTGCCGAAGTAGTAGGCGTAGCGGTTGCCACGCTCGGGCGAGAAGCCCAGGGTCTTGATGTCCTCCACGTAGCGGTCCTTCTCCTGGAGGAACGCGCGCTGCGAGGTGAACCATGCTTTCAGGTTGGCCTTGGCCTCACCCTGCTTGGAGCGCGCCTGGAACTTGATGAAGTTCGGGATCGCGATGGCGGCGAGGATGCCGATGATGGCCACGACGATCATCAGCTCGATGAGCGTGAAGCCACGGTTCTTCCGGGCGAAAAGACGGTTCATGGGGGGAGTTCCTTGCAGCGGGTGCGGGAGGTGTTGCGGCCGAAGCCGTCGGAAGCAATAGCACGAACGGTGCCAGCGTCAAACCGCCGGACCCCCCACGCGGATCCAAGGACTTACGCTGGCGTGGGGGGCGTCCAGGCAGCAGAAAGGTGCCCATTTTTGTCACCGGGGTGACAGGAATGGTCTGCCCGCGGGCGGGGGACGGGCTCTATGCTGCGAATCCCCGAGTTGGACTGACAAAGAAGGGACGCGGAAGACAGTGACTCCTCAGGCGGTGGATGGCGTGGCCAGGGTGTTGGTGATCGTCATGGGCCTGCTCTTCGGCAGCTTCCTGAATGTCGTGATCGCCCGTGTCCCCTTGGGGGAGAGCATCGTGAAGCCCCGCTCGCGCTGCCCCCGCTGCGGACGACAGCTCACCTGGTTCGAGAACATCCCCGTTCTTTCCTGGCTCGCCTTGCGCGGGCGTTGCCGTGGATGTCACGAGCCCATCTCCTGGCGCTATCCGCTCATCGAATTGCTCACCGCGGCGCTCTTCTTCGCGTGTCAGCGCCGGTTCGGTTGGACCCCCGAGCTCGTCCTGGCGTTGGTGTTCGTGCTGCTGCTGGTGCCGCTCTCCTTCATCGATCTGGAGCATTGGATCCTCCCGCAGGAGCTGACGTGGCCGGGCATCGCCGCCGGAGTGGCCTTGTCGGCGCCACTGGGTATGCCGCGGCTGATCGACTCCGTCATTGGCGCGGTGGCGGGCTTCCTCGTCTTCTGGGCGATGGAGTGGGTGGGGGAGAAGATCTTCAAGAAGGAAGCGCTGGGCGCGGGTGACAAGGACTTGCTCGCGCTCATCGGGGCCTTCCTGTCGTGGAAGGCGTTGCTCGGGGTCATCTTCCTGTCGTCGCTGCAAGGGGCCGTGGTGGGCTCGGTGATGCTGCTCATCTATGGACGGGCGGGACCGGCCCCGGAGGAGGACGCTGATTCCGCGCCAGCGCCGACGCCCGCGGCCGATGCACGGGCCTCCTTGGAGGCCGCGCCCGGGCCGATGGCGACGCCGGAGTCCTCGGAGACGGCGCTGCCGGGGCCAGAGGCAACCCGTGGGGAAGGGGAGGCGGCGAGGCCGGGCGAGGAGGAGGAAGAGGACGACTGGGTGCCGGGTCCCACCAACATCCCCTTCGGCCCCTGGCTGTCGGTCGCGGCGCTCGAGGTGCTGCTGCTCGGCCCGTGGTTGAGCGAGGTCCTGCCCGCGCCCATGAACGTGTTGCTGACGGGATTGCGGTGAAGCGGGGCTCGGGCCCATGAAGTGGCGGATCGCCAGTGTCGCCTTCCTGTTCAGCGCGGTGGGGACGGGACTGACCTGGCTGACCCTGCAGCGGCCGCTGTTGTCGTTGATGGAGCTGGTACGCCACTGCGCGGCCCATGGCGCGCTGGAGAGCGCTTCCCTGACGCGCACGCTCGGCTCACTGCCCTTCCTGTTGGGGCTGGATCTGGTGTTGCTCACCGCCGTGTCGTACGTGGTGCTGGACTTCATGGTGGGGCGGCCCCTGCGGCGGACCGAGCGCGTGGTGGAGCAGCTTGGCCGGCTGGAGCTGGACGTGTCCCTGCCGGAGAGCCCGGGGCCGCTGCTCGCGCGCATCCAACGCGCGCTCTCTCGCATGAGGGGGGCGCTCCAGGAGGAGCAGGAGACCACGCGCTACCAGATGGAGGCGCTGCGAGCCGCCAACGCGCGCTTGAGCCAGGCGCGCACCGAACTGGTCGCCGCGGAGCGGCTGGCCACCGTGGGCCGGCTCGCCGCGGGAGTCGCCCACGAGGTGGGCAATCCGCTGGCCGGCATCCTCGGCTATCTGTCGTTGGCCGGAGCCCGGGCGAAGGAGCCCGAGGTGCAGGAGTACCTGGCGCGCATCGATCACGAGGTGCAGCGCATCGACGGCATCGTGAGGGGTCTTCTGGAGATTGGCCGCCCGGGACAGGAGCGGTTGGTGCCGGTGGACGTGGGGCGCGTGGTGGAGACGTGCGTGCAACTGGTGAAGGCCGGACGGGATTTCTCCCTGGTGCGGTGGGAACTCGCGCTCGTGCCCGGCCTGTTCGCGTGGGCGGACCCGGGCTCCCTGTCACAGATCGTGATCAACCTGTTGCTCAACGCGGTGCAGGCCATGGAGGGGCAGGGGGTGGTGCGCTTGTCCTCGCGTGGGGAGGGGCGGGACGCCACACTGGTGGTGGAGGACACGGGGCCGGGCATCGCGGCCGAGGTGATGCCCCGCCTCTTCGAGCCCTTCTTCACCACCCAACAGCCCGGTCAGGGCACGGGCATGGGGCTCGCGGTCTCGTTGCACCTGGCCGAGTCGATGAAGGGACGGTTGTGGGCGGAGAACATCCCCGCGGGGGGCGCGCGCTTTTGCCTGCGTCTGCCCGCGAGCTGAGGGGGTCCCCTGGCCGAGCCCCCCCTCAGTGGGCTACTTCTTCGCGGAGCGACCCATGGCTCTTCTCTTCCGTAGCATCCTCATCGCCGACGACGAGCCCTCCATCCGCCATGTGCTCAGCCTGGTGTTGTCGGAGCTGGGCTACGAGGTGCGGGCCGTGGCCGATGGCGAGGAGGCGCTCCGGGAACTGTCCGCGCGGGGCTATGACGTGCTGTTGTGTGACGTGCGCATGCCTCGCAAGGACGGACTGTCCGTGCTGCGCCAGGCCCTCGTCGAGCACCCGTCCCTGACGGTGGTGGTGATGAGCGCCTATGGCTCCCAGGAACAGGCGCTCGAGGCGGTGGGGGCCGGTGCGTACGACTACGTACGCAAGCCCTTCAAGCCGGAGGAGATCGTCTTCGTCCTGCGCAAGGCGGAGGAGCGCGAGCGCCTGCTGCGCGAGAACCGGCGGCTGCAAGGCGCGGGGGGCGCGGCGGCGGGCGAGAACATCCTGGGCGAGAGCGAGCCCATGCGCGCGGTGATGCGGCAGGTGGAGCGGCTCGCGCCCGTGGGCACCACCGTCCTCATCACCGGGGAGAGCGGAACGGGCAAGGAACTCGTCGCGCGGGCCCTGCATGCGCGCTCGCCCCGGGCCGCCATGCCCTTCGTGGCCGTCAACTGCGGCGCCATCGCCGCGGGCCTCATCGAGAGCGAACTCTTCGGACACGCCAAGGGCGCCTTCACCGACGCGCGCACCTCCCGGCGTGGCTTGTTCAGCGAGGCCGACGGGGGCACGCTCTTCCTCGACGAGGTGGGGGAGTTGCCCGCGCCCGCCCAGGTAAAGCTGTTGCGCGTGCTACAGGAAGGGGAGATCCGCCCCGTGGGGGAGAACCGCGCGGAGAAGGTGAACGTGCGCGTCCTCGCCGCCACGTTGCGTGACCTGGGGCGATTGGTGGAGCGGGGGGAGTTCCGGGAGGATCTCTACTACCGGCTCAACGTGGTGAACGTGCGCGTGCCCCCGCTGCGCGAGCGTCCCGGGGACATTCCCCTGTTGGCCCGGACCTTCCTCGCCCGCTTCAACCGCGAGCTCAACCGGGAGCCGCCCGTGCTTGGCTTCGGCTCCGGCACCGAGGCGCTCCTGACCGCCTATTCCTGGCCCGGGAACGTGCGGGAACTCGAGAACGCCATGGAGCGCGCGGTCCTGCTGGCCGAGGGAGATTGGATTTCCCCGCAGAACCTGCCCGAGCGCCTGGGTTTTCCCCCGGTCCGGCTCTCCGCGCCCGTCTCCCCGGCGGCTCCCTCGCTCCCACCTTCCGCCGAGGCCAACCTGTCCCTCAAGCGGGCGATCCGGGATTTGGAGGAGTCCTACATCCGTGCCGCCCTCCGGCGTACCCGGGGCAACCGTACCCGGGCCGCCGAGGTGCTGGAGATCAGCCACCGCGCCCTGCTGTACAAGCTCAAGGAGTACGGAATCGACGCGGACGCCGAGGGCGAGCAAGGCTGACGGCCCGCCCTCCGGAGAGGGAGGCGGCCGGGGAGGGGGATTTGACGAAATGCGCCGGAGGCCGGAAAATCGGCCCTTGGAGAGCGGCGTGCATGATCGCCGTGCGATATCCGGGTCAGAGCGACCGCCTGCTGACCAGGCTGTCGTGGAGCACTTTTTAGGAGGGCTTGCCAGCAGGTGGTACCCTGGCGGCCCCTCCACGGAGCGACGACTGTATGGCGAAGGGTAAGCTGGCTCTCGGTCTTGATATCGGATCGACCTCGGTGAAGATGATTCTGCTCAAGGAGCAGCGCAAGCGGGGTCAGGTGAACTACGCGCTGCAGAGCTTCGGCATGAAGCCGCTGCCGCCCGAGGCCATCGTGGACGGCGCGCTCATGAACTCCACCGCCATCGTCCAGGCGCTGCAGGAACTGCTCACCGAGCTGAAGATCAAGAGCAAGGACGTCGCCATCGGCGTGTCGGGCCACTCGGTCATCATCAAGAAGATCCAGATGCCCCGCATGAGCCAGGAAGAGCTCGAGGAGAGCATCCAGTGGGAGGCGGAGCAGTACATCCCCTTCGACGTCAAGGACGTGAACATCGACACGCAGATCCTCGACGCGGGTGGCAACGACGCCACCGGTCAGATGGACGTGCTGCTCGTGGCGGCCAAGAAGGACATGATCAACGACTACACCACCGTGGTCTCCGAGTCGGGGCTGCAGCCGGTGGTGGTGGACGTGGACGCCTTCGCCGTCCAGAACATGTTCGCCGCCAATTACGACGTCCCCGACAAGGAGACCGTGGTGCTCATCAACGCGGGCGCCTCGGTGGTGAACATCAACATCATCTCCAACGGCATCACGGTGTTCACCCGTGACGTGACCATCGGAGGCAATCAGTTCACTGAGGAGATCCAGAAGCAGCTCAACGTCTCCTACGAGGAGGCGGAGACGCTCAAGATCGGCGGCACGAGCAGCGACGCGGACGCGGTCGTTCCCCAGGAAGTGGAGCGGGTGCTCTTGAGCGTGGCGGAGCAGGTGGCCGGTGAAATCCAGCGCTCGCTGGACTTCTACGCGGGCACCGCCGTGGACGCCAACTTCACCAAGGTCTACCTGTCGGGCGGAACGGCCAAGATTCCCGCGCTGTTCAAGACCATCGAGACGCGCGTGGGCGTGCCCGTGGAGATCCTCAATCCCTTCCGGAAGATCGACGTGGACAACCGCAAGTTCGATCCCGCCTTCATCATGGAGGTGGCGCCCATGGCCGCGGTAGCGGTGGGGCTGGCACTGCGGCGGCCTGGCGACAAGCTTGGCTGACCCCTCCCCCCCCTTTTTGATGAAGGACTGATTCAACATGATGATTCGAATCAATCTGCTGCCCATCCGCAAGAAGGTGCAGCAGGAGGCGGGCCGGCAGATCCTCGCGCTCTTCGCGGTGGTGATCCTGGGCGCCGCAGGCGGCAACGTCTACTGGTACATGGAGCAGGACAGCGTGGTGCAGGGGCTGCACGGCGGCATCAACGCCACCAAGGCCCGCATCGCCGAGCTGGACAAGACCATTGGCGAGGTGAAGAACATCAACACCCGCAAGGCCGAGGTCGAGAAGAAGCTCGCGGTGCTCGATGAACTGCGCCGTGGCCGCTCGGGCCCCGTGCGGATGCTCGACGCGCTGTCCAACTCCATTCCCAAGAAGGCGTGGATCCTCAATTTCAACGAGGAGCGTGGCAGCGTGAAGCTGAGTGGCTCCGCCGTGAGCCACGACGATGTGGCCGAGCTGATGCGCAACCTCAACGGCATGGTGTGGACGCCCAAGGGCATCGGCCGGCTGGTGGAGCAGCGCCGCGAGGCCAAGACGTCCCGCGTCGAGCTGCTGACGGCCGATGTCTCCATCGAGGAGTTCCCGGTGACCGACATCAAGCCCTTCTTCACCAACGTGGACCTCAAGAGCACCCAGCAGCACGGGCAGGCTTCCAAACCCGGAGAGGTGTCCACGGTGGACTTCGACATCTCCCTCTCTTCCAACTACGCCATCTGAGGAGCCACCACGATGGACAAGTACCTCGATAGAATCGTGAAGGCGCCTCCCGCGGTGAAGTTCGGCGGGCTGGCCGCGCTGGTGGTGCTGTTGACCGCCGCCAACTATTTCTTCGTCATCGAGCCGATGGAACAGGAGATGGAGGGTCTGCGCGCCCAGCAGCGCAAGCTCGACCTGGACCTGGCGGAGAAGAGCGAGATCGCCCAGAACCTCAACGAGCGTCGGCGCGAGATGGACGTGCTGGAGCAGAAGCTCGCCGAGGCGCTCACCGAGCTGCCCGAGAACAAGGACGTCGAGGAACTGCTCGCGCAGATCAACGACATCGGCAAGAAGTCCGGTCTGGAGATCTCCCGCGTGGAGCCGGGGCCCGAGACAGTGGGCGGCGGTGACTTCTTCGCGCGCATCCCCATCAAGATGGCCGTGAGCGGCAACTACCAGGAGATCGCCATGTTCCTCCAGGAGGTGTCGACCATGCGGCGCATCGTGAACGTCAACAACATCAAGCTCGATGGCGCCAAGGTGAAGAACGAGAAGGTGGTGCTCAACAGCTCGTTCCTCGCCACGACGTTCCGTTTCGTCGTCACGGCCCCGACGCCGCCGAAAACCAAGTAGTCGCACGAAATCTTGATCGGTCCTGGAAATGGGGCGACAAAGGGTCCTGAGGATGAAGACGATCCACTCCATGTTGATGTCGGGCGCTCTGGCCCTCTCACTCGCGGGTTGCGGCGAGGATGCACCGCCGCCTCCGCCACCACCCGTGGCCAAACCGGCCCAGGCCGAGGCTCCCAAGCCGAAGCCCGCGGAGACGACGGCGACCGCGAGCACCTACGTCTACAGCTACAACCCGGTGGGCAAGCGCGATCCGTTCCGCAGCCCCATCGAGGACATGGTGCGCGAGTCCCCCACGGCCGCCGCTTCGGGCCCTCCGTGCAACGAGGCCCTGTGCCAGTGGGATATCGACCAGCTCAAGCTGGTGGCCGTGGTGACGGGTGATGCCAACCCCATGGCCATGGTGGAAGACCCGATGGGTCGCGGTCACGTCGTGCGCCGCAACACCCGGATGGGTCGCCAGGGTGGCAAGGTGACGCAGATCCTCCGCGACGAGGTCGTGGTCACGGAGACCATTACGACGCCGGAGCGGGTGGTCTACAACCCGGTGAAGCTGGGTCTCAAGCAGGAGGTCAAGATGGATCCTGCGTACAACCTGATGACGGGCAAGAACTGGGAGCAGTAGCGGCCCGGTGTCTTGGAGCCGAGCAGGTTCGGCGCCCATGGCACAGTGCAACTTGTTGAGGGGAAGCATGCTCGAGGAGAGCGTTGTGACGAGGGGCAAGTTGATGAGCGTGGTGACGGCCCTCGTGGTCGCCACCTTGGGCATCGGGGCCGAGGCCGCCGAGCTCAATACGCTGAAGGATCTCAAGGTCGTCCAGACGGCGGCGGGTGCCCAGGTGATGGTGACAGGCACACGGGCGCCTACCTTCACCGTCTTCCGGCTGAGCGGTCCGGAGCGGTTGGTGGTGGACCTTTCGTCGGCTGACGCCACGAGCATCAAGGGACACCACAACGGACAGGGACCGGTGGCCGGAGTGGTGGCCTCCCAGTTCTCGGACGATCGCGCGAGCGTCGGCCGGTTGCTGGTCGCCCTGCATCAGACCGCCCAGTACGATGTGCGCGCGGACGGCAATCGGGTCATCATCTCGGTGGACGGGGCTCAGTCGCCCGCGGCCGTGGCGTCCGCCACACCCGCCGAGTCCAATGCTTCCCCGGCGGCTCCCGAGCCGGCGCCCAAGGCCGTCGCCTCCGTGGCCAAGGTGGAGCCCTCCGTACCGGAGAAGCAGGCCTCGCCGCGTCCCGTCGCGGAGAAGGCCCAGGCGCTTCCCGAGAACGTGGTGGCCGCCGAGGTGGACGAGCGCGAGGTCGCTCGGCCGGCGCGCCGCATCACGGGCATGTCCTTCAACCGTGACACCCTGAACATCCGGGCGGATGGCGAGGTCGCCCGCTACGAGGTGCTGGAGCTGGCGGATCCGCCGCGGCTCGCCGTGGACGTGTACGGCGTGGGCCTGGCGGCCCGGGCGCCGCGCGTGCAGTCCGGCCCCGTGAAGGACCTGCGGGTGGGCGCTCACGCGGACAAGGTCCGGCTCGTGCTGGACGTGCGCGACACCATGCCCTCCTACCGCGTCGAGCGGGCGGGCCGGGGCCTGGCGGTGGTCTTCGGTGGCAAGGTGGCGGCGAAGGCGAAGGACGCCCCGGTCAACACTCCGGAGAAGGTCATGGCCGAGAACGAGCCCCTGCGCGCGGCTCCCGTCGACGCGCGGCTGGCCGCGGTGGACGTGAAGGAGCTGTCCTTCGACGACAACGAGTCCGGTGGTCGGGTGAACCTCAAGCTGTCGGGCGCGGTGGCGTGGAAGGTCGAGCGCCCGGATCCCCGCAGCGCGGTGCTGACGCTGGACAACGCCCGGCTGCCGCGGCGGCTCGAGCGCAGCCTGGACACGAGCGATCTGCAGACGCCGGTGAAGATGGTGAGCGCCTTCGCGGTACCCGGGGAGGGCAACCGGGTGCGCGTGGTGGTGGCCGCCGACGGCGCCATCGAGGAGAACGTGAGCCAGGTCGCTGGTGGCCTGTCGTGGCGCCTGAGCGTCAAGGGCGTGAAGACGGAGCAGGTGGCCGTCACCCAGCGCACCGCGGGCTTCACCGCCGAGGCTCCGACCTACGCCGCCGAGGGCGCGCCCCAGCAGGCCCGCTACCGCGGCAAGAAGGTGTCCTTCGAGTTCAAGGACATCGACATCCAGAACCTGCTGCGCGTCATCGCGGAGATCTCCAAGAAGAACATCGTGGTGGCCGATGACGTGCAGGGCAAGGTAACCATCCGCCTGCGCAATGTGCCCTGGGATCAGGCGCTCGACCTCATCCTGCGCAGCAAGGCGCTGGGCAAGGAGGAGATCGGCAACATCCTGCGCGTGGCGCCTCTCAAGTCGCTCGAGGACGAGGCCAAGCTGCGTGCGGATCGCAAGAAGTCGCTGTTGATCCAGGAAGAGCTGGTGGTGAACCTGGTGCCGGTGAACTACGCCCTCGCCAGCGACATGGCGGCCCGCGTGAAGGACGTGCTGAGCGAGCGAGGCACGGTGACGGTGGACACGCGTACCAACGTGCTCATCGTGAAGGACGTGCGCGCCAACATCGAGAAGGCGCGTGCCCTGGTGCGCAACCTGGACACGCAGACGCCCCAGGTGCTCATCGAGAGCCGCATCGTGGAAGCCAACACCTCGTTCAGCCGTGAATTGGGTGTGCAGTGGGGTGGTCAGGCCCAGGCGGCCCAGGCCACCGGCAACACCACGGGCCTGCTCTTCCCCAGCACCGCTGTCGTGTCGGGTGGTCTGGGTGGCACGTCGCCGGGTCTTCCCCTGAACCCCAACTTCGCCGTCAACCTGCCGGCCGCCGCGGACGTCGGAACGGGTGGTGCGCTCGGCTTCGTCTTCGGCTCGGCGGGTGGCGCGCTCACCCTGAACCTGCGCCTGTCGGCGGCGGAAACCGAGGGTACGGTGAAGACCATCTCCGCTCCCAAGGTGACGACGCTGGACAACAACACCGCTCGTATCAGCCAGGGTGTGTCGCTCCCGTTCAGCCAGGTGTCCGCGTCCGGTGCGAACACGACCTTCGTCGAAGCGCGTCTGTCGCTCGAGGTCACGCCCCACATCACCCAGGACGGCAGCATCCTGATGTCCATCAGCGCCCAGAACAACCAGCCGGACCCGGCGAACACGGGCGCCAACGGTCAGCCCGCCATCCAGCGCAAGGAGGCCAACACCCAGGTGCTGGTGAAGGATGGGGACACGACGGTCATCGGCGGAATCTACGTTCGCCGTGGCAGCTCCCAGAGCAGCTCGGTTCCCTTCCTCTCGAAGATCCCGGTGCTCGGACTGCTCTTCAAGAATCACCGCGAGACGGACAACCGCCAGGAACTGCTCATCTTCATCACGCCGCGCATCCTCAACCGGCAGACGATCGCGCAGACCCTCTAGCCCTGTTTCGAGCTATCGAAGGAGCCAAAGTTCATGAAGCGACTGATGCTGATGGCCGCGCTCTCCGTGGCGCCGCTGGGCTGTGTTTCCAATCAAGGTGATGGGTCCATCCGGTTCATCAACGCCTTCGCGGTGACCGCGTGCGCTCCGGACACCTCCAAGTTCGTCTCGCAGGGCACGCTCTACTGGAGGGATGGCGCCCAGAACAACTACAGGCTGGCCATGGGCGTGGAGACCAACAGCACTGCCCAGCCCATCGACATCCAGGGCGAAACGATGTCATCGGGTTTGGGTCTCCAGGACTTCAACCTGGAGGAACTCGTCTACTCGTATGAGGCCATAACCTCCACCGGCCAGGAAATCGACCTGCCCGAAGAGACGGTCGCCATTCATGCTGTCTTCCGTCCGGGAACGAGCGGCGCGAACAGCTACTTGTCCATGGAGGCGTTCGGACCCAATGCCGCCGCTACGCTGGGTGATAAGTCGGCGTCCTTGGGTGCCGATGGGTATGTGACCGTGCTGTCGACCATCAAGGCGCGGGGTCATCTGAGTGCTGGTGGATTCGCCGTGGAGAGCAACGAGTTCATCTTCCCCGTTACGGTGTACGGCCCGAGTCGTTGCGCTGCTGTGGCGGGGGGCGCTTGCTATCCGGGCCAGGACGCAACCTGTACCCCCTAAGCCTCGCAACCCCGTCGCCTTGACTTGACCCACTTCCTCGCTCCTCCTACAAGCCAGCTACCATGTCCTTCCGCACGCACCTCGAGTCCGTGGTCAATCAGGTAGATGGGTCGCTGGCCTGCAGCGTGATGGGGTTCGACGGCATCGCCGTGGACACCCACCAGAACGAGGAAGCGATCGAGCTGGATCTCAATGGGGCGTGGATCGAGTACGCCAACCTGCTCAGCCAGCTCCGGCAGGCCGCCGAGGTGCTCAAGACGGGCGAGGTGCAGGAGGTCAGCATCAACAGTGAGCGGGTGCTCACCCTCATGCGCCTCGTGTCGCCCGAGTACTTCCTGGTGCTCGCGCTGCGCGCGGACGGCAACTATGGCAAGGGCCGCTACGTCCTGCGGCTGACGGCGCCCCGGATCCGCGCCGAGCTGTAGTCTGGCGAGCGGTCGGCGCGGTGCGCCGCGCCTTTCCACTTTGCAAGGCGCGCTCCCTCGGCTAGACACCCCGGACTTTTTCAAGTTGTCCGAAGGAGCTGTCCATGGCCGGTTTCATCGATACATCCGAATTTCGCAATGGCCTGAAGATCGAGATCGACGGTGAGCCGTTCGTGATCGAGTACTTCCAGCACGTCAAGCCCGGCAAGGGCTCGGCCTTCGTGCGCACCAAGATCCGCAGCCTTCTGTCCGGCCGCGTGCTCGAGCCCACGATGAAGTCCGGCGACAAGGTGGGGGTGCCCGACATCGAAGAGAAGACCATGCAGTTTCTCTACGTGCAGGGCGACGACTACTACTTCATGGATCAGCGCGACTACGAGCAGACCTTCCTCAGCGAGAAGGTGCTCGGCGATGCGAAGAACTTCCTGAAGGAGAACATCATCGCGGACGTGCTCTTCTGGAACGGCAAGGCCATCGCCGTGACGCTGCCGAACTCGGTGGACCTGAAGGTCACCAAGTGCGATCCGGGCGTGCGCGGCGACACCGTGTCCGGCGCCCTGAAGCCCGCCGAGTTGGAGACGGGTTTCTCCGTCAACGTGCCGCTCTTCATCAACGAGGGTGACATCCTCAAGATCGACACGCGCGAGGGCGGCAAGTACCTCACGCGCGTGGCCACCGCAGGCTAAGGGCCCATCGCGGCCCAGGGAGGGGACGGAAATTGGCAAGCAAGCGCAAGGCAATCCGAACCGAGTCCACGCCTGTCGCGCGGACCGAGAGTGTCCGCGTCGAGGGCAACACCACGTCCCTGGACGTGGAGTCGCTGCGGCAGATCGTGGAAATCCTCGAGGCCTCGGAGGTGACGCGGCTCGTGTGGCAGAAGGGCGATGAGCGGTTGCTCATCCGCCGGGGTCCCGTTCCCGTGCCGACCATCGTGCACGCGGCCCCGATCTCACCCTCGGTGAGCCCCGCGCCGATGATGGCGGCCGCTCCCCTGTCCGCTCCGGCCTCCGTGGCGCCCCCGGCGGCCGTTGCGGCCGCTCCCGCGGCTGCTCCGGCGGAAAAGCCTGGTCACGGCGTCACCAGTCCGTTCGTGGGGACGTTCTACCGGACGCCCGCCCCGGACCAGCCTTCCTTCGTGGAGGTGGGCTCGGTGGTGAAGAAGGGCCAGGTGCTCTGCATCATCGAAGCCATGAAATTGATGAACGAGATCGAGGCCGACGTGGCGGGTCGCGTGGCGGAGATCCTCGTGGAGAATGGTCAGCCGGTCGAGTTCGGCCAAGCGCTGTTCCGCATCGAGCCCGTTTGACATACGCGGGCGCCTGAGCGCCCCGCGGAGGCACGACATCGTGTTCAAGAAGGTGCTGATCGCCAACCGCGGGGAGATCGCCCTGCGTGTCATCCGTGCCTGCCGTGAGCTGGGCATCGCCACTGTGGCGGTGCACTCCACGGCGGACGCCAACGCGTTGCATGTACGCTTCGCCGACGAGTCGGTGTGCATTGGTCCGCCACCCTCGAAGGAGAGCTACCTCAACATTCCGCAGTTGCTGTCCGCGGCGGAGATCACCCGCGCGGACGCCATCCACCCGGGCTACGGCTTCCTGTCGGAGAACGCCGAGTTCGCCAAGGTGTGTCAGGACTGCAAGATCCACTTCATCGGACCACGGCCGGAGATGATCCGGTTGATGGGCAACAAGGTGCGCGCCCGTCAGGCGGCGCGTGAGGCGAACCTGCCCCTGTTGCCCGGAAGCCCCAGCACGGTGAAGGACGCGCGCGAGGCGGAGGCCTTCGCCAAGGAGATCGGTTTTCCGGTCATCCTCAAGGCGGCGGCGGGGGGTGGCGGCAAGGGCATGAAGATCGTGCGCGAGCCGGGCGCCCTGTCGCAGGCGTTCGCCACGGCCGCGGCCGAGGCGGTGGCGTCCTTCGGCAATGGCGATCTCTACATCGAGCGGTACGTGGAGAAGCCGCGTCACATCGAGATCCAGATCGTCGCCGACGAGCACGGGCGTGTCATCCACCTGGGCGAGCGCGAGTGCTCGGTGCAGCGGCGTCACCAGAAGCTCATCGAGGAGAGCCCCTCGGTGGCGCTCACTCCGGAGATGCGCCAGCAGATGGGCGAGGTCTCCGTGCGCGCCATGGAGAAGCTCGGCTACAACAACGTGGGCACCATCGAGTACCTGCTCGACGAGAACGGGCGGTTCTACTTCATGGAGATGAACACCCGCATCCAGGTGGAGCACCCGGTGACGGAGCTCGTCACGGGAATCGATCTGGTGCGCGAGCAGATCAAGTTGTCGGCCGGGGAGCCGCTGCAGCGCACCCAGGACGACATCCAGATGCGGGGCCACGCCATCGAGTGCCGCGTCAACGCCGAGGATCCCGTCACCTTCGCGCCCTGGCCGGGGAAGATCACCGCCTACAGCGCACCGGGTGGCTACGGCGTGCGCGTGGACTCCAGCGCGTACGAGAACTACACCGTGCTGCCGTACTACGACAGCCTCATGGCCAAGCTCATCGTCTACGCGGAGGACCGTCCCACGGCCATCCGCCGCATGCAGCGGGCCCTGGGTGAGTACGTGGTGCAGGGCATCCGCACCAACATCCCCTTCCACCGGGCGGCGCTCGCCGACGAGGCCTTCATCGAGGGCAACTACGATACCCGCTTCGTGGAACGGCTCCTGGCGTCCGAGACGGGCACCAAGCGGCTGCGCAAGGCCATCGAGGAGACTCCCTAGTGGGTTGACTCAGCGTCCGTCGCGCCGAATCGCTGATCCTCCCTGGGTATGGGGGAGGGTGGATTCCTTGACCCCCGAGGGAGGATTCCGCTAGCCTCCCCCTTCCCTCGCAGTCTCCTTGAAGGAAGCAGAAACCCCAGCCTTTCCAGGGGGTTCGCTCGGCAGGAAGCCCACGCTCGATGGACAAGAACAAGATCATCGAAGCCGCCGCCAAGCTCGTCGCGAAGGGTGCCTACGACAAGGCCATCAAGGAGTATCAGAAGGTCCTGGATGTAGACCCCAAGGACGGCCGCGTCCTCCAGAAGATGGGGGAGTTGTTCCAGAAGAAGAACGACAACGTCCAGGCGGCCCACTACTTCACCAAGGTGGCCGAGGGCTACTCGACGGACGGCTTCTTCCTCAAGGCCGTCGCGCTCTACAAGCAGGTTCTCAAGCTCAACCCCAACCTGCTGGACGTCAACCTCAAGCTGGCGGAGCTTCATCAGCAGCTCGGACTGATGTCCGAGGCCATGGCGTATTTCCAGATCGTCGCCAACCACTACGACAAGTCGGGCGACGTCAAGAACTCGCTGGATACGCTCAAGAAGATGGTGGATCTCGACCCCGAGAACGTGGCGTCGAAGATCAAGCTCGCCGAGCTGTACGCGCGCGAGAACATGGCGCGCGAGGCCGCCCAGGAGTTCAAGAAGGCCGCCGAGTACCTCAAGCGCAACAACCGGATGGATGACTGGTTCCGGGTGGCCGAGCGTCTGGCCACGCTGGACCCGGACAATGTCGCGCTGGCCAAGGATCTGGCCCAGCAGTACCTGACGCGCTCGGACTGGAAGCGCGCGCTCGCCCGGCTCCAGGTGTGCTTCAAGGCGGACGGGCGGGATGTCGAGACGCTCGGCATGCTGGCCCAGGCCTTCCATGGGCTCGGCCAGACCGCCAAGACCATCTCCGTCTACAAGGAACTGGCCAAGGTCTACGAGGAACGCGACCGGCACCAGGACGCCAACGACATCTGGAACCGCATCGCGGATCTGGATCCCTCGGACGCGGACCTGCTGGCCCATCAGTCCGCGGGTCCTCAGACGAGCGCGCCCGTCGCCGCGGCGCCCGCACCGGCTCCGGTTCCCGCGCCTGTCTCCCGGCCCTCCATGTCCATGGCCGCCGTGGCGGCCACTCCCGCGGCGCCTCCCGCTCCGGCCTCGCCTCCCCCGGGGATGGGGGGTCCTCCGTCGGGTGCTTTCGCGGCAGCGGTGGCCGCCGCGCCACCCGCGCCAACGGGCAAGGAGCAGTTCTCCAAGCTGCTCACGGAGACCGAGGTCTACGTCAAGTACGGCCTGCACGACAAAGCGCTCGATCACCTGCGGAAGATCTTCGCGGTGGACCCGGAGAACCTCGACGCGCACGAGAAGGCGTACCACATCTACGTCGCCTCCGGGAACATGGCCCAGGCCGGAGAGCAGTTGCTGAACGTGCTGCGTCTGTGCACGCGCCGCGCCGAGGTGCAGCGCGCTCAGCCGTACCTGGCCACCATCCTCCAGCAGAACCCCGGCCATCCCGAGGTGCCCGCGTTCCTGTCCGTGCTGCAGTCGGACGAGGCCATGCCCGCCACGGGCTCCAACGTGGAGTCGGTGGCCGAGGACGCGATCCTCGTGGACTCGAATGACGACGAGATCGTCGTGGCCGACGCGCCCGAGGATGCCCTCGCCCAGCCCATGGGCGATGAGCTGGCGCTCGTGTCCGCGAGCGACGATCACGACGATGACGCGCAGATCGTCTCGGGTGAGTTCAGCCTCCCCCCGGACGACTCCGAGGACAGCGTGGTGCTCGAGGACGAGCCCGGCGCGGTCATCGCCGGAGACGAGCCCCTGTTCGGCGACGGAGACGAGCCCGAGGAGGCGACGACCGTCTTCATGCCGATGGACGCGGACGAGCCACTGGTGGCGGACACCGGTGTCGCGTTGTCGCTCGGCGAGGACGAGCCGTCCCCCACGCAGGTCGGGGCGGTGAGCTACGAGTCGGACGAGTCTCCCTTCGCCGCCCCCGAGGACATGTCCGCACCGGGGCCCGAGTACGCGCTCGAGCTGGATTCGGAGCCCGAGCCCACCTCGGTCGGAGGTGGCGCGCTCGTTGGTGAGGAGCTGCCCGGAGACGAGCCGGCGCTCGATGCCTACGCGTTCGACGACTCCGCCGCCGCGCTGGAGCCCGAGCCGTTTCCAGAGCCGGAACCGGAGCCCGAGCCCGTCCCCGTGGTGGTGGCCAAGGCGCCGCCTCCCGCCGCGAAGGCGCAGCCGCCCGCGCCCAAGCCCCAGCCCGTCGCCGCGAAGCCCGAGGAGCCGGAGGAAGAGCCCGGTGGCGAGGAGTGCGACGAGGCGAGCTTCTTCATCGACCAGGGCATCTACGACGAGGCACGGGAGATCCTCGAGACGGTGATGATCGCCTTCCCGGGCCATGCGCGCGCGGGTGAGCTGATGGCCAGGCTCGAGGCGCTCGAGTCGGGTGAGGCTCCGGCGGCCGAGGAGACCGAGGCTCCCGAGGCCGTGGCCGTGCCCGCCGTGCCCGCCCTGGGCGAGTCGCCAGCGGAGCGCGATGCGTTCGACCTGGCGGCGGAACTCGCGGGGGAGTTCGGAGACCTGAGTGGCGCGGAGCCGCCCGCCGCCGCCGCCGTGGAGGAGGACTTCCAGTACTCGGTGGAGGAGGTGTTCGCCGAGTTCAAGAAGGGCCTCGCCAAGGTGGTCAAGCCCGAGGACGTGGACACGCACTACGACCTGGGCATCGCCTACCGGGAGATGGGCCTCATCGACGACGCGCTCCAGGAGTTCGCCGTGGCGCGCGAGGGCTGTCTGGGCAAGAAGCGCGAGCTCGACTGCCTCACGATGACCGGCATGCTGCAGTTCCAGAAGGGAGATGCCCGCGCGGCCGTGGGGACCTTCAAGCTGGCGCTCGCTTCCGAGCATGCCATCGGCGAGGTGCCCAAGGCCCTCGGCTTCGAGCTGGCCATGGCCTACGAGGCCGTGGGAGAGCTCGGCAAGGCGCTCTACCACTACGAGCGAGTCGCCGCGCTCGATCCGAAGTTCCGCGATGTTCAGGGGATCGTGGGGCGGCTGTCCGCCACCACGTCTCCCGTGGCGGATCCGCTGCCCCCCGCCGGTAAGTCCCCGGGTGGCAATCGGGGAGGAAGTGGGGCGCCGCCCCAGTCAGGTGCACGTCCCGTGACCGCTGCCCCCGCCGCGGCCGCCAAGCCGCGCAAGGTCGGCTACGTCTAGCGCAGTCAGAGGTTCGCCGAGCCCATGACCACCTACCTCGACTACTTCGAACTCTCCCAGGAGCCCTTCTCCAACGCTCCGGTGAGCCGCTTCTATTACAACTCCGCCCAGCACTCGCAGGCGCTGACACGGCTCATGCACGCCGTGAGCTACATGAAGGGCCTGTCCATTCTGGTGGGGGACATTGGCGCGGGCAAGACGACGTTGGCGCGCCGCATGCTCGACTCGCTTCCCGAGTCCGAGTACGAGGCCGCGCTGCTCGTCATCATCCACTCGGGCATCACCGCCAACTGGCTCCTGCGCCGCATCGCCCTGCAACTGGGCGTGGAGAACCCCGCCCAGGAGAAGCTGGCCCTCCTGTCCCAGCTCTACCAGCGGCTCTTGCAGATCTACGAGTCCGGAAAGAAGGCCGTCGTCCTCATCGACGAGGCCCAGATGCTCGAGACGCGCGAGCTGATGGAGGAGTTCCGGGGTCTGCTCAACCTGGAAGTGCCCGAGCGCAAGCTCATCTCCTTCGTGTTCTTCGGCCTGCCGGACATCGAGAAGAACCTCAAGCTGGACGCGCCGCTCGCCCAGCGCGTGGCGCTGCGCTACAAGCTCGAGCCCTTCACCGCCGAGTCCACCGAGGCCTACATCAAGCACCGCCTGCGGCTGGCCGGCTCCCCGCGCATGCCCTTCACCGCCGAGGCCCTGCTGGCCGTCCACCAGCGCTCGGGGGGAACTCCGCGCGTCATCAACAGCATCTGCGACAACGCCCTCTTCGAGGGATTCCTCGCCCGCGAGCAGCTGCTCGGCGACAAGCTCATCCAGCGTATCGCGGACAACCTGGGATTGCAGGGTTCCTCCGGGCCAGGTGTCCCCGGCCACGCACCCCAGGCCACGGGCAGCCGAGCAAGCGGCGCCGCTGGCAAGGTGGATCTCGCGGAGATCGACCGCTACCTCGAGGGACTGGGTAAGCTGTAACGGTTTTGGTCCCAAGGAACAGGCAGCAGAGCGCGCGCCGCGTGCCGCCATGGCTCGTCGTCCTCATGCTCGTGCTGGGGACGGTGCTGCTGCTGCGCACGCGCACGGCCTGGGATGCGCTGTGCACCCAGGCGCGGCGCCATCTGCCCGCCCTGCTGGGACTGGAAGTGGGTATCGGGCAGTGCGAGGTGGATCCGCTCGGCCAGCGGCTCGTGCTGCGTGAGGTGACGCTCTCCGAGAAGGGCCGGGACACGCCACTGCTCGAGACGGAGCTGGCCGAGGTGCAGCTCGGTCTGCCCAACCCCTTCTCCGGTCAGTTCGCCATCGATCTGGTGCGCATCCAGCGGCCCCGGCTCGTGTTGGACCTGTCCCGTCCCCGGCCGCCTCGGGGTGCGCCCTCGGGGACATGCCCTCTCGAGCCCCTGCGGCGGCTGCGTCTGGCGCGACTGTCCATCACCGGCGCGGAGGTGCGGCTCCTGCTGCCCGAGGGCCGACAGGTGGAGCTGTCCGAGCTGGACGTGAACCTGCGCGAGCGCTGGGGCGAGGAGGAGTTCGAGGTGGAGGGCCGGCGGGGCCTGGTGCGGCTGGGGCCTGGAGGGCAGGAACTCGTCCTGGGGAGGCTGGCGCTCTCGGGCGGCCTGGACGTGGACGAGGCGCTGCTGGAGGTGGATCGGGCGGAGGGGTCGCTCGACGACGTGACGGTGAATATCTCTGGACGCGTGGAGCAGCTCTGCGAGCCGGTGCTCGCGCTCGACGCGCAGGTGTTCCTGCCGCTGCGTACGCTGTCTCGCGCGGGGCTGCTGCCCGCGCCCGCGCAGGGCCATCTCTGGACGCGGCTGACGCTCAATGGCCGCCCGGCGGCGCCCACGGTGTCCGCGGAGTTGTCGGGCAGTGGGCTCGTCTACGGGCAGTTCACTCCGGGCTCGCTCTCCGCGCGGCTCGTGTACAGCGGCGAGCAGGTGACGGTGGAGCAATTGCGCGTGCCCATCGGTTCGGGAGACCTGCGCCTCACGGGCACCGTCGCGCTGCGCCCGGGCCTGCCCGTGTCGATGACCCTGGAGACGCGCGACGCGTCGTTCGGCCGCATCCTGGAGAAGAGCGGACTGACGGGCTCGTGGGTGGACTTCTCCGCCACGACCAAGGCGCATCTGTCCGGCACGTTGCTGCCCCGGCCCAACCTGTCGGGCGACCTGGACTTCCACCATGGCCGCTTCATGCTGGCCTCGCGCGCCTTCGATGCACTGGCGGACAAGGGCACCACCTTCCTCACCTACGAGCGCGGCCACGTGCGCTCGCGACTGTCCCTGTTGTCCGATCGGGTCCTCTTCTCCGACGTGCAGATCGACTCGGGCCGCTCGCGTATCGGTGGGGACGTGACGCTCTTCTACGATGGGCAGAAGGGGCTGATCGTGAGTGCGAAGGGGGACGTGGACCTCTCGGACTTCGGCCATATCGCGGGGCTCGCGTGGTCCGGCCGGGGCGCGGTGAGCACCACCGTGGAAGGGCCCTATTCGAAGGTCCGCATCGGCGCGGAGCTGTCCCTGCGCGACTTCGAGTTCTGGAACTTCGACCTGGGCGTGGTGCAGGGCCGGGTGACGTACCACGACAAGGTGATGGGCCTGCCCATGTTCTCGGGCCAGAAGGGGCGCACCCAGTACTTCGGCAACGCGGCGCTCACCTTCGGCCGCTCGCTGCACCTGCGCACCGAGGTGGAGGTTGCGCGCGGCCGCACGGAGGACCTCATCGACGTCATCGCCCCCATGCACCCCAATGTCTCCCTCATGCAGGGGCCGCTCGTGGGCGAGGTTTCTGGCCGCGTGGAGATCGACAGCCCCTTGGAGCAGTTCGAGGGACTGGTGGCCTTGGACTTCAAGGACACCACCTACTACGGGCGGCGCATGGGCAATGGTTCGACGCGGCTGCGCTTCGACCGGAGCGGCGCCATGGTGCTCGAGCGCACGACGCTCGAGGGTCCCCTGGGCCTCACCTGGGTGGAGGGCTCCTTCGGCCTCTCCGGACCCGACAAGGGCGTGCTGGACTACCGCTTCGGCGGAGAGAACCTGTCCCTGGTGGAGTTCGTGGGACCGGAGACGGCGAAGCGCCTGGGCGTGGAGGGCTCGCTGGCCTTGGAGGGCAAGGTGTCGGGCACCACGGAGCTTCCGGTGACGACGGCGCGGGTGTGGGGTCCCCGGGTGACCTTCGCCGAGCGCAACCTGGGCAACATGGGACTCGAGGCGCGTCTGGAAGGCCTGCAGTTGCAGGTGGCCGGCCGTCCCTCGCGGGACACGAGCGGCATCCTGTCCATGCGGCTCAAGGATCCCTATCCCTTCGAGGCCATGATGACGGTGGAGCTGCCGGAAATCCGTCCGCTCCTGCCCGCGAACGCCTTCACCCAGGGCGTGTCGGGCTCGGTCAAGGCGGTGGTGGAGGCCAGCGGCGCCCTGCTCGACACCCAGGCCCTGCGGATGAAGACCCGGGTGGAGCGGCTCGCCCTGTCACGGGGAGAGTTGTCTGGCGAGAACGAGGGACCCATCCTCCTCGACTACGTGAATGGGCGCCTGGACGTGTCCTCCTTCATCCTTCGGGGGCAGGACGCGGAGCTGTCCGCGGCGGGGTGGGCCAGGGCCGAGCAGATGGAGTTCTTCCTGCGCGGCGCCATGGACCTGAGGCTGCTCGAGTCCTTCTCTCCCATGCTGGTGCGGACCGGTGGACGCGTGGAACTCAATGTCGCGGTCAACGGCAAGCCCGCGAAACCCTCCCTGACCGGCGCGGCGCTCATCTCCGACATGAAGTTGTCCCTGAGGGATCAGCCCGTGTCGGTGCGCGCGATGGACGGCCGGGTGGAATTCTCCGAGCACCTTCTCCTCCTCGACTCGCTCAGTGGCGTGCTCAACGATGGCCGCATGCATGCCACGGGGGACGTGAAGCTGCGCGGATTCCAGCCCTCGGAGCTGGCGCTCGATGTCTTCCTCACCGACGTGGCCACGCGTTTCCACGAGGATCTGCCCTTCCACACCACCGGCCAGCTGACGGTGTCCGGCACTCCGGACGCGCTGCGGCTGGGCGGCGTGCTGGACATCCGCGACCTGCGCTACCGCCGGGGCCTCGAGCTGGATGACATCCTCAAGCGCCTGTCCCGGCGCATCGTGCTGCCCTCGCCCACCGCGGAGCGGCCTCGCGAATACCTCACCTTCGACGTCGGGCTGAACCTGAGCGACGTGCGCGTGGACAACAACCTGGCCCGTGCGCGGCTGCTGGGCTCGTTGCGGTTCACGGGCACCAACGCGCGTCCGGGTGTGCTCGGCACCGTGGAGACCGACTCGAACAGTCAGGTCTTCTTCCGCAACAACCAGTTCACCATCAGCCGGGGTCAGGTCGAGTTCCAGGATCGCTACAGCATCGATCCGGTGTTCGACATGCGCGCCCAGGCCCAGGTGCGCGAATACCAGGTGAAGCTCCATGCCTATGGCCGTCCGGCCTCGCCCCAGGTCGTGTTCACCACGGAGCCAGCCCTGCCCGAGGGCGAAGTGGTGTCGCTCCTCACCCTGGGAGTGATGAGCACGGACCGCGATACCGTCGCCTCCGCGGGCGCGGGCCTGGCCGCCGAGGCCTTCTTCAACATGTCCGGACTGGACCGGCAGGTGAAGCGCTTCCTGCCCAACAACCCTTTCCTCAAGGACATGTCCCTGCAGATTTCCACCACCTACAACGACGCGACCCAGCAGGCGGAGCCCACGGCCCGCTTGGAGTCGAAGTTCCTCACCGAGCAGCTCAAGATCGGCCTGAGCCAGCCCGTCAGCGGACGGGGCACTCGCGCACGGGCCGAGTACCGCTTCGATGACCGCCTCTCCGCGCAGCTCCAGTGGGACAACGAGCACCCCGAGGCCGCGCTGGGCACCCTGGGCAACCTCGGACTCGAGCTCAAGCTGGGTTGGGAGTCCGAGTAGCGCGGGTTGGTGTCGAAGTTCCCCGTGGGTCGGCCTAGGATTGCACGACGTCCTTGGTCCCATCCATTCCCCCACAACGCCCCTCCTGGTGGCCCGCCGCTTCTTGGATTCGAGCCCTTCTGGGGCCTGGCATCCGGGTCGCGCTCGTGTACGCCCTCGTCCTGCTCCCCGCGCTCGCGGTGGCGCAGGCCGTGGCCCCCACGGTGATCGCGGTGGAACTGCACCTGCCCGGAGACGTGGACGCGAAGGGCCTGGCGGAGCTGGTGGCGGTGCGCAAGGGGCAGCCCCTGTCGGCGCGCGCGGTGCGCCGCTCGGTGGAGCGGTTGTGGGCGAGCGAGCGCTTCTCCGACATCGTGGTGCGCTCGGTGGATGTGGCCGGGGGCGTGCTCGTGGTGTTCGACCTCACGCCCATCCAACCCGTGCTGCGCGTCGAGGTGGAGGGCAACGTCGTCCTCCCGGATGAAGCGCTGCGGGAGGTGCTCAAGACGCACGGCATCTTCGTGGGACAGCGGCTCGACGAGGACGCACTGAGCGAGGCCATGACGGGCCTGTCCCGTGCCTACGGGCGGCAGGGCTACAACGAGGCGCGCATCCAGCTCACGCGGGAGCCGGAGCCCGGTGGCGTGGCGCTCGTCTTCACCTTCTTCGAGGGGCGGCCCACCCAGGTGGCGGCCGTCTCGGTGACGGGCGGTCCGGGCCTTTCCCTCCCCGAGTTGCTCGGCACGTTGGGTCTGCGCGTGGGCGGTGTGCTGGACCGGGGCGGTCTGGACACGGGTCTGGAGCGATTGCAGACCCTCCTGCGCCAGCGTGGCTACTGGCGTGCGAGTGTGGGCCAGCCCGTGCTCGAGGAGGAGGGTGGGGCGGCGACGGTGGTGGTGCCCGTGTCCGCCGGGCCTCGCTTCATCGTCCACTTCCACGGCAACCACCACTTCCCGGACTCGATGCTGTCCCGGGTGCTCGTCTATGACGGCGCGGAGCCGCTGGACGAGGCCACGGTGGCGCGGCTGGCGGGGCAACTGGAGTCCTTCTACCGCTACCGGGGCTTTCACGGCGTGCACGTGGAGTCCCGAGAGGTGGAGCGTCCCGACGGCGAGGCGACGGTGCTCGCCTTCGACATCGAGGAGGGGCCGATCCTCCGCATGCTCCGGGTGAACTTCCGGGGCAACACGGTCCTCTCCCAGGAGGCGTTGCGCGAGCTGCTCACCGAGCGCCTGCGGCTCAACACTCCCCAGCCCGTCACGCCGACGCGTTTGAGCGCGGTGGCGGAGATGGGCCCGGCCGGTTCCCGGGTAGGTCCGCCCGAGTGGCTTCACGAGCCGGCCACGGTCTTCGTCGAGGAGGCCTACCGGGAGGCCGCGGAGACGATGACGGAGGCCTACCGGGAGCGGGGCTACCTGGAGGCCGAGGTGCGCTTCGTCCGGGTGCGCATGGACATGGCGCGTGGGACGGCGGAATCCTGGTTCGACGTGCACGAGGGCACCCAGTTGCTCGTGGCCGAGGTGCGGCTGGAGGGCGGTCCTCCGGGTTTCGAGGGGCGGCGCTTCGTGCAGGTGCGCTCCGGGGATGCCTTGAATCCGGACACGGTGGAGTTCGCCCGGCGGTCGCTCGTCACGGAGCTGGGCCATGAAGGCTACCTCTTCGCCCGGGTGGATGCGGAGCCCCGGCGGGTGGAGCGGGGCGTGGACATCCTCTTCCGGATGGAACCCGGGCCCCAGGTGAAGGTGGGACGTCTGCTCGTGCGCGGGGCGCTGCGCACCAACGAGGAGGTCGTGCGCGCCACGGTGCGGCTCCGGGAAGACGAGGTGTTGTCGCCGGAGAAGCTCTTCGACAGTCAGCGCCGGCTCGTGCTGCTCAACATCTTCCGGCAGGTGACGGTGCGCTTGGACAAGCCGGACGTGCCGGAGGCGAGCAAGGACGTGGTGGTGGAGGTGCGCGAGCGTCCCCGGTGGGAGGGCGAGGTCGCGGGTGGCTACTTCCTGTCGGAAGGTCCTCGGGCGGTGCTGGACGTGGCCCGGACGAACGTGGACGGACGCGGACTCAACCTGTCGGGCCGCTTGAAGTTGAACTACCTGGGGCTGAGCACCCAGGGGGTGCAGGCGGCGAGCGCCCTCCGCGTGACGTGCGCGACGCTGCCCGACGAGTGTCCCGAGTTGGGGCCCTACGCCTGGTTGAGCGCCTTCGGTGGACGCGCCGTGCTGTCGGCGGCGCAGCCGCGGCTCTACGGCTTGCTGCCCCTGGAGGTGGGCGCGCGGTTGGATCTCATCGCCGAGCGCGTGCAGCGGCCGTCCTATCTCTCCTCGCGAGTCGCCGCGGTGACGGGCCTGGACTGGTCGGCGACGCGCTGGTTGAACTTCACGTTGCAGTACGAACTCGAGGGCAACCTGCTGCAGTCCGGCAACCGCCCACCCGCCACGTTGGATCGAGCGGACCAGGAGCGGCTGCGCTTCCCGTATGGCTTCTTCATCCTGCACTCGCTGCGCTCGTCGGCGGCGTTGGATCTGCGCGACAATCCGGCCAATCCCCGCCAGGGCTTGCTGGTGTCCACCAGCGCCGAGTGGATGCGGGATCTGCGCTCCTACGAGACCACGGCCGGAGGCGAGCCGCTGGTGGCCTTGCCCATCAACGGTGTGAAGCTCTCGGGCAACGTGAGCGTGTACGCGCCCTTGTCCTCGCGGGCGGTGCTGGCGGTGTCATTCCGGGCGGGCACCATCGTGCCGCTCGTGACGGACGCGCGGGTCATCGGCTCCAAGCGCTTCTTCCTCGGAGGCTCCAGCAGCCTGCGGGGCTTCCGCGAGGACGGCATCCTCGGGGAGGACAGGCGCACGGAGCTGCGCAAGCAGGTGGGCTATTGCCAGTCGCTCGTGCATCCCGCCGGGTGCAGCGCCGAGCAGTTGACCATCCTCGGTGGACAGCCCCCCATCAGCGAGGGCGGCGAGCTGTTCACCCTGGCCAAGACGGAGCTGCGGATTCCCGTGCAGCCCTCGTTCGACCTGGGCCTCTTCCTGGAGGCGGGCAACCTGTGGCTGGACCGGACCCGGTACGAGGCCCTCGCGCTGCGCTACTCGGTGGGCGTGGGCTTCCGCTACATCACGCCCGTGGGCCCGCTCGCCTTCGACGTGGGCGTCAATCTGGACCCGGACGAGACGCTCAACGAGTCCGTGGGGCAGCTCCACTTCAGCATCGGCGCCTTCTGACCCCCCTGGCGCCAGGGGAGCGCGCTCCCGGGTGTCGCCCGGTGTACACTGCCCGCCGTGTTCTACAGCTTCGTACGGACGGTGGTGGCGCTGTTGCTGCGGCTCTTCTACCGGGTGAAGGTCCATGCGCCCCAGGCCGAGCCCGAGGGGCCCGTCATCTTCGTGGGCAACCACCCCAATGGGCTCATCGATCCCGCGTTGGTCTTCATGCTCACGCGCCGGCACGTGACGTTCCTGGCCAAGGAACCGCTCTTCCGGATTCCCATCATCGGTCTGCTGCTCAAGGGGCTGGGGGCGCTGCCGGTGTACCGCAAGCAGGATGACCCCGCGCAGATGGGCCGCAACGAGGGGACGCTGGACGCGGCGCGGGGCGCGCTCGTCGCGGGCCGGGCCATCACCTTGTTCCCCGAGGGCAAGAGCCATTCGGAGCCCGCGCTCGCGGAGTTGAAGACGGGGGCGGCGCGCATCGCGCTCGGGGCGGCGCGGCGGGGAGCCCCGGTGCGCATCGTGCCGGTGGGCCTCACGTACGCGGACAAGCACCTGTTCCGCAGCGAAGTGCTCATCGAGGTGGGTGCCCCCATCGAGGTGCGCGACTTCCTGCCAGCGGATGACGCTGGCGAGCCCGCCTCGGTGCGCGCGCTCACCGAGCGCATCGCCGGAGCGCTGCGCGCGGTGACGCTCAACCTGGAGCAGTGGGAGGATCTGCCGCTGCTCCAACTGGCCGAGGGGCTGTATGCCTTGCGGCAGAAGCAGGCGACGGATCCGGAGCGGCTGCGCTACTGGGCTCGGGGACTGCACCTCTTCCGCTCCGAGCAACCCGAGCGCTTCGCCCGGATGCGCGTCGAGTTCATGTCCTTCTATTGGCGGCTCGCGCTGGTGCGGGCGGACCCCACGGACCTGTCACTGGAATACCGCACCGTGCCCGTGGCGCGCTTCGTGGTGAAGAACCTGTTGCTGCTCGCCTTCGGTCTGCCCCTCTACGCGTTGGGTCTCGTCCTCTTCTACGTGCCCTATCTCCTGCCGCGCTGGGCGAGCCGCAAGGCCGAGCTGGACATCCAGGCGACGGTGAAGTTCCTCACCGCGTGGGTGGTGTCCTGGACGTGGTGGGGACTGCTCACGCTGGGGGCCTGGCTGTGGGGAGGGGCCGTGGTGGGTTTGCCCGTGCTGGTGGGCGTGCCCCTGCTCGCGCTGCTCACGCTCTATCTGTCGGAGCGCTGGGCGGTCGTGTGGCACGACGTGGCCGTGTTCTTCACCCTGGGCAGCCGGGCGAAGCTCAAGGAGCGGCTCGTGGCCGAGGGCGGCGCCCTGGCGGACGCGGTGGAGCGACTGGCGGGCGAGTACCGGCCCCGGCTGGACGCGTCCCCGGCGCCCTCCGACATGAGCGCGGGTCGTTAGAGACGGCACATGCTTTCCGGCGAACATCCATGGCCTGATTCCATCCAGGCGCTCTACGACCAGGTCGCGGCCGCCACGCCCGAGGCGGTGCTGGCCTCGCGTCCCCAGTGGGCCGAACAGCTCATCGAGTGGCTGCGGCAAGCCCGCCTGGATGAGCGCGAGCGGGCGCGCACGGCCACCTGGGCCCGGCTGGACACGGGCGATCGTTCGCCCGGGGAATTGCTGTTCCTGCTGGCCTACTGTGGCGAGCTGCTGTGGCCCTACTCGGAGGCGCCGAGGGAGTTGTTGCAGCGGCTCATCTCCCGGAGGACGCAGCTCGTGCAGGGCTGGCGGGAGGAGGGGCGGGGCGAGGAGGTCGAAGCGCTCGCCCGTCAGGTGGAGGCCGAGCTGTCCAAGGTGCTCTCGCGCTACCTCAAGCGCCACCCGGACGAGCTGCGGCGGTTGGTGGGCGGCGTGCGCTGCACGTTCGATGGCCGGGTGCTGCGCTTCAACGAAAGCGTGGAGGTGGACCTGAAGGTCTTCCTCGGTCCGGACAAGCGGCTCATCGGGCGGTTGGATCAACTCCGGGAGTTGCTGCCGCACCTGCGCGAGGGCCGCGACAAGCTGGTGACGTTCATCCGCGAGCGGGCCACGCGCATCCCCTGGGCCGAGTGCCGCGACATCCTGGAGGAGAAGCTGTTCCAGTTGGTGGCCTCCGCCGAGGGCCTGGGCGAGCTGCGGGGCTTCCTCGGCTGCTACGCCCATGGCAAGCGCGAGGTGCGTTGGTGCTCGCGGGCGAGCCTGCTGCTCGCGCGGAACCTGGAGGAGGGAGGCGCGTTGTCGGTCATCCAGAACCTCAGTGAGTTGCTGGCGCATTTCGAGGCTCCGGTGGAAGGCCTGCGCGGCGCCCTGCACGCGCTGGTGGCCAGCCTCCATGACGGCAAGGGGGAGTACGAGCGGCAGCGCCGGGTGACGGACACGTGCTGGGAGCACCTGGTGCCCAAGGCCGAGCCGGGTCTGGCGTTGGTGTTGCTCTGGGTGGAGGAACACCTCTTCCGGGTGGCGCTGCGCCAGGGCGTGGCGGACGCCTTCGAGCGCCGCAACCGGGCGCGTGAGCGCGTGCGCGGCCTTCCCGTGGCGGATGCACTGGGCTGGCTCGCCGAGGAATGCGCGGAGCTGTGGCCGAGGATGGAATCGGAGCGGCGGCCCGGCGCGGACGAGCTGTCGGCGTGGCGGCAGGAGGTCACCCGCCGCTGCGCGAAGAAGCCTCCCCTGCGCAAGGCGGCCATGGAGTTCTTCCTCTGGTGCGCTCCCGACGCGGCCGCTTCCGAGGCCGAGTTGGTGACGCTGTCGCTGGTGAAGACGTCCACGGACCGGCGGCTGTTGCGCAAGCTGGGCGAGCACCCCGCCACCCGTGTGCGCTTCCGCGTGCGGGCCATCAACGCATGGCTCGCCGCGGGGCCTGAGTCCTCCGCCGAGCCGGAGACTCCCGCGACGCTGACGGGGGCCCTGCGCCACCTGCGCTCCGCGGGCGCCCTGTCGCTCGGGGGCGGCCGCACGTGGCTGAGGGATCGGGATCTGGAGGAACTCCTCCTGGGCGCCTTTGGCCGCGTGGAGCGGGACTTCTCCGTGCGCTACCCGGAGCACTTCCGCGAGGACGAGTCCGTGCTGGTGACGCGGCTGCTGGAGGACCTGAAGCATGAGTTCGACAGCATCCGCTCGGACCTGACGATCCTGTTGTCCCAGGGCCAGCCGGTGCCGCTCGACCTGGAGCTCCAGTTCCGCCGCCGTCCGGTACCGGAAGGGGAGGCCCCGCCCGAGGAGAATCCGAGGTCGGCGGGGGTGGAACTGGCCTTCGTGCTGAGGGTGGACGTGGACGGCTTCCTCTCGACGAAGCGCGTGGCGCTGGTGCGGGCGCGCAAGCTGGAGCAGCGGGGCGAGGGACAGTGGGCGCCCAACCTCCGGCTCGGGCGGGAGCAGGTGGATGGGTTGCTGGGCCGCAGCGAGTCATCCTTCTGTCTGTTCCTGGTGCCGCCCGCGCTGCGCGCCGAGTGCTGGATGGTGCCCGCGCGGCTCGTTCGCGGACTGATGGATGCTCAGGAGTCCCTCTCGGCGGTGTCCCGTGAGGGGGTGCAGCGGGTGGGGCGCTCCCTGGCTCAGTGGATGACCTACGAGCTGCTGGGATTGTGGACGGGAGACGACCGGCCCGGTGTGCTGGAGTGGGCCGAGGACAGCACCGCGCACGGTCCTGCGTTCACCGTGGACATCTCCGTGCGCAAGAACGCGCGTTGACGCGCAATGCCTCGTCCGGGACGGGCTTCTCGGCCGGAGGGGCCATTGTCTCCGCGCCTCGCGAGGGCCTTATGATCGCGGGCGCCATGGACCTCGGTCACTACCTGCAGCGGATGGGCTATCGCGGGCCCCTCCAGCCCACGCTGGAGGCCCTGCGGGAATTGCACCTCCAGCACCTCCAGGCCGTCCCCTTCGAGAACCTGGATGTCCACGGCCATCGGCCCCGCGTCCTCGACGAGGCGGCGCTCTTCGACAAGCTGGTTCGCGGCAATCGGGGCGGCTCCTGCCACGAACTCAATGGCCTGTTCGCCGCGTTGCTGCGCACCCTGGGCTTCCAAGTCACGTACCTGTCCGCGCGGGTCTCCACGGATGGCGCCTGGCCCACCACGCCCGACTTCGAGCACCTCGTCCTGGAAGTCATCTTGGAGGAGCGGTGGCTCGTGGATGTGGGCTTCGGGGACTCCTTCGATGAGCCGCTTCCGCTCGTTCCGGGCCGATGGCCCTCGGCGGGGCGGGTGTTCCGTCTGGAGCCTCGCGAGGAGGAGTGGATGCTCTCGCGGGAAGAGCCGGACGGAGAAGCCCGGCTCCTCTATGTGTTCTCGCGCGTGCCCCGGCGCTTGGATGACTTCGCGGAGCGCTTCCAGCACCACCAGTCCTCGCCCGACTCGCTCCTGGGTGGGGAGGTACTGTGCACGCGCAAGACAGCCCGGGGACGGGTGACCCTGCGGGGGGATCGGCTCATCCTCACCGAACGGGATCACCGGGTGGAGCGGGTGCTCGGCCCCTCGGAGGAGCGCGATCAGCTCCTGCTGTCACACTTCGGCATTCCGCTCGGGACCCTTGGCTCCACCGCGACGCCTCGCCGTTGACGGCCGTTATTCCTCGAGCACGCCGTCCCACAGGGCCCGCCGGGCACTCAGCGCGGACCGCGCCGCCGCTTCCGCCTCGCTCCACTTGCGCGGGTCCTCGCCGCACAGCCGGCTCAGCAACGACGCCGCATGGGCGCCGTGCTCGCCGCCGTCCAACAGGATGTGGCGCTCCAGGTAGAGGCGGAGGGACGCGCACGGCTCGCCCAGGGGCGCCACGGCCTCGAGCATGTGCTCGAATACCGAGGGCAGCAGTTGTTCTCGGCCGAGCAGGAAGGCGGCGGCCACTTCATGCGTGCTCGCCTGGGTCAGCGCGAGGGTGTGCCGCACGAAGGCTCGGGCGGCGCGGGGCGCTTGCTCCAGGGCGGTGTCGAGCGAGGCTCCCGAGCGCAGCGACTCCAGCATCTGGAGCACGGGCGCGGTGTCCGCTCCGGTCTCGCGCATGGCCTCCAGGTACAGGTCGAAGTGGCTGCGGTACTCGCCTGGGCGCACCTCGTCCGTTTCCTCGCCCAGGACGATTTCGTTGATCCACCGCGCGCAGACGATGTCCGGGGGCGGCATCCAGGGCACCTCCACGCAGGTGAGCCGGCGCTGGAGCGTCTTGAGCAGGCTCATGAAGTCCCACACGGCGAACACGTGCGCGCGCATGAAGGAGCGCAGTGCGGGGAGCTCGGAGAGCCGGGCGTAGACGGGGTGCTCGACGAGTGCCTGGCGAAGGCTGGAGGTGGAGTCCAACAGCCTGTCCAGGGGAGGCAGGGGTCGTGCGGCGGGAATCATGACTCCGGAGGGTATGCCGCTCCTCGCACGGGACGTCCACCCGGCTTCCGCACGAGTCCGCCCGAGGAGCGTTCGTGCGAGCTCAGCTCCTCGCGCGCTCGTATTGTTTTGGCCATTGCACCTGGGCGTGCAGCTCACGCGCGGCATGGAGAGGCCAGTACGGATCACGAAGCAGCTCACGCGCGAGCAGGACGATGTCCGCCTGCCCGGTGCGCAGGATGCTCTCGGCCTGGAAGGCGGACTGGATGAAGCCCACGGCCCCGGTGGCGATACCCGCCTGCTCGCGCACGCGCGCGGACAGCGGCACCTGGTAGCCCGGACCGGCGGGGATCTTCACGCCCGGGACGATGGCGCCCGAGGAGCAATCGACGAGGTCGGCGCCGTCCTCCTTGAGCAGCCGGGCGAGCGCCACCGAGTCCTCCACCGTCCAGCCGCCGTCGACCCAGTCCGTGGCGGACAGGCGCACGAAGAGGGGCAGGTCCGCGGGCCAGCGCTGGCGCACCGTGCGCGTCACCTCGCGGATGAGCCGCACGCGGTTCTCGAAGGAGCCGCCGTATTGATCCGTGCGCTGGTTGGACAGGGGCGAGAGGAACTCGTGCAGCAGGTAGCCGTGCGCGCCGTGGATCTCCACCACGCGGAATCCCGCCGCCTTCGCCCGGTCCGTGGCCTCGCCGAAGGCACGGATGACGCGCTGGATGCCCGCCTCGTCGAGCGCCGTGGGGACGGTGGACTTGTCGTCGAAGGGCAGCGCGCTGGGGGCCACGGGCGTCCAACCCCCGGCGGTGGGGGCGACGGTGGTGTCTCCCTCCCACGGGGGCGACTTGGAGGCCTTGCGTCCCGCGTGCGCGAGCTGGATGCCCGCCACCGAGCCCTGCTCGTGGATGAACTTCACGATGCGCGCGAGCGGCGCCACGTGTTCGTCCTTGTAGATGCCGAGGTCCTGCGGCGAGATGCGGCCTTCCGCCTCGACACCGCTGGCCTCGAAGATGACCAGCCCCGCGCCACCCACGGCCCGGGAGCCCAGGTGGACGAAGTGCCAGTCATTCGCGAAGCCATCCTCGCTCGAGTACTGACACATGGGCGAGACGGCGATGCGGTTCTGGAGGGTGACCCCGCGCAACTGAAGCGGGGTGAAGAGCAGGCTGCTCACGGTGGCTCCCGGGAGAGAACGAACCGGGAACATCCCGGTTCAGGCGTTCACGTTCCGGAACGCCTTGCCCGCCATCAATAACGCGAGTCCTCCCAGAAGCACCGGAACCGCGTTCAGTTCGATGGCGAAGCCCAGGCTGCGCATGTCCGCTACCTTACCGATGGCGGTGGGCGAGAGGGCATCGCCCAGCATGTGGATGAAGAGGACGTTGAGCCCCATGGCGAAGGCGCGGAAGGCCGGGGGCACGGCGTTGACGATGGCCGCGTTGATGGGCCCGCTGTTGAGGAAGATGAGGAACTGGGCCAGGAAGATGACGGCGAACATGGGCGCGAGCGCGTTGAGTTGCACCGACAGGTACATGAGCGGCGCGGCGAGCAGCAGTCCCACGCCCGACATGCGCAAGCCCCCTCCGGGCGTCCGCCGGTCCATCTTGTCGCCGAGCCAGCCGCCCATCATCGTGCCCGACAGGCCCGCGATCGCGGTGACCGCTCCGGAGAGGAATCCCGCCCGATCCGCCGTCAGTCCGCGCTCGTTGACGAGGAAGGAGGGAAGCCAGAAGGCCAGTCCGCCAATGGCGAACGTCATCAGCGTGTAGCCGCCCGTGGTCCACCAGAAGGCGTCGTTGCGCGCCAGGCCCTTGAGGCCCACGAGGAAGGGCAGCTTCTTCTGGGCCTCGGGACCGTCCATGGCGCCCCGCTCGGGCTCGGGCATGAAGAAGGCCATGGCGCCCAGGATGAGGCCCGGTACGCCGCCCGCGAAGAAGGCCACGTGCCACGAGTAGGCCTCGCTCAACCACCCGCCGAGCCCGTAGCCCGCGGCCGCTCCCACGGGGATGGCGATGTAGAAGAACGACAGCACCCGCGTGCGCTGCTCGCGCGGGTAGAGGTCGGAGATGATGGAGGGGGCCACCGCGCCGTAGCCCGCCTCGCCGATGCCCACGCACGCGCGGGCCACCATGAGCGCGAAGAAGCTGGTCGCGAGTCCCGAGGCGCCCGTCGCCAGGCTCCAGAGCAGCACGCCCGCGGCCACCAGGTAGCGGCGCGGCACGCGGTCGCCGAGGAAGCCGCTGATGGGCGAGGCCAGCATGAACACCACCATGAAGAAGCTGCCGAGCAGCCCCGCCTGGGTGTTGTCGAGCTGGAAGTCCCGCTGGATGTAGGGCAGCGCGACCGTGACGATGTACCGGTCGAGGTAGTTGACCAGGTTGATGAGGGAGAGGATGAGCAGCGCGTAGGTGCTCGTGGCGGTGGCGGAGGAGGGGTTCTCGGCCACGGCGAGGGGGCGGCTCATGTGTGGGGGACTCCGAAGCGATGCGACAGCAGGCCCCAGCGCACGCCCCGATCACTCACGAGGCAGCGCTCGAGTCCGAGCGCCCGCAGGGACTCCAGCAGGATGAAGGCCCCGGCGGGGATGACGTCCGCGCGCTTGGGTTGCAGGCCCGGCAGTTTCTGACGCGTGGCGAGGGGCCGGTGGCTCAGTGAGTCCGCCAGGGCCTCCAGCTCCGCGCGCGTGAGCACTCCGCCGTGGACACGCCCGGCGTCGTACGGATCGATGGCGTGCTGGACGGTGTAGAGCGTCGTCACCGTGCCGGCGATGCCCACCAACCGGGCTCCCGGAGGGCAGGGAGGGAGCGCGGAGAAGGTCTCGCGCAGGTGGGCTTCCAGGCGCGCCCGCTCCTCGGCGGAGGGGGGATCCGCGCGGATGAAGCGCTCGGTCATGCGCACCGAGCCCACGTCGAAGCTGTGCCGGAAGAGGACCTTGCCCGCGGTGTCCCCGTAGATGAACTCGGTGGAGCCTCCGCCGATGTCCACCACCACGAGGGGGCCTCCCGCGTCGCGGCCGAAGTCCGCGTAGGCCGAGCCGAAGGACAGTTGGGCCTCCAGCTCCCCGGCGATGATCTCCACGGTGACGCCGGCGCGGGCCTGGGCGGCGGCGAGGAACTCGGCGCCATTCTGGGCGTCGCGCGCGGCGCTGGTGGCGGACACGGCGATGTCCTCCGCGCCGAGCTTCCTCGCCTCGCTGGCGAAGTCACTGAGCACCTGGAGCGTGGCTTCCATGCCCTCGGGGGACAGGCGGCGGCTCTGATCCACGCCACGGCCCAGGCGGGTGATTTCCGCGCGCTCCAGGACGGCCTGGAAACGTCCGTCGGGCTGGCGGTCGGCGACGAGCAGGAGGACCGAGTTGGTCCCCACGTCGATGGTGGCGTATCGGGGCATTCAGCGCAGCTTACTCAGCGCAGCAGCGTCACCAAAGCTTCCGCGAGCCGTTGGTACTCCGCGTGCGAGTTATAGAGCTGGGCGGACACCCGGACATGGCGCTGGGGGGCGCGGGGCCAGGGGGTGATCTGCACCTCGATGCGATGCTCGTCGAAGAGCCGCTCCTGGAGGGGATCCAGCCCGAGCACCGAGGGCTCCTCGGGAAAGCCATTGGGCAGGGCGATGGTGGCCATGGAGCCGACCATCTCCTCGGGGCAGCGGGGGGCGCCGCCGAGCTTCTGGTGCAGCAGGGTCCTCGCCGCGAGGGCCTGGGCGCGGTTGCGCTCCATCACCTCGCTCCAGCCTCCGGGCAGCAGGCCGCCCACGGTCTCGAGGGCGGAGGGGATGCACAGCGCGGGGGTGGGATCGTCCGTCCCCATCCAGTCGAAGTCCAGGCGGAAGCGGGAGCGGTCCTCGCGCCGGGAGTTGTACCCGTGGCTGATGACGAGGGGGCGGATGCCGGCCTGGAGGTCTCGGCGCACGTAGAGGAAGGCCGCGCCCTTGGGGGCGCACATCCATTTGTGGCAGTTGCCGGTGTAGTACGCGGCGCCGAGCTCGCGCAGGGACACGGGCACCTGGCCAGGGCCATGGGCGCCATCCACGAGTGTTTCCACGCCCCGGGCCTTCAGCGTGCGCACGAGCGAGGCCACGGGCAGCACCATGGCCGTCTGGCTGGTGACGTGGTCGATGAGCAGCAGCCGGGTGCGCTCGGTGACATGGGCCAGCACCGCGTCCACCACCGCCTGGGGCGAGGGCAGGGGCCAGGGCAGCCGGGCCACCACCACCGTCACGCCCCATTGCTGGGCCACGAAGTCGAGCACGTTGCGCGAGGCGTTGTACTCGTGGTCGGTGGTGAGCAGCTCGTCACCGGGCGCGAAGCGCAACGAGCGCAGCACGGTGTTGACACCCGTGGTGGCGTTGTTGACGAAGGCCAGGTCGTCCGGGTTCGCGTCGAGGAAGTCCCCGAGGGCTCCTCGGGCCGCGTCGGCCAGCGCGGGCAGCTCCCGGTGGAGGAAGCGCACGGGGTTGGCCTCCAGGCGAGCGCGCAGCCGGGACTGCTCCTCCAGGACGCGGGTGGGGCAGGCGCCGAAGGAGCCGTGGTTGAGGAAGGTCACTTCGGGGTCGAGCGACCAATGGGCACGCAAGGGGGAGCTGTCCATGGTGCCCCGAGTGTAGCCCGTCCCCCGGGTGGCTCCCAGGGAGAAGCGGGGGCTTTAGCGGCCCCAGTCGGGCGTGGTGATCGCGGCCTTGTCCTTGGGGGAGGGCAGGGGCAACTGGTTGTTGCCTTCCGCCGTCATGACGAAGAGCTGCGAGGGGCCCGCGCGCGTGGAGGTGAAGAGGAGCAGGCGCCCGTTGGGGGAGAAGCTCGGCTCCTCGTTGTTGCCCTGGTCCTGGGTGAGGCGGGTGATCTTCCCGCTGTCCACGTGGACGGTGAAGAGATCGAAGGCGTTGCGCTCGTCGCGCGCGGTGAAGGCGATGAGATCTCCCCGGGGCGACCAGTCCGGCGTCTGGTTGTAGTTGCCCTGGAAGGTGAGCCGCCGCACGCCCGAGCCGTCGGCGGCCATGACGTACACCTGCGGCGAGCCGCCCCGGTTGGACACGAAGGCGATGCGCTTGCCATCCGGCGACCAGGCGGGGCTGGTGTTGATGCCGAAGCGGGTGTCGGTGAGTTGTTTGGCGCCACCGCCTTCGGTGTTCGCCACCCAGATTTGAGCGCTCTCGCCGTCGGCCAGGGCGTACGCCACGCGCTTGCCATCCGGCGAGAAGGCGATGCCGGTGGCCATCTGTCCCTCGTTCGTCTTGAGCCGCGTCAGCCCCGAGCCCTTCTGCACGAACAGGTCGGGCCTGCCCTCCTGATAGGAGGTGTAGCCCACGACCCCGTCCGGCCCGAGCGCGGGCAGCACGTTGATGCCGCCGCTGCTCATCTGCCGGGCGTTGCGGCCGTCCCAGTCCGCCACCCACACGTCCTTGTTGCTGCCCGACTTGCGCACGTAGGTGATGGAGGACAGGAAGGGGCTCGGCTCGCGGGTGTAGTGGCGGTAGATGGCGTCGGCCACCTTGTGCGCGAGCAGCGAGGGCTGGGCGGCGGGAGCGCTCTGGGCCGTCTTGAACTCCTCGCGGCCGTTGCCCACGTTGAACACGCGCGCCTCGACCTTGAGCTCGCTCCCGTCCCGCGCGAGCGAGTACTTCACCAGGGACTCGGCGCCCACGTCCGCCCAGCGCGAGAAGTTGATGCTGCCCGCCGTCATGCCTTCCTTGGCGTCGGCGAGGAAGCTCGCGCGGTCGAGCACCTGGAAGAGCCCGGAGGCGCGCAGGTCGAAGAGCAACGCGTCATCCACCGGCTGGGTGGTCGCCTTGGACTCCGCGCCCTGCACGAGCGGGGTGGAGAGCGCCAGGGGCAGGGGCCGGAAGTTGGCGCCGGAGATCTGGATGACGGGCGTCTGGGCGAGCGCGGCGAGCGGCGATACCAGCAGGCACAGGAGGAGGGCTTTCGCGTTCACGGACTGAACTCCAGGACGATGCCGCTCTTTTGCAGCGTGTCCCTCAGGTGAGTGGGGGGAGGGGAGAAGGGGGACGCCTTGGTCACCGCGGAGAGCACGGCGGAGTCGAAGAGGGTGTTGCCGCTGGCCTTGGCCAGGCGTGCCTCGATGACCTCGCCGGTGCGGCTCAGGCGCATGGCCACCTGGGCCTTGAGGTACAGGCGCTCGGATTCGGGGATGGTGTCCGCGACGTTGTAGTGGCGGCGCACCTGGGAGGACAGCAGGCCGAAATAGCGCTCACCCTCGGCCTTGGCGGCGTCGCCGTTGGGGTCTCCGTCCTCGGCGCCCTCGGGGTCTTCCTGCTGCTTCGTGGGCTTGGCGAACTTGTCGAAGGCGCCGAAGAGCCGATCCCTCCGGTTCTCGCCCTTGGCCTCTCCGGGCGAGGGGGTGGGCTTGGGGGCGGGCTCCGGCTTCATCCCGGGCACGGGCACGGCCACCTTGGGCGGCTCGGGCGGAGCGGGAGTGGGCGCGGGTGGCGCATCCACCTTCTTGGGTGGCGGAGGAGGAGGCTGTTCCTTGCGGGGCAGCAGCTTCTCGTCGCGGGGCTTGCCCTGGCGCACCAGCGTGGCGCGGATGGGCGTGGGCTCCACCCGCGGGGGCGGGGCCTGGAAGAAGGTGTTGTAGAGCACCACGCAGAGCAGGACCCCGGCGTGCCCCACCACGGAGAAGGTCATGAAGCGGCCCACGGGCGAGCGCCGGGGCATGAGCAGGCTCTGATGGGCGGCGGGGTGCATGGGCTAGCGCCGCGCTTCCTTCTTGCCCTTGGTGGCAGCGGGGGTCCGGGCGGCCGTCGTGGGATCGGTGATCATCCCCACGTTGGTGATGCCGGCGCGCTGGGCGGCGGCCATCACGTCCACCACCACGCCGTAGGGCACGTCCCGGTCCGCGTGGAGGTAGAGCTCCTTGTCGGCCTGGGCCTTGGCGTTGCTCGCGAGCTTCGTCTCCAGCTCCGCCACGGGCACCTCGGCCTCGCCGATGTAGATGCGCTTCTGCGCGTCGATGGACAGCACCAGCTTCTTGTCGGAGGCCTCCACGGCCGCCGCGCGCGCCTCGGGCAGGTTCACCTTCACGCCCTGCTGGATGAGGGGCGCCGTCACCATGAAGATGATGAGCAACACGAGCATCACGTCCACCATGGGCGTGACGTTGATCTCGCTCATGGTGACGCGGCCGCTACCGCCTCTGTTGGAGCCCATGCCCATGGCGTCGTGCCCCTAGCGGAAGAAGTGCCGCTTGACGATATTGAGGAAGTCCGCGGAGAAGTTGGCCATCTCCGTGTCGAACACCTTGATGCGGCTGACGAACGAGTTGTAGGCCACCACGGCGGGGATGGCGGCGAACAGGCCCGCCGCCGTGGCGAAGAGCGCGTTGCCCACGGGAGCGGCCACCGTGGCGAGCGTGGCGTTGCCCTGCTCGGCGATGGAGTTGAAGGCGTTGAGGATGCCGATGACGGTGCCGAACAGTCCCACGAAGGGCGAGGCCGAGCCCACGGTGCCCAGGAAGGACACGCGCGCCTCCAGGTCCGTGAGCTGGTTGGTCGAGGCCCGGTTGAGCGCCCGCTCCACGTTCTCGATGCCCCCGAGCCGCTCGGCCATGGCCCCTTCCGTGCCGTCCTTCGTCTGGGCGAGCTTGCTCAGCTCCTCGTAGCCCGCGCAGAACACCTTGGACAGCGGCGAGCCATCCAGCTTCTGGGCGTCCTGGTAGATGCTCTCCAGCCGCGAGGCCTTCCAGAAGGTGTCGAGGAACGCGAGCGACTGGGTCCGGGCGCGCGACAACTGGGTGGCCTTGAGCGCGATGAGGGCCCAGGACGCGACCGACACGAGCATGAGCAAGCCCAGCACGCCCAGCTCCAGGAAGGAGGCGTCCCGGAGGATCTGCAGGTAGTTCATGGCGCCGAGCGCCAGGGGGAAACGGGGCATCAGCATGGGGTGCAGGCCGTAACACCAGGTTCTGGAGTGGTCAAACCAAAGCCGGTGGAGAAGCGGGTCGATGGGTACGGCGATGAAACAATGAATAATTCCCCGGAGCGAGCGTCCAGGAGGGGTGTGACGGGCTGCTTGCCCGCTCCCCCATCTCCCCACTTCGAGGGCGCTTCATGAACGCCAGACTGCTCGTTGCATTCCTCTGCATCGCCATGGGCGGCACGGGTTGCATCATCGTCGACACCGATGGTCCCGATCACGGGGGCCCCTGCTGCACCACCCCCCAGCCCCAGCCGGAACCCCAGCCCCCTCCCCTCCCGAATCCCGGGGACGTCACCTTCATGTGGACGTTCGCCAACGTGGGGGCCGGCCGGTGCGCGGACGTGCCCGACGTCAAGAGCATCCGCATCACCATTCCGGGGGAGAAGCTCCACAATGGCGGTGTCTACGCCTGCAACACCGCGGGAACGGACGGCATCGTCCTGCACGACTTCCTGCCCCGCGCCTACAGCTACACGCTCGAGGCCATCGGCTATGACAACCGCGTCCTCTACCAGGGCAGCGGCAATTTCTCGGTGAACGGCGATACGCGGGTGAACGTCAACCTCACCCCCCAGGGGGGCCCGAGCTCGTTCGCGTACATCTCCTGGTCCTTCGAGGCCAACACCAGCAGCTCCAACCCGGACTGCAACCAGGCGGGCGACACGCACGTGGACGTGCGCATCGACGGGGGCGACTGGACGCGCCTCCAGTGCGAGAAGGGCATTGGCACCAACCAGGTGTCCTCGCCCTACCTGACGCCCGGCAGCCACACCATCGAGTTCGTGGGAGTGCGGGTCTCCAGCTCCGGCGAGACGCCCTACTACTACCGCAAGGGCGAACTGACGACGCAGGCGGGCAGCCCCATCTCCGTGTCGTACAAGCTGTTGGCGGTGGGCGGCATGTCGCTGCGCTGGGAACTGCGCGACGGCTCCTCCTACAACACGTGTGCCCAGGCGGGGGTCTCCGAGATCCGCATCAACATGCAGAACGTGGCGACGAATGAATACCTCTACGGTGACGAGGGAGACGTGCAGCCCTGCACCGGAGCGCCCATCCTCTACCGCTTCCTGCGGCCGGGGGACTACCGGGTGTTCATCCGGGGCATGAACGGCTCGCGCATCGCCTACACCAATGAGAACAGCGGCGCGGTCGTGCTGACGGTGAAGGCCTTCCAGCAGAAGACCGAGGCGCAGGCCGTCACCATCGACCTGCAGCGCAAGTACTAGCTGGCGGCGGGTGGGTTGCCAGGAGGGCCGGGGCGCGAGCCTCGGCCCTTCGTGTTTCATGGGGGGGCGCTTGGGGTTGGCATCATTCGTGATAGAGCCCCCCTGCATGCGGCCAGCAAGCCACAGTCCCATCGGGGTGTTCGACTCGGGCGTTGGAGGTCTCACCGTCCTCAAGTCCCTGCTGTCCCACCTTCCCCACGAGAGCACGCTCTACCTGGGGGACACGGCGCGCGTGCCCTACGGCACCAAGTCCGGCGAGGTGGTGACGCGCTACTCGCTCAAGAACGCGACGTTCCTGATGGAGCGGGGCATCAAACTGCTGGTGGTGGCGTGCAACACGGCCTCGGCGGTGGCGCTGCCGGCCCTGTCGGCGGCGCTGTCGGTTCCGGTGGTGGGCGTCATCGCTCCCGGGGCGTGGGCGGCGTTGCGGCGCACGCGCGGGGGCCAGGTGGGCGTCATCGGAACGCCCGGCACCATCCGCTCCGGGGCCTACCAGCGGGAACTGGAGGCGGCGGCCGGGCCTCGTGGGGTGAAGGTGAAGGTGCGGGCCTGTCCTCTCTTCGTGCCGCTGGCGGAGGAGGGGTGGCTGGCGGGTGACGTGCCCCGGATGGTGGCGCGCGAGTACCTGGCGGACTTCGTCCAGAACGGGGTGGACACGCTGGTGCTGGGCTGCACGCACTACCCGCTGCTCAAGGACATCATCGCCGAGGTCGTCGGGCCACAGGTGACGCTGGTGGACTCGGCCGAGGCCACGGTCCAAGTGGTGGCCCAGCTGCTGGAGGAGCAGGGGCTGCTGGCGCGGGCGGGTGGGGTGCCCACCCACCACACCTTCGTCACGGACGTGCCGGAGCGCTTCGTCGAGGTCGGAGCGCGCTTCCTCGGGCGCCCCATCGCCTCGGCCGAGCAGGTGGACTTGTCCTTCTAGTCCCGCTCGGGCGTCCCGCTCAGGCCTGGCTGACGGGCGCGGCCGACTCGACCAGCTTGGTGGAGGGCTCGGTCTGCTCCTGGGCCTGGACGAGTTCCAGCGCGGCGTCGGTGCCGATGTCGTCCTTGCGCGGAATCATGCCCGTCACCCGGGTGATGAGGCGCTCCATGCCGGAGAAGAAGCCGATGAGGGCGAGCGGCTTGTTCATCCAGCCCACGGTGATGCAGTAGTACTTGTCGTAGGGCGACGTGTGGTGGACGCGGTGGTGGTCCGGCGGCAGGATGAGGTGCACGCGCTGCATCAAGCCGATGATGGCGGGCGGGGCGTCCGTGTGGGACCACTTGTGGAACTGGTTGGTCGCCATCACCCAGAAGATCATCGCCCCGAGGAAGGTGGAGAGGAACACCCAGGACGCGCTCGAGTGGGGCACCAGCAGCGCCAGCAACGCCACGGGCAGTGACACGAGGCAGTTGTTGCCGTTGGTCTCCACGAAGTCGTGGCGGGTGATGGCCTTCTCGTCCACATGGTGCTCGCGGAAGGGGCGGATGAAGGCCTTGCCCAGCACCGGCATGTCGGTGGAGCCCCACGTATCGCCCATCCAGTGGACGAGCCCGGAGACGAAGTCCGCGGCCAGGTAGCCCAGGAGCACGGCGCTGAGCACCAGCCAGGGACCCACATGGGGGTTGCCCCACAGCCGCCAGACGAGCGCGGCCTCCAGCCCCACGAAGGCGAGGATGCTGGCCACCTCCATGGCCCGGATGGCGGGCGAGTAGCCCTGGGCCAGGACGCTGGCGTCCTGTTGGCGTACCTGGTTCTTGAGTTCGGTCGTCATCGTCATTCCCCGTCCGCGCCATGAAGTCCGGCGAGTGAGTCCGCCGAAGTGGGTGCGCAGTCTAACCGCAAGCGGATTCACCCGCCGTTTCTTCTGGTGAACGCTCAGGCCGCTCGCCTCTCCCCCGGGGCGGCCTGCATGCCCTCGTGACATTGAATCCGACGCGTTTCTTGTTTCGCTTCCGCCCCGCTGCTACGGTCAAGGAACTCGGGCATGGCGAAAACCTTCGAAAAAGCCGTCACCGGCTTCAACCACAACATCAAGTACAAGGGCCGGGTGTATCACGTCCAGACCGAGGACTCGGGCGTCAACAACCCCCACATCATCACCCACTTGTTCGTGGGGGGGAACATCCTCGCGTCGAAGAAGACGTCCTACGCGGACATCCTCAACGCGGAGAGCCTGTCCGAGGTCGTGCGCGAGCTGATGGAAGAGCAGCACAAGGAGATGCTGCGCAACCTCATCAACGGCGTCTACGACGGCTTCGAGACGGGCGTGCGGCACTACCAGCCCGGTCAGCTCGGCTCCGCCGAGGATCCCCACCACGCGCGTCCTCCCCAGGCCCCGGCGCCCAAGGCGCCCGTCCCCGCTCCCGCTCCCGTCGCCGGCATGCTCCCTCCAGAGGTCGCCGCCGCTCGCGCCATGAAGGTGCAGCCGAAGATCAACGAGGTGGGCGTGGAGACGCTGTTCGGAGAGGATCTCATCTCAGAGAAGAGCCTGGACGAGGTCATCCTCAGCTACCTGGCGGGCGAGGACAACAACCAGTAATTCCACACGTGGCGCGAGCGGTGCCATCATCGGCCCGCCGATGATCCAGATGTTCCACGTGTACAAGGCGTACCCGGGCGACCCGCCCGTCCTCTCGGACCTCAACCTCCATGTGGAGAAGGGCGAGTTCGTCTTCCTCACCGGGCCCTCGGGCGCGGGCAAGACGACGCTCATGAAGCTCATCTTCTGCGCGGAGAACGCCACCAAGGGGCAGATCCTCGTGGGGGGGCGCAACATCGCGCGCATCCGCGAGTCGGCCGTGCCCTACCTGCGGCGCAACATCGGCGTGGTGTTCCAGGACTTCAAGCTCCTGCCGCACCGCACGGTGGAGGACAACGTGGCCTTCACGCTGGACGTGCTGGGCGTGCCCCGTGCCGAGGCGCGTGAGCGCGTGCATCGCATGCTCAAGCTGGTGGGCTTGCAGCACAAGGCGGGCTCGCTGCCGCTCAAGCTGTCCGGAGGCGAGCAGCAGCGCGTCGTCATCGCCCGCGCGCTCGTCAATGATCCCACCATCCTGCTCGCGGACGAGCCCACGGGAAACCTGGACCCCGCGCTCACCGTGGAGATCATGGACCTGCTCATGGCCGTGAACGTGCGGGGCACCACGGTGATGGTGGCCACCCACGACACCGGCCTCATCGCCCGCTACCAGAAGCGCACCCTGCGCCTGGAGAACGGGTTCATCGTGTCCGACGAGGACGGGGTGAAGGCCGCCCGGCGGGTGTTGGCGGGATGAGCGCGCTGGCGAAGACGGCCTACTTCTGGCGCTCGGCGGCCTCGGGTCTGCGCCATGCGCCCTTCGTCCACTTCATCGCGGTGACCACCATCGCCATCGCCCTGTTCGCCGCGGGGCTCGCGCAGGCCCTGGGCCAGCGCATCGATGGGCTGGTGGGCTCGCTCGGGGGCGAGGTGCAGGTGACGGTCTACCTGTCTCCCGGACTCGACGAGGAGGGCGCCGCCGTGTTGCGCGAGCGGATGGAAGCCCGCAGCGGGGGCCGCGCCTCGCTCGTGCCTCCCCAGGCCGCGCTCGAGCGTCTGGCGCGGGAGTTGGGGGACCTCGGCGAGGCGCTCGCGCAACTGCCGGAGAATCCGCTGCCTCCCTCGCTGGAGCTGCAGGTGCCCGCCGAGCGGCGCACCCCGGGGGCCTTGAAGGCCCTGGCCGAGGAGCTGCGCGGCCTGCCCGGTGTCACCGGCGTGGACTATGGCGAGGAGGCCGTGGAGCGGCTGTCGGCCATCTCCCGGGCACTGCGCTTTGGCGGCTGGGTGGCCTTCGCCGTGGTGTTGCTGGCCACGGTGATCATCGTGTCCGCGACGTTGCAGCTCGCCATCTACGCGCGGCGCGAGGAGATCGAGATCCAGAAGCTGGTGGGCGCGACGGACCGCTTCGTCAAGGTGCCCTTCCTCATCGAGGGCTTCCTCCAGGGCCTGCTGGGCGCCGCGGTGGCGCTCGGGGGGCTGGTGTTGTTCGAGCGGCTGGTGGGGCCGTGGATGAGCTCGCTCTTCTCCTTCCTGCTCGGGCCCGGGGGGTCCGCGCCGTTGCTCGGGCCCGCTCTGGCCATGCGGTTGCTGGTGGCCGGGTGCGTGCTGGGGCTGGGCGGTAGCTTCATCGCGGTGGGGCGCTTCCTGCGCGTATGAGCCGATTGCTCGTCCTCGGACTGATGTTGTGCGCGAGCGCGGCCCTCGGTCAGGAGGAGTCGGCGGAGCGCCGGGCCGTGCGCGAGAAGCTGGCCACCCAGCGCGCGGCGCTCGCGCTCATCGAGTCGCGCAAGGTGTCCGCCCTGGAAGTCCTGGAGATGGTGGAGCAGCGCGCGGCCACCAGCTCGCAGCGGGTGAAGATGCTCGAGCGCGACCTGGCCCTCTTCCGCAAGCGCCTGGCCGTGGCCGAGCAGGAGGACGAGGTGACGCGCGAGGTGTTGCGCGAGCAGATGCGCCGGCTGTCCCCCCGCCTGTGGACGATGTACCGGATGATGCGCCGCCGGCCGCTGGAGGTGCTGCTGGACGCCAAGGACTTCTCCGCCCTGGTGTGGCGCTCACGCGCGCTGCGGGCCACGCTGGAGGAGGACCTGCGTCAGTTGCGCACCGTGCAGCGCGTGGCCCGGCTGCGGCATCAGGTCTCCGCCGAGCTGCGCCGGTTGCAGGGCTCGCTGGACGTGCGGCTCGACTTCCTGCGCGAGCAGGCGACGCTCGCCCGGGCGCAGCAGGAAGCCCTGGAGGAGGTGGTGGGCACCATCAAGGGCGAGGCGGAGCTGGCGCGGCGCATGGTGCGAGAGCTGGAGCAGGCGGACGGAGACCTCACCCGCGTCATCCAGGAGATGAACGAGGGGCCCGCCACGTCCGGCTTCGGGGCGCTCAAGGGCAAGCTGCCCTTTCCCGCGCCGGGCGTCATCGAGGTGGGCTTCGGCCGCGTCATCAACCCGCGCTTCAACACCGTCACCGTGCAGAAGGGCGTGGACATCCGCGCCCCCGCGGGCACTCCCGTCCAGGCGGTGGCCGAGGGCACCGTCGCCTACGCGGGCTGGATGCGCGGCTACGGCAACCTCCTCATCCTCGATCATGGGGGCGGCTACCATTCCCTGCTCGCCCACCTGTCGTCCGTGGCCCCCCAGGTGGGAGACCATGTCGCCGCGGGTGCTCCGGTGGGCGAGGTCGGTGATACCGGCTCGCTCAAGGGCGCCTACCTGTATTTCGAAATCCGCCGTTCCGGTCAGGCCCTGGATCCCGCTCCCTGGTTGGCGGCCTCTCGCTGAGACATCATGTCCTCTTCCTCTCGCTCTCCCATCCGTGTGGGCCTGCTCGGCTACGGCCTGGCCGGCTCCCTCTTTCACGCGCCGCTGCTCGCCGCGGAGCCCGCCTTCTCCCTCGTGGCCATCGCCACCCAGCGCGCCGCCGAGGTGGCTCGTGACTGGCCCGGCGTGCGCGCCGTGTCCCCAGACGCGCTCCTGGCGGATCCCTCGATCGAGCTCGTCATCGTCGCCTCGCCGAATGACTCGCACGCGACGCTCGCCGAGCGGGCGCTCCGGGCCGGCAAGCACGTGGTCGTGGACAAGCCCTTCGTCCTGGACTCGGCGGAGGCGCTGCGCCTGGATGCCCTCGCCCGCGAGCGCGGCTTGTGCCTGACCGTCTTCCACAGCCGGCGCTGGGATGGTGACTTCCTCACCGTGCGTCAGTTGCTCGACGAGGGACGGCTCGGGCGGTTGTTCAGCTTCGAGAGCCACTACGACCGCTTCCGCCCCCAGGTGAAGGCCCGCTGGAAGGAAGACGACGTCCCCGGGGGCGGCACCTTGTGGGACCTCGGTGCCCACCTCGTCGACCAGGCGCTGCAGCTCTTCGGACTCCCGGATTCCCTCGTCGCGGACCTCGGCCAGCAGCGCACCGGCGCGCGCACCACGGACTGGTTCCACCTCGTCCTGCGCTACGGCGAGTTGCGCGTCATTCTGCACTCGGGCTCGGTGGTGCACGAGCCGTGGCCCCGCTTCGTGCTGCAGGGCGAGCGGGACGCGTGGCACAAGTCCGGGTTGGATCCTCAAGAGGAACAACTCAAGGCCGGGCTGCGGCCGGGCGCCGCCGGGTGGGGCGCGGAGCCCTCCGAGCGTCACGGGAAGCTGAGTCAGGGCGGAAGCGTGCCCACCCTTCCGGGCCGGTACGAGGAATTCTACCGGCAGCTCGCTCGGGCCATCGCGGGCGAGGGTCCCGTTCCCGTCACGGCGCTCAGCGCGGCGCGGGTCATCCAGGTCCTCGAGGCGGCCGTGCGCAGCGCCACCGAGGGTCGGCGTGTCTCCCTGGCTCCCCTCCCCGAGGGCCAGGAGCCTCCCCGCATTTCCTGACTTGCCGGGAGTCCCCGCCGGAAATCCGTCCTGTTCCCGCGCGTCCCCGGGCCAGGTGATGCGGTGCGGCACGGGCGGGATTAGTGTCTGGCCGTGGATCTCATCTCAGGACTCCAGGAAGTCTCGCGGCGCATGCTGGTGGCGCGCGGGGCGCGGTCGGAAACGGTGGAGCTCGCCGGACAGCGTCTCCACCACTTCACGGTGAAGGGCAGCGGCAAGGGCCCGCCGCTCGTCCTCGTGCATGGGCTGGGTGGCGCGGCCAGTGGCTTCGGACGCGTCATGCTCCCGCTGGCCAGGCGCTTCGAGCGCGTGTTCGCGGTGGACCTGCCAGGGCATGGCTTCTCCCCGGAGTACTGCCTCGGGCCGGTGTGCGTGCGAGGCCAGTACGACATGCTGGTGGAGTACTGCCGCCAGGTGGTGGGCGGCCCGGCCTTCGTCGTGGGCAATTCCCTGGGCGGCGCCTTGTCGGTGCAACTGGCGTCCGAACACCCAGAGCTGGTGAGCGCCTTGGGCCTGGTGTCACCAGCGGGGGCGGACGTGGGGCATGAGCCCATCCGCGAGGTGCTGGAGGCCATGGACGTGCGCACGGCCGAGCAATCGCGCGCGCTCACCCAGCGCCTCTTCCACCGTCCGCCCTGGGCGATGATGTTCTTCGCCAATGCCCTCCGGGGTGTCTACTCCACCCCCGCGGTGCGCGCGTTGAGCGCGGACGCCCTGGCCTCGGGCGAGTACCTCAAGCCCGAGCAACTGCGGCGGCTCCAGATGCCGGTGCTGTTCGTGTGGGGTGGCAGCGAAAAACTCCTGCCCCAGCAGAGCCTCGCCTTCTTCCGGGAACACCTGCCGCCCCATTCGCGGGTGCGCGTGGTGGAGGGCTTCGGCCACATCCCCCACGTGGAGCGGCCGGGCGAGTTCGTGTCCGAGTTGCTTCAGTTCTCGGACTCGGCCGGGCTGTAGTCCCAGGCCGGAGCGGGCCCGGTGCTAGACTCGGGCCCATGCGCTTCCCGCACTCCTGGCGCTCGACGCTCGCCGCCGGCCTGTTGCTCCTGGCTCCCTCGGTCCAGGCCGAGGGACGCACGCCCCCTCCGCGCACCTCCACGTACGAGCAACTCGAGGTGTTCGCGCGGGTGCTCTCCTACGTGGAGAACAACTACGTGGAGCCCGTGGACGAGCGCAAGCTGATGTACGGCGCCATCCAGGGCATGTTGGAGACGTTGGATCCCCACACCGTCTTCATGCCGCCCGAGGTCTTCAAGGAGATGAAGATCGACACCTCCGGTGAGTTCGGAGGCGTGGGACTCGAGGTGGCGCGCCAGGGCGAGGGCTTCGTGGTGTCGGCCTCGCTCGACGAGACGCCCGCGGCGCGCGCGGGCATCCGGGTGGGCGACGCGCTGGTGGCCATCGACGGCGAGCGTGTGCGCGGCTTGAGCCTGCAGGACGTGCTGCAACGGCTGCGCGGCCCCGCGGGCAAGCGCGTGTTGTTGACCCTCATGCGCGAGGGCTTCTCCGCGCCGAGGGAGCTGGCCCTCATCCGCGACCACATCCGCATCATCGCCGTGGAGGGCGCCCTCTACGGTGGCGTGGCCCACGTGAGGGTGAAGAGCTTCCAGGACCGCACGGCCTACTACCTGCGCAAGGAACTGGAGCGGTTGCGGACGCTCCATGGCGGCCAGCCGCTGCGCGGCGTGGTGTTGGACTTGCGCAACAACCCGGGCGGGCTCTTGGAGCAGGCGGTGGCGGTGAGCGACGTGTGGCTGCCGGGCAATCTGCCCATCGTGAGCACGCGCGGGCGCAAGGGCACGCAGATGAACGAGGAGCGGAGCAAGGACCGGGACACGGAGCCGGACTATCCGCTGGTGGTGCTGGTGAACGCGGGCAGTGCCTCGGCCTCGGAGATCGTCGCGGGCGCGCTGCAGGACCATGGCCGCGCCACCATCCTGGGCACTCAGACGTTCGGAAAGGGCAGTGTCCAGACCGTCATCGAATTGGAGGACGGCTCGGGGCTGAAGCTGACGATCGCGCGCTACTACACTCCCCATGGGCGCAGCATCCAGGAGAAGGGCATCACCCCGGACTTCTGGGTGCCGGAGACGCCCGGCGGCAAGGGCGCGAAGGAGGAACAGCGGGAGAAGGATCTGGACCGTCACTTCAAGGCGGAGCCCGTGTCGGCGCTCGATGCCCAGGTGCTGGTCAAGCCCAAGGGGTTCGCCCAGGAGCCGCGCGACTGGGACGTGACGTCGGCGCTGAGCGACCATCAGTTGAAGGTGTCACTCAACTACCTGAACGACCTGGCGCGCTGAGCCCTACCGGGGCACTGCGCGGATCGCGAACAGCCTCGGCCAGTACTTGCCGGTGACCAGCAGCCGGTCCTGGGCCGCGTCGTAGGCGATGCCGTTGAGCACGTCCTCGTTCCCCGTGCGTTGCTCGGGCGGGAGCAACCCCGTGAGATCGATCCACCCCTTCAGGTGCCCCGTGGCCGGATCGATCCGCACGAGGAAGTCGCTGCCCCACTGGTTCGCGTAGATCTCCCCGTGGATGTACTCCAGCTCGTTGAGCCGGGAGATCTCCCGGCCGCCGTCGGTCACCTTGAGGGTGCGCTGGACCTTGAAGGTGGTGGGATCCAGGAAGCGCAGGGTGCTGGTGCCGTCGCTGAGGATGAGGGACGTGCCGTCGTCGGTGAGCCCCCAGCCCTCGGTGGTGTAGTCGAAGCGTCCCACTGGCGCGAACGTCTTCGCGTCGTAGATGAAGCCCACGTGCGAGCGCCATGTGAGCTGGTACAGCTTGTCCCCCAACATCGTGAGCCCTTCCCCGAAATGCTGGGACTCGAGGTTGACGCGGCGCAGGACGCGGCCGGTTTCGAGCTCCACCTCGCGCAGGTTCGACTGGCCGTTGAGGCCCGTTCCCTCGTACAGGCGACCCTCCCGATAGACGAGTCCCTGCGTGAACGCGCGCGGATCATGCGGCCAGCTCTGGAGCATCTCGAAACCCTCCACGGGGACGCTTGCCGAGGCATGGCGCTCGTTCCGGCAGGACACCCCAACGAGGATCAGGACGGCGGCGACAGTCACGTGTCGGAGTTTCATGAGTGGGGGGAAAATAACGCGAGACCGCCTTCGCGCGATGCCTATGCTCCGCGCCATGCGCTACCTCCTCACCGCCGCGTTGTTCTCCCTCGCTGGCTGCGCCCACAAGGCGACCGAGCCCGCTTCCCCGTCCTCCTCTTCATCCACGGGCGCCGCCGCCGCCTCGGCGCAAGCCATCATCGACGCACCGGACCGGCTCGAGGCCGATCGCGCCCTGGACAAGGGCCGTCATCCCGCCGCCCTGCTCGAGTTCGTGGGCGCCCAGCCCGGGATGAAGGTCGCCGAGCTGATGGCGGGTGGTGGCTACACCACCGAGCTGCTCGCCCGGGCCGTGGGTCCCCAGGGCGTCGTCTACGGTCAGAACCCCAAGGTCGTCCTCGAGCGCTTCGCCGAGAAGCCCTGGAGCGAGCGACTGGCCCGGCCCATCAACCAGAACGTGGTCCGAGTCGACCGCGAGTTCGAGGAGCCGCTGCCGCCCGAGGCCACCGGCCTGGACGCCGTGGTCAGCAACATCATCTACCACGACATCGTGTGGATCGGCGGCGACCGCGCCAAGATGAACGCGGCCATCTTCCGCGCGCTCAAGCCCGGCGGGGCCTACATCGTCATCGATTCGAGCGCGAGGTCCGGCACGGGCGTGAGCGAAGTCCAGACCCTGCACCGCATCGACGAGCAGGTGGTGCGCGACGAGGTGCTCGCGGCGGGCTTCCAGCTCGGCGAGGAGAGCAAGGTGTGGCGCAATCCCGAGGACACGCGGGACTGGAGCTCCAGCCCGGGCGCCGCGGGCGAGCGCCGTGGCACCAGCGACCGCTTCGCGCTGAAGTTCATCAAGCCCCAGTGAGCCCGGAAACACCCAGCAGAGACGCGGCCTGAGCAGATGGTTCTGCGAGCCCTCCTCTGGAGGATATCCATCCTTCAGAGGAGGGCCCGCCCTGAGTCACGAGGCCGCCGCGGGACGGCACTCGGCGACGAGCCGTGCCACCGCGTCGTCCAGGGACAGATCCTCCTGTCCTCCGTCCCTCCGCCGCAACCGCACGGCGTTCTTCTCCACCTCGCGTCGGCCCACCACCACGAGCCAGGGCACGCCCGCCTGGTGCGCGTCGACGATCTTCCGCGACAACGACTCGGCCCGCGCATCCACGCTCACGCGGCAGTCCGCCTCGCGCAGCTTCGCGGCGAAGCGCTCGGCGAAATCCACCGGCTCTTCTCCGATGGGCGCCACCACCACCTGCTCCGGAGCCAACCACGCGGGCAGCGCGCCCTCGTGATGCTCCAGCAGGATGCCGATGAAACGCTCCAGGCTTCCGAGCATGGCCCGGTGGAGCATCATCGGCCGGCGCTTCTGTCCCGAGGCGTCCACGTAGCTCAGGTCGAATCGCTCCGGCAGCACCAGGTCGAGTTGAATCGTCCCGCATTGCCAGTCGCGCCCCAGGCGGTCCTTCAAGACGAACTCCAGCTTGGGTCCGTAGAACGCTCCCTCGCCCGGTTGCATGCGGCAGTGCAGCCCCGAGCGGGACGCCGCTTCGAGCAATAACGATTCGGCCAGGTCCCATACCTCGTCGCTTCCGGCCCGCTGGGCGGGACGGCTGGAGAAGGCCACCTCGATGTGCTCGAAACCAAAGTCCGCGTAGAAGGCGTGCAGGGAACTGCAGAAGCGCGAGATCTCCTCGCTCAGTTGTTCCTCGGCACAGAAGATGTGCCCGTCATCCTGCGTGAACTGGCGCAGGCGGAAGAGGCCGTGGAGCGAGCCGCTGGGCTCGCTGCGATGCACGAGTCCGAACTCGCCCAGCCGCAGGGGCAGGTCGCGGTAGCTCGGCCCCATGCGCTGCACGAGCTGGATGTGGCCCGGGCAGTTCACCGGCTTGAGCGCGTGGTGCCGTTCCCCTTCCTCGGAGAGCTCGAACATGTTCTGGCGGAAGTTGTCCCAGTGGCCGCTCTTCTCCCAGATGGGCTGGGCGAGCAGTTGGGGCGTCCTCACCTCGAGGTAGCCCTCGCGCCGCATCCGCCGCCGGACGCGCTCCTCGATGAGTTGGTAGAGCAGGTAGCCGCGCGGGTGCCAGAAGACCATGCCGGGTGCCTCCTCCTGCAGGTGGAAGAGGTCCAGGCGCTGGCCGAGAGAACGGTGATCATGAACGTCGAGCATGGGTGACTCCGATTCGGGAAAGGTGCTTTCCGGTCGGAGCACTGAGCGCTTGCACGGACGCCCCGGCCGGTGAAGGCGGGGCAGGGAATCGTGCGGCGTCAGCTCACTTCACGCACACGAGTCCGCTCCCGCCAGGAAGAGTGGCGGTAGTGGTCGTGGTCGTGATGGCGCGGACGAGGCTCACGCGAAACAAGGTGCGCGGAGCCTCGTGAATTGTCAAGCCCGGGTCGTGGCGAGCCGTTCCGCGGTACGCCGCGCACCCATGGCCTGGGCGTAGTCGAGCGCCGTGCGGCGGTCGGCGTCCATGCGTCCGGGCTCGGCGCCGCGCGAGAGCAGTTCCTCCAACACCTCGAGCTTGTCGAACATGGCCGCGAACATGAGGGCCGTCTTGCCGTCGGGCCCCGAGCCATCGACGCGGGCGCCGCGATCCAGCAGCAGCCGGACCATGGCGAGGTCTCCCTTGAAAGCGGCCCCGGCTAGCGGCGTCTGTCCCCGGTCATTGGTGCGTTCCGGGTCGGCGCCGTGATCGAGCAAGGCCCGGGTGGCCTCCGCGTGGCCGTGATAGCTCGCGAGCATCAGCAGGCTGTCGCCCCGCTCGTTGCTGAGGTTGGCGGGCAGGCCCGCGCCGAGCAGCCACGAGAGCTGGGCCGCCTCTCCCGCCCGGGCGTGCTGGAACGCCTTGCGCGCCAGCGCCATCACATCGTCGTCCGTCACCATCGTCTGCGTGTTCCGGGTCTCGGTCTTCATGGAAAGGTCCTTTGAACGAAGGGCTAGCGCTCGTGGCGCGACTTGTGGACGGCCGTGGCGATGCGGGAGCCGTACTCTTCATCCGCGTTGCGGAAGTGTTCGATGGCGCGCTGGATGATGTCCTCGCGGCTCACCTGGGCGAGGCTGCCCGAGATGTTCGCGACGAGACGCTCACGTGCCTCCTCGCTCATCAGCCGGTACAGCGCTCCGGCCTGCACGAAGTCGTTGTCCTCGGCGTGGCGCACCGGGACGTAGGTGCCCGTGGTGCCGCTCACGGAGACGCCCAGGTCCGAGGCCTCATTCGACTGCGCGGGGCCGTCGAAGCTGTTGGGCTCGTAGTTCTTGTGGCGTCCGCCATTGCCGTCGAAGCGCATGTGGCCATCCCGGCCGTAGTTGCGCGAGCCGCCCGGCACGCCGCGGGGTGCATTCACGGACAGTTGGGTGTGGTTGATTCCCAGGCGGTAGCGCGCCGCGTCCCCGTAGGCGAACAGCCGGGCCTGGAGCATGCGGTCCGGCGAGGGGCCGATGCCGGGCACGAAGTGGGCCGGATCGAGCGCCGCCTGCTCCACGTCCGCGAAGAAGTTGTCCGGAGTGCGGTTGAGCTCCAGCCGGCCCAACTCGATGAGCGGGTAGTCCTTGTGAGACCACACCTTGGTGAGGTCGAACGGGTTGAAGCGGTAGGTGGCCGCGTCCGCCTCGGGCATCACCTGCACCTTGAGCGTCCAGGACGGGAACTCGCCGCGCTCGATGGCCGCGTAGAGGTCGCGCTGGTGGTGCTGCGGATCCTTGCCGCCAATCGCCTCGGCCTCCTGGGAGGTGAGGGTGCGGATGCCCTGGTTCGTCTTGAAGTGGAACTTCACCCAGAAGCGCTCGTTGTTCGCGTTCACCCACTGGAAGGTGTGCGAGCCGAAGCCATCCATGTGCCGCAGCGTCGCGGGGATGCCCCGGTCTCCGAAGAGCCAGGTGAACTGGTGCGTGGCCTCGGGCGAGTGGGAGAAGAAGTCCCAGACGTTGTCCGGCTCCTGGGTGTTGCTGTACGGGTCGTACTTCTGCGAGTGGATGAAGTCCGGGAACTTGATGCCGTCACGCAGGAAGAAGACGGGGGTGTTGTTGCCCACCACGTCCCAGTTGCCGTCCTCGGTGTAGAAGCGCACCGCGAAGCCTCGGGGGTCACGCGCCGTGTCGGGAGCGCCCTTGGAGCCGGCCACCGTGGAGAAGCGCAGGAAGACCTCGGTGCGCTTGCCCTTCTGGTTGAAGAGCTTCATGCGCGTGTAGCGCGCGATGTCGGGATTCGTCACCTCGAAGTGGCCGAAGGCGCCCGAGCCCACCGCGTGCACGACGCGCTCGGGGATGCGCTCGCGGTTGAAGCGGGCCAGCTTCTCGAGCAGATGGTGGTCCTGCAACAACACCGGACCCGAGGCTCCGGCCGTCTGGGAGTGCTGGTTGTCGGAGACGGGAGCGCCGGCCTCGGTGGTCAATTGGGGACGTTGGGACACGCGGTTCTCTCCTGGGACAGGGCGTTGGTGCGCCGTGGATGTCCCTCAAGGTAGAGAAGCGCGGCTGAACGGGCCAAGACATCGTTTCGATGGACTTGATAGGCCCAGGCTATCAATGATGAGGCATGCCTTCCCTCAACGACATCTCCCTGCGGCAGCTCGAATATGTCGTCGCGGTGGCTGATCTGCTCGGCTTCCGGAAAGCGGCCGAGCACTGTCACGTCTCGCAGCCCGCCCTGAGCGCGCAGATCCAGCAGTTGGAGGAGGTGCTGGGGGTGAAGCTCTTCGAGCGCGACAAGCGCCGGGTGATGCTGACCGCGGCGGGCGAGGAGCTGGTGGCGCGCGCCCGGCGGGTGCTCACCGAGACGGGAGACATCCTCTCGGCGGCTTCGCGGCTGTCCGATCCCTTCGCGGGCATCCTCCAACTGGGGGTGATTCCCACCGTGGCGCCCTACGTGCTGCCCGAGGTGGTGCCCGCCGTGATGAAGAAGTATCCCCAACTGAAGCTGCGGCTGCGCGAGGAGAAGACGGAGTTGCTCGTGCGAGGCCTGGAGGAGGGGAGGCTGGACGCGGCCCTGGTGGCGCTCGACGCGGAGTTGGGAGACGTGGAGCAAGCCGTCATCGCGGAGGATCCCTTCGTCGTCGCCGCGCCTCCTGGACACCCGGTGGTGAAGAAGGCGCAGGTGCCGCTGCGTGACCTGGATGAAGAGAACGTGCTGCTCCTGGAGGATGGCCACTGTTTTCGCAGTCAGGCGCTCGCCCTGTGCCGACGCGTGGGCGCGCACGAGGTGGACTTTCGCGCCACGAGCCTCACCACGCTCGCGCAGATGGTGATGTCGGGGGAGGGGAGCATCACGTTGTTGCCCGCGCTCGCGGTGCCCCTGGAGAACCGGCTCGGGCAGCTGGCGATACGGCCCCTGACGCCCGCGCCGAGCCGCACGCTCGCCCTGGTGTGGCGTCCGGGCTATCCCCGGGCCGATGCGCTCCATGCGCTCGCGGACACGCTGCGTGCCGCGTGGCCAAGGCCTCGGGAATTGGCGAAGCGCCCCTGAACGGGGGGGGGCGTCGATACCCTCCTGTTCTCGTGACTGGTGCAAGCTCATTCGCTTCCGTGGACCTTGGGGTGGACAATGCACGCTGCCTTGCTTCGGACTCGATGCGTGGGGTTTCTGCTCGCCATGGCCCTGCTGTCCACCGGCTGCGCGTCGCTGACGCCACCACCCGGCCGGGGTATGAACCCGCGCTATACGCCGCGCGATGCTGCCGCGTCCGCGTTGGCCGAAGGGCCGAGCGTTGAGCCTCCGCGTGTCGTCATCGCTCTTCCTCTCTCGGCGTCGTCTCCCGAGGTGCCGATGCGGCTGCCCCATCGCCGGGGCTCTCCTGTTGTAACGGCGGCGGGCTCTGTCAACGCTGCGGGAAGTGTCGGGGGCTCGGTCCAGACGAGCGCCACTCAGGCCCGTCAGACGGTCTTCAGTGCTGTTATCGACGTGTCGGGCTCCACTCGCCGCATCTCCGGTGCGCTCTCCAGACTCAAGGCCAGCAAGCTGGGCATCGTCGGCCGAGCCGAGGGCCTCTTTGTCCCCTACGTCAGTTATGGAGAACAGCAACTGCGATGGATCGACGCCGAGTTCACGGCTGCCTCCATGCTGTCCAATACCGCCTCGGAGGTGGACGACCCTGACATGCAGATTGCCCTCCTGCGCCTTACCGGCCCACGGCTTGAGGCCGCGATGTTGGGATCAATCCTGCTGACCGTGTGGCTCGACTTCCTCAATCTCGCCGACGTCGTTCTCAAGCAGTGCCCCTACTACGGTGAGGAGCGGCTGCTCAGGAAGATGCGCCGATTGCAGCAGATGATAGCACCCGCCATGACGGCGCTTGCCTCCCTGGAGCCAGGGCAGGTCGAGGCCGTGGCGAGCGACCTCTCCGCGCTGATAGGTCACCTCACCCGTGAGTTCGTCTCAACTCGCGAGGCCGTGCGCGTGGCGGCGGAACGGTTCGAGAAGATGCTGCGGGTGAAGGAACTCATCGAGATGCTCACCACGGCCTCGGCGATGAAGATGGTTCTGCCCCGGCTGCTACCACCAGTAGCTCCCGCCACGCTTGGCGTGGGTCTCGTGGTGGGCTCCAACGGCGTGATGATGGGCACTCGGATGGTTGTCTCCGCCGAGTGGGTGGAGATGATGCGCCGGCTCGTGCAAGCGGGCGTCATCTCTCTTCCTGTCGTCAGCGCCGCTGTCCGGATTCACGCCGGTCAGGTGCTGATGTCCGAGTCGAACCAGGACCTGCCGCGGGGTGTGCGCGACGCGCTCGGAGATGAGCCCGAAGTGCGAGGCATGCGTGTGACGGGCAGAACGGGGGCGGGCATGGCCGAGCCACCGAGGCACCACGTCCTGCCGCGAGAGTTCCGCGAGTGGTTCGAGAAGCGCGGCTTCACCGGCGACATGAAAATCGACCGGTTCTGCGTCGAGATGGAGCAGTCACACCACGAGGCGATTCATGGCGGTGGCGATTGGAGTCAGGGTCGCAAATGGCCCGGTGAATGGAACCAGGTCATCATCGAGGCGCTGCGCGACGCCGAGGCCGAAGCTGGCCGGATGTTGACGCGGAGCGAGGTCTTGAGGGTCGTCGCGGAGTACATGCGGCTGTATAAAATTCCGATGAACTTCGTCCCCTGGAGAGGCTGATGACGGATGGGAGTGCCTGGCGGGGCAACTGGAGGGTCCGCCTGTATGAGCGGGTCCGTGAGCGTGGTTTCACTTCGCTCACCGCCTTCGCCGAGGCGCGCCCAGCCGTCCCGTTGCATGTGCTGGCCGAGGAACTGGGCGAGGACGACGTCGCCGGGGTGCAGTTGTTGGGCGGGTTGCTCGCCGAAGCGGAGCAGCGCAAGCGGGTCACACGCTTTGTGCGCGATGTGTTTGTTCGCCTGTTGGCCCAGAACCTTCCTGAGGGTTGGCCCGCCGTGATGGATGACGCGAACCGCTTTGAAGTCGCCAAGGCACTCGCCATGTGGACCAGCTTCACCCCAGAAACGCATAAGGAACGTGTTCGGCAGGCCAGGGCCGCGCTCCGCGCCGCGCCGCCGCCGCCCGGTTGGCGCCCGCTCGGCCCCGATGACGCGTTGCTCCTCTCCCTCTTGCCCGACGGGGAAGTCTGAACGTCCCTCCCTGGAGGGACCTTCTCAACCCCGGACCGTGTACGTCTGGTGCAGCACCTGTCCGTCCCGCTCCACTTCCAGCTCGATGCGCGAGGCGTCGAGCAGGCGCGCGTAGGCCTCGAGTGCGTGCTCCGCGCTGTCCAGGGACAGGCCGTTGATGCGACGCAGGGTGTCTCCATTGCGCAGGCCGAGCCGCGTGAAGAGGGAGTCCGGGCGGACGGAGAACAGCTTGAAGCCCTTGGCCACTCCATCCTGGAAGGCGGGGGCCACCCGGGCCTGCATGGCGACCTGGTTGATGTTGGCGAGCGAGTTGGCCACTTCCTGGCGGGAAATCTCGTAGGACTCGGGGCCCACCTGCTGGATGGACGAGTTCGAGACAGCGGGCCTGGGAGCAACGGGGGCGTTGGCCGGCCGGAACTCGATGGCCTCGAGTTGTCCCTCGCGCCACAGCAGGACCCGGGTGCGCTCGATGGCGACCACCCGCGACCCATCGAATTCCTCGCCCAGCCACACCGAGCGCGTGCGCCGGGCCGGGTTCTCGAACACGGAGGCGAAGCTGTGGGTGCCAATCATCGTGCCCAGCAGCCGCAGGTCCGAGCGCGTGGGCACGGCGTGTGTGTCGTCGGGAGCGGGGATGACTTCCCGGCGCAGCTTCTCCGGAAGCCCGAGGTAGCGGCGCAGCGGTACGAGGGCGAGGGGCGTGGGCATCTCCTCCTGGCGCGGAGGCATCTTCCGGACGACCGTGTCCGAAGCGGGAGGAGGGGGCTGCATCCAGGCATCCACCACGGAGTTCAGCGTGAGGGCGAGCATCAGACACGCGCAGGCCACGCAGAGCAGGGCCACGGCGGGGAAGGCACGGCGGAGGAGGAGGTTCATGCGGCGCCTCCAAAGCAAGCCCGGGACCAGCGGTCTCTTCCGAGGGAAGCGCACCCTCGCTCGTGCCCCGGGTGTGCCGGTTTGTCAGGAGCGTGCGCGCGGGAGGTGACAGGTCGTCCGCATCCGTTAGCCTCTCGCTCATGCTCACCGAGGTCAGCGCGGGTCCCTATACGGTTCGAGGCATTTCGGTGGGCGGCGTGTACACGTCGCTGCAGGTGCCGGAGCTGGGCGTGGTGCTCGATGCGGGCGTGCCCATCCGCTCCTTCGCCGGAACGGATCGCATCTTCTTGAGCCACGGACACTCGGACCATGCGAGCGCGCTGGGCTCGCTGCTCGGCATCCGTTGCCTCATCGGCAAGGGGCCGCCCCAGGTGTTCCTGCCCGCGGAGATCGAAGCGCCCCTGCGTGAGTCCCTGTCGGTGCAGAGCCGGCTCCTGCGCGCCTCCCTGGACGTGGAGACCGTGCCCATGCGTCCGGGGGAGACCCAGCCCCTGGGGCATGGCCTGTTCGTGCGCGCCTTCCGCACGCACCACCCGGTGCCCTCGCTCGGCTACCAGTTCTTCCGCCGCGCCTCCAAGCTCAAGCCCGAGTACCAGGGCTTGCCCCCGGAGGAGATCGCCCGGAGGCGCAAGGCGGGCGAGCCCCTGTTCGACGAGACGGACAAGCTGGAACTGGCCTACGCCACCGACACGCTCTCTCGCGTCCTGGAGAGCGCGCCCGAGGTGCTTCACAGCCGGGTGTTGATCCTCGAGTGCACGTTCCTCGGGGACAAGCGCTCGGTGAGCGACGCCCAGGAGCGGGCGCACCTGCACTTCGATGAAATCATCGCGCGGGCGGAGCGCTTCCAGAACGAGGCGCTGGTGCTGATGCACTTCAGTCAGGCGTACAGCCCCGAGGAGGTGCACGCCCTCATCCAGGCCCAGGCGCCGGACGTGCTGCGCGAGCGGTTGCGCGTCTTCGCGCCCACATCGGGCCGCTGGTTCGGCTGAGCGGGCGTGGTCGGCCGACCGCGCCGTGGTCCTCCTGCCACGCTCGCCGGGTGCGGATTCATGCTCCGTGCGTCCGGAAGTGCCCGGGATCACAGGGCCCGGGGCCGCTGGCATCCCGTGTGCTCTGTCCCCTGGACAAGGAGGAATCCAAGTCATGAGCAAGCGCGTGGGTGTACTGATGGGGGGCTGGGGCGAGGAGCGGGAGATTTCCTTGAAGACCGGCGAGGCCATGGTGGCGGCCCTGGAGGCTCGCGGCCACGAGGTGGTGCGGGTCTTCGCCGGTCCCGGGCTGGAGCGGACCCTGCGCGCGGCGGCGCTCGACGTGGCGGTGCTCGCCCTGCACGGCCGCATGGGCGAGGACGGCAAGGTGCAGGGCCTGCTGGAGTTGATGGGCGTGCCCTACACGGGCTCGGGGCTGCTGGCGTCCGCGCTGGCGATGAACAAGCCCATGGCCAAGAAGCTCTTCCGGCTGCACAACCTGCCCACGCCCCACGGCTACCGGGTGGGTCGCGCGGAGGTGTCCCGGGCCCTGGAACTGCACGGGGACCTGGGCTTTCCCTGCGTGGTGAAGCCCGCGTGTGGGGGCTCGTCGGTGGGGCTCGCCGTGGTGCGCGAGCCCGGCGCGCTCGGGCCCGCGGTGGAGCGCGCGTGCCGCTTCGGGGGCGAGGCCCTGGTGGAGCGCATGGCGCGCGGCCGGGAGGTGACGGTGGGCATCCTCGGTGACGAGGTGCTCGGCTCCTGCGAGATCGCCACCCCGCGCGAGGGCTTCGACTTCGACGCCAAGTACAAGGGGGGCTCGCGCTATTTCGTGCCCGCGCGCCTGTCCCCCACGCGCCTGGGCAACGTGGAGGCCCTGGCGCTCGCCGCGTACCGGGCCCTGGGGTGCCGAGGTTATGGACGCGTTGATCTGATCTGCTCGGAGGAGGACAACGACGTGGTGCTCGAGGTGAACACCCTGCCGGGCATGACGCCCACGAGCCTGCTGCCGAAGATCGCCGCGGCGCGGGGCCTGGATTTCCCCTCGCTGATGGAGCGCATCCTGGCGCTCGCCACGCGCGACGAGGGGGAGGGGGTGGAGGAGCTGGCTCGGCCCCTGGAGGAGGTGCGGCGCGCGGTGGGTTGACGCGGCGAAGGGCACAAGCATTTGACAGCCACCTGACCCGTCCCTATTGTCCGGCGCTTCGTAGGTTCCCGGAAAGACAAACTCTTGTCATTCCGGGCACATACATGGAGGGGGGGCCTCCGCTGGACCGAGTGCGGCGGTCGGTGTGGGTCGGTCTTTCTCTCCGCCGGGCAAGGTAAGGACCGCGGCGAAGTCACCCGCGGGAGGGGCCAGGTCAGATGACCACTGTCGAGATCATCTTCTTGGGCGTGTATTTCAGCGTCCTGTGCGTGCTGGCGGTCTATGGATCGCACCGCTACCGGATGGCGTATCTGTACTATCGCCACAAGTTCAAGTTGCCCACGCCGCGAGGCACCCTGACGGCACTGCCGCGGGTCACCATCCAGCTGCCCATCTTCAACGAGATGTACGTGGTGGAGCGCCTGGTGGAGTCGGTGTGCCGCATCGACTACCCGCGCGAACTGTTGGAGATCCAGGTACTGGATGACTCGACGGACGAGACGTGCGGCATCGCGCGTGCGTGCGTGGAGCGCCATCGCCAGGCGGGACACGACATCGTCTACGTGCACCGCACGAACCGCCAGGGCTTCAAGGCGGGCGCGCTGGAGAACGGCCTGACGACGGCCCGGGGCGAGTTCGTGGCGGTGTTCGACGCGGACTTCGTGCCCGCGCCGGACTTCCTGCTGCGCACGGTGCCCTTCTTCGCCGATTCGCAGGTGGGCATGGTCCAGGTGCGCTGGGGTCACCTCAACCGCGACTACTCCATCCTGACCCAGGCCCAGAGCATCTTCCTGGACGGCCACTTCATCATCGAGCACACGGCGCGCAACCGCTCGGGCTGTTTCTTCAACTTCAACGGCACGGCGGGCATCTGGCGGCGCGTGACGATCTCCGACGCGGGCGGCTGGCAGCACGACACGCTCACCGAGGATCTGGATCTGAGCTACCGCGCGCAGATGAAGGGCTGGCAGTTCATCTTCCTGCCCGAGGTCATCTCCCCGGCCGAGGTGCCGGTGGACATGAACGCCTTCAAGAGCCAGCAGCACCGCTGGGCCAAGGGCTCCATCCAGACGGCGCGCAAGCTCCTGCCGACGATCCTCAAGAGCGACCTGCCCTTCGCCGTCAAGCGCGAGGCCTTCTTCCACCTCACCAACAACGTGGCCTACCTGTTGATGGTGCTGCTCAGCGCGCTCATGCCGCTGTCCATGGTGGTGCGCTTCCAGCACGGCCTGTACGGCACGCTCTTCCTGGACCTGCCCTTCTTCCTGAGCGCCACCGCGAGCGTGTGCTTCTTCTACGTGGCGGCCCAGCGCGAGCGCGGCGCCACGGGGTGGGAGCGCTTCAAGTACCTGCCCTTCCTGATGAGCCTGGGCATTGGCATGGCCATCAACAACGCCCGCGCGGTGCTCGAGGCGCTGCTGGGTCAGCAGTCCGCCTTCTCACGCACGCCGAAGACGGGCGCCGAGGGCAAGAAGATCGTCGCCGTGAAGAAGAGCTACCGGGGCGACAAGACGCTCATGCCCGTCATCGAGCTGTCCTTCGCGCTCTACTTCACCGGGGCGCTGTGGTTCGCCATCGACAAGCACATCTACACCTCGCTGCCCTTCATCCTGCTCTTCCAGCTCGGCTTCCTGTACGTGGGCGTGTCGAGCCTGCTGCAGGGCCGTCTGAGGGTCAGTGAGTCCGCGCCCTCGGCCGTGGTCGCCGAGGAGCAGACCCGCCGCGCGGCTTGAGCGGAGGCCGCGCTCCGGCGCTCAGGGTCCCTGGGGCGTCGCGTCGTCCGGGGACTGGGCCGGTTCGCCCCGGAGCAGCCTCTGCTCCTTCCACACCGGAGCGGGGCCCTGGGTGGCCGGATGGCACTCCTCGTCGAGCGCCGCCGAGGTCACCGAGCGCAGGGTGAGGCCCTGGTCGTCACAGCGCACCGCCTCTGTCGGGAAGAGGACAGGGCAGGCGACGCCTCCAGGCGTGAAGGTCATCGCCTGGGTGTTCCCCACGAAACCCTCGGGTGTTCGGTGCAGGACGACGTTCACCGTGGTACCCGCGTCCGGAGCTGCTTCCTCATGCTCGCGCGCCCGTGTCACCGCCAGCGCCAAGGTTCCTCCGTCGTCCTGGCCCAGGTAGCGGAACGCGGGGTTGTCCGCGTGGTGGTACGTGCCCGTCTGGCTCTTCTCACACCCGGGGGGAACCTGGATGGGTGGTGGGGTGACGGGTGGTGCGGGGGTCCGGGCCGGACAGGCCATGAGGGTGGCGGCGAGGCCACCGGTGGCGATCCAGAAGCGCTTTCGTGACATGGATGACAATCCTCCCTCAGTTTGATTCCTCGCGTCCGACTCTCTAACCTGGGGTCCGCCATGCACTTGCGCCGCGTCCTGCTATTCGCGTTGGTTCTCTGTTTCGCCGCGCCTTCCGCCTTCGCTCAGGAGGATGAGTTCCTCACGCCCCTGGCCCCCTCGTCGGCCGCGAAGAGCAAGGGCAAGGCGGTCAAGCAGCGCAAGCCCGCCAAGGGCAAGAAGCCCGTCAAGAGCGCCGAGGATGCGCTGCTGGAGTCCGAGCTCCTCACGCCGCTCGTCAAGAAGACCGAGCTGCTCGTGAAGTTCAGCGGTGTGGCGCGGGGAACCCGCCTGTTCGTGGACGACAAGGAGCTGGGTCCGGTGACCCGCACGCCGGTGGAGCTGGAGCCCGGCGAGCACTCCATCGTGGTGCGCAAGCTGGGCTATCGGGACTTCTCCCGGCGCGTCACCTTGAAGTCGGGCGAGCTCACCGAGGTGGCCGTGGCCTTGGATGCCACGGCGGGTTTCGTGTCCGTGAAGGCCGATGTCGCGGGCGCGCGCGTGCTCGTCAATGGCGAGGAAAAGGGCAAGGCGCCCCTCGACAGCCTGATGCTCCCGGCCGGCTCCTACGAAATCACCGTGCAGCGCGAGGGCTTCCGCCCCGAGACCCAGCGCATCGCCGTGCGCGCCGGCAAGGACTACTCCGTCGAGGTGAACCTGCGTCCGGAGGCCCTCGCCCAGACGGATCAGCCGCGGGCGCCCATCCTCACGCCGAGCGAGGCCAGCACGTCTCCTCTCAGGCCGCTTCCCACCGAGGTGTCCACCAGCAAGCCGCTCACCTCGCGTTGGTACTTCTGGGCGGGCGTGGGCGCCGTGGTCGCCGCCGCCGCCGTGGGGGCCGTGGTGGCGACCTCCCAGCCCATCGATGTGAGCGACGTGTGCCCGAGCGGTTGTGACGCCGTCATCAACGGTCCCGCCAGCGCGGCCAGGGTCAGCTTCTGAGCCTCGTCAGGGGAGGCGGCCGAAGCGCTCCGGGTGCGCGGTGATGTAGACCAGCGCCAGCGCCACGGCGAGCAGCAGGGGCGCGGCGCGCGTGAAGACGCGGGGGCCGGCACGCAAGGCGAGCCCCACGGGCACGCCGAAGAGGAAGCCTCCCAGGTGCCCCGCCCAGCTCACGCCGGGAATCAGGCTGAGCGCCGCCACCTGCAACAACCAGAAGATGATGCCGCGGCGGAACTCCCGCGTGGCCGTCAGGAGCATCGCCCCGCCGTAGCCGAGGATCATCCCCGAGGCCCCCACCGTGGGGACGTTGAAGTTGAAGAGCAGGGCGAAGGCGGACGAGCCCAGCGCGGCGATGAGGGACAGCATCAGGAAGCGCCCACTGCCGATGGCGCGCTCGAAGGGGCCTCCGAGCGAGTAGGCCACCCACATGTTGAAGCCCAGGTGCAGCAGGCCTCCGTGGGTGAAGATGAAGCCGAGCACCCGCCAGTACTCGCCCTCCCGCACGAGCGGCCCATAGAGCGCGAGCTGCCGGAAGAGGGGGCCCATGCGTCCGCTGAGGGTGCCGCCCCCGCTCAGGGCGGCGTCCAGGGCGAACAGCGCCACCGAGCCGCCAATGATGGCAGCGCAGACGGGCGGGGGCCGAGGTGCACGCGCACGGGGTGGCTCGGGAGGTGGCTCGGTCTGCTCGGGCTCGGGGGGCAACTGTAGGGTGCCACGGGGATTGGTGGGAGAGGTCATCCAGTGCTCGGGAGGAGGGCGGAGCAAGGATGTAACATGTCCGCCATGCCCGCCCATCCGCGTCACTGGTCCTTGCTGGCCCTGTTGCTCCTGTCCGGGAGCGCCATGGCCGGGGACTCCATCCCGCCCGAGGTGCAGTTCTCCCTGCAACACCTCAAGAACGAGGAGAAGGCCCGGGCGGCCCAGGCGCTCGGACCCCTGGAGGCCCTGCCCGGCTACCAGGTGCGGCTGGAGCTGGACCCCCCGGCGCGCAAGGTGAAGGGGCATCTGCGGGTGGAGCTGCGCGTGCGCGACCGTGCGTTGGACGCCGTGCACCTGCGCGTCACGCCCAATGCCTTCGACCCCCGGATGATGCTCGAGGCGGCGACGGTGAACGGACAGCCCGTGAAGCTCGAGCGCCCCGAGGATGGGCTCTACCGGCTGCCGCTGGCCGCTCCCGTGGCGCCGGGTGGCGTGGTGGTGGTGGAGGTGGACCTGGAGGGGAGGGTGCCTCGCGCGCAGCCCGGCACGGGCTCGCTCCTGGGCGCGCTCGGCGCGTCGGGAGGCGGTAGCGCGGGCGGCGACTACGGGGCCTTCTCCGCCACGGAGGACTTCGTGAGCCTGGTGGGCGTGGTGCCGCTGGTGCCGCCGCTGGATGCCGGGGGCACGCCCTGGGCGGGCCCCACGGGCGTGGGAGACCTGGCGCTGTACGAGCCCGCCAACGTGCTCGCGAGCATCCTCGTGCCCTCGGGTTGGAAGGTGCATGCCACGGGCGTGGCGATGGGCGAGGTGCCCCAGAAGGATGGCCGGGTCCGCTTCAGCTTCGCGGCGGGCGCGGTGCGTGACTTCCCCGTGTTCGCCTCGCACGGCTATGAGAGCGCCACGGCGACGGTGAATGGCGTGAGCGTGGAGAGCCACTTCTCGTCCCAGGATGCCGTGGTGGGCAAGCGCGTGCTCAAGTACGCGGGGGACGCGCTCACCGAGTTCGAGCGGCGTCTGGGGCCCTTGCCCTTCAAGACCTTCCGCGTGGTGGAGGCGCCCTTGTCGGGGGGCGCGGGTGGCATGGAGTTTCCCGGCCTCGTCACCGTGGGGACGTCGCTCTACCGGGGCGTGGCCAACCCCGAGAGCGCGCTCGAGGGCATTCCGGGCATGGATCAGATGCGGGGACTGTTGAGCGCCATGGGCAGTGACGCGGCGCCGCTCGGCCAGCTCGCCAAGGTGCTCGAGCGCACGCTCGAATTCACGGTGGCCCACGAGGTGGCGCACCAGTATTTCGCGGGGCTGGTGGGCTCGGATCCCATCAACGCGCCGGTGGTGGACGAGTCCCTGGCCCAGTACTCGGCGCTGCTCTACATGGAGTGGAAGCACGGGCGCGACGTGGCGGAGCAGATGCGGCGGGAAGCGCTCGTGGCGGCCTACCACATGATGCGCATGTCGGGCGGCAAGGACGGCCCGGCGGATCGCCCCACCTCGGGCTTCGCGGATCCGTTGCAGTATGGCGCGCTGGTGTACGGCAAGGCGCCCTTGCTTCATCACGCCTCGCGCAAGCTCATCGGCGACGAGGCCTTCTTCAAGGGCCTGCGCTCCTACGTGGACACGTACCGCTTCAAATGGACGTGCTCGGACTGCTTCACCCGGGAGCTGGCCAAGGCGAGCCCCTCCCACGCGAAGCAGCTCGAGCGCCTGCGCGTGCGCTGGTGGCGGGAGGCCCACGGGGACGAGGACCTGGGTCAGGCCAACCTGGGCTCGCTCCTGGGCGGTGGCGCGGGCGGCGTCCCGATGGACGCCGAGACGATGAAGCTCATGGAGGAGCTTCTGCCGGGCCTGCTCAACATGGGGGAGGAGTAGGGGCTCAGTCGAACAACGCCTGGACGAACTCCTTCGGGTTGAAGCGGCGCAGGTCGGCGACCTTCTCGCCGACGCCCACCCACACCACGGGCAGCTTCAGCTCGTCGCAGATGCCGATGATGACGCCGCCCTTGGCGGTGCCGTCCAGCTTGGTGAGCGCGAGCGCGGTGACGCCCACCGCCTCGTGGAACTGCCGGGCCTGCTGGATGGCGTTCTGCCCGTTGGTGGAGTCGAGCACCAGCAGCACCTCGTGGGGGGCCCCGGGCAGCGCCTTGTCGATGGTGCGCTTCACCTTCTTGAGCTCGTCCATGAGGCTCACCTTGGTGTGTAGCCGCCCCGCCGTGTCCGCGATGATGACGTCCGCGCCCTCGGCCTGCGCCTTCCTCACCGCCTCGAAGATGACCGAGCCGGGGTCCGCGCCGTCCGCGCCCTTCACCAACTGGGCGTTGGCGCGCTCGGCCCACACGTCGAGCTGCTCGGTGGCGGCGGCGCGGAACGTGTCGCCCGCGGCGAGCACCACCTTCTTGCCCTGGCTCGTGAGCTGGGCGGACAGCTTGCCGATCGTCGTCGTCTTGCCCGCGCCATTGACGCCCACCACCATCACCACGTGCGGCGGACCTCCGCCCTCCAGCGTGCGCGGCACGGGCAGGTCCACGATGCGCGTCACCTCGTCGCGGATGAGCGACTTGATGCGGCTCGCGTCGCTCAGCTCGTTGCGCTTGAGCTTGTCGCGCGCCACCTCCACCAGGTTGGACGCGGTGCGCACGCCGATGTCCGCGGTGAAGAGGATTTCCTCCATCTCCGCGAGCACGGACTCGTCCACCTGCCGGTTGGAGCCGAACAGGCCGTTGAGCCGCGCCATGAAGCCCTGGCTGCGCGTCTTGTCCAGGCCCTGCGCGAGCGTGCGGCCCGCCTCGGCCTCCACCTTGGCGCGCGCGGCCGCCTCCTCGGCGCGCCGGGCCTCCTCCACGGCCTCCGCCTCGCGCGCCTTCTCCTCGCGCACCAGCCGCTCGGCCTCCTCGCGCTCGCGCTTGCGCCGCTCGCGCGTCTCGTCGTCCACCGCCTTCTTCGCGCGGTACTCGGCGCGCTTCTCCTCCTCCTCGCGCGCCTTGAGGTCGCGCACCTGGGCTTCCAGGCGGGCGCGCTCGGTGGCGTCCGACGTGGCCTTCGCCGCGCGCGCGGCTTCCTCTCGCTGACGGGTGAGTGCCTCGGCGCGCTCGTGGATCTCCTCGGCCTCGCGGCGCCGGGCGAGCTCCGCCTCGCTGGGCGGCAGCTCCACGCGCAGCTCCGGCCGCTCCTCGGGCAGCGCGGGCCGCTCGCCCGGTGCCTTCCCCGGGGCTGGCTTGCCGGGCAGCTCCGGGCGGCGCTTGAAGAAGAGCTTGCGCGCGGCGGCCACCATGAGCGCCACCAGCAGCACGGCGGCGGTGACGCCCACCAGGGTCCCCACCGGACCACTCTCGGGAGGCGGCGTGCCCGTCTCCGGCACCCCGGGCTGGGTGATGGGCGGGGGGGGCGGCTGGGAAGAGGGCGCCTGCGCGAGGAGGAAGGGGAGGGCGGTGGGCGTCTGCATGGCGCGCACCGCATATCGCAAGATGCTCCGCGGGGCCTACCTCTCTTCGCGGGGAGGGCCCCTCGGTGAACAGCTACGGGCGGGTGGATGAAGCGCGGGGAAGCCGGTAGAAACGGGCTCGCCATGCGCCGCTCCTCGCTCCTCGCCCTCCTGTCGTGCGTCTCCTCGTTCACCACGGCCTGCATCGTCGAGGCTCCCGGGGGCGCGAGTCCCAACGAGCGGCGGCAGGCGGTGGTGAGCGAGGTGCCCCCGTTGTCCGTGAAGGGCGGCGCCAACTTCGAGGACAAGGTGGAGTTGGTGGGCGCGAGCGTGCAGCCGGGCCGCCTCACACCGGGAGACATGGCGCGCGTCACCGCCTACTTCAAGGTGAACAAGCCCCTGGACGAGGACTACACCATCTTCGTCCATGTGGAGGACTCCGAGGGGCACACGGAGCGCGTCAACGTCGACCACAAGCCGGCCGGCGGGCTCTACCCCACCACCCAGTGGAAGCCCGGCGAGACGGTGAAGGACGAGTTCGCCATCGCCATTCCCGCCAACTCCCCCGCGCGGACCATCAACCTGTGGATGGGGTTCTGGGATCCGAAGACGGACGGACGCCTGCAGCTCAAGAATCCGGAGGCGGTGCGCAACGACGGGCGCAGCCGCATCCTGCTCATGCAGATTCCCGTGGCGCGCTGACGCGCGCGGGGCAGGAAATATCAGAATAGCCCGTAGGTGCGCAGGCCGTAGCTCTTGCACAGCGCTCGAATCGCTTCCCAATCCTCGTCCGGGTTGTTCTGGACCAACGCTTGGATGTCGCGCCGGGACTTCTCGCCGCCCGCGTAGAGCTTCATCGCTACGAGGTAGCGCAGCGGAGCCACGCGCAGCTTGCCCGTGGACGGCCCAAGTGCTTGGAGCGCGTCACGGATGACTCTCGGAAACCCACTGCTCGGACTGTTGTCGAAGTTGACGACCTGCACGAACCCGCCGGACTCGGCCACCACGTCGATCGTCCCGCCCAGCGGGTCGTCGCCGTCCGGTTCCCGAAGCTCCACATCGTAGTTCTGGAGCAGGAGCTCATCGCGAACCGCGCGCAGTGTGGCGCGCGTCGCGTTGACGCCGAGGTCCAAGTCGTCGGTCGCTCTTGGGTAGTTGTGTGCCGCGAGCGCAACGCCGCCGATCACGACCGCGTCAACGGCATGTCGCTTGAGAACGCCCAAGATCTGCTCAGCGAGTTCCGCGGACGCTTCGTGCGGCGTCACTTCTGGATCCGGCCTGATTGGACAAGGCGCACAATGCCCTCGTTGAACTCCCGCCGCCGCTTCTCCTTCGCCTCGGAAGAGAGGTGCGCGGTGCGGGCCTCGGCGAACCGCCGTGATTCCTCGGCGCACTTGCTTGGGCGCTCGGGGGGAAACTCGGTGCTGTTGGTCGCCGTGCTCTCCATGGGGCACCCCTTTCAGCGTCAGTATACGAACCGCTGGGCGAGATCGGCTGGGGGAGCGAGAGCAGGCGCCCGGCCGCCAACCGTCCGAGGGGTTGTTGTGCGGAATGCCCAGCAATATCCGCCACTACGAACACAACCTGGCGGAGTAACAGGGAAAAAAACCGGAGTGGCCCTGTAAGCCGAGTCCTGTCCCCACCCCTTTCGAGGTGGGCGGTGAACATTCGTCTAGGGCCCTGGTTACCCAGGGGCCTCATCAGCGAGCAACCCGAGCGCATGGGGCGGGCAACCCGTGTCCCCCGAGAGGGACGCGCTCCTATTGGCTCTTGCTCCAGGTGGGGTTTTCCGTGCCGTCCGAGTCACCCCGGACGCGGTGCGCTCTTACCGCACCGTTTCACCCTTACCGGCCCCTCGCGGAACCGGCGGTTTCTTTTCTGTGGCACTGTCCTGCGAGTCACCTCGACTGGCCGTTAGCCAGCACCCTGCCCTTTGGAGCTCGGACTTTCCTCCCGTCACCCGTGCCTGCGGTGACCAGCGTTCACCCGGACCACTCCGGCCCCTCTCTCATAGCACGAGGGCGCGGGCGCTTCACATCCGCTCGTCGATGGCGCGGTTGCTCATTTCGTCGGCGGCCTTGTTCTTCTCGCGGGGCACGTGGACGAGCTTCACCCGGTCGAAGTGCTTGAGCAGGCCGGTGGCCTCCTCATAGAGCGGGCGCAGGGTGGGGCTCTTCACCTGGTAGCGCCCCTGGAGCTGGCGGATGAGCAGCTCGCTGTCGGCGAGCACTTCCAACTCGCGGACCTTGAGGCGCCGCGCGTGCTCGAGTCCCAGCAACAGGCCCATGTACTCGGCGTAGTTGTTCGTCTGCACGCCGAGGAAGCGGCCGAGGCGGGCCACCACGCGGCCGTCCCCATCCACGAGCACGGCACCCGCGCCGGCGGGACCCGGGTTGCCTCGGGCGGCTCCATCGGAGAAGAGCTTGAGGCGCGTGGCGCTGTCCTCGGGGAGCGAGGGCGGGGCCGGCGTGGGCGGCGCGGCGGGCGGACGCGCCGAGAGCTTCGTGGCCGCGGCTTCCAGCAAGCGGCCCACGTCCTCCCGGGTGAATCCGGGGAAGGCGCGCACCGTTCCGGTGAGCGGCTCCTCACGCGCGATGTAGCGCAGGAGCTCGGCGAGATCCGGCGGAGCCATCACCCGCCACTACTTCTCGGCCGGCGTTTCGAGCGCTTCGACGGCGTAGATGATGCGGTTGCAGGACGGGCACACGTCGGTGCCGAGCGACACGCGCAGGTTGTTGTAGAGCTGGGGCGGCACGTTCATCCGGCAGCCCAGACACGTGCCACCGAACACCACGCCCACCATGGCCGGCAGCTTCTTCTTGCGGATGGTCTCGTAGCGGCGCAGCAGGGTGGAATCCACGCCCGCGGACACCGAGGCGCGCTTGGACTCGAGCTCCTTCACCTGGCTCTCGGCGAGGCTCTGCTTGGAGCGCAGCTCCGTCATCCGCACCGACAGTTGCTCTTGACGGGCGGCGAACTCGGCCTCCTTGCCCTTGACCGCCTCGCGCGCCCCGCCGAGCGTCTTGCTCAGCTCGACGAGCTCATCGGCCATGGTCTGGTTGGCCTTCTTCGCGATGTCGATTTCCCGGGCGAGCGCGGAGTACTCGCGCGTGGAGCGCTGCTCGGCGAGCCGCGCCTCCCACTTCTTCACCTTGTCCTTCTCGTCGGTGATGTTCTGCTCGAGCGTGCTCTTCTGCCGCTCGATGTCGGTCACGCGGTTGCGCTCCGCCTCGATGGCACTGCGCGCGGCGCCCAACTCGCGCTCCAACTCCGCCAGCTGCCGGGGGTGCACGTCCGCGGCCTTCCGGAGCGAGGCGACCTCGAGGTCCACCTTCTGCAGCTCCGCCAGTGCCTTCAATTTCTCCCGCAAAATCGTCTGCCTCCATGGGGGGCCCTACCCCGGGGCCCGGGTCCTTCTACCAACAAGGGTTTGACGGGTCCAACGCACAAATCACCCGCGTGTCATCCTCCGGGCGAGTGGCCACGCGGGAGGGGGGCTGCTTCCCCCCGGGTCGGCCAGGCTGGCGCGAGTCTCCTGGGGAGGTGGGGTGGCGAAAAGTTTCCGTCCGGCTGGAAAGCTGCTACATGACGAAACATGTCAGCCGGGGGACGTCCCATGCAGCCCAAGAAGCCCACCACGCCCAGGCGAAGGCCGAGTCCGTCGGTGTCCGTGAAGCCGCCGCGCCGTCCCGTGGGAGTTCAGACCCTGGGTCCGCTGCGCTATGCCCAGGTGCGCCGGGCGATCCACCTGCTCGCGGCCACGGCCGAGCGCGAGCGGATGTAGGCGAAAAAACAGGGGGCCCTCACCCGGCTTGGGTGAAAGCCCCCTGGGGTAGGGCTCTCAGATGTCTTCTTCGTCCTCCGCCGCGGGCTCGGCGTCCTCTTCTCCGAATTCGGCTTCCTCCTCGTCCTCGCTGGCCTCGGCTTCATCCGGCTCGGGCGTGGGCTCGATGACCTTGGGAGCGGCGGACAGCCGCCCCCTCCGGCCCTCGGAGGGCGCCTTGAGCGCGGGGCTCTCCCGTTGATCCGTGCCGCATTTCGGGCACAGGGGGTCTGGCTTCTTCATGTCGTAGAACTTCGTGCTGCATTTGAAGCAGACGAACTTGTTCCCGAGGTCCTTCGCGGGCATGCGCCACCTTCTATGTCAAGAGGGTAGGGGACGGCGGCTCTTAGTTGGGCTGGCAGACGGAGTCAACCCAGTGGTTTGCACTCTAGCTCCTTGGGGTTAGCATTCCGCACGCCCGCTCAGGGTGTGCGTGCGTGGGACATCCCTCTTGAACTTCTCCTGCAACAAGTGTCAGCGGCGGTATTCCATCGCGGACGACAAGGTCCGCGGCAAGACCGTCAAGGTGCGTTGTAAGAATTGCCAGAACGTCATTTCGGTGGAGGGGCCCCCCGCCGAGCTCGAGGAGAGCACGCGCGTCGTGTCCCTGGCGGACGTGGAGCGTCTGCGCGAGCAGGACCGTTCACTCGCCGAGGAAGAGGCGGCTGTCCAGGCCGCGCCGGCGGTGGGCGGGTGGGAGGATGAGCCCACGCGCGCCGTGCCGGCGGCGGAGGCCGCCGCGTCCTGGTTCGTGATGATCAAGAGCAAGCAGGAGGGTCCACTCGACGAGAGTTCCCTGCGCGCGCTCGTGGCCGAGGGCACCGTCACCGCCCGGAGCTACTTCTGGCAGCAGGGCATGGCGGACTGGAAGCGTGGACAGGAGCTGCCCGCGCTCGAGAGCGTCTTCGCGGCCGAGGAGCCGCCCGTCGCCGCGCCGCCACCGCCGGTCGTTTCGGAGCCCGAGCCCGAGCCCGAGCCCACCCCCGCGGCGCGTTCCTCCACGTCGTGGCAGCCCGAGCCCTCCCCTCCGTCTCAGACCACCTGGAGCACCGAGCCCGAGCCCGAGCCCGCCGCGCGGGGGGCCCCCGCCTCCACCCCGTGGGAGCCCGAGCCCGAGCCCGCCGCCGCGCCCTCCGACGGCAATGCCCCCTCGGCGCAACTCGGGGAGCTGTTCTCCGACCTGGACCTGCCTCAATCCTCGCCCTCGGAGTCGGATGCGGATCGCTCCCTGGTGGGCTCCTCGTTGGACGAGGAGCGCCCCGCGGCGCGCGAGGCTCCTCCCGCCGCGTCCAAGAGCGTCAAGTCGGCGAACAAGCCGGGCGCGAAGCGGCGCTCTCCGGCGTTGAGGATCCTCCTGGTCCTCGTGCTGTTGCTGCTGGTGCCCGCGGGTCTGTTGATCGCCCTCACCGAGACGCAGGTGATTCCCCTGCGAGTCACTCGCGCGGATGCCCAGGGCCGCCTGGTGCAGGAGCCCGTGTCCATCTTCTCGCCCGAGGGGGTGGAGGAGTTGCGCAACCTGCTGCTGGGCAACTCGACGCCTCCGCCCGTGGCGCCGAAGAAGCCCGCGCCCGCCGCGCCGAAGCCCGAGCCCGAGGCTCCGGCCGCCGCGGAGACGGAGCCCCCCGCGGAGCCCCAGGGCGAGCCCACTCCGGACGAGACGGCCGCCGCTCCCGAGGATGCCGTGGGCGATGCGCTGACGCCTCTCGGGGACGCCGCTCCCCAGGGCGATGCCCCCGCCCCCCCGCCGCCCGGTCCGCCCCAGGCGGAGGTGGCTCGCGTGGTGGATGCTTCCCGCCCCGGCTTCAAGTCCTGCATCGATCAGGTGCTGCGCAAGAACCCCAAGCTGCGCAACGGCAAGCTGCTGATCATCACCACGGTGGGCAGCTCGGGCGAGGTGAAGCAGGTGTCCTTCGATCGGGCGGACATTGGCGCTTCGCCCTCGGGCGAGTGCTTCAACGAGCGTGCTCGGGAGCTGGTGTTCCCCGCGTTCTCGGGCGAGGACGTCGAGGTCGAGATCCCGCTCGTCCTCAAGTCCCGCTAGCCGCGAGCGCTCACAGGTCGAAATCGCCGGGAGGTGCGGCCTTCTTCGCGAGGGCCCTCTCCCGCGCCTGACGCACCTCGTCGCGCAACTGTTCGGTGGCGGCCGTGTCCACGCTCATCGTGTCCAGGTCCACCACGTCACCCTCGCGGGCGTCGGGCGGAAGGGCCGCGCGCGGGCGCACCACCTCGCGCCCGTCCACGATGAGCACGGCGAGTTCTTCCTCGAATCGATCCAGGGTGACCTTGGGCATGGAGGGGCTCCTTCAGCGCACGCAGGCGTGGGCATTGAACTGATGCGCTTCCGCATCGGCGCGGGTCTTGAAGACGACCTTGTTCTGGCTCTTGATGCGCCGGGCGGCGAAGCAGTCCGGTTTGTGGAAGAGACGCTTGTCGCTGTGTTTGCTGGCGACGAAGGGACCCTTGCCCTGGGCGGCTGACTCCGGGCGCTCGGCCCGGACCGGCTTCGGCTCGGGCGAGGCCGCGTCCAGGTTGATGTTCGCCGGGGGCTTGCGCGGGGGCTCCTCCACTCGCCCCATGAAGAACTCCTCGCGCTCCTTGGCGTTCTCCGGGCGCCGCTGCGTGCTGACGGCGAAGCGTTGGCCGTCACTCACGGCGTGCACCTCGCCGTCGCGATCCGTGCGGAACAGACGCACCTTCATCGCCTCCAACCGGCCCAGCACGTCCCGGGACGGAGCGCTCTCCGGATTGCCCGTACCGGTGGACAGGATGGCCGCCCGGGGCTGGACCGCCTCGAGGAACGCGGCACTGGTGGCGGTTCCGGTCCCATGGGCCGCCACCTTCAACAGCGTGGAGCCCAGGGGGGTCCCCAGTTGCATCAGGCGCCGTTCGGTCTGCTCCCGGGCGTCACCCGTCAGCAGGACGGTGGTGTCGCGGTAGGTGAGCCGCAGGACGATGGAATTGCTCTCCGACGAGCCCTCGCCGGTGAGCAGCTTCTCGGTGGGCACGCGGGGCCAGAGGACACTCAACTCCGCGCCACCGCCCAGCGGCATGCGCGACGGCTCGTTCCCAGGCGGAGCCTCCGGGGAGAACACCTCCACCCCCTTGGCCGCGAGCGAGGCGAGCAGCGTGTCGTAGTCCGAGGGTGTGTTGGGCAGTTGCGGCTCGAGCAGCCTGCGCGCTCCCACCGCGCCCACCGCCGCGGGCAGGCCTCCGTAGTGGTCGAGATGGGGGTGGGTGAGGATGACCAGGTCGAGCTTGTCGGTGAGCAGCTCCGGCAGCCGGTTGGCCAGATGGGTCCCCGCGAAGGGCGGGCCGGCGTCGACGAGCACCGTGTGCCCGTCTGGCGAGACGATGAGGGTGGCGTCCCCCTGGTCCACGTCGAGGAAGTAGACGTGCAGCTTGCCGTCGGCCGGACGGCCGAAGTAGCGCAGGGCCGGGGCCTGGACGGACTTCGCCTCGGGCGGGGGGGCCGCGGCGGGTTCCTCGCACGCCCACAGCAGGCATGCGCTCAGCAGCGTGGCCAGGGTCCGGATGGAACGACTCATGGTTTGCAATCCTCGGAGGGCCGACGCTCTTTCAGGGCGGAGGCTCGGTCCGGATAGACCGTGCGCTGCTGGGTCTTCGCCCGTTTCAGGGTGGGGCAGTCCTCGCGGTGGAAGACCTTGCTGCCCTTGAGGCTCACGTAGCGGCCCCCCGAACCGCTGGTGGCCGGTGCCTGGCGCTCGATGACGATTTCCGCGGGTTTGCCCTTCGTGCCGCTCGACGCGCGGGGGGCGCCCGGGCCCAGGCCCTTCACCACGACGGGCGGGGAGCGGCCCCGGGTGGCGGAGAGGGTCACGGTGGCGCCATCACTCACCGCGAGCACCTCGCCGTCCTGGTCGGTGCGGAAGACGCGCGCGCCCACGTCCTGGAGCCGTCCGAGCGCTTCCGGGGTGGGGTGCCCGTAGTCATTGCGCGCCCCGCAGGAGACGACGGCCGCCTGGGGCCGCACCGCCGCGAGGAAGGGCGCCGTGGAGGAGTAGCGGCCTCCGTGGTGCGCCACCTTGAGCACCGTGGCGGAGAAGTCCAGGGCCTTGCCCAGCAGCCGTGCTTCCGTCTCCGGTTCCGCGTCCCCCATGAACAGGAACGAGGTGTCGCCGTACGTCAGCTTGGCGATGATGGAGTTGGAGTTGGCGTCCGAGCGGGTGTTCTTCAGGAAGGGCTCCTGGGGCACGCGGGGCCAGAGGATGGAGAGCGCGGCGCCCTCTCCCAGGCCGATGCTCAAGGGGGCATCGGGCGCGGCCAGGCTGGGCGTGGGAGTCATCACCTGGCCCGCTTCCTGGCCCACCACGTCCAACAGCTTGCGGTAGGCCTCGCTCGGGTGGTCGAACCCCGGGTCCATGAAGCGCCGTACCCCCACCGCCTGGATGACCCGCGACATGCCGCCGAGGTGGTCCAGGTGGGGGTGGGTGAGGAGGATGAGATCGATGGGCCCCTGGACGAGCTGCTTCACGCGGGGCACGAGCGTGGCCTGGGCCTCGGGGGGGCCGGCGTCGATGAGGACCGTCTTGCCCGTGGGCGAGACGATGAGGGCCGCGTCTCCCTGGCCCACGTCGAGGAAGTAGACGGACAGGGGTTTGCGCGAGGCGGCCTGGCCCGGGGATGCGGCGAACAGGAGGAGAAGCGCGAGGAGCAACCGGGCGAAAGCCATGACGTGGACAACTCTATCCCAGTGCCGGTGTCGGCGCTTCCCGTGTGACGGGGACTTGGGCTACATCCCGCGCCATGGCCGAGGCCCAGGACATCCAGCGCGTCGTCGAGGAAATCGCCGAGTACTTCCGCCAGAGCCCGCACGGCTCCCGAGCGGATGGAGCACCCCCCCCGCGCGCCGTGAGCACCGCGCCCGTCGATGCCACGCGCCTCGCGAGCCACGCGGACCTGGCGCCCTACATCGACCATACCCTGCTCAAGCCGGAGGCCACGCGAGAGGACGTCACCCGCGTGGCCCGGGAAGCGGCCCAGCATGGCTTCGCCACGGTGTGCGTGAACTCGAGCCACGTGGCCACGGTGGCGGCCATCCTCGCGGGCTCGGCGTCGGTGCCCATCGCCGTGGTGGGCTTTCCCCTGGGCGCCGCGCTCACGAGCGCCAAGGCGTACGAGGCGCGCGAGGCCCTCCGCGCCGGAGCCCGGGAGATCGACATGGTGCTCAACGTGGGCGCGCTCAAGGGCCGCGACTACGGGCTCGTGTTCCAGGACATCGCCGGAGTCGTGGAGGCGAGCCTCCCCTGGCCGGTGAAGGTCATCCTCGAGACGAGCCTGCTCACCCGGGACGAGAAGATCGCCGCGTGCGTGCTGGCCCGGGACGCGGGCGCCGCGTTCGTGAAGACGTCCACGGGATTTGGCTCCGGGGGCGCGACCGAGGAGGACGTGGCGCTCATGCGCCAGGTGGTGGGAGACGCGGTGGGGGTGAAGGCCTCCGGGGGCATCCGCTCGGCGGAGGATGCCCTGCGGATGATTCGCGCGGGGGCCAACCGGCTGGGGGCCTCGGCGTCCGTGGCCATCGTCAGCGGCCAGCAGTCCAGCGCGAAGTACTAGCCCTCCCGGAGACACGGTCCGTGAACACATCACAGCGCGAGAAGTCCCTGCGGCGGCTGCTGGAGATCCACGCGGAACTCACGGGCAAGACGCCCTTGCGCATCGAACCCAACCGCACCGACGAGGGGCGCGTGGGCGGCGACGAGGACGAACAGCCGCTCAACGAGATGATGCAGGCCATCGCCTCCAACCGCAACCGCAACTCGGACGTGGTGCTCGCACGCGTGGTGAAGGCGCTCGGCAAGCTGCGGGAGGATCCCGACTCCTTCGGCGAGTGCGAGGAGTGTGGTGACGAGATTCCCCTGGGCCGCATGGAGGCCATGCCCTATGTGGAATTCTGCGTGAACTGCCAGGGCCAGAAGGACTCTCCCAAGGGCGGGCCGACCCGGCGCAAGCTCACGGACTACTCCTGAAACGCCCCCGGGAGACGCCCGGGGTTGACCATCGCTGGACAGACGCGGCAGCAGGGGACGACATGGACGCGACAACACTCAAGGACAGGGCGGAGGCGTGGCTGCGGGCGGATCCGGACGCGGACACCGTGGCGGAATTGCGCGAGGTGCTCGCGCGCGGAGACCTGGCGGACCTGGCGGACCGGTTCGCGGCGGATCTGGAATTCGGCACGGCGGGGATGCGCGGCGTGCTGGGCGCGGGCAGCAACCGGATGAACCGCGCGGTGGTGCGGCGGACCACCGCGGGCCTGGCGCGCTACCTCAAGGCCACCGTTCCGGACGTCACCCGCCGGGGCGTGGTGGTGGGCCGGGATGGCCGCCGGTTGAGCGCCGAGTTCGCCGAGGACACCGCCTCCGTGCTCGCCGCAGAGGGCATTCCCGCCCATGTCTTCCCGGGGCTCGTCCCCACGCCGCTCGTCGCCTTCGCCACCCTGCACCTCGGCGCCGCCGCGGGCGTCATCGTCACGGCGAGCCACAACCCGCCCGAGTACAACGGCTACAAGGTCTACTGGGGCAACGGCGCGCAGATCATCCCACCCCATGACAAGGGGATCGCCGCGGAGATCGCCCGCGCGGGGCCCGCGGATCAACTCCGGCTGCTGCCGCCCGACGCGGCGCGCGCCCAGGGCCTGCGGACGGATCTCACCGACGCCATCGGCGAGGCCTACCTGGAGGCCATCTCCCGGCTGCGCGTGCATGGGCGGGGCTCGGACTCGCTGCGCCTCGTCTACACCGCGATGCACGGCGTGGGCGGGGTGTGGATGGAGCGGGCGCTCGCGCGCGCGGGCTTCCGCCACGTCCACCCGGTGGCCGAGCAGCACCAGCCGGATGGCACCTTCCCCACCGTGCGATTTCCCAACCCCGAGGAGCCGGGCGCCATGGACCTGTCCATCGACACCGCGCGGCGGGTGGACGCGGACCTGGTGCTCGCCCACGATCCGGACGCGGACCGGCTCGCGGTGATGGTGCGCGGGGAGGAGGGCGCGCTGCGCATGCTCACCGGCAACGAGGTGGGCGTGCTGTTGGGCCACTACCTGCTGGCCGAGGGGCGCGGGGACGGGCGCACTCCCTACGTCGTCACGACCATCGTGTCCTCGACCCAGTTGGGTGACATCGCGAGCCAACTGGGCGCCGCGTATGACGAGGTGCTCACGGGCTTCAAGTGGATCGCCAACCGCTCCCTCGAGCGCGAGCGGGACGAGGGCGTGCGCTTCGTCTTCGGCTACGAGGAGGCCATTGGCTACTGCGTGGGCACCGTGACGCGCGACAAGGACGGCATTGGCGCGGCGCTCGTGTTCGCGGACCTGGCCGCCTGGTGCGAGGCGCACGGCAAGACGGTGCTCGGCTACCTGGAGGAGATCCAGCGCCGCTTCGGCCTCTACGTGAGCGGACAGCGCAACTTCACCTTCCCGGGCGCCGAGGGCGTGCAGGCGATGGCCCGCATCATGGAGTCGATGCGTGGCGCGTTCCCCGAGCGCCTGGGCGACTGGCGCGTGACGCGCATCCTGGACTACCTGCCGGGCGGGAAGCTGCCGCCCTCGAATGTCCTCGCCTTCGAGGTGGAGGGGGGCGGGCGGGTGACGGCGCGTCCTTCGGGGACGGAGCCGAAGATCAAGTATTACTTCGAGCTGAAGGAGACGCTGGCCCCGGGTGAACCGGTGCGGGCCGCGCGCGTTCGCGCGGAGGCGCGTCTCCAACAGTTCATCGATGCCTTCCTCGCGTTTGCGCGTGAGCGGGGGCAGCCGGAGGTGGGAACGTGAAGCGTGGCGTCCTGAGTGGATTGTTGCTGGGCATGCTCCTCGTGTCGGGCTCGGCCCTGGCGCAAGAGGGCTCGTATGGCCGGGGTCAGGGCTGGTCCGTGCTGTCGGGCCAGACCGTGGGACAGGGGCGCAACACGCTGGTGGGCCAGGTGGGCTGGCCGGGCCTGTCGCTGGGCCTGTTGCATGGCGCCACGCAGCGCTTCGACATCGGCGGCAAGCTCAGCTTCAACTATGGCCGCGAGGGCATCGTCACCCGTGTGGTGCCGGGGCTCAAGCTGCAGGCCTGGATGCGGCTGATGTTGCTGCAGACCTCGCAGGTGAACATCGGGCTGACCTTCTCGCCCGGCCCGTTCTTCTACTTCTACGACAGTGGAACCGACGTGGGTCTGGCCCTGCCGGTGGGCCTCACGTTGGGGTTGCCCGTGGGCAGCGCGCTCATGGTCAACGTGGGCATCGACGTGCCCTTCTACGTCACCTTCGGCAACGGCGGCGGACCCGTCTTCCCGCTGCTCGTGGGCGGCGGGCTCGAGTACTTCGTGGACAGCAACCTCGCCGTCACCTTCAACGTGCGCATGGGGCCGTCCATCGGCTCCGCCTACGTCTACGGCTATTCGGTGCGCCGCGACGCGCGCTTCACGCTGGATGCGACGATCGGCGTCGCCTACCGGTTGTAGGCGGCGCGCGCCGGGTGCCCGCGAGCCCTACCAGCTCGCGGTGCCCTGGTCCGGCAGCTCCACGGTGACGACGACCGTGCTGCCCGTGTGCCCATGGTGCTTCACCGCGAGGTGGCCGCCCTGGGCCTCCACCAGCTCGCGCGCCAACGACAGGCCGCTCCTCTGGGCGGAGCCGGACGTGTCGCGCGCCTGCGCCGGGCCCAGGCCCCGCGCCGCGTAGCGCATCTGGATGGTGGGGCCGTAATCGCCGAAGTCGTCCTGAGGCTCCACGCGCAGCCGCACGGCCCGGATGGTGTCCTCCGCGCCACGGCGCGTCCACACCGCGTCGACGAGCAGGTGGAGCATCACCTGCTCCATGCGCCGCGCGCTCACCCGCGCGAACACCGGCTCGTCCGGCAGCTCCAGTTGGACGTCGGTGGGCTCCACATGGCCGGTGGTGTGCAGCAGCGACACCGCGTGCCGGGCCAGCGCGCACAGGTCCAGGCGTTGCTCGTCGGGCCCCTCGAGGACTTCCGCGGAAGCCAGTCGGCCCCGGCCCTCTCCACCCATTCCGCGCATCTGCTGCGGCCACCAGGCCATCGCCACCGCGCTCATCGCATCACCTCGTGATTCGCCCGCATCGTGTGGTTCATGTCGGCCCCCCCTCATCGCTTGGGACGCCGACTTCCCGCCACTCGCCCTCCATCCCCGGTCGCCGCCCCTACGTCCAGCTTGCGTCTTCGCGCCGGGGGGCCTTCCCGGTGCCCACTGTCCCACCGTGAACGGGCCCACCCGCGCGCCGCCAATTGAATGCGATGAACGTGCCGACGCCAGCTCCCGCCAGTCCCCTCTGTCCGCGCGAGGACAGCGGCGCGATTCTTCCCCGAAATTCGGGGCTTTGCCGCGTTGTCCGGAGGATGGCTTCTTCCGCGCCCTCCGCTCCTTCCGACTTCAGGGAGGGTCGAAAATGAGTCCTCGTCCGGAATGACCCGGGGTTGCATGGACCCATACGGTAAAAAGCCGCACCCACGGCCCGGAGGCGACGAGAGGCTGAAAAGTGGGCGCGGCCCGCTTAGCGCGACTCCTGCTCATAAGGGATACCGAGCGCGGCGGGGGCATGGGTCCGGCGGCCCTGGACGGCGAGCAGTACGAGCGTGAGCAGGTAGGGCAGGGCGAGCAAGAAGCCCTGGGGAATGACCTCCATGAGCCCGGGGGCGCTGGAGGCGAGCCCGATGCGCAGGGCGCTGCCCGCGGCGAAGAAGAGCCCGGCGAGCAGGGCGCCCAGGGGCGTCCATCGGCCGAACACCGTGGCGGCCAGGGCCATGTAGCCGAGGCCCGCGGGGGTGTGCTGCTCGAAGCGATCCAACACGGCGGTGGACAGGGACGCCCCACCCAGACCCGCGAGCATCCCGCCGCCCAGCACGGCCATCCAGCGCAGGCCCTGCACGGACAGGCCGAGCGTGGCCACGGCGTGGGGCTTCTCGCCCACGGCGCGCAGCCGCAGGCCTAGGGGCGTGCGGTAGAAGAGCCAGTGGAAGGCGAGGGGCAGCACCAGGGCGAGCCACGTGAGGGCCGAGTGCCCGGAGAAGGCGCGCAAGAGGGGCAGCTCGGACAGGCCCGCCACGTGCCAGCGCGGCAGTTGCTGGATGGGGGGCGTGCCGTTGGGCCCGTAGAGGGCCTCGAGCAGGTAGGTGCCTCCGGCGAGCGCCACCAGGTTGAGCGCCATGCCGGACACCACCTGATCCGCCCGCCAGTGGATGCTCAGCGCGCCATGGATGGCCGCCATGCCCGCGCCCGCGAGCATGCCCACCAGGACGCCCACCGGCGTGGGCAGGGTGATGGCGGCCACGGCGGCGCAGAAGGCCCCCGTGCGCATCATCCCCTCGATGCCCACGTTCGTGACGCCCGAGCGCTCGGACAGGGTCGCCCCCAGCGCGGCGAACACGAGCGCCGGGTAGTACTCCAGCGTGGAGGACAGGAGCGCTTCCACCACCTCAAACACGGGGCACCTCCGGACGCTGCGCGGGTTGGGGGGCGGCTTCGGGCACGGGCTGGGGCTCGGCGGGGGCCTCGGGAGGACGCTTCCGGGCGCTCAGCAGGGCGAGCCACACCTGACGGCCCGCCACGAAGAGCAGGGCGAGTCCCTGGATGAGCTCCGGGTAGCTCTTGTGCACGCCGAGCAGTTGCATGCGCGTGCCACCCGCGCGCAGCACGCCGAAGAAGAGGGCCGACAGGGTGACGCCCAGCGGGTGGTTGCCGCCGATGAGCGAGATGGCGATGCCGTCGAAGCCGTAGGGCGCGCCGAGCGTGCCCGGGTAGCGGAACTCCGTGCCGAGCACGAGCACCGCGCCGGCCAGTCCCGCGAGCGCGCCGGCCAGTCCCATGGCCTCGGCGGTGCGCCGGGTGACGGGGATGCCCGCGGCCCGGGCCGCCTCGGGTCCCAGGCCCACCGCGCGCGTCTCGAAGCCCGTGCGCAGCCGCGCCAGCCACACCCACAACCCGAGCGCCACCGCGAGCGCCAGCGGAAAGCCCAGGTGCATGCGCGACATCTCCCCGAGCAGCCGGGGCAGGTGCGCGCTGGAGTGGATTTCCGCCGTGCCCGTGGTGCTCAGCGCGGTGCCGGCACCGGCCCTCAGCGGACCCACCACGAGCCAGTTGTCCACCAGGCTCACCGCCACCCAGTTGAGCATGATGGTGGAGATGACCTCGTGCACGCCCCGGGCGAGCTTGAGCCACGCGGCGATGAGCGCCCACAGGCCCCCCGCGACTCCCGCCCCGAGCAGCGCCGCGAGGACATGGAGCGCGGTGGGCAGTTCCACCTGTGCCCCCACGACCGCCGCGGCGAGCGCGCCCATCAGCATCTGCCCCTGGGCGCCGATGTTGAAGAGGCCCACCTTGAAGGCCACCGTCACCGACAGCCCGGTGAGCAGCAGCAGGGAGGCCTTGATGGCGGCCTCGCCCCAGGGCCGGGTGAGCAGGGTGATGCGGCCCCCGTCGAGGTACGTCTCCCAGTCGCCCACGCCTCCCCGGAGCATCTGCAGATAGGCGTCGCTGGCGATCTGCGCGTCCCGGGTGAGGGCGATGAAGCACCAGCACACCGCCAGGGCGAGGAACACGGACAGGAGGGAGGGCAGGATCGTCCTCAACCGCTCACCCATGAGCCGCCTCCTCTCCGGTGCCGAGCATCCGCCGGCCGATTTCCCGCTCGTCGAACTGCGGCCGGGTGAACGTCCCCGTCACCTTTCCCTCGAAGAAGACGTAGACGCGGTCCGCCAGGGCCAACACTTCCTCCAGGTCGAGCGAGACGAGCACCACGCCCGCGCCGCCATCACGCGCCTCGCGCAGCTTCGCCTGCACCTGCGCCACCGCGCCGATGTCCAGGCCGCGCGTGGGCTGCACCACCACCAGGAGCCGGGGCGAGGCATCCAGCTCGCGCGCCACCACCACCTTCTGCTGGTTGCCTCCGGAGAGCACCTGCAGGGGCAGCGTCGGATCCGGCGGCCGCACGTCATAGGCCCGCAGGAGCGCCTGGGTGCGCTCGCGCCGCCCGGCGAAGTCCACCTGGAGCCCCTTGGCGAAGGGCGCCTGCGCCTGCCGGCCCAACGCCACGTTCTCCTCCACGCTCATGGCCTTCACCACCGCGCGCCACAACCGATCCTCCGGCACATGCCCCACGCCCCGGCGCCGCGCCTCGGCGGGCGTCAGCCCCGCGAGCGCTCCGCCCAGCAGGGTGCCACTGCCCGAGTCCACCTCCCGCAGCCCCGTGAGCACCTCGGCGAACTCGCGCTGGCCGTTGCCGTCCACCCCGGCGATGCCGACGATCTCCCCGGCGTGCACGTCCAGCGTCACGCCGCGCAGCGCGGGCCGTCCGTCCTCGCCCCGGGCCGTGAGATTCCTCGTCTCCAACAGCCGCTCGCCTCCGGGCGGATGGTACGTCTGGGCCTCGGCCTGGGGCATGCGCGCCTCGCCCACCATCAGCGCCGCCAGCTCCTCGGGCCGCGTCTCGGCGGCGCGCACCTCGGCCACCCGCTTGCCGCGCCGCATCACGACCACGCGCTCGGCCACGCTCAACACCTCGCGCAGCTTGTGGCTGATGAAGACGACGGTGCGCCCTCCCGCGGCCAGCCCCCGCGCCACCCGGAACAGGTCATCCGATTCCTGGGGCGTGAGCACCGCCGTGGGCTCGTCGAGGATGAGCACCTGGGCACCCCGGTGCAGCGCCTTGACGATCTCCACCTTCTGTTGCGAGCCCACGCTGAGCGTGTCCACCCGGGCGCGGGGATCCAACTTGAAGCCGAAGCGCTCGCACGTGGCGGCCACCTCGGCGACGGCGCGCTCCTGGTCCATGCGGCCAAAGCGCGAGGGCTCGCGGCCGAGCACCACGTTCTCCGCCACCGTGAGGGTGGGCACGAGCATGAAGTGTTGATGCACCATGCCAATGCCCCGGGCGATGGCGTCGCGGGGGCTCTTGAGCCGCACCGCCTGGCCCTTGACGAGCACCTCGCCGGAGTCGGCGTGGTAGAGCCCGTAGAGGACGTTCATCAGAGTGGACTTGCCCGCGCCGTTCTCGCCCACCAGGGCGAGGACCTCCCCGGTGCCGATGTCCAGCGACACGTCGTCCAGGGCGGTCACGGCGCCGAAGCGCTTGTGGATGTGTCGGAGGGAAATCAAGACCCACCCCCTTTATCAGATAGCGGGCGGGGGTACGGGATGGAGGATGGCGGACGGCGGGCTTTTCTTCCGGGTTCATGCCCGCCGGGCTTCCTGCTATGGCCTGTAGGCGTGAGACCCTACGAGCTCATCAAGGCCAAACGGGACGGACAGCGGCTCCGGCCCGACGACATCCAGGCGTTCATCCAGGCGTACACCGCGGGGGACGTGCCCGACTACCAGATGTCCGCGCTGTGCATGGCGATCTTCTTCCAGGGACTGGACGCGGTGGAGTTGAGCGCCTGGGCCCAGGCGATGCTCCACTCCGGCGAGGTACTGGACCTGTCGGACATTCCCGGCACCAAGGTGGATAAGCATTCCACGGGCGGTGTGGGCGACAAGGTGTCCCTGAGCCTGGCGCCGCTGGCGGCGGCCTGCGGCGTTCCCGTGCCGATGATCTCCGGCCGGGGCCTCGGGCACACGGGAGGCACGCTCGACAAGCTGGAGTCCATTCCGGGCTTCCAGATCAACCTGCCGGTGAGTGAGTACCGCCGTCTGGTGCGCGAGCTGGACTGCTGCCTCATCGGCCAGACGGCGTCCGTGGCGCCCGCGGACAAGAAGCTCTACGCCCTGCGGGACGTGACGGCCACGGTGGACTGCATCCCGCTCATCGCCAGCTCCATCATGAGCAAGAAGCTCGCGTCGGGGCTGGACGCGCTGGTGCTGGACGTGAAGGTGGGCAGTGGCGCCTTCATGAAGACCCAGGAGCAAGCGCGCACGCTCGCCCGGACGATGATTGGCATCGGCGCGGAGATGGGCCGCAAGGTGACGGCGCTGCTCACGGACATGAACCAGCCCCTGGGCCGCGCGGTGGGCAACGCCCTGGAGGTGGTGGAGGCCGTGGAGATGCTGCGAGGCCGCGCTCCCGAGGACTACACCGAGGTGACGCTCGCGCTCACCGCGGAGATGCTGGTGCTGGGCGGCAAGGCGGGCTCGCTCGACGAGGCGCGGCGAAAGCTCCAGAAGGTCATCGAGGACGGCAGCGCCGTGCGCAAGTTGAAGCAGATCGTCGAGGCGCAGGGGGGAGATCCCCAGTCCATCGACGACTACGGGCGCCTGCCCCAGGCGCGCTCCACCCTGGACGTGCCCTCGCCCCAGGCGGGCTTCATCACGGGCATCGAGACGGAGGCGGTGGGCCTGGCGGCGGTGGCGCTCGGGGCGGGACGGCAGCGGGTGGACAGCCGAATCGATCCAGCCGTGGGCTTCACGCTGCTGCGCAAGGTGGGCGAGCCGGTGAAGGTGGGCGAGCCGCTGGTGCGCATCCACTTCAACGAGCCGAGCGGCGTGGAGGACGTGAAGGCCCGGCTGCTCGGGGCCTATGCCTTCGGCCCCGAGGCTCCCGCGCCCCGGCCGCTCATCCTGGAGCGCCTGGAATGAGCGTGTCCTCCCGGGAGGACCGGCGCGCTTCACCTCGGGTGTCGATGCGCCTGGGCATCCGCGCGGCGGGCGGCTCGGACGCGTTCGACTCCCGGGAAGGCAATCTCTCACTCGGGGGCTTTGCCTGGCACGGCGCGGCCCTGTCGGTGGGGACACTGGTGGAGGCGTCCATCACGCTGCCGGGGTCGAGCGAATCCTTCCTCGTCCGAGGTCAGGTGCTCAACGTAAGCTACGGCGCGCGAGGCACGTCCGCGCACGCGCGCTTCCTGGACCTGCCGGCGGACGTGGAGCAGCACATCGCGCGTTATCTGGATGAAGTGGAGCAGGCGGAGTCCTAACGAACGAGGGTGGCGCATGAGCACGGATATTCCCTGGGAGAGCCTCTTCGAAGCGGCGGCGAAGGTGCGCGAGCGAGCGCATGTGCCCTATTCGCGATTCCCCGTGGGCGCGGCGGTGCTGTACGCGGACGGCGTGGTGGAGACGGGTTGCAACGTGGAGAACTCCTCCTACGGCCTGTCCGCCTGTGCCGAGCGCAACGCCCTGGCGTTCGGTGTGGTCCGGGGCCGGGGCAAGCCCCTGGCGGTGGCCATCGTGGTGGACACGCCGACGCCCTGTCCGCCGTGCGGCATGTGTCGGCAGGTGATGATGGAGTTCGCCCCGAGGGAAATGCCCGTGCGCAGCCGCAACCTCAAGGGCGACGAGGCGCGCTACTCGCTCGGGGAACTGCTCCCGCACGCCTTCACGAGCGATTTCCTCTGACGTCCGGCGCGGAGACACGCCAGGACGGTGCTCCCGCCGCGAGGCGGGAGTTCCTCGCGGCTCCGTGAAGGGTTACTCCATTTCTTCCGGCAACGGGGTGCGGAGGAACATCAACCCCTTGCCCTTCCGCTCGGGGATGACGCGGAAACCCTGGCCAGCGATTCGCACGAGTTCACCCTCGGTGGCCGTTCCACTGGAGAGCCATGCGTCCGCCGCGTCTCTCGTCGAGAATGTCTGAGAGATGATGACTGACTCAATGGCGGGGACATAGAACTTGCGAAAGTATTCGCGGTACTCATCCAATTTTTGGATGTCGCGCACGTAGAGCAGCGCCACGGAGGCGACTCGGAGTGCTTCGTCTTGTGGCGAGCCATCCTGGTATTTCTCGTTCACGGTTCCCAGGATTTCCAAGACGGCGTTCAGGTCGAAGTTTGAATTGTAATGCATGGATACACCCTCTCAGAGGGCAAGAGGAACCAGGACCAGCGCACCCGCGCCTCCCGTTGTAATGACGAAGGCAACACCCGCGATGATGACAATGGCTCCAATCGCCACCTTGGCTTTGTTGTTCCTGAGCCATTCAATCGCCTGGTCGGAACTCGAGAACTCCAGCGTCTTCACGTCGTCTCTGGATTCCTCCTGTTCGTCCATGCATTCGTTGTATGCTTGGCTACAGTCGGCGGTGCAGCGTTTGTAATACCACTCGTCGTGTTTGTGAGGGTATGCCGGGCGGCTTTTCTGCCAACATGTCCTGAAGCATTGTTCGTGTTCCGACTGGCAGTCGCGGCCACCAGACCCACCTGTTCCAGGGGCCGTGCCGACTCCTCGCGTATCCTCGGAGACGACGTAGAGCCGGTTTTCTGGCTTCTGCGCGTGAGCGCACCCGAGGCCGGTCATCACCATGGCGATTATCAGCACTCGCGGAGTCATCTATGTCTTCCCTCCTTCTGTCTTGGGATGGAGTGGCGCGCGGGTTTCCGGATTTTGGAGTAGGCCGTCAGGGGCTCGGGGGCGTCACCGGCACCTGCGCCGAGGGACCGAAGCCGATCTCCTCGTACACGGTGCCCTCGGGTCCGGTGGTCAGCCAGTGAGGCGTGTTCGGCGGGGTGTAATAGGAGTCGCCCGGACCGAAGACCTGGGCCCGCTCCGGGTTGATCGTGTCGCTCCGGCCGGAGTGGATCGTGCCGGACAACACGGTCGTCAACCGTCCGTCCGGATGGGAGTGCGGCGCGACACTCCCGTGGGGCACGACTCTCACCCGGAGCACGTAGACCCCGGCGGAGGCCATGTCGCCCACGAGTGTCGCGGCGAAGAGGCCCGGTTTGACCTCCTTCATCGGCAGGTGTGCTCCCCGCCAGGCGGCGAACGTGGGCGAGTCACCCTCCGGCCCATGGATTCTCGCGGCTTCGGGTGGGGTCTCGGGGGCCGGGTTTTCAGCCGTGGGCGGCGTGCCCGGCGCGGTGGCGCGGCAGCCGCAGAGCACCCACATCAGGAGCCAGGTTTTGTCGCGTCCGAGCCGGTGTCGCATCCGCCTTCCTCCGTGTTGACACTCCCCACGTCTCCCCGCCGTTCCTCACCGTGAAAGGTGACGGGAAGATCGGGGGGAACGGGATTTCAGGTGTTATGCTCGCCCTGGACTCCCCATGAACGCAACGCCCGCTGACGACATCGGCATCGGAAGCATTCTTCGAGACACCTACGAGCTCGTATCCGTCCTGGGCAAGGGCGGCATGGGCAAGGTCTACCTGGCCCGGCACCTGCGGCTGCCCGGCAAACAGGTCGCGGTGAAGGTCCTCCATACCCAGGAGGAAATCACCCCCGACCAGTACGCCCGCTTCCGCCGGGAAGCGGAGATCACCTCCCGGCTGGGCCACCCCAACATCGTCGGCGTGCTCGATTTCTACGGCCAGGAGGGCGGCGCCCCCTGCCTGGTGATGGAGCACCTCAAGGGCGAGAGCCTGTCGCAGCGCATCCGGCGCGGCCGCATCCCGTTCCCCGAGGTGATGTTCATCGCCCGGCAGATTGGCTCGGCCCTGCACGCCGCCCATCAGGTGGGCGTCATCCACCGCGATCTCAAGCCGGGGAACATCTTCCTCGTGCCCACCGAGTCGGGCGGCGTGGTGACCCAGCAGGTGAAGCTGCTCGACTTCGGCATCTCGAAGATCGTCACCTCGCAGACCCTGCAGACCGTGGACGACGTGCTCATGGGCACGCCCCAGTACATGTCCCCCGAGCAGGCCATGGGACAGAACAGCACGGTGGACGCGCGCTCGGATCTCTTCGCCCTCGGGTCCATCGTCTACGAGATGCTGTCCGGCATCTCGCCGTTCGATGACGAGGTGATGATGCGGATCCTCTACCGCATCGTGCAGGAACCCCTCGTGCCCCTGGCGCCGCGTTGCCCGGATGTGCCCGAGGCCGTGTGCGTCGTGGTGGAGAAGGCGCTCGAGAAGAAGCCAGAGGATCGCTACCCCAGTGTCGCGGCTTTCATCGAGGCGTTGACCGGCAGTCCGCTACGGACCCTGGCCGAGGCGACCGCTGAATTCGAGGTGGTGAGCCCCGCCGCCCCGAGGACCGGTCCGTTGGTGTCCGCTCCGGCTCCCGGGCCCACGGTGGTGGGACGCAATCCCAGGTCCGCAGCGTCTTCCGCTCCCGAGTCCGTTGCTCCCGCGTCCGTCGCTCCCGCGTCCGTCGCTCCGGACGTGGCGGTGGAGCCCGCTCCTCAGGCGTCGGTTCCCCAGGTGGCGCCTCCCGCTGGAGTGCCCGCGAAGTCCCGGCGGCCGGTGGCGATCGCCGCTTCGCTCGTGGTGCTCGTGGGGGCAGTGGTGTCCGTGGGGCTGCTGCGACGCGAGCCGCCTCCCGTCGCGCCCACTCCCGGTCCGGTGGCGCCGCCCACGGTGGTGGCGCGGCTTCCAGAGCCCACCGTCACGACTCCGCCACCCACGGTCATTCCGCCTCCCGAGGAGCCCAAGCCCACGCAGGAGGATCCCTCCGCCGCCGCGACCCCGGAGCGCAAGGACCCCGAGCCCGTGGCCGCCCGGCCCGTGGCGCGTCCCGTGGTTCGGACGGAGACGGAAGAGGCGATCCCCGAGGACGTCCGTTCGGATCTGGCGGCCGCGGAGCGAGCCCTGGCATCGGATCAGATGGAAGAGGCCCTCCGGATCGCCCGTCGCAGTCAGCGCAAGGCCGTCACCGGCGCTTCCTACTCCGTGATCACCCGGGCTCATTGCCAACAGGGAGATCTCGCCAACGCGCGCGCTCAATGGAGCAAGGTGCCTTCCTCCGAGCGCACCAAGGTGCGGCAGTTCTGCAAGCTCAAGGGGATCGATCTCTGAGGACCGCCCGGGTGTCCCGCGCCACCCGAGGGCTCCCGGCCGCGCGTGGAGGCGGGCCGGGAGGGGTACTCGAGAGGCGTCAGGGCAGGATGTAGAGCCTGCCCGCGAGCCGGGTGTTGTTGGTCTCGATGAGCTCGGGGAAGGCGCGCTCCGGGTTCACCACTGCGCCCAGGTGGTAGAGCCCCTGGGGGTCCTCGGGGTTGCTCGAGGGCGGAGGCCAGACCGAAGGAACGGAGAGGGGCAGCGTCGTGCACGCGCCGGGGGGAAGCATGCCGGTGTGGGCCTGGGCCACTGCATGGTCTCCAGACGGGCCTCCGGGGCCCGAGCTGGGGGCCTGGATGTTCTCATCCGAGGACAGGAGGACGAGCAGCTGGGTGTCGCCGGACTGGGTGCCCTGGTTGCAGACGCGCACCTGGGTGGTGAGCGGCTGTCCGGCGCGCACGAAGCCCGGGTTCGTCATGGAGGTGATGACGAAGTCCGGCGAATCCCCCACGCCCAGCAGGTAGCCCGAGTGCGTGTTGTTGTCCTCGAACAGTTCGCCCGAGGAGCGGTCTGGATCCACGATGGCGCCCAGGTGGAAGGCGCGCGTGTCCGGGTTGCCCGGGGACGGCCAGATCGGGCCGGTGATCGGCAGCGTGGTGCATTGGCCAGGGGCGAGTGGGTGGGTGTACTCGCTGTTCACGAAGGTGTCCTCGAAGGGATCCCAGGGTGAGGTGGGCAACTGGATGCGCTCATCCTCCGAGAGGACCAGGAGGACCCGGGTGCTGTCGGTCTGGGTGCCCTGGTTGCAGACGGTGACGCGGGCGGTGACTGCCTGACCGGGACGGGTGCTGGAGGGGCCCGTCACCGAGGCGATGACGAAGTCCGGTGCGTCTCCCACGCCCATGCGGTAGCCCGCGTGGGTGTTGTTGCCCAGGTCGAGCTCGCTATGGGCTCCTCCCGGATGGGCCACGGCGCCCAGGTAGTAGGCGCCGGGGGTGTACTGGCTACCCGGAGGCGGATCGGCCGGACCCGTGATGGGGAGGGTGGCACACTGGCCGGGCTCGAGCGGCGGCGTCCAGGTGCCGCCCACGAAGCGGTCTCCGGAGTCAAACCCGCCACCGTATTCAGGGGGCAGGGGCGAGGGGAACTGGGTATCCGCGGACAGGTAGACGCGCACGTCGGTGCTTCCGGATTCGGTGCCCTGGTTGCAGACGGTGACCTGGGCGGTGATGAGGTTGCCGGGTCGTGCGCTGGCGGGTCCCGTGACGGAGGTGATGACGAAGTCCGGCCCAAGACCGAAGCGCACCTGTCCGCCCACGTGGGTGTTGTTCTCGAGGACGAGCTCGAACGGCTGGCGGAACGGATTCGCCACGGCGCCCAGGTGGTAGATGGGCGCGGAGTCCGGGTAGGGGGGAGGAGGCAGATAGGCCGGACCGCGCATGGAGCGGGTGGTGCACTGGCCGGGCGGGAGCTCGTTCGTGAAGAACATGTTCACCACGACATCGTCGAAGGGAGTCGGGCTCTGGGCGACTCGGAGGGTGTCGTCCTGGGACAGGACGAGGGCCACGTCGGTGCTTCCGGATTCGGTGCCCTGATTGCAGACGGTGACCTGGGCGGAGATGGGATCGCCGGGCCGTGCGCTGGTGGGTCCCGTGACGGAGGTGACGACGAAGTCCGGCCCATTGCCCACACCCAGGCGGTAGCCGGGATGGGTGTTGTTGTCCCGGCGCAACTCGATTTCCGTGGGGTACAGACGCACTTCCGCGCTCAGGTAGAGCGCCGCGTCCGGCGCCGAGAGGTCCGCATAGGCACGGCCTGGCACGGACACGGTGGTGCACTGGCCGGGGTTCAAGTGAGGCAGGGGCATGGAGCCGAGGAAAGGCTCCTCGGGAACGCCGGGCGGCACGGGGACGCGCAGGGCGTCCTCTTCGCCCAGACGCACGAGCACTTCGCCCGATGTCGACTCGTTGCCCTGGTTGCAGACGGTGACCCGGGCGGTGAGGGAGTCACCGCGCCGGACGCTGGGCGGGCCCTGGACGGAGGTGATGACGGCGTCTGGGCCGTGGCCCAGGCCCAGGAGCTGGCCCGTGTGCGTGTTGTTGTCCTGGCGGAGCTCTGGGGAACCATTCGACTTCACCCGGGCGCCCAGCCAGAACGCGCGCACCTCCGGAGGCGCGTCGGGCCGGTGGGCCACGCCGTTGATGGGCACGGTGGCGCATTGCGTGGGAGCGAGCGAGTTGTAGCCGGAGTGGGTGGAGCCCACGGGGAATTCCTCGGGCGAGCCTTCCGGCGGGGACGTCGGCGCGAGGGGAGCGCGTGACAGGTAGAGGTCCACATCGAACATCCCGGAGTCGGTGCCCCGGTTGCAGACGGTGACCTGGGTGGACAAGGGATTACCCGTCGTGGTGCTGGAGGGCCCTTGGACGGAGGTGATGACGAAGTCCGGTCCGAAACCCCACCCCAGCCAGTAGCCCGAGGTGTTGTTGCCCGTATCGAACTCGGTGGACTGGGCGAACGGGTTCACCACGGCGCCCAGGAAGTAGGTGCCGCTCGCGGAGGGCGTGCTCGAGGGGGGCGGGTAGAGAGGACCCTTCAGGCTCATCGGGACGCACTGACCCGGCTCGAGCATGGGGGTACCGCTGATGGTCACGACGGCGTCCTCCTCGGGGCCGGTCGGCGAGGGGAAGCGGGGGACGCCGTCCTCGGACAGGACGAGGGCCACGTCGGTGCTTCCGGATTCGGTGCCCTGGTTGCAGACGGTGACCTGGGCCCTGACTGCGTCATGGGGGCGCGCGCTGGCGGGTCCCTCCACCGAGCGGACGACGAAGTCCGGCTGGTACCCGATACCGATTGGAGCGGAGACGTGGGTGTCGTTGCTCGGGTCCACGTCCGGACCGCCCCACTGGGTCACGAGGTGCGCGCTCAGGCGCCAGGTTCCCTCCCCGTGGAGGGGATACACCGGCACCGTGCGCCGCGTACACCGTCCGGGCCAGAGTCCCTGGACCCAGAAGTTGCTCACCTGCTCGGGCTCGGTCTGTTGCTCCTCGTTGGCCAGGTACAGGCGGACCTCCAGGTCGCCCGGGGAATCACCCTGGTTGCACACCGTGACGGTGGCCTCGAACGGCCTGTCCGGCCGGACATGGGGCGGATGGCTCAAGGCCTTCACCAGGAAGTCGGGCCCACCCACCAACTCCTTGCCCGTGGCCCGAGCGCTGTCCGTTTCCTGGGGTGTTTCACATCCCACGAGCGCGAGCAGGGCGAGCGCCCCCAGCCCCACGCGTTGCTTCTTCCTGTCCATGTGCTCTCCCGTGTGAACCAGGGAGAGCGGCCTTCACCGCAATCCCCGGGAACCATTGAACCCGCTGGGGGGCTCATACGTCGAGGCCCCGACATTGATTCAAGGGGTGGGATCCTCTTCTCGGAGGCGCCGAAGGGGCTGGAGCGGACGCGAACCGTGCTAATACGCGTCGGACCGTGGATCTCCTCCTCACCAACGGCACCGTCGTGACGATGAACCGCGAGCGCGAGGTGCTCGCGGAGGCCGATGTCCTCATCCAGGATGGGCGCATCGCCCGGGTGGGCCGCAACCTGCGCACACGGGGCGCGAGCCTCCGGGTACTGGACGTGAAGGGCCGGGTGGTGTTGCCCGGCTTCATCCACGGACACCTGCACGCGTGCCAGACGCTCTTCCGCAACCGGGCGGACGGCCTGGAACTGCTGGACTGGCTGCGCGAGCGCATCTGGCCCTTCGAGGCCGCGCATGACGCGGACTCCATGCGGGCCTCCGCGGACCTGACCTTCGCGGAACTCATCCGCTCGGGCGCCACGGCGGCGCTCGACATGGGCTCGGTGCGTCATTACGACGCCGTCTTCGAGTCCGCCCGGGACAGCGGCTTCCGGCTCACCGGGGGCAAGGCGATGATGGACGCGCCGGACACGCACCCGGGCCTGTCCGAGTCCACGGAGGCCTCGTTGGCGGAGAGCCTCGCCCTGCTGGAGCGCTGGCATGGCACCCACGGGGGCCGGCTGCACTACGCCCTCACGCCGCGCTTCGTGCTGTCCTGCACGGAGAAGCTGTTGCGCGAGGTGGGGCGTCTGGCGCGCGAGAAGAACGTGCGCATCCACACCCACGCGAGCGAGAACCGCACCGAGTGCGAGGTGGTGCGCCAGCTCACCGGCCGGGACAACATCGCCTGGTTCCACGAGCTGGGCCTCATGGGGCCCCATCTGACGCTGGCCCACTGCGTGTGGCCCACCGCCGAGGAGATCGGCCTGTTGCGCGACACGGGCACGGTGGTGTGCCACTGCCCGGGCTCCAACCTCAAGCTGGCCTCGGGCATCGCGCCGGTGCCGGAGATGCTCGACGCGGGCGTGCACGTGTGCCTCGGCTCGGACGGGGCTCCCTGCAACAACAACCTGGACATGTTCGTGGAGATGCGGCTCGCGGCGCTGCTGCACAAGCCGCGGGTGGGCCCCCGGGGCATGCCTCCCGAGCGCGTGTTGGAGATGGCCACGCTCGGTGGCGCTCGCGCCCTGGGCCTGGAGTCCGAGCTGGGCTCGTTGGAGGAGGGCAAGCGCGCGGACGTCACCGTGGTGGACTTGTCCGGCCTGCACACGACGCCCTTCGATCCCCGGGACGTGCTCTCTCCCCTCGTCTACGCGGCGCGCTCCAGCGACGTGGTGCACGTGATCATCGACGGGCGGCTCGTCCTCAAGGATCGGGCGCTGCTCACCCTGGACGCCTCGGCCGTGGCCGCGAGCGCCCACCAGCACTCCGCGCGCATCGCCTCCCGCCGCCGGTGAGCGAGGGCCGTGCTTCACCGGGAGTCGGGCCGCTCGGGCTCCGGGCGGACCTGCCCGGGCCCGGCCGCTTCCTGGCAATAGAGTTCCAGGTCCGGACGTAGAAACCGGGGGCCTTCGCCATGTGTGGATCAGCGGGCGGGCTGGTGTAAGGTGGTTTCCCTAGGGCTCGAAGTGGAGGAGGTCGACACCGCCATGTGGCAACGGTTCAAGAGGGCAATGCGCAGCTTCGCTGGCTTCTTCGTCTCCTCCATCGAGGACCCGGAGCTCATCCTCGAGCAGAACGTGCGGGACCTGAACGATCAGGTGCCGAAGATGAACGAGTCCATCGCCATGGTGCGGGCGAACCTGACTCTGCTGGAGAAGGAAAACGCCAAGTACACCCAGGACATCCGCGAGCTGACGGCCAAGGTGAAGGCGGCCATCCAGGCGGGGCGGGATGACCTGGCGGCCCAGTACGCCACCAAGTTGCAGACGGAGAAGTCGGCGCTCGAGCGCAACGAGCAGCAGCTCGCCATGGCCAAGCAGGCCTACGAGAAGTCGCTCAACCTCAAGAAGTCCTTCATGCGGGAGAAGGAGCGCAAGACGCAGGAGGCGATGAACGCCATCCGCGACGCGCGCCGCGCCCAGTGGCAGTCCAAGGTCGCCGACGCCATGGAGTCCTTCACCGTCGCGGGCATCGATCAGACGCACGACGAGATGCTGCGCAAGGTGCAGGAGAAGGCCGCCGTCAACGAGGCGCGCATGCAGATGGCGCTCGACTCGGTGGACCACCAGGCCGTGCAGATCGAGGAGGACGCCGAGCGTCTCCAGGCCATGGATCTGGTCAAGCAGATGAAGATGGAGATGGGGCTCAACAGCCCCGCGCCGGTGTCCGAGGTGGGTTCGGGCCCCGAGAAGACGATCGGCAAGAAGGTGGGAGTCGAGTAGTCCGATGGATGGGTGGAGGCCGCGCTGATGGCGTTGAGACGCGGACCGGGCCTCCTCCCGTTCCTGGTGCTGTGCTGTCTGGGAGTCGCGTACCTGGTGGCCTCGCGCCTGGGGTATCTGGATCGGCTCCAGGCACGTTTCTTCCCGGCGGCCAAGGAGACCGTGCGCCTGTCACCCGGGGATTTCCCCGCGGGAGTGGCGGCGCCGGTGGCGGACCTGGCATCCGTGCCGCTGCGGCCCACGCTCATCGGTTTCTCCGCGCGCGGCTCGGCGGCGGCGCTGCTGCTGGCCACGGGGGGCGCCTCCACGTTGGACAACCCCGGGCCTCCGCCGGGCGCGGCGCAGGGCCTGCTCAAGACGGCCTACGCCCTGGACGCGCGCGCGGTGCTCTTCGCGCGAGAGGACGAGCTTCGCCAGGCGCTCGCCCTGGGCGCGGAGCACGGGGGCGTGGACATGGCCGCCCTCTCGGTGGATCGGCTGGCGGCCTGGCTGCCCGCGCTCCGGGACGCGGCGCCGCGCACGGTGCTGCTGGTGGGGCGCAGCCGGGGCCAGGAGGCGTTGGCGGGGGTGGGGGTGCCGGACCTCGCCGCGCTCCGGGGCAAGCGGCTGGGGGTGTACCCCTCGGGCTCCTCGTACTACTTCACGTTGTGGGTGCTGTCCCGCGCGGGCCTGCGCATGTCGGACGTGCGCTGGGTGGACCTTCCCTCCACGCTGGACGCGGGCCGGGCCCTGCGCGAGGGCCGGGCGGATGCCGTCTCGGGCCTGTGGGGGGACGTGGCGCTGGCGGCGCGGGATCGAGGGGGCTCGGTGCTGGCCACCACGGCGGACGCACCACACCTGGTGGCCACGGTGCTGGTGGCCCGGGGTGACTACGCCGCGCGCTACCCGGACGCCGTCCGGCGCATCATCCGGGGCCTCCTGGACGCGGGAATGAGCGTGACGAAGGATCCGGCGCCCGCCGCGCGGCTGCTCGGCGAGGTGGCCCCGTACCTGGGAGACCCCACCGAGGCCATCCGCAGCGCTCCCCCGGCGACACTCGCGGACAATCGGTCCTTCTTCGGGCTTTCCGGCGAGGCGCCCGTCACCTATGACGAGCTCTTCCAGAGCGCATCGGCGCTCTACCAGAAGATCAAGCGCACGGCGGTGATTCCGCCAGCCGAGGACACCCGCGATCTCGGTGCGTTGAAATATGTGTCGGAGGCGCGAGGGCCATGAGGCCCTCTGTCCGCGAGGCGCCTCGCTGGCGAGGACTTCCGTGGCCCGCTCTCCCAACTTCTTGAAGGCCGCCTTTCTGATGCCCGCCAACCTGGTGGGACTGCTGACGGCCGCGGCTTCCTCGGCCATCACCCAGGAGCCCCTGCCCGCGCTCATCGCGTTGGGCGTGGAGGGGCTGTACCTGGTGGGTGCCTCCACCTCCAAGCGCTTCCAGCGGGCGGTGCGCTCGGGTCTGCCGGAGGGGCAGGATCCGGAAGCGGCGCGCAAGCAGGTGGATACCCTGCTCGCGGACCTGGCCGCCTCGCAGCGCGAGCACTACCAACAGTTGGTGGGGCTCAAGGAGAAGATCCTGGCCAACTACGCGAAGCTCCCCGGTGGGCGCGTGCTGGTAGCCAGCAGCGAGCAGCGGCTGGACGCGTTGCTGACCTCGTTCCTGCGGCTCATCTCCACGCTCAACCAGTACCGCACCTATCTCAACCCGGCGGAGCGGCAGTCGCTGGAGAAGGACGTGCGCGCGCTGGAGGCGGAGGTGGCGCAGGAGCCCAGCGCGCGCATCAAGGACGTGAAGGAGAAGCGGCTGGACATCCTCCAGAAGCGGCTCGCGCGCTTCGAGCAGGCCCGTGAGAGCCGGGAGGTGGTGAGCCACCAACTGGCGAGCATCGAGGACCTGATGCGGCTCACGCACGAGCAGTCCATCGCGATCCGGGATCCGGAAGGGGTGACCCGGCAGCTCGACGCGCTGAGCGCCGAGGCGAGCGCCACGGACGAGACGGTGCGGGAGATGGAGCGCTTCCTCGACTTCACCGAGGAGACGTCCGCGCCGCTGCCGCACGGCACGCGCGTGCGCTAGGCTTCCGGGCCTGTCCACCGGGTTGGGTGCTGGACGCCCCCCCATGCAGGTCTCGCGAAGAATTTGACTCCGGGCCCCAGGCCGTCTGCACTCCGGTCCCTATGCTCCGCCGCACCACGCCCTGGCTCCTGCTCGTGCTCCTCGTGTTCGCCGGTTGCTCCCGCTGCGGCGACAAGCAGCCCGGGGCGAAGGTGCTCAGCCCCGCCCGCTTCCTTCCCCGTACGGCCAAGGCGTCCATCGTCATTCCGGACCTGGGCACGCTCGGCGAGAAGCTGGCCCGCTTGCAGAACCTCAAGCTGGCCAACTTCGCCGCCCAGCTCCAGAACGCCCAGTCCGCCGAGGGGTTCGTCTCCGGCATCATGCGTCAGGTGGGCGTGGACCTGCGCAGCCGTCAGGCCATGGAGACCGCCGGCATCGATCCCTCCCGGGGCGCGGGCATGGCCCTGCTCGCCGACAACAAGGTCGTCTCCGTGCTCGGCATGAAGGACGAGAAGGCCCTGACGGAGACCTTCGCGAGGCTCGCCCGCGAGCGCCTGGGCGCGCCCACGCGCGCCGAGCAGAAGGTGCCCGGCGGCACGCTCGTCACCTTCAGCCGGACGGGGGCTCCCCAACCCGCGTTGGGGCTGTTGCTCTCCGAGGGCTATGCCCTGGTGGCCGCGGGCGAGCTCATCCCCCAGTTGTCCGGCTTCGCCACGCTGGCCCCGGAGCAGTCGCTGTCCCAGGAGCCGCTCCTGTCCGACGCACTCAAGCGTCTGCCCTCCGAGCGCGACTTCTACGCCTTCCTGCCCGGGGGCGTGGGCTACCTCGTTCCGGCGGGCACCACGCAGGCGGTGACGCTGATGGGCACGTTGAGCGAGCGCTCCGTGACGCTGCGCGCGGACATGCCGTGGCCCGGCTCCAAGGAGTCTCTCGCCGCGCTCACGCCCCAGAAGGCGGCGGACCTGCTCGGCTATCTGCCGGAGGACAGCTTCCTCACGCTGCGCTACCAGGGAGACCCCGCGAAGCTGGAGACCGTGTGGCCCTACCTCGCGGGCGGCGCCATCACCCGCGCGGTGCAGTCCAGTGGTTTCGACGTGAAGGGCGAGCTGTTCGAGCGGCTCAAGCCCGGCCTCGTGGCGGGCGTGGCCCTGTCGCCCTCGGTGCAGTTGGGCGCGGGCCTGCCCTTGATGGATCCCCGGCGCACCAACCCCTTCCGCTTCGTGCACCTGGTGGTGGTGGGCGAGGGCAAGGACGCGGCGGGCCTGGCCTCGGCGCTGGAGAAGGTACCGCCGCTCGCCAAGCGCCTGGGCGCGAAGGTGGAGCCCTCGGAGCTCAACGGCCAGCGCGTCTATCTCACGTCATACGCGCAGGGGGAGGGCATGCACATGGCCTCGGTGGGGGACAAGGTGGTGCTCGCCGCGCCCCAGACGCGTCTGGAGGCGGCGCTGCCTCGGCTCGCGGGGGCTCCGGGTCCGGTGCCCGTGGCGGAGGAGCTGCGCGCCTCGCTCCAGGAGCCGGTGCTGGGCGCGGTGTTGGACCTGCGGCGTCTGTCGGACACGGTGAAGGCGCTGCCGTCCGAGGCCTGGGGCATTGGCGGCTTCGCCATCAAGGCGACCACGGTGCGCTTCCTCGAGGCCATGGATGACCTGCGCGCGGTGACCCTGGGCCTGTCCGAGAAGGACAAGTCCCTGCAGGCCGAGCTCACCCTCTGGCTGGATCCGGCGCCCAGATGATTCGCGCGCGCGATGTCGTGAAGCGCTACCAGGACGGGGAGGGCGCCGAGGTGCGCGTGCTCGACGGCCTGTCGCTCGACGTGGAGGACGGCGAGTTCGTGGCGGTGGTGGGCCCCTCGGGCTGTGGCAAGTCCACGCTCCTGCACCTGTTGGGCGGGCTGGACGTGCACTACCAGGGCGACGTGGAGGTGGCGGGGGTGAGGCTGTCGGGCCTGAAGGACACGGCGCTCGCGCGCTTCCGCAATCAGCACGTGGGCTTCGTCTTCCAGTCCTTCCACCTCATTCCCAACCTGTCCGCGGTGGAGAACGTGCTGATGCCCTCGCACTTCGGGACGACCCTTTCCCCGGACGCGCGCAAGCGGGCGGAGGCGCTGCTCGACCGGGTGGGGCTGCTGGCCAAGAAGGATCGCACGCCGGTGCGGCTGTCCGGCGGTGAGCGGCAGCGCGTGGCCATCGCCCGGGCGCTCTTCACGGGACCCCGGCTGCTCCTGTGCGACGAGCCCACGGGCAACCTGGACGCGGCCACGGGCGCGGGCGTCATCTCGCTCTTCCAGGAGCTGCACCGCGAGGGGCTGACCCTGCTGGCCGTCACCCACGAGGACCGGATGAGCTCGGCGGCGCGGCGCGTGTTGCGGCTCAAGGAGGGGCGGCTCGTGGAAGAGCCCCCGGTGGTGCGGGTGGTGGAGGGCGCGTCATGAGGCTCGCGGCGTTGGCGCGACTGGTGCGGCTGAGCCTCGCGCGGGAGCGGCGGGGCGCGTTCTTCTCCGCCTTCGGCGTGGCCATGGGCGTGGGCGCGCTGGTCTTCTTCGTGGGCCTGGGCCTGGGCGTGGGCCAGGTCATCCGCGAGCGGGTCTTCCCGTCCGACGCGCGGCTGGTGGACGTGGTACCGCCCGCGGTGTCGCTCGGCTCGTTCCTGGGCGGGGGCCGTCTGGACGCGGCCACGGTGGAGCGTCTGGGCGCGCTGCCCGGCGTGGAGCGGGTGTACCGGAAGATGAACGTGCGCGCCCCGGCGGCCAGCCTCTACAACGGCGACTTCTTCGGCCGCAAATTGCGCATGGGCATGGACCTGCTGGCGGTGGGCGTGGATCCAGGCCTCGTCGAGGGGGCCGTGTCCCCGGACACGTTCGTGGATCCCGGGCCGGACAAGCCGTTGCCGGTGCTCATCTCCACGCGGCTCCTGGAGATCTACAACAACACCTTCGCGCCCTCCCGCAAGCTGCCGAGGCTCGCGCCGGAGATGCTCAAGGGCTTCGTGCTGCCCATCGACTTCAACCGCTCCTATGTGACGGCGCCGCTGCCGGGGGTCCCCGTCCTCTCGGCCCAGGTGCAGGTGGTGGGGGCCTCGGATCGGGCCTTGCTCGCGGGCGTCACCCTGCCCCTGGACGTGGCCGTGCGCCTGAACAAGGAACTGGGCCAGGACACGGAGACGTACACGGGGGTCACCCTGGTGGCCACGAGTCCGGGAGGCGTGCCCTCCGTGGTGGCGGCGGTGAAGGAGATGGGCCTGGAGATCGATGATCAGGAGCGGCGGCTCGCGGAGAACGTGGGCGCGGCGGTGACGCTCACCACGTCGGCCATGGCGCTCCTGTCCATCCTCATCTGCGTGCTCGCGGCGGTGAACATCGCCCATGCGCTGAGTGCGTCGGTGCGGGCGCGGGCGAAGGAGATTGGCGTCATGCAGTCGGTGGGCGCCTCTCGCGCGGATGTGCGCAACATCGTCCTGGCCGAGGCGGGCGTGGTGGGGCTCGCGGGCGGCGTGCTGGGCACCGTCGCCGCGCTCCTGTTGGCGCTGCTCGTCGACCGGCTGGCGGCCACCTGGCTGCCGCAATTTCCCTTCAAACCCGATAGCTTCTTCTCCTTTCCCGGACTGGTGGTGGTGGGAGGTGTGGGTCTCGGGCTGTTCGCCGCGTTGGCGGGCGCCTGGTTCCCCAGCCATCGGGCCGCCGCCACGGACCCTGCCCGGACACTCGCTGGATGACGCTCCCTTCCCGACAGACCCTTCTTCTCAATCTGGCCTGCCTGCTGGCCCTCCTGTGGCTCTATGGCGGAGATCTCTGGGATGGGATCCGCGCCCGGAGCGCCGAGGTGTCCGCCTTCCTGGCGCCTCCGCCCGTGCTCTGGCCCGCGGTGGTGCTGGCCGCCACGCTCGTGGTGCTGGGCGTGGGGGTCTGGGGCATGGCGACAGACCGTGCCGAGGGCTTCAAGGGCTACCGGCTCCTGCCCATCCTGCTGGTGTGCGCGCTCTTCCTCGACCTGGTGCTCGCGGAGAACCGCGTGCCGCTGGACACCGAGGCCGTGGCCTCCCTGTCCCTGGGCCAGTTCCAGCAGAAGGCCCAGGCGCTCGTGCGCAACGGCAAGGTCCCCGCGGACCCGGACATCTTGCGGCCCGCGGTGGAGGAGCTGGGCCAGCCGCCGTACCTGGTGCGGGGCGAGCGCGTGCGGGCCTGGTCCCTGCAGGTACGACGCGATTGCTCGGGCCCCGTCGCCCAGGCGCCGGGGATCGAGGTGGGGACGCTCCTTTATTGTGTGGCCTCCGAGGGGGATCGGGCCTGGGTCTCCCTGGTCGGTCTCCCGGCGGGCAGCCGCTTCGGGATGCCGGCGGTGTACTCCACCGAGGGCAAACCCTACGGCGTGGTCATCCAGGAAGTCCCCCCGGAGGAGCCGCTCGAGGAGGAGCTGTTGCCCTTCGAGGGGCGTGAGACGCCCCCGTCCTCCACGGATTCCGGGTTGAGCGCTCCGGCACCTACACCGTGACGGACGCCTGCTCCGGGGGTTGGTTCGTGGCGGGGGCTGCTTGGCGCGGTTGACCCTGTGGAGGGGCGATCGATAGGCTCCGTCCTTAAACCCGAGCCACGTACGCCCGTGACGACCACTCAACCGAAGCGGCAGCCCATCCCGTTTGGGAAATACCTCCTTCTCGACCGGATCAACATCGGCGGTATGGCGGAGGTGTGGCGTGGGAAGATGTTCGGTGCGGGAGGCTTCGAGCGCCTCGTCGCCATCAAGCGCATCCTCCCCAACATCGCCGAGGACGACGAGTTCATCTCGATGTTCATCGACGAGGCGAAGATCAGCGTGCAGCTGAACCACGCCAACGTCGCGAAGATCGAGGAGCTGGGACAGATCGCGAACAACTACTTCATCGCGATGGAGTACATCCCCGGCAAGGACATGCGGGCCATCTTCGACCGGGGCCGCAAGAAGAGCGAGCCGGCGCCCGTGCCGCTCGTGGCGTACATGGTGTCCAAGATGTGCGAGGGCCTGGACTACGCCCACCGCAAGAAGGACGGGATGGGGCGCGACCTCAACATCGTGCACCGCGACATCTCCCCGCAGAACGTCCTCATCTCCTTCGAGGGCGAGGTCAAGGTCATCGACTTCGGCATCGCCAAGGCGGCGGGCAAGGCGACCAAGACGCAGGCGGGCATCCTCAAGGGCAAGTTCGGCTACATGAGCCCGGAGCAGATCCGCGGCCTGCCGCTGGATCGGCGCTCGGACATCTTCGCCATCGGCGTGTGCCTCTACGAGATGCTCACCGGGGAGCGGCTCTTCGTGGGCGACAGCGACTTCTCCGTGCTGGAGAAGGTGCGCAAGGCCGAGGTGGCCCCGCCCTCGACCTACAACCGGCGCATCCCCGAGGCGCTGGAGAAGATCGTCCTCAAGGCGCTCGCGCGCGACGTGGACGAGCGCTACCAGTACGCGAACGAGCTGGGGGATGACCTCCAGCGCTTCCTCATCACCTCGGACTCCATCTTCAGCCGCAAGGACCTCATGCAGTACATGAAGTCCACCTTCGCGGAGGACGTGGAGCGCGAGAAGCAGCGGCTGCAGGAGTACGCGGACATCAAGCCCCCGGAGGGCATGCTGGCCGCCATCGAGATGGGCTTTGGCTCCAACCCCATCTCCCCCCACTCGACGCCGCAGCTATCGGTTCCGCCGCAGGTGGAGCCCGCGGCACCGCCTCCGGCGGGCGTGCGCCGCTCGCCCACCATGGCCGCCATGCCCAGGCTGACGGCCGCGCCCGTGGCGCTTCCCAAGAGGGAGGAGGAGGAATCCGGCGCGACGCAGGTGGTCAACGGCTCCGAGTATTTCGACGACTCCAACCCCACGGGGGAGCACGTGAGCCCCGGCCGCATGGTGACTCCCGTGGAGGTGCCGCGTCCGATCGTGATCGATGAGACGCTGCCGCCTCCGCGCGCGGCTCCGCGCCTGTCCCATCCCGGCTCTCCCCGGCCGCCCGTGCTCGCGCCGAGCAATGGTGAGAGCACCACGGTGGCCCGGCAGTCGCGCAATACCCTGGACGGCCTTCCCCGCGTCGGGCGATCCGACGAACACTCGGGCGGAGCGCGGGCGTCGCTGTCCTCGCCGTCCGTCGGCTCCCGGCCACCCCCGCCGGTGATTTCGCCGCCCATCGACGAACAGACGGAAGACGAGCCGACTCCCGCGCCCCAGGGGCGGATGCCCGTCGCCGCGCCGAGGCTTCCGTCCGCGGCGCAGGCCCCCGTGCCTCCGGCGGCGGCCCCCTCCAATCGCCTGCCGATCATCATCGGCCTGGCCGTCGTGGCGCTCATGGTGCTCGGCGGCGTGGGCATGATGCTGATGCGGCCGGCGCCCACGGGCTTCATCATGGTGACCCTGCTGCCGCATGACGTGCAGGGCAAGGCCCCCCGGGTGAGCTACAACGGCAAGGATCTGGAGTTCCCCAAGTCCGGCCCCTTGCTGCATCAGGTGAGCTCCGGCCCCGCCGTGTTGCTGGTGAGCGTCGAGGGCTACAAGCCCTTCACGCAGACCGTGCAGGTGGCGTCGGGAATGACGCCCACCCGGGTGGAGGTGGAGCTGCAGCGCGAGGTGCGCATGGCGCAGCTCATCGTGGTCACCCAGCCTCCGGATGCCGAGCTCAAGGTGGACGGCAAGGTGGTGCGTCCCAAGGGCGACAGCAACACCTACGTCAGCGAGGTGCCCTCCGGACCCGTGGTGGTGCTGGAGGCGAGCGCGCCGGGCTTCAAGCCGAAGCAGGAGCGCGTCAGCCCCACCACGAGCGCGCGCACGGACGTGCGCCTCATCCTGGAGGCGGACACCTATCAGGTGGACGTGCAGTCCATTCCCTCCGGCGCCACCATCGTGGCCGGGGGCAAGGAGCTGGGGCAGACGCCCGCGCTGGTGACGGTGCCCTCGAGCGTCAAGCAGGTGAGCCTCAAGCTGGACTGCTACACCGGAGTGGACGTGCCCGTGGGACCTGGCGCCAATGGCGCCGCCCGCGTGAACGAGCGGCTCAAGAAGGTGAAGGGCCGCTGCAACAAGTAATGCCTCGTGAACCAGATCGATGCCCTCCCTCCCGGGAGGGCGTCATGCCCCTGGAAGGGGGCGGGAGAGGGGTGTGTCCGTGACCAAGTCACGCAAGGCCGCCGACCCGGCGGATCCGCTCGCGGAACTGCCCGGGTGGGCCCGGAAGTTGGCGCAGAAGTACTACACGAAGACGGTCAACACCTTCCTGCTCTACGGAGCGGTGCGCGACCTGCAACCGCTCACCCTCGATGACGGAAGCCGCAGCTTCGGCCCCTTGCGCACGTTCCTGGCCGAGGAGCTCTTCGGCGGGCGCGATCACGTCATCTTCTATGATCGTTCCTCCGGCATCCGCTCCTCCTCGCCGGAGACGCAGAAGGACCTGCAGCGCACCCTGGCCACCTACGACACGCTCTACGGCACGGACTACGCCAAGAGCCTGCCGAGGGATCCCGCCCGGGCGCTTCAAATCCTGGAGAACTTCCTGCGCATGCGCCTGAGTGATGGGCGCTCGCTCGCGCTCGTCATCGACTTCGCCGAGACGCTGGTGCCCGGCGGGGAGATGAGCAGCCTGTCGGCGGAGGACCGCTTCGTGCTGGCCACGCTGGAGAAGTGGGCGCACGATCCGCAGTTCCTCGCCGGGGACGTGTCCGTGGTGCTCCTGGCGGAGAACCTGGCGGACATCTCCCAGCGCATGTCGCGCAACCCCTACGTGGCGCCCATCGAGCTGCCCCTGCCCGTGGAGGAGGAGCGCCTGGAGTACGTGCGCTACAAGCTGGAGGGCAAGAAGCTCGCGGCGGTGTCGGACGTGCCGCTCTCGGGCCTGGCCAAGATGACGGCGGGCCTGTCGCGCATCAACCTGGACCGGGTGCTCACCGAGGCGCTCGAACGCGGCGTGCGCATCAGCGCGGACCTCCTCAAGGAGAAGAAGAAGGAGCTCATCCAGGCCGAGTGCCATGGCCTCCTGGAGTTCATCGAGCCGGTGCACTCGCTGGACGCGGTGGCGGGCCACGCCAAGGCCAAGGAGATGCTGCGCTCGGCGGCCAACGCGCTCAAGAAGGGCCGCATGGAGGTGATGCCCATGGGCTACCTCGTGAGCGGTCCGGTGGGCACGGGTAAGACGTTCCTCGTGTCGTGCTTCGCCGGGGAGATTGGCATCCCGGTGGTGAAGTTCCTCAACTTCCGCAGCCAGTGGCAGGGCGTCACCGAGAGCAACCTGGAGAAAATTTTCAACCTGCTCAAGGCGCTCTGGCCCGTGGCGGTGATGGTGGACGAGGCGGACACCTTCCTCGGCAACCGCGACTCGGGTGGGGACTCGGGCACGAGTAGCCGCGTGTTCGGCTCCATCGCCTCGTTCATGGGCAACACGGTGTACCGCGGGAAGATCGTCTGGTTCCTGATGACGGCGCGGCCGGACCTGCTGCCCATCGACTTGAAGCGGCAGGGGCGCGCCGAGGAGCACCTGGCGCTCTTCTACCCGGAGACGGAAGCCGAGCGCGAAGAGCTCTTCAAGGTCATGCAGAAGAAGACGGGCCTCAAGCTGGACGTGCCGTCCATCTCGGATCTGATTCCCATCGGGACGCGGCAGTTGAGCGGCGCGGACATGGAGGCGGTGCTGGTGCGCACGCGCTTCCGGGCGCTGGCCCAGGGACGCGAGCAGGCGACGGAAGAGGATCTCCGGGCCGTGTTCGAGGACTTCGTGCCGCCCAGCTACCCGCTGGAGATCGAGCTGCAGAACCTGGTGGCGGTGCAGGAGTGCACCAGCCGGGAGCTGCTGCCCGAGAGCTTCCGCCGCCTGGACCGGGATCACGTCACCCGCCGCGTGCGCGAACTCAAGCAGCTGCTCGAGCAGGGGTGACGGCCTTGCGCGCGGGGAGAGCGGTGCTCCTGGTCCTGGGACTGGTGGCGGGCTGTTCCCGCCGCTCGTCTCTGCCGACCACTCAGCTCCAGACGCCTGAACAACTCGCGAAGACCCTGGATTGCGTCCCCCAGCGGGATCATGGCCCGGCGGCCACCTTCTCGTCCCGGCTGGATGACGAATGCGACATGAAGATGGACGCACTCGTGTTCCTTCAAGCGGCCAGGACTCATGGGCGGCTGCCGGATGGTGCACTCCAACGAGGGTTGGGGGTGTCTTTCCAGGCGCAGGGGCTCCTGGCGGAAGACATTGGCACTTCGGTCGAGTTCCGGGAGTTCGAGGTCGTCAATCCCCTGCGGGGCCCGAACGTGCTCCGAGCCCGGCTGTCCACGGGCGTGGAGGTCGCCTTCTGCTGTGAGAAGGTCAAGGCCCGGTGTGGTGAGGCGCCTTGTTCCTGCAACAGTGATTGCAACGGGGAGTGAGCCGATGAAGACCCATGTCATCAAGTCCGGCGAGTCCATGTGGTCGATCGCCAAGGCGTACGGCTTCCTGGACTGGCGGGAGCTCTACAACCACTCCGCCAACGCCGTGTTTCGCAAGCTCCGGCCGGATCCGGGTCATGTCCTTCCCGGAGACAAGCTGTTCATCCCCGAGACGAAGGCGCCGCCCGCGAGTACCGCGCCCGCGGTCACTTCCCCCAGTGTTTTCGAGGAATACCTCCAGCACTTCTCTCTGCTCGAGAAGGCGGCGATCGAGGAAGGGCACGCCTCGCTGCGAAGGCGTATCACGGACTTCCGGCTCATCTATTACCCGAATGGGGCTCCCGCCAAACAGTACTTCGGCATCGTGGTGGGCGGAGGGACGTGGAGCATCCTGATTCCTGGCGCCGCCACGGATCGGGAGCCGCGCGGTTGGGCTCGCGGCGAACTGGCGGCCTCCCGCGAGTTCCTGCGCAAACATCAGGTGGTGCCGATCAACGGGGTGCCGGTCGACCTGGGCCATTTGTTCGCGGGGCTCGATGCTCGCAACCATCCCGCTTCCATCTCGCTGGGCGGCATCGTGCATCTGAAGTCCAACATGGCCGCCGCGACCTACGCGGGGGATTTGGGAAGCGTGGCGGGGGAGTACATCCTCGGCTCGAAGAAGTCGGTCCACGACCTGGCGAGCAAGGTCGATGCCGTCTGGCTCAAGCAGAAGTACGACGCGTTCATCAGTCCCGAGGACACGGCCGGCAATGTGGATGCCTACTCGATGCCGATCGAGTCTTCCCGGAGCGTGACCCAGAACCTGAAGGCCTATTACGCTCCCACGGGAGGTGTCGCCAGGCGCTATACCCGGTTCAGCTCCCAGGCCGGATTGAAGGACCGCTCGGTCCAGGTGGACCTGGTGTTCAACTCGACCCTGGCCTATCTCGCGTCCAAGGGACACCGGGCACAGGTGCTCGCGGTGATCAGCGACCCGGGGCCCCAACTGTTTGGCTACTCCCTCTGGGACGTCTACTACAACGTCAGCCAATGGGTGGTGGATGCGTTCACCGAGCGCATCCGCAAGGCCATGGCACGCGAGTAGGTGTCCGCTACGGCGCGCTCACCGTGAGCTTGAGGCCGGTGGGCAGGCGGCTGGTGTCCTTGATGTGGTTCCAGCGCTTGATGTCCTCCACGCTGATGCCGTAGCGCTGGGCGATGCTCCACAGCGTCTCGCCCGCGGCCATGTGGTGGACGTTGCCCGGATTGCGGTTCGTGTTGCCGATGACGGGCGCGGCGGAGGCCCGCTGGGCGATGACCGTGCCCGAGCGCTCCTCCACCTGCCGGGGCGCGTTGTCCGGCCAGATGTAGAGCACCGAGCCGACCTTCAGCGCCCGGCGGCTCGCGCGCGCGGACAGGCTGTTCCACTTGCGCATGTCGTCCACCTGCACCTGGAAACGCTGGGCGATGGCCCACAGGCTGTCACCGGACTGCACGCCGTAGGTGATGCGCTTGCGGCCTCCGATGCTCTCCGTCTTGATGGGGCCGGTGGCCACCGGGCCGCGCGGCGTGCCCGCGGGCACTTCATCCTCGGGACGGGGCACCGTCACGCCGCTGCGCCGCGCCTGGGCCACCTTGCGCGCGAGCGCCGTGTCTGTGCCCTCGCCCTTGGCTCCCGCGCGGCCGGCGGGGATGGGGATGACGAGCTCCGAGTTGAGCTTGAGCGTGCGCAGGCTCTTGAGCTGGTTCATCTGGAGGATGGCCTCGGCCGCCGTGCCGTAGTTCAGGGCGATCTGCGACAGCGTGTCGCCCCGCTTCACCCGGTGGACGCGGAAGGTGAGCCGCTCCTTGGCGGGCAGCTTGGCGAAGTTCTCCGCGAAGCGCGGCCCCGTGCCGGTGGGCAGGCGCAGCACGTAGGGGTTCTTCGCGCTCGCCGGGGGGGTGCACCAGCGCCGCAGCTCGGGGTTGAGCTCCTGCACGGCCGCCACGTCCACTCCCGCCGCCCGGGCGATGACGTCCAGGTCCGTGGCGTCGGTGAGCTTCACCTCCTCGAAGGTGAGTGGCGGCTCGTAGACGAATTCCTCCTCGGCGAAGCCGAAGGCGGCCGGTTGCTTGGAGATGAGCGCCGCGGCGATGAGCTTGGGCACGTAGTGCTTCGTCTCCGTGGCCAGGCCTTTCTCCGCGGAGATGACCCAGAAGTCCCTCGTGTCGTGGCGCTCCATCAACCGGCGCACGCGGCCGCTGCCCGTGTTGTAGCCCGCCCACGCCAGGTACCAGTGGCCCAGCTCCGAGTGGAGATCCCTCAGGTAGCGCGCCGCGGCACGCGTGGCCTTGAGGGGATCCCGGCGCTCGTCGACCCAGAAGTCCTGGTGCAGGCCGTACTGGCGGCCGGTGCTGGAGATGAACTGCCAGGGCCCCGAGGCGTGGGCCCACGAGTAGGCGTTGGGCGAGAAGCCGCTCTCGATCATCGCCAGGTACACGGTGTCGCGCGGCAGGCCCATGGACTCGAGGATGGGCTGCATCACCGGCAGGTAGCGCGCGGAGCGGCCCACCCACTTGCGGAACCACTTGCGGCCCGGCCCCTGGAAGAACTGGATGTACTGGGCCACCAGCGGCTGCATCTCCACGGGAATGTCGTAGCGGGGCTGGAAGCGCGCGACATCGAAGGTGGACAGGTCGGTGATGAGCGCCAGCGCCTCCTCCGCCTCGTCCTCGCGGAAGGTGGGCTCCTCCAGGGCGTCCAGCATGCGCAGGCGCAGCGGGTTGGCCACGCCCAGGCGGCGCATGGACTGGAGCACCTCGGCGTCGGGCCGGGCTCCCGGGTCCAACGTGGCGCCCTCCAGGGCCCGCATCTCCTCGAGTTCGGTGGATTCGTCCTCTCCCTGCTCATCACCCTCCTCGGAAGCGGCGGCCTCGGAGGCGGGAGATTCGGCGGCGGGGGGGGACTCGGGCTCCTGGGCGGCGCCCACCAGCACGGGCCTGGCTTCGGCCTGTGCCTTCATGCCCGGGGGCGGGGGCGGCACGGGGAGCTTGTCACTCGACGGGGGGACCGACGCGAGGACCAGGAGGAGCAGGCTGAGAGACGGCATGAGCACCTGGGAACCGGCTGCCAGGCGGGCCGGAGGGGTTGAGAACGGAAGAATTCGATGCTTTTCGGGCGACTCCAACAAGCATCCAGACGGGCCATCTTCCCTCTGGATGCTCCCGACGGAAAGAAACGCACCGCGCGGATGTGCCCAAGCGCCTACTGCTTCACTCTGGGTGGAACCCCGTGTCCGGGACCGAGCACCTTGGGCAGGTAGGTGGCGAAGTCGAAGTGGGGGGAGTTCTCCCGGTTGTGACAGGTGACGCACACCGCCTGCCCGGGTTTGGCGATGACGTTGTCGGAGGAAGGGTCCTCCACGTGGAGCGAGCCCGGGCCGTGGCAGCTCTCACAGCCCACATTCTCCCTCCCGGCCACCTTGTCCAGGCGGCACACCCCGCCGGGCTTCTCCCAGCCGGTGACGTGACAGCCGGTGCAATTGAGGTGGTACTGCTTGCCCACCTCCTCCAGCGTCTTCCAGGCTTGGTGGTGCTTGGAGGCGTCCCAGACGGGGAAGGACTCCGCGTGGCACTCGGCGCAGGCGGCGTTGCCCACGAAGGCCGCCTGTCCCTTGGCGGGCGCCGGACAGTCCTGCCCATGGGCGCGGGCCCACTCCAGATTCATCTTCCCTACATCCGCGTCATAGGCGTTCACCACCGCCTGGGCCTTGGGCTCCGAGGGGAGGGTGGATTCGAGCGGCACGAAGCGCACGGAGAAGCCGTCGCTGTCGCCCTCCGCGGCCACGGGCGCGGTGACGAGGGCCTGACGGCGCGTCACCAGTTCCTCGCGCTTGCCCTGCTTGAGGGCCTTGAGCTTCGGATCGATGCCGGGGAGGTTGATCTCCGTGTCCAGCAGGGCGAGGCGCCGGTCGATGGAGGCGGCCTCCTTCTCGCCGTCCTCCGCCGTGCGCTGCTGCGTGAAGCGGCCCGGCTTCGCGCCGTAGGCCAGGTCCACGCGCAGGAGCGAGCGGCCCTTGCTCTGCAGCGCCACCACGGGGACCGCGTCCCGCGTCAGGGTGTTCTGCTCCCCGTCGAACTCGGAGGCGGTGTGGGTGGCGAGCACCAGGTCCACCCCTGGCTCGGGGGTGGCCGCGGCGGCCTGGGCCTCCGGGAGGGTCCCTCGGAAGAGGCCCACCACGAAGGAGGCACCCTCGGCGCGGGCCTGGGCGGCGCCCCGCTTGAGGCCGGCCCCATCCGAGGCGCTCACGAGACCGACCTTCCGGGCCCCCGCGGGCAGCACCTTCACGCCACCGGAGGGCAGCTCGGGCAGTCCCAGCGAGCGGCGGAAGTCCGCGCCGCGCGTGTCGTCCAGCTCCCCCACCGCGCGCACCTCGAGCCCCATCCCCTGGAAGGCCTCGGCGAGCGCCCGCGCCTTGCGTTCCTCCTGGGGGACTTGATCCGGCTTCAAGGAGGGTTCCCCGAAGAGGCTGTCTCCCCCATCCATATAAAGGACGGGCAGGGCACCCTGGCGCGCCTCGCGCACCTGCCAGGCGGCACGGGCGATGCCGCCGCGCATGTTCTCGCTGCAGCCGCAGGGGCCCAGGTAGCCGCGCACGTCGGCGGAGAAGAACAAGATGGCGCCCGGGGCGGTGGTGGCCTCGGCGGCTGGCTTCGTGGCCGGAGGTGGCTCGGGCGGACGCGCTTCCTTGCGCGAGCACCCCGCGAGCGACGAGAGCAGGAGGAGTCCGGTGAGCAGACCCCTCACCGCGTCACCAGATGATGCTCTGCACCAGTTCGTCGATCTTCTCACCCATCGCCTCCAAGCCATTGCCCTTGGACAGGCTGCCGTCGGCCCCTACCTGCTCGGCGAGCTTGGCCAGTTCGTCATCCGCCAGGCTGGAGAAGAGGATGATGGGGATGTCCTGGGTGTTGTACTCGTTCTTCAACGTCCGGCAGATGTCCGTGCCCTTGGCCTCGGGCATGTGGATGTCCGTGAGGATGAGGTCCGGCTTCCACGTCTGGAGTGTCTTCTCGAACTCCATCAACGTGGAGGTGGCGATCACCTCGTACCCGCGCGCCTCCAGCACGGCCTTCTCCATGGCGAGGGTGATCTCGCTGTCATCAATGAGGAGGATTTTTCGCTTCTCGTGCACGGCGACCTCTAGCTGAGCGGCCCTTGTAGCTTACCGCCTCCGGGGGCTCCATGCTTTTCCCACCGATCCCGGCAAACCCGAAGAAGGCAGGTCCGTCCGTCCAGTAGCCTGGATGACGAGCAGCCGGCCTCACATAGAGGTTGCGGGGCGGGGCGGGGTTGTCGCAAAGAGAGCGCCATGCGCCGCACCTTGACTGGATTGAGCTTGTTGCTGTCCGTCCTCGTGTCGTGGAAGGCCTGGGCCCTCAACGCGGGTCTCGGGACGCCCCCCACCCGGGTGGACCGGCAGACACCCTACGCCACCGCCAATGGCTTCTCCGACGCGGTCCACCTGGGCGACTACGCGCTGGCCGCCCATTACCTCTATCTCGACTTCCTCTCCCCCTCCTTGCAGAAGGCGGAGGGGGCCCGCCTGGCGCGCCAGCTCAAGTTCGTGCTGGACCACAAGCTGCTGCCCACCGCGCTGGCCAGCCTGAGCAAGGAGTCCGAGGGCGATCCGGATAGCACCCGCTTCGATCAGATCGGCGTGATTTCCGTGGGCGACGACGTCTACCCCATCCGGCTCTCGCGCGTGACCCTCCCGGATGGTAGGAAGGTGTGGGTCTTCGGCGAAGCCACCGTGAAGGCCATCGAGCCGCTTTATGCGCGCTATGGCCCGGTGTTGCTGGGCGAGGAGCTGCCGGCGGTGCTCTTCGCGCGGCCGGTGTTGGGGCTCGAGCCCTGGCAGTGGCTGGGCCTGCTGCTGACGGTGGTGGGGGCCGCCGTGCTGAGCGTGGTCTTCGAGCGCCTGTCCCTGTGGGTGCTGGCACGGCTGGCGCTCTGGACGAGCATCACCTGGGATGACGCGCTGGTGGCCTCGGGGCGAGGCCCCTTGAAGCTGCTGTACTTCGCGCTGCTGGTGGCGATGGGCGCGGAGCTGCTGCTGTTGCCGCCCAAGGCCCAGGGACTCGTGGGCCACTTCAACACCACCCTGAGCATCATCGCGGTGGCGTGGTTCCTGCTGCGCTTCCTGCGGATGACGGCGCAGTTCGTCCAGGAGTCCGTGGCGCATGACTCGTCGGACGCCGGGCGGCTGCGGGGGCTGCGCACCCAGTTGTCGGTGCTGCGCTCCGTCTTCGAGGCGGCCACCTACCTCATCGCCTCCGCGCTGCTGCTCATGCAGTTCGAGACGGTGCGCAACGTGGGCGTGTCGCTGCTCGCCTCGGCGGGTCTCGCGGGCATCGTCATCGGTCTGGCGGCGCAGAAGCCCGTGGCCTCGTTGCTCGCGGGCATCCAGATTTCCATCACCCAGCCCATCCGCATCGGGGACCGGGTGGTGATCGAGGGCGAGTTCGGCACGGTGGATGAAATCACCCTCACCTATGTGGTGGTGAAGGTGTGGGACGAGCGGCGGCTGATCATCCCCATTTCCCAGTTCCTCGATAAGCCCTTCCAGAACTGGAGCAGGGGCGGGCAGTCCATGCTGGGCGTGGTGCGGCTGCTGGTGGACTTCTCCACGGACCTGGATGAGCTGCGCGCGGAACTGCGGCGCATCGTGGAGAACGAGGGCAAGGAGTTGTGGGACGGCAAGGTGTCCAACATGGTGGTGGAGGACGTGTTGGACCGGACGCTGCAGGTGCGCGTGCTCGTGAGCGGCAAGCCGGGCATCCTCTTCGACCTGCGCGCCCTCGTGCGCGAGCAGTTGATGCGCTACCTGCGCGCGCGGCCCCACTGGCTGCCCACCACCCGCACCGAGTCCCGGACCGCCTCCTCCCCGATGCCCCCCAAGCAGGAGGAACGGGAGGACGAGGAGCAGTCCCCGTCGCTGTCACCCCCCCGCTCGTAGAGCGAGGGACTTGCCTCGGGCGGCGGGAGTTCTGAATATCCGCCGCGTCTCCTCGGTCGGGAGGGGGTCGCCGCACTGACGTGGGAGCCTGTGTGATGAAGCGTCTTGCTGGATTGTGGGGCATCGCCCTTGGCGTGGTCTGTGTGATGATTCCCGACGGGGCCTGGGCCCAACGCCGGGGCCGGACGGATGGGCCCGAGAGGTCCGAGTATGGCCGGGGAGGTTATTCCCGGCGCTCGGAGCCGCACGTGTCCCTGACGTTCGACTGGGGCGCGGGATTCGCCGCCGAGACGTCCCGTCTGAGTTCGGGCGGCCCACCGCTGTTCGTGGGGGGCACGCTGTCGTTCTGGGGCGCGGACTGGTACCAGTTCGACATCAGCGGCAACTACGTGCTCCAGAATGGCCTGGCGAACGTGCTGGTGGGCCCGCGCTTGCGCACCTATGGCTTCCCCTTGAGCTTCAACGTGGGCCTCAAGGCGGGTGGTTTCTTCGTCCCCGATGAGGGGGTGCGCTTCGGCATCTCGCCCCAGGTGGGGGTGGACTTCCTGGCCCGCCAGCACTTGCTGCTCGGTCTGGGCTACGCGCTGGACGTGCCCATCGCCAGCCACGGCATCACCAACCGCATCTTCATGAACATCGGCTTCAGGATCTAACGCCATGCTCACCCACGCTCTCGCCGCCGCCCTCGCGCTCGCCACGGCCCAGACCGCGCCCCGCGTCTCCACCGCCACCGGACAGCCCGTGGCCGTGTCGCCCTTTCCGGGCCAGACGCAGACGTACAACCTCATGCAGTGGGACTCGAACCAGTTGCCGCGTCTCTACGAGCGCTCGGACCAGTTGCCGCTCACCGACGAGGAGGTGACGAAGCTGGCCCAGGCGGGCTTCGACGAGGCGCAGCTCGTGCGGATGATCGAACAGCGCCGCTGTGCCTGTGACGCGAGCGCGGACGGGCTCATCCGCCTCAAGCAGGCGGGGGTTCCCCGGGTGGTGCTGGACGCGGTGAGCACCCACGCGCTCGCGCCCCACCGGGAGTTGGAGGTGCTGGTGACGCTCGACTTCACCGGGGAGAGCCGCACGGCGCGCGAGGCCTTCCTCTATTTCTTCGTGGAGGATGGCGAGCTCACGCGCGTCTTCACCGCGAACCTGCCCGAGCTGCTGGGCCGTCAGAACGCGCACGAAACGCGGGTGGACCGCAGCGACATCCTGCGGGCCCGCACGGTGCGCCGCATCCAGTTCGCCGGGAAGGTGCCGCTCAAGACCTATGGCGCGCACCGGGTGCTGGTGGCGGCGAGCGCCAGCCCGAGCCTCACCCACCCCTCGCAGCTCACCGACGCCGAGCGCCAGAAGGCGCAGAGCTACACTTTTGACTACCCGCGCTCGTCCTTGCAGAGCCTCTGCCGGCTCACCGCGGGGTACAAGCGCGACGCGGTGCTCACGTACAAGTGGAACTTCCAGGGCAGCCGCTTCGAATGCGAATGGAACTAGGAGTGCTCCTCGCCATGAAGACCCGTCTCATCGCCTCCGTATCACTCGTTGGACTCCTCGCCGCCTGCGGAGGGCCTCGCGCCTTCACCCGCGGCACCTACGAGGACCCGAACACCATCGAGATGCTGTCGGATCAATTCAACGAGAACGATCTGCAGCTCATCGCCAAGAAGATGGTGGAGTCACTCGCGGGCTCGCCCCGCTTCGCCCAGGCGAATCCGCAACTGCCGGTGGTGCTGGTGGGCCGGTTGAAGAACAAGACGTCCGAGCACATCGACATGGCGTCGCTTGGGGACAAGATCCAGACGGGGCTGGCGCGCACGGGCCGCTTCGCCCTGCTGGACAAGGCGGCGCGCGAGGACCTGGCCGAGGAGTACGAGTACCAGGGCTCGGGCTACGTGGATCCCAACGCGGCCAAGGCTCCGGGCCAGCAGGCCAGCGCGGACTTCCTGCTCACCGGGGAGATCGCCTCCATCGTCCAGGAGGTGGGTGGCGACAAGCTCGTCTATTACAAGATGACCGCGAAGCTGAACAACGTGCGCACGGGCATCGTGGAATGGACGGACGAGAAGGAACTGCGCAAGAAGTTCGAGAAGCAGGGCATCTCCTGGTAGCTCGCCCATGAACCTCGCGCGACGTCACGCCGGGAGCCTCGTGCTCGCGGCCCTGGTGCTCCTGTCCGGCTGTGCGGGGGACTATGTCGCGCGCACGCATTCGCTGCGTGGCGCGTACGAATCCGGCGACTACGACCGCGCGCTGAGCGAACTGGACGCGGTGGCGAAGCAGGACAGCGGCAATGACTCGCTGCTGGTGCTGCTGGACCGGGGCATGGTGCTGCACTCGGCGGGACGCTGGCGGGAGAGCCTTCAGGTCCTCGCTCAAGCGGATCGCCTGGCCTCGGAGCTGGACGCGGTCTCCGTGAGCGAGGAGGCCGGAGCGCTCATCACCAACGAGCGGCGGCGCGCCTACCGGGGCGAGGACTTCGAGAAGCTGATGATCTCCGTGCTCCAGGCGCTCAACTACGCGCAACTGGGGCAGGACGAGGAATCCCTCGTCGAGGTGCGCCGCGTGAACGAGCGCCTGCGCAAGATGATCGTCGAGGAGAAGAAGCCCTACGAGCAGCTGGCCATCGCGCGCTACATCGGTGGCGTGTTGTACGAGGACCAGCGGGAGTGGGACTCGGCCTATATCGACTACGCGAGCGCGCTGGAACTCGCGCCGGGACTGGGCGAACTGGCGGAGCCCCTGTTGCGGCTGGCTCAACGCACGGGACGCCAGGACGAGTACGAGCGGCTGCTCACGCGCTTTCCAGGACTGGCGCACACGCCCCTGGGGCCAGACGAGGGGCAGGTGGTGGTCGTGGTGGAAGCGGGACGCTCCCCGGAGAAGGAGCCCGCGGACCGGCGGGTGAACTCGAGTGAGCTCATCCAGGTGCCCGTCTATCGGGAGCGGAGCCAGCCGGCGAGGGCCCAGGTGGGCGTGGAATCGGGTCCTCCGAAGGGAGCCGTCACGGTGACGTCGCTCGCGAACGTGGCGGCGGTGCACCTGGATGACCGGATGGGCCGGATGCTGGCCAAACAGGTGGCGGGCGTGGGAGTGAAGGCGGGACTGGCCGCGGGGGCGGGGGCACTGGCGAAGAGCGAGGCCGTGGGCGCGCTCACCTTCCTGGTGCTCAGCGCGACGAATCAGCCGGACCTGCGCTCGTGGTTGTCCCTGCCCGCGGAGTTCCAGGTGGCGCGCCTGAGACTGCCCGCGGGCCTCCACACGGTGCGGGTGGAAGCTCCGGGTTTGAGCACTTCCCGCGAGGTGGAGGTGAAGGCGGGCCGGGTGCGGGTTGTCGTGGTGCGCGGCTATGACTGAGGGGGCGGGGAATCCACGGGCGGTGCACTTGACACCGGATTGCATCATTCTGTGCTAGGTGTCGGGCCCCCCATGTCTCCGGTAGTAACCCTCTCCGCCTATTCGTTGATCATCTTGCTGGGCGCCCTCGTGGGCGCGCTGGCGGTGGTGTTCACCCAGAAGCCGACGCGCCTGGTGACCTTCCTGGCCTTCGCCGCGGGAATCATGTTCGGCGCGGCGTTCTTCCACATGCTGCCCGAGGCGTACCACGGCGGCGGTTTCTGGGCGTTCGTGATGGTCCCCGCCGGCTTCGTCTTCCTGATGGTGCTGGAGCGCTACGTGCTCACGCACGCGTGCGAGGAGCCTCCGGAGTGCGAGGAGCACGTGCACGGGCACACGCTGGGCCTGACGGCGTTCCTCGGGCTGTCGGCGCACACGCTGTTCGACGGCATCGCGTTGGGCTCGGCGGTGAAGGAGGGCGTGGGGATGATGGCGCTGCTGGCCATCACCTCGCACAAGGTGCCCTCGTCGCTGTCGCTGGCCTCCATCCTCAAGACCGAGGGCAAGAGCTCCGCGCGCATCCTGGGCTATGCGATGGCCTACGGGCTCATGGTGCCGGTGGGCGCGGTGCTCTACTTCGCCTTCGACGCGGTGCTGCGCTTCGAGCGACTCGCCCCCCTGGCCCTGTCCTTCTCGGCGGGCACCTTCCTCTACGTGGCGGTGTCGGACCTGCTGCCGCACGTGAACCGGCACGGCAAGGACAACCGGGGACGCAACCTGGTGGCGCTCGCGGTGGGCCTGTTGCTGATGCTGGCGCTCTCGGGGATGACGGAGCATCCAGGACACTGAGCCATGCAACGACTCTCCGACTGGTACGACCACCCCGAGTATTACGAAGCCATCTTCGGCACCGATACCGCGCGGGAAGTGGACTTCCTGCTGGAGGTGGGCCGGCGCCATGGCACGGGCGGCAAGCGGTGGCTCGAGCCCGCGTGTGGCGCGGGCCGGCTGGTGGAAGAGGCCTCGCGCAGGGGTCTCCAGGTGGTCGGCTATGACCTGTCCGACAAGATGCTGGCCCACGCTCGCGCGCGCCTCACCCCGGCCCTGCGCCGGCGCGTGCGGCTCTATCCCTCGCGGATGGAGGACTTCTTCCGGCCCGAGCTGGAAGGACAGATGGACCTGGCGTTCAACCTGGTCTCCACCTTCCGCTACCTCGACAGCGAGAAGGCGGCGCTCGCGCACCTGGCCGGTACCCGGCGGCTGCTCAAGCCCGACGGCATCTACGTGCTCGGCTTCCACCTGACCGAGTACGCCCGGGAGAAGGTGGAGCACGAGCGCTGGGTGGAGCGGCTGGGCCAGGACACCGTGGTGTGCAACACCCGGGAGGGTCTGCCGGACCGGAAGCTGCGGCGCTCGGCCATGCGCAACCGGTTGCGCATCACGGGTCCCGACAAGGACCTGCTCATCGAGACGCACTGGCACTTCCGCACGTATGACCTGGCGCAGACCCGGCGGTTGTTCCGCGCGGCCGGGCTCGAGCTCCTCGCGACCTACGACTTCGACTACCAGGTGGACGCGCCCCGCCGCCGGGGAGACACGCGCCTCGACAGCATCTTCGTCCTGCGAGGCCTGCCGGATTCGGCGGGGTGTTAGGCGTGGGCACGGCTCCGCTTGGGGACCGTTCCAGATAAAAAAACAGTAAATTCAAGGATTTCGAGGGGGGGGGGGGGGGGGGGGGGGGGGAAAAGGGGGGCGCTGCGCCCCCCCCCCCCCCCCCGCCCCCCCCGGGACAGGGGGGGGGGGGGGGGCGGGGGCCCCCGGGGGGGGGGGGCGGCGGGCG
>Ga0081606_1000024_pt1 | contig 195272 bp, 148 predicted proteins | sample EareggfetidaYelm_FD_71127 | JGI IMG/M metagenome (GOLD analysis project Ga0081606, IMG submission 71127) | Earthworm egg capsule microbial community from the University of Washington, USA - E. fetida Yelm (SPADES assembly) (version 2) | ecosystem: Host-associated > Annelida > Reproductive...
TAACCGACCTCCCGCCCGCCGCGGCGGATATGAGCCCAGTCGCTTCGCTTCTACTAAATTAAAAAGGTCCTGCGGTTGGTCAACCCTTTCTTCGTCGCGAAATGATGATCGAACTTCCGTCCGCCGCGGCGGATATGAGCCCTTTCGCTTCGCTTCTACTAAATTAAAAAGGTCCTGCGGTTGGTCAACCCCTTTCTTCGCCGCGAAATGATGATCGAACTTCCCGTCCGCCGCGGCGGATATGAGCCCAGTCGCTTCGCTTCTACTAAATTAAAAAGGTCCTGCGGTTGGTCAACCCCTTTCTTCGCCGCGAAATGATGATCGAACTTCCGTCCGCCGCGGCGGATATGAGCCCAGTCGCTTCGCTTCTACTAAATTAAAAAGGTCCTGCGGTTGGCCAACCCTTTCTTCGCCGCGAAATGATGATCGAACTTCCGTCCGCCGCGGCGGATATGAGCCCAGTCGCTTCGCTTCTACTAAATTAAAAAGGTCCTGCGGTTGGCCGGACCTTTCGTTGTTGCGAAGGGGAGGATCGAACTCCCGACCTTCGGGTTATGAGCCCGACGAGCTACCGCTGCTCTACTTCGCGATGTGGGTTGCAAAGGTAAGGGGAAGTAACTTACCAGCCAAACTATTTCTCTTTATTTTTTACGCCACCGTTTACCTGTAAATCATAGTTCCTCTATCAAAATGAAATGTCATGCATCGTGATTGCATGACACCATCTCCCAAAACAAAAAAGCTGTCTCATTTCTGAAACAGCTCACTGCATACAAATGAGAAACTTTCTACGATCCTCTCTTCACACTACTTGCACCACTCGTTCTGATATCGCGGATCGTACCATTGCCTTTATATCTTACATCGCTTGCGCCGCTTGCTATGATCGACATTTCTTTGTTTACCTGGATACGTACATCACTTGCACCGGAAACATTCGCCGTGCAGAAATCCGCTGCAAGGTCAAAACATTTAAAGCTGCTTGCACCACTTGCTTCGATCTCCAGTTCACCCACGGCTCCAGTTAGTTTTACGTCCGATGCGCCACTCAGATCAAACTTCAGTTTTGAAATATTCACCTGGCCGGCGAGGTCACTCGCGCCAGACAGCTCGATCTTTGCACCATCCGCTTTCCATACGCCAACAATGTCAACATCACACGCGCCGCTTACATCAAGCTTATCCAGTTGTTTGAAAGAGATATACGCTTTCAATTTGCGGTTGCCTCTGCCCCATCCTTTTTTAGGTTTATAATCGATGGTCAATACGCCATTCCTTACTTCGGTACGGATATCTTCAATAAACTCTTTTTCAGAAGCACTGACTGCCACAGATTCTTCACTGCCCTGCGTCAGGTATACGTCAAAAGCGCTGGACAAGCGGATCACTGTAAAATTTTTAGCATCCCGGACCTGCACATTCGGATCCTGAATAGTTGGTTGCTGCGCCAACACCGCCTGACCCGTAATCAGTAACATTAATGAGTAAAGTATCTTTTTCATACAGTTTTTTTTGATTTATTTATAGTGTTACGCCGCAGGTTTCAGGAAAGTTACAGTGAACCGGAAATTTCTTAGCTTTGCGGCAGTTCTGTGTGGGAAGGCCGTCTTAGTCAGAAGATTACGAGAAAAAGTTCCATTAGTTTAACAGGTTTCGCAAGTTCCAAAGCTTGCCCAATCTGAAAAACCTATGAAGCCTGTCAAATCTCTGAGACTTTTTTCAACTGGTTTTAACACACGAACTTTCAGCGTTTCCCGGGGTGTTTGCGGCCTACAGCCGCGATCTGAGATTATACCCGTAAACCTGATCAGGGTAATGCCTGCGCAGGGAAGGAGTCCTTCATATGTCCTTTCTACAACAGCATTTCCCTCTCATTTTTTAACCGTTTAAACAAAACAAAAAATGAAGAGGATTGCACTCATTTCATTTTCAATCGCTGGATGGTACGCCGCTACGGCCCAGCAAAAAGAAGTTACCGACAGTTTCTATGCCCTTGCCCCCGTTGAAGTCCGCGCTATCCGCGCCGGGGAAAAAGCACCATTCGCTAAAACCAATCTCACCAAAACAGAGATCGGCAAACGCAACACCGGGCAGGATATCCCCTTTATCCTTAATCAGACACCGTCTGTAGTAGTGAACTCCGATGCAGGCACAGGAGTGGGTTACACCGCCATGCGCATCAGAGGTACGGATGCCACGCGCATCAATGTGACCTTAAATGGTATCCCTTACAATGATGCGGAAAGCATGGGAACATTTTTTGTAAATCTTCCTGATTTCACGTCATCTGTCAACTCTATCCAGATCCAGCGCGGCGTAGGCACTTCATCCAACGGAGCCAGCGCATTTGGGGCAACAGTCAGTTTATCCACCAATGAGCTGAATAAAGTTGCTTACGGAGAGATCAACAACAGCTACGGCTCTTTCAACACCTGGAAGAATACCATCAAAGCCGGAACAGGTCTGATCGACAACCATTTTACCGTTGATGCACGACTGAGCCAGATCACCAGTGATGGTTATGTAGACCGCGCCAGCAGCCATCTTCAGTCATTCTATTTATCCGGCGCTTATCTTGCGGATAAGTCTTCCCTCCGCTTCAATGTTTTTTCAGGTAAAGAAAAAACTTACCAGGCATGGAACGGTGTTCCTGAAAGCATGCTGAAAACTGATCGCACTTATAACTCCAGCGGTACAGACAGACCCGGCGCTCCGTATGATAATGAAACCGACAACTATCGTCAGACGCATTATCAGCTATTCTTTGATCATGCGATCAGCAGTAAATGGCATTTCAATACAGCTGTATTCATGACAAGAGGATTGGGTTATTATGAAAACTATAAAGGAGGTGAAGAATTCAGCGAGTATGGCTTACCTGATCTTACCATCAATGGGCAGCTTGTTACGGAAACAGACCTCGTAAGACAAAAATGGCTCGACAACTATTTCTACGGCCAGATCATTTCAACGCAATACAAAACCGATAAACACACGTTGACTGTGGGCGGCGGATGGACCGTTTACGACGGCAATCATCACGGCGATGTGATCTGGGCAAAATATGGTTTTGACCAGGGTCTTCGCTACTATGATCTCGATGCAAAAAAATCCGATATCAATGCTTATGCAAAATGGCAATACCAGTTCACCAATGCATTCAGCTTTTTTACAGACGTACAATACCGCCATGTACAACATCGCATGAATGGATTTTCAGACCGGCCAACCTTGTTCATTGAGCGCAGGTTTGACTTCGTCAATCCAAAAGCAGGTCTGACCTATGCAAAAAATGGCTGGCAGACTTATATCAGCTACGCTCTGGGACAAAAAGAACCTAACCGCGACGACTTTGAGGCAAGCCTCACCAATCAACCCAAGCGCGAGCAGCTGCATGACTTTGAAGGTGGCATCGAAAAACGCGGTGCACGTTATAACGTAAGCGCTAATCTGTATTACATGCTATACAAAGATCAGCTTGTATTAACAGGTATGATCAATGACGTGGGCGCTTACACAAGAGTGAATGTCCCCAATAGTTACCGCGCAGGTATCGAACTCCAGGGCGGATACGTATTCAGCTCATGGCTCAATGCCAACGCGAACATCAGCTTCAGCAAAAACAAGATCAGATCATTCACCGAATTCCTGGATGATTATGACGCCAACTGGGAATGGACCGGTCAGCAATCGGTAACCCATAAGAATACAGACATCGCTTTCGCACCAGCAGTTGTCGGTGGTTTCATTCTTAATATTCTTCCTGTAAAAAATCTTGAATTCGGCCTGCTCTCCAAATACGTAAGCAAGCAATATCTCGACAACACCCAGAACGATCTCCGCAAGCTCAATGCCTTCTACACCCAGGACGCGCGTGTGATCATCACCCTGAAAAACAAGATCTTTTCAGAATGGAATATCACCGGCCAGGTCAACAATCTCTTCAGCAAAAAATATGAACCCAATGGCTATACATACGCCTATGTACTGGACGGTTCTGTTGCTGCGGATAATTATTATTTTCCGATGGCGGGTAGGAATTTTATGGTGGGAGTGAATATCAGACTGTAGGGGCCCCTCTAAATCTCCCCCGAAGGGAGAGACTTCCAACAGTCCGATATAAGAAAAGTCAAATCATATGGAATAGTGATATTCTATACGATTTGACTTTTCGTTTATAATAACTTTTCACAAGTCTCCCCCTTCGGGGGAGATTTAGAGGGGGCCCCCTATCTTATCCTGCCAGTACAGCATTCCTCCCACCAAATTCTTCGTTTGCTTAAACCCCATTGTATCCAGCATCATACATGCCTGACCGCTGCGGTTGCCACTACGGCAATAAACGATCACTTCTTCTTCTTTGAGAGACTCGAGCTCGTCGATATCCATCGTTTGTACACGGCCGAGCGGGATCAGCGTGCCGCCGATATTGAATTCGGCATGTTCGTGTGGCTCGCGCACGTCTATTATATTCAGTTTTTCGCCGGCATCAAGGCGGGCCTTCAGTTCTTCTGCGGTAATTGTTTGCATAATAAATTCGATTAAAAATTAGAGCTGTTCTACTGGAGCTGCACCTGAGGTATCAGGTGCCGGCTTATCCTTTTGTATCCAAAGATCCATCATCTGACCCGAACGGATATAACGGAGTTTTCTGTCGTCATCATATCTTTCCGGGCGTTGTTTATAGATATAGGCATTACAGGAGTCAGATACATCCCCGTTGGCGACAACCGAGCCAATCGTGATCCCCTGAGCTTCGGCAAGGGTTCTCGCCTCACAATAGGTAAGGCCGATCATTACAGGTACAGGAAACTGCCTGTCTCCCACACCATCACCCAATACAAGCGCGACCGTACTGCCCATCCGCAATTTATCCCCGGGACGGATGACTGCACCATTATAACGCTGCTCCAGTACAGCATTCTTTGCAAAGTCAGGACGGAAAGTTGTATCCCCTACACGAAGATTGGCATTCTTCAATGCCATTTCTGCACTGCGGTAGCTGTAGCCGATCAGATTCGGCATTTCCACCATTGGAGGAACAGCACGGTTGATGGTAAGATATACAGTGCGATTTACTTTTACCAATTCATCTGATTCAGGGATCTGCTTCAACACGGACAGTGGCTTTGCCGTATCAACATAAAGCGAATCCTGTATGATCACTTCAAAACCGGCTTTCTCAAGCGTGCTTTTTGCATCTTCAAAGGTTTTGCCCTGTACATAAGGCACCGACTTCGACTGGTTATGATGCGTAAGCCAGTTAAGGGAAAAAATAAAAATGAAAAATATGATCAGCGCGAGAGCGATCGCTGCCAGGATATTGGCCCACAACGGGCGATGGGTGATAAATTTAAACATTACTGGATCTTGGGGTTATACAGGGAGTTTAAAGGTTTATAGTTTAAGGTTGAACGTCCGAAAGGCTGGGAAATTATCTGTTCTCAGTAAACTTTAAAACCAATATTATTGAAAACATTCTTCTGTCAGCTTTGTATAGAATTCGGTCAGATTCCATCCCATCGCTTTCACCTGCTGCGGCACGATGCTCGCCTCGGTTTGTCCGGGAATGGTATTGATCTCAAGCATAAACGGCTGACCGGTTTCTTCATTATAAATAAAGTCGATGCGGATCACAAAACGGCAATTGAATACCTCGTAGATCCTCTTTGCCGCGGCACGCACTTTATCGGCGATCACCTCATCCACTACAGCCGGAGTCGTTTCGGTTGATTTACCCTGGTATTTTGCTTCGAAATCAAAAAACTCTTTGTGTGCATCAGCTTTTACTTCTGTAAGCGGCAGCGTGATGATATTTCCTTTTGTTCTGAACACGCCGATAGTGAACTCGCGGCCCTTTATCATTTCCTCTACAAGCACCTGGTCATCCTCTTTGAATGCCTTTGCAATAGCGGCCTCAAGATCCTCCGCTTTATCTACCCTGCTCATCCCGATACTGGAGCCGCCATTGTTCGGCTTTACGAACACAGGCATTTTTACCTTATCAGCCACTTCAATGCCGGGAACGGGAGCGTTTTTAAACAGATGGATGGAGTTGGCCACTGCAATGCCGGCCATCTTTGCCACCGCAACCGTATATCGTTTGTTGAAGGTGATCGCCGAGGTTGCCGCATCACAGCTGGTATAAGGAATATTCAATACGTCAAAATATCCCTGCAGTTTACCATCTTCCCCGGGTGTGCCGTGCATTCCAATGAATGCAGCGTCAAAAGTGATCTTCTTACCATTGTCAGAAACAGAAAAATCGTTCTTATCCACCAGGCTTCTGGTGCCATCCTTCGTTTCATAAAACCATCCTTCCCTGGTTATATCGATCTTATATACATCAAACAGGTTTCGATCCAGGTATTTGTCAAATGTCACAAAGCTTTTATAAGAAATGACCGCCTCTCCCGAATATCCGCCCGTAACCAGGGCTATTTTCTTTTTCATGATGATATTGTCAATGGTTTTATGCTACAAATATTGAAGAAAAATCGCTCAGGAGGAAATATTTTCTGTTGATTGTTATTGTTTAACAGTTGTTTCGATGGGCGATGACATTGATGATGGCTGTTGACCAATGGCCGTGCAATAATTCGTTGCATAACTGCGAAGCCCTGTCATCAGCCATCGGAACTATTATAAGAACGCCGTCTGTTAAAAATAAGAAAGGTGAAGACAGTTCTGTACTTCACCTTTTTACGACGGGAAATATCACCCGCCAAAGTATAAGCAGCTGGGCTGCTTTGTTAATATGATCCTAAGGTAGTCAAAAAAACAGGTCAGCCGGGGTGAACGGACCTTTTTTTATGCACATTATTAAACGTGCAGTTTATCTTTTTTGGCCATCAATTCTTCCACCGTTTCCTGGTACATGTCATCAGGCACGCAGCAGTCAACCGGGCAGACCGCCGCACACTGAGGCTCTTCATGAAAGCCCTGGCATTCTGTACATTTATTTGCCGTAATATAGTAAGTATCAACGCTCAATGGTTCATTTTTCTGATCAGCGTCCACAACGGAGCCGTCCAGTAAAGTAAACGTACCTTTCACAGAAGTTCCGTCAGAGATCGCCCATTCCACGCCTCCTTCGTAAATAGCGTTATTAGGGCATTCCGGCTCGCAGGCCCCGCAATTGATACATTCATCTGTGATCTTAATAGCCATACAATTATGATTAAGTAAGTAGAAGTTATTTTTGCCTCACAAAAATACTTCTTGCCGGTGAATCAGCACGACAAAATTTTACATACCCATAACAATTTTGTTGCCGGATGATCCACCCAACCTGTTCAAACATAAAAAAATACGAATGAATTTACAAGAACGGATCGCTTTGCTTGACCAGTTAGGACAATACATGCGCTCGAATGATGAGGAATGGATGGCCATCAAAGAAAGGGCTTCGCGTGAGAATGGCTGGTTCACTCCGCAGTTTGTTGAATTGGCCGCAACACAGGTCGCCGAGGCATTTCTGCAAAAAGATATACTCGATAAATGGATCGCTTCCTATCAATTACCTGAGGAAAACACCACTCCAAAAACGGTCGGTATCGTAATGGCCGGCAATATTCCTATGGTAGGCTTTCATGATCTGCTGTGTGTGTTTATTACCGGACATAAAGCAATGGTGAAAACATCATCAAAAGACCAGATCCTCATCCCCCATCTCGTAAAAAAAATGGCCGGATGGGAAACTTCTATTGCAGAGATGATCATTTTTGCCGACCGCCTCGCGGGCTGCGATGCCTATATCGCCACCGGCAGCAATAATTCCGCGGGCTATTTCGACTATTACTTCAAAAAATACCCACACGTCATCCGCCGGAACCGCACCTCTGTAGCTGTGCTCAATGGTAAAGAAACCCAGGCCGAACTGGAACAACTGGCAGACGATGTGCACCTTTTCTTTGGCCTGGGCTGCCGCAATGTCACAAAGTTGTACACTCCTGAAGGATATAATTTCGAACCCCTCCTCACCGCTTTCAGGAAATACAATTACATGTTTGATCATCACAAATACAAAAACAATTTCGATTATAACCTCGCCCTTCACCTGCTCAACCACAAATTTTACATGAGCAATGACTCGATCCTCCTGGTAGAAGATGCTTCACTCTTCTCTCCTATCAGCCAGCTTAATTATGACTTCTATAAAGATGAAGCCGCATTGAGTAAAGATTTAAAAAACAACAATGATGTTCAATGCATCGTTGGCCGGCATCACATTCCATTCGGGAAGGCACAGCAGCCTGCTGTAGATGATTATGCAGACGGAGTGGATACGGTGGAGTTTTTGAAGACGCTCTGAGATTGCCGGTGTTTGAGGACACGCAACGGGGCAGAAGAAGGACGACCGTCGGCGGTCGGCGGTCGTTCCTTTCTGCCCATTCATCGAAACACCTCTTCCTTCTTTCCCTTTTTGTTAATAAATTTGTATCGAAGTACGAAAGCCTTAGTAAATGATTTGTTAAACTAAATCATTGGAAAAGAAAACAAAATGACAGTTTGTTATTTTGTATGGTAAAGGCACACTATTTGAAAATGATAGTCGGACCGAATAATACTTTACACAAAAAAATAGAAAAAGAATATGAAATGGAAACAACTCTTGCTGGTGGTCGCAGTTAGCGCCGCATCAGCTGTTGGCAGTGTTTGGGTGTATGGAAAACTGAACTCATCAAAATCATCTTTGGTGACAGCATCAGATGGCAAGCTGCCGTTAAATTATGCAGGCTTTAACGATAACATCGCCGGCGCTCCTGCAGATCCCGTTGATTTTACAAAAGCAGCAAGTGCAGCTGTGCCGGCTGTAGTGCATATCAAAACAAAGATCGCAGCGAAAAAGATCAGCAATGGTCTCCGAAGCCAGAGCCAGGGCGGTGGCATGGATGATTTCTTCGACCAGTTCTTCGGACCTGGTGGCGGAACAATGATCCAACCCGAACAAAGAGCTTCAGGCAGTGGCGTATTGCTTAGTGAAGATGGTTATATCGTAACAAACAACCACGTGGTGTCTGATGGCCGCGAGGGTGTCGCAGAAGAGATCACTGTAACATTGAGCAATAAAAAATCTTATCCTGCAAAAGTGATCGGCCGCGATCCAAGCTCTGATCTTGCAGTATTAAAGATCGATGCAACAGGTTTGCCTTACATGATCTATGGCAACTCAGACAATGTAAAGCTTGGCCAGTGGGTCCTGGCAGTTGGTTATCCGCTGACGCTGGAAACAACGGTTACAGCCGGTATCGTAAGTGCAAAAGGCCGTTCGATCGGTATCAACAGCCGTCAGAGCTCTTCACCTGTTGAGGCGTTTATCCAGACAGATGCCGCGATCAACCAGGGTAACAGCGGCGGCGCACTGATCACTCCGGAAGGACAACTGATCGGTATCAACTCTGCGATCCTTGCTCCGAACGGTACCTATGCAGGTTATGGTTTCGCCATCCCCGTGAATATTGTCCGTAAAGTAGTAAGCGATCTGATCGAGTTTGGTGATGTGAAAAGAGGCTACCTCGGTATCTCTTACAGCCCAAGCCAGTCACAGAACGAAAGCATGGTAAAACAGTCCGGTGTTAAAGATGGCCAGGGAGTATATGTACAGACAGTTCCTGCTGATGGTGCCGCGGCAGTTGCCGGCATCAAAAAAGGAGATGTGATCACCAAAGTAAATGGCAACAACGTATCAAGTGGCATTGAAATGAGCGGTCACCTTGCCAGCCTGAAACCTGGTGAAAAAGTGCCCGTTACTTATATCCGTGCCGGTAAAGAAGCAACAGCCAATGTAATTCTGAAAGGTACTGCCAGCAAGATCGAAGACATCAGCTCAGCTGAAGTAGTGGGCGACAGACTCGGTCTTGATCTCGAAAACCTTGATGCAAAAAAAGCAAAAGAGTATGATGTAACCGGTGGTGTGATAGTAAAGAAGATCAAAGACGGCGGACCATTCTCCGGAACAAGAATGGAACAGGGCTTTATCATCACAACAGTCAATGGCCAGGACGTTAAGAATGCAGATGAGCTTGGCAAATACATGAACAACGGAACAGGCCGCCTCAAACTGGAAGGCATCTATCCGGGATATAACGGAACATATACGTATCAGATAAAATTGGGTGATGAAGACGGCGATTTCTAAAGAAATCCGATGTTCGATCTTGATCTGACAAAGTCTATATAGAGGTTGCTGAATAACTGCAGGTTTCTGCTGAAACGTTTGAGAGGATTGAGAAGTTTCAAAGGTTAGGCAGCCTGCGTTTGTCTGATCAGTTTAATAAACTCTTCAACCTGTTAAACGACGATCGCCTGCCCCTATTGACAACAACGTAGGTATTCAGCAGCCGGCATATAAAAAAGAGGCCTTCCGTAGTTGGAAGGCCTCTTTTTTATATGCCGGCTGCGTGGCCCCGGTGTGTGTCTCACGCACCGGAACACCACTTCCGCCGCCCCGGTGTGTGGCCCCGGTGTGTGTCTCACACACCGGAACACTACTTCTCAAATACCTTGTACTCCCACGCCTCAAGACTAAACGACTTATCAGTTGTAAAATCACGGGATTCGCGCGTAAATACGTTTATGAATGGACCGGAGACATTGTCATCCGCGACCCAGAACCTGAGTTTTGCTTCATAAGAGAAATTGATCACCACCAGTACTTCACGTTCTCCAAACTTCCGGAGAAAGGCGAATGCTTTTGTGTCGTTGGAAGTTTGTACGCGATGGGTTTGCACAGCAGGATCACCTCCGCGCATCGCAGGGTTTTCTGCTTTCAGTTTGTATAATGTTTTATAGAAGTCGCTCAGTTGAAATTGTCCGTTCCAGGGAATGACATCCTTTTCAAAGAACTCAAGCCGTTTTGCGAGCATGGGGATTTCCTGGCCATTGTACATCAGTGGTACGCCATTCCAGGTGCAGCTGAATACAGCGAGCGCATGAGCCATGTTGCCATACTTTTCATATTCGGTGCCGTTCCAGCTGTTCTCATCATGATTGCTGGTGAACCACGCACGCATGGATGAATCACCGATCTCGCTGTATTGTTTCAGCAGTTTGTATAAGGAATCAAACGGTTTGTGCTCCTGGTAAAAATGATGTGTTTCGTGCATCCATTTCCAGGCATAGCTCGCGTCGAATACTTTGCCATAAGCAGGGCTTTGTATCTCATCAAACTCGCCGAGCCAGAACATTGGCTTGACGGCATCTACCAACGGGCGGGCTTCATCCCAGAAATCCACCGGCACCCAGCTGGCCAGATCGCAGCGGAAGCCATCAATATTGCATTCCCTGATCCAGAATTGCATTGCTCCGATCATCGCATCGCGAAGCGCAGGATTGCTGTAATCCAGTTCAATAATGTCATCCATGCCGCTGGCTGCCTTGAAAGTATCAGTGACGGGATCTTTTTTGTAATACTCAGGATGCTTTTCCGTCCACCAGTGATCCCAGCCGGTATGATTGGCCACCCAATCTATGATCACTTTAAAACCCATCGATTGTGCGTGTTTCACAAGGTTGCGGAAATCACTGAGCGTACCAAACTCAGGGTTGACAGACGTGTAATCAGAGCACGCATAAGGACTGCCCATGAGACCTTTCCTGTTCTTCTGCGCGATCGGCGTGACAGGCATGAACCAGAGCGTATGTACACCCATGTCTTTCAGGCGGGGCAGGTCCTTTGCAAACGCATTGAACGTGCCTTCTGCCGTATACTGCCGGACATTCACCTCATAAATATTCGTGGTGTGGGCCCACTCAACGGGCCTGCGGTTCGCTATATCCATTATTCCGGTTTTTGTGACAGGGTGAAACTAATATTAATTGTTAGCTAGTGAAATAATAAGAATAATATACCCGATAAATTTACGAATAATCTTTATTTAAACCGGTTAGTAAAAATAGACAGGGGATTGAAACACAGCCATTGTCGTGCGGAATACGAGCTCCCATGACTAAGCATTGCGAAATGAACTGATCAGGCAAACGCAGGCTGCCTAACCTTTGAAATTTCTCAAACTTCTCAAACCTTTCACCAGAAACCTGCATTATTCAGCAACTCCCGGCGCTGCTCCCGCCATAGCGACGCGGATGAGAGAATCTTACGCAAAGCGAAAATTTTGAAATACACCCTCTTACCTCAGTTCCGGCTAACAATCTTCCGACTGCTTATCTTTGCTGCATGAAAAGTTTCGATGTTCCGATCATTTACCGTAGCCCGTTGATCTCTGCCATCAAAAAAAGGCGGAAAGAGCAGGATAAGTTGAAAAAAGACTTTACCCCGACTCTGCTGGACTTCGGACCGGTGCAGATCTACCTGGCGCGCCACTTCGGCTTTTGCTACGGCGTGGAAAATGCGATCGAAATTGCTTTCAGAACCGTTGACCAGAACCCCGGCCGCAGGATCTTTTTGCTCAGCGAAATGATCCACAACCCACAGGTGAACGCAGACCTTGTATCACATGGCATCACCTTTCTGCAGGATACCCACGGCAAACAGCTGATTCCTTTCGAAGAACTGAACGCAGATGATATCGTGATCATCCCGGCATTTGGCACCACACTCGAAATTGAAAAACGACTCAACGATATTGGCATACAAACCGAAAAATATAATACCACCTGCCCATTCGTAGAAAAAGTGTGGAACAGAAGCGAGGCCATCGCCAAAAAAGATTACACCATCATCATACACGGCAAGCCTGGTCATGAAGAAACGCGTGCAACATTCTCACATGCCGCAAGCAACGCTCCTTCCGTGGTGGTAAAAGACATGAAGCAAACGATCGAACTCGCGGGTTATATCACCGGACAGAAACCCGCTTCCTTGTTTTATGATGAATTCAATGGCCAGTACTCCGCCGGATTCGATGCAGAGAAAGATCTTCAGCGCATTGGTGTGGTTAATCAAACGACCATGCTCGCCAGCGATACACAAGCCATTGCCGATTACCTGAAGCAGATAATGATCACCCATTACAATCCTGATGATAAAAGCATAAGCGAACGCTTCGCCGATACAAGAGATACGCTTTGTTATGCTACCAATGACAACCAGACTGCTGTCTCAGGCATGCTTAATACTGATGCAGACATCGCCATCGTCGCAGGTGGTTATAACTCATCCAACACTTCGCACCTTGTTGAGTTGTGCGAAGAAAAATTGCCGACCTACTTCATCAATACAGAAGAAAAACTGCTTTCGGCCGAAGAGATCCTGCATTACAACTTCCACACAAAACAGGAACTCCTCACGGCCGGCTATCTCCCGCACACCTCGCCAGCCCGCATTCTGATCACCAGCGGCGCCTCCTGCCCCGATGCGGTGGTGGAAGGGATCATTAGTAAACTGATCGGCTTTTTTGAAGGAGCGAAGAGTGTGGGTGCGATGCTGGACGAGATCGATGGCCTGTGACCGATGGCCGATTAGTGTTTCCAGAAAATATTTAAAAAGAGAAACCTTCCAATAACGGAAGGTTTCTCTTTTATAAAGTATCTATCGATCTGCGGGCCTCGTCCGCCGCAGCGATCATCGGTCATCGCTCTCTCCTCATTTGTACATCAACTCATAATACTCATGCGCCATCCTGTTACTCTCAAACTGAAAACGCACATCCTGCATGCTGTTCTTCATCACCTGGCGCCAGGTTGGGTAGTTATCGTAGTAAAGCGGTAGTATTTCTTTCTCGAGGATCTCGTAAAGTTTGTCAAGATCATACTGATCCTGTTCATGAACGGTCATGTGTGCATAGTCGCCTTTAGGAACCACAAAACCATTATGACCATGGTTGATGAATTCCGGGATCCAGCCGTCATCGGTAGAAAAGTTCACAGCTCCGTTCATTGCGGCAGTCATGCCACTTGTACCGGACGCTTCGCGCGGCACGCGCGGATTATTCAGCCAGCAATCAGCTGCCTGCTTCAGGCGTTTGGAAAGAGCCAGTTCGTAACCAATCAGCACAGCTACATTCTTATAGCGTTTGCTGAGGTGAACAAGCTGGTTGAATTCACTGATCGCAGGATGATCTACCGGGTAAGGTTTACCCGCCCAGATCACCTGTACGGGATAACGCGAACTGGATATCAGTTTCTCAAAACGTTTTTCATCCGAAGCGATCATTCCTGCGCGCTTGTATCCGGCAAACCTGCGTGCCCACACGATCGTGAATACATCAGGATTGAATAATTTTCCTGTCTGATCCGCAACAATTTCAAAGGCTCTTTTCTTCAGGTATTTTTTGCGATCATCCATGCCGTAGTCATCACTTGCTTCGCGGAAGCGATAAAGCTGTTTATCGGCCCAGTAACGATAGTTCTGAGAATTGGTAATTGAAATGATCGGACAAACACCCGGATATTTCGCCCACATTTCTCTCGCAACCACGCCATGCAATTGTGATACACCGTTGGCGATATGTGCAAAACGAAGCGCCACAAGCGAGTGATTGAACGCATCATCATAAATGCCCGTGAGCTTTCTTACCTCGTCCACTGAAAGACCGCAGAAATAGCTCATCGTATGACAAAGATAGATATCGTGTTTTTCATTACCTGCTTCTTCAGGCGTATGTGTAGTGAACACCAATCTCTTTCTCACTTCATCCAAATTCTTGAACTTGTTATAGAGATAGAACGCGGAAGAAATACCGTGCGCCTCATTGAGGTGGTACAGTTCCGGATTGAACCCTATAATGTCCATCAGTTTTGCACCACCAACACCCAGCAGAATGAACTGCGCCACTTTGGTGGCAACGTTCGCATCATACAAACGGTGAGTGATGGTCTGAGAAACATAATCGTTCTCCGGTACATCTGTGCTAAGCAGAAACAGTGGGGCTGATTTAAAAGTCTCCGGATTGAGGTAGTAAACTTTTATCCAAACCGGATGATCATGCACATTGATCTGGAAACGGATGCCGGTGTCTTCCAGAAAATCATATTGCTTTTCATTCCAGGCAACATCAAGCGTCTGATCCTGGTTTCGTTCCTGGTCATAATAGCCATATTTCCACAGGATGCCAATGCCGACGAGGTTTTGTTTTAACTCGTATGCACTGCGCATATGAGAACCTGCCAGGAATCCGAGGCCGCCGCTATAAATCTTTAATGGCTGATGGATGGCGAACTCCATCGAAAAGTATGCAACTCGTTTTGAATAAGGCTGCTCTACAGGGTAAGGAACCGAATAATTGTTAAAACTCATATTGTGTCTTTTTTACACGATGGCGCAATATACCACATTCACGCGAATCACCCGCGAATGATCGCGAATGCAACATGAATTGGGAAGGCACAAGTAAATGTAAAATGTTCAAATGTTGAAATTGCAGGCATATAAATTTGTCACGCTGCCAAGATCGCAGCATTGCTGCCAATATTGAGCCAGTCAGCGAACAGGAGATAAAGAGCTCAGGAGGCAGAGATTCCAGGGATTTAGGAAACAGTTATTCTATCAGGAAACCCATATAACAATCGATCACGTTCATTCGCGTTTGGTTGATTTTTTGGGTTTGGCAGGTTCTTTCTTCTTTGAATAAACACCATCGAATGAACAACGCAACCCCCTTCTGGAACCGCAGCCTTCAAGTTCTTTCAAACTCACAGAATTGTTGGTAAAAGTAAATTGCAGTGAACAGGGATCACCAGCCTCACTGTAGATCGCTTTGGTCGCGCTTTTCCAGATCGCTTCTCCCTTCAGTTCGCCCGAGCAGTCTCCTTTTTCAAAATGAACAAAGAAGCTGAACCTGTCTTTTTTTCTTCCGTCACGCACAGATACCAGCGTCATTTTTCCAGAACCGTAGTCTGCAGAATATTTGAGTTTGCGCGACAGCGTATCAATCGGGTTGATCAACTCGGTTACTGCGTCATCCAGCGGATCCGTCATAATGAGCATGAATTGCTTTGCTTCATTATTCAGCACATACACATCTTTTCCTTCTGCAGTACCACTGTTTTTCTTCAGCCACACCGTTTTGGTAATGGTCATTTTATTATCAACAGATGAGAATTGCTGCGTAGCAGGATCAGCATCTGCTTTCAGCAATGGCATACCAGCGATCAGCTCCCGTTTTTTGTTAAACCCGATCAGGAAAATACCACGGTTATTTCCATTCACAATTTTTACCAGGAGATAGGTTTCTGTATTCGCAATCTTACCAACAGGATAAATTTTTGCCTGCGGCAATTTACCCATCGATGTACCAATAACTGAATCCGGAACAAACTGGCTGAAGATCTTGTAACTGATCTTTAATGAGTCATTATCTTTTTTCAGCAAAACCGTGTCAGCAACCTGGTAAGGCAATTTGATCTCAGGGAAAAAATCTATAAAGTCACCGATCTCAACAGGCTCATCCCCGGACAGTGAAGGTTTATCCGGCGATTTACACCCTGACAGCCATGCCAGGCTCAACGAAAAAAGAAGGCAGAGAAAAAAGGACTTCATGGGCTATCAGTTGGTGCGGCAAATTAAGGCTTTTCGGGGAAGTTTCAGAGGTTCCGGGAATCCGGAAGTTTTAGAGGTTTCATAGGTTCGAAAAGTCCGCGCGGAGAATAGGTGAAGCTATTTGATATTGGTTTTTGGGTTACTGATCTTAGAATCTGATTAAAGTTCATACCTGTGCCGGCTGTCCAACACTGCGAGGCAACCTCTGAAATTTCCGGATCCCCCTGAAACCTTTCTCCTCCCCCTCTTCTTTTTCTCTGACTATTTTTTTAGATTTGCCTAAAAAATAATTTAGCCGTGCTGAACTATTCGACCAGTGAAGAGAACTATATCAAAGCTATTTACCACCTGCAGAAGGAAGGTTCGGTAACAACCAACGAGCTGGCTGCGGAGCTGGAAACAAGACCTGCTTCGGTGACGGACATGATGAAGAAGCTGCGCACAAAGAAGCTGGTGCATTATGAGGCATATAAGGGATTCCGGCTAACGGCTGATGGAAAGAAGCTCGCGCTGCTGATCATCAGGAGACATCGCCTGTGGGAATTTTTCCTGGCGGAAAAACTGAAGTTCAGCTGGGATGAGGTGCATGCCGTAGCCGAGGATCTTGAACACGTCAGCAGTAAAAAACTGATTGATAAACTGGATGAATTCCTTGGCTTTCCCCGTTATGATCCGCATGGAGATCCGATACCGGACGCGAATGGAAAGATCGAGGCCGGCAAACAGGTTGCCCTTACGGAACTTCCGCTGAATAAACCGGCGGTTGTTTGTTATGTAAGCGATCAGTCATCAGAAATGCTTGAATTGCTCAGCCATAAAAAGATCGGGATCGGAACAAAGCTCGAAATAAAAAAGCGTTTCAGCTTTGATCAGTCACTGGAGATAAAACTCCGCCAGCAACCCGCCACAACGATCAGTGGCGACCTGGCGAAAAACATTTTTGTGAAATACGATGAATAAACAACACCCCGACGTTTCGCTGAGCGAAGTACATGAATCTGTAGACACAACTGCCACCAACCGCCCCGTATGGCGAAGGATTTTTTCGTTCTTTGGACCGGCTTATCTTGTAAGCGTTGGTTATATGGATCCGGGCAACTGGGCAACCGATCTCGCGGGCGGCAGCCAGTTTGGATACACACTGATCTGGGTTCTGCTGATGAGCAACCTAATGGCGCTGCTGCTGCAAAGTCTTTCGGCGAGGCTTGGAATTGTACGCAGACGCGATCTTGCACAAGCCAATCGTGAAGTATATCCCAAATCAGTCAATTTCGCTTTATATGTATTGGCTGAGATCGCCATTGCGGCAACTGATCTTGCAGAAGTGCTGGGCATGGCGATCGGTTTGCAGTTACTTACCGGCATTCCACTTTTGTGGGGCGTACTGATCACAGTGCTGGATACATTCCTGCTGTTGTTATTGCAACGGCTTGGCATGAGAAAAATGGAAGCATTCATTGTTGGCCTCGTGTTTATTATCGGCGCATCATTTCTGATCGAGATCATCCTGGCAAAGCCAGACCTCAGCGAAGTTGTTAAGGGCTTTGTTCCGCGCATTCCAAATGACACAGCATTGTACATTGCAATTGGTATTATAGGCGCTACTGTAATGCCGCATAATCTTTATCTCCACTCCGCTCTTGTACAAACAAGAAAGATCAAGCGGAATCATGATGGCATAAAGCGGGCGTTGAAATTGAATTTCATTGACAGTGCTGTTGCATTGAACCTCGCCTTTCTTGTCAATGCCGGCATTCTGGTGCTTGCTGCCGCCGTATTCTTCAAATCAGGCCGCACGGATGTTGCGGAAATAAAGGACGCCCACCTCCTGCTTGATCAGCTGCTGGGTTCAAAACTTGCGCCTGCGCTTTTCGCCATTGCATTGATCGCGGCAGGTCAAAGTTCAACAGTCACAGGTACACTGGCCGGCCAGATCGTAATGGAAGGTTACTTACGCCTCCGCATTAATCCATGGATGAGACGATTGATCACAAGGATGATCGCCATCATTCCCGCAGTGATCGTGATCCTGGTCAATGGTGAAGACGACATTGACCAGCTGCTGATCTTAAGCCAGGTGGTGCTGAGCCTTCAACTGGGCTTTGCAGTCATCCCTCTGATACATTTTGTGAGCGACAAAAAAACAATGGGTGTATTTGCCATAAAACCTGTTGTGCAGATCGCCGCATGGCTGATCACTGCGATACTGGTGTATCTCAATCTCAGCATGGTGTCAAGCCAGGCTGCCGATCTTTTTGCGCAGCCAGGGCATATAATCGGCAAGATCGCGGTGATCATCGCCGCACTGATCTTTATCACGCTGCTGATCATCTCCATCGTTTATCCGTTATTAAAAAAACGATGGACCAATGTGCAGGTGCAATTGCATCCGCAGGCAACAGCGTTACACTCGCTCGAGGCGCCCAGTTATTTAACGGTAGCCGTCGCGCTCGACTTCAGCGAAAACGATCAGAAATTATTGTCCCACGCTTTGGGTCAGGGACATCCGAATACAAAGTATGTACTTGTCCATGTTGTTGAAAGCGTATCAGCGCGTATCTATGAACATGACAGCGACGATCTTGAAACCGAAAAGGATAAAGAGCATCTTGAATTCTATGCGCAACAATTAAGAGACCGTGGGTTTTCTGCCGAGGCAAAACTTGGCTTTGGTTCAAGGGCAAAAGAGATCGTAAGAATTGTGAACGATTCGCAAGCCGGCATGCTGGTGATCGGTGCCCATGGGCATAGCGGAATAAAGGATCTGCTGTACGGAGAAACGATCAATACCGTGAGGCATGAGCTGAAGATCCCGGTACTGGTGGTGAATTTGTAGGGCCTCTACGCCGCCATATTATTCGGATTATTCCTCAGCAAATGTTTAAACCTGCTGAACGTTTCCGGTTTGATATTAAGATAAGAGGCAAGGTATTTCTGTGGCACTCTTCTCATAAGTTCAGGATTTTTATTTACGAAGGCGAGGAACCGTTCGCGGGGAGTCATCTTGATCATCTGCATCTGCCAGCTGTCGCTGATGATCATCATGTGAGTGATCACAAGGCGGCCAAGACGTTCCATTTTGCGTGACTGGGAATAGAGCTCTTCCAGTTTATCGTGACGGATAGAAATGACAATGGATGGTTCGATGGCTTCAACAAAATATTCGGACGGTTTACGGCTGAAAAAGGACTGCTGCCCAAGTATGATCTGACCTTCCAGCGAGATCTGGATATTACTTTCAACCTTGCTTGTTTTGTAGTATTTGCGGATGATCCCTTTGGAAATAAAGTTGAAATAGTTTTCTATTTCACCCTGCTTCACCAGGAATTCTTTTTTCCTGAACTTTCTAATTTTAAGTACAGGCTGGATGCTTTTTTCAAACTCCTCGTCTGTAATGGCAACAAACCTGCGAAGGAAATTCAGAAAGATCTTGACATTTTCCATATGCATCGTCCGTTAGTCCAGATAAGTTACGCCAAAAAACAGCATTCTCAATAGCAACCGCCGGATTTTTTTAGGTACCGGCAACGGTTGCGGAAATGCTGGTTGGTTTGGGGCATGATAAATTGTAGATTTGCACCGCCCGTCGTGTACGGGCAGTGTCCGCCGGAGCCCTGGCGAAGACGGACGGAGCAATATTAATCTTACAAAACCAATTTTTACTATGTCCCAAAAGATCAAAGTTGCGAATCCAGTGGTGGAACTGGACGGAGACGAAATGACACGTATCATCTGGAAGTTCATTAAAGACAAACTGATCCTCCCTTATGTGGATCTTGATATAAAGTATTTTGACCTTGGTGTGGAATACCGCGATCAGACCAATGACCAGGTGACTGTTGATGCTGCCAATGCCATCAAACAATATGGCGTAGGTATCAAATGTGCGACCATCACTCCGGACGAAGACCGTGTGAAAGAGTTCAGCCTGAAACAAATGTGGAAAAGCCCTAACGGCACTATCCGCAACATCCTGGATGGTACCGTATTCCGCGAGCCGATCGTGATCAAAAACATCCCACGCCTGGTGACAACCTGGGACCGCCCGATCATCGTAGGCCGTCACGCATTCGGCGACCAGTACCGCGCAACAGACTTCGTAGTACCAGGAAAAGGTAAACTGACCATCAAATTTGTTGGTGATGACGGTCAGGTGATCGAACACGAAGTATTCCAGTTCAAAGGCCCCGGCGTTTCCCTGTCTATGTACAACACGGACGAAAGCATCGCAGGCTTTGCGCGCAGCTGTATGAATATGGCGCTTTCAAAAGGATGGCCCCTTTACCTTTCTACAAAGAACACCATCCTGAAAAAATATGATGGCCGTTTCAAAGACATCTTCCAGGATATTTATGAAAAAGAATTCAAAGCGCAATTCGAAAAAGCAGGGATCGTTTACGAACACCGCCTGATCGATGATATGGTTGCCAGTGCAATGAAATGGAATGGCGGCTTTGTATGGGCTTGTAAAAACTATGACGGTGATGTACAAAGTGACTCCGTTGCACAAGGCTTCGGTTCACTCGGCCTGATGACATCTGTACTGGTTACCCCTGACGGAAAAACCATGGAAGCAGAAGCTGCACACGGAACCGTTACTCGTCACTTCCGTGAACATCAGAAAGGCAATCCAACTTCTACCAACCCCATCGCTTCCATCTTTGCATGGACAAGAGGACTGGCATTCCGCGGCAAACTGGATAACAACCAGCCGCTGATCGATTTCTCAAATGCGCTCGAAGCCGTTTGTATCGAAACAGTAGAAGAAGGTAAAATGACAAAAGATCTCGCCCTGACCATCAAACCAAAAGTTGAGCATGGTAAAGATTTCCTGTACACGCAGGAGTTCCTGGATGCGATCGATGCAAATCTGAAAAAGAAAATGGGTCTCTGACTCCTTGCCCCATCAATAGTTTAAAGGTTTAAAAGTTTGAGGGGTTTGAGAGGTTTGAAAAGTCCGGGAGGTTGCTGTCTCCTTCGTAAACTTCTCAAACCCCTCAAACTTTTAAACCTTTAAACCTTTTACCTTTAGGTCAAACAGCGGTACATGCAACTACTCATGCTGGCCATTGCTCCAGGCATCGCCATCTGCCTGTTCATTTTTCACAGGGATGCTTATAACAGGGAGCCGAAGCTCAACCTGATCATCAGCTTTCTGCTGGGAGTTATCGCTGTAATTCCCGCTGCCATAATTGAAGGACTGCTGCTCCCTTCCGACGCAGGCATCAGCAGCATTTTTGTAAAAGCATTCCTTTCTGTTGCGCTGGTGGAAGAACTGGCAAAGTTTCTGGCGTTGCGCTTCTATGCATATCCGGGAAAAAGTTTTGATGAACCGCTGGACGGGATTGTATACGCCGTAATGGTAAGCATGGGGTTTGCAACGCTGGAAAACATTCTGTATGTTTTCCAGTCGGAAGCTACAGGACAGGGATATCAGGTTGCACTAATGCGGATGTTCCTGGCCGTTCCTGCACATGCTACATTCGGCGTATTGATGGGCTATCATGCGGGAAAAGCAAAGTTTGCACAGCATGGTAAAACCGCTCTGCTGCTTACCGGTTTGTTCTGGGCGATCTTATTCCATGGCTTGTATGATTTCTTCCTTTTCCTGCGGGATTCACCGGATGTTACGTATTTCGTGGCTGACGGATTATTGCTGGGCGGCGCTGTTGCTTCTTTCATCATCGCGATCCGTTTAAGTTTTATTCATATCCGCAAACACCGTAAACTCTCACAACAAACATATAATCCAATGGAGACAATGAGCCTCAGGAAGGCGTTTGAGCATGATATTCCGCTGATCAGGGACATGGCATTCAGGATCTGGCCAACGGCGTATGGCGGGATCATTTCAAACGAGCAGATCGATTATATGCTGGACATGATGTACAGCGAGGCATCGCTTACCGAACAGATGCGCAACGGGAGTGAATTTGTGATCGCGTATGATGGGGTGGAGCCCGTGGGTTTCGCTTCTGTTGGCCTGGTTGAGCCCGGCGTATACAAATTGCATAAGCTCTATGTGCTGCCTTCACAGCAGGGACGCGGTACGGGTCGCTTTCTTGTAGACGCTATCATCAAAGCCGTGAAGAAGAAAGGGGGAACAGCGCTACGCCTTAATGTGAATCGCCAAAACCAGGCAGTGGAATTCTATAAAAAACTGGGGTTCGTTATTGTGGCGGAACAGGATCTTGATATCGGACAGGGATACCAGATGATTGATTATATTATGGAGAAGCCTCTTACTGTTGATCGGGAGGCTTGATAACTTACCGCTGTCCAGCCGACCCGGCAAGAACCTTTCATAATTCATTTTTAGCTTCGGCATGTTGTTCTGCTTCCAGTTTAGCAATTGTCTTCCTTGCTGCCGCCAAACGTATTGCTTTATTCCTCCGCGTTAATGTGTGAACGATAAAGTACTCGAGGCGATGATGCAAAGGAATAAGCACGGCCGCAATAATTACCATTACCAGCAACATCCAGAGTGGCGAATGATGTGTTATCCGGGTCAGGAACGGATGTATAAAGAGGTTAATAAACTCGAAGACCAGCAATAAGCCGAGAATACCGAGAAACCGTATCCACATTTCATTAACGATTACGCTTCGGGCAAGCAGAAGTGCGATTACAAGAAAACAAACCAGGCCGATCGCTGCAATAGCATACTGAATGTTCTGATTCCGTTCATCGGCACGCTGCTGTTCAGCAGCTATCAACTCCTGCTGGCGCATTGTTTCATCAAATGTCAATCGTTGAATGGCATATTCCTTTTCCTGTCCGAACATACTGTCCTTTATAGCTGCCGCTATTTCCGTATAATAGAATGCACTGTCTATTCGTTTATTTTTTTTGTACAGTTGCGCGAGGAATTTACTGGATTCCAGTACAGCCGGCGGCAGCTCGTTCGATCGTGCTAGTTCATAGGCATTGCGTGCATAATAAAGTGCCGAATCATTTTGCTGTTGTAAATTGAAGATCCGGGCGATGCCCAGGGAAAACTCGGCGTAAGCGGAGGGATCATCTACTTCGTGCATACACGTCTGTAACGCTGAATGATAATATCCCATAGCTAATGACCAATCCTTCCTCTTGCTATAAATATTACCCAAATTACCGGTTGCTATCATTGCATTCTCTATCCGTCCGAGCCTCATTGAAAGTTCATATCCCATGGTGGCGTACAAACGAGCCGAATCTAACTGGTTTAATTTTTCATAAGAATCGCCGAGATTTACAAAGATCGTTGACAGCCTTCGGTCATCATGATTGATTTCGGCCATTCTTTTAGCCCGGATAGTGTAATCAAGTCCTTTATGCTGATCCCCCAGCTCAGTATAAACAAATCCGATATTGAGCAGTATTGCTACTATTGCCGGATCCCCTCCGATCGATTCATACTTTTTAAGAACATCCAGCAAAATCGCCAGAGCCCCCGCATAATCTCCCTTGTAGATAAGAAGAGAACCTATTGTATTAAGATTTGCAGCCTGGCCCCGCACATAATTGATGCGATTGGCTATTGCCAAGCCCTGCCGGGCAAACAGCAAAGCTGAGTCCTGACCTGAACGTATAAAGCTGAAACCAAGTTGTGATAAGAAAAATGACCGCGTGGAATCGGGAAGATCTTCGTTCAATCGCTTTCTGGCACTGTCGGCCAACACTATCTGCGCAGACAGATCACAAAAAAGAAAAGGAAATACAAATAACAGGAAGGCCTGTTGCAGATACTTTCTCATGGTCAGTGGCAGATTTGGAGCAATGCATACGGAAGTTAATTCATTTTAGCACCAAACCACAACCTGCCTGCCGGTTATAATAAAATAAGCCAAAAATGATCTCTATTCATTACATCTCAAATACTTCTTCGGATCAACCGGTGTTTCAAAATCATAGATCAGCAACTCCACTGGTTCCCCTGTTTCATTGTAACCAATTGCATCCCCTGCTTTAACCTTCTGATTTGGTTTCACTGCCACTTTTGTAATCCCGCTCATCCAGAACCAATAATCCTGGTGATAATACACCACCTCCCATTTACCTTCCTGATCACGCTGCACTTTGCTGATCACCGCGTCCATCCCGGCTTTAATGGTTGTATCGGTATCACTCATCAGCACAAGTTTAAGTTCTTTCGCACCATCAGCCCGGTCTTCTTTCGGCGTAATATCCTTTGCCTTGTAAAGAATACAGTCCAGTACAAGCGAATCTTTCGGCTGACGTCTTCCTTTTTGAGCTGAAGAAAGAACCGGTAATGCTAACAGACCGGCAACAAGGATAAATGATGTCAATTGTTTCATAATGGATTGGATAAAAAAGTAATAGATCAATGTTTTTCAATAGCGAGTTTTTGGGCCATTTCGGCACTCATACCTTCGGCAGAAGCGCCATAACCTGTAACCAGCACGCCTTTCTTTCCTTTCCGGCTGTCAATGCCATAGACCGCTGCTTCATCCGCCGGATCCGAATTGCCTTCAAAGCGGTACACCTCCACGATCTCGAAATCATCCAGGTCATATCTGTCATCGCTGCAGATCAGGCAATTTTCAGCAAGATTAAAATCTGTTACATAACCTCTTGCTTTTAAGCCATTCACAGCGGCAGAAACGGTGTCGTATACATACATAGTTGAGGGTTTTTGATGTGGCCAAAGTTAATGGAAAGGTTTGAGAGGTTCAAGGGTTTGAGAGGTTTGAACGGCTCCATAACTTTCAAGGCAGTTACCCGATGAACCCATCAAACCTATCAGACTTCTGAAACCTCTCAAACCCTTGAATCTCCGGAACCTCTGAAACTTATGAAACCTCTGAAACCATTTATCAACACCCCCTCCCCGCATTAGGGTATTAGAGGGCTAAATTGTACCTTTGCCCGCAAAATCAAATACAACACATGTCTACAGTATCAAAATCCATTGATTTCTCCTTACCCTATAAAGTGGCAGATATTTCTTTGGCTGAATGGGGCCGTAAAGAAATTCGCCTGGCTGAGGCTGAAATGCCCGGCCTGATGTCAATCCGTGCAGAGTATGGTCCTTCACAACCGTTGAAAGGTGCGAGAGTTGCGGGTTGCCTGCACATGACGATCCAGACTGCTGTACTGATCGAAACACTGGTAGCACTTGGCGCTGAAGTTAAATGGAGCTCCTGCAATATATTCTCTACACAGGATCATGCTGCTGCTGCGATCGCTGCTGCGGGCATCGGCGTTTTTGCATGGAAAGGTCAGACTCAGGAAGAAGCTGACTGGTGTATCGAGCAAACACTGTTCTTCGGTGGCAAAGACAAACCATTGAACATGATCCTCGATGACGGTGGTGATCTGACCAATATGGTGCTTGACACTTACCCCGAACTCGTTCAGCATGTAAAAGGAATCTCTGAAGAAACTACTACGGGTGTACATCGTTTATATGAGCGCGTTGCAAAAGGAACCCTTCCTATGCCGGCGATCAATGTGAACGACTCTGTAACCAAATCCAAATTTGATAACAAATACGGCTGTAAAGAATCACTGGTTGATTCTATCCGCCGCGCTACAGACGTGATGCTGGCAGGTAAAGTGGCTGTTGTTGGTGGCTACGGTGACGTAGGTAAAGGTTCTGCTGCTTCTCTGGCAGGCGCGGGTTGCCGGGTGATCGTTACAGAGATCGATCCTATCTGCGCATTACAGGCAGCAATGGACGGTTTCGAAGTAAAGAAAATGATCGATGCTGTGAAAGAAGCTGACATCGTTGTAACTGCTTCCGGTTGCCGTGACCTCATCACTGCTGAACACTTCAAGGTGATGAAAGATAAAGCCATCGTTTGTAACATCGGCCACTTCGATATTGAGATCGATATGGCATGGCTGAACAAAAACTACGGCAATACCAAAGATACCATCAAACCTCAGGTTGATCTCTACAACGTAGACGGTCATGATGTGATCATCCTTGCTGAAGGCCGCCTGGTTAACCTCGGTTGCGCTACCGGTCACCCATCATTCGTAATGAGTAACTCGTTCTCTAACCAGACACTTGCTCAGATCGAACTGTGGGGTAACCACACAAGCTACGAGAACAAGGTTTACGTTCTTCCTAAACACCTGGATGAGAAGGTAGCTCGTCTCCACCTCGCCAAGATCGGCGTTGTACTGGACGAACTGACTCCTGCACAGTCTTCTTACCTCGGCATCACGAAGGAAGGCCCTTACAAACCTGAACACTACCGCTATTAATAGCGCTAAATTTCATAGAAGAAGAAGCCATCCGCGAAAGCGGGTGGCTTCTTTCGTTTGAGAGGTTTCACAGGTTTGAGAGGCTTGAAAATGTCAGAAGGTCATACGTACTCAGAAACCAGGCATAACCCTTTACAAAACATATGCGCTTCCCAAACCTCTCAAACCTATGAAACCTTCTTTCTCCTATCTTCGTACCATGGCATTATTAGAAAAGCAACTCATTGTAAAAACATCCGCCCTGCCAGACTCCGGCATGGGCCTTTTCACTTCAAAGGCAATCCTCAAAGGAACATTGATCGTAGAATATAAAGGCAGAAAAACAACCTGGAAACAGGTGGAAGGTGAAGAGAATGGTTATATCTACTTCGTTAATAACAAGTATGTGATCGATGCACGGCCGACCAAATCGGCTCTTGCCCGTTATGCGAATGACGCAACCGGTCTTTCCAAAGTAAAAGGCTTCAGCAATAATTCAGAATATGTGGAGGAGAACGATAAGGTCTATATTAAATCAAAGAAAGATATTCCTGCGGGCGCTGAGATCTTTGTTGGTTATGGAAAAGAATACTGGCAAACCATCAGGGAGAATATCCGGATAGAAAAAGCCAACCAGAAGCTGGCTAAGGAAAAAGAACGGGAAAAAGCAAAAAAGGACAGGCAGAAGGCAAAGAAAGAGGCGCTGAAAGCAAAGGTGAAAGCGAAAAAGAAAAAAGCACGTAAATGATTTTTGAAAGCAAGTGTGGCCCCCTAAGTCTTTCCGCCGCGGCGAAAAGACTTAGGGGGCCACACCACTTATAACAAACACTGCCTGATTTCACAGATAGAAACTCTTTCTCAGTATATTGGTCCACCAAAACAATATGCATGAGAAAGATTTTTTCAATGATGCTTCTCATGGCAGCCGGTTTCAGCGTTTCTGCCCAACCCAATGCCAGTTATAGCAACTTCAGCCAGCAGACCAATCGCCTCAATGCGCTGGCCAAAGCTTATCCGCAGCTGACACAGCTGCGTTCGCTTACCAAAACCGCCGGAGGAAAGGACGTCTGGCAATTAACGATCGGTTCCGGCAACATGGACTCCAAACCTGCCCTGCTTGTTGTTGGCGGCACTGAGGGGCAACACCTGCTGGGCACAGAGCTTGCCATCGCATTTGCAGAAGACCTGCTGAAGAACAGCGGTTCCGACAGTATCAAAGCATTGCTCAGCAAAACTACCTTCTACGTATTTCCCAACATGAGCCCAGACGCAATGGAGCAGTACTTTGCTGCTGTCCGCTACGAGCGCCAGGGAAATGCTACCAGCACAGATGACGATCGTGATGGTAAACAAAATGAAGACGGCTTTGATGATCTCGACGGCAATGGAAAGATCACCTGGATGCGCGTTGAGTCTCCCATTGGCACCTACAAGGTCAACCCTGACGATCCAAGAACACTGATCAAAGCTGATCTGACCAAAGGCGAGAAAGGTCAGTATGACCTCTTTACCGAAGGCCGCGATAATGATAACGATGGAGCATTCAATGAAGACGGCGACGGCGGCGTATGGTTCAACAAGAACTTCACCTTCAAACATCCTTCCTTTACACAGGGTTCCGGCGAATTTCCGATTTCAGAAAATGAAACACGCGCTTTGCTGGATTATCTTTTCGAGCGCTTTAATATTTATGCGGTAGTAAGTTTTGGTTCAAACAATAACCTGAGCACACCGGTCACATTCAATGCTGCCGCAGCTTCCCAAACCATTACTTCAGGCTGGCAGGAAGCTGATACAAAGATCAATGCATTTGTATCAGATCTCTATAATAAAGAAACAGGCCTGAAAGATGCTCCAAAAGTCAGTACTGCGGGCGGCGATTTTTATTCCTGGGCCTATTTCCATTTTGGCAGATACAGCTTCAGCACACCAGGCTGGTGGGTCCCCAAAACAAAGCCTGATTCAACCAAAAATGAAAAAGCATTCACCAATGAAGATGCCGGTGCTGCTTATCTCCGCTGGGCAGTCCATCAGAACATCACAAATACTTTCACTGAATGGAAAGCGATCCAGCATCCCGATTTCCCGGGAAGAAAAGTTGAAGTGGGAGGTATTGATCCGTTCGTACTGACAAACCCTCCCTATGATCTCGTGAGCGATATCTCGAAAAAGAATAACCGTTTCATTATAAAACTTGCTGCCGCACAACCAGAGCTGGATGTGATCAATGTAAAAACTGAAAAGCTGGGCGGAAATGTAACCAGGGTAACATTTGACCTGGTGAACAAGGGCGCCCTTCCCTCCCACTCCAAGCTGGGTGAAAGAAATTACTGGGTGAAACGCATCCGGGTAAAAGTAAATACAGGCAACAATCAATCCGTGATCAGTGGCAGGAAACTGCAAACACTCAATGTGCTTGATGGCTATGGTACGGAAAAACTCACCTGGCTGATCAAAGGCAGCGGTAAGCTGACCATTGAAGCCGGCAGCCCGACCACCGGAAGCAAAACCGTTGACATCACCCTTTAATTCCTGCAAAAAAGAACAACATGAAACGCTCAATCATACAACATATAGCACTGGCCGTTGCGATCACTACCGCAACAATTGCCAATGCACAAACTCCGGAACAATTGTTCAAGGCAGCCGGCACTCCCGCACATCCGAAAGTAGCCGTGAGCTGGAACCGGTACAATGATCATGCGGCCATTTCCGAGATCTGCAAAAAGATCGCCGCAGCTTATCCCAATCTTGCTAAACTTGAATCGATCGGAAAATCATACAAAGGCAGAGATCTCTGGTGCCTTACCATCACAGATTTCAAAAAAGGTGATGCTTCCAAAAAACCGGCGATGTATATCGATGGAAATATCCATTCAAATGAAGTGCAGGGAAGTGAGTTTGCCTTATACACAGCCTGGTATCTTACCGAGTCATTTGGTGATACAAAATTCATTCAGGAACTACTGGAAGATAAAACGTTCTATATCGTTCCAACAATCAACCCTGATGGCCGCGACAGTTATTTCCATCAGCCCAATACAGCAAGCTCTCCACGCTCCGGAGTAATCCCGGTGGATAATGACCGCGATGGTGAGGTGGATGAAGATGGTTATGACGATCTTGATGGCGACAATGAGATCCTGATGATGCGCCGTAAAAATCCGAACGGACGCTACCGCATCGACCCAACTGATCCCAGAAGACTGATACAGGTCGGTCCTGATGAAAAAGGCGATTATGAACTACTTGGCCTGGAAGGAAAAGACAATGATGGCGATGGGCTTGTCAATGAAGATGGTTATACATTTGAATACGACCCAAACCGTGATTGGGGATGGGGATGGCAGCCAAATAATATCCAGAACGGCGCATACAAATACCCTTTCTCTCTTCCGGAGAACAGGGCTGTGATGGAGTTTGTAATGAAACATCCGAATATCGCTGCTGCACAATCTTATCACAACTCAGGCGGTATGATCCTTCGTGGCCCCGGCGACCCAACAGACCTGGTAACGTATAATGCGCAGGATGTAAGAGTTTATGATGTGATCGCAAAGAAAGGCGAAGAACTGATGCCGGGTTATCGCTATCTCGTGGTATATAAAGATCTCTATTCTGCGTATGGTGGCGAACTGGATTGGTTCTATGGCGGCCGCGGCGTTTACACCTATTCTAATGAATTATGGACGCCATACCTGATGTTCAACAAAGAATCAACGGAAAATAGTTCATACCAGTTTGACCGTTATCTTTTATTTAAAGATGCATTTGTTGAATGGCATGAATTTGACCATCCTCAATACGGCAAGATCGAGATCGGTGGCTTCAAGAAAAACTTCGGCCGGGCACATCCGGGCTTTTTAATGGAAAGCGACGCACACCGCAATATGTCGTTCTCCGTTTATCATTGTTTTCATACACCAAAACTCAGCATTGATTCTTTGATGGAGAAAGATCTTGGCGACGGACTGAAGCAGATCACGGCAATTGTTTCCAACAGCCGCATCATGCCGACGCACAGCAGTCAGGACCTTAAATTCAAGATCGAAAGACCCGATCATATTACGATCACCGGCGCAAAAGTGATCGCCGGCATGGTGGTCAATAATGCCGATCTCGACCTGAGCACAGAACAGAAGAACAACGCAGCAACAGTGGAGGTGAGTAATATTCCAGGCCTAAGCACTGTGACCGTCCGATGGATCGTTCAGGGCAATTCGAAATACACGATTACAGTTGACAGTAAGAAGGGCGGCACAGCAAGCAGGTCCAAGTAACCCAACTTGCCAGTTATATACAACAGGCATTCGATGGCTGACGACCGCTGGCAGATGGCCGGTCATAGTCGTTTAACCGAAGCTCCTTCCCCGTAGTGATCATTTGGCGGGTGGAGTTTAAAGGTTTAAAGGTTTAAAGGTTGGATCAGGCAGCAGCAATTGACGCTGCACGCACCAACGAAACTCTTAAGCTTTTAAACCTTTAAACATTAAGCCATAGAAGCACCGGATCAGGAAACAGTCCGGACTAAGCAAACTGTCACGGTTAATGCCAGTTTTCATACAGTTGAGACGAGGAATTACACAAGTCGTACATAACATACAACGGTCGCGGATAGGCAGGTGTCAGATATCCGTAAACGATCCAACACGCGATTCTTCAATTCATACATGAAGCATCTGCAAAGCGGATCAACATCGCTGACCTTTAAAAAAATATGGCTATGTACAAACCTAACCTTATTCAACTATTTACTCTCGCGATCATCATCATGTTCCAAAGCTGCAAAAAGGATCCGCCCCGGAACATTCAGCCCCCTGCACCATCAACAACTTTATCAGCTATTGAATGGAGCACAGGCAATCAGAAAGAGACATATGAATATAATAACGACCAGAAATTAAAAAAAATCGTCCTCAGTTCCGGGCAGGTCTCTGACATATACGAATTCAACTGGAAAGGAAATAAATTATCGGAAGCTCATGAAGTCAGTTCTTTATTCAAACAGGTCTACCACTATGATGGCAACAGGATCTCGAAGATCACGTATACTTCAGTCACCGATCCGGGTAGCAGCAACTACAAAATGGATTATCTATATCGTGCTGATGGAAAAATAGAAAAAATGAATCTTGTTATGCTGAATGGCTCCGGATCAAATGCCACTACAACTTACCATTACAATGCAAGCGGAGAACTCAGCTCAACCGTAACGATCATGGATCAATTTACGATCACCCAAACGATCGAAAGCTATTCGGATCAGATAAGTTTTGAGCCGTGGGCCTTTATTGATCTCACTCTTCTTGAAAATTATATGATCTATAACTATCCCGTACTTAGTTCAATGAAAGCTCTTCCGGCAAAAGTGTTGCGATCGGTTAAAATCGGAGCTGCGCCAGAATTCCTGGACGCGGTTACAACAAACACTTTTGAAACCGGCAATAACCGGATCAATAAACTGAAATATGAATTGCAGATCCCCGGTTCGCCTTCATTGGGTAAAACAAGAAATGCCCTGTTCACTTATAAACAACCTTAACCATGTCATTCAAATTAATTGCAACATTCGCTGTTCTTCTGTCACTGACAGCGTGCAAAAAAAACGATCAACCACCGCCACCACCGCCACCGCCTTCATCTTATGATGTGATCACAACCGCATCCCTTCTGAACCCGGCGAATGGACGATACGAAGCAGCGTATTACATCAACCAGCAACGAACCATTCTTGATGCCGGCGGCGCGCAGCAGGCGTTTGCCTATGGGATCGATAAGAAAGGAACTGACTTATATATCGCGGGCAGCTTTGCTCAGGCAGATCCTGTTTCGGGTGATAATGTACTGAAGCCGTGTTACTGGAGAAATGGTCAGAAGGTCGACCTTGTAATGATCGGTCTGGATCTGAAATCCCGCTGCGGCACATCCGATCTGAAATGGTTCAACGGAACTCTTTTTGTGCTGGGTGATGCTGACCTGAAACCTGTACTCTGGCGCGTAGAGAACGGACATGAATCCATCACACAATTTGGCTTTGACAAGCAAGTGGATGGCGTGCGCAAAACGAGCAACATGCAGATATACAATCACCGGCTGTATATCGGCGGCAACCAGCGTAAACAAGTAAATGGCAGAACGGTCTTCAACGCTGGCTACTGGGCGATCGACAAAGATGACAATATGGAATTCCATGTGCTGGAAGAGGATCTTGAGTATGCATTGTGTTTCAGTATTTCCGTATCTGCGAAAGGCATTTTCCTGATCGGTGAAGCCGGCACAGCTGCTCAGCATGCCCCAGCCGTATGGTCGGCAAAAATAAAAGGACGCATGCCCGTATCCGGATCATTCAATCCCGCTGTTCATCGCCTGCATACGGGTATTGCCGACAGCAAGGGAAATCTTTACCTGAACAATTTTGATATACAATCCCGCCAGCCTGTGATCTGGAAAGTGACCCCTGCGGAAACGCATGACCTTATCAAAGCAGATGTGCCCGCAGATGCAAAAGGTTTTTGCCAGGCAATAGATATCAAAGACGATAAGCTTGTCTACGTATATTCTTACGAGCGGGGAAATGAATTTAAAGCGGCCTATGTTTTCGAAGGAAAAACAACATGGCTGGACATTTATAACAGTCAGGCTTCAAATATTCATTTCGTGGAGATCTTTCCCAGGTAACCCGGTGTTTGAAGGCTTAAAAGTTTAAGGGGTTTAAAAGTGATACATCCCTATCTCTTTTAAACCCCTTTTATCAATAGGCCTTAAATATTCAGGCTTTTAACCCTTCGGATCTTTCACGCGCCTGGAAAGCTGAATGAGATCGTCACTTTGAGTTGCTGTTGTCCCTTTGCAGATAATTGTCCGCCGGCAAGGCGCGCCAGTTCTTCAAGCGAACGAAGACTGTAATCAAGCGCATAACCGTTATAGTTATTACGATCTTCAATTTCAAGGATCATAATATCCCGGAAGCGATCAGCCCTTACGGTAATATTTCCTTTACGGGCATTTGCCAGTACAGTGTTCAGCAATTCTTTTATTACAGGAAAAACCTTTGCCTCTCCGGCAATCACTGCTAGCTCCGCAGGAATTTCATTCACCACATTGCTCTCACTCCTGCGCATATTCTCTGCCAGCGGAGCATACAACAGATGATCAATATAAGCCTGCAAGGACGTGCCGGCAGACACGGAGGCTGGTAAAGTTTGGGTCATAAGATTTGGATTAATTGGATAATTGACTGTCCGCAACCGTCATTCAACAGTTCAATATTAATCGTTTTTAAACAATTATTATTACGCCGGCATGAAAAATAATATCCTGGATCAATGTTTATTTACTTATTTTTTTAATTGAGAAAATAAAACAGGGTTTATACTTATTGTATTTGTCAAAAACAATCGTTAGGCGATAATAGCCGCTATCTGAAGCGATTGGAATGCATGCCAGATTATCAGTTTTTTTTGTCAGTTGTCACTGCCTAATTTTCAGTAAAGTTTTTTCATAGATACACTCATGGTTATCACCCTTATAGCCTGTCATCGTAGTTTTCCTAAGGTTAAAAAGCTATGAGATGCGAGGGGTGGCTATTACTTTTACCCCCACATCGCGAATAGAGCAGGAGTAAGCGCAAAGGTGCTAACAATACCCTGCTCGCACTGATTCGCTTTATTGCAGCAGGCCGGAAGAAGAAAAACCTGATCGTCCGTCCCCCGGTTCACACGCTGCATCTTTACCCAATATCTTACGAAGAGCGTCCCACTTCCTATGCTTAATCAATTCCCGTAATCCAAACCCTAGGGTCGGCATTGTTTTACTCAAAATGAAAACGATGTTGAACAGGAACTCTATTAAAAAAGGCTTTCCCATTTATGGTTTGCTGGTGATGATAGCAATGATCACCATGTCAGCAACCCGTACTTATTCAGGCACTGCGGTTTTATCTGTTCAGAATGATACAACCGTACAATTGCTGAAGTTTGATTCTATCATGCTCGAACTGAGCGGTGCGCCGGAAGAACAACTGATAGATGCACCATCAATTGAAATGAACGATCAGGCAGAAGATTTTGTTTCTGCCTATTTAAAGAACAATGAACGCGAACTGCAAAAGATCAAGGATCGCAGCGAACCATGTTTTACAGTAATGGATAAGGTATTTGCAGAAAGAAATCTGCCAATGGAATTGAAGTATCTTGCCGTGATCGAATCGCAATTGAAAACAAAGATCGTATCAAGAGCTGGCGCTGTTGGTGCATGGCAATTGATGCCGGTAACCGCCAAACATTTTAAACTGCAGATCTCTTCGAAAAATGATGAGCGCACCAATGTGTATAAAAGCACTGTTGCTGCGGCAAAGTATCTCGAATACCTGCATAAGATCTTTGGCGACTGGTTGCTGGTGATCGCTTCTTATAACAGCGGGCCTGGTAAAGTTTTATCAGCGATCAAAAAATCAGGCAGCCGTGATTTCTGGAAGTTGCAGCAGTATCTGCCAAAGGAAACAAGAGCGCATGTAAAGAAATTTATCAGTACACATTATTTCTTTGAAGGTGAAGGCGGCATTTGTACGATCACACGCGCTGAAGCGGATAACTTCCGTAAACAGATGAACGAATATGTTGCCAGCCAGAACAAGCGTTTTGAAGAACTGCAACGTGCAAGAGCTGAAGAATTTATGGCAGACAGTACAACCGGTAATATCGCCGGCAACGAATAGCCTGCACTAAGGTATTTCTCTGGATGGGTTAGTTGTTTGTTTTATGTTGTCCGTCTTAAGACGGGTCCATGCCGCTTGCTGCTTCGTGTTACGCCGGGAGTTTTTAGGTTTAATGGTAATGAACTTCCGGATGACACGACGCGGTGAGCGGCTTTTTGAGTATTCCGGTGTGTGTCTCACACACCAGTGCATTCCGGTGTGTGAGACACACACCGGGGCGTTCCGGTTCGTGAGACACACACCAGGGCGTGAGACACAGGCCGGGGCCGGTTTTAACCCTGCGTTAAGCCGGGATGGAATTATTTTTGCGGCGGTAGCTTATTAAAATGTAAACGATATGATGCAGGTAATAAAACTCAGGCTCGGTTTGATGGCGGCTATTCTTTTGGGTGGTACGGCATTGCTGAGTGCGCAGGATATGGACAGTGCGGTTGTAAGACAGAAAGTTGAAAGCAAGAAATACACGTTTGTGGCACAGTCTGCCAATCCCATGCGCGGGCGGACCATTCAGCTCACCTCGCTTTATGATCTTACGGTATCCGGAGATTCGGTAACAGCGGCGTTGCCATATTACGGCAGGGCATATTCCGCTCCGATCAATCCGTCGGACAATGGGGTCAATTTTGCGGCTGTTACGGCGGATTATAAATCGATCTACAGAAAGAAAAGATGGGAGATCACCATCCGGCCCAAAGAAGTCCAGAATGTAAACGAAATGAATCTAACCATTTATCCCAATGGCCGCGCCTCGCTGCAGGTAAACAGTAATATCCGTCAGCCGATCACCTTTTACGGAATTCTGTCGGAAACCAAATAAAGGTTTATCTTTTGCATGAGTCAGGGCAATAACTGCCGTGTAAAACATAAACCTCCGTTCATGCGAATCTTCCTATTGTTGCCGGCACTCAGCTGCCTGATCATTTCCTGTGGTACTCAACAGCGCTATTATGTAGTGCGTCATGCTGAAAAAGCCGCGGTGACCGACAATACGCAAGGCATGTCGCGCACAGATCCACCACTGACGGATTCAGGCAGGCAACGTGCCGGCGATCTTAAAACGGAGCTGCAGGCTGAAAAGATCGGCTATGTCTTCTCCACCAACACGATCCGGACGAAAGAAACGGCCGAACCCACCCGCGGATTTTTTGGCCTGACCACGGAAATCTATCCGGCCATGCCCGACGATGCCTTTATCAATAAACTAAAAGAACTGAAGAAAAATACGCTGATCGTGGGACACAGCAACACCGTGGACGATATTGTAAACAAGCTCACGGGAAAACAGATCCTGTCAGACTTGCCGGAGACGGAATACAACCACCTTTTCCTGGTGATCAGAAAGGGAAAGACCTGGAAATTCAGAAGCCGGGTTTACGGGAAATGATGGCAGGTTTCAGATTTGCATGAACAGGCCGGGATCCGATGGCCGGCTCTTTTTAATTTTTTCCCCTAACCCGATTTCCCCAACTTTGCCGCTCAAACAACCTCACATGACATCCTCCTTCCGTTCCGTTCTGCGTTGCCTGATGGTGACCGTTGTATTGCTGATCAGCCAATTTGCATTTTGCTGGGGCCTTACCGGCCATCGTGTTGTAGCTGAGATTGCCCAGCAACATCTGAGCAGCAAGGCAAGAAAGGAAATCAAAAAACTTTTCGGTAGCGAGTCGCTGGCCTGGTGGTCGAACTGGCCCGATTTCATTAAATCAGATTCCACCTGGAATCATGCGTCCAAATGGCATTATATTGACCTCCCGGGTCATATTTCCAGGGAAGAATTTATCACAGGGTTGAAACAATTACCCGGCAAAAATCTTTATACCCAGATCCAGGAACTCAGTGCGCAGCTGAAAGACAGATCCCTTCCCCTGCAGCAAAGGCAGGAAGCCCTCCGCTTTCTGGTACACCTGGTCGGTGATCTTCACCAACCTCTCCATGTAGGCCGCGATGAAGATCAGGGTGGCAACAAGATCGTTGTCTACTGGTTCGATAAGAAAACAAACCTTCATACGCTGTGGGATAGTATGCTGATCGACTACCAGCAATACAGCTATACAGAATTTGCAAAGCTGCTCGACATTGCCGGCAAAGACGAGGTTAAGAAATATCAATCCGGCACACTCGAAGACTGGTTCTACGACTCCCACGTTACTTCCGATTCTATTTATGATGCCACACCCACCGAATCAAAACTCAGCTACCGTTACAATTTCCAGTTTCAGCATATACTTGAAGAGCAACTACTGAAAGGAGGATTGAGATTGGCGGCGGTGTTGAATGCGACTTTCGAGTAAGTAGATAGGAGATCGATGGCTGATGGCCGATCTGCTCTTGTTTAGCGGAAGGTCCTGCGTTTTATTGGTCTTTTATGGGATTATTTCCAGGGTCTGGCTTTAAATCGGCCAACGGCCATCATTCTCACGGCGTCACCAGCCCCTTTGCCTCCCTGTTCATACATCCCACCACGTCCTGCAGAGCCTGCTGCTGTGCCGGAGTAAGGGTTACGATCACTTCCTTATCATCACTGCCTTTGAAGACGAACTGGGAAACTTTTTGTGTTTCGAGCCTGGAGAGAGCCGTTGGAGTGGTGGCGCCATTGCGGAATTTGAAGTGGAAATAACCCTCGCAGTTCATGCTGCCGGCATTACGCCAGGTGGTTTTCACTTTGGTGGTTTCATAATGGATCACCGCAGTGGACATATCATTAAAACATCTGCCTTTCAATTCGAAAAAGAAATCAATTTCTTTTTTGTCCGCATCGACCGTCAGCACAGCACCCTGAAGGGCGAGCGCTCCGGAAGACAATTTCGTCTCTTTTGTATAAGGATCTTTTTCATTGAGCAGTTTACATTCCTGCTCGGGAGCCTGGGCTTTCGCCAGTACAGGCAACATCAGTAACATAGAGAGGAGCATCTTCATGAAGGATATTATTTATTGGGTAATCACGTAATTCTACGAATATATTATTAGCACGACTAAAATACAATTTCAACGATTCCCGTCAAAAAAACGGGTGTTAAAGTATGAAGGATACAAGCAACCGGCAGGGAACAGATTCCGATAGGATTTAATATTGAAACAAAGCCTTTCTCTCGGAATAGTCCTATATTCATAATCAGAGCTAAAACCACGCTGCCGTAGTGAAAAGAGGAATAATAATATTGCTTCTCACTGCATCTGCATTTTGTGCAAGGGCCGATCATATTACCGGTGGAGAAATGTATTATACCTATGCCGGATCCCAGGGAGGAGTTCACCTCTACAACGTTACGCTGAAACTTTTTATGCGCTGCAACTCCGGGAGGCAATTTCCGAACCCTGCGGTAATGTCTGTCTTTAATAGAGCCACGGGCGCACGCGTGCAGGATGTCAACGTCCCGATATCCAACCAGGAAACGATCAGCCTTCTTACACAGGACGTATGTATCACCAATCCACCAACCGTTTGCTATGAAGTGGCCTATTATCATTTTTCTGTTTCACTCCTCTCCTCTTCTGACGGATACGTGATCGCCAGCGAGGTAAACTACCGCATCCGCGGCATTAACAACCTTTCTGCCGGCAGCCAGGTTGGCGCTACCTACACCTGTGATATTCCGGGTACAACTTATGCAGTAAATAATGGTGCGCATTTCGTTGGTTCAGACATGGTGGTGGTTTGCGCCGACAATTATTTCTCTTATAGTTTTGCGGCAGAGGACCGGGATAATGACCATTTGGTGTATTCCTTTTGCGGTGCATACATGAGCACTACAGGCGGGGTCAATGGCGTTCCGGCCGGTACTCCGCCCTATTATTCTGTTCCATATGCCTATCCGGATTTTTCCGAGAGCTCGCCGTTAGGGCCCAGGGTCAGTATTGATCCTTCAACAGGTCTTATCACCGGAACAGCTCCCATGGAAGGGATCTATGTAGTGACCGTATGTGTTTCAGAGATCCGCAACGGAGAGGTGATCGGCGTTCAGCGAAAAGATCTTCAGATCAATATCACCAACTGCAGCATCGCTGCTGCAAATCTGGATGACGATTATATGCTTTGCAGGACCACACGTTCCATCTTGCTCAACAACCGCTCTTCAAGTCCGCTGATCATATCATACGACTGGACGGTTTATGATCCTGCGGGCACCAGCATCTTTACTTCCACCTCACAAACGCTTAACTATACTTTTCCTGTAAATGGCACGTATACGGCGCAACTGATCGTGAATAAAGGGCAGGCGTGCTCTGATACAGACTTTACCAAAATATACGTGTATCCCGGACTGATTCCTGATTTCAGCATTTCCGGTGTATGCATTACCAAAGCAACCGTTTTTACAGATCAGACGACGTTGATCTCAGGCTCGCTCAGTTCCTGGGTATGGGATTTTGGAGAGCCCAGCTCTCTCACAGATGTATCCAATCAGCAGAATGCCTCATATAACTATCCTGGGATTGGCAACAAACTTGTGCGGCTGATCGTCACAACAACTGATGGGTGCCGCGATACGGTTGAAAAAACTCTTGCAATCATTGAGAAACCACCAATCGGTCTGGCATTCAGGGACACGCTGATCTGTGTCAATGATCTGCTGCCTCTCCATGCCGCCGGCAGCGGCATTTTTACCTGGAGTCCGGGGAATAATATTTCAGCAACAAACATTCCCAATCCCGTTGTATCTCCTCCGGCAACAACTATGTATTATGTTGACCTGAATACAGATGGTTGTCTTAACCGGGATTCTGTACTGGTGCGCGTGGTTGATCACGTAACGCTTCAGCCGATGAATGATACAACGATCTGCAGCGGTGATACGATCCGGCTGCGGATCATATCAGACGGTTTGCGTTATGCATGGACGCCGGCTGCGCAACTGACCAATCCTGCCATTCAGAACCCTGAAGCCATCACACCTGTGAATACCAGTTACGAGGTAACAGCAACGATCGGGGGCTGTTCGGCCAGTACAGCTGTTTTTGTAAGAACGATCCCATACCCGATTGTCAATGCGGGCAGAGATACAGCCATCTGTTATAATACATTGGCAACACTGCATGGATCGACCGACGGTAATTCATGGAGCTGGTCACCGGCAAGCTATATCTCCAACGCATCAATCCTCGATCCTGTTGCCGGTCCTCCACGCACTACAACTTTTGTATTATCGGCAAGCGAGAACACAAGAGGTTGCCCCAAGCCATCGCGGGACACTGTGCTGGTAACAGTGCTGCCGAAGATCTTTCCATTTGCGGGCAATGATACGACGATCATTACCGGACAACCGCTGCAACTACAGGCCACAGGAGGCGATAGTTATGTCTGGAGTCCCGGCTATTCGCTTTCCGGCACCAATATCGCCAATCCGGTTGCGGTGATCAATGAGGCAGCTGATCTTGTCCGCTACAAAGTGAAGGTCTTTAACCGGATCGGCTGTTATGATTCGGCATTCATTTCTATAAAAGTATTTGCCACAGTTCCCTCTGTATTTGTGCCAACAGCCTTTACGCCCAACAGCGATGGAAGGAACGATCTTCTCATCCCTGTCATCGCCGGGATGCGCAGGATGGAATATTTCAACATCTACAACCGCTGGGGCCAGCTCGTATTCTCCACTTCCACCGGCAACCGCGGCTGGGACGGCCGCATCAATGGTCAACTCCAGAACAGCAATACGTATGTGTGGATGGTGAAGGCGGTAGATTATAAAGGGAAGGAATATTTCAGCAAGGGAACGGTGACGCTGGTAAGGTGATTTTCTTTGGCTGATCGTTGTCCGCTGACCGTTGACCGGTGCCACTTTCCTGTTATCCGGATACGGCAAAATCTTCAGATATCAGAAGCTATCATTACCAAAATATCGTATCGGATTGCGAAGCCCGGACAACGGAAAACGATTCCTTACCTTTGCCACTTATCAACAAAATAACCCGATATGGCAAAATCCAGTAAGGCGAAGAAATCGATCATAACAGATACGTCGTATAGTTTTTTAAAGAATTATATCAATAATGCCTCACCCGTTGGTTTTGAGACCTGGGGGCAGAAGCTGTGGCTGGAGTACCTGAAACCGTTTGTGGATACCAGCTATGTCGATCCCTATGGAACAGCGGTTGGTGTGATAAATCCGGAACATCCGTTCAAAGTGGTAATTGAAGCGCATGCAGATGAGATCAGCTGGTTTGTTAATTATGTTACACCGGAAGGCCTGATCTACCTGAAGAGAAATGGTGGTGTGGATCATCAGACGGCGCCTGCATCGCGTGTTTTTATTCATGGAAAAAAAGGATCGGTTAAAGCTGTATTCGGCTGGCCGGCTATTCATACCCGTCTCGGAAACGATAAAGAAACTCAACCCAAAACGGATAATCTGTGGCTCGATTGCGGCGCACGCAACCGTAAAGAAGTGGAAGAACTGGGTATCCATATTGGCGCTGTTGTCACTTACCAGGACGGCTTTGATGAACTGGCAAACGGCAACCTGATCGGCCGCGCATTTGACAACCGCATCGGCGGCTTTATGATTGCGGAAGTGGCAAGACTGATCAAAGAAAATAAGAAGAAACTTCCGTTCGGCCTTTATGTGGTAAACGCAGTACAGGAAGAAATTGGTCTTCGCGGAGCCGAAATGATTGCAAGGAGAATTAAACCAAACGTAGCGATCGTTACTGACGTAACGCATGACACCACCACGCCGATGATCAACAAGAACATCGAAGGTGAAGTATCAACGGGCAAAGGTCCATCGTTGGCATACGCACCTGCTGTACATAATAAACTGCTCGGTTTTGTAGAAAAGATCGCGGCAGATAAAGCCATTCCCGTGCAATGGAGAGCGCTTAGCCGCAGCACCGGTACAGATACAGACTCATTCGCATATGCAAATGACGGCTGCCCTTCTGTACTGGTCTCCATCCCGCTGCGTTATATGCATACCACCGTTGAAATGCTGCATAGAGATGATATTGAGAATACCATCCACCTGATGTATGAAACTCTGCTGGAACTCACGCCAAAGACCAACTTAAGTTACCTCTGATGCAGATCGTCTTCTTATATCTTGACCCCGGCAGCGGCAGTTATCTGGTACAGTTGATTGCTGCCGCTGCTTTGGGTATTGCTTTCTTTTTCAGAACGATCAAAATGTATATAAAGAACTTCTTTAGCCGCATTTTCGGAAAGAACAATAAACCCAAACCCTGACCTGATGCTGCAATCAAGCGAACGCCAGCCATCTTCCTTTCGTGATCCTTCCGGATTTATTTTCACAAAAAATGGGACTATTTACCGCCAGGTCAATCTTTCCTATAAAAAACATTTCGATCATTTTGTACAAAGCGGCTTATATAAAACGCTCGCAGACCTTCAATGGCTGACCCCACACGAAGTGGAGGATCAGCACACTGATGATCCATTATCATATCTTGTATTGCGTCCCGAGCCCGTACCTTTTATTTCATATGCGTATGAATGGAGTTTTGACATGCTCCGGGATGCCGCACTGCTTACGCTCAACATCCAGCGAAAAGCACTTGAATACGGAATGACATTAAAAGATGCCACCCCTTTTAATGTGCAGTGGCACAAGGGCCGGATGATCTTTATCGACACATTATCATTTGAGTTGTTCGAGAACCGCCCATGGATTGCTTACCGGCAGTTCTGCGAGCAATTCCTTTCGCCTCTATTGCTGATGCATTATGCAAAGGCATCGCTCCACTCTCTTCCATTGGCCTGGCCAGAAGGCATTCCTCTTCAGCAAACAAGGCGGTTGCTTCCTTACAGATCCAGGTGGTCGCTGCATGTATGGCTGCACATTCATCTGCATGCAAAAATATCAGCAAGAGCCCGTGGGAAAACTGCTGGCGAGATACACTTTTCCAAACAAAAAATGATCAACCTGATCACCAGTCTTGAACTGCTGATCAGGAAACTGAAAACACCAGCTCAACCATCCAACTGGCAACACTATTATGAAGAAGCAGGTTCAAGAGGTGAATACCTTGCTGCGAAAAAACAATTGGTGCATTCCTGCTTACTGGAGTTAAAAGGAGTGAACACGGTGGCTGATCTTGGCGCCAATGAAGGTGAATTCACCGCGATTGCCGCCGCAGCGGGATTCCGCTCCATTGCTGCTGACGGAGACCCCTATTGCATCAACCATCTTTACCTGCACCTGCGCGATTCAAAACAAGAGAACATTCAGCCGCTGATCATCGACCTTGTCAATCCCAGCCCGGCGATCGGTGTGAATAACCAGGAGCGCGAAGCTTTCCTTCAACGCCTGCAGGCAGACCTTGTACTTGCACTGGCGATTGTACACCACCTCGCGATCGGCAAAAATATCCCGCTGGACAAGATCGCTTCCCTGTTCAGTATCGCACGCAAATACCTCATCATTGAGTTTGTGCCAAAGGATGATCCGAAAACACAACAGCTGCTTGCAAACCGGTCGGATATATTTCCCCGTTACACACTGCAGGATTTTATTGCCGCATTCGAACCTTACTTCATCATACAGCGGCAGGAAGTCATTGCCAACTCCGAACGCGTCCTGTTGCTGATGAAACGAAAAGCAGCTCTGTCTTAACTTCATCCCGTTCCGAATAACAGGCAAAAGCATTACCTTTCGTTCTAAACCTTTTTTACAGTTTTGCAACTGCGCTCCATACTACAAAGCCGTTTCCCTTTTTTTCTGTTGCTGCTGCCAGCTTTCATTGTGCTGCATATCGAAAAAGATTACAGCAGGCTGATCAGCTATTCAAGCTGCATCAAAGAAATACTGATCCTGTTTCTGGCTCCGGTAGCGATATACGCTATCGCATGGTTAGTATTTCGTTCAGTGATAAAAGCAAACCTGTTCTCACTGATCTCATTGTTTGTTTTCTTCTTTTTCGGAGATATAAAAGATCTTTTATCAAAGACCTTTCCCGGAAGTTTTTTTCAATCTTATACATTTCTTTTCCCGACAACGATCATTCTCGTCACCGGAGCTGGTATTCTTATCAGGCGGAGCAAACCGGAAGCTGACAGGCTCTTTCGATTTGTACACCTTGCATTATTGCTTTTTATTGTCATAGACCTGACATTGATAGTGTTGCCGTATAACCAACCGACGGCCCCGAATACAACACCGGATATTCAATTTTGTGGAGAATGCCCAAAACCAGATATCTATTTCATATTGCTTGACGAGTATACGTCATCAAATAATATGCAGCAGCAATTCGGATATGATAACAGCGCTATCGACAACTATCTGAAAAGCGAAGGATTCTCTATCATTGCCAATTCAACAAGTAATTACAACCTGACCGCGTTTTCAATGAGTAGTATCTTCTCGATGAATTACCTGCCCACCGTGGATTCTTCCAAAGACTTTTACCTGAAAAATTATTTACCCGGGGTTGAATTGATGTATGAAACTCCGCTGCTCAGTATATTCGGCACCCTGGGGTATACGGCTTATAACAATTCGATCTTCAATATAAAAAATTATCCGTCACTTACACCGCTGCCTGATATGTGGGGCATCCGGCAGATTTTCCAGCAGCATAATATCTTCCGCAAAATGGATAATGAGATCGGCTGGCAATTCCCGTCCTGGATGCATCTGCGTTTGACTAAAGAGATCCCGACACCGGAAGCGCAGGATATACGTGATAGTATTGCTATGAAAAAGTTGTTCTCTATTCTTCATGAAAAGACAGGCGGGCCAAAGTTTGTATATACGCACCTGCTCTCTCCGCATTTTCCTTTTACCCGGGATTCATTGGGAAATAAAATTGCAACACCTTTCAATGCAGCAGCTGAGCAACCTGAAAAAGATTATATCAGCCAGGTTGCTTTAACAAACAGGATGATCAGGAAAATGGTTGACAGCATCAAGGCATATAGTCTTGCTCCGCCGGTGATCATCATTCAGGGAGATCATGGCTACAGACCCGCCACAAGAGAGATCAGTGCATCACAGTTCAGGAACTTCAATGCGATGTATTTCCCGGAAAGCATGAGACCGGTAATAAACGATTCAATGAGCAATGTAAATACTTTTCGTTTTGTATTCAACCAGCTTTTCAACAGCCGTGTCCCTTTGCTGGATAACAGGCATTATTTTTTGAAATACTGGCCGCTTTAAGCCAGGTCACCAACCGATACGGCTCCCCCATTTCCCTAAACCAAAATACTGGTTCAGCGAAATATTCAGCCCAAACTGGTTATACGCTGTACTGTTCTGATATTGCGAACGCGCGTACCTTATCTGCAGTTTATTTAACAACAGTGAAACACCCATCGAAAACCCCGTCAGACCATTTCCGGCAGAGCCGATACCAAGCTCTTTCCGGCGCAGGTAATTATACCCGAGGTCAACCGCCACGTTGTCTCCGAGATAAATATTTCCCGCAAGTACAACATGCCTGAATATTTTATCAACGCTAAAACCACTGCTGACATTGGAAAACCCATTGGTATTATTAAACATCGTATCGTTATATGCAATATCAAACTGGTGCAAATGATGAAGTGTGAGGGAAAAACCAAACGGTGAATTTTCAAAGCGCTTGCTTAGTCCGGCCTGCAGATCAAAAGGAAGATCATCCGGGCCGGTGCCTTCATACCGCTTAAGTTGTGTGCCCATATTCTTTGCAAGTACAGATGCCGAGAACGAACGTGCACTATCAAAATACAAAACGCCTACATCCGCAGCGATGCCGGCCGACTTGTACTGACCATAACCCGAATGAATAAACTTCAGGGTCATGCCATACCGCCATTTTTCCAGGTATTTCCGTGAGGCGGATACCTGCATGCTCCAATCCACAGGTCTGAAACTTCCAAGCATATTGCCTGCGGCATCGGTTTGCGGGATGGTGCCATAATCAAGGTAATTCAGCGCCCAGAGAAAGGTTGTATTCAAAGGCCGATGGTCATACCCCAGCGAAAGGCCGTAAGCCTTGATGCCGTCATAGAAGTTATTGAATGCTGCATTCATCTGAGAATGCATCGCCGGCCGCAACAAAGAAGGATTGTTTACCGCAAGGCCAATATCGTTTGAAGTGGAAGAAACATTCACACCTCCCAATGCCGACAGCTGAGGCGTATTCGGCAGTTTAAGAAAATTGAATACAGAATTGCCACCCAGTACCTGGGCATGCAGTTTACCGCATAGCAGTAGCAGGCATATGATCAGCTTTAGTTGCAACGGTACGAAGATAAGGCAACTACTCCCGTTCCGGACGCCTGAGAGGCGCCGGCAGTCAGGGAGCTGTTTGGCAAGGTCGTAATGAGTATTATCCGGAGCACATCCATAAAGGAAAAGGGTTTAAAAAGTAAAACTTTTTAAACCCTTTATACATATCCTGTAAATCTTTCCAATTCCGGAACAGCTCAACTCCCGGAACCTTATTAGGTCAATGCAATTTCCAATACCTGCGACATATTCTTCACATAATGGAACCGGATGCCTTTGATAAAGTCAGACTCTATCTCTTCAACATCCTTCTCATTCTGCCAGCAAAGGATGATCTCTTTCAAACCGGCACGTTTTGCCGCAAGCACTTTCTCCTTGATCCCGCCAACCGGCAATACCTGTCCGCGAAGAGTGATCTCACCGGTCATTGCAAGGAAAGGTTTTATTTTCCTGTTGGTTAACGCGGATGCGATCGCTGTCATCATCGTAATGCCCGCACTCGGACCATCTTTCGGCACTGCACCTTCGGGCACGTGGATATGGATGCTCTTCTTTTCAAAAAGCTTTTTATCGATCGGGAATTTATTTGTGTTTGATTGCAGATAAGTCAATGCCGTGCTGGCGCTTTCTTTCATCACATTACCAAGATTGCCTGTAAGCTTCAGGTCACCTTTGCCATCACTCAGGCTTGTTTCGATGAACAGGATATCACCGCCGACATAGGTCCACGCGAGACCAACGGCCACACCCGGAATATTCGCCGTCTTGTACAGTTCGTTGCTGTAACGCGGTTTTCCGAGGATCTTTTCAATATCTTCTGCACCGATATTTGTCTTAAGTTTTCCTTCCATGGCAAGATTTTTCGCCTGGTAACGCATCACAGAAGCAAGCTGACGATCGAGCTCACGCACACCACTTTCGCGTGTATAGTCCTGTATCAGTTTTTCCAGTGTTTTATCGCTGATCTTGAAGCTGGAACTTTTAAGCCCATGCAATTCTTTCTGACGCGGAACCAGGTGCCGTTTCGCAATCTCTACTTTTTCTTCCACAGCATAACCACTCAGATCGATGATCTCAAGCCTGTCACGCAGAGCGGGCTGGATGTTCTGGATATTATTTGCTGTGGCGATAAACAATACCTTGCTGAGATCATATTCCAGTTCAAGATAGTTATCATAAAACGTATTGTTCTGCTCAGGGTCCAGCACTTCAAGCAATGCACTGCTGGGGTCTCCTCGGAAATCGTTGCCCACTTTATCGATCTCATCAAGGATCATCACAGGGTTGGATGATTTCACCTTGCGCAGTGACTGCAGAATCCGGCCCGGCATCGCACCGATATAGGTTTTGCGGTGACCACGGATCTCGCTTTCATCATGCATGCCGCCAAGACTGAGGCGAACATATTTGCGGCCAATCGCATTGGCAATGCTCCTTCCGAGAGAAGTTTTACCAATACCGGGAGGACCAACAAAACAAAGGATGGGGCTCTTCATATCGCCTTTCAGTTTCAGCACGGCAAGATATTCCAGGATCCTCTCTTTGATCTTGTTCATGCCGAAATGGTCCACATCAAGTGTTTTCTTTGCTTTTTTCAGATCATAAGAATCTTCAGTGGTTTCATCCCACGGCAGATCGAGCATCAGGTCAACGTGATTATACACTACGGAATAGTCCGGTGTTGACGGATGCATTCTTTCCAGCTTCTCAACACCCTTCTTGAATGCTTCTTTTGCAGAAGCAGGCCACTTTTTGGTCTCAGCCTTTTTCTGCATCTCCTTTATCTCCTGGGTGTTCGCATCACCACCAAGCTCTTCCTTGATACTTTTGAGTTGCTGTTGAAGGAAGTACTCACGCTGCTGTTTATCCAGCTCCGTGCGTGTTTTCGTAGTTACTTTATTTTTCAGTTCGGCGAACTGCAGTTCTTTCTGCAGCAACTGCATTAGGATATCTGCGCGTTCGCGGATATTATTTATTTCAAGCAGTTTTTGTTTTTCCTTGATATCGGTATTCAGGTTGCTCGACACAAAATGTATCAGGAACGATGGGTTCTCGATATTCTTAAGGATGATCGATGCTTCGGTAGGAATATTCGGAGATAGTTGGATAATTTCTGTTGCCAGGTCCTTGATATTGGCAACATATGCGTCGAAATCAGCATCTTTTGGTGATTCATCCTCCTCCAGTTTGTTAATCTTTGCGCGGAAATAAGGTGTTTCCGACACAATAGACTCGATGGCGAAACGGCTTTTACCCTGTATAATGATCGTTGTTCCGCCGTCCGGCATCTTTATTTGCTTGACGATCTTCGCTACAGTACCCACGTTTTCAAGATCGGCCACGGTTGGATCTTCCACCGAGCTGTCTTTTTGCGCCACCACACCAATGAGTTTATCTGCTTTATAGGCGTCATTGACGGCATTAATGCTTTTATCCCGGCCTACGGTGATCGGCAACACAACGCCGGGGAACAAAACGGTATTTCGCAACGGTAAAATAGCTATTTCGTCAGGCACTTCTATTGCGCTTGTATCTTCCTGGTCGCTTTCGTTCAGAGGAATTATCGGCAAAAAATCCATTTCATCTTCCGGCCGTAAGAAAAATTTTTCAAAACTCATATTCAGATCTTCTTTAGACAATGTGTCATCCTCCCGGATCGGATGTCAAAATTAAACCGGGAAACTATGTTTTCAAGTATCATGCCGCCGGAAAAAGACTGCCAATTGGTGCAAAAAACACCGTTTTAACTTTTTCAACTCCGCCAAAACAGGAACCGGATCATGTAACCGGGTATAAAAAACAGGAATTCCTGCCGGTTTTGCAAGGGAAAAAGGGAAAATAGTTTCTGAGAAAGGGAGGAAGAAGGTTTCAGAGGTTCCATAGGTTTGAGGAGTTTCAGATTGCTGGCTTGGAAAAATAAAAAAAGCTTGATCAAGCTTGGGTAAAACCCCGTAAACCTGATCAAGCTCTTAATATGTATTATTTATAAAGTCCCGGAAATTTTTCAAACCTATGGAACCTCTGAAACCTCTTATAACGCCAGGCCTACCGCCACCTGGAATCCCTGATTCTTCCACTTATCCTTATCATCGATATCATTAATGTTGTTCAGACCAACGGTATAGCGTCCACTTGCCCTGAAAGAGCCAAGTCTGAATTGTACGCCACCCAGCATGGCAAAATCGCCACTGCTGAATGCTTTGCCCCCATTCTGCAATAAGGTTTTACTTTGATCCATCAGAATGCTGAACTGCGGACCCGCCTGGAGAACCACTACTTTCCCGATCAGGTTATAATTAAGCAGCAGTGGTATCGAAAGATAGTTGAGCTTTACTTTGCTTTGATCTGAATTGAAGACGTTCTGGTAAACATGTTTGTAATTACTGTCTACTTTGGATGCATACTGATTGAACAATACTTCCGGTTGCAATCCCCATTTTCCTCCCAGCCCTATTTCCGCAAACGCACCAAGCGAATAACCATAAGAAAATTTGTCTTTGAAAGAAACGCCATCAAGCTTGGTAATGTTTGTACCTGCTTTAAAGCCGATGTGAAACTGCGCCATCGATACAGAAGAGATAAACATGGCCGCGAGTAACGGTAACAGGAATTTTGCTTTCATACTTTTTTATTTTTTTGGTGTTAAAAAAGTCAAGGATGATGCCATCCAGGAACGTCCGTTGTTTAACAACCCATAATCATGAATCAAACAGTTTCAACGATCTGTTTATTGCTTCACCATTGTGAAGGTTATTGTAAAACGGATGCTGTGGATTAACAACGGAAAGAAGTGTTACCCCTATTTTGTAATGGTTAAAGTCCGTTAACAAAGTAAAAAGTCAAAAGTAAAAAACGGGCTGTTTGAAGGATGAAAGTTCATTCCTGCACAAGCCTTTTTACTTTTGACTTTTTACTTTTACCTCACACAAGCTCTATCACAGTGATCTCCGGCAGTATCCCTACCCTGCCAGGATAGCCGATAAATCCAAAACCTCTGTTCACATACAGTTTCTGTTTTCCCTCTTCATACAATCCGGCCCATTGTTTATACACATACTGTACGGGGCTCCATTTGAATCCCGGCAATTCCACGCCGAACTGCATGCCGTGTGTATGACCAGCCAGCATCAGATCAATATCACCATATGAGGTTCTTACCTGCGCATCCCAGTGCGAAGGATCATGGCTCATTAATATTTTGAACGGATATGCTTCACTGCCTGCATATGCTTTTTTCAGATCGCCATACTTCGGGAATCCTGCTTTTGCGCCCCAGTTCTCAATACCAATCAGCGCTATCGTATCACTACCGCGCTGGAACGTGATATGTTCATTCATCAGCAAGCGCCAACCCATCTGGGCATGCACGTCCTTCAGGCGGACAAGATTGGCTGCTTTTTCTTTGGGGTCTTTCCATTCAACATAATCAGCATAATCATGATTACCTAATGTTGAGTAAACACCCATTGGTGCTTTCAACGTACTGAAGATGTCTTTATAGTCATCCATTTCATCGGCAGTATTGTTCACAAGATCGCCGGTGAACAGGATCACATCAGCATTTTCTTTCAGGATTTTTTCAATGCCTTTTTGAACTGCTTTCTTATCGGTGAAGCTTCCAGAATGGATGTCGGAGATATGTATAATTTTCAGCCCTTTGAAAGACGCGGGCAGATTATCGTACGAAAGCGCAATTCTTTTTACCTGATACTTGTACTTATTTCCAAAACCATGTATCAACGCCCCGAACAAACCGCCGCCGACGAACATGCCGGCCCAGGAAAGAAAAATGGAGCGGGAGATCCGGCCGTCTGCCTGCAGCGTTTCTCCTTCGGTATTGGAAAAGAGCAATTTCCCAGCGATCCACTGGATCCCGCGGCGGATATCGTCCACCAGGAAAAAAACCGCGGCCAGAACTTTGGCCAGAAAAACGCCGATGATCAGGGCGAATACCGTACTCCGCGTCATTTTTGCCTGGTGCTCAAAATGCAGATAAGGCAATATCAGCAGGGTCAGGATCGCTCCGATGGAGATGATCCAGTACCCATAATATATGATAACCCGGGCCTTATAACCGGCAGGACTGGCGATCACCTTCACGGCCTGGAAGACATAAATGTCGAGCAGCACCATAAAACCGATCAGGATCCACCAAAACGGAGTGTTACGCATAAGAAAGCTTCAAAATTAAAGATCAGGTCTTTACGGATAGTTTTTGCTGAACACTTATTTTTGCCGGATAGTTCACTAAATGGGCAAAACTAAATTTTGAAGTGTACGGTTCAGAAGGGAATTTTACGTACCTGACCTTCCGGCGAAGCAGGCGGAAAGTCTCAAAGGTTTCACGGGTCAGGTCGCTCTGATTTAGCCAACGTTAACCTTTGGAACCTATTAAACCTTTGAAACCTCTGAAACCTCAAAATGTACATTTAGTGACTTAATACTAATCTGTTATATCCTTATGGCAAGAATCATTGGCGTGGCAAATCAAAAAGGTGGTGTGGGAAAAACGACGACAGCGATCAACCTGGCGGCAAGTTTTGCCGTGCTGGAATATAAGACGCTGCTCGTGGATGGTGACCCGCAGGCAAACAGCACTACCGGTGTGGGATTCGACCTGCACAATATCACGCAGAGCCTGTACGATTGCATGGTGAACCAGGCACAGGCGAAAGATGTGATCCTCAAATCGGAAATCCCTAACCTCGACCTGATCCCATCGCATATCGACCTGGTTGGTGCGGAAATTGAAATGATCAATTATCCAAACCGGGAGACCGTACTCAAATCGCAGCTTGATGCGATAAAAGATGATTACGATTTTATCATCATAGACTGCTCCCCTTCCCTGGGTCTCATTACGGTAAACGCCCTGACAGCTGCGGATTCCGTGGTAGTACCCGTTCAGTGTGAATTCTTTGCGCTGGAAGGCCTGGGCAAACTTTTAAATACGATCAAGATCGTGCAAAGCCGTTTGAACACCTCGCTGGTGATCGAAGGAATTCTGATGACGATGTATGATGGACGTTTGCGCTTGTGCAATCAGGTAGTGAGCGAAGTAAGACGCCACTTTGAGGAAATGGTCTTCAGCACCATTATTCACCGCAATGCCCGCCTGGCCGAAGCGCCAAGTGTTGGCAAACCGGTGATCCTCTATGATGCGCCAAGCAAGGGCTCAATGAACTACCTGAACCTGGCGAAAGAGATCCTGCAGAAAAATGATATGACAAAGATCAGGAATGATGAAAAAGTTTTAGAACTGTAGTAGAAAGTAAAAATTCAAAAGTAAAAAATACTGACCGCGGTCAGGAATCTATTCTAATTGACGAGAGTGCTTTTAAATTTTTACTTTTGAATTTTGAATTTATAAATGACTACTCCCAAATCAAATAAAGACGCCCTTGGTAAGGGCATACGCTCTCTCCTCCAGGGGATTGACAGCGACCTGAAAACCGGCACCGGCAACCTGAAACCGACTGTTGTGGAAACGGCTACAGCTACCAACCGGATTCCGGTAGACCAGGTTGAGCCCAATCCTAAACAACCACGCCGCGATTTTGACGAGCAGGCACTGAAAGAACTGTCTGATTCCATCAAACTCCATGATATCATTCAGCCGATCACGGTATCGAAACTGCCTTCCGGCAAATATCGCCTGATCTCGGGGGAACGCCGATGGAGAGCTTCGAAACTGGCCGGCTTGAAAGATATTCCCGCTTATATCCGCCAGGCCAATGATGCCGAACTGCTTGAACTGGCCCTGCTGGAAAATCTGCAACGGGAAGATCTCAATGCCATGGAAATTGCACTCAGCTACAAACGGATGATGGAGGAGCTGAGCCATACACAGGAACAGGTGGCGGAACGAATGGGGAAAGACCGCAGTACTGTGGCAAACTTTATCCGCTTGCTCAAACTGCCGCCGGATATCCAGCTTGCCGTGCGCAGCGGAGAGCTCAGCATGGGACATGCCCGCGCACTGATCAATGTAGACACTGTCGATAAACAACTCTATATCTACAAGGAGATCAAAGCCAAAAGCCTTTCCGTAAGGCAAACTGAAGCGCTCGTCCGCAATATGTATAAGCAGGGCGGCGCTGTTAAAAAAACGGCAAAAAACTCATTACCAGTAGCCTACCAGAAAATAGAAGATAACTTAGCCTCCCATTTCAGCACCCGCGTAAAACTGAAGCATAGCCGGAATGGCAGCGGGCAGATCACCTTTGATTACTATTCCCAGGAAGAACTGAATAAACTGCTCAGGCAGATGGATATTAAAATCGGATAAAGGGGAATAAGAAACAAGTATAAAATGCAATGTCGTTCCGTAAGCGATGTCCGAAGCGTGATGGCCCCTGGCCGGCATTATGATCGGATATTTTTTAGAAACAGCGCAGCATTATATAACATGTCCGCATTGATACCGGACATTGATCGACCGGCTGAAATCTGTTAACAAAACGACATTGGTATAAAATGAGGAATAAGGTTTTTCACGTGTTTTGCTGTGTATTGCTTGCGCCGCTTTTTTCCATTGCGCAGGTCACTGATTCTTTTCCAACAACCAAACCTCGGATATTGGTGCAGGATAGCACAAAATTGGCTCCCAAAAAGAAAGGCCGCGTTTATGATCCGGGCAAAGCTGCAATCCGTTCGGCCATTGTTCCCGGCCTCGGGCAGATTTACAACCGCAAATACTGGAAAGTGCCGATCGTATACGGTGCGCTCGGCACCACCGCCGGGATATTTATTTTTAACCTGCAATGGTACCGCCGCACACGCTATGCCTACAAGGCCGTAGTTGACACAGCCGGCGAATACCCCAATGTACACCCCGATCTGCAATTCCTGGTCAACCGCGGTGATGCCCAGAATCTCTCTTATCTCCGCGATCAGTATCGCCGCGACATAGACTACTCTGCCGTTTTCTTCATCATCTTCTGGGGCCTCAACGTAGTGGATGCTGCAGTAGATGCCCATCTCAAAGGTTTCGATGTAAGCCCCGACCTTACTCTTCATGTCAGACCAACGCTTAGCCAGATGGCTTTTGCCAACGGCCCGGCCCTGAGCTTTGTGTTTGATATCGGGAAGAAGAAGCCTGCGTTGGTGAAGGCGGTGTTTTGAGAAACGAGGGCCGGTATCCGCGCTCCCCGGATCGCCAATGGATTATAAGCAGGAAATCTCCGCGACCGGATCTTTTGCTCATGAAGAAATTCTGATCCGCGCGATTCCGGCCATCGGCCATCAATCATCGGCCATCGTCACTCTTCCCTATCTTTGCCCCTCAAAAAAACAAAACCATGCGCATTGCTCTACTCGGATACGGTAAAATGGGAAAAGCTATTGAAGAAATTGCGATCCGGCGCGGACATGAGATCGTGTTGAAGATAAATGAAGAGAATCTGGGAGATTTTACGAAGGAAAATGCTCAGCGCGCAGATGTTGCCATCGAGTTTACCAGCCCGCACAGCGCATTTGAAAATATCAGGCAAACAATTGGTTTTGGTGTGCCTGTTGTCAGCGGATCCACCGGCTGGACAGAACGGCTGGAAGAAATGCAGACCTACTGCAATGAACATAATGGAACGTTTTTGTACGCCAGTAATTTCAGTGTTGGCGTGAATATATTCTTTGAGGTCAACAAACGTCTTGCGGCACTGATGGCGCCGCGCAGCGAATATGAAGTAACGATGGAAGAGATCCATCATACACAAAAAAAAGATGCGCCAAGTGGCACGGCGATCACACTGGCCGAACAGGTGCTGGAATTTCTCCCCCGCAAAACCCAATGGGTGAACAAAGCGGCCGGCGCCGCAGATCAGTTGGCGATCATCAGCAAAAGAATAGATCCGGCGCCTGGCACCCATATCGTCAGATACTCCTCTTCCATTGATGATATCGAGATCACTCATACAGCACATAACCGTCAGGGGTTTGCAACGGGTGCTGTTTTAGCAGCGGAATTTATCAAAAACAAAAAGGGTATCTTTAGTATGAAGGAAGTCCTTGGACTTTAACGGTAAACCCTTTTGGTATGAAGAAAAGCCTTGCCTTAATGGCGATGGTGTGGCCCATGTTGTTGATCGCGCAGCAAAAAACGCGCGCTATAGACAGTCTTGAAAAGCTCGTGCTTTCGCAAAAAGCGGCTGCTCTGGCAGAAACCTATTCCAATCTTACCTGGGAATACCGCACGGTTGACCGCGATAAAGCCATTGCTTATGGCAATAAGGCCATCGAACAGGCAAAGCTTCTTCACTCCCTCTCCCACGAAGCGCAGGCATACAACGATCTTGGGATCATTTATTTTGACAAGGAAAATTACGATACCGCGATCAGTTTTTACAACAAATCACTGGTCATCCGCAAACAATTAAATGACGAGACCGGTATTGCGAAGCTGCATAACAAGCTCGGCATCGTATATCAGAACCAGGGTCTGCTGGAACCGGCACTCGATCATCAGCTTTCTGCATTGGCCCTTTTTGAAAAACACAATGATGAAAAAGGCACTTCTTATTCATTGAATAATATTGGCATTATTCATCAGAATCTTGGCCGGTTTGCTGAAGCGATCAAATATCACGAACGCTCTATCGCACTGAAAGAAAAACTGGGAGACAGATATGGCCTCGCCGGTTCGTTTGTGAACATTGGCAATATTTACCAGTCCAACAAAAATTATTCACGGGCAGAAAACTATTACAAAAATGCAGTGCAGATCACTCGTGAATTGGGAGATAAAGAATATCTGTCAAACGCATTGAACAATCTTGGTGAACTTTATTATTTACTGAACGAGTACGATAAGGCATTACCCTTAATCCGTGAATCATTAACGCTGAGCAAACAATTGGGTGATACCAAAGGATTGGTCAACTGTCTGATCAGCCTTGGCTCCATTTATACCGGACAGCACAGGTTTGACAGTGCAAAGATCATCCTGGAAAGTGCATTGCTTAAAGCGCAGGCGGCTGTGAACTGTCAACAGGAAGTAAGCCAGGCAATGTTATCCCTTTCCAGTCTGTATGAAAAATCAGGCAATAGTATCGCCGCGCTGGATATGTATAAAAAATATTCGGGCGAACGCGACTCATTATTTTCTGAACATCTTGGCCAGAAAATAGCAGAGATGGAAACGCGTTTCAAAACAATGGATCACCAGCGTACGATCGAACAGCAGCAGTTTGAATTACAGCAGAAGAATTACTGGCTGGCTGCGGTGATCAGCATACTGATGCTTAGCAAACTGCTGATCTATTGGTACTATCGCCGTTACAGGCATCGGCAGAAGATCAAACTGCAGGAGGAAATAAGTAAGCAGCAGGAATTATCAGCCAAAGCAGTCATCATTGCTGCGGAAGAAGAGCGCCAGCGCATTGCGCGCGATCTGCATGATGGCGTGGGGCAAATGATGAGCGCTGCAAAAATGAACCTTTCGGCATTTGAATCCAATCTGCCCAATGCCGCCACGCAACACCATACATCACTCGATAAGATCATTTCACTGGTAGATGAAAGCTGCCGTGAGATCAGGCATGTATCGCATAACATGATGCTTAGTTCGTCCGTCAAAAAAAACTTCGCGGAAGCATTAAAAGATTTCATTAATAAAATAGATCATAACGCGCTTAACCTGCATCTGTATACTGAAGGGGTAGATCAGCCACTCGAGCCGAACATACAGGTCATGCTTTACCGCATTATCCAGGAATGCGTAAACAATGTGATCAAACACGCACACGCGACCACACTTGATATATCCATCATAAGAGACACTGATGGCATCAGCGCTACTATTGAAGATAATGGTAAAGGGTTTGATATCAGGGAAAAGGAAAAAACAATGGGTATGGGATTGAAAAACATACACACCAGAGTCGAATACCTGAAAGGTACGATCGATATCGACTCGTCTCCGGGTAGAGGTACGGTGATCAGCCTGCAAATACCCGTGGCAAGCTAAAAAACCCGAAGGTTTTTTTACTTTCTCGTTTAAACATAGTATTTTAACTCTTATAGTTGCGATGCTTAAAAAAGATCAAATAAGCCTGGCTATCGTGGATGATCACCAGGTCGTGATCGATGGCCTTTTGTCTATGCTCAAATACAATGAGCAGATTAAATTCATTCTCACCACTACCGATCCGATGGAAGTTATGGCGATGCTGGAAGAGACACCCGTTGATATCCTTATCACCGATGTAATGATGCCGAAACTGCCCGGCAATGAACTTGCCAAACAGGTAAAACAGCAATTTCCCAACGTCAGGATCCTCGCACTTTCTATGAGTGGTGAGGGCGGTCTTGTAAGCCAGATGATCGATGAAGCTAATATCTCTGGTTATATGCTGAAGAACATCAGCAAGGCGGAACTGGCCAAAGCACTTGAAAAAATTGCGGAAGGCGGTATCTATTTCAGCAAAGATGTAATTGAAGAATTGCAACGCGCCAATCAACGGAAGAAACACAGCGCAGAAGCACATCTTACAGGCCGTGAGATAGAGATCATCCGGCTGATTGAAAAAGAATACAGCAACAAACAGATCGCAGAGGTTTTATTTATCAGTGAACGGACAGTAGAAACACACCGGAAGAATATTCTGCGGAAAACGCATACAAGCTCGGTGATCGGGCTGGTAAAATATGCCTATGAATACAGGCTGATCTGATCTGCCCTATGTCCCCTGAAAGGATGACTTTATTGACAACCCAATATCTCACACAACTTCTCCTCCAGCGCAGGACCGCGTAAATTCTTTGCAATGATCTTTCCGTCAGGTCCGATCAGAAAATTCTGCGGGATACTTTGCACACGGTATTGCTGCGCTACCTCATTGTTCCAGAATTGAAGATCGCTCACATGCGTCCATGCCAGGTTGTCTGCATGAATAGCCTGGATCCATTTATCTTTTTGCCCTGGCCGGTCAAGTGATATGCCCAGCACAGTAAAATTTTTATTTGAAAACTTATTATACGTCGCTACAACATTCGGGTTTTCCTGGCGGCATGGCCCGCACCAGCTTGCCCAGAAATCCAGCAATACATATTTTCCGCGGAAAGATGCAAGCGACACAGGATTGCCTGACGTGTCCGCCTGTGTGAAGTCAGCGGCAATACTGCCGATCGCCGTGATCTTTGTTTCATCAATCGTTTCTTTAAGGAACTTTCCATACATGTTTTTAACCGCAGGTTCCTGTAGTTGCGCATAACGTTGTTCAGTCACCATCACATCTTCATTCAGCTGGTATGTTGCCGCAAGCAGAAATGCGCTCACCGGAGAAGCACGATGCCCCTTCACAAAACGATCGATCTCAATCTGGATCGTATCTCTTTTCTTCATTGCGGCGGCCATCAGACTGTCTGACCGGATGCCCATCTGCAACTGCTGGTTGATCGACATCAACCTTTTAAAAAGCGGATCAAATATTTTCTGGAATTCTGTAAAATCGTTGTGAGATTCGGAGCCGCTGATCATGATCGCATCCTGAGATCCAGCATTGCCGGTTACCTGTATGGAAGAACCCGCAAGAAAAGTCATCAACGGCTTATCTGTACCGAAATAGAGATTCACCAATGCGGGTTCGCTTAACTGTCCCTGCAGCTGAAACTTTTCGGCCTTTGCCCGGCCCGAGGCGATCGTATCCGTCGGGTTATTTACATCCGTTAGATAGATAAGGGTGTTGTCCTTCAAACCTTTCAACTTGCCTTTTACCGTTATTTTCTCCTGACTGAATACTGCCAGCGGCAAAAAGCAAAAGAGCAATAAACCTGACTTCATGGAAATTTGAGTTATAAAGGGTAAAGATAACAATTGTTGAAGGAGAAGGTTGGAGACCTCGGGAAAGTTTAACAAGGCTGGGGGGTGCTGGAAAGGTTATGAGTAGCCCTGGCTGGAAAATAATGTCAGCGACTGATGATATCGCGTGATCTCTCCATTCTCACAAAACCGCACCCAGAAACTCCTTTACCACCTGTTCCTCGTCCTTACTTCCCCCGAGTGCTTTTACGAACGCGGTGCCGATAATGGCCCCGTTGGCATAGCGGCTGGCCGCTTCAAAACTTGCCCGGTCGCGGATCCCGAAACCTACGAGGACGGGGTTTTTCAGGTTCATTGCTCCGAGCCGTTGCAGATAGGCGGAAGTGTCTGCCATGTTTTTATCGCTTCCTGTGGTGGACGAAGAGGAAACAGCATAAAGAAACCCTGTGCTAAGGCTGTCGAGTTTCCGCACACGATCTGCACTGGTCTCGGGAGTTACCAGAAAGATAAAATCGAGGCCGTGCTTTTTGATGATCGCACCGTATTCTGTTTCAAATTCATATTCCGGAAGATCAGGTAAGATCAATCCATCAACTCCCACTGCTGCTGCATCGGCACAGAATTTTCCAAACCCATATTGCATTACCGGATTCATATAGCCCATCAGTATCACAGGAATCTTACTTTGCTGACGCAGCACTTTCAGTTGTTCAAAAAGCTTTTTGATCGTCATGCCCCGGCTCAGCGCAATTGTGCTGCTTTCCTGGATCACGGGGCCATCAGCCAGCGGATCGCTGTAGGGCATTCCAAGCTCCACTATGTCTGCACCATATTGCTCCAGCGACTTAATAATCCTCATCGTACTGTCCGCATGCGGATAGCCCGCCGTACAGTAAATATTCAGCACGTTCTTATTCTTCTTTGCAAAAAGATCAGTAATCCTGCTCATGTTTTCTTATTTATCTGATGACATCACAACGTAAGTGTCGTCATCAACCGTAACAAACGAATATTTGGGATAACTATCGATATCCAATGTAACCTGGTACAACGCGGTTTTCGATGCACTGGCAGCTACAGGAAAACGGACCAGCACGGTGTCTCCATGCCGTTCAGAAATGATCGCTGCCTTATCGTAATCCGCTGGCAGGCATTTCTGAAATTCATACCGCTCTCCTCCGAAGTTGGAGTCAAGACGGAATGAAGGGATCAGTCCCGTACAATCATCCGCTTTTTTCTCGAGTTTTACTTTGTGTTCAACATATGGCTGCCTGTCACATGCAAACAATGTGAGCAAGGTTAAACAGCTGATGACGATCTTCTTCATGGCTTGAGTTTAGTTAATGTATTTCATATAAGTAGCCAGGTCCTTATCTCCTCTTCCGCTAAGACATACAACCACATTATCTGCTGGCGCAAAGGACAATTGATCCAGTGCAGCGAGTGCGTGCGAGCTTTCCAATGCAGGAATGATCCCTTCCTTTTTAGCCAGATTGAATGCGGCATCCACAGCTTCCTGATCAGTCGCGCTCAAAAATTTCGCGCGGCCGGTCTCATACAAATGCGCATGCATTGGCCCGATGCCAGGGTAATCCAGCCCGGCGGAAATACTGTGCGGTTCCACCACCTGTCCGTCCTCTGTTTGCATCAGCAGGCTTTTGCTTCCATGTAACACTCCCGGTTTTCCCAGTTGCGATGTGGCCGCACTCTGCCCGCTGTTCACTCCCAATCCTGCTGCTTCAACCGCTATGAGCTGTACCGTTTTTTCCTCAAGGAAATGATAGAATGCTCCCGCCGCATTGCTGCCGCCGCCAACACAGGCGATCACCGCTGACGGTAGCTCTGTCCCTTTCTTTTCATTCAGCTGCCAGCGGATCTCCCTGCTGATAACGCTTTGAAAACGGGCAACCATATCAGGATAGGGATGCGGACCAACAACACTGCCGATGATATAGTGTGTATCTTCCGGATGATTGATCCAGTCACGGATCGCTTCATTTGTCGCATCCTTCAACGTCTTGCTTCCGGAAACAGCAGGGATCACCGTTGCACCGAGCATCTTCATCCTTGCCACATTTGGCGCCTGTCGTTCAATGTCTTTCTCACCCATATATACGATACAGTTCAAGCCCTTCAGGGCACAAACCGTAGCGGTAGCCACACCATGTTGCCCCGCACCTGTTTCTGCAATGATCCGCTTCTTACCGAGCTTCTCTGCCAGCAGGATCTGCCCGATCGTATTGTTGATCTTGTGCGCACCGGTGTGACAAAGATCTTCCCGTTTAAGATAAATATTGGTATTGTATTGTTCGCTCAATCTTTTGGCAAGATAAAGCGGTGTAGGACGGCCTGCGTAATCCTTTAACAGTTGCGTGAATTCTTCCTGAAAAGAATCTTCATAAATGATCTCAAGATAACGCGACTTCAGTTCCTCTACATTCCTGTGCAGCATCTCCGGAATATATGCTCCCCCAAAAGAACCGTAGTAACCCTGCGCGTCCGGTGATGTATATTTTTGTTGTTCCATTGTTCCCTGAAATATGAATGTTTAAAGTATAAAAGTCAGCTGATCAAAGTTCAGAACGATCGTTTATTATTTAAACGACAAAACTTTTAACCCACTGAACCCTTAAACCAATATCAATTGTAAAAATTTCAGATCAAGCCATTGATTGAATTTCCAACCGATCTGTTTGAAAGTTCCCACTTCATGAAATCCGAAATGCGTATGCAGTTTGATACTTGCTTCGTTCGACGCATCAATACCTGCAACGATCGTATGCATACCAAGTGTTCTGGACGCATCGATCAGTGGTGGCATGAGCATTTTACCAACGCCTTTTCCTCTTGCTGCAGCAGCCACATATATGGAGTTCTCAACCGTGTGCCTGTATGCCGCCCAAGCCCTGAACGGACCGATGGAGCTGAACCCCAGCAAGCGTTCTTCTTCCATAGCCACAAACACCGGCAACTCCTGATCCTTCTTTGCCCGCCACCATTGTTTCCGCATTTCCATTGTATGCGGTTCATAGTCGTACACAGCAGTGGTATGAAGGATCACGTCATTGTAGATCTCCAGCATTGCCGGCAGATCATCTTCAGTTGCAGTTCGTATAATAATCCCTCTACCCATTACGTAAATTGTTAACAAATTCAGCCACTTTATTCATGTCTTTTACACCGGCTGTTACTTCAAACCGGCTGTTTATATCTATTGCAAAAAGTTTTTTTCCGGCGTCTTCTTTCGCAAAATCCTTCAACTGCTGTTCGTCTCCGGGTTCAATACCCCCGCTCAGAAAATAAAGTTTATCAAGACTGGCCTGCTTCAATACGTTCCAGTCAAATTTCTTTCCTGTACCGCCATAACCGGCCCCCATTGTATCATACATGAACATATCGCAGCTTTCATGAAAAGGCCGGACCATCCAATCCAGCGGATCATTTTCTGAAAGCCTGAAAGCTTTCACTACTGTTACATAGTTCGCCACTTTCTCGCAAAAGAAAGCAGTTTCATCTCCATGCAGCTGAACCATATCAAGCCGGTATGATTCCACCGTCTTCATCAGTTCATCATACTGCATATTTACAAACACACCAACTTTGGCAATCCGGCCCTTGATCTGTCTCATCTTTTCCGGCGATATCTTTTGTCCTGCATATCTGGGTGATTTAGGATAAAAAATAAAGCCAGCAAAATCCACCCCGATTTCATCAAGGGCATTCACCTGTTCGGGCAACGTCATTCCGCATACTTTGATTCTCATAAGATCTTGCTTTGATGGGTTAAACAGCAAGAACAATCGTTGGGGAAGTAAAAATACCCTCCTCCGGCGTCCATTTGGTTTACAATTTTCTGTTTTTTAAACAACCTTTTTTACTTTGTTTACAAACTCTTCAAACGCCTTTCCCGGACTCTCCTCTTTCATAAATGTTTCGCCGATCAGAAATCCTTTGAAACCGGCCTGTCTTAAAGTTACGATCGATTCAACGTTGCTGATGCCGCTTTCCGCAACAGCGGGTTTGTTTGTTGGGATCTTGTTGATAAGCTGCAGCGAGATATCGATGTTCACTTCAAAAGTTTTCAGGTTTCGGTTGTTTACACCAACCATGTCCACTTCATCGCAGATATGATCCAGTTCTTCTTCATTGTGGATCTCTAACAACACTTCAAGGCCGATGCTTTTTGCGTAAGCAGCCATGGTTCTTACCTCTGCTGGTGTAAGACAGGCGGCGATCAGCAGGATCACATCCGCGCCAAACGCTTTTGCTTCCGCGATCTGCCAGGGATCGATCATGAAATCCTTGCGCAAAACGGGGATATCGGTGATCACTTTTGTCTGTATCAGGTCATCCAGATCTCCACCGAAAAATTCTTCATCAGTCAGCACAGAAATCCCTGCGGCGCCGAGATCATTGTAAGATCTGACAACGGGCTCAACTTCAAGATCTTTCGTTTTAAACCAGCCCTTGCTTGGGCTCTTCCGCTTGAACTCTGCGATGATGCCCGTGCTGCCATCCGCCAGCAAACTCTGAACAAGTGAGCGATTATTGATCTCCCAGAAAAAACCGTCACGCTGAAAGCGTTCAACAGGGCTAAGCGCTTTGTATTTTTCGATGTGCTTTCTTTTTGCCGCAACGATCGTATCGAGAATTGTACTCATTGTAACGAAATTAATTTTAACAGACATTGATAGGCCTTCCCGCTTTCAAGACTTTCCACAGCTGCGTAATAGGCATCTTCATAGTGCCGGTATTTACCGGTGCAGTGCAGCGCCATGGCAGCATTTGCCAGCACCACCGCGTTCTGCGCCCAGCTGCCTTCTCCTTTGATGATGGTTGCAAAGATTTTCGCTGCTTCCTCAGGCGTTTTGCCGCCATGAATATCAGCTGCAGACACCATTCGTTTTCCGAGCTGCTCAGGGGTCATGATCTTTTCTCCATGCAGTGTGATCACTTTTGTATCATTGGTCAGCGAGATCTCATCATAACCATCCAGACTATGAATGATCGTAAATGGCCTGCCTATCTGCTGAAGGAAATAATTATATACCCGGGCCATCTCCAGGCTGAATACGCCAACCAGCTGAAACGCAGGGTCCGCAGGATTTACCATTGGCCCAAGCATGTTAAAGAACGTGCGCATACCAAGATTTCGTCTGATCGGACCAACTGTTTTTAATGCCGGATGGAAAAGTGGCGCATGTAAAAAACAGATGTTGGCTTCTTCCACTTCCCTTTGCAGCCGCGCATTATCCTGTTTGAATTTATATCCCAGCTGCTCCATCACATTGGAAGCACCGCTTACAGATGATGCACCATAGTTGCCATGTTTTGCGACTGGCTGACCAGCACCGGCAACGATAAAACAACTGAGTGTTGAAATATTGAAGGTATCTTTTCCGTCACCGCCTGTACCAACAATATCCACGGTTTCAAATCCATCCAGCTTAACAGGCACACACAGTTCCAGCAATGCATCCCGGAAGCCCTGCAACTCTTCGATGGTGATGCTGCGCATGAGGTAAACCGTCATGAACGCAGTCACTTCATGTTCATTATAAATTCGTTTTCCGATGTTCACAAGCGCTTCCCTAGCGAGGGCGCGGGGAAGGGTTTTGTGTTCGAAAAGGTATGTGAGTATTTTTCGCATTGATTTTTTTCCTTTCTTTTTTGTAATTGGTCCCGATGTAGCTGTCGTTATTTGGTCGCCAGCCAGTTCTTCAAAATCATCTCCCCTTCCGGCGTCAACACACTCTCCGGATGAAACTGTACTCCTTTCACATCATACTTCGTATGCTGCATTGCCATGATAAAACCATTCTCATCACGGGCTGTGATCTCCAGTTCTTTCGGCAAACCTTTTTCGGCTACGATCCAGCTATGGTAGCGCCCCACTTCAAACTGATCAGGCATGCCTTCAAACAATACACTTTTCTTATCTGTCAGCTTTACCGGCGTAGCCACGCCATGAAAAACTGTGCTCAGGTTCTCCAGCTTTCCACCAAAAGATTCGCCGATCGCCTGATGACCGAGGCAAACACCAAGGATCGACTTGGTTGCGGCATACTCTTTTATCAATGGCAGCAATAAGCCCGCTTCCGAAGGAACACCAGGACCAGGCGAAAGAATGATCTTATCATATTCTTTCACTTTCTCCAGAGGTAACTGATCATTTCTAAAGACATCGACACGCTGGTGCCGGATCTTCTCTACCAGATGAACAAGATTGTAAGTGAAAGAGTCGTAATTATCAAATACCAGTATCCTCATATACACAAATTAAAAACGCCGGTTACGCGAATTACTTTCCTAATGGTTAAAATACTTTTTGCAATAGAGAGATTATTCTTTTTCCCACCGCTCTTATTTCCTGATCTCATACGCCAACGTAATAACTCTCAACTCCCCCGCTCACTAAACGATCGTTTCAGCAAACCCGATCGCCTTCTTCAGCGCGCCGAGTTTATTATTCACTTCCTGCAGTTCGCTTTCAGGTTGGGAAGCAGCTACAATGCCGGCGCCCGCCTGATAGTATAATGTGTTATCACTGCTGAGAAAGGTGCGGATCATGATAGCCTGATTGCAGCTTCCGTTGAACCCCATGAAACCGATCGCTCCACCGTAATACCCGCGGGATGTTGGCTCAAACTGATCGATCAGTTCCATTGCTTTGAACTTGGGCGCACCGCTTAGTGTACCTGCGGGAAATGTTTTGGCCACCAGATCAAACGGATTGCTGTGTTCCCGCACAGAACCTGTTACTTCACTCACGAGGTGTATCACGTGGGAGAAGAACTGTACCTCCCGGTATTGTGCAACAGATACGTTGTCACAAACACGGCTGAGGTCATTGCGCGCAAGATCAACGAGCATTACATGTTCTGCATTTTCTTTTGCGTCCTGCAACAACCGAGCTGCAGCCTGTTCATCCAGCACATCATCGCCTGTTCGTTTGAACGTTCCGGCAATCGGATGGACGACCGCCTTACCATTCCTGATCACCAGTTGGGATTCAGGTGATGATCCTATCAGTTTGTAATCGCCATAATCAAAAAAGAAAAGATAAGGGGATGGATTGATGCTGCGCAATGCACGATACACATTGAATTCATCACCTTTGAATGACTGTCTGAACCGCCGGCTCAATACGATCTGAAACACATCGCCACGCAGGCAACTGGCAATACCTTTTCTTACCATTTCCCTGTACGTTTCGTCTTCCATATTGGACGATTCTTCACCATCCACAGAGAACGGATAAACAGGTACATCTTTGCTGCGGATCAGCGATTCAAGCAAAGCAAGTTCGCTCTCCACCCCAGCTACGTGATTTTCGCAGATGAATAATTCATCTTTGAAATGATTCACTGCAATCACGTATTGATACAGGCGGTAACGCATCAACGGAATATGTGTTGCTGGTTTGTTTGATGAGAACGAGATCGTATCAAAAAACTGAACGGCATCATACGTTGTATAACCATAAAGACCCTGCGCAAATGCAGCTTCTTTATCTTCCGCGGGTCCGATAGAGAACCGCTGCATAAAGTCCCAGAGAATGCCCGGAACGGCCGAGGTTTTGCTGATCACCTCTTTTTCCGGTGGAAGCCCCGGTAATTTAAACTCTATGTTTTGCTTATTGCTGATCTCAATACCCGCGATGGCATTGATACAGATAAACGAATAGCTGTTTTCTGCCGCATGGAAATCGGTGCTTTCCAGCAGGATCGTGTCCCTGAAGCGATCCCTCAGCCGCAGGTAAATGCCCACCGGAGTGAACACATCTGCCAGCATTTTCTTACAAGTGGTATTGATCGTAATCTTTTTCATAAAAATAAAAAGCCCCGAACAGTGTCGGGGCCCAAAATATGCTTAAAATATGCATAGTGTTGACATTACAAACCCCGTTCAGCGTTTGTTTGCCACCACCATTGAATATTTAGTTGTTGTTTGATCATTTCATTGCAAATATGTGGAAGCATTTTGATTTGAGCAAAAAAAAATTCAAACCGGCCATCCTTCAGGCTGATAAGCCTTTTATTGAAGCCGCCAATTTAAGTCACGGCCGGCGCCGGGCTCCCGCAAATTCAGTATGTTTATACCGCTAAAAAGAGACTGCCTGCCTTTCCTTTTTGAACAACCCAAAACCAAATACAGACATGCACACAAGAAAAATCCCCTTGCTATTCACCATTCTGCTAATTACCGGTCAGGCATTTGCACAGGATGATGTAGCGTACAAACTTCCTCCAAAAGACATTGCTGACATGGTGCTGGCAAAGCCAACGCCAAATGTCAATATCGATGACAAAGGCGAATGGATGCTATTCACTGAAAGCAGCAGCTATCCGTCTGTAGAAGAGCTTGCACGCCCGGAACTGAAGATCGCCGGGTTGCGCATTAACCCGGCCAATTATGCTCCCAGCCGTCAGAACTACATCAATAATCTTTACCTGAAAAATATCGCTTCCGGCAAAGAATTAAAGATCACCGGCCTGCCTTCCCCGCTTTATGCAGGCAGCGTAAGCTGGAGCCCAAACAATAAAAAGATCGCATTTACCCATACAACCTCCAATCGTGTTGATCTGTATGTGATTGACGTGGTAACGCAGAAAGCAACACATATCAACAAAACCGCATTGAATGTGGTGGGTGGCACCTATCAATGGTATGATGACAATACGCTCCTCTATCGCACAACCCTGAAGCCGCCGACCGCTGCTCCGGCAAAACCACTGGCGCCAAAAGGGCCGACCACACAGGAGAATTATGGCAACGCGTCTCCACGCCCAACTTACCAGGACATGATCAAGAGCCCGTATGATGAACAGCTTTATGAATTCTTTGCCACGGCTCAATTGGTGAAGAATATCAATGGCGTTGAAACAAAGATCGGCACACCCGCGATCTATAGCAACATACAGGTCTCTCCCGATAAAAAATATCTGCTGACACGTACCTTGAATAAACCATTTTCCTACCTCGTGCCGGCAAATGGCTTTCCCTCCACCATCGCTGTAACAGACCTGCAGGGTAAACTGGTGAAGAAACTGGCTGACCAGCCTTCATCCGAAACAGCACCCGGTGGAAACGATAATGTGCAGAATGTTGCCCGTGGTTTTGAATGGAAAGATGATGAGCCTTCCACTATCGTTTGGTGCATGCCGCTGGATAGCGGTCTTGTTAAAAAACAGGTTGAATACCGCGATGCAGTTTACTCACAGGCAGCCCCGTTCACCGGCGAAGCGAAAGAACTATTCAAAACGAAAATGCGTTTCCGTGGTGTAACCTGGGGTGACAAAAATCTTGCACTGGTAACAGAAGGTCTTACCGGCAAACAGATCACACAAATGGATCGTTACAACGCTGTGACCGGTGACCTGGAAAAACTGATCACCCGCAATACCACAGATGCGTACAGTAATCCGGGTTTTCCCGTATTGGCACCAAACAGTTTTGGTAAATATGTGCTTGTGACGATCGATAATGGCAACAAGATCCTCCTGAATAATACAACAGGCAGTTCACCCAAAGGAGATCTGCCTTTCCTGCTGTCATATGACATTCATACAAAAAAAGCAGACACATTGTGGCGCTGCCAGGAAGGTTATTATGAGAACATTGTACGTGTGCTGGACGCAAACAAACTCAGCCTGATCACAAGAAGGGAAAATGAAAAGGAAATGCCGAACTACTGGTTAAAAAATCTCAAGCTGAGAATAGCAGACCGTCAGTTAACGTCCTTTACCAATCCTTATCCGCAAATGGAAGGCGTGAGCAAAGAAAAGATCCGTTACAAAAGAGCGGACAGTGTTGACCTAACCGGTGATCTTTATCTGCCAAAAGGATATGATCCGAAAAAAGACGGACCGCTTCCTGTATTCATCTGGGCTTACCCTGCTGAATATAACTCAGCAGCAGATGCAGCGCAGATCCGGGGAAGTGAACACCGCTTCACTCTCGTGAATTATGGTTCACCCGTATTCTATGTAACCCAGGGATACGCTGTATTGAACAATGCGGAAATGCCGATCGTGGCAACCGACAAGGACAAAAAGCCCAACGATAATTTTATCGATCAGCTGAAATTAAATGCAGAAGCCGCAATCAATAAACTGGCCGACATGGGTGTGGGCGACAGGAACCGTGTTGCGGTTGGCGGCCACAGTTACGGTGCATTCATGACGGCCAATCTCCTTGCACATACAAATCTTTTCAAAGCAGGCATTGCACGCAGCGGTGCATACAACAGAACGCTGACACCGTTTGGCTTTCAGAATGAAGACCGCACTTACTGGCAGGCGCCGGACCTTTATAATGAAATGAGCCCATTCAGTTATGCAGACAAGATCAAAACACCATTGTTACTTATACATGGCGAGGCAGACAACAACACCGGTACATTCCCGATCCAAAGCGAACGCATGTTCAATGCGATCAAAGGTCACGGCGGTACTGTGAAATTCGTAAGTCTTCCTTATGAAAGTCACGGCTATGCAGGCAGGGAGAACATTTTGCATATGCTGAACGAACAGTTTGCATGGCTGGAGAAGTATGTAAAGAATCCTCCGAAGAACAATGAAAAAGCCGCCGGGTCCAAGGCTTTTTAGGGCAAGATTTCCGGTGCGTGAAATGCGCACCGGAGCTGCCAGGAGCCAGTCACAAATTTTAGTTAACGCCCGTTCGTGCCGTACCTTTAGTACAGGAATACTCGTCATTCAACCATAAAACAGGATCATGACAAGATTTGTACTCATGCTATTGCTATCGATCGCAGGCATTCCCGGCTTAAAGGCGCAACAGGTCGACAGCATCTATTTCCATCTGTATACAGACAGCCTGAAAAAAGGAACGCATAATTATATCAACGTGGATGGAAAAACACCGGATGGGCGTTGGGTGCCGATGACGGCAAAGGAGATCAGTTTCTCTGCTTCTGATTATTCATTTAACGGTAACGAACTGGTATTACCAATGGAATGTACCGTTGAAAAAGTGACGGTCAAAGCGGTATTGAGATCCAATCCTGCGGTATGGAAGGAAACCACGATCTGGATCAAGAAAGCTCCTGATCCTTTATTGCCGGCAAAGGATGAAATTCTGAAAAACGGAAACCAGCGAAGACGGGGGAACCGGTAGAGAAGATTTAAAAGTTTAAAAGTTCAAAGGGTTAAAAGTTAGGCGCTAACCGCCGGCTTTTAACCCTTTGAACTTTTAAACAAAAACTTCTTGTATGAAGTGTTATGCTGTCTTTTTTGCATCTTCCAGGAACTTTGCCAGGCCGATGTCTGTCAGCGGATGTTTCAGCAAACCGAGAATTGAATCCAGCGGGCAGGTGCAAACGTCAGCACCAGCTTCAGCACATTTAACGATGTGCAGTGCGTTCCGGATGGAAGCCGCGAGGATCTCGGTTTTGAAACCCTGGATCGAGTAGATGTTAGCAATCTGTGCGATCAGCTCAACACCATCCCAGCTGCTGTCATCAATACGGCCGATGAACGGAGAAACATATGCTGCTCCAGCTTTTGCAGCAAGGATCGCCTGACCTGCGGAGAATACCAGCGTACAGTTTGTACGGATACCGTTATCAGTAAACCATTTGATCGCCTTCACGCCATCTTTGATCATCGGCACTTTCACCACAATATTTGGGTGAATCGCTGCCAGTTTTTTACCTTCCGCGACCATGCCGTCGAAATCTGTAGAGATCACTTCAGCACTGATATCGCCGTCAACCAGCTCACAGATCGTCTTATAATGATTGAAGATCGCTTCCTGGCCTTTGATACCTTCTTTCGCCATCAGGGATGGATTGGTTGTAACACCATCGAGGATCCCCAATTCATTCGCTTCTTTGATCTGGGCAAGGTTTCCCGTATCTATAAAAAATTTCATTTGTATTGATTTTATTTGTTATCGTTAGTTGATATACCGGTAATTTAACACCCCGGCGCCGAACTTGTTCGAGGGTAGGAACAGCTTCTGAGAATCAAAAACTTAATAAAAATAAACGATCGGCGCAAAGTCAGCTGCCACCTCAAATACTATCTGCTCCGTTTATTTATGGGCTAACAAAAAAAGAAAAAAGGCAGGCTCCTCACATCGCACCGCTACAACCACTTATCCTTGCTGCCTTCCGGCCCTGGGGAGGTTCAGCAGGAGCTGGTCGTGTAAGACCTGCCGGCCGCAAAGATACGATGAATGAGGGAAATAAAAATGAATGAAGAGAATTATTAGTTGCAGATTTCGTTATTAGAATCGATGCCGGGGCCAGGCTTCGCATTTTGTGATAGTTTAACGAGAAAACTCTTTTCTTATAACAGAAAACTTCGTTACTCAAAATGCTTTATCGGGCTGCGGAGCCCGGCCATCGACCCGCCTGAAGAGCATTACCTTCCCAGGAATGAATTCAACTGCGCCATCCCTACCAGTTCATCAGCCCGCCCGCCAAAAGGACGGAAATATACAAGCACCGTGTAATTATTTTCGGTGTTGGTGAAATTACCTTCGGTATTGTCGAGGGAAAAACGGTTGGTATTGCGTTTGCCTGCGTCAAGCGTGATATAAGAATAGTTGTAATAAGCCTGTTTCAGGAATAATGTTTTTTCGTAGATGCCGTAGGTTTCGTTAAACTCCATTTTTGACTTGTCATCGGGAAGCCAGTTGGTTAGTTCCCCGAAGATATAGATGTCTTTGCCAGCATAGGGTTTATTGCCGGGTGGAACAAAAGTGAAATGAACATAGGCATAATCACCCTGCCAGAAAGGATTGTAGCCATCCCGGTTGTCGAATGTAAATTGCCCGTTGATATCTTTATAATATATATAAACCTGCTGACGGCGCTCGATATCGGGCTTAACGTATACGTCCGTTCTGTTCCTGATACTGTCATCATTCAAACGCTGCATGCGATCAGTCATCAGACGCAGACTGGTAAGATCGATCCATCGCCATTCCCGGCCGGCCGGGAAGCTCATATAGTCATCATTATATTCAAAATAATTGCCGCGATAGACGGTCGGCTTATTCACCAATGCTGCTGTTGACCAGATATTGTTCTGCAATACCACTATTTTCAGGTCCTGGGGAGAAGTGGCATTGAGATTTGCATTTGCTGTATTTACAGATACCATTACCCGTTGATCCGTCAGAAAATTTGCCGAGTTAAATGGCTGTTTCATTTGTGCGGCAATAGCCACTTTGTTGTCCACCACAAGAAACCGTTTGGTGAAAAACAGGTCGGCCGTATCATTATTGCGGAACACTTTCAACAGATAGTTGCCGGACCTTGTTGGCACTGAACTTCTATCAGGTATTGCCGCCTGGTAATGCGTGTAACGCGTCAGCGCGATCGAAGAATTACGATAGGTGGTAATGCGGGTGGACTGAAAGCCGCGGATATAATCAAACGGCTGGAGCTGCGCCGGCGTCCAGTCGGCATTACAAAGCTGGAAGGTGTAATAGAACATCTTCAGGTCCCCGTCGAGGTCGTCAAATTGCAGCTCCAGCTGATCAGCACCATTCAGGGTGAGCACGGGATAGCCAAGCTGGTCATTATACCTATACAGTTTTGCTCCGTTGATGGAAGCTTTATAAACATGATCGGGCATTTGAGCATTAGCAACAACCACCGATAAGATCAATACTGAAACAAAGATGCTTTTCATTGACAGTTTTTACAGTCTGGTTAGAAAAATCAATAAGCTTCATCAAAAACTACACCGCCATCCGGGAAAGCGGTTATTTTAATTTTCGCTTTTGATTTTTTACTCCTAAAAATGGTAAAATTCCTTCAAAAAATGCCATAAAAGTTTTTAGGCTTATTTTTGTTTCCATCGCCAAACAGGCTTTGATGGAATATTCCCGGCACTAAGACAAACAAAACAATTTGAAGGTTGCAGGCTTTATAGCAAACCGTATTGCGTTCAACCGTCAGCGGTCATTTTCCCGGTTCATCATCCGGCTTTCCATTGCTGCCACGATCATCAGCGTTGCGGTAATGATCATTACGCTTGCGTTTGTCAATGGATTCCAGGAACAGGTAAGTCAGAAAGTGTTCAGCTTTCTTGGCCATATCCGGATCCAGGAAAAACAGCCATTCAAAGCCCTGATAGCAGAAGAAACACCTATCGAAAAGAATGACTCCCTGCTGATGGAGATCAAACAGGATCCGGATGTGCAAAGCATCCATCCCTTCGCCACCAAATACGCCACACTCAAAACAAAGGAAGACATTGAAGGCGTACTGGTAAAAGGTGTTGACAATACATATGATTTCACACATTTCAAACGGTTTATCAAACAGGGTAAGGCGATCAGTTTTAACGACAGCACTTACAGCCGTGACATCATGATCTCCGCTCATACAGCCAGCCAACTGAAGCTGTCATTGAATGATCGTGTACTGATCTATTTTATACGCCCCGATGGTTCTTATCGCCCGGACAGGCTAACGGTGGCTGGCATCTATAAAACCGGGATCGAAGAATACGACAAAACATTTGCCATCGGCGACCTCAAACTGCTCCAGCGGCTGAATGACTGGGACAGCACGGAAGTAGGCGGCTACGAGATCTTCCTGCATGATTTTGAGAAAATGGATACCGCTGCCCAAACGATCTATAATATGGCAGGTTTCCCGCTCACATGGGACACACGTACGGCAAAAGATATTTCGCCAAATATTTTTGACTGGCTTTATATACAGAATAAGAACAGGAATGTATTGTTAGGATTAATGATCATTGTGGCGCTGATCAACCTGATCACCTGTCTCATCATTTTGGTGCTGGAAAGAGTGCGGATGATTGGTATACTGAAAGCGCTGGGTGCGACCAACTGGACCGTTCAGCAGATCTTCCTGCGGCATTCGTTGTTCATTACCGTTATGGGAATTGTGATCGGAACGGCTTTCGCACTCGGATTCCTGTATCTTCAGAAAGCTACCGGATTTATCCGCTTACAGGAAGATGCATATTACCTGAGTGAAGCGGCGGTAAGCATCATCTGGTGGCAGGTGGCCGCTGTCTGCCTGGGCACGCTTGCAATCTGTTTCCTTGTGCTGATGATCCCAACTATTCTTGTAAGAAGAATACAACCGGTTAAGGCGATCCGGTTTAGTTAATCTGAGGCTGGTTTCCGGCAATCCGATGACCGATGGCCGGTTCCGGATAGGTCCCAAACGACATTACCCCTATCGCCTTACGGCTAACTCCCCTGCTCCCATTATACCAGATGCGACACAATAATCCCCGTCGCCACCGCCGCATTCAACGACTCTGCTTTTCCTTTCCGCAGGATCGTGATCCGCACATTTACTTTTTCCATCACGGCCGGGCTGATCCCTTTTGATTCATTCCCGATAATGATGATGCCCTCATTCAGTTTTTTCATTTGTGCAATATCCTGGCCCTCCAGCGCGGCCGCATACACACGGGCATCCTTTTGCGAAGCAAGCCATGCCGGCAGATCGGTATAATGCACCTGCACGCGGCCAATACTTCCCATGGTAGACTGCACCACTTTGGGATTGTACTGATCCGCGCAGTCCTGGCTGCAGATGATCTGTGAAATACCGAACCAGTCTGCAATCCGGATGATCGTTCCGAGATTGCCCGGGTCCTGGATCGTATCCAGCGCGAGCGCAACAGTGCCCTTCATTGAAGGAATCGGGCTGGCAGGAAATTGGCGAAATACGGCCAGCACCTGGTTAGGTGTCTGTAATTGTGAAATTCTGGCCAATTCGTCGGTACTGACCTCTGTTACTGCGTATGAAACCGGCTGATCTGCCCGTCCTTCTATCCATGAAGGCAATGCAAAAACCTCGCTTACCAGTTCCGGTACATCCTGCAGTAATTCGGCGACGATCTTCGGCCCTTCCGCGATAAAAAGCCGTTCGTCATCCCTGTGTTTTTTCTGGCCTAAACTTTGAATATATTTGAGCTTCGATTTACTCAGCATTTTTGCTTGATTTTAATTATGTTATCCGGTAAGCCAACCACTCATATCAACCTGTTTAAAGTAATTCTTGCCGGATTCTTTTTAAGTTTTGTCGCCTCCTGTACTGTCGTCAAAAAATACCAGCCCAACAAGCCTTTTATTTATAAAACAAATATCAACTTAATAGGCAATTTTTCAAAAGCAGAAAAAGAATCGCTTACAGCCGGTCTGGCCGACCAACTGGATGACAGCATGCAGGCGAGAAAACTCGACAAGCTTTTATGGAGCACCCTAAGGCAGCCGCCGGTGTACGACAGTATCAACGCAGACAACTCGATCCTATTCATGCGGGCATTGCTCAACTCACTCGGCTACTTCCGTGATTCGATCTATTATACCAGCAAAGTAAAATTTGAAAACCCAGATCAGTACAGAACCACCATTGATTTCTTCGTACGTCCCGGAAAAATGGTAAAGCTCGATTCGATCAGTTACAATCTCCGTCACACCGATCTGCAATTCCTGACTGATAGTACCCGCGCTCAGGCATATATCAAAAAAGGAGATGGTTTTGCAAAAGCACCGATCTCTGCGGAGTTTGACCGGCTGACCGAATTATACAGGAATACCGGTTATTTTAAGTTCAGCCGCGATGAGCTGGTTGGTGTATGGGACACACTCGATGTTGCCCTGCTCACCCCTACCCTTGATCCGTTTGAGCAGCTGGAATTATTACAAAAACTACAGGAGCGCAGGAATAATCCAACCGCAAATCTTGAAATAAGATTAAAAACTATCGATAGTTCCAAGCTGGTAAAATATTATATCGGCGATGTGACGATCTATCCCGACTTCACACCGGATACGATCGGCCTTATCCCCGGTATCAAAGACGTGATGGGCGGAATGAGCAGCAAACCCATTCGTGTGATACAGCACCATGGACGTTTCAAACCGAAAATATTCCCGCCGAATATTTATCTGCCCAGTGACAGCGTTTACCGGTTACGGCGTTATCTCCGGACCATCAATCGTTTCAACTCGCTTGGCACCTGGCGCATGGTGAGCATTGATCAGGTGCCACGCAAAGGAACCGACACCATCGATTTTGTGATCCGCCTGACTGCAGCCAAAAAATACTCGTTCAACACCAACGTTGAAGGAAGTATCAACCAGAATGCATTTTCCGGGAATATCTTTGGTATTGGCCTGAACGTTGGCTTGCAGAACAGGAATTTTGCCAGGGCCGCGAATGTTTCGAACAGTAATATCAGATATGGCATCGAACTTGGCAATGCCAGCAGTCTTGGTCAATTCATCCAGACTCAGCAGCTCGCATTCAGCCACAGCATCCGGATGCCAAGGATGATCCCGGATTTTGGATTTATACCGGAGAACCTTCGGGATAATTTCAGCACGATCTTCAACTTCAACGCTGCCAATACAGAGAGACGCTGGCTGTATAATCAGACCAGCATAAACGGATCCTGGGGATATGAATTTCAGCGGAGAAAAATGCTGATCTCGGTGAAACTGCCGAATATCGAATATTCATCCCTTATCCGCCGCGACAGTCTCGATACATTGATCAAGTACAATCCATCACTCAGGAATATCTTTACAGATGGCTTTATCTCTTCCGTGATCGGTAGTCTGACGCTTAGCGGAGGTACAACCAACCGCCTGAATGTATTCCGCCTGAATGTGGAAGAAGCCGGCCTGTTGACAGGCATGATACGCAATTCATTTTTGGATAAGCAGCTCTATCGTTTTATCAAAATGGATGCAGAGTTTGCATATCTTATGCGTTTCCCCAAAACCTCACTTGCATTCCGGCTATTTGGAGGAGCGGGATATGAATTCAATTCAACGCGAAATCCGGATAAACGATATAACCTTCCTTTTTTCAAAGAGTATTTCGCGGGCGGACCAAACAGTATGCGAGCATGGTCTCTGAGAAGACTCGGGCCGGGCTCAACATCAAAAGATTTCAACGGGGTCGGAAGCACCCCTGACCGTTATGGCGATATACAATTAGAGGGAAACATTGAGTATCGTTTTCCGTTAGGCACGCCATTCAATATCAAATTAAATGGCGCCATATTCACTGATGTTGGAAACGTATGGTATATGAAGCAGGCGCAGGACAGACCTCCGGAAGAAGTCTTCAAACTGGGGCGTCTCTGGAATGACCTCGCTGTTGGATCCGGAGCCGGTATCCGCGTGGATTTCAACTTCCTGGTCATCCGCCTTGATTATGCCTACAAAGTAAAAGATCCAAGTCCCGCTCCGGCCGACAAAGCTGTGCAGAATAAATGGTTTGGTTATAAATTCTCTAAGGGAGATCAGTTCCAGCTTGGGATCAACTATCCATTCATATTCTGATCAGCATTTTGCCTGATCCCTTCCTCCAGTTCCGCAGGCGTGATCGCATTTTCCACCCTGAATTCACCGATCCGTGTACGGCAAAGACTGCTGAGGTATCCACCGCAACCGAGGGCTGCGCCAAAGTCGTTGGCAAGGCTGCGGATATAAGTGCCGGTGGAACAAACCACGCGAAACTGCACCACAGGCAATTCTATGCTGGTGATCTCAAATACATGAATAGTCACTTTCCGGGGATCGATCTTTACCTCTATACCTTTACGTGCTAATTCATACACGCGTTTTCCGTCGATCTTAATGGCAGAATGCGCAGGCGGCACCTGCATGATCTCTCCGGTAAAGCCGGCCGTTGCCGCATTGATCTTTTCGGCATCGATGTCATCCAGTGGTTTAAAATTGCCCGGTTCACTTTCCAGATCATAAGTAGGTGTGGTAGCGCCCAATGTAAAAGACCCGGTATATTCTTTTTCTTTCGCCATATACTCATTGATCTTCTTGGTGAATTTTCCTGTGCAAACAATGAGCAAGCCGGTTGCCAGCGGATCCAGTGTGCCGGCATGTCCGACTTTTTTGATTCTGATCAGATTACGGATCTTCCTCACTGCATCAAATGAGGTCCAGCGGAGGGGTTTATTGATAAGGAGTACGCGGCCGTCGGAGAAAGTGTTCATGGAGGCAAAGATAGGGAACGATGCGGGACGATGACCGTTGACCGGGCTCCGCGTTCGGTAGGGTTTAACAGAAATGATGCCGTCCGATGCAGGAATGCTTTATTGGTAAAGTACTTTATCGAAGTGCGAAGCCCGGCCATCGTCCCTCAAATCGACATCCGCGTCTTCAACTCCAAATACTTATTGATCGCATTCACCGTAAGATTCTCCGGTGAAGTAAGCACGGAGAGAATGCCGTTCTTCTGCAATTCTTTTACCATTAACCGTTTTTCATGGGCAAATTTTTCGGCGATGGTTTTGATATAGATATCTTCCAGTTTGGCAGCTGTTTGCCCTGTAATGGCCCGGAGCTCGGTGTTTTCGAAGAAGACAACGAGCAGCAGATGATAACGTGCGATCTTTTTGAGTGCGGGCATTTCGCGTTCGAGAGATTCCATCGATTCGAAATTGGTATATAACACAAGCAGGCTTCTGTTGGTGATGCTGGTGCGGACCACAGAGAACAGTCTTTCGAAATCAGGTTCGAGGTATTGAGTCTGTTGTTTGTAAAGAGTTTCCAATATAAGGTTCATCTGCGTGGGCTTCTTATCTGCCGGCACAAAAGCATCAAGGTTTTCGGCAAAAGTGATCAGACCGGCTTTATCCTGCCGGATCAATGCTACATTGGCCAATACCAGCGCGGAGTTGATCGCATAATCAAGCAGTGTCATCCCGCCAAAAGGCATTTTCATTACCCGCCCTTTATTGATGATGCAATAAACCTGCTGACTGCGTTCATCAGTATAATTATTCACCATCAGGTTCTCTCTTCTTGCTGTTGCCTTCCAGTTGATGGTCCTGTAATCATCACCGCGAACGTATTCCTTGATCTGTTCAAACTCCATGCTATGGCCGAGCTGGCGCATGCGTCTTACACCAAGGTCCTGCAAGCGGTTTGCAACAGCCAGCAACTGGTATTTCCGCATCTGGATATATGACGGATAAACCTTCACCACTTTACCGGCAGGAAATATATACCGTCGCTTCACCAGCTGCAAAGGACCGGTCACGAAAATATTGATATCATGGAATACATATTCGCCCCTTGAAGCTGGCTTGAGTAAATAGTCCAACTCCTGCTCTTCCTCGCTGTTCAGCTTCATTCTCCTTGACCAGTTACGTTCCTGGAACTGATCCGGTAATTCATCAATAATGCCAAGCCGGGCCGTGAAACTGTAAGTATTCGTGATCCTGAGCACCACTTTGTTTTCATCACCAATGCTGAACCTTTCGGGCAGCTGCCGCTCTGCCAGTATACCATTTTTCTTTACATACAACAGTAATGCGTCAACAACAACGGAGATCGCCATCAGCAGGAGAATCAATCCCGCGATCCTGTATAGCCCCGGAAAAAAGTAGCTGATCACAAACGCAACAGATGCTGCGCCTGCGATATAATAAACCGGGTTCCTGAAATAAAATGACTTCAACAAAGTGATAAGATTTTAAACGACTACCTGGGTACATCCATACTGTGAATGATCTGTCTGATCACTTCATCTTCTGTTACACCTTCCATTTCCTTATCAGGTGCAAGAATGATCCTGTGGCGCAGAACAGGTATTGCTACATCCAGAATATCTTCCGGCGTTACAAAATCACGGCCCTGCATGGCAGCGATCGCTTTTGATGCGTTCATGATCGAGAGCGACGCACGCGGCGAAGCGCCGAGATAGATCGACTTATGATTACGCGTCTGATGTACAAGCTTTGCAATGAACTGCAGCAGCTTTTCTTCCATCAGTATATCCCGGATCTGCCTGCGGATTGAATTGATCTGTTCACCGGTCAATACAGGCTGCACCAACTCCTCCACTTTTGTATTGCCCATCTGGTGAAAACGGGTAAGGATCTCTATCTCTTCGGTTTCATTCGGATAGGGCACCTTTATTTTGAACAGGAACCGATCCAGCTGAGCTTCGGGCAAACGGTAAGTCCCCTCCTGCTCCACCGGATTTTGCGTGGCAAGCACCATAAACGGAGAGGACATCGGGTAAGTGCGGCCATCAACGGAAGCCTGTCTTTCTTCCATTACTTCCAGCAGGGCGGATTGAGTTTTTGCCGGAGCCCGGTTGATCTCATCCACCAGCACGATGTTGCTGAACACCGGCCCTTTTTTGAAATCAAACACTGCTTCTTTCGGATTGAATACCGGTGTTCCCAATACATCGGATGGCATAAGATCCGGAGTGAACTGGATCCTGGCAAAACCCGTGTTCAAACTGCGAGCCACCAGTTTTGCGGTAAGCGTCTTTGCAACGCCCGGCACACCTTCGATCAAGATGTGACCTTCTGCCAGTAAAGCAGCAATGATCAGTTTTACCATTTCATCCTGCCCAACGATAATCTTCTTTAACTCGCCGCGAATGGACATGACTGCTTCATTCAAAGCCGTCAGATCGGTGCGCTGCTGAAAAATTTCTTCTTCCATGCTTATGCTGTTTTATAAAACGATTCCAATTGTTTATGAAATGATATAAGTTCTTCTTCTGAAACAGGCCCAAACTGCTGCAGGCGATGAATAAACTGAACAATATTCCTGATCTCTGATTCATCGCTCCCGGTTTTAAAGCCAAGGTTCAGAATAAAATTTTCATCAAGCTCGGTTGTGGGTAATTTATAACGCGCACGCACGTGTTCAAGGAAGTACGCGGCCATCTTGCTGCACAGGTTCCGGTGATCGCCTTTATCATGATATAATCTTCCGACGGTTTTCACAAAGTCCAGGGAATCATTTTTTGGAGGATGGATGATCGGAATCGCTCTTTGCTTCCGTCGCATTTCCATCAGCACATACACCAGCAGCGCAAGCATGGCCGTGATCATTGCAGCACGGAGCGCAGGGTCGCGAAAGAACATGCTCAGCCAGTTTGCCCCTTTATTCCCATCATCCTTATCCCCTTTTGAACGGAAATATTCATCCCATACAACCTGTTTTGTATCCGGCGCAATGACAGAAAGCGCCTTGTCATAATACTCCATGTTTCCTTTATGCAGCAGGAAGTAGTTCGTAAACGTCATTGGCGCCAGATGCAGATAAAAATTTCCTTTACCGGCAGATAACTTGATAAAATTGGGCAATCCGGCATTGTTATAACCCAGTATGCTGGTCGTTGCCGAATCGTATTCATAAAACCGGAAATCATATTGTTTACCGGGATAAGTAAACTGCTGTGGTTTTAATTGTGACGGTACATCAATTGAAACTGTGAGCGTATCCATATTCCGCGTCTGCCAGCTGTTAGAGTAATTATAGGGATAGTATACATCACATTTCAGCAATTTTTCGGCATAGTAAGACGGTTTCATGGTACTGACAAAAACATCGTTACCATTTTTTACAAACTCCAGCAGGTTATTCATATCGCCTTCATCTGCATTGAATATGGGTGATACAATGATCAGTGCCTGCCGCCTTGCGAATGGAGAGATCAGCTCCCATTCGCCGGGTTTGCGACGGTCAGACGTGATCCTGGCACCAGGAAACAGCTCATCAAGATTTTCGTAAGCAACAAACGTCCCGTAAGGGATCTTATCCGTTTTCAGAAAACTCAGCCGTTCATTCAGCTGCTTTCCGGCCGGCTTGTTGCCAATATAGGCCAGTACAACCACGGCGGCAAGTACAACACCCAGGAGAATATATATGAAACTCTTCTTCAATTGCTCAATTTAAAGTTCTGTCAAAATCTGCGAATTGCCGGCGTACCAGATCAAACTGTTGCCCTTCCATCCGGAATTGTCCGTACCAGCCATATTCATAATTGCGGGTAAGACGGAAAAAATCTTTATAATATTTTGTTGATTGCAATTGCAACAGGTAATCGAAGTTGGTGCGATCCTGTTGGTAATCGATAATATTTCTTTCGGCGAGCGTGCGGAGAAGGCGGAGATAAAGCAATCTCACGCCAAGATTATAATTCCCTTCGGCAGCGGCCTTGTCTATCTGCTGTTCATAGTTGATCGCAAAAATATCTTCGAAGTCTTCTCCGGAAGCATCAGGGGTTTGGATGGTCCTGCTCCGGCGGAATATTCCCACATTGCCATTCTTCAGGAACATCACAAGAAAAGTAATAAAGCCGGCGATCACTATTATCCATAAGATCGTTTCCAATGCAGAACCCGTGATCAGTGGTTCGCTGGCATGTGCTTGCGGTTCGTCCTCTTTGATCTTTTCCTTTTTGAAAGGATAATTTGCATACCAGAATTCTTCATCGGCCTGTTGCGCTTTTATAGTAGCTGAGCTGACCTGACGAAGTATTACAGAATCGGATGCAGCCATCCATTTGGGATCAAACCACGCTTCTTTTTTTTCCTCCACAGGCACAGTATCATCTTCATACTCTTCATCAGTAGCTGCGGTAATAGAGTCGATAATAGCGACCGAGTCCTGAACCGCAACAGGAACGTCCTGCGCCCGGGAAAAAACAGGGATGAAAAGGAGGAATAAGATAAAGTGATATATTCTTTTCAAGGGTGGTATGCGATGTTTGATTGTAGTTTGTCTTTAAATTTCGTCTTCAGGTAATGCCATTTCTCGTTTGCGTCCAAGTTGTATCGGATAGATCACAAAATACCAGATCACAAACACGACCGACAGCGAAGTAATGATAGTGGTGAAAATGGATATATCGTTATATAAACGTGTGATCAATCCTTCAAAGAAAGCAGCCAGTCCGAATACCGGCATCAGCCCCACCATGATCTTTACCCCGTCTTTTGCTCCCTGTTTGAATGAAGTCATCCGTTTTACCGTACCGGGGAATAAAAAGCTTTTACCCAGAACGATCCCGGCTGCGCCTGCTACGATGATCGCAGTGAGCTCTAATGTTCCGTGCACGAATACAACCAGGAAAAAGTCAAGCCCCAGTCCGCGCGAAGCAAAGAACTGATCGAACACGCCAACCATGCCTGCATTGGAGGCCAGCAAATAGATTGTTGGCACACCGGCAAAAATGCCGGCAACGAACATCATCAGCGATACTTTGATATTATTGATCATGATACCGAGCCAGCTCAATATCGGATTACCTGATTCGTAGATGCCGAACGGATTCCCTTTTTCGATATTCCTTATCGTTTTTTCAACATAGCTGTCGCCGAAAAAATTTCTGGCCACATCATCGTTCTGACTGGCGGCAAAGAAGCCGATGAGGAAGAACACCACAAAAACGATAAATGAAAAAAGCAAAGTGCTGTGATGCTTCCTGATCGTTAACGGCAGATCATATTTCCAGAAAGTGACCAGCCTGTTACTTTCTTCTTTCCTGTTCCTGTAAATGTTCAGGTAAATGCGGGAAGCCTGGCTATTAACGTACCGGGTGACTTTACTGGTGGGATAAAATGTTTTTGCATAAGCAAGATCATCTACCAGCCGTGTGAATTCGCTGGCCATTTCATCGGCATCATCCGGAGTTTGTTCCTGGTTTTTCAACCAGCGTTCACGATTTTTCTTTATGAATAAGGCTTCTCTCAAAAAAATCAGGGTTTGGGATTGTAAAATACCATTTTTTTGGAAAGGGAGGGAAAAAAGAGGACCGTGGACCACGGACAGAAGAATGACCGCCGACCACGGACCGCCAACCGCAGTACGGCTACAAATATTGAAAGGATTAAAGTAATAAGAACAAAGATCTCCAAGTAATCGAAGGAGTTACTTGTACAAAAGAGATAAAAGACTTTCCGTATTTGTAACTGTACTGCGGCCGGCGGTCTTTCTATCATGCTTCCTCCTTTCTCAAAAATTCCCTACCTTGATTCCCAAAACCAGCCGGTCAAAATGGCATTGATCAAAGTACCTACCAGTTTTAATATAGAAGTTGAATTTGAGATCCCGGAGTTTTATAAACGAATGCTCTCCCTTTTCATTGATATGGTGCTGGAAGTAGCTTACATATTCCTTGTGGTTAAAACATATTCGGCATTTCTGAGTGACAGGTATGATGAAGACTCTTCGTTCAACCTGTGGGCTATACAATTATTAATGTTTTTGCCGATTGCAGTATATCATTTGGTAATGGAGATCACAATGAATGGGCAAAGTGTTGGTAAACGGATCATGGGCATCCGCGTGGTCAATGAAAATGGCGGACGTCCGAGTATCAGCCAGTTCATGATCCGGTGGCTCCTTCGCATTTCGGATGTCTGGATCATTTCCCTGCTGCTGGTAATTGCATCTGCGGGAGCTGGTTTATCAGGTTGGGAAAGCGGACTGCTTATCCTGGCGGCCCTGGGATTTCTGATAACCGATATCATCCTTGTAGCATCTTCACAAAAAGGACAACGCATTGGTGATATGCTCGCCAAAACCATCCTGATCCGCACAAAATCAAAAGCAAGTATAGAAGAAACGATCTTCCAGGAAGTGGAAGACTCTTATACACCGGCGTTTCCGCAGATCATGCGTTTGAGCGACCGTGATATCAACGCGATCAAAAGCATCCTTCAATCGTCCCTCAGGAAAAATGATTACGTGATGGCAAGTGCTGCTGCCGATAAGATCAGGAATCATCTCAAAATTGAAACAGACATGGATCCGTATCAATTTCTTGAAGTGCTGCTGAAAGATTACAATTATTTATCGGTTAAATAATAGGGGTTGCTAAATAAACTGCCGGGTTCTGCTGAAACGCCTGAGAGGTTTGAGAAGTTTCATAGGTTGGCAGGCTGCGTTTGTCTGATCAGGTTAATAATAATACAGCCAGCTGCTGACTGCCTGAATCCCTTCAATCTGTTAAATGACCAACGTTTATCAACTCCTTATTGACAACAGCATAGGTATTCAGCTGCAGCTGCCTGGCGCCCCCGTAACTATCCCTGCTAGCCGGCAACGGATCCCCACCGGGCTCCCAGTACCGAAAATATCAGTAAGAAGAACACAAAAATGATGATCAGGATGATCGAGCAGGCCATAAAATAGGCTTTAAGATTGGTAAAGCTGCTGGTCAGTTTTTGCTGATCATGTCCGTCAACACCAGCTTTCGCAAGCGTAGCAAAACGGAAAAGAAAGAAGTTGACCAATATGCCGATCGCAATGCCAAAGAAAACGGAGAACAAACTGCTCTGCCCGAACGCGGCAGGAAGCCTGCCAAAACCTTCGGCGGAATTGTATGCCACAGGCTTTTCTTTAAACAGCTCAAGAATATTAAGCACATAACCTATTACTGCTACCACCACTGTCACCATTGCCCAACTGGCCAGCGAGCGGATATATTGTTTGCCCATGGCATCAATACTCATTTCACTAAAAAGATCGGAAGATGTGTTATCCTGTTCCATAGCAGAAGAATATTACGAAATGAAGAATATTATTAACCGCAACACAAGAAAAAGCAGGCTAAGAATGCCCATCATTGCAAAGTAGTTCCTGATATTACCGAGGCCTGTATTGAACAGGGCGCCATCTTTATTACGCACCGCCGTTTTGATAGCATTCGCTCCCTTTAAAAGAAACACCATCAGGATCACTGCAACGACTACTGCGATGCCAAAGAAGATCGCCGAGATCATCTTGAGAAAACTCATATTGCGTTCATCAAAATCACCATAGGTAGTTTGGAACAATGAACCCATCTGGCTCCAGGCCACAATAACCAATATAACAAACAGGCCGAGGGCAGACAGTACGGCGATCGCCAGGAATTTCCCCCACTTTGAGGTTTCATGAAGCTGGATCGCAGCCGGATCATCTATCTGCAGCTCCAGAAAAGATTGATTATCCTCCATAGCATAAGTTTTGACTAAGCTAAGCGTTTCACTACAAAAAGTGAAGAAAGCGGGGAGCTATATTTTTGAGGAGAGGTCTGGGGGAGGGAGGTTTGAGAAGTTTAACAGGTTTCAGAGGTTGCATAGGTTGCTACCGCGGATCGTATTTTCTGACGGATATGTTATGATGGAACTTCTGATCCTCTGTATTCAGAGACCTTCATAACATACCCCTTCACAAACTATACACTTCCCTAATCTCTCAAACCTATGAAACCTCTCAAACCTTCTTCTCAGTACGCCCTGGCGAACAACACCCGCTGTACAGATGGTTTTCCGGTAAGAATACATGCACCGGCTTCCTGCGGGTTATCAAGGGGGATACAACGGATCGTTGCTTTTGTTTTATCCTTGATCTCTTCCTCTGTTTCTGCTGTGCCATCCCAATGGGCCGCGATGAAACCACCTTTTTCATCCAGTAATTTTACAAATTCATCCCATGAATTTGCCGGCGTGATGTGTTCATCCCGGTATGTTTTTGCTTTATGGAACATTGCGTGCTGAATATCGAGCAGCAGGCCGTCCACATATTGCGCGATGCCGTCGAGCGGAATGGTCTTTTTTTCTTTTGTATCCCTGCGGGCGATCTCCACCACGTTCTTTTCAAGATCACGTGCGCCAAGAGCCAGGCGTACCGGAACACCTTTCATTTCGTATTCGGCAAATTTCCACCCTGGTCTTGCATTGTCACTGTTGTCATATTTTACACGCACGCCAAGATTCTTCAACTGAGATGTGATCTCCTCTGCTTTTGCGTCGATCAGTTTCTTCTGCTCATCTCCCTTATAGATCGGAACGATCACCACCTGCAATGGTGCGAGTCTCGGAGGCATGATCAATCCCTCATCATCACCATGTGCCATCACCAGCGCTCCGATCAGGCGGGTGCTTACGCCCCAGCTGGTAGCCCATACATAATCCAGTTGATTTTCTTTATTGGAGAACTTCACATTGAATGCCTTCGCAAAGTTTTGCCCGAGGAAGTGTGAAGTACCTGCCTGCAATGCCTTTCCATCCTGCATCAATGCTTCTATGCAAAAGGTATCTTCCGCACCGGCAAACCGTTCTCCCGGGGTTTTTACACCTTTCACCACAGGCAATGCCATATAGTTTTCAACAAAATCGGCATATACATTCAGCATCCTTACCGTTTCCTCAACTGCTTCATCTTTTGTTGCATGCGCGGTATGTCCTTCCTGCCACAGAAACTCAGCTGTGCGGAGAAAGAGGCGTGTGCGCATTTCCCATCTTACCACGTTTGCCCATTGGTTGATGAGCAACGGAAGATCACGGTACGACTGGATCCAGTCTCTATAGGTATTCCAGATGATCGCTTCGCTGGTAGGCCGGATCACCAGTTCCTCTTCCAGTTTTGCTTCCGGATCAACCATCAGCTTTCCCTTTTTGTCGGGATCTGTTTTCAATCGGTAATGCGTAACGATCGCGCACTCCTTTGCGAAACCTTCTGCATTTTTTTCTTCTGCTTCAAACAGGCTTTTGGGAACGAATAACGGGAAGTAAGCGTTGGTATGCCCTGTGTCTTTGAACATTTTGTCCAGCACATCCCTCATATTCTCCCAGAGTGTGTAGCCGTAGGGTTTGATCACCATACAACCGCGCACAGCCGAGTAATCGGCCAGACTGCCCTTAATAACCAGGTCATTATACCATTGGGAATAATCCTGCTCCCGCGAAGTGATTTCTTTACTCATATATCCAGATATTATAATTGTCCATTTTCTAATCAGGGTTTAATCTAAAAAAAATCTTTAGATTAACCTTAACACCCGACGAGATACTAATTTTACACGACGAACGTAACTTCGGAACACAAACGTTTGCGTAAAATTCAAGTCGCACAAAAGTAGTAACTTCGATTTTAACTAATAAACCCTTTTGCCATGAGATCTTATATTTTATTTTCCGTCCTGGCAGTAATCATATTGGGTGGTTGCTCAACTGCCCAGAAAAGTACTCAGACCATTGATGATGTTTATTACTCACCAACCCGTCCGCAGGATGAGTATGTAGTGGTTGGTAAACAGCCAACAGAAGACCGTTATTACAGCGGTTCACAAGATTATTATACAGACCGTTATATGAGAATGCGTCTGAGTGATCCTTATCGCTGGTCAGCGCTGGATGATTATTATTTCAGTAATCCATACGCCTACAATTATTACGGTTCATACAATAACTGGTATAGCCCATGGAACAGCTATTGGGGCTGGAACAGTTATTATAATCCTTATTATGTAAGCCCGATCTTCATCAAAAATCCTGTGCGTTTCAGCCAGATCCCAAGCAGGGCAACTGTATTCAACCCGCGAAGTTATCTGAATACAGCTCCGATGAACGTAATGTCTCAAAAGAATGGTACGTCAAGAGGCGGTAACAGTAATATGTCCTATTACAACCCGGGTAATAATAACGGGGGAGGCAGCACCCGCTACAACAACAGCAACAGCAATTCACGGAATTATTCGAATAATAATAACAGCAGTAACACCGGTAGAAGCAACAGCGATTATTCGCGCCCGGCTCAGTCGACGCCTACAAGGAGCTATACTCCTTCATCAAGCAGCAGTTCGTCTTCCAGCAGCAGTTCTTCCAGTGCACCGACCCGGCCGCCAAGATAATTCCGGACAAACCGGCGGTTATTGCAGCATTTGCAGACAATTATTGCTCTATATTCTTATGGGAGGAATGGACAACGAGTTTAAAACTTAACCCTTCCTCCTTTTTTGTACCTGATCGTGAAGGGTAAGGGCGATGTTTGTCATCTGATAAAATAATATAAGCAGACCATTAAAACAGCTACGCGAATATGAATACGCGAATTATAAAAACGCGAATTACGCGGATAGGATTAAAACGATTGGGCCTTATGGCCGGATTCAGCCTTGCAGCAAATGCGTTGTTTGCCCAGATCCCCGAAGATGTGCTGAAATATTCATGGCAACCGGTCAACGGAACTGCCAGGATCAATGCCGTGGGCGGAGCAATGGGATCGCTGGGTGGGGATATCTCAGCAACGTTTACAAATCCCGCGGGCCTTGCATTCTACAAAACCGGCGATCTGGTACTGAGCCCGGGTTATAATTTTATGAATAATAAATCGGCCTTCCGTGGTACGCCCGGCAAGGACAAAGACAATACATTCAATCTTGGTGCGTCCGGTTATGTAGCCGGATGGGGCAGCAATCGGGGAAAATGGACCAGTCAGGCCATTGGCATTGCGGTAACCAGGACTGCCAATTTCAACAACAGGGTTTATTATCAGGGACAAAATGATTTCAGCTCCGGAGCAGAACAATACGCTGCAGAAGCGGCGTCAAGCAGAATACCGCTGGATAATATGCCATTCAGCAATCAGGTCTCCTTCGGTACAAGAATGGCCGCCTGGAATCACCTGATCGATCCGGCATCATTACCAGGGCATACCGGTGAAGACGTGATCAGCATGTCTATGTGGGATGCATTGAAAAACGGCGGAGATTATCTCGTCAATCAATCTCAACTCGTTGAAACAAGCGGCGGTATTACAGAGATCGCACTGGGCTATGCAGGCAATAAGAGCGATAAATTCTATCTCGGCGGTTCTATCGGTGTTCCCATCGTAAGCTATGAAAAGAACACGCGTTTCCGGGAAGAAGATGCCACAGGCAATACCAATAATAATTTTGATTTTTATGAATTGAATGAAACCTATAAAACAAAAGGTGTCGGTTTCAATTTAAAGTTGGGCATGATCGCTAAACCTGCGGAATTTATCCGCCTCGGTCTGGCCATCCACTCCCCCACGTGGTACGCGCTGGAGGATTCTTATTCCGGTCAGATGTCTGTTAATCTGGATCAGTACAGAACAAATCCCGTAACAACCAGCGTTACATCTGATCAACTCGTACAGGATGGCGGTTATCCGGTTTACAAATATCAGCTTGTCACTCCGTGGCGCTTTATGGTCAGCGGTTCTTATGTGCTGAGAGAAGCGGAAGATGTTCGCCAGCAGAAAGGATTTATCACGGCTGATATTGAATACGTGACTTACAAATCCAATAAATTCATGAGCTCAGAAGAATATGACGATGATTCATATTATGATGGCCTGAACAGTGTGATCAAACAGTATTACAAAAATGCATTCAACTTCCGCGTTGGCGGCGAATTGAAATTCACCACGATCATGACCAGGCTCGGTTTCTCTTATTACGGAAATCCATATGCAGATCCTGAGCTCAAAGCAAACAAAATGTTTGTAAGCGGCGGCCTTGGCTATCGCAACAATGGCATTTTCATCGACCTTACTTACACACACGCTTTACAGAAAGATGTTGACTTCCCTTATCGTCTGCCTGACAAGGCAAACACCTTTGCAAACCTGAAAGGAACCGGAAGTAATATTATGCTCACGTTCGGTATCAAGATCTGACAGCAGACCAGACCGGACAATAAAAAATAAAAAAGAGTAAGGATTCATCTCCTTACTCTTTTTTATTTGCATCATACGAGGCATACAAAGCAATTACTCTCTACGAATTTCATTTACCTTATCAGGGCCGATCAGCACAAAAAGCATGCGGCAGATACAGGTGCTCCGGCATTATTATTAAGCTGATCAGACAAACGCAGCCTGCCTAACCTATGAAACCTCTCAAACGTTTCAGCGGAAACCTGCAGCTATTCAGCAACACTTATATTGTACCCGAATCAGATTATGGGATGTTTGATCTGATCAATCGTCACGATCATTGCCTTCCCGTTTTTTGTTCGTCAGCGAGAAGTCAGATTTTCCAAATTTGTAGCTGAACGTCAACCTGAAACTACGAACGCTCCAGCGGCGGTATGACTCCTGGTAAAAAGTTTCTGTATCATAGATCGTTCCCCAGCGCCTGGTATTAAAGACATCATTGATGCTGAAAGTGATCGTTGCTTTATTATTTTTCAGAAAATCCTTCCGCATAGCATAGTCAACGCTGTATTGAGGACGGCGTTTCCCCTGCGGGATCACTTCGCTTGATTCATATTCACCAAGCAACTGAAAACCGAGGCCATTGAACAGGGAAGAACGCATGGTTTCTATCTTATAATTCATACTGAGCTTGGCATCCCAGTTGAACCCTTTATTGCTCAGGTCCTGACCCTGGATATGTGCATTTACAGTGCGGTACTGCATATTGATCGTTGGCGTGATGTCCAAGTTCTTACTGAACTTCTGCTGAACCGTAAACTCAGCGCCATAACGGTTCGTTGTACTTGCATTCACATAAGTATTCAGAATTGCATTGGCGGCAACACCCGCATTTTTCAACTGTTCATATTGCTGTGTGGTGATGGTATCGCTGAACTCTGTAATATCATCAGGGTTATTCCGGAAATAAATAACTCCAAGCCAGTTTCCTGATTTGTAATTATGACTAAAGTTCAGTTCAAATGAGTTCACAAACTCTGGCTTCAATGAGGGATTTCCCTGACGCAAATTTGCAGGGTCATTGATATCTATAAAGGGATTCAACTGCCAGAAGTTCGGTCTGCGGATCCTTCTTGAATAATTGAATTGAAGCTGATCGTCATCCCCAAGCTGACGCGTGATAAAAAGGCTTGGGAAAAGTGCATTCCAGATATTTTTTATTGCCTTTGGATATTCATAGCCGAATTTGAAAGCACTGTCCACCAGCAGCCCTTTAAATCTTGAATACTCTGCTCTCAATCCTGCCTGATAGGAAAATTTACCGATTTTGTTTGAGTAAGTACCATACAATGCATTCACCATTTCCCTGTATTCATAATTATTACTGAGCGGCAGTTTCTGCAACTGGCCATTGTTATTGGCAACAGCATCATAACGGCTATTGAATATATTATGATAGCTCCGGACGCCCAGTTCAATCTTCCCGTTCTCGCCTACCGGATCTGCATAATCCGCCTGGAAAATAACCTGGTCGCTGTTGCTGTTGCCCCGGTTGTTTACAAGAGAAGATGGCTGATAAGCGCTGCCGTCCGGTCTGGTGAACGCATTGCGGATATCAGAGCGTTCATTGCTTGACCCATAGTTATAATTTACGTCTACAGTCAGTTCGCGACCTGTTTCAGGAAAATTATGTTTGTAATTCAGATTGGTGCCGTTTCTTTTGAAATTTGTCCTTCCGTCTGCAAGGCGGTCACCAAAGTAAAGCGGAGCTTTATTTGCATCGAGGAAATCCTGGTCCTGGTCTTCTTCATAAGAAAAACGCCCTCTGCCGATCTGTTGTGTAACACTGATCGTATTGCGGTTATCCATAAAATAATCCATGCCGAAGCGGAGTGAGCCAAATCTCCTTGTTCTGTCATTCACTGTTGCCTGGTTGAAATAATCTTTTACCAGGCCACCCGCCTTGTTTTCACGCTGCGCTTCTCCTCTCGCTTTGCCGCCTGACTGATTAAGGCCGCCGCTGAGGAACATATTGAATTTACCCTGTCTCACATTCAGGTTCAGATTTCCGTTTGCAATTTTTGGAAGCCCCACGCCTACAGTTACAAGTCCGTTCAATCCCACACGCTTATTTTTTTTCAAAACGATATTGATGATACCGCCCGAGCTTGCCGCATCATACCTGGCGGAGGGATTGGTGATCAGCTCTACCCTTTCAATATTATCCGCCGGGATCTGATCGAGGCTTAATATTGTCGGACGCCCGTCTACAAAGATCTGCGGCGATGAATTACGCAATGTCACGTTACCATCCACATCAACGGATACAGACGGAATATTCTTCATCAGATCAACGGCCGTTCCACCGGTTGACACCATACTCTTCGATGCATTGAAGACTTTACGGTCAATGCCCATTTCCAATGCAGGCCTGCTGGCGGTTACAACAACATTGCCCAATTGCTTCACCTCTGCTTCCATGCTAAGATTTCCCAGATCGGTTTTGAATTTCTGCTGATCGGCGCCCTTGCCATATTCCGGCGAAATGATCTGCTCCAGCGTCACATAGCCGATCGCAGAGATGGTGAGGCGAAAACTTTTTAATGAAGGAAGATTATCAAAACTGAAATCGCCGTTTGCGCGGGTCAGCATACCGGTGATCAGGCTGTCTTTGTTTGACGTTTCATTTGCGAACAACTGTACGGACGCGGCTTCTGCAGGCTTACCGGTACTCTTGTCGATCAGCTTCCCATAGATCCTGTTGGAATTGATCTTTAATACAGAAGCGTCACCCACAGACTGCTGCTCACGGTCTGCCTGGGCATAAGTATGAAAAAATATACATGTGAAAATGAAGGCAAAACAGTACTTCATGTCGACAGATTGATGATGGTTTTTTGGAAAAAATCAGGTGCTTTGTTCAAAGCACTGCTTTCACGGGCTTAGGATGATTTCCGGGAGGAAATCGTTGCCTCTGAAATGATTAAAATTCTATTGGAGTACCTTCATATTCCTTTTGATGCAATCATACCAGCCTGCTTGCGATATAACTCCGGATCTCATCTAATTGCCGGGGATGAAACCAGGTAAACTCTGCATCCTTTTTAAACCATGTCATCTGCCGTTTTGCGTACCGGCGGGTATTTTGCCTGATAAGCTCTACAGCCCGTTCAAGGGTTACATGCTGATCGAGGTAACCGAATAATTCTGTATAACCAACCGTCTGCAGGGCATTCAGCTGCCGGAATGGAAAGAGTTTTTTTACTTCATCCAGCAAACCGGCATTCATCATATCACCTACGCGGGCGTTGATGCGTTCATACAATTCTTCACGGGGTAATTCAAGTCCGATCTTAATGATATTGAAATCCCGCTGAACGGTTTTACCGGTTCTGAAAGACAATACGGACTGACCGGTTGCTTCTATCACTTCCAGCGCTCTCATCATCCGGTGCGGATTCTTCATTTCGCCTTTTTCCGCAAACACGGGATCTTTATCACGAAGCTGTTCCTTCAGCCATTCTATCCCGTTGAGCTCATATTGTGAAATAATGCGCTCGCGTATACCGGCAGGTGCTGCGGGCACATTATCCAGGCCCTCACAAAATGCTTTTATATAAAGTCCCGTCCCCCCCGCTACAATCACTATTTCATTTGCAGCAAACAGCTCTGCTGTTTGCTGCAAAGCATACTCTTCATAACCGGCCGCGGTTATTTCATCTGCAATACTATGCGTGGCAATAAAATAATGGGGTACCTGTGTTAACTCTTCTTCTGAAGGACGCGCCACACCAATTGACATTTCGCGGTAGCACTGCCTGCTATCCGCAGAAATGACAGAGGTGTTATACAAAAGCGCGAGATCAATGGCAACAGCTGTTTTGCCTACAGCTGTAGGCCCTGCAATCACAATAACGGAGCGATGACGCGGATTTGATGACACGAATTACGCGAATTGATGAACTAAATAGAGGTTGCCGGATAACTGCAGGTTTCTGCTGAAACGCTTCATAAGTTTCACAGGCTTGATAGGTTTCAAAGGTTAGACAGGCTGCGTTATCTGATCAGTTTAATAATAATGCAGGAGCACCGAACCGTACAAAACTTAGCACATTGCGAAATGAATATCCCGGCCAGGTCTGCTAATTCGCGTAATCCGCGTTATAAAATTCGTGTCACTCCTCTTCCTCGCTCTGCGTTTCTTCCCCCATGGCCATATCTTCCCCGTCTTCATCTTTTTCACCAAAACCATCACCAACGGAGTTGAGATCATACTTCTCTTCCACATCGGCAAATTTTTCGCCGAGCAGGCCCTTGGTACCATATTGGCTTGGGGCAATACCTTCCACCCGAACAGTGGAGGGATAACTGACCCTGGGGTTTTCTTCTTTGGAAACATTGATGAGCTCTACAAGAAAAGTCCAGTTCTTATTGAAATCGTAGAGATAGATAAACTTCTGGTTTGGATCACGGATCTCAGAGCCGATCACCGTCTCCGCCATCAGCAAAGGCGGTGCTTTATATTCTTTGTCATATTTCTCGAGGCTGATCTCTCTGCCACGCTGCCAGTGATCATTACTGCGGAAAAATGTCGCTTTATGTTTACTATCGAACTCGTATGCTTTTAAGATCGTGTCATGCAATTCACGGAAAGTCTGGGTATGCCTTATCGCAATGTCCCGATAGATACTTTCATCCTCTTCAAAATAGATCCTGAATTTAAGAATAGCCATATCACAAATTTATGTTTTATTAGCCACAGGCAAAGTCAAAATTAAACAGTAAAAAGCAAAAAAACCTTGCCTGCCGGGGTGAAGGACTCACAGGGGGAATTTTGATTTTTACTTCTAAATTTTGACTTATTTCGGCCCGATCCCGATCTCTCTGGCTTTTTCAGTTACAAATTCCAATGCCGCATCATAATTATTAGGAATAATACCATCAAGAATGGCATCTTTCAACGCATCTTTCAATATGCCAACAGGTTTTGACGGTGTCAACCCGAACAGATCCATGATCATATTGCCGCTGAGCGGTGGCTGCCAGTTACGGATATGATCATTTTCTTCTACTTCTTTGCAGCGCTGACGGACCAGTTGAAAATTATCAAGATAGCGCTTCACCTTCTGTTTGTTCTTTGAGGTGATATCTGCTTCGCAAAGCAGCATCAATGCGTCAAAGTCTTCTCCTGCATCAAAAAGCAACCGTCTGATCGCGGAATCGGTGATGTTTTCTTTGGTGAGGCTGATGGGGCGCAGGTGAAGTTCTACCAATTTCCGGACCAAACGCATCTTTTCGTTTTGTGGCAGTTTGAGCTTCGTGAAAATCTTTGGTACCATCCGGCCGCCTACTGCTTCATGGCCGTGGAAGGTCCAGCCATGTCCCTGCTCAAAACGCTTGGTAGCCGGTTTGGCAATATCATGCAGGATCGCAGCCCAGCGAAGCCAGAGATCATTTGTATTTACCGAGACATTGTCCAGCACCTGCAGTGTATGGTAGAAATTATCCTTATGTCCATGGCCGTCCTTATATTCAGCTCCTGCGAGATCGACCATCGGGGGAAAAATGATCTGCAGTAAACCCGTTTTATACAGAAGATCAAACCCAATGGAAGGTTTAGGTGAAAGAATGATCTTATTCAATTCATCGGTGATCCGTTCCTGCGTGATAATGCTGATACGTTTTGCATTGCGCTCAATTGATTCAAGTGTCTTTTCTTCGATCTCAAATTGTAATTGTGAAGCAAAACGGATGGCACGCATCATCCTCAGAGGATCATCACTAAAAGTCTGGTCAGGCGCAAGTGGAGTTTTAATCAGTTTTTCACGGAGGTGCTGCACACCGCCGAAGGGATCCACCAGTGTTCCGAAACCATCACTGTTCAAACTAACCGCAAGTGCATTGATGGTAAAATCGCGGCGGTTCTGATCATCTTCCAGTGTACCGGGCGCAACTTCAGGATTACGGGATTCCTGGCGATAGCTTTCTTTTCTTGCACCTACAAATTCAACATCGAACAGGTCTTCTCTCTCCGGATCTCCCACATTCACGCGGATATGCGCCGTGCCATATGTTTTAAAGAAGTTGACAGCAGGCACAGGTTCAAAATGACGCGCTACTGCTGCCGCCAGCGAGATCCCATCACCCACGCAAACGATATCAGCATCCTTTGTTGGCCGGCCCAGGATCTTATCACGCACAAACCCGCCAACAAGATAGGCAGGCACTTTCAGCTGGTCAGCTGCCGATGCTACTTTTTTAAGTAACGATATTTCCTTATCTGTGAAATTGATCTGCATTGAACGGCAAAGATATTGCTCCGGAAGTTAATAAGAATGGTTCGATAGAGATGTTCGATGACGGGACATCACATCACCGGATCACGATCGCTTCTCCGTTCTTCCATTTTATGATCGATGAGGGCGCAGCTGGCGTATGATCATCCTGCCGGTATTTTACAATATAGTCAACGCCGCTTTTGATCTCTGCTGAAACCTGGTCAAAAAACGGTGCCGAAGGCTGACCCGAAATATTTGCTGATGTTGATACGATAGGTTTTCTGAAACGCTTCAGTAAATGGCGGCAAAAGGGTTCCCGGCAAATACGGATCGCGATGCTGCCATCCTGGCCGATCAGGTTATCTGCAAGGCCAATCGCACCTTCATATATAACTGTTGTCGGTTTAACTGATTGCTGCAGGTGATCAAACACCGCAAGATCAGCGCCCGCCACATACTGCAATACATCACGCTCTTCCGCCACCAAAATGATCAACGCTTTCTCATCAGCCCGCTGCTTCAGATCATATACCTTGCGAACCGCATCAGGATTGGTGGCATCACAACCTATGCCCCAGATCGTATCTGTGGGATAGAGAATGAGTCCGCCACTTTCGAGCGTTTTTAAAGATGGTTCTATGTCGGGTTGAAAGTCCATGGTGTGTTTTTGGGAGGTTTGACGGGTTTCAGAGGTCTGACAGGTTTGAAAAGTTTGAGAGATTTCGGAAGTGTATACGTTTATGAAGGGTTAGGTCTGGCCTCTGAATACACATGATCTTCGAACATTGAAACCTATAAAATCTTTGAACTTCTGAAACCCCTGCTTCCTTCCTACCTCGTCTTTTTATAAACATCCATCACCGAATTCACATACTTTTCCGGTGTAAAATTCTGCGCATAGGTCCATCCTTTTTCACGCATGGATTGTGCCAGTGCGGGATCGCGGTGGATCTGTTTCATACCTTCGGCGATTTCCTCCGCGCTTTCGGGATTTACATACCAGGCTGCGTCGCCGCCCACTTCCGGCATACATGATACATTGGACGTGATCACCGGCAGGCGGCTCCACAACGCTTCCATGATCGGCGCACCAAAACCTTCAAAAAAGGAAGGGTATAACATTGCCGTAGCTAACTGATAGATCCCGGGAAGATCCTCTGTACGCAAAAATGTCTTATCAGTTTTTGCTTCATCCATTTCAGAAAGAAAGATGATCTTCTTTCCCAGATCATTCTGTAAAATAAAATCCTTCACCTTTTTATAGTAATCGCCACTTCCCCTTCCGATCACCACCAGCGGAACATCGAGCTCATTGCGAAGCAGGAACATCGCCTTGCAAACGTTCAGCATATTCTTTCTGTCATTAATGGTGCCTACAGAAAGAAAAAAATCTTCAGGTAAATGATATTTCCACGCAATATTTTTCTTTTCGGCAGCAGATACGGTCTGACCAAATAAAGGCGAACAACTCTGGTAACAAACATCAATTTTATCCGGAGCTATTTTATAAAAATCAACGATATCTTTTTTTGTTTGTTCGCTGATCGCAATGATCCGGTCAGCATGTTTGCAGGCGTGTTTGTATTTAGCCGTATAGATCTTTACATCGATGGTGCTGTACTGTTCCGGATAACGCTCATGTATCAGGTCATGAATCGTCACAATCGATTTCGTACCCGTTTCATTGATCCCCACCGGTATTTCATGGCTCAACCCGTGATACAGGTCGATGCCCAGTTTCTTTATGTCTTTTGTAACCCACTTGCTTCTCCAGGCAGAACGGAACATTGTTGCAGGAAAACCTGCCGGCAATATTTCGTGTATCTGCAGCTGCGTGAACGAATATTTTGAGGAGGGTTTTGGATTAAACAGGTAATATTCATTGTCCGGGAAATAATCAGTCAGCAACCCTACCAGCGTGCGGCTGTAGTAGCCGAGACCGGTATTGTTGTGGTATGCCCGTTTTGCGTCGAAACCTATCTTCATTACACAAATTTTATGACGCGGATTATGCGAATTAAGATCACGGAATCCGGAAATTGTTCAGGGGTGATGATCAGAAAATAAAGTTAATCGGCGAAGTTCGTGGAATTATCTGAATTCAGGTAACAGAACACATACAAAAAGGCAGTTTAACGTTTCGCCCTCTTAAAAAACTTCCCTGACCAACTGTCGGGTTTACACTATTTTTGTGAAAATTGTTTAAGATGAAAGACCTCATACAAGAAGCCTGGAATAACCGGGAACTACTCAAAGAAAACAAGTACAGCGAAACGATCCATTCATTTATTGAGGGGCTGGATAAGGGCCGTTACAGGGTGGCAACACCGACGGAGAATGGCTGGGAGATCAATGAGTGGGTAAAACAGGGAATCCTATTGTATTTTGGCATTCAGCCGATGCAGACCTGGGATGTGGGGCCGTTTGAATTTTATGACAAGATGCTGCTGAAAAAAGGTTACCAGGAACTGGGTGTGAGAGCTGTGCCGCATGCCCTGGCAAGATATGGCGCTTATATCGCATCGGGTGTGGTGCTGATGCCTTCATATGTGAATATTGGCGCCTATGTTGATCAGGGAACCATGGTGGATACCTGGGCGACCGTCGGCAGTTGCGCGCAGATCGGAAAAAATGTTCACCTCAGCGGCGGCGTTGGTATCGGCGGCGTACTGGAGCCATTACAGGCTTCACCTGTGATCGTGGAAGATGGTTGCTTTATTGGCAGCCGCAGTATTGTAGTAGAAGGTGTGGTGGTGGAAAAAGAAGCTGTATTGGGAGCAAACGTAGTGCTGACACAATCAACCAGGATCATTGATGTGAGCGGTGATACACCAAAAGAATTCAAAGGCCGCGTACCGGCAAGAAGTGTTGTTATTCCTGGCAGCTATCCTAAAAAATTCCCTGCAGGAGAGTATCATGTGAATTGTGCATTGATCATCGGACAACGCAAGCCAAGCACAGATCTGAAGACCAGCCTGAATGAAGCGCTGCGTGATTTCAATGTAAGCGTATAATATCTTTCGAAGTAAAAAATAAAGACCTTCGCCCGAAGCCCCTCTTGTGTATTAAGCAGAGGCGTCAGGCGAAGGTTTTTGCTTTTGACTTTTACTTTGAATTCTGCGCAATCACATTCATCAGCGTATTCTTATCCAGCATACCCGAATGTCTCCACCGGATCGTACCGTTGCGGAAAATGATGAACGTCGGAACGGCCTGCACCTGAAAAGCCTGCGCAGCTTCTGTGCTTTTATCAATATCAACTTTTATCACACGGGCTTTGCCCTTCACACTGCGGGCAACTTCCGTAATCACGGGGCTCATCGCCTTGCATGGACCACACCAGTCGGCATAAAAATCCACCAGCACCGGAGTATCCGATTGTATAATATCCCTGAACGTTTCCATACTCGCTTATTTAATGCAATTTGCTGTTTGTAGCGTTATCATTGCCCGTTGACCGATGACCACCGAATATTTGAAAAGCTAAAAACAGCAAGCTGGATTATTTAATGTTTCCAGGCAGCAACCTCTCAAACTTATCAAACATTCCTCCCCTCTCCCACACATTTCAAGCCACACTACTTCATCGCCTGCTGCAACTTCCTGAACTGTTCCTGTTGTTCAGCCGTAAGATTTTCCGGAATGGCTACCTGTATCTGCAGCAGCAGATCACCTGTTATACCGGCCTGATTGTAAACAGGCATACCCTTTCCCTTGATTCGAAGGGTTTTGCCATTCTGCGTCCCGGCCGGGATCTTCATTTTGAGATTGCCCGCCAGTGTTGAAAGCTGAACATCGCCGCCGAGTACGGCGGTAAAAAGATCGAGCTGCAGGGGCTGACGTATATCGTTCCCCACACGCTCATAGGATGAATTTGGAACCACCTGTATCACCAGGTAAAGATCTCCCGGTTTGCCATTTTTGCCTGCAGGATTTCCTTTTCCTGCCAATTTGATCTCCAGCCCGTCATAGGCTCCCGGTTTTAACTGTATCCGGATTTTCTGACCATTTACCTCAAACACCTTCGCTGCTCCATGAAATGCGTCTTCCAGTGAAATTGTGATGCCGCCTCTTATATCGCGGGCCCGGCTGGATTTTGAACCGCCCTGGCGGCCTCCAGACCGGAAGAAGTTCTCAAAAAGGTTGGAATAATCTCCTTCCCCATCGCCAAAAAAATCCGATGTATCACCTTCAAAATGAAATCTTTGTCCGCCCGGAGCGCCCTGATAATGGTATCCGCCGGTGCCATTCCCCTGCTGTTCTCCCATTTTATTCCAGTTTTCGCCAAACTGGTCATATTTTTTTCGCTTATCTGGGTCACTCAGCACTTCATACGCCTCATTCAGTTCCTTGAATTTTTCCTCTGCACCCTTATCTCCCTGGTTCTTATCCGGGTGATATTTTACCGCCAGCTTCCGGAATGCTTTCTTGATCTCATCCGCCGAAGCTGTTCTGCCTATTCCCAGTATTGAATAAAAATTGCTGGCCATGATAAAGATTTTTCAATATGTGTACCAAAATGGAAATTCTGCAATAATGGCGGACAGCGCTGGTGTGTATGCGGATGGACGGCCGCCGACGCTGACAACTCATTAGGGTTGGAGACTCATTACATTCTTTGAACCAGGTCTTGATGTATCAGCCCGGTCCACTTCTGCGGCCGGCGGTCCGTCGCCTGTGGTCAATTTAACAATCAGATAACTTTTTCCCAACCGCCTCTATATCCCCGCTTTAAACTATATTGCCCACCTTCGCAGCCTGCATATTTTGCGGGTTTGCCCCTTTAGGGAAATAGCCCCTGAATTGTAAATAATAAAATCTTTGTAATCACTATGCCAGGAACAGAATTATTTGGAGCAGAAGAAAGAAAAGAAGTCAATGACGTACTGGAAACGGGGATCCTTTTCCGTTACAATCATGATGCACAACGAAACAATATCTGGAAAGCACGCGAATTTGAAGAGGAAGTGAAGAAGGTGACAAAGGCAAAATACGCGCATGCGGTTTCCAGCGGATCCACAGCCGTATCCTGCGCACTGGCCGCGGCAGGTATCGGCGCCGGAGACGAGGTGATCGTACCTCCGTTCACATTTATCGCTTCAGTGGAAGCAGTGTTATTTGCAGGCGGTCTTCCCGTTTTTGCAGAGATCGACGAAACGCTTTGCCTGAGCGCGGAAGGCATCAGAGCTGCCATCACGCCACGAACAAAGGCTGTGCTGCTGGTTCATATGTGCGGAGGAATGGCACGCATGGATGAGATCGTAGCCCTTTGCAAAGAGAAAAATCTTGTTTTGGTAGAAGATGCCGGACAGGCATTTGGCTCTTCCTATAAAGGCACATCGGTTGGATTGTTTGGGAAAACCGGTTGTTACTCGTTCGACTTCTTCAAGATCGCCACGGCGGGTGAAGGCGGCGTTCTTGTGACCAATGACGAACAATGCTACACACATGCATCCACCTATTCTGATCACGGACACGATCATATCGGCAATAACCGCGGTATGGAAAACCATCCGATTGTTGGATTTAATTTCCGCATCGGTGAATTGAATGCAGCGATCGGTCTTGCGCAGACCAGGCGTGTTCCGTTCATCCTTCAGAAAAATCGTGAACATAAATCCTATCTCATACAGGAGCTTGGCAAGATCGAAGGCGTTGGCTTTGCCGAACTGGCTGATCCTTCGGGAGACTCCGCAACATTTCTGAACCTGCTTCTTCCTGATACAGCAGCCGCAAAACGCGTAGTGGATGAATTCAACCTGGCTGGTGTCGGCGGATTCAACTACTGGTTCACGAATATGTATCACTTCATCAACCAATGGACACACCTGAAAGATTTGAAGACGGCAGCTCCGCTGGCGGTCCAGGTGCTCGGCGCACCGCAGGACTATCATGCGTTACAACTGCCAAAATCACAGGAAGTGGTCGGCCGCCTGATCTCCTTCGGCATTCGTGTTACCTGGACAGAAGAAGAATTAAAAAACCTCGCAGCAAAAATGTCAGCCTGCATACAAAAAGCTTTGTTACCAATACATGCATAAGAATTTTAAAGGCATCGAGAAAACAGTCTTCGGCCGTGGAAGTTTTGACCAGCTTGGAGACATACTGGAAGAGAAAAGAGATCTCAATGACGGCTTCATGCTGTTTGTAGTCGATCAGTATTTTCATAACAAACCGCTCGCGTCCCGCATCCCGTCAAAAAGTGGCGATGTTGTGAAATTCATTGATGTGGATGTACATGAGCCAACAACAGAACAGATCGATTTGCTTCGCGATGAAATACTCGAACAGAAAGGTCTCCCTTCCGCTGTGATCGGCATTGGCGGCGGCAGCATCATGGATATTGCAAAAGCAGTATCGCTGATGTTTACCAATGAAGGCTCCTCCACATTATATCAGGGATTGAATCTTGTAAAAAAACCTGGCATTTATCACGTGGGTGTACCAACGATCTCCGGAACGGGTGCGGAAGTATCCATGACAGCTGTATTAACAGGCCCGGAGAAAAAACTGGGATTGAAATGTGAATGGACAGTATTCAACCAGGTTGTATATGATCCAAACCTGATCGCCACCGTTCCGAGAAACTGGTGGTTCTATACGGGCATGGACACTTACATTCATTGCATCGAATCTGAGAACGGCATTTTGAATAATGCATACAGTCATGCGTTTGCGGAGCAATCATTAAAACTCTGCCGTGAGATCTTTATTGGAGAAAAAAGCGGGCAAACGCCGGAGAATGACGACAAACTGATGGTCGCCTCAATGATGGGCGGGCTCAGCCTTACCTATTCTGAGGTAGGCGTTTGCCATGCGTTATCTTATGGGTTGTCCAAGATCCTTGGAATGCGTCACTGCTATGCGAACTGCATTGCATTCAATCATCTTGAAGATTATTATCCTGATGGCGTAAAAGAGTTCAAAGAAATGATCCGCAAACATTCGATCGATCTGCCACAGGGCCTGTCAAAAGAATGGACCGATGCGCAGATCACAGCGATGGCTACCGTTTCATATAACCTGCCGCATATGTGGAATCATGCGATCGGCACTGACTGGAAAGAGAAAGTTACGATCAAAGACATTGAGGCATTGTTCCGCCGGCTCTGAGTACACGGTTCAAATGTTCAACGGTTTAAAAGTTTAAACATCTGAACGTTTAAACTTCAAATCCATTTTGTAATAACTATCATTGACCATCTATAAACAAATATTATGAGCAAGAAAATCGTAAAAGTGGGCGATATCGGATGTGGCACGGATGATCTGTTTGTGATCTCTGGCCCATGCGTGATCGAAGAAGAATCGATCATGATGAAGACCGCTGAAAAACTGAGGGAAGTTGCAGAGCGGCTCAAGATCAATATCATTTACAAAAGTTCTTTTCAGAAAGACAACCGCAGCAGCCTGAAATATTATACAGGCCCGGGCCTTGCCAAAGGAGTGAAGATCCTGGCAAAGATCCGCGAGCAGTTTGGGTTTTCTTTATTGACTGATATCCACTACCCTGATCAGGCGGCAGCAGCCGGTGAAGTGATCGATGTATTACAGATCCCTGCTTACCTTTGTATGCAAAGTGATCTGATGGTGGCTGCAGCAAAAACAGGAAAGGTGATCAACATAAAACACGGTCAGTTCCTTTCTCCTGAAAACATGAAGCATCCGGTTGCCAAATGTGTGGAAGCAGGGAATGATCAGATCATCCTGACAGAACGCGGTTATACATTTGGCTATAATGACCTGATCGTTGATCCGCGCAGTTTTTATCACATGGGCAAACTGGGTTATCCGGTAGTGTTTGATATCACCCATTCGATCCGTAAATATGGTATTCCGAGCGCGGATGCAAAAGGCGGTGCAAGGGAATTTCTGCCCGTACTTTCCCGTGCAGGCGTTGCAGCCGGAGTGGATGGCGTTTTTATAGAAACACACCCCGATCCTGAAAAAGCATTGTGCGATGCAGCCAGTCAGCTCAGCGTATATGATCTCGAAGAATTTTTAAAGCCTTTACTTGAACTGCACCAGGTGCAGGTAAAATACAGGAACCGCGAAGCGGTAGCTACCTCTTAACCGTTAAATACTGAAGTATGGAATTGTATCTTGATTCAGCAGACATTAAGGAAATCGAAGCAGCATTCAAACTTGGATTTCTTACAGGACTCACAACCACTCCAACCTTTATGCATCGTGAAGGAGTGACGGACATTGATGGATTGATCGTAAAATTATCGAAGATGGTACCCATCCTTCAGATCGAAGCGTTGGGCAATACGGCAGAAGATGTATTGAAAGAAGCAAAACGCCAGCTTGATCTCGGTCTGGATCCTCAAAAAACAGTGTTCAAGATCCCCGTATCACTTGAAGGCGTAAAAGCCTGCGCACTCCTGCGCAGCGAAGGTTTACTGGTAAACGTACACCTTGTATACACGCTTCAGCAAGCTTATATGGCCATGCAGGCCGGCGCAACATACGTATGCCCGCTGGTAGGAAGGTTGCAGGACCAGGGACATGATGCGCTTGCGCTTGTTGAACAATGCGTATTTGCAGCAGACCGTTATGGTTATAATACAAAAGTGATGTTCTCCTCTGTGCGCAATGCAGAACACGTACGCAATGCACTGAACATCGGCGTTCATACGATCACCGTTCCGTGGAAAGTAATGAAAGCCCTGACAGAAAACAATTTCACAACACTGGGCACGGATCAGTTCATCGAACATACACACCTGATGACCACGCGCGTGAAAGATGTGATCAGCCGCACCAATCCGGTTGTTGATGCGGATACTACATTGACAGACACGATCATAAAAATGACCGAATACGGATTTGGCGCTGTTACGATCGTGAAAGGCGATGGCTCACTGCTCGGCGTATTCACCGATGGCGACCTGAGAAGAAAGATCCAGGACGAAGGCAGAGACGTGCTGAAGAAAAAGATGAGCGAACTTTCACATAAAGATCCCGTTTCCATTGACGCCGGTTCTTTATTGAATGATGCCGCAGCCATCTTCAAAAAGACAAGCGTGGATACGATCCTCGTTACGGAAAATGGAAAGCCGGTGGGAATGCTGGATATTCAGGATCTGAAACCGGGAAATTAGGGGGATGAGGAGCGCAGACTGACGGCGGAGCGACAGCCGACCGCCGACGTTCGTTTATAGATCGTAGAGAAAACGATTAATGAAGACCTTTTCAACCAATACAAGCTACCTCATAGCCGGGGTAGCTTTTTCAATTATAGAAACCTTCCCGTCTCAACTTATTATTTGAACTCCCCTGTCTTCAGCGAAATAAGTTGCAACCATAACTTACGGCGCACCAACCCAAACGTCCGCCGGCGGCCGGCCGTCCATTGCCCCTCCCCTCTTTCAAAATTCCTCCTTACTTTCACACCATGAACATCGAGCAAACCTTTATTCAGGCCGGCGGTAATTTCTGCGTTCCTTTTATTGACTTCGAAGAAAAAGTATCCCGGATCAAGGCGTTTATTTTTGACTGGGACGGCGTATTCAATGACGGCACAAAGGACCACCAGGGCAGCAGCAATTTCAATGAAGTGGATTCGATGGGGACCAACCTGCTTCGGTTCGGCTTCTGGCTGCAGAAGGGAGAACTGCCTTTTACCGCGGTCATGTCAGGTGAAAGAAATGTACTCTCTTTTCACTTCACCAACCGGGAACATTTTCATAATGGTTACTTTAAAATGTTGCATAAGACATTGGCTCTGGAACATTTTCTTGCGCAGCATTCGCTGAAAGCAGAAGAAGTAGCGTTTGTATTTGACGATGTGCTTGACCTTGGCCTGGCTGCAAAAGCGGGATTGAGATTAATGGTCGGAAGAACGGGCAATCCGCTATTCCGACAATATGTGGCGAATAACAATCTCGCCGACTATATTACCAGCGGAACGCAGTACGCCGTCAGAGAGATCTGCGAATTATTCATGGGCGTGCGGGGAACGCATGATCAGGCGGTGAAGGAAAGATCAGTATTTTCAGAGGGATATCAGGCTTATCTCAAAGAAAGGCAATCGGTAAGCACCAGTTACTTTACTTTGGAGAACGGAACTGTAATTTCAAAAGAAATTTAAATCACAGCCAATACTATACAATGAAAAGGATCATCTTTTTATCCGTCTTCTTTTTTTCAATAAAATCTTTTTCACAGGATACAGCCCGGCTTGTGGCACGGATCGATTCCATCGTTGACCGTTACAATCGTTCAAATTTTGAAACGAAGCAGGATTCTTCTTCAACCACTGCTATGAACGGTGATTTTACAAATAAGGTGTAGGAGACGGTATTGACAGATGGTGGCAAAGTAAAAAAATACATCCACATTGTAGATATATCAATGAAAACGAACAACAATGTGGAGCAATTTAAAGTACACAACATCTTTTATTTTGAAGACGATCACCTTATCAAAGTGGAGGAAAAGATGTCCGGCACGAAAGGTAACGGAGACCTGTTCTGGTACTTTGACAAAGACGGCCTCATCCATCATGGCAGTCGCTCCAGCCGTGAATCTATCGCTCTTACAAAAGAAAAAATCGACGAACGCGGAAAATTCCTGATCACCCTGGCTCAGGCTTTCCTTCAAAAACTCACTCCTTAACCTCTTTTTGCCTCTTGTCATCAATATTTTGCCCAGGCTCCAACAAACACTACTTTTGGGTTCGTTCCTCTGAGTATGTTCAATAAAGCCGCTATTACCACACTTAGCATACTGCTACTTGCAGCCGCATGCCTTGCACAGCCTGCGCCCCGCTTTATTTTCAGCCGGTTTACCAAAAAAGAAGGGCTCGCCTCCAATACTGTTTTTCAAACGGTTCAGGATAAGCATGGCTACCTTTGGGTAGCTACGCAAAATGGCCTGCAACGATTTGATGGAAATCGATTTATTACGTTCCGCCATACTGCCGGAGATACTACCACCATTCCTGATAACAATATCGGCCACCTGTTCATCGATAGCAGGGAACGTCTCTGGGTAATGTTTGATAAAAGTCTCGGCATTTTTGATACAAAAAGATTCAGCTTCACCCAGCTGCCCCTTCCGCAACAAATCAATGCGATCAAGCGCATCGTGGAGGACCCGCAGCATCGGCTGGTGGTATTTGCCGATAATAAGCAATTCACGTTTGATGAGAACAAAAAGGCTTTCATCAATGGCTATGCTCTACCGGCACTGCCGGAAGGGTATACATTCAATGACATGACTGTTGATCAGCAAAGTGGTCAATACTGGTTAACGGGAAAACAGGGCTCGTTACTCTACGATCCAAAACAAAAAACATTCAGTACAAAAGAAAACAACAATGCGCAGATGCCGGTGATCGATAGCCTTGGGCCGGTCACCAGTGCGCGATATCCCCTCATTGCACAGGATGGCTCCTGGTGGATGGTCAACTGGATTCCGTTCATTGGCCCGGCACCGGTTCTTTATAAATACGAACCAGAGTCAAACCGCGTTCAAAAGTTTGAAAAGATCAGGGCTTATAAAGCGGAAAGCTATTACGAGATCTGGGGATTATTTCAGCAACAAAACAAACAGCTTTGGGCTTATGGCATGGGCCTTCTCTCTTACTACGATCCGGCGGGTCAGCGTTTTATTCATATCAACAGTAATCCGTTTGAAAAAAGCGGGATCGGGTTTGACATGATCAGCAACATGTATGAAGATCGTGAAAAGAACGTATGGGTTTCCACTAACAACGGGCTATACCGTTTTAATACAGAAGCGCAGGTCTTCCGCAATTATAACAACCGCCGTCCGGGAGATACAGTCACTCACCTGAACGCAATTTCTTCGATCGTGCAGACAAACAACAATGAAATCTGGGTAGGTACATGGGGCGCGGGCTTATTTTCCTATAATAAACAACTGCAACCAATAACCAACCCGCTTGATGAAACATCGCCTGCAAACAAAAACATCCATATACTGTCATTATCGGAACATCGAAACGGTGATGTATGGATGGGCACACACACGGGAGAGATCAAAATTGCAAATCCCGTAACAAAGCAGGTGAACGCATTTACCTATGCCCCCCTGCGCGGTGAAATGATACAGCAGATTTATGAAGACAGGCAGGGCAATACCTGGATCGCTTCAACCACCGGTATGCTTGTAAAATGCAGCAATAGTAACTGGCGTGATACCAGCCGCAGTTTTAAACTGATCATGAAAGATATTGGTGATATCTTCAAATTATACCAGGACAAAAACAATAACCTTTGGGTTTGTACTGCCACTTCGGGCGTATACAAACTGGATGTGAATACCGGTAAAACATTGCAGGAATTCAAGGAAACAACCGCAACAAAAGAGGGCCTGCTGAACGATGGAGCCACAGATATAGTTCAATACAACGATAGCCTGATGCTGATGGCCAGTGATGGCCTTTGTATCTACAATGTGAAAACTGATCGCTTCCGATATCTGACCGCTACAGATGGATTACCTTCGGAACACATCACCTGCATCGTAGTTGATCAGAAGAACAGGCTCTGGGTCGCCTGCGACGGCGGCCTTTACCGGCTCCACATCGATAATAAATTGTTTGTATCATATGATGAGGCGAATGGCATTACAGGCGACGTGTTCCAGGTATCAGCGGCTAACCTTCTGCATGATGGAAGGATCGGTCTCGGAACGATTCATGACTTTATTGTGTTTGATCCGGAAACCGCGATCTTCAATGTTCCTGTTCCCGCAGTGAATATTACCGGCATCACACTGGGCACAAAATACCTGCTGATGGATTCTATTCAGCAGAAAGGCCAGCTTTCATTATCCTACAACAATACCTTTATAAAAATAGACCTGAGCACACTCAGTAATAAGGGGCACTATTACATGTATTATATGCTCGAAGGGCTTGATGACACATGGAAGACAGTGAGCAATAACGAGATCATTTATCAATACATCCCACCCGGCAATTATATCCTGAAACTGAAAAGCGGGAATGGTGATGGCAAATGGAGCAATGAGATCACTTCATTCATCATCAACGTGCATGCTCCATTCTGGAGAACATGGTGGTTTTATGGACTGCTGATCCTGCTGACCGGCGGAATCCTCTTCTGGCTTGACCACAAACGCATCCGAAGAAAGGCTGCCATATTCAAAATGCGCAGCGATATTGCAGATGATCTTTATCAGGACATCAACCAGGCGCTGAGCAATATTTCCATCCTGAGTGAAATGGCGAAAATAAAGGCTGGCAAAGAGCCGGAAAAGTCAGCAGAATTCATTGATCAGATCCATGACAAAAGCCAGCAAATGACATTGGCAATGGATGATATTCTCTGGAGTATTGATCCAGCAAATGATAATATGAAGAATCTTATTTCAAGATTGCAGGAACACATCAATCTGCTGCGGCATGAACGTGATGTGCAGATCGAACTGGCGGCAGAAAAACGTTCTTCAGATCTTCCCATCAGCATGAATATCCGGAATGATGTGTACAGCCTTTTCAAAGCTGCGGTTTCAGACGTGGTGGATACGGGAGGAAATAATTGTCATATTCAGATCCGTTTTGATAAACCAACTCTTACATACAGGCTGCGGTTTGATACGGCTTATGCGGATATGAGTGAGCTGGAAAGTTTAAGAAACAGAAAGGACCTGGCGGAAAAAGTGAAAAAACTGAAAGCGAAAATGGAATTGGCAAAAAATGAACATACAGCAACGTTTACATTGACGATCCCAATGCAAGGGAAGGAAATGTTTTGATGCGGAGGAATTAAGGCCCCGTATTTTGAATCAGTTTAAATCAAATCATGATCTATTCTTATGCTATTGCGTGTCTGGTGACCGGTATTCTTGCAGTTACCATCATTGATACATTGGGAGCCATAGCTTCGAGGAAGATGCGTTTTAATTACGAAGCTCTGTCCATTCTTTCTATCGCCGTATTTTTATTTGTCGGCTATTTTCTGGCGGGATATTACAATCTTCTGACGATCGTGATCGTTTGCGGATTGATCGGATTTTACGACGGGACGATCGGATTCAGGCTTTCACAAAAATTCAAAGCCAATACCGCGCTGAGCAAAGAACAATTAACTTCCCTGCGCAACCCCGCGACCGCACTATTCATGATCATAATAGCCTGCATTTCCGGATGGCTTGGCCATTTGCTGGCATAAATCCAGAATGTTCATAATGTATTACAGGTCAACCCACTGCCTCCCTTTACTTTATAGTATTCCTGCCTCATGCTCACATATCCGCTGAATATTTTTGGCATGAATCTCTCTATAAGCAATAACAATCCTACCTTTGCAACCCGAAAAAAAGGAGATCCATGGCGTTTATTCCTAATATACATTTTACCACACTGATCAAAATAGAGGGCCGTTTAAAGGAATTTAATTTCCGTAAACGCGCCGAAGATCTTTATGATGCCGATACCGCAGATGAGCGCGGCAACCGCTGGCAATTCAAATGGAAGAAAGGATCTGAAGGCTGGGAAATTGTAAGTCTTACTCCTACATTACCCACCTGGATCGCAAATAACAAAGCGATCATCGAAGAAGCATTTATGAAGCAACCTGAGGTGAACGGATAAGTTTCGAAGCTCCGGCTTCAGACTTCCTTTCCGTCCTTACCCGAAAAAATCAACGACGCAAAGGGCAGTAGAAAGGACAACAGGCAGAACCAATCCTTTCATTCGGGAAAATTGTCGGCCCCCGCCGGACGAATCAAACTGCGCCCGGGTTTTATTATTGCAGATCTATCATCTCCGCTGAAGCCAGCTTAACCCTGAATTAAACGGTCTTAACGACTCTTAATGCCTCCCGGCCTAGAATCCGCTATTAACACCCCGCTCCACAATACTTTTACATCACAAAATAGCAATGGCCTCAATGTTGATGACCGGGAACTATTTACAATATTATGGAACAGCTAATTGGCATCAGGGAACAAAACAGACACGCTGTAACAGTGCAACTTTCAAAACTACTCGCAGATGAATTCATTTTGTACACAAAAACACGGAACGCGCATTGGAATGTAGAAGGATCCGACTTCCATTCCATGCATTTGTTCTTTGAGTCACAGTACCAGCAACTGGATGAAATGACCGACAGTGTTGCAGAACGCATCCGCCAGCTTGGCCATTATGCTCCGGCAACGATCGGTCAGCTACAACAATTAACGCATTTGTCAGAATATACAGAACGGGACAACTCCAGCCTGAGTTTTATCCGCGAACTGCTGGAAGATCATGAAAGAGTGATCGAATTTCTAAGGGAAAATATCAATCCTTTCGCCAACGAGTTCAAAGACGCCGGCACAGGCGATTTCATTACCGGCCTGATGGAAAAACATGAAGCGATGGCATGGATGCTCCGTGCCCATCTTGGCAAATAAATAAATTAAATGTAACAAAGGATCCGACGGGAACAGAGAATGGCTTAAGCTACGGATGGCTTTACATAATGTTTCCTGTATGAAGTTCTATTCTTCATACAGGAAACATTATTTTATACAGATTGCAAAATATCAGGCTGACGGGTTAATAAATCAGGGCCGCTGTAATTTGATACGGCGGCCCTATTTATTATATGAAAAAGCTATGCTTTTCTGATAAAGATCTTCTCTTCAGGAAACTTATCGACCACTTTTTGCGGCGCGCTGAAGTTGCCTTTCAATACATCCTTTGGATTGCCGGCCAGCCACTCGCTGAGATCGATTGACTGATAATGTCCGCTGTTAAACCCGATCAGGATCCGGCAAACCTCACTGCCTGTATTTTTTATATAATGTCCGGCGCCCATTGGCACATAGCCAACATCCCCGGTGGAAAACTGTTCTGTAACAGACTCTCCTTCTGCAAGAAATACGGTCACTTCTGCATTCCCGGAAATGAAATACTGCCACTCATCTGCATTCGGATGCCAATGCAATTCCCGCAGGGCACCCGGCTGCAACTCCATTAATGAACCGGTGATCGTTGTACTCACTGGAAATTCAACAGAGCTTACCAACCGTTGCGTGCCGCCGCCAGGAATACGGCGCGGTTGCTGTGCATGCAATGGATAACGGTGCATGGTGATCAGTTCCGGGAACGGACGCGGATCAGCAATAACAGCATGATCATCGGCCACCTCCCCCTGTGCAAAATAAACTTCATGATCAGGAAGTGCTTCCACTTCTGCTTCCGAAATACCCAGGCTTTGTGCTGCAACGGACGCTGGCACATGCGAAATAAAATCTGTTACACTGAATGTATGATCCTCCGAAAAATCACCATTATCAAAGATCAGGATGAAATGACATTCACCAGGACCAATTCCCTGTATCATATGCCCGTATCCTTTGGGAAAATACCATACATCACCGGGACCAAACGAATCATGATATGTTTTTCCGTCAGGATGAATGATCGTCGTGCGGCAGAACCCATCGATCACATAGGCCCATTCCGCCGCATTTGCATGCCAGTGGAGTTCGCGCATTGCTCCCGGCGCCAATCGCATGGAAACACCCGCAATCCCTTTGGATACAGGAAACTCCTTTACAGAAGCACCTCTTGTAGTGCCACCAGCACCTGTCCTTGGTTCTTTCTTTTCCAATTCATATTTGAAACTGCTTTTTTCCATCATGTAGGTTTTTATTGTAGTCAATTATTGAATAGTGATTGAACGTTTGGAACAAATCTATTCATGTATTATGGGTGATTGCGGGACAATCGCCGGAATGGCACAAAAGCTCGTTAAAGCAATATCCCGGTCATTAAATAATGCAACTTGCCGGCTATAGCATTATCATTGTCCGATGGCCGCTGAACTATAGCAGAGGTTACATAGCCAGCAAGTTGCGGCCGCAAAAACACTCCACACCTGTTTTACTAATCAGATATTCAATCTCTGAACGCATTCACCCGCTCCAAAACCTGTTTCAACGACGATTCCGCCCACCCCGGCGTTTCGTATCCATCAACAGCAAAAAAATGCGCAGATTTACGCCGTTGTGCATGATCTGCAGTCAGACGAAAACGGATAGTGCGCATGCCCTGCCAGATCATTGAATCGGCGGTACCCTTTGAAATATTTTATGCATCTTTCCGATCACCTTCTCAGTGACAAAATCACCTGGTCACCGTATATTAAAATGCATTAAAAAACTATACTTTCGTTTTATGAAAGCAATAATTGTTGATGATAACAAGATGGCCAGGGCAACTATGATCGAGCTGGCTAAAAAGATAAAAGACCTGATAGTTGTCGGTGAGTGCAAGGACGCGGTAGAGGCGTATAACCTGCTACGTGAAGAAACAGTGGATCTGCTGCTGCTGGATATAGAAATGCCCGGGATGACCGGTCTCGACCTGATCAGGAACATGGGCAACAAACGCCCCATCATCATTTTTATTACTTCCAAAAAAGAATATGCATTGGAAGCTTTTGAACTCAATGTTGCAGACTACCTGCTGAAACCGGCACCCGTCAACCGCTTTATACAGGCGATTGATAAAGCAAGAGAAATACTGGACAGTAAAAAGGAAGAGGTAACGATCGGATCCGATGAATTCATTTTTGTGCGCGACTCATCCATTATCCGCCGTCTCAAGCTCGACAGCATCCTGTTTGCAGAAGCAATGGGCGATTATGTAAAACTGCATACACCAGAAAGATTTTACGCGATCCATTCCACACTTAGTGCAGTGGAAGAAAGGCTGCCACCTGCGAAGTTTATACGGATCCACCGATCTTATATTGTTGCACTCAGCAAGATCGACAGCATACAGGATGGCGTACTGGCAATCAATGGAAAGTCATTACCTGTTGCCGACTCATTCAGAAAAAAGCTGAATGCAAGAATGAATGTGCTATAATATCTGGCGGCGTATGATCCCAACGACGAAAAACGCCTGTTGGGCTATCAGCAATTCAAAAGGCTCCGCCCCTTTTTATTTTTGTGGAATATAACAGGCAATTTCAGGCATGAACAACAACGTGTTTTCAAAATATATTCTGGCAGCATTTATTATTGCAGCGATATTGTTGATCTCGATCCAGATAAGTTCAAGAAATAATATCGGGGAACTGATCAGCTACAATGAACAGCTGCTGCATGAACTCAATGCAAGCGATAAATTAAGACAGGTAGAGCGCGATATTATTTCTGCTGAAAGCCGCATCCGTGGCGCGGTAGCAACAAACGATTCCTCCTTCCTCAGCGAAACTGACAGGCAGATCGGAGAAGCAAAGTCCTATCTCGGCGAATTGCAGAAAGAAATGGGAAATGATCACAGGGAAGCCGAGTATATCAATACATTATATAACCTGGCAGAGCAGAAACAGCAACTGAAAAACGAAGTACTGGATTCATTTCACGATAAAGGTTTTTTCTCTCCCACGCTGCTTAGAAATATCGCATTGGCAAGAAGAGATTCCAACGCAGTAAACCGTGCTACAAGAAAGATCACCGATGCCAGGAAGGAAATGATGCAGCAATTATCCATTTCCATCCGGATCAATGCCGAACGCGCGGACCGCATGGGATTGATCCTGACAATTCTCGCATTATTGGGCGGCATTATTTCCTGCTGGTTCATCGTCAGCCGCGCCAAACATCAGCAGGTATTGATACAAAGCCTGAATGAATCCGAAAAGAAAGTGCGCGAAACCGCAAGGGTCAAAGAAAATTTTATGGCGAATATGAGCCATGAAATACGCACTCCCCTCAATGCGATCCTTGGTTTTACCAACCTGGTGAAAGCAAGAAATCTAAACCCCGAAATGAATGTGCTGGTAAATTCAATTGAAAAAGCAGGTGAAAACCTGCTGGTGATCGTAAACGATATTCTTGATATTTCCAAGATCGAAGCAGGTATGATGCGGATCGAAACGACGCCATTCAGCGTAAGAGGTCTTGTGCATTCCATTGAGACGCTTTTCCGCGAAAGGGTCAGGGAAAAAGGGCTGGCCCTGAATACATCTGTCGATGATTCTGTTCCCGATACACTCTCGGGCGATGCAACAAGATTAACGCAGATCCTGGTGAACCTGCTGAGTAACGCAACGAAGTTCACCGAAAAGGGAAACATCGATCTCCATGTTTCAAACGCCGGCATTCAGAACAATCAGATCAGTCTTTCATTTTCCATCGCCGATACAGGTATTGGTATAGAAAAAGAAAAGATCTCTGGCATTTTTGACCGGTTCCAGCAGGCGGAAGATTCCATCACACGGAAATATGGCGGCACGGGATTGGGATTGTCCATTGTAAAAGACCTTATCTCATTGCAGCAGGGCACAATCTCTGTAGAAAGTGAAGCGAACAAAGGCACCATTTTCCATTTTATGATCCCTTATCATATTTCAACCGAACAGTTCACTTTTAAGAAACCCGAGCTGGAGCAATTCGTCAATCATGCGGGAGCAACGGGCATCAACATACTGATAGTGGAAGACAATGAGCTGAATCAAAGCCTTCTTCATCATTTGCTCACCGGCTGGGGCCTGTCATTTGAAATCGTATCAAACGGGAAGCAAGCCGTTGACGTGCTCCGGCATAAAAAGTATTCCCTCATCCTTATGGACATTCAAATGCCCGAGATGGATGGATACACCGCAACAAAACAGATCAGGCAGACATTGAAACTGGATACACCGATCATTGCGATGACCGCACACGCCCTTGCTGGCGAACGTGAGAAATGCCTGAGCCATGGTATGAACGAATATATTTCAAAACCATTGAGAGAACAGGAGCTGTTCAGGCTCATCGAAAAATTTGAAAGCCCGGTCACTGATCAGCAGACAACTGTAGCAGCAACACAAAAAGGAGAAAATCCTTTAACAGAAAACAAAACCGTTGTTCAGGGAAATACTGACCGCTACCAATTCATCAATCTCCATTACATCCGTGAGATCAGCAGCGGAAATAAGGATTACGAAAAAACGGTTACGCAACTTTTCCTGGAGGGCATGCCCGAAGATCTTCAGTCGCTCAACGAAGCACTTGCCGCCAGGGACTATACACAACTGGCAAGGCTTGCACATGATCTGAAAACAAGCACCTCCATTATGGGCTTATCGGAGAAACTATCACCCTATCTTGAATCGCTTGAATATAAAGAGCAGGACGAAGTTTCTGCACAAAAGAATGTGGAAACTATCCGGATGATGATCTCAAACGCAATGCAGGAAGCTGCGCATTTTTATTCAACGTTCTGACGATGATAAAGCAACAGAACGGTTGAAAAAACTGAAAGAGGCACAGGCAGCCGGTTTAACCTTTAGAACTTCAGAAACCGTTGGAACTGCTGGCTCTGTTGCCGGTATTAGCAGGCTGATCCTTACACGACCGCCTGTTAAACTATTTTATTTTTATACGCCTTTGCGACCGCTTCACTCTTGCTGTTCACCTGAAGCTTTTCATAGATCTTTTTGATATGACTTCTTACGGTATCAATTGCAATGAATTTTTCTGCGGCGATCATCTTATAGCTGTATCCGTCAACCAGCAATTGCAATACCTGCCGCTCGCGTTCGGTCAGGTTAAAATCTTCGTCCTTCTTATTTCCATGCATACCGGAAAACATCTTCAGCACCTGGGTTGCAATTGAGGATGTCATCGGCGCACCGCCTGTATGAGCTTCGGTAATGTATTCAAGCAAACGGGCAGGTGGAGTTTTCTTCAACAGATAACCATTTGCGCCGTTTGAGATCGCCTGGAACACATGATCATTATCATCAAACACTGTCAGCATAAGGATCTTCACTTCCTGGTTTACTTCCCTCACTTTATGAAGACCTTCAAGACCGGTAGTACCTGGCATATCGATATCCATCAGGATCACATCCGGCCGGAATGCATTGACTTCGCCCATCACATTATCGCAATTGCGGTAGGCCCCTACCACTTCAAATCCATCGGAGCCATTGATCAGCATTGTCAGCCCGTCCCGCAATTCGGTAATGTCTTCGTATATCAGCACTTTGATCATAGATAACAGGTTTATACGCCGGCAGCAAAGGCCGGACAGGCACAAAACTACCCATTCCAGCCATAGGTTTGCCCCTTATCACATAAAAACCACATCATTGGGCCGCGGGGCTGGTTTCCCTTCACATTACCACTGTTTTACCAGCGATTTTATACACACTTATGCGATTGACCGGCATCGGTCTTCGTTGCATTTTTGCGTCATCAAACCATTGACCATTAAGCCACGACAATGAAAAAAACAGCATTCATAATTTGTCTTGCACTCAGCTTTTCAGCGTGCAAAAAAAATGAAGTAAACAAACCGGAGCAACCACCGCCCGCTTCCACACAAACACATCTGAAACTTCCCCCGGGCGCACTGAAGGGAAATGCAGTCACCAAAGAGATCGGCATTGCCGGAGGTTCATTGCAAAGCAGTGACGGTATTATAAGCGTGTCAATACCATCCGGGGCTGTTGATCAGCCTGTCTCATTCAGTATTCAACAGGTTGAAAATACGCTGGGTTCAAAAGGCCGTTCTTACCGGCTAAGACCAGAAGGTGTGAATTTCAAAAAACCCGTTACCATCACTTACGCATACGGCGGTCTCGATTTTGGCCTTACTGATCCAAAATATCTCTACCTCGCATTCCAGGACGAAAATGGCTATTTCTATTCTGCAAAGAATACAAAATGCAATAAGATCAATCATACCCTAACCGTAGAAACAACGCACTTCAGTGACTGGACCTTCTATACCATGTATGAATTTGAAGTGAACGCAGCGATTGTTGATGGGAAAGTTCAACTCAGAGAAGACGAATCCGTAGAACTCGTGATCAAAAAACTTGTTACCAAACCAACCAATGGACCGTTCGATGAGTTGCTTACACCATTGTATGACCCCGTCACTTCAGCAACCTGGGACCTTATTCCTAAAAAAGGAACACTCATCATAAATAATGTAAATGGCAGAGCGACTTATCGCGCACCAAAGGTCATTTCCTCTGAACAGGAAGTGATTGTTACGGCCATGCTGAAAGATGTAGTGGCAAAGGATAACGAAGGTAATCCGATCCGCATGATGCAGCTGTCACAACCTATTGCATTAAAGACCGGAGATTATTTTACACTCAGCGAGAACGGCGAGGAAGTATACGCATCCGACTTTGGCGTTGACCTTATCCCCGGGTTCAGCGTTGATATAAATGCAAAATTTCCCACCGGTGCTAACCTATCCTGTCATGCCTGGGGAGATACACCCGCCAGCTATACATACAAGAATAATATGGCCCCAAAAACCGCCATGCTGGAACTTGTAACCAGCGACAAAGAAAGCTTTATTGTTTTCCGGCCGGACAACTGTGACCAGCCAAAGGATCTATTTTTCTCTCCTGGCAGTTTCATACTGACTTCGGTGGCGAATTCCGCAGGGCAATATGTTGAGGGTAACTACACGGCCACTTTATATCATTTCGATTACTGCGGAAAAGGGAACTCAAAGACCATCTCCGGAAAATTCCGGATCAAAAGAAAATCTTAACCAACCCCAGATTCCTGTTATGAAAAAAATCCTTCCGGGAATACTTATTCCGGTTACCATTATGGCCGCCGGCGTTTGTATGACCATATACAACACAAATAAAAAGAAGACAACACTTAGTTATGATAAAAAAGAAAGATCAGACAGGCCTGACCTGATCAAACAGCCGGCTCCTTCGTCTGCCAGCATTTCCAAACAATCATCTTATCTCAGTGCCCGGATTCATAGGTCAATTATTTCTCCCAAGGTTTAATGTTAAGGCAGATTTTGTAGCCAGAGTGCCCCTTACATGGGGCACTTTCGCTGGAACATACATTGACCATCTTGGCATGAGGCCTTATGAGAACCACGGCTTATTGCAGTAAAGCCGTAAGCTTACCGTATATTCGGCTTTATAAATGAATGCCACACGTATGTTTGCTGCGCAACGGAAGAAAGAGAGCATCCCGGCCACCTGGTACATCAGGTCCCTGCTGGTCCTGATCCTGTTGATCCCTTCACAGCTTACCCGTTCGCAGGATTATGTATTCAATCATCTTTCAAAAACGGACGGGCTTGCGTCCAACCAGGTACACTGTGTATGGCAGGACAGGCAGGGCTTTTTGTGGGTCGGAACTGACAACGGGCTGCAGCGTTATGATGGAAGAAGTTTTTTCTCTCCGAATGTGAACACAAGAACCACGCTTCCCTTTGCAGCCGTCAATCAGATCCTCGAAGATAAAAAAGGCCGCATGTGGATCCGTTGCGGAAATATTGTCGGCATATTCGATCCAGGCAACTTCCGGTTTCGCGCAGCCATGATCAATACGCCTCCGGGCAGTACGATAGGCGAAGACCTGCGGTTGAAACTTGACCAGAACGGACAACTCTATCTGGTTCCCAAATTCAATCCATTACTATATTTTGACGAAGCCAGCTTCAGCTTTGATGAAAAATTCACACCTTATCAATTACCCGCAGGGGCAAAAATATCCATCACGTTTGAAGACACCGTTCTTCACCGCACCTGGCTTGGACTGAATAACCGCCTTGCCTGTTATGACTGGAAAAGCAAGCAGCTCTGGTACAAGAGCAACAACCCTTTGAATATCCCGATCCTGAAAGACAGCTTCAGTATCGTTTCAAGTTTCGATATTGATAAAGACAGAAAGTACTGGTTCACCTTATGGCAAAGCAAACAGGCATTCTTTTGTTTTGATGAAAAAACGAACCGCTATTCATCAGACACAGCCGGGCTGACGAAAAATGATGAGAAAGGCTATTACGAATTAAGGTATGTAAGAACTTTCTCAGACAGCATCCGTATTGCTTATGGCATCAATACTTTCCAGGTGTTCATCAACAACAGGTTTGAGCACATGGAAGATCATGCGCCGGCGGGCTCATTGATCTATGAAACCGTATCGCAGATCTTTGAAGACAGGGAAGGCATTATCTGGGTAGCTACCGACAATGGCCTATACAGTCTCACCACAGATGCAAGAAAGACATCGCGCATCCTCGTGCCGAAAAAACAGGGCACAGTGTTCAATTCCGCATGCCAGCTGCCCGACGGAGATATTCTGTTAAACAGGTTTGGCCAGGGCATTATTCGTTTTGATGAAAAGCTCAATGAGCAAAGACCTGGTATTATCCGGTCTACCCATGCTGATCCTAACTTCCAGCGTAGCTGGACCATCTACAGTAATCTCGCGGACAGCACCGTCTGGATCGGATGCCAGTATGGCCATCTGATGGTGTATGAATTTAAAACGGGAAAGCTGAACTATTATCAACCCGCTCCTTTCCGAAGGGCAACAACGACCAAGATCCTGGCCGACAGCAGCGGAGATCTCTGGATCGGCATGAGCAATGGCGATATTCTTCGCTGGAAACAACATAGTACCATGCAGGATTCATCATTCAAACTGATGAGCAATGTGTCAATGGCGGTAACAGAAATGTTCTTTCACACAGATGGCAATCTTTATATAGGAACAAGAGGTGCAGGCGCGTTTGCAGTATCAGCGTCAACAGGCAAGGTTGTACAGCAGTTCACCACCTCTTCCCGGATAAAACTATCCACGAATCATATCGGTGATCTCTGCAGGGTAAATGACAGCGTTGTTTGTTTTACGGGTGATGTCCCGAACATCGTCAACCTCCGCAGCGGCAATGTAACTTACCTGACGAGATACAATGATGAACTGATGGGCGAGCCATTTGTACAGATCAAGGATAAGTATGATGATATCTGGTTCATAACCATGAATGGTTTTTACCGCTACCGGTATGATCCGGGTTATATACAGAAGTTCACTCAATGGGAAGGGCTGAGTCTTCCGAGCAGCAGCATCGCTGTATTTGAACGTCAACGCATGCGGAATGGAGATATCCTGCTTTCCGGGAATCTGAATGCAATGCTGTTTGATCCGGGCAATTACAGGTCGCTGGATAAGCCATCTGATGTGCTGATCTCTAATTTAAGTATCGGAAATGTTTTTATGCCTTTGGATTCACTGCTGAAATTAAAAACGATCCAGCTTGAAAGAGATCAGAATTCCCTTTCAATTTCATTTGCCATTCCGGGGTTTGGAAAACGAAACCGCTATCAATATCAATACAGGCTGGAAGGTGTGGACAGGGATTGGATCAAAGCCGGTGACGTTCGCGAAGCAAATTATTCCTTATTGCCACCGGGCACTTATACCTTCCAGGTGAGGGCACAAAACGAAGAAGGCGATTTCTCTGCGGATACCACCTCACTGAAAATTATTATCCACCCGCCCTTCTGGAAAACCTGGTGGTTCATCTCATTGGCTGCATTGATCGTTGCAGGCATCTCCTATCAGTTGCACCGCATGCGCGTGCAGCAATTATTGAAAGTGGAAAAAGTGCGATCCAGACTGGCCAGTGACCTGCATGATGATATGGGATCAACGCTTAGTACGATCAATATCCTCAGCAGCATTGCAATCAATAAGGTAAACAAAGACAATCCTGATGTAACTAACCACCTGCAAAATATCAGTCAGAGCTCAAGCCGCGTGATGGAAGCAATGGACGATATCGTCTGGAGCATTAATCCCGGCAATGACACCATGCAAAAGATCACCGCACGCATGCGCGAATTTGCGGGAAATACCCTTGAAGCAAAAGACATTGATTTTATATTCACCGTTGATGAAGAAGTAAAAGAACTCAGGTTTGATATGGAATCCCGGAGAGACATCTTCCTCCTCTTCAAAGAAGCCGTCAACAATATTGTAAAGTACGCGGAAGCCAATGCTGTAAACATATCGCTTGAGATGCAAAGAAAGGTCTTTATCATGCGCATCCGCGACGACGGCAAAGGTTTTGATACCGCGGCTCCGCTGGGTGAAACACGCGGCAACGGCCTGCGAAATATGAAAGCCCGTGCCACGGCAATGAATGCCGGTCTCAGCATTGAATCCCAACCCGGCAAAGGAACTACGATTGAACTGAAAGTGCCGGTAAAAACAAAATGGAGAAAGTAAACAGGGTTCGTTAAATATGGGTTTCGGAATAACTGCAGGGGTCCGGTGAAACGTTTGAGAGATTTGAGAAGTTTCAAAGGTTTCATGGGTTAGGCAGGCTGCAGGATAGTTATTCGGCAGCCCCTGAATAACTACCCTGCTATTTATTCAGAACCCAACTGATGGCTGCTTCTTTTGGCTTGTCGGTCTCACCATACTCATCTCTCACCAGCACATCAGGCTGAATGCCGCTGAAGTCTTTGTCATTTCCATTTGCACGGACAAACATTTTTGTAGCACCTCTTGCAATGATCCCCGTTTTGGGAAGCATAAAGGAAAATACTTCACCAAAATCATTACCGGGTTCCGCTGTTGGTTCACCAAATATTTTTGCAAGATGATAATCTTTAATGGTATTGGTCAGCATATTTGCACTGGAGAACGTTTGCGGGCCGATCAGCACGGCAGTTTTTCCCGTAAATCTATTAGAACGTTTAACTGGCCTGGTCAGTTCTTTTACTTTATGTTCATAGACCGTTCCATCCATGGCAGAATCAAATGAATAGGTTTGTCCGTATAGTTTTGCCATTTCACGGCCATGGCGGCTGATCCTGATCTTAACAGCGCTTACATTCCGGTACGGCTTGCCGGTAAAATAACTGATCAGCAAATCACCCAGGCCACTGTCGCCACCGCCATTATTGCGCAGATCGATGATCAGACCTTTAACTTTTTTTGCAGCGATCAGATTAAAGCTGCTGTCGAGAAAAGCAGCAAATTTTTCCCTGTAGCTACCATCCATATCGTTGAACAGGATCATCGCAACATTACCCTGAAGGAACTTCAATTCGAACGGCTGCGGCCGAACGATCACTGCAGATAACGCGCGGCCAATGCTGTCGGCATCCTTACGCGTGTATCCGGCTACGGAAAAACGGAGCGTATCACTGCCATCTTTTGCCACAATTGAAAAAGGACTTTTTATATTGTCCATGAACAATAATTTTCTGAATGAATCTTTCACCGATACTTTTCTCCATTCCGGCAGGCCACCGAAAAATGCACTATACTTCTGATAAAGGTCTTTCACAGTTTGACCATTAATGGAAAGGATAGTGCTTCCCCGGGGAAGCTTTGTTGCGCTTTTACTGAGATCATATTCAATCACAGCACCTGTATCGTTGATCTCACGGAGAAAATAAGGGAACCGGTCCGCAGTCCAGGTATACAAGCTGTCCACCACAGGGTCCGTTGCAAGGCCGATATGACCTTCATTCAGCAATGCAGCCAGACGGCTGATGGTAAAAACCGCATCGGTACGTTGAACATCATCGGGCAGTGCCGCCAGCAGCTGCCCGGCCCGTTTTGTCAGTTGTTCTTTTGAAATTGCGTGATACAGTTCAACATGGCTTTCCTCCATGATCTTCATCCAGGTACCCACATCGGAGGCAAGATCTGTTTTAGGGATCGTTGGCGAAAATGTACCTTCAGGAGCATTCCGGTAATAAAGAATTTTTGACTGGGCATAAAGAAGATTTGTAACGCAGGCGAATAGTAAAGCGATCAGTGGTTTCATACAATAAAGATCGGAAGAATGAAGGGGCGAAGCAATCGCATGAATATGTGGTTTTGAGTAGCCTTCTCCATTGGAATGGATCGCTTTTTTGGGTTGTGGTGATTACTTCCAATTGATTGATGCTGACTCACCTCCACTACCCGGCGTCTCCCAATCACTCCTTCATAAGCAACATTATCCGCCCCAGGCCGATGCACCTGTCCCCCCCGTTTTGCCGGGATTAATATTGCGCCCGCACCGGAAGCTCCTTGTCATTTCTTTTCGGCCGCTCAATTTTCTTAAACGCAAAGACCGCCCATTTTTTTTAGCAGGCATCAAATAAATTTCTGCCCTTCTTCGTTGAAAATACGGACAGGAGCAATACACCATTTTACTATTCACCGGCAACCCGCCAGATAATAAAACCAGAACTAACATGAAATCAACCAGATCTTTCGTGAGTATTCTTGTATTGGTATTTGTGCAGCAATCTGCATACAGCCAGGACTGCGATTGCAAAGCCTCCTTTCAATGGGTGAAACAAACTTTCGAACAGAATGATGCCGGGTTCAGCTCCGCGCTGGCGATCAAGGGCCGTGATGCATACCGGGCAGTCAGCGATATCGCCATAAAGAATGCCAGTAAGCGCACAAGCTACCCCGAATGCCAGAAGATCATTCACAGCTGGCTTTCTTTTTTCCGCAAGGGACATATAGGCATCAGTTTCACTGACTCGGTAGAGAAGCTGGTGAATGACGCCTATAAGAATAATCTGCCCACCGCTCCTGACCCCAAACTGATGAACGCCCAGGAAAAAGCAAGCTTTACCGATAAGGATTGGGAGAATTGGAAAGCCAATCATAAAATGGAAGGATTTGAAGGGATCTGGACCTCGCCTCCTTACACCGTCGGCATCCGCAAGATCAATGCAGGTACTTACGACGGCTATGTATTGGAGGCACCCAACACTCCGTGGACAAAGAACCAATTGAAGATCCGCATCTTTCCAACGGAGAATGGATTGCGTGGCACGACCTATGACCGGTTTTACCGCAAGACCGACAGCGTACATATTGACACCTCCTATTATGGTGAGAACTATATGAGCATTGGTTCGTTTTCTTTTCAACGCATATGGCCTGTGCCCCCCGATAACACAGCGTTGAAGAATGACATGCGGTTGGCTGATGAATCTTACAAAGGCCCTTATATCGAAAAGATCAGCGACAGCACCGTTTATCTCCGGATCATCAGTTTCGATATCAAATACCGCCAGAAGATCGACAGCCTGCTGGCCGCAAATCATCAATTGATCACATCTGTCCCCAATTTCATTATTGACGTCCGTAGCAATGGCGGTGGCGCCGATGCCTCATATGAACCGCTGATCCCTTATCTGTACACAAATCCCATCCGGACCGTCGGTGTGCTGACTTACTCAACCGCAATGAACAACGAGCGTCTGCTTCGCTATGCCGGCGACAACAACTTCAGTGAACCCGACCGCAAACAATTCCGGGAAACCTATCAGCGGCTGAGCACACAATTGAACATGTTTGTAGACCTGAACGACTCTCCGGTGACAACTGAAACGCTAAGCACAGTCTATACATATCCCGCGCACGTTGCCATTCTTGTAGATGAATACAGCGGAAGTACAACAGAACAATTTCTGCTTGCGGCCCGTCAGAGTACAAAAACAAAACTATTTGGTCAGCCTTCATTTGGCTCGCTTGACATCTCAAATATGAATTCGGCTTCATCGCCGAAAAAGGAATTCCGCTTGTCGTATTGTTGTTCAAAAAGTCAGCGGGTGCCGGGATTGCCGGTTGACGGGATCGGAGTGCAGCCGGATTACTACCTGGATAAGACGATGGCGGAGTACAGGTGGATCAATTATGCGCGGATGGTACTGGAAAATAAACAATAATCAACTTCAGGTATTTTTATCCTCAGATAGTATACCTTAATACCGCGGATCGTTAGGGGTTTACCATCGGGATAAGTTACCTCAGTCCTATGACAACTAAATCAGGCTTCGTCTTCTCTTTTGGTTACCTCACAAACTTCTGTATAGAATATGTAAAAAGTAGTTTAATTTCATGTTCGGCCACATTGTGGCATATCCTGGTTATGTAAGAAGCCAGGTCTTTTGATTTACCTATCTGATAGAGAAGTGAAGTGCCATCCTGCAACCGGAAAGTCTTATGATCGACACAATTGAATCAAACATAAGTAACCTGACCTGTTAACCAAAAATAATCAGAATGATAAAAAAATCTTTTCTGTTCCTCGCATTAGCTACAACCTTTCTTGCCTGCAGAGATAACAAGTCTGCCAGCACTCCTTCATCCGGCGATACAACAACTAACAATCTTCAATCAGAAGTGGCAAAATTGCCAGAATTGCCATCATTTGTCCACTATAAAAATTGGGAAATGGGGGACCCTCAAAAAACACAGTTAATACTAAATGTATACAAGGCCTGGGATGGAAATATGCCGGGAGAGATGGCATCGTATTTTGCCGATTCAGCGAACTATGATCTTCCTGACGGTATACGCGTCACAACAACCAACAAAACAGTTGAATCAAAATTCCGCAAATGGCGTAATAGTTATAAAGAAACCTCGAATATACCGTTTTCGTTAATCTCACTTCGTAATAAAGATCTTGACGAGGAATGGGTGATTGCATGGACCTGGAATAAATGGAGCTATACAGATGGAAAAAAGGATTCAATGTTGTATTGTGATAATTGGAGGATAGAAAATGAGAAGGTCGTGTATTTTAATAGCCTCCAAAGTCGTCCATCTAAACCATTATCTTCCAAATTAGATAAAATTCAGAAATAGATGATGTCCGACCAGGGCAAACTCATCTAAATCAGGGGTTGCTGAATAACTGCAGATTTCTGCTGAACCGTTTCATAGATTTCCCGGGTTTGAGAGGTTTCCGCAGAAATCTACAGCTATTCAGTAGTCCCTAATTAACCCGAACAGATAGCACTGCATCCATCCCCGCGGGCAAATTGAGATCATTCCAGCCGATCGTATCTCCTTTTTGCGTAATAGAAGCCGAAGATGTATTCCCGTTTTCGCACCAGTATATTCCCGACTCTTTATTTTGTGAGGAAACATTTAATTGCAGGTCGATTTTTTTATCGGTCGTTCCCGGATTATATACATATACAAACGCCATATCGCCACACTTCATCGCATACTTCACAATGCCCGGATCTTCAACCGTTGCATTCAATGGCTTAAAATCGCCCTTGCCCGCCTTCAGCATCTGATCCATTACTGATCTGACATGCAGCAGATATGCATCAGTACCGCGGTTGTCAAAATATTCCCACCACCAGGAGAGCGGAAGAACAGGTGTCGGCGCAAAAAGACCGTACCACAATCCACGCTTGAAATCGCTATCCATGCCATCCGCAAAATCATCAAAATTTTTAGACCAGTCCCATTCATATCCAAACTCACCGATCACATAAGGTTTGCCAAACTGCTGCTCATACTGCGCAACCGTTGCGGGAATAGAAGCCGTATTCTTATAAATATGTTTTTGATTGATGTCGATATACTTTAATGAATTCAACCCTTCCAGATCACGATGGGAAATACTGGTGGTAACAATATGCTGATACGGGTCCGTTTCTTTAATATACGTACTCATCTCATCGTGCCATTGCACAATCGACGTGGCGGAAATTGGTTTTTCCTTGTTGCGGAACTGTACATTATCCACTTCATTGAACAGCTCCCACATTCCCACACTTGTACTGTATCCCCAGCGTGCGATAAAATAACGAAGCCTGTTCTTATATCGCTGTTTAGATAAAGGATTTACAAAAAAATCATCTGCTGAAGGCGAAAAGCCTCCTTCATTCACGTGATAGGCGCCCATTCCAAGGGTCAGCATTACATATAAGCCTAATGAATCCGACAGATCAAACATCCTGTCGATCTTTGCAATCGCTCCGGGATTGAAATATTTATCAGTAGCAGTATAACGATTATTGTTAAACCCCTTTTTCCAATCCAGCGGAAGATTGAAAGAATAGATCCATGTTCTAAAAAAATTGCCCCCATGTTTTGCAAGTGAAGGCAACATATATTCATAGTTATATTTTGGCTGTTCATGCAATGCCTTGAAATATTTCGAATCATCATTAGCTCGTGACTCCCAGCAGATATTCTCACCAAGACCGCGGAAAGCTTCGCCGTTATCAAACTGCAATGTCCAATTATCTTTCGCATTCAGAAACCCTTTGGCAGATGAATTACCCGACAGGAATGATGATTTTTTTGAAGAGCTTGCAATCTTTCCATTTTTGGAAATGCGGAATACATAATTATACTTCCCTTTTTCCCGAGGCGCAAACCGGGCTTTCCATAATGAAGATGAACCACTTTCTCCCGATTCATAATAACAAGGCAATACCAATTTCTTTCCCGAAGGAGAAGTGAGCAACATATCAACCGCAATTTCCTCCTGCAGATAAGGGTTGCTCCAGGTTTCTGTAAGCCTTATATCAAACTCCGCTTTCCGGAAGATCTGCGGACTTTTGGTAACAAGCGTTGTCTTATTCACCTGGGCGCAAAGCGGCTGCATACCGGCGATTGCAATCGCCAGCACAGGCAGTAATTTTTTCATATAGTATCAGTTTGGAATGATTCGGTTAATACCGCATAAAAATTAATCCGGGAAATAAACAGTATCGAGGAATTGGTATCTTCTTAATCCTTTTTCGGGATATGACTTACTTTCCACATCAATCGTCATCACTTTTGGAATGCTGCTTTGCAAGCCATACCAGGTGGCAAGCCCCTCGCCATTGGGATCTCCCGTCTTTATAAAATTTGCGAAATACAGCTGCATGGCTGAGGAGACTTTATAATCATCAGGAGTCCATGCATACGTTTTATTTGTAGCAAGATTACCCAGTGCATATTCAATTTCGGAAGCATGCGCCGCGCCCATTGACTCCGGCACTCTATCAGGCTCCTTTGTTGTGGCAGGCCGCTTGCGCGCAAAAAAGAAACGATATACAGGATGACCATTTGTTTTACTGTAAAGATCTATCCACTTCCAGGTACGATAGCCAGACATCCGATCACTGGCAAGATCTGTCGCCACCTGTTTAACATTACTATCAACCGCATTGTATACGTGTGACACCTCATCTGCCTTCACCCCATATTCTTTTTGTAAAAACGCTTTGAATGCATCTACTGTTGGTGGTTGATTGCCAAGTATTGCGTGATAATCCGTCTCTGCAGAATTCCAACCGGCAAGTAAGGGAATATCCATCTGTTTGCCGGATGAGTAAATTTTAACCGGGCTTTCAGGAAGAAAATAACCGTCTACCACGCAGGGGAATCTTGCATTCGCAGAAAGTTCAAGCAACTTTTCGGCAGGTATTTGTCTCAACTCAGCAAGTGTTGTTGCGCTGATGGATGAAGCAAAATCAGCTCCATTCTTCTCTCCCTGTGCTAATGCAACGGTTGAGCTGGGGCCAAATGCTCCGCCGCTCTCCCCGATCGCCCGGGCAAATAAACCTTTTGATAATGGAGACGCCATTTGAAGACAGACAGATGTAGCACCTGCGGATTCTCCACCGATCGTTACACGTGAAGGATCGCCTCCAAATACACCGATATTTTTATTTACCCAAATCAATGCGGCATGCTGATCCATCAAACCATAATTACCCGACGATCTATGTACAGACTCTTTTGTTAAAGCAGGATGTGCGAGGAAACCAAAAACGCCTAACCTGTAATTTACCGTTACCACTACAATTCCCAGCTTTGCCATGCTCTCTCCATCATAGCGAGGCTCAGAACCATCACCGGCTACAAAACCACCGCCATGAAAATAGACCAGCACAGGAAGTTTCTCCCCGGCTGTTTTTGGCGGTGTCCATACATTCAGATACAAACAATCTTCGCTCTTGCCTTCGCCCCGGAAAAACATATCATCCCACATGTATCGTTGCATTGGCTGTGCTGAAAACTGATCGGCTTTACGAATGCCGGCCCAGTTCTTCGCAGGTTGCGGCTCCTTCCAGCGAAGTTCATTTACCGGAGGCTGCGCATAGGGAACTCCCTTGAATGTACGGATCCCGCTTGCTTCACGTGCGCCTTCCAGCAGGCCATTGGCAACTTTGACACGCAGATCGTTTTGCGCGTAAGCGGTCAGAGAAATTATAGAAATGATAAAAAGAAAAACCTTTTTCATAATAAACTTTTTTACAACTACCAGGTAAAGGTAGCAGTAGATCCATGTTCAAGCTGAGATTGGAATGAATGACCGCCCTCGGTTACGGAAAACGATTTTGTTTCCCGGGAATTGTTGGCAACCACCAATACCGTTTTACCCGACGGCGTCCGGAACGCCACATGCGAAAGACCTGTCCCGGAAGAACTTTCAATCCGTACAGAACCCGGCGGAACAAATGCCGATGCATGCGCGATCGTATAATAAGCAAGATTCCGGGTGACGGTATTTCCATCGATCGTCACAGCTCCCTGACACATACTGCAACCGCCATTATCCGTATGCGGATCATTATTCGGATCGGCAGCAAGATTCCACAGGATCACATTCCGGCTCCAGTTGCGCGTAGCGCCGATCAGGATCCGTTCAACAGGATTCGCTGTATTAAAATTCTGATCGCGGCTTACCGCCATCATCTCTGTGAAATAAAGATGTTTGTCAGGAAAAGCATTATGCACCTTGCTCATTGCAGAAACAGGACCAGCATACAAATGAAAACCCGACCCGTCGATAAATTGTGCCGCTGCTTTGTCTGTAAGAATGGAGATCGGATACTCCGGCGCGTCACAATTATGATCATACAAAATGATCTTTGTATTGATGCCTGCTTTTTTAAAAGCGGGGCCAAGAAAATTCTTTATAAAACGCAATTCTTCTTTTGCCAGGAATTGCATGCTCGGCGTATTGCCATCATTAAATGGCTCATTCTGCACAGTGATCGCATCAATGACGATCCCATGCTTTTTCATTCCCTGTATATACTTAACGAAATAATTGGCGTAAACAGGATAATACTCATCTTTCAACCGCCCGCCCTGGATATTCTGATTTGATTTCATCCAAACGGGCGCCGACCAGGGTGAGCCAAGTATTTTTATTGCGGGAACAACAGCAAGTATCTCCTTCAATACAGGAATCACATCCTTTTCATCTTCTTTCAGTGTGAATTTTGAAAGCGAAACATCCGTTTGTCCGGCAGGAACATCATCATAAGAAAATGTATGATCATTCAGATCAGATGAACCAATACTCAGCCGGAGATAACTGATACCAGCCTGCCCTTCTTTTCGCCCGAATAATTCCTGTATCAGCTTTTCCCGTTCAGCCGCACCCATCCGGATCATATGCTGTGCACTTCCACCGGTCAATGCAAAACCAAAACCATCGATCGACTGAAACCTTTTGGAAGGATCCACCACAATATTAAGAGGACCAGCACCAGCACTTTGCTGAATTGACAAAGCCGCCTGCCGGGAGAGTAAAGCCGATTTATTGTTTGTTGTCAACCACCAGTCCACTGACGACTGAGCTTTAACAACAGTACTTGCAATAACCGCAATGAAGAAAATGGAAAACAATCGCATAGAACCTAAACGTTTCGTTGTACTGATCAAATCTATGTAATGTGCCATAGCATTTCTCATGCTATTTTATCCTTTCAGGATGGTTTAATGACCAATTGGGGTCAACCTGCGAATGAGTTCCATACAGGCCCTTGAATTATGATACGGACATTTCCAAAGCCCCGCTTTATCCTCCTGCATAGTGGAATAATCCTCTTTCACACCCCAATACCATTCCCCGTTTTGTTTGTCCTTTATATACCGTGAAATAAACTGCCAGCAACCGATCGCTGCATCGTAATATTTGATCTGTCCTGAATTTTGCCAGGCATTGATGAAACCGACAACTGCTTCCGCCTGCGGCCACCAGTGTTTCTCCCGGATCAGTATTTTTTCCTGCTGCAGATATTCATACCACATGCCTCCATCTTTATCCATACCCTCAAGGCTGGCATTCGCAATACAAACCGCAACCTCCTCAAACCTCTCCTTCAGTAAACTATCCCCGGCAACTTCAGCGGCTTCCTGCATCAGCCAGCTTGCCTCAATATCGTGACCATAAGAAATATGATCATCCTTCCTTACCCAATGCTCATCAAAGAAAAGCCCAAGATGCCAATTGCTTTGATCAAGAATGCGATATTGAAATATGTTAAGCAACGCATGGATCTTTGAACGAAGGCCCTCATCCGGCCAGATCATATAAAGGTTTGAATACGCCTCCAGAATATGCAAATGCGTGTTCATTGTTTTTTTTTCATTTGCGTCCTTATCACTCAACCGGAGATCTCCGATCAATGTCCATTCGCGTGTGAAAGCTTCCAGGTAACCATCTTCTTTTGCATCAAAACTATATCGCTCCATGAGTGCAAACATTTCTTTTGCTATCTGTCGCGCCTCTTCCTTTTGTGTTGCTTTAAAATACTCGCTGAATGCGTACAACGCAAACGCCTGGGCGTACACCTGCTTTTTTGTTTCCGCCGGTTGTCCATGTTGATCAACCGTCCAGTAAACACCTCCATAAATGTTATCTATGAAATATAGTTTCAGATATTCAAATGCCCGATCAGCCAGCTTCAGGTAATTCTCTCTACCCGTCAGATTGAATGCCGCGGAAAAAGACCACAGTATCCGCGCGTTCAACACAGCGCCTTTTTGAGCAGAAGGATGAACTGTTTCTGTAAAATCAATCTGACCAACGAATCCTCCATACTGATGATCAACTGTATTCTTTTCCCAATAAGCAAGGATTGAGTGAAGTTCAGCCAGGGCCGATTCTTTTAATTCAAGTGTGTTCATATCTGCGAGGCGAATTGTATTTATTCATAAAAATACAGGAACGATTATTGAAAAAGACCTGTCATTCCAGTCTGCGTAGCCCCTCTAATCTCCCCGAGATGGAGACCTGGAACATTCTTTATAAATGAAGTTTCAGGATACATTGCATAACCTGTACAATATTCCCTGACACTTCCGTTTATCAGGGAGCCAGGTCTGCACCTGGGGGAGATTCAGAGTGGCTCTACGCTGACCTAACGGCCATCCGCCACCCATTCCAAACCCCTATAAATGATCTGTGTAAACATTGGATCAGTATATGCACTATCAAAATGACCAAGGCTGATATAGAATACACGGCTCCCTTCAAAATAATGATACCAGCTGATCGGATGCAATACGCCCATCTTCCCGCCTTCATAACTGTTCTCATCCACAGTGATCACGTAGTGCAGTGAATCCTGAACCGACCTGAAATTATATACTTCATCCGTCCAGGTGAGCGTATCCGGAAAGTTCTTCAGGGGATAAAAGTTCTTATCCGTTTTGCGGTAATGCGCGGCCTGCGGCTCCGGATGTCCATCAAAATAAGCGCCGATCAGTTTATTATACCAGGGCCATTCGTATTCGGTGGTCGTTGCCGCATGAATGCCCACAAACCCTTTGTGTGAATGAATAAAATCCTGCAATGCGATCTGCTGCATGCTATCCAGTATATTTCCTCTTGTGCTGAGGAATACGATCACATCATATTGTTTCAGGCGCTCAATGGTAAAAACAGACGCATCTTCCGTTGTGTCGGCAATGAACTTTTTTTCGTTGGCCATTGCAATAAACATCTTCTTGCCCGCTTCTATTGATGCATGACGATAGCCGCCTTCTGTTTTGGAAAAAACCAACACCTTACCGGGTTTACGTTGTGCAATAGCTGCTGAACAAATACAAGTCGCCAGAAGTGTTATCAATACAAAAAAAATGTCAGGCCTCAATCGGTTCATGATTCAGAGATTTCTTTTTTTCAATTCGCTTACAGCAAAATCGCACGCTCTTGCAGTAAGCGCCATATAGGTGAGTGAAGGATTCTGGCAGGCACTTGACGTCATGCAGGAGCCATCTGTCACAAACACATTTGCTACATCATGCAGTTGATTCCAGGCGTTCAGCACAGAGGTTTTTGGATCACGGCCCATACGTGCGGTTCCCATTTCATGAACACTTAACACGCGCGCGTTGGGTTCCAGTGCCCGGTCATAGGTCTTGATATTTTTAAACCCGGTCCTCTCCAGCATTTCGGCAGCGCTATTCACCATATCCGTACGCATTTTCTTTTCGTTGTCTTTTATTTCCGCGTCGATCACAATCAGCGGCATTCCCCATTGGTCCTTCTGCTCCGGATGAAGGCTGATCATATTTTCATAGTAGGGTAACACTTCTCCGAATCCGCCATAGCTCATCGTCCACTTGCCCGGTTCCGACAGGTTATCTTTCAGCGATACGCCAATACCATACCCGGCATTTGATCTGCCAAACCCTTCCCGCTCTGCATTGCATTGAAAACCGTATCCCCTCAAAAAACCATGATCCGCTTTTTCCCCGATATTCCGGAAACGGGGAAGATACGGACCATTGGCCCTCCGGCCATAATAATACATATCTTCAAAACCATCCATGACACCGCTTGCACCCGCACCCACGTGATGATTGATAAAGTTATGACCAACCTGCGCATAATTATTACCCATCCCATCCGGAAACATATCCGACTTTGAATTAAGCAGGATGCCTGCCGAGGCAACCGTAGACGCATTTAAAAAAATGATCTTTGCAAAATACTCTTTTACTTCCTTTGTTTCCGAATCCGTAATACGCACACCTGTAGCCCTGCGCTTATCCTTATCATACAATATTTCCATGGCAATAGAAAAGGGGCGGATGGTAAGATTTCCTGTTGCAATTGCCGCAGGAAGCGTTGACGAATTGGAACTGAAGTAGGCTCCAAACGGACATCCCAAATGGCACCGGTTACGATACTGGCACCGCTGCCGGTGACCGATCTCTTTCGTCAGATTAGCGATCCGGCCCATAATAAACTTTCTGTCGGGATATTCTTTCTCCAATCGCTTCTTCACTTCTTTCTCCACCACATTCATCTCCATTGCCGGCTGAAATTCCCCATCCGGCAATTGAAAGAGATTTTCTTTCGCCCCGCTTATGCCTGCAAATTTCTCAACATAGCTGTACCACGGTGCAATATCCTTATACCTGACCGGCCAGTCAACACCATGCCCGTCCTTCGCATTTGCTTCAAAATCGAGATCTCCGATCCGGTATGATTGCCGGCCCCAGACGAGTGAACGGCCGCCTAACTGATAGCTTCTTATCCAGCCAAAAGGCTTCTCCTGTATGTACGGATGATCCTTGTCAACAACAAAATATTGCTTTGACGCCTCACCCCAGGCGTAGATCGTACTCTGCACCGGGCTATTCATTTTCTCCTTCACCGTTCCTTCACCGCGATGCGGCAGCTCCCACTTCTCCAGTGTGGCCGTTGTGTAATCTTTGGGATGTTCGACCATTCTTCCCCGCTCGAGCAATAATGTCTTCAGCCCCTTCTCACAAAGTTCTTTGGCAGCCCATCCGCCACTGATCCCGGAGCCAATTACAATTGCATCGAAACTTTCAGCCATGATGGATCATAGTTTTGATAATCGCTGCGGAACATCCTCCTGCTGCAGCGACCGGTTTTTATCAATGATGTTATGTATCGTCTGCACTGATCCCGCGGAGTAAAAGGTATCAGGTGCTGTGTTGATGCAATAATCGACCAGTTTATCCAGCGTACTTACCGCCACATGCATCCTTGTATCGCTGGATGCATAATAGATCAGCACACGTCCATCCTCATCATCGATCCAGCCATTGCTGAATACAACGTTAGAGACATCACCTATCCGCTCCTCGCCTTCCGGTGCAAGAAAATAACCGGCAGGTTTATAAATGACCTTGCTGACATCTTTGAGATCGGTCATGAACATATACAATACATACCGCAATCCCGCCGCGGTGTTACGCACACCATGCGCCAGATGCAGCCATCCTTTTGAGGTTTTGATCGGTGCCGGACCAAGCCCGTTCTTTAATTCATATACCGTGTGATAAACTTTCGGATCGATCACTTTTTCTTCAGCAATCACCGCATTCTCTATAGAATCACAGAATCCAAGACCAATCCCCCCGCCCTTACCGGCTTCAATAAAACTGTCCTGTGGTCTTGTATAGAAAGCGTACTTCCCATTTACAAATTCAGGATGCAATACAACATTTCGCTGTTGTGCCGATTTCGTCTGAAGGTCTTTCAATCGTTCCCAGTTCAGCAGATCCTTTGTGCGCACAATACCACATTGAGCAAGCGCACTGGATGTATCACCTTCCGGCGCGGCAGGATCTTTTCTTTCTGTGCAAAACAAACCATAGATCCAGCCGTCTTCATGCTGTATCAACCGCATGTCGTATACATTTGTATCCGCCTCATCCGTTGGCGGAATCACAACGGGATATTCCCAGAAACGGAAATGATCAATTCCATTGTCGCTTTCTGCTACGGCAAAGAAAGATTTCCTGTCGGCTCCTTCCACGCGCGCCAGCAAAATGTATTTACCATTGAATCGTATTGCACCGGCATTGAACACTGCATTTATCCCAAACCGCTCAAGCAGGTAGGGATTTGTACGTTGATCGAGATCGTATCTCCAGGACAAGGGCGCATGCGCATTTGTGAGTACAGAATTTTTATACCGTTCAAAAATTCCATTGCCTGAAGACACCGGGTAGTTCTTTTTTTCCACCAAACTATTGAACTGCTGTTCCAGTTCCTTCTTCCGCTCATTAAAATAGCTTTTATCCATTTTGCTATATTTTATTTATCAGTTTTCTAATTTCTGCCACCATGTTTTCCTAAGAATAAATATGATGACGATGAGTACGGCTATAGTGATCAGCAGTGGAAGTTTCAACCACAATACCACATACATCGGCAGTATGGTCAAACAACATTGGGCGATCACGCCAAGCACTACATTGAACATATCCAATTTAAAACGCCTGTTAGGCTGAAACGACGGATCTTTCAGCAACACTTCCTGCAACACAGGTTTCCAAAAACCCCAAGGTTTTACCTGTGTATAGAATTGCTGCAGCGTAGCCGCATCCGTTGGCGGACTTGCAAACGTACCCGCAAAGCAACCAATAAGCGAGATCACAAACAGCAGCGGCCAGTAATACAGCGCCAGTGTGTTGGGAAATATATACGGGAAGATCAATGCAGCAATAATGCCGGCCATCATTCCCCAAAAAAATCCGCTTGCATTGAAGCGCCACCAATACCACTTGAGCGTATTGGCTGCCACATAACCGCCATACAAACCGGCAACGATCCATTGCAATACACTGTTCACATCTTTCGCAAAAAATCCAAGAATGATACTGAGGAATACAACCGCTACACCTACCACATAATTGATTGTAATGATCTTTTTAGTGGAAGCAGCAGGATCAACATATTTAAGATAGATATCGTTAACAATATACGCCTGCGCGGCATTGAGCGTTCCCGAGAACGTACCCATAAATGCACCAAGCAGACCTGTCAATACCAGGCCGAATATTCCAACAGGAAGAAAATTATTGATCGCCGCAGGCAATATTCTTTCAAAGTCAGCGGAGCCATCCGCAGTGATATTGATCTGGTTGAAATACAACAGCGCAAGTACGGTAAGCCCGATAATCATCGAATACCGGATCGGCAATAAAATGATAGAAACAAAACCGGTCATCTTGCTCGCTTCCTTAGGAGAGCGGGTAGACAATACTTTCTGCATATCATAATTGGGTGCGGGACCGGCAAGGCTTGCAAAAATGCCTTTGAACGTCATCATCATAAAAAAGAAACCAAACAGACTGTAGCCATCACTCTCAATCTTCTTGTTCGCATCAGGGAGGATCTCTTTCCAATCAAGATCAAGGTTCCAGCTGAAAAAAGGATCCAACCAGCCCTCCGGCACTTTCAGCGAATTCCCATTGCTGTGCAGGTGCATCATTGCGATTACAGCAATAGAAATGCATGCCACCGTCATGATCGCATATTTGATCACATCGCCCATAACGATGCTATGCATGCCTCCCAGAATGGAATAGAACATCGCAAACAGCGTGAATACAATTCCATAAAAATGCGGAACATAAGCGGCAGGGATATCAAATGGAATATACGGCTGCACCATATTCCACGGAACAAATATCTCGATGAACTTTCCCAAGCCGACAAATCCATACACCAGAAAACCAAAACAACTTAACAATGCAAAAGCCACCACCACCACATGAGAACCTTTTACACCAGCACCAGTGCTGCCAAATCTTGTCCGCAACCAGGCCGCGCCGGTATCAGCATTCGATCGCCGCAGCCATTTACTGAGAAACATCATCATGAACACCTGGTTGAATACCGGCCATAGCCAGGGCACCCAGATACTTTTCATCCCATACACAAAGCAAAGCGCCACCATCCACATCGTGCCGCTGATATCAAACATATCACTCGCGTCACTGAGGCCAAGCTTATACCAGGGCAGGCTTTTGCCTCCCAGCAAATAACTTTCCTTATCCTGCCGGGCTTTCTTGCGATAGTGCCAGCCGATAAAGATCATTGTAATGAGGTATACAACGACAATCGAAATATCTATCCAGGTTAATCTCATTTCTTTTATTCATTAAAACATAAAAAACTGGTTGCAGAAAGAAGAATCAATCCGCAACCACTGCTCGAACGATTGCTGTATGCTTGATCAAACCAGTTAATAACTGCGTTTTTAAGTAAAAATTCTGGTCATAAAAAAACGTAATTCTTCCCTCCACACCTTCCATTCATGTCCACCGGGAATATTATATATCTCGTGTTTTATGCCTGTCTTCTTTAATTGTTCCGATAATTGTTCATGGCCGGGCATGCGTGGATCGTCAGTGCCACAGCCAATCAATAGTAATTTTATTCCGGCATTCAATGCTGCCGGATCATTGAATACACCCGGAGCGCGCTCATTGATATCAAAATCTTTATCACTTAATAACCCGGCACTGAATTCACCGATCCATGAAAATAATTCAGGGTGACGCAATCCGATAATATATGCCTGCCCGCCACCCATGGAAAGACCAGCGATTGCCCTTGCATTCTTATCTTTCTTTACACGGTATTGTTGTTCAATCACAGGAATGATATCCTTCAGCAATTCTTCCTCTAACTGCTCCATACCTTCTTTAGTACTGCCTCCTGCCCATGAGCCATCGGTCAGACCGTTTGACATGACAATGATCATTGGAACAGCCTGTTTTTTTGCAAGAAGATTTTCAAGAATAATATCTGCAGAACCGGATTGCTGCGTCCAGCTTGTTTCGTCATCGCCGCCACCATGGCGGAGATATAAAACGGGGTACCTATTGCTGCGATTATTATCATACCCAGGCGGAAGAAACACACGGAGCGAACGCGGACGCCTCAACGGCGTGGAAGTATAGCGTAGTGTAACAATTGTACCATGCGGCACCTGCTGCAATTCATCGAACCGCGGAGTTCCCCTTCCGGGAACTTCAATCACATTGCTGTACACCTCCGTTCCGGCTTTCACTGCGGGATTGACAAAATCAAGTGTACGGACACCATCGATAGAAAATGTATAGGCATAGATCCCCGGTTCAACCGGGCCGATCGTTGCAGCCCACACGCCCGCTGTATCTTTTGTCATTTTCTGAGGATGAACATCCCATTCACCAAATGATACAGATACGGATTGTGCCTGACGAGCCTTCACCCGGAAGATAATGTTACCGCTGGAATCAACGACCGGTGAAAACTTCGGCGATGCCGGCTTCCACCAGTCTTTGACGCTGTAAGTATTCGTTTGAGCCTTAACCGTGAAGGAAACAACAAGGAAAAATAATGTGCCAATAACCTGGATACGGCGGATCTTATTAAACGACTTCATCATCACTATCAATTATTTTTTGTCCAACCCGGCATCTGATCAAGCGTCACGATATTGAGCGACTGGATCAATGCCTTGATCTGATCTTTACTGTTTGAGCTGAACACCAGTTCAGACCAACCCATAAAGAAGGTCCATCTCGGCTGTGCTGCAAGCTGTGCAGATGTTGGATATTTCTGACATTCACCAATGGCTATCGGCTTGTTGCCTGCAGCGCGCAACATGATATTGTATTTCTCCGTTGAATAACCGCTTTTATCGTCGTATACATCCAGCGCGGCAATGTCCCAATATTCAGGACCGGGATTATAGTTCACTGCGTCTGTATCGAGTGTGGCAAAATCCTGGATATCCCAAACCCAGATCAGGTTGCTCAATCCTTTTGTCCTGGAAAGATAATCATGTGTCAGTTGCCAGAGTTTTCTTGTGCCTTCCGGTCCGGGTCTGCCGCCCCACCAGAATACGCCCTGGTTCATTTCATGCAGCGGGCGCCATAATACTTCCACACCATTGTCCTCCAGGAATTGAAGATGTACCGCCACTTCATCCATCATTTCCTTCCAGCGTTTATTGATCGCCGTTCCTTCCGTGAGCAGTTCTTTCCATTGCTCATCGGAGAGCTTACTTTTCACACCTTTATTATCCCAGCCACATGGTTGCTCCAGTGCCGGGTTGCAAGCATGCCACATAATGTTGACAACCGATCCCTTTTTCCATTGGCGCAATGCCTCATCGATCATCATTTTTCTATTCGCAATATTCTCTGCCTGGAATAAGAAATCTCCGCTCCACAAACCCGGATACTTACCGGTTGTGCTGAATACCTCATTCGTCCAACGTGCTGGTTCAGCATTTGGTTCGCGGTTATGAATACCTGCGATCGTCTTTTTCCCGGAAATACTGTTGATGAATTTCAATACGGATTTTTGTGCTGGATCGCCTGCGGTCCCCTTTTCTTCCTCACCATTTTTGCGAGAAGCGGTACAGGCGAATAACATGATCCCAAGCAGGAAAACTGAAGTCAGTTTTGTCATATCAAACTTTTAAAAAACAGCTGGCTGCAAAACTGTTTTCATACAGCGGCAGCAAGCGTTTATAAGAAGTTCAAATGTAGGTGAGAGTGAAGTGGAATTTTGATGCTTTTTTATCGTTTAGTAATGCTGGAAGGCCCCCTCTAAATCTCCCCCTTCAGGGGAGACTTAACAGTCCTACTAAGGCAAAGACAGAACTTAAGGAACCTATATGCCCGACGTGATTTGACTTTTCCGTTATGATGCATGCAAAGTCTCCCCTGAAGGGGGAGATTTAGAGGGGGCTCTACCGCTTCCTCAACGAATTCCTTTTCTTATTCACGTACTCCTTCGGTCCCATTTTATACTGCTTGATAAAACATTTATCAAAATAAGAATGGCTATTAAACCCAACTTCAAATGCTACCTGGCTGATCGACAGATTTCCTTCCAGCAATAGCTTCAAACTCTTTCTCAGCCGGATTGATTTTATAAATTCGTGAACAGTCTGCCCCGTCAGCGTCCTGATCTTATTATACAAAACCGTTCTGCTTGTCGCCAGCTCTTTGCTCAGCATCTTTGCATCAAGATCAGCATTGGAAATATTTGATTCGATCACGTTTACCAGCTGATTAAGAAATTCTTCATCAAGCTTACTCATTGCGCTTACCTCCGCAATAGGATTATCATCAAGGATATTTTCCAGCACACTGCCGTGCAATCGCTCCTGGCTGCTAAGCAGATTGATGATCACCTGAAGCAATAGCTCTTTCTTCACCGGCTTTTTCAAATATGCATCAGCGCCGGCTTCATAGCCTGCAACCTGTGCATCGTCCTGCCATTGACTGGTGAAAAATATTACAGGAATGTGGCTGGTAGCGGTTTGGCTTTTTATCGTTCTGCAAAATTCAAGACCATTCATATCGGGCATCAATACATCTGAAATGATCATGGATGGAAGATGTTCTGTTGCCATCATCAGTGCTTCTTTAGCATTGGAAGACTCAAAAACTTCAAATGTGTCTGACAGGATCAACTTAAGATAATTGCGCACTTCGCGGTTATCATCCACTATCAGGATCTTGCGGCCCCGGAGTTTGACCAGTTTTTCCATTGGTATCGTATCCCAGAAATCCATCTGAACGCGTGAATGAACAAGCGGGCCTTCATTCCTCGTTTTGTCATATGGCGCAGCCTGCAGCTCTGCTGCCGGCAATTGAACATAAAACGATGACCCCTGTTCAGGTGTGCTCTCCACCCAGATCGCCCCGTTATTTAACGCGATCAGTTCCCGCGAGATCACCAAACCGAGACCAATTCCTTTCTCCCCTGCCGTTCCGGTAGTCACGCCGGCTGCTTCCAGATTGAATAATTTCTTTACCTTTTCGGGAGACATTCCTATGCCCGTATCAGTGATTCGCAGCACAATCTTATCTTCATTCTTCGCCGCATTCACTTCAATGCGGCCATTATAATCAGTAAACTTGATCGCATTGGCAAGAATGTTCCGGACCGCCGTATCAACCATATCATAATCCGCAAAAATAAAATGCTGGTGAGTGGTATGATTTTCCAGATGGATATGTTTATTCTCCAGCTGTGCGTGCAATACACGCGCATTTTTATCGATCAGTTCCCGAATATCCAAAGAACCGGGCACCGCATTAATCTTCTTCGACTGAGATCTTGACCAGGTGAGCAGATTGATCAGCAACTCATACACAGCCGCTGATGCGCCATACATATTATCAATATATCCCTCCAGTTCTTTTCTGTCGATCCGGCGGAGATTATCTTTCATAAACTCCATCATCTCTGTTAGCGCATGCACAGGATCTTTGAGGTCATGGGCAAGGATCGAAAAGAAATAATCTTTTGTACTGTTCAGCTTCTCCAGTTCTTTTACAGAATGTTCCAATTGCTGATTTTGCCCGAGGATGTGTTGTTGCTGTTCGATGATCTTGTCCGTCTGCCTGCGGTTCTCATCATTGGAAATCTCCAGTCTTTCTTTTTGCAAACTGATCTCATCATACTGTTCGATCAGGGATGCGTTCATTGCATGCAGCTCCTTTGTACGGTTATCTACTTCGCGTTTCAGCAGTTTATTACGTTTACGGACAGTTGCCATTCTGGCGTAGAACACACCAACAACTCCGCCGATGATCAATACAGCCATCAGCAACTTAAACCACCATGTTTGCCACCATGCAGGCAGGATAACAATGGTCAGTATTTTGCCGGCAACCTTCCATTGTCCGTCTGTGCCTGTATACCGGACTTTCAAATTGTACGATCCGGGTTCCAATCGCATGAAACTGATCCTCCGGTTTTCCTTCACATCGATCCATTGATCCTGCATTCCTTCCAGTTGGTACGCATATTTCACCTTATCCGATGCATAGAGATTCACAGCAGCAAAGCCTATTGAAAAGAAGGACTCGCCGGGCTTCAACCGGATCGTATCTGTAAATGCCAGCACTTTCGACAATGGCCCCGACTGCGGCGCAATAGTTTCATTATTGACAGAAAGATCGGTGAAATAAAAATGATCCGGCACTTTCAATCCCGGCATACCAGACGGATCAAACAGCGTGAATCCCTTATTGCAACCGAACAGCAAGTTTCCATTCTGCAACTTTGCTACTGATTTCTGATAAAAAGAGTTGTCAGGCAAGCCATCATTTGTATCATATACTTTTACATTTCCACTGGAAGTTTGCACGGATAAGACCCCTTCATTACAGGAGATCCACAATGTATGATCACTGCCGGTTACAACAGACTTAAAGGAACTATTGATCGCCCATTTGTCTGAATAACGGTTAAATATACCGGAAGACTCCTCATACTTATCTAAGCCGCCTTCGCTTACCACCCAGATCAGGCCCTGATCGTCTTCAGCAACCATGTTAACGGAATTGCTGCTGATGGTTGAAGGATCAGTCTTATGATCAAAATGTTTCAGTTGTTTCCCATCAAATACAAACAGTCCGCTATACGTGCTGATCCATAAACGTTGTTTGCTGTCTTTGAATAAATGATTGATCCAGGCCGGCGCGTTTAATGCAAAAGGAAATCTCGCATTATTATTATCCTGGCTGATAAAACAACCCGTTTTCTTATCAAGCACCGATAAGCCCTGGCCATGTGTACCGACCCATATAAGATCATCGTCAGGTAAAATAACCTTCGCATCATTAAAGGCTACCGAACATTGATCAACGGGGTCATGTAAATATTGTTTGATAGCACCGGATACAGGATCATAGTGTGTAACGCCTGCGCCCCAACCAGTGATCCAGATCGAGCCATCTTTATCTCCTTTGATATCACGGATCGCTTTGTTCTGCAACACTGCCTGCGGTGGACGCTTCATCTGTTGTGTGGTGGGATCAAACACAAAAATTCCGCTGCCGTTTGTTCCGACCCAGATCTTTTTATTCCTGTCTTCAAAAAAACAAGTGATGATGCGTGATCGCAACCCGCTTAAAGCAGCAGGGTCCTGCATGAAATTGCGGAACACATTTTTACTGGCATTGGTGGAGAACAATCCTTCCGAACCAGAAGCGAACCAGGTATTGCCAAAATCATCTTCGCGAATGGAAATGATAGAAGTGATCTGCTCATGATTATTATTCAACGACGTCTTTTCCAGCGGCACCGGGAGTGCAGCTCCGGGTTCCAGATAATACAATACTTCCCGTGAGACACCAAACCAGATGCGTCCGTTCTTATCCTGGTAAAGGCAATTAACGCTATTCTGCGTCGCTGGATTTTCCCTTGAAAAACGGCTGTAACTGCGAAGAATATCGCCCTTGTCATTTAATAGAAAAGCTCCTTTATCCTCCGTTCCGACCCACATATTTCCGGTCCGGTCGGCCAGGATGCTTCTGATCTTTTCATTGCTTAAAGAAGTGATCACAACCGATGCGCCGGCGGTCTTATTGGCTGCAAGGGCCCCGGCATCAAATTTCTTCAGGCCTTTATTAAAGGTGCCGATCCAGATATTATTTTGCTGATCGGCGGCCATCGTCCAGATCACATCATCTTCACCACCGCTTCTGAACCAGGCAGTTTTCCTGGAGGAATGATCGTAGCGGCATAGCCCGTCAGATGTGCCCAGCCACAACTGCCTCTTCCGGTCTTCCACCATCGTATTGACCGGCACACGGTCTGCGTCGGGTTTGACCGGGCATTTAACAAAACGGTCGTATTCCCGGTCGTACAGGTTCAGCCCGCCGATCGTTCCCACCCATAATCTTTTGTAGCTGTCTTCGTAAACACTGTATACAATATTATTATCAATGCTCGATGAGTCATTTTCGTTGTGGGTGTATTTCCTGAACGAATACCCATCCCAACGGTAAAGGCCGTCAAACGAAGCCAGCCAGAGAAAGCCGTACGAGTCCGGCACCACCACATGCCAGGCGTTCGTTGGAAACCCGTTGTCGGTAAAATAGCTGTTGAAATTAAAATTGCTTGTCTGCGCCCGCACGCAAAACGGCAGCAGGCAGGCAAACAATAATGCATATTTTTTTAACATGGCAACGATCATCAGGTGATAAACTTAAATGAAAATACTTGCATTTGATGCTGCTTTTAATTCCGGATCACCGATGCAGGGCGTCCATACCCGAATTTGTACGCCAGTACAAGAAAAAGCCACTATAGTTAAAGAATCCGCGCGCCGGCAACATTTCATACCTCCGCTAAAAATCAACATTTTAGGCTAAAAATCGTCTGCGGATCATAATTCAATTTTTGCGCACCCCGCAGCAATCCCTCAACCTTCTACAATATTAATATTGGGCCGGCAAACCAGTAATCCCCAACTGATCTCCGCCTGGCGGAAAAATAACGGAAAGCTGGTTGAAGGTTAACCAGGTTTTGATGGTTTTCTGACAGCAGGGGAATGGAAAGGTTTCAGAAGGTTGAAAAGTTTACGCGGACGGAGCTGGGTAAAAGGCCCCAGGGGGCGACTCTCTTCCAGCATCTCTCCATGCGCTATCGATCCATTCAAACCTCTCAAACCTGTGAAACCTCTCAAACTTCTCAAAGCTGTGAAACCTCTCCCATATACTAACAAATAAAAACGATTGCCATGTTCAAAGAAGTTCTTCGCGAAATCACGCCGCTCACTATCAACGACTGCTTTACATTTTTTTCCCGTAAGAAAAAGGAGTTCACTTTTCCGCTTCACACGCATGAGGAGTATGAATTGAACCTGATCCTGAATGCTGCCGGCACCAAACGGGTAATAGGTGATCATGTGGATGTGATCGACCCGGAAGAGCTGGTGTTTGTGGGGCCAAATCTGCCGCACGGCTGGTTTACGCATGAATGTGAAAGCCAGGAGATCCACGAGATCACCATCCAGTTCCACCGGGAACTGATCTCATCAACCTTCCTGCAAAAGAACCAGCTGCTGCACATCCGCAATCTTTTTGAAGCCGCAAAACGCGGTGTATTGTTTTCCCACGAAACAATTCAGCAACTGGCGCCAAGGATCATGGCACTGGACAAACGCTCGGGATTTGATTCGATCCTTGAACTATTATCCATCCTGCATGATCTTTCGATTTCACGCAATACAAGGATGCTGTCTGACATAACCTTTATTAAAGAAACACAAAGCTTCAACAGCCGGCGACTGGAGAGAGTGTTTGATTACCTGAACCGGAATTTTGATAAAGAGATCCGTTTGACGGAGGTGGCACGCATTGCAAATATGTCGGAAGTGTCGTTCAGTCGCTTCATCAAAACACATACGGGCTGCACTTTAACGGAAAGCCTGACGGAGATCCGGCTGGGGCACGTTTCAAGAATGCTGATCGATACATCGCATTCTATAGCAGAGATCGCTAATAAGTGCGGGTTTCATAATATGGCGAACTTCAATAAGATCTTCAGAGCGAAGAAAGGATGTTCCCCGAGAGAGTTCAAGAGAAATTATGTTGGGCAGAGGGTGTTTGTGTAAATGCAATTTATCTATCGTTGCCAATTTAAGATTGCTTTGCGTGGGGGTCCCACGCAAAGCAATCAACATTTTCAGCCAGAGTATGCCCTTTATTATAAATAATGAACAAAGAACTAAACCGAACATTCATTATTTGTTCGTGACACCTAATACCCCGGATTCTGCTCCAGGGTCCCTTTTGAATTTGAAATCTCTGTTTGTGTAAACGGAAACAGATACATTGCATTTCTGAATGCTCTCGCTGCAACCGTGATCGTCTGATAATTAAATGAGTTGTCCGGGTTCTTCGTCACTGTTACGCCTCTGATCGGCTGATTCAACAGCGTCTCTGCATCATTCCATCTCAGTAAATCCCAATACCGGTGATCTTCAAAAGCCAGCTCAACTCTTCTCTCCTGCTTTATAGCAGCCCGGAAATCTGCAACAGAAGAAGCTGTCACCGCAGGAAGTGAATTACTTGCCCGGTTGCGAACCATTGTCAGCGCCTGTCTTGCAGTCATTGGATACCCGGCAGGCTGAACGTCGGCACCAAAGGCATCGTTCATTGCTTCAGCATATCCCAGCAATATTTCAGCATAGCGGAAAACGATCCAGTTATGCTGTGCCGTACCGCCTTGTGTCAGGTTGAGGTTATCCGTCAGGAATTTCTTCAGGTAATACCCCGTGCGGCTTGTATTTGCCTTCGCGCGGTCATCTGCACCGCCGGCAGAGGCATCGATGGTGCGGCCGGTCCAGCTACTGCCGATCGTTACAATAGTAGCAGCCAGTCTTGGATCACGGTTTATATACGGATTGGCAGGATCAGGTGCACCGATATATTCATAGGCCGCTGCCAGGTTATCCGAAGGTGTGATCCCGCTATTTCCGCCCGGTGTTCCAATCGGATAATTATTTACTTCCGGGTTATTATCCGCAGGCCGTCTCACCGCCAGGATCACTTCGTTTGTGCCGCTTGCAGTTGGCGTACTGCCAAGAAATAAATTGCGATAGCCTCCGGTATACAAACCAAGATTTAACCCCGGCAATACCATTACATCACGAAATGCTTCCGCGGCACGTTGCCATTTCGCAGCAGTTGAAGTGTGCAAAGGGCTGGCGGCATACAATAATACCCTTGCCTTGATCGCCAATGCAGATCCACGGGAAAAACGGCCGTCATTTCCTTTAAAATTAGAGGTCTTCCAGTTAAGCTGAAGACTGTCTTTGTATGTATCGATCTCTGACACGACAAACTCCACCATTTCCTCGTAGCTTTTTTTTGCGACCGGCTCACTTTCATTTGGTGAAAATGTAGTTGTGATCAGTGGCACACCACCAAAACGTTTGATCAGCTCGGAATAATAGAATGCCCGTGCGATGTGCGCTTCGCCACGGAACCAGGCGATATTCAAACTATCATTCTGATAAGCAATGATCGCTGATGCACTGGTGGTATCACGGTTGCGCAACAGGAATTCGCGATATCCGGTCGAATAATTCAAAAAGAAATTGGCTGCCCTGACCCCGTCAAACAGATTTTTATACACGTTATCAAGATTGGCCGGGTTGACCGGGCTCAACGTTCCCTGATTGAACGGGCGGACGTTCTGAGCGGTGGCCAATGTCTGATAAGCTTCATCTGTTGCGGGTGCGAACAGGTTATTGTCCAGCGCCGTAAAACCATACGGCATTGCAGCATAAAATGCATTCGCAAATTGAAAGAGCGAATTTCTATCTGTGATCACCGTTTCCGGTGTGGAATACGTATCCACTTTTGTATCAAGAAAATTCTTTTTGCAGGAGCTGGCCATTCCAACAATTCCGGCTAATGCAATGAACAGTTTTATATTTTTCATTACGATTCGTTTAGCAATCAATTAAAAAGTAATAGAGAATCCTGCGTTAAATGATTTCAATGCAGGATAACCAAACTGTGATTCAGGATCGATATCATAATCACGCAACAGTTTGCTCCAGGTTACCGGATTGGTTGCACTGACAAACACACGGAGCTTTGTGAGGTGTGCTCTTTGCAGCAATCGTTCTCCGAATGAATAACCCAATTCAATATTCCTGATCCGGAGATAATCGCGATCTTTGATCCAGAAGCTGCTGGTACGATAGTTATTATCATTCGCAAGCGTAGTCAGCCTTGGGTAAGTTGCGGTAGCACGCGTGTCAATATTCTGATCAGGATAATATGCCCAGGCATGGGTTGCGATCGGGAATGCATTACCGTTGTTCACGAAGGCCTGTGTTTGTGAGCCAAGTATGTTCACACTTGCCCCCGAAATACCTTGCAGCAACAACCGGAAATCAAACCCTTCATAATCGAGATTGATGGACGCCGCATAAGTCATCTGCGGATATTCCGGTTTACCGATTGCAACACGATCGTTATTATCTACAAAACCATTCCCGTCAACATCTTTGTATTTAATATCACCAGCCTGAACCGCGCCAAAGGCAGGCAGCGGCTGGCCTGATTTTAATGTGCCATCCGGATTAAAATCCGTTATATCATAAAATCCAATCGCTTCAAGGCCAATAGGTGTACCCACCGCTTTTCCGGTACGAGCGCTGTATGCATACAACGGCGCCACTTCCGCCATATAGTCAATCCTGTTTTTATTATACGACATCAGGGCAGTGAAAGAATAACCAAACTTCCCGCTTTTTCCTGCATAGGTAGCGGTTGCTTCTATACCGCGATTGGTCTGCTTTCCAAGATTGCGTGTATAGGAAATATTTCCGTAGCTGCCAGGGATCGTGTTATCTCTCGTAATGATCTCGCTACGTTTGTCAAGAAATGCATCAAGTGTAAATGAAAGTTTATTGAACAATTGCAGATCCACTCCGAGGTTATATTTCATGCTGCGCTCGGCATGTATGTCCGCATTAGCGATATACAATGGATTCAACCCGCTCTGTCCATTCGATTGTCCATCTCCGGTATAGAACGCTGTATTGAGTGTATAATATTGCTGATAGAGATAACGGGCATTCTGACCGGAGAGCACACTGCCTTCGTCACTGTCTGCATAACCAACTCTTCCTGCAGAAGCGCGAAGTTTCAGGTAATTGACCGTGCTGTTATTTTGCAGAAAATCTTCATTGGACATGATCCATGCAGCGGAAAGTGCGGGGTATACTTCACGCCTGTTACTCTTTGCAAAACCATCATAGCCAAACGAGGAGAACGCAACTTCACCAACGTATCTGTTTTTATAGGTATAGCTGGCGCGGCCGCTCAGGTTATCAAAATGAACTGCGTTTACATAAAAGCCATCTCCACGGAAATCTGAACGGTAATAGTTCACCGCGGCATTGATGCTGTGGTCGCCAACAGCCCTGTCATAACCGACCGTTGCGCTCAACTGCTTCCAATCTTCCTGCTGACGCGCGCCCAGATTATTTGCGGTAGTTGGCGAAGGCTGATCATTGGTCGATTTGATACCATCCAGGTAGCGTGCATAGTTTGCGGTCTTACTGTAATCCGACAGCGAATAACTATTAAAGGAGAATGACTGCTTCGCATACAAACCTTTTGCAATACCATCGAGTTTTTCTTTCAGTTCAAAATTTCCCTGCAGGATCCTCGTCTTATAAGAACGCCAGCCGAGATCATGGATCGTTGCAACCGGGTTATTTGGGTAAAGCGTGCTGCCTGACCAATTGCCCGTTTGATCATACACCGGATAAATGTTCGACGGATAAGACTCCAACGCGCGCCAGATCGGGACCGAGCTCTGATTGGCTGACCGGTTGGTAAAAACCGTCACCGGGCTTCCGTAATTAGGCATCCGCTGTTCTTCAATACGGGCGCCAAGATCTACTTTTGCTTCAAAAATGGTGAACATGTTGAAGTCAAGATTTGTCCGCAGATTATACTTCTTGAAAAACTGATTGGACGTAGTATCTGTTTTCGCCACATTATACAATCCCTGCTGATTTGCGTAGTTCATGATCACGGCATAACGTGCGTTCTCGTTGCCGCCTTTAAACACCACATCAGCATCGCTGTAAGCGCTTCTTGATTTCACCACCTGATCGTACCAATCGATATTCGTTCCGTTTCCGTTCCTGTAATCCTGCAGCTGCGCATCTGAGTACACGGGACTCCATACATTCTTATTGTCGTTGCTCACAGCCTGGTTGTACAACCTTGCGAAATCATAAGAGTTAAGCGGTTTGTATAAATTGATCGGCTTTTGAACGGCCGTTCTGGCCTGCACCTGCACCGTCGATTGGCCGGCTTTGCCTCTTTTTGTTTCAACCCAGATCACTCCGTTCCCACCGCGCATACCGAAAGTGGCCAGAGAAGCCGCATCTTTCAGAATAGAAACCGACTCGATCTCCGATGGAGAGAGATACCGGAAATAATTTTGATTCACCTCAAAGCCATCCACAAAGATCTTGAACGATCCAAATGCACTGTAACCATAACTTCCGTTTCCCCGGATGCCGAGAGAGGCATCGTCATTGCCTGGCTCACCAAAATTTTGTAGTACAGTCAATCCCGCCAGCCTGCCGTAAAGTGTATTCGTTAGGTTTGGCGTAACGGTTTGGTACAGCTCATCACCTTTTACTGTAGACACAGCGCCGGTGGAATATGTAGATGGTACTGAATAAAACCTGCCGGGAACCATGGTTACCTTTGAACTGCCAATGATCGTTGTATCACCGGCATTATCTGTTACCTCCTGCCCGTTCGACACGATGGAGAATAACAGCGAAGCGGCGACCAGGTATTTATATGTATGCTTGTTCATTACTTCTTCAGATTAATTTTGATAAATAGATGGATCAGTATCCTGGATTTTGCAACACCACTCCTTTATCCACTTCTTCCTGCGGGATGGGAAACAGGAACATCTTCGGATCCCAGTAAGTTGAATACACCACGTTGTCATAAAAATCAACATAACCGGATGGCAGCAATGCATCACCAGTGATGGTGAACTGCAATTCACGCATCTGCCCGCCGAGAATACCACTTCCTATATCCGTTAATTTCCAATGGCGAACATCAAAGAAGCGTCTGTTCTCATAATAAAATTCAATTGCCCATTCGCGCTGGATCGCTTTGCGCAGCAAGTCCTGGTTTGCTTCAGTGATAGAAGGAAGACCGGCGCGGTTGTGTACCTTATTCAGATTCTCCAATGCCTTTGCATTGTTTCCCACTTCATTGTATGCTTCAGCGAGGGATAGATAAAAATCAGCCATCCTGAAGATCGGAAACTCAAACCAGTTGCGTGTACCTGCTTTGTAATAAAATTTCACCGTCACTGCCGCTCCCTTTCCCCTGCCTGATGGACCGCGGTTGCCTCCTTTTCCAAAAAGATCGCCGGTATTGCGGGCGTTGTAATTCCAGGTGATATCGCCCGGGTTATTTCTTGCATTGAATGTATGCGGCATATTATCAGCCCAGAACCTTGGCTCCATTTCATTCATCTTCGATTGGAACACAGAGAAAGGTTGTGCATTTGCCTGACCAATACCCGGCCATACCTGGCTGGAACCATCAGCTTTGTAATAATTTTCCAGGAAGTTGGTGAGCAATCCATAGTTATCGATCAGGTAACGCTCACCGGTATACGCTGCGTTATAAAAACGGAAGAATTTATCATTCTGAATATCGTATTTATAAGCAAGCAATACTTCCTTATTATTAGGAGTAGAGGTAGCGGTAGCGTAATCATCAAATGCATTTACATTCGGCGCATTCACCAAACCGCTGGTATTGATCAGTTCGTAGCCATTTGCATTTGCCCAGGTGATCACAGCTTCGTTTACAGCGATCACATCATTCCACCGATCGTTGGTGGCATTGCCAAAACAGATCAGGTTATTATTACCATTAAGCTGCATATACGGCGCAGCGCTGTTGAATAAAGGGCGCGCAGCATATAATAATGTTCTTGCCTTGATCGCCATTGCTGCACCTTTTGTCAGGCGGCCAGCATATTTCGATTCCCAGGCATCGGGCAATCCCGCCGTAGCTTCGTCGCAAAGATTTTTAATAAAATCAACCGTTTCCTGCAGGGTCGCACGGGTGATATTCAGATCATCTGTAGAAGCCAGGGATTTTGTAACAAGCGGCACACCACCATAGCGGATCAGCATGCCCATATAGCGATAGGCGATCAACGCTTTCATTTCCGCCTTCATTGCGCTCTTCTCCGCATCTGTCATGTCCGTTGCTTTATCTACATTTTCCAGTACGATATAACATCTGCGGATATCACGGTAATTATTGAAAAGATTATCGGGGCTCTGCGCCGGTCTGCTGTCATAAGCCTGTGCACTGAACCCTGCCGTAATAAATTTGGAAAGGGTCATCCATGATTCAGCGTAGCTCGACTCTCCGGAGAGGCCGGGCAGGGTACCATTGTTTATGCCACCGTCCGGCCATAATCCATGCGCCAGGATCTGGCGGTATGCGTTTGCCATTGCGGCTTCAGCACCCACCTTGTTGGAGAAAACTGTTTCTGCGGTGGTCGTTCCTGTTGTATCCGGCTTTTCAAGATATTTCTTACAGGAGATAAGAGAACCAAACACACCAGCTAGCAATATCAAATATGACAGGCGTTTCATCTTATGTCGTTTGTAGGTTAATTAAAATTGAATGCTTGCTCCGAAAATGATCGCTTTCGTCATCGGGTAAATGCCATAACCATCCCTGTTTGCTGCCTCCGGATCGATATCGTATTTCAGCATATCGCTCCTGAAAGTGGCCAGATTGTTTGCATTGGCATACACGCGGATCGAGTTGATACCGGCTTTCTTCAACAACCGTGTTTGCATGAACCGGTAACCGATCTCAACATTTTTCAATCGCAGATAATCGGAGCTGATCACCCAGAGATCACTCGTCAGGTAGTTACCGTTCTGACCGGCGCCGCCATTCATGGTCGCACGCGGGAACCGGACCGTTTCGCCACTGCTCACTTTATCAGGTGTCCATCTTCCTTCATATTGCCAATCCATCAGGTTGCCGGCCACCTGGTAGAACGGAGAGTTTACAAACTGGTAGCGGGCAAGATTGAAAGAACCTTTTGCCGTTCCATTAAAGAGAATGCTGATGTCAAATCCTTTGATGTTCACGCCAGCCTTAAAGCTGTAGGTATATTGTGGCAGATTGGAATAACCAACGGGAACAATATCCCTGTTATCGATCAGGTTATCTCCATTGATATCTTTATAGCGGACATCCCCTAATGTTGCTTTATTTGCGTTGAAACTATTGTAAGGTCTTGCATCCAGTTCGGCCTGCGTGTTAAAGAAACCTTCTGTGATCAATCCTTTGAACTGATCGATCGGGAACCCCGCTGAGTACATCCATGGATAAGGCTTTGGTGATTCCGCACGATAGATCACTTTGTTTCTTGCATAGTTCAGATTCGCGGTCACATAGTAACCAAACTTCGGCGTTCTGTCACTCCAACCCAATACGATCTCATAACCGTGATTGGTTGTGCGGCCGATATTCTGCGGAGGAACCGATCCCGCAGGCACACCATATGTATATGGAATGATCTGATCAAGCGGCGTAAGAATACCATCGCGATCATCTTTGAAGAAATCGGCGGTCAGTGAAAGACGGTTTGCCAGGAATCTTGCATCCACACCGATGTTCCTCTTTTTCGTTCTTTCCCAGGTCACCGTAGGGTTGCCGAGGTTTCCTTCCGCAGCACCGGGGAATGACGGGTTCACAACAGAGCCATTACTGTTGCCAAACCAATAACCTGACTGACCAAGATTGAACGTTGACGGCAGATACAGGTAACGACGGTTACCACCGATCTGATCATTACCCACTTCACCATAAGAACCCCGGATCTTCAGGAAAGTGACCGCAGAACTCTGCGGAAAGAATTTTTCATTAGAGATCACCCAGCCCGCAGAAAATGCGGGGAAGAATCCGAACCGGTTTCCTTCGATGAACTGCTCCGTTCCATTGTAGCCAGCATTCACTTCAAGCAGATAACGCTCACGATAGTTATAGGTCACACGCCCTAAGAAACCCATCACGGCAGAAGGTGTAAAGAAATTATTCTGAGCAGGCACATAATACTTGGAAGCTTTTGCCAGCAATAAGCCACTGATGTTATGATCTCCAAATTTGTTGGCATAATCAAGACCGACATCAAAATATGTTTTGTACCAGGTTGAATTCCTGCCGGGATTTGTATTGAAAGAGCTTGCACCAATGGAGCCTCCCACAAATTCAAAATTGTTCGGATCAACCGGATTTCTTCTCACCTGGTAGGTTGGCAGGGAAGGTTGATATGTTGTTGTCTTGATATAATTATCATCATAGTTGGCCGTACCACGCAGGCTGAGTCCTTTCAACAGGTAGCTCATGTTGTGACGGAGAACGATACTGTTTGAAAGAAAGGTATTGTAAAGAGCCTCGTTACCGCTGATCAGCAGGTTGTACATCGCGTTCTGGTTCCCTTTCAGACTTCCCAATACGAGCCCGAGCGGATTGCTTGAACTTCCCGCCATGCCATAATAGCCGTTCACCAGTTTCCCCTGGAAGATACCCGGAGCGGTCAATGGATTTGAATCAAAAATGTATTGCATGATGGCTTTATAACGGCCATCAAGATTAAATGCATCACCGCCGGTCAGGCCTGGCCCGTTTGTTTCGCCAAACTGCCCCGCCAGGTTGATGGAGATCTGCAGATTCTTAACAACATCTATATCAAAATTGGAACGAAAATTATACCGGTCGAAAGACGACTGGATCTTTGATCCATAATAATCAACACTGTTGATAATGCTTCCCTGAGAGAAATAACCAAGCGACACAAAGTATTTCACTTTATTGCTGCCACCTGTTACATTCAGGTTTAATTGTTTTTGGGGCCCGGTGCCGCTGAATTGATCCGCGAACAGATCACGGCTGCCATAATACAGCGCCGGAGAATTCTTCAGTCTCTCTTTCTGATCTGCGCTAAGGTTCGTCATGGCGTCTACTTCTTCAGGAAGATAGTCACGGCCAATCGCCAGTCTTTTCAGATCTACATCGCTGAACAGGTTATTGGTAAATGTTGAATTTCCAAAAGCATCGATCTCATTACGGATTGCTTCATTTCTCATCAATGCATATTCATATGAATTTACATTGTGCAGTAATCTTGTTGCTTTGGTAAAACCGAAATTCGTTGATACACTCAGTGACGGTCTTGAGATACGGCCACGTTTTGTAGTAACGATGATCACACCGTTCGCGCCACGGATCCCATACACAGCGGTCGCAGAGGCGTCTTTCAACACGCTGATGTTTTCGATTTCATTAGCGTCCATCGAATTCAGCTGATCATACGCACGCTCAGGCGCCTGCTCCACGTTATCGATCACCACAAGCGGCTGCGAACTGCTTCCTCCCGCATACGTGGAAACACCACGGATAAAAATATTCGCCCCGTTCCGTCCGGGTTCACCGCTGCTTTGCAGACCGCTGATACCGGGAGCATTTCCGATCAGCATGTTTGAAACGTTGGAAACAGAAGTAGACACCAGATCTTTTCCTGTAACGGACGAAACCGATCCTGTAACAGTAGCAGCTTTTTGTTTTGCAAAAGCTACCACCACTACATCAGTCAATGCCCCGCTTTGCTCGATCATTGCGATATTAATGAGCCGCTGGTTTCCGGCCGGTATTTCCTGTGGTGCATACCCAATATGACTAAATACCAGCACCGCGCCGGTGCCGGCAACATGCACCGAATAATTTCCATCGGTGCCGCTCACCACACCGGTTGATGTATTTTTTACAGCAATATTGACACCGGCAAACGGTTCCCCTTTTTCATTGGTCACCCTTCCGGTTACTGTTACGCCTTGCGCAGACGCAGAAAGATGAATGCCGATTGCCAGCAATAAAGAAGAAGTGAATAATGCGGTCCGGAATGTCAAAAGTTTTTCAACTGTCCATTTTTTCATATGCAGATGTTTTTGTTGGCCGCAAGGAATGCAGTCAATCTGACGGGATTCATTTTTTGATCAATTGATAAAAACGAAGTGAAGTGGGAAAGTTTTTAAAAGAAGGTAAGTTCACCATTTTAAGGTGATCTGTGGTCTCAGGTAGATTCATAATAGCAGCAGTTTAGTTATCGTTAAAAATAATAATCAAAAATAATCCTGAAGAACACTTCGTTTTGATGCTTTCTTATCATTTGCTTATGCTAAACCCTTTGGGGGAATGAAAGAAATCAAGGTTGCGCGTGAAGATACTAAGGTTTAAAAACCAATGCTATTAGTTAAATGATATTTTCCCCGATACCATTCCGCCCGGATTGTTGATCCTTCCCCACAGTCAGAAAAGCCAGAGCCGGAACCTCCTGTATCGATGGAAGTCCCGGCTCTGTTTAATGAATCCAACCTGCCAGTTATACGCGGTTATCCGATGGCTGATGACCGATGGCCGGTCTGTATTCGTTTAACGGAAGGCCATGCATCTTATTGATCGGTTTAGCACTCTTTTCACAGGACCATTTCCAGTACCTGGCTTTAAATCGGCCAACAGTCAATGACAACGCTCTAACCAGCAAATTCCCCTAATTAAATTGCGCATTTGCTGACTTATTCGATCACCACTCTTCTCACAACCTGTTTTCCCCCATTGCTTACCTGCAACGTATAGATCCCTGCAGACAATCCCGACACATTCAATACCTGGCTTCCGCTGTTAAGCTGCTTCAGAAGAACTGTTTTCCCTTCCGCATTTGTTAATACGCCCTTTATTTTCCCCTGCCATGAAGAAGGGACACGAACATTCAGCTGATCTTTCGCCGGGTTAGGATAAACCTGCACATCATTGATCTCATCTGTTGCAATTGGCTTTTCAATATCAGTTGATGAACCACCTCTCGCCGTTAACCCCTGCCCTGCGGCCGTTCCGTATACTTCAAATTCTATCAGCGAAAATCCGTAGGCTGTCGCCCGGTTGATACAATACACTTTTACATATCGCGCGGTGCCCGTAAGCCCGGTCTGATCATCCGCGGCAGCGGAGGTTTTGCCCCAGAACTCCCGCACGGTTGTCCAGCTGGTATTGTTGGTGGAGAACTGTATCTGATAATCTTTCGCATATGCGGATTCCCATACAAGCCGCACACGGTTCACGTTGTAACTGGCGCCAAGATCCACCCAAATAGATTGATTATTTGCATAGCTGCTTGACCAGCGCGTTCCGCTATTCATATCAACCGCTTTATCGGCAGAATACGTTGCACTTTCGACAGAGGAAGCAGAAGCAGGTTTGTTGTAGGCAAGATTTGTTGGAATGGCTGCAACGCGGATCGATGAAGTGAGGTCATTGAAATTATCATCCACGAGGCAGTCATCATTAGCTGTTTTCACCAGTGAACTCCCTGCAAAATTATTATCAGCATACAACGTCAGCGTGTAGCCGCTTTGCACCTGCACCGAAGAAATATCGTCATTTACCACGCCCAGCGCCTGCAATTGTGCCATGGTATAATTCCCCACAGGTAATGAAACTGCAGTTCCCCCGTAATTACAGTCAGCATAAACGGTGGCGGGACCACTACCGGTGGCATTTGTGACAACCGTGATACTATTGCTTGCCGCGGAAAAGTTTCCCGCCGCATCATATGCTTTTACTACCATCGTATAAGATGTAGACGGAGTAAGGCTTTGCAGCGTTACGCTTGTGCCTGATGAAGAGCCAAGCAAAGTATTGGATGAATTGAATACCTGGTATCCGGCAACACCGACGTTATCAGTGGACGCAGTCCATGCAAGTGATATTGTCGTGGATGTTTTACCTGTGCTGTTGAAATTTGCCGGAACAGAAGGGGCATGCAGATCAGTTCCCGAACCAAGATCGCCATAAAATGTATTGAAACTATTCGCTTGTAAGGTAACAGTGAGATCGCTGCCGGTTGGCGTGAAAGTACCAACCGTAGCCGATCTATCGCCGGCTTCGCTGGTACGGACCAGTGTCAGGGACTTGCCGGAAGGCACCCCATGAAAGGTAACGGTACGTGCGGCAGAAGCCTGGTTGACTGTTTGTATCACAAATTTCTGTTTGCCGGTATGCTTGTATGCCACCGTCATTACATCAGCGTTTGGCTGGCTTGTTTCAACGATCTGACCACCGGGTTCAAAGTGATTCATGTACGCTGTATGCACATTGTTTGAGGGCCATTCGGGATGCCAGAACCAACCGGCAGATGTTGACATGCGTGCCACATAATAATTGCGGTAATACATCACGGCCATTTCTTCAACTCCCTGCCAGGTCAGCCGGTCCGCATTCAGCCAATAGTAGGCATCATAGTCTGTTTCCGTTCCCCAAAGATTGCGGTCGATGGTTTGCCTCCACGCGCCCCAGCCTTCCCAGTATGAGATGGGTTCCCTTCCGGTTGTACTTCCACCGCGATAGGTATGCCAGGAAGGGAAACCCGCAACGCTCAGGCCGCTTGTTGCATTGTAAATGTCTTTGCAATACTGGATGTCCCAGAGTAGTACACTGCCCATGTTCATCTTCGTTTCGATACCGTTTTGAGTAAACAGGGTTTGACATTTTTGTATCAACGTAATATATTCCTGCGCCGTCATGGAGATATTGATCCCCGATGTGCGCGTTTCGTTCACATCCACGTAATCAACCTTTAGGCCGTAGGTATTTTTTCCGTGAACCAAATAAGAAGTGATAAACCATGCAAAGTCATCAAAATTATTGATGTGCCGGTTATCCCCTGATGATGGATTTGTCACCAGCCAGTTGGGTACGTCCCAAATACCAAGGATCGTTTTGATACCCCGATCCTGCATGGTCTTCAACCGTTGCATGCTGTTCACCACGCGGGCATCGGTATAGTTAAATACATTCTTTGACGGTTCCCATATTTTATTCGGGAACATGTCGCGAAACAAACTCATCTTGTTATCCAGCATCTGCTGAATGGCAGGGCTGATCACATAATAGTTACCGTTCTGCCGGTCACCTTCATGACAGAAGCCAACTCCGTCAACAGTCTGCCGGGGGCTGTTCAGGTTGATATTAATATCCTGCGAAAAGGACATTTTCCCTATAAAAAGAAGGGAAGCTAAAAGGAGAAGACAGCGGTTTGCTTTCAATGCAAGCATGATCGTCAGATCTTTTTTCATCGGATGTAAAGTTTTAAGTGAATGATAAAATTCAAATCATGAGAAACAGTTTTTAGAAAAAATAAAAGATTGGCACGACGGGTCGTGTGAAAAGATCGTTCTCAGAAGGAAAAATGGGGAAGGCAAGCTCATACTTCAATGGTAGAAGTAAAAATAGCCAGGAGCTAGTCGCAGTTTCGATGTTATTTTAACCATTTATAATTCTGAAGCAGCGGGAGGGGAAGCCGGGATAATAATATTATTGGCGCTTGTATAAGGAAAAGAAACTAAAAGAAGAAAAATGTGGATTCTGCGGGTTGCGTATGGGTTTTGAAAAATAGCCGTTTGCCGACTAATGGAAGAAGTAAAACAGTCCTTTCGTAATTTTCGGAATATCCGATAGCCCCTATTAATCGGATTGTTCGGGTCTTACTTTATATTATCTGCGCTCCTCCTTATGGGGCCTGCAGATCCGAAAGCAGTTGCACCATCTCCTTTACAGCATAGAACTGCTTAAAACAGGCAGCAACAGCAGAGAAATGACAATCTTCATTAACATATGTTACTCCGGCGTCGGCTACTTTTCGCTTGAGCGATCTCGCTCAGTTACATAACAACATCGGCTTTTATGACATTACATAAATAACACCCCTCCCACCACCAACCGAACCAGCCGGTACAAACCACCATTTTACCGATACTTCAATCTCATTTGAGCATATCAGTTTTAAGTTTGCGCAGAATCAATTTTTCAGATATATCGACGCAGCTCTACTCATCAACATTCAAGTTTATGAAAACAACTACCAACTTTCGCGGTTTTATTTCGCGCACCTCCTTATTCATGCTTTTACCTTTGCTGGTGCTGGTGGCCAGCTGTTCGAAAGATGATGTTATAGCTGCAATAGACGAGCTGAACCCGGTCACAACTTCTACTATTGACAGCACCGGAATTATATCAGGAACGGCTGAAGGATCTACCGCCACAGGCGGGGATGCGGATGACCTTGTGGAGAACGCTGCGTTCACCCAGGAAGTGCTGATACAATTCGGCACATCTGTTTCCATTACTAATCCTCTCGCCGGTAATGGCGTCACTATTACACAGGATGGAGCTGATGTAATTGTAAACTCAACGGTCAGTGAAGTTGCTTACACACTTTCCGGCACAACGACCAATGGATCGGTAAAGATCTATAGTGATAAAAAATTCAAGCTCACACTGAATGGCGTGTCTATTACGAATGCGGACGGGCCAGCCATCAATATCCAATCTTCGAAACGCGCCTTTGTAATACTTCAGGACAACACTGTTAACTCATTGACCGATGGCGCCTCGTATGCCAGCTCAACTGAAGACATGAAAGGAACCTTTTTCAGTGAAGGTCAGTTGATCTTTAGCGGAAATGGAAGCCTTACTATAAAAGGGAATTACAAACATGGTATCGCCAGTGACGACTACGTCCGTATCAGATCAGGCCAGCTGACCATTACCGGAGCTGTAACAGATGGCATTCACACAAATGACGCCTTCATTGCGGACGGAGGAACAATTAATATTACAGCCGGCAGTGATGGCATAGAAACAGAGGAAGGTTATATCATAATCAATGACGGAGCGTTCACATTGAATACAGGTGACGATGGCATCGCTGCCTCTTACGAGGAAGGAGACGCCAGCATCGCAGCGGACGTAACTATCAATGGAGGAAGCATTGTTGTCAATTCATCGGCGGGCGAAGGGATCGAAAGCAAAAACATTCTGACGATCAATAACGGCTATATTTCAACCACCACTGCGGATGATGGCTTGAATGCAGGTACCGCGATCTATATCAATGGCGGCTACGTTTATTCATACAGCACAGGAAATGACGCGATGGATTCCAATGGCATTTTCACTATTACCGGCGGCAAGGTGATTGCAATAGGCGCCCGCGCACCTGAGGCAGGCATTGATTGTGATGCCCGAACACTAAAGATCACCGGAGGCATTGTGGTGGGTATGGCTGGCGCTACCAGCGCTCCAAGCGCTACAGCATCTACGGTTCCCTCCCTGATCGCAGGTGCTGGTTCGGCAAACCAACTCATACACATCGAAGCAGCAGATGGCACAGAGGCACTCACTTTTCTGGCCCCCACTGCATATACTACCTTATTGTTTTCCAGCTCAAAAATGAAGCTTGGTACAACCTACGCGGTTTATACAGGAGGCAGCGTAACAGATGGAATACAGTTCAAGGGATTATATACAAGCGGAGTTTATACAAAAGGAACGATCAGCGGCACATTTACTACAAGCACACTCGTTACAAAAACCGGCGGTTCCGTGAGCCAGGGATAAATTGAAACAGATCATAAAAGAGTCCCTTTCTGATTGATCAGGAAGGGACTCTTTCTATTGTATCCTCTAATACAGGCTTATGATTGAGTTTGACCTGTGATTTACCTTCCGGGTTGAAGGTGTGCCAACCTGCTTCCTGCGAACCCGGCCCGCAGATCGCGCGAATTTTGTCCGCACTATCCTGTAGTAAGGTCAAAATCCGCGAAATCAGCAAATTGAAAATACTATTCCGGAATAAACAATATCGCATCTGCCGGAACATACCCATCCGCGTTTTCATTACTGATCTCCACAAAGCCTTTCTTATCCTTTTTGAAGGAATGAACACCAAGGCTTACCCATTCACCCGATGTTTGCCCTTCCACAATGATCTCCGCAGGTTTGATCACCGTATTCTTCAAACCTGATGCAGTAGAAATATTGATCGAGATCTGTGAGGTCATTTCTTTCACCTTGGGAATATAGATGTACACGTTATATGATCCCGCTTTTGTCAAAGCAGGAATGAACTGAATGGATTTCGCCGATTTCCCCTTGCTGCTATCGATCAGCATCGAACCACCATAAGCGCCTCTCTTCGACACCTGCCAGTCACCACTGATCTTCACATGCCCCCTATCATCATTATCCACCAGCACTTCAGGTGTTTTACCATTCATCAGCGGATCTTTCTTCAGGATCTCCTGCAACTTCTTCACGTTCACTTTATGTACATCATTGCCATTACTCAGCGCAAGCGAAGCCGCAACAGCAGCTGATTGTCCAAGCACCATAAACACCGGTTCCATCCGGATTGAACCATAGGCAATATGGCTGGCGGACAAACACACCGGCACAAGCAGGTTATCACATTCACCTTTCTTTGGGATCAATGAACGGTATGAAATAGGGTACGGACCAAAACCGCCGATCTCCACGTTACCTTCATTCTTCACCATGCCGTTCACTACTATGCGCTGACAGTTGTGTGAATCCATTGTATACGCAGCAAGACCAATCCCGTCATTCACCACTTCACGTCCTTCGCAATTGTGTTGCGTCATCACATAAGCGCCTACCATGCGGCGTGCCTCACGCACGTACATCTGCGGCGTCCAGTTACCATTGTCTGTATACTCATCTTTTGGATACCCCCATTGCAGCATCTGTTTTCTCAAATGCTCCGGCATCCGCTGATCATGACCGATGAAGTATAACAGCCCTTTTGTATAATCTTCGTGTTCCTTCTGGATCTTCTTTCTTGTTTCATAATCGGCATCAGGGTAGTTGTGATTATAACCGATCATATCTGTTGAGACCGGGCCATTGTTATTGATGTCGGTTTTATTATTCGGCATCAGATCGAATTTTAAAAAACCCCACAGATCACCGGGAACTTTCTTCTGCAGATAACGGAGCAGCAATTCATAACGGGTGGAATCATAATTATCAGGACGCGTGATCTCTACGCGGTTCTCCGGTTTATTACTCAAACAGATCCTGAAGTTATATGCCTGTACTTTTTTATCACCAGCGCCTTTATCCGCAAGTGTTCCCGCACTTACGCCCCATACAAGGCCGCTGCCCGGATCCCCTGGTGTTTTGTAAGGATCAATGCCGTCAGGAAACTGATGCCCTTCCAGTAACTGAACACCGTTATATGTTTCTTTATACAATTCGTTCGCCTCGCGACCCACTGTATAAGAAACACCGGCACGTGCCATCACATCACCTTCATAAGAACAATCGATGAACATTCCGGCGTTTACCTGCTGAGCAGTGCCATCTTCTTTCTGCACCGTGATGCTGCTGAGTTTGTTGCCATTCTTCTCCACTTTCTCCACGCGATAACCATAGATCACCTGCACGCCTGCTTCCCGGATATATTGTTTCATCACATCCTCTGCCACACCCGGTTCGAAGATCCATTGTTCAAATTTTCCGTAATGCCTGCCGATGCGCCTGTACACATCGAGCGACAAACCATTGATCGCATATTTATTGCCGATATCTGTATAACCAAGGCCGCCTGTCGTTAATCCTCCCAAATGAAATCCCGGCTCTATCAGGATCACTTTCTTATTCATCTTTGCTGCCGTATAGGCTGCGATCACGCCGGAAGCATTTCCTCCATAGATACATATTTCGGTCTTTATCGGATCAGACTTCGTTTTCTGTGCCGGTATAAAAAATAAATTACAAAGTGCAAACAGCACTAAACCTAAATGCTTCATATTGGTATATTTTTTCAATATCGGATTAAGGGTTTGATGGATAGTTGAATTGCTGAAACAGACTTATGTAAGGCCCTCTTTAACGAGGGCCCCAGTCTGTCATAAATCAATACCCCGGGTTCTGATCCGTTGTCGGATTCAATGCAGTATTACCATTGAACTCCCGTGGAGGGATCGGCCACAGCATATGCTTGTCAGCCACATCAATATTTTCGATCTCTTTGATGGTTTCTTTCCAGATGCCCAATCTCTGCAGATCAAACCAGTGTTTACCCTCTCCGGCTGTTTCATAACCGCGTTCCAGTACAACGCGTCTTACGAATGCATCCTGTGTCGGATAATCTTCCAGCTTAAGATCGATCGTTGCATCGGGTGTATCCACCGCTTTTCCGTAAGCACGGCGGCGAACCATGTTCAGTTTCTCCAGCGCATCAGCAGTCGGGCCACCATTCATGCTGGCTTCTGCTTCTGCATAGAACAAGAGAAGGTCTGCATAACGATACAATGGATAATCATTACTTCCCTGCTGAACAGTCGCCGTGCGATCGCTGAATTTCTTTACCAGTACAGTGGTAGCGCCCGCGCCAACATTCGCCGGATACCAGGTAAACCGGTAACGCAGATCAGCACGATCCCAATTCACCATAAACTTATTCAGCGAATCCGCATAGATGGTACCAAAGCCGCCTGGAGGAAAGTAAATGGATGTAGGCGCATGGAGGTAAGCCAGATACTGATAACCCTGTCCTGATATTTTAGTTGAATATTTGAAGTACAAGATCTCTTCTGAAGTATTGTTTGCGTCCGGTCCAAAGATCTTATCAAAATCCTCTGCCACAGATACGTTTACCAGGGAATATTTTTTTGACTGGATCACTTCCCATGCTGCTTTTCTTGCAAGATCATATTTCTTCAAAGTCAGGTACACTTCTGCCAGTGTGGTTTTTACAACCCATTTTGAAGGAGTACCTACCAGGCGTGAATTATCGGGGAGATTATTCTCTGCAAATGTAAGATCGTCCTGAATGAGATTATAGATCGCAGCGGCACTGCTCTTCGGCACATTAACAGAATCGAGATTGTTCTCTGTATGCAAAGGCACACCCGACCAGTTTCTTACCAGGTGAAAATAATACAACCCCCTGAGGTAGCGCGCCTCCGCAATGTACCTGGTCCTTTCTGCGTCAGTGATCGCGTTCGCTAACGGGGCTTTCTGAATAATGATATTTGCATTACGGATGCCTTTATAAAAGTTATTCCAGGTATCGGTGATCCGGCCCACGTTGGTATTATCCAACCCCTGGTAAGCATTCATCGGCGCAAAACTGCCGCGGCCGTTCATGTATTCTGTATTGATCTCATGCTGGATCGTATAGAATCCACCAAAAGTAGAGAGATACCGAACCGTCTCATAGATCGCATTCAAACCGGATTCCATTTCCACCGGTGTATTGTAAAAGTTTTCCACGGCGATCTGCTGTGGATTTTCATCCAGGAACTTGGAGCAGGATGTAAGTGATATCACACAAACAATCAAAAGCCCAAAAATATTTTTCATATCGAATGATTTAAAAGTCTTGATTAAAAACCGCAACGGAGGCCAACGGTAACGGATTTGTTATTTGGATAAACCGTATAGTCCACCCCCTGTGTAATAGAATTTGCAGAACCATAGGCATTCACCTCCGGATCATATCCTGAATAGTTTGTAATCCTGATAAGGTTTTGCGCGCTCACATAGATCTGAGCTGATTTGAACGAGCCAAGTTTCCAGTTCTGAACAGGCAGCGAATACGCCAGCATGATGTTTCTCAGCTTTAAATATGATCCATCTTCGATGAAGCGTGTAGAAAAATTTCCATTGATCTTATTTGAAGGCTTTGGATATTTTGCATTTGTTTTCTCCGGAGTCCAGTGATCGGTATAAACATCAACCGGTTGATTTAATCCAAAACCCATATCCAGGTTTGCCGCTTTGTTAACATTGAAGATCTCATTACCCTGACTGCCCTGGAAGAATAATGTCAGTTCAAAGTTTTTGAAGCGCGTAACAGAATTCAGTGCATAAACGAAATCGGGATTCGGGTTGCCAATTACACTTTTATCAAGCGCATTGATCGCTCCGTCATTATTCTTATCCTCGTATCTGATCAGGCCATTATCTGTGTAGCCTATCTCCCTAAAGCCATAAAATGCAAATACAGCTTCGCCTTCACGAAGAATGTTTACATAATCATTGATATTACCGGTAAAAATATTTGGCCCTACGATATCCTGACCTTGATATAGTTTTTCTACCTTGTTTCGGTTGAAAGAAATATTTCCACCCAGGGTCCATTTCCAGTCTTTGTTCTCTACCATTGTTGCATCAATACCAATTTCAACACCGCGGTTGCTGATCTCTCCCACATTCCGTAATGATTCCTCATATCCAAACGATGTTGGCAACTGAACCCGGCTCAGAAGATCACGTGTTTTCTTATAATAATAATCAGCCGTAACGCGCACCTTATTATTGAACAGTGCCGCATCTATACCCACATCCATCTGATCAGTTTTTTCCCACTTGAGGTTTCCCGGATATTCTTTACGGGGAGCATAACCGATCGCCAGCGCGTCTCCGAAAATGGTAGTATATGGCTGCAGTATATTCTGTGTCTGGTATGCACCGATCGATGTATTACCGGTACGGCCATAGGACGCTCTCAGTTTCAGATCAGATACAACTGTAGAGTTTTCCATGAAAGACTCTTTGGAGACTCTCCAGGCAATAGCCGCAGAAGGAAAATTCTGCCAGCGGGATTCTTTTGAATAGGCAGAATACCCGTCACGGCGCATGCTTAATGTCAAAAGATAACGTTGATCAAATGTGTAATTCATTCTGCCTACGAAAGAAGACAAGGCAGTTTTGGAGTATGATGAACTTGGCAAACCAGGTATGCTTGCTGACTGAACATTCCCTGTAAATACAGCATTGCTCAGAAAATCCTGAGCATTCCCTGAACCCACATAGGTGGCTTTATCTACCTGATTTGCTATGCCTCCAACAAAATCAAGAACATGCCGGCTGTTAATTGTCTTTTTGTACGTAACCACATTTTCGTTGAGCAAAGTGGTGGACTGGTTCGTATTTATGTTCGCGTTGCCCGTAGAATTCAACCCGTAGGGATCGCGGCTTCTGAAGTTATCCTGACGGCTGTTACTGTTCATCAGGTTACCAGAAATTCTGAACTCAAGATCTTTCGACAGTTTTACACGAATATTCAGGTTGGCAACAATATCATCAGCTTTTGTTCCATTGGTTACTTCATTCTGGAGCGCAAGCGGGTTAACGATGGCATTTGAGCTGAATGTATATACGTTGTTCAATCTCAGATATCGCCCGTCAGCGTCATACGGACCAACAGTGGGAGGCGCGAATAACATCGCTCCAAACATATCACTTCCCCTGTTTCCGGTTGCGGAGTTTTGATGAGCCCGGTCACTGCGTGTGTAGACAGTTGTATAACCGACACTCAACACTTTACTGATATCGTGATTAATGTTTACGCGGAGTGAATAACGATTATAATCTGAGTTCGGAATAATTCCCTGTTGTGAAAAAATGCCACCGGAGAAAAAGAACGAGGTTCTTTCATTGCCACCAGCCACACTCACACTTCCGTTATAGATAGGAGCACTGCGCAACATCAGATCCTGCCAGTCAAATCCTTTCATTGTACTGAATGAATCCAATTGCTGTTGCGTAAAATAAGGCGCCATGTTATCATTTATTGCCTGTTCATTGTAGAGCGATGCGTACTGGAATGGATTCAACAGCTTCATTTTTTTGGTAATTGACTGCACGCTGTATCCCATATCAACACCGATACTGGTGGGTTGATTTTTTCTGGCACCGCGCGTAGAGATCATTACCACTCCATTACTGCCTCTTGAACCATACATAGCTGTTGAAGATGCATCTTTCAGGATCTCCATTGATTCGATATCGGCGTTCTGCAGATAAGTGGGGCTGCTTGGAAAACCATCAATGATATACAATGGCTCGTTACCGCCGAGGATCGAGTTTGCACCACGGATCCGGACACTCACCGGAGCGCCGGGCACGCCGGAGTTTTGCATCACTCTCACGCCGGGAGCACGGCCATTCATCGCCAGCAGTACATTCGTTGTGGGAAATGAATTGACATCTACTCCTTTTACCTGTGCAACAGACCCGGTGAGATCACCTTTCTTTACCTTACCATAAGCCACAACCACAAGTTCCTCGCCGCTTTTCTGATCAGGGCTCAATATAATATCGATGATCGTACGGCTGCCGACAGTAACTTCTTTTGCTTCGAAGCCGACATAAGAAATCACAAGTATATCCCCGGGCTGCGCTTCCACAGAAAATTTCCCCGCCGCATCTGTACTTGTACCGGTGTTTTTATTTTTTACCATCACAGAAGCACCTGATAGTGGTTCGCCCTGGTCGTTTTTCACCTGTCCGGTGATGATCAGCGGCGCGGGAGGCTCCGCTTCTGTAAGTTTATCATCTGTCCTCTTTCTTTTTATAACAATCGTGTTTCCAACGATCGCATATTCCAATGCCTGATCCTTAAAACAGGCTTTCAGTACCTCATCAATATCTGCTTTGAAAAAGCGGAGATCTACCTTCTTCGCTTTTGCCAGCTGATCTGCATCAAAAAAGAATACATAATTGGTCTGTTTTTCAATCGACTCAAACACTTTTTGCAGGGACGCATTTTTCTCAGACAGCGAGATCGTCTGACTATTGCCCGTAGCGCTAACCTGCAAGCAGGTCACCAACATGATAAAGGCAATTAACTTCATAATAAGCATCGTTTTGGCTATCGGGTACCGCTGCAGCTGCCAGCGACCCGACAAAATTTTAATTTGCATACATTTGATGTGTTTAGTGAACAAAATGTCTACCCCGAGAAGGTGGCATCCAAAGCATTAAACTTTAAGCTGGAAGTGTTCGCTGCACTTCTGGCTTTTTTAATGCCCGGTCTTTTTTATCATTAATTATTGATGACGGTTATTGTTTTTCCTTCCACGCGGAACTTTACATCGCTCAGTTCCAGCACTTTCAGCACATCTGCCAGCGAACTGGAACGGGAGATCTTTCCGCCGAACTTCCTGTCTGGTATCACGCCTTTATAAATGGCAGATACATCATACCAGCGCTCGATCTGCCTCATGAGCTTGTCCAGCCTGTCGCCATTGAACTGGAAATAATCGTTCTTCCAGGCGAGCACCTGCTGGATATTCACGTCGTTGAAGACCTGCAGCTTACCGCTGTTATCCCGCTCTGCCTGCTGGCCGGGTATCAATTGTATTTGTTGTGAAGGAGAGTTGATTCTGACTGAACCTTCCACGAGTGTGGTTGCAACCGCAGGTTCATTATCATATGCCATGATATCGAAATGCGTCCCCAATACTTCTACATTCATGTCCTTTACGGATACATGAAATGGTTGGGAAGGGTTATGTGCGATCTCAAAATATGCTTCACCGGTGAGGGTTACATCGCGCGTGCCGCCGTTGAAAGCCGTGGGATAACGAAGAGAACTTTCGGCATTCATCCACACCTTGCTTCCGTCAGGAAGTGTAAGGCGGTATTTGCCTCCACGCGGCGTGGTGATGGTGTTATAAAGAACGGTGCCGGAAGCTGTGGTACCCGACTCATAAGCGAGCTCTCCGTTGGATAGTTTCACCACATTGGTGCCACCCTGGTTGGCCAGCAGACCATCTTTAGCATCCATCAGGGCAACAACTGATCCGTCATCCAGCGTCAATGTTGCTTTATTATCTCCGGGCTGAATAGTTGTCTCAGGAATTGAAGACGGCTTTTGCTCAGCAAGTTGAGCCGGCGAAGATGAACGCTGTGAGAACTGATAAACACCAACACCGATCGCAAAGATGATGACGGCGGCAGCGGCGTATTTCCACCATTGTTTACGGGATGATATCGGAACGACCAGGGTTTCCTCAGCAGGCCCATTATGCCCGGGTTCCAGCTTTTCCCATACTTCGCGGAAGGCCGCCTGCGATGAAAAATCTGAAGGAACGATTTCTTTTTTCTGTTCGTAAAGGGATTGAAGCAAACCGGCTACGAGTTCGCGGTTATCGTCATCGCTGATCAATTCTCTCAACTGTTTGATCTCCGTGGCGTTGAGTGGTTGATCATTGACGTACCTGTCCCAAAGCAGTTGTAAGGTTTCCTGTTTTGTCATATAGCATGCAATGCAAACACCGGGATCACCGGCGGCATATAATTAAATGACGGAAGGAAATAAAGGAGGAATGCGTTGCCGCGAAAAAAAAGTTATGCCATCAGTAAAGCGATGATCCACAGCAACAAAGGCTCATACTTATACCGCGAAAGATGTTTGCGGATGGCAGCCAGTGCTCTTACCATGTAAGACTTTGAAGTAACCAGCGTAATATTCATACGGGCGGCAATTTCCGCGTGGCTCAAACCTTCATACCGGCTTAAGCGAAAAACCTGTTGCATTTGCGGAGGAAGTTCATTCACTGCTTCATGCAGGATCTGCTCCAGCTCCTTGTATTCCGCATCACCGGTTGATGCGGTTGTTTCTTCCTGGAAATAATTCAGAAGGTAATCTTCATTTTCTGCCGTAAATACTTTTCTACGAAGATGATCAATGGCGAGATTGCGGGAAAGTACATTCAGGTAAGCGCGGAAATTAGTAACGTCTTTCAGTTGTGCCCGCTGATGCCAGACCTTCATGAATGTTTCCTGTGCCAGATCTTTTGCCAGCTCGGGTGACTTGGAGATCTTCAACCCTACTGCATAGGCCTGATCCCAATACCGTTCGAAGATCTGCCGGAATGCATCCTGCTCGCCGGAGGCGAGGCGGAGAAGCAGATGAGCTTCGTTATATGTGGGGATGTAGGGCAAGCAGCAGGTCGTTAGAGTGCTAATGTAGTAAATTTTGGGAGGATTTATCAGAAAGGATCATATCGGGCAGGGCAAACGCATCTAAATTAATCGATGTTGGTTGTGCATAAGCTGAATTTAACTGTTTTCAGGCGTTTGTTATCCGGACCGCCTTGCTGAATGGAATTACCTACCGAATTAGCAGTGAAAAAGATGACGGAATCAATTTACTTCTTTGAGGATACGGAAGATCTGCAAGGCTACGCAATGGAAAGGATTGAGCCTGGCAGAGATCACTTTGGAACGAACCACTGCTCAAAGCTCTCTGTGATCAATCGTATTGCCCTGAACCTGCTTCTGAACGACAAAACCAAAAAGCTCAGTATTAAAAGAAAATGCTGCCGCAGGATGACAGCATGATATTTAAGGGCTGCTGAATAACTATGCTGTTATCAACAATAGCTTGATAAGCGTTCGTTGTTTAACAGGTTGAAAAGATTCAGGAAGCTATCGGTGCTCCTTCATTATTATTAAACTGATCAGACAGATTCCGCCTGCCCAACCTCTCAAACACATGAAACCTCTCACCAGAAACCCGCGGTTATTCAGCAACCCCAAAATACAGCAAACACGATATAGGTTCTTCTTTGGTCAATACCTGGAGCAGATCAATTCCATCCCCCACCCAATGCCTGATATATATTCACCATTGCATTCAGCTGCTGCTTCTGCGTTTCTATCAGTTCAAACTTTGATTCAAGCGCATCCCGCTGCGTCAGCAATACTTCCATATAATCTGCCCGGGCGGATCTAAAAAGATCTGTGGAGATATTGATCGATTCAGTCAATGCATCCACCTGTTTTGCTTTCAGCTCATAGCTTTTCTGCAGGTTACCGATCATGGACATTTGATTCACTACTTCTGTATAGGCTTTCAGGATCGTCTGTTCATACTGATAAACTGCCTGTATTTGTTTTGCATTGGCATTATAGTATGCCGCCTTGATTGCATTGCGATTGACCAATGGCGCCATGACATCTCCCGTTAAAGAATATAGCAAGGATTTCGGAGTTCTGAACAGATAAGATGGATTGAACGCATTATACCCAACAGAAGCACTGATGCCGACTGATGGATAGAACTGTGCCTTCGCCACTTTGATGTCCAGCTTTGCTGCCGACAGTTCCAGTTCCGCCCTGCGGATATCCGGGCGGTTTGCCAGCAACTGGGATGGAATGCCTGCATTGATGGATGCGGGCATCGCGGTACTGAATGCATCCGCATTCCGCTCTATTGCCTGCGGATAACGGCCTGCAAGAAAGTTGATCCTGTTCTCCGTTTCCACGATCTGCTGCTGAATGCCAAATTGCAGGCTGCGCGTGTTCAGCACTTCCGCTTCAAACTTTCTTACGGCAAGCTCTGTTGTACGGGCAGCTTCCTTCTGTAGTTTCACGATATCAAGCGCATTACTTTGAATCTCGATATTTCGTTTCACGATCGCCAGCTGATTATCCAGCGCCAGCAACTCATAATACGAATTGGCAATCTCTGCGATCAGATTTGTAACCACAAAATTCCGGCCTTCTATTGTGGACAAATAACGTTCAACGGCCGCCTTCTTTGCGTTGCGCAGTTTATGCCAGACATCCACTTCCCAGTTAGCATACACACCAACAAGATAATCGGGCAGCGGATCCGGCATTTCCTTTCCCGGTTTGATTTCCGTAGTGGCATCACCGGCGCCCTGGCTGGTATAACGACCTACTTTTTCAAGTCCTGCGGCAACACGTGCGCCAACAAACGGGAGGTATTCTCCTTTTCTTGCTCTGATCTCATTGCGGGTGATCTCAATTTCCTGCAAAGTGATATTCAGCTCCTGGTTGTTCTTCAATGCAGTATCAATCAGCGCAACGAGATGCGGGTCTTTGAAATAGTCTTTCCATTTGATCTGTGCAACGTTCACCGTATCGGCCGGCCCAGCATACTGTGCCGGCACATTATTATTTTCGGTCTTACCTGTCAGCGCGGGAATTTTACACGCTGCAAAAAACAGGCAGCAACCGGCTATGACAAAATACCTGTACTTATTTTTAAACATTGTGTTCGATTTCTTCTGTTAATGGATTTTCTTCTTCACCGCGGATAAGTTTCCGCCTGGAAGCGAGTGTGCCGAAGACATAATACAATCCTGGTATCACCAGTACGCCGCAGATGGTTCCGAGCAGCATGCCGCCCGCGGAAGCCGAGCCGATGGTACGGTTGCCAATGGCACCCGGTCCCGTTGCAAACACCAATGGGATCAATCCCGCAATGAATGCAAGCGATGTCATAAGGATCGGGCGGAAACGAGTTTTGGCTCCTTCGATCGCCGCTTCCCGTACCGGCACGCCGGAGCGGTGCTTCTGAACGGCAAACTCCACGATCAGTACAGCATTTTTTCCAAGCAGACCAACCAGCATGATCAGGCCGACCTGCGCATAAATATCATTCGCCAGTCCCATCAGCTTTACAAGCAGGAATGCGCCAAATACACCGGCAGGCAACGAAAGGATCACCGCCAGCGGTAACAGGAAACTTTCATACTGCGCTGCAAGAATGAGGTATACAAAACCAAGTACGATCAGGAAAATATAGATCGCCTCATTACCTCTCTCCGCTTCATCTTTGGAAAGCCCTTCCCAATCGATATCATAACCGCGGGGCAATACCTGTGCAGCCACTTCCTGTATCACTTTGGTTGCTTCACCGCTGCTGTAGCCCGCAGCCGGTTCTCCCCGTATAGCAGATGAAGTGTACATATTATACCGCGTGATCTCATTCAGGCCATGCGTTTTTTTTATGGACATGAATGCGGAGTAAGGCACCATTTCTTCCTTATTATTTTTTACATACAACTTCATCAGATCATCGGGCAGGCGGCGGTATTCCGGTGCAGCCTGCACATACACTTTCAGGGAAGTACCGAAACGGATAAAACCAAGCTCATACGTACTTCCTATCAGGATCGATAAATTATCCATGGCTTTGCCGATAGATACACCTTTCTGCATAGCCGCTTTATTATCGATCTCCAGTTCATACTGAGGATAGTTCGCACTGAAGAAAGTGAACAAGCCGGTCAACTCCTTCCGCTTGCCTAATGCAGCCATGAAATCATCATTCACTTTTTCCAGTTCTTTATAATCATCGTTGTTTGTTTTATCCAGCAGGCGCAATGCAAAACCACCTGCCGCTCCGTAACCCGGTACTGCCGGCGGACCAAAGAACTCAATCGTTGCACCGGGGATCTCTTTGGCTTTTTCCTCCAGTTCTTCAATGATCTCATTCACGGAATGCTTACGCGCCGACCAATCTTTCAGATTGATCAGGCAGGTGCCGGCATTGGAACCGCGTCCCTCCGTTAATACCTCATATCCGGCAAGTGCTGAAACAGATTGGATGCCTTCCACATGCTCAGCAATTTCCTGAAGCTTTCTTGCCAGGTCATTTGTTCTTTCCAGTGTTGAACCCGGCGGTGTTTGCAGGATTGCATAGATCATACCCTGATCTTCACTTGGAATAAAGCCCGACGGAAGTTTTTTTGATATGCCGAAGATGCCGAATGCAAAAGCGATCAGGACCCCAAAGGTGATGACTCTCCTGTTTACGATCACCTTCAGCAACTTCGTATATCGCCCTGTGAGCTTTTCAAAGCCGCGGTTGAAAACACCAATGAACCGATCTACCGGTGATTTCTTTTTTGGTTTGCCGTGATTATTTCTCAGGATCATTGCGCACAACACCGGCGTGAGCGTTAAGGCTACAACACCGGAGAGAACAATCGCTGTCGCCATCGTAATGGAAAACTGCCTGTAAAAAATTCCGACCGGTCCGGACATAAATGCTACGGGAATGAACACCGCAGCCATTACAAAAGTGATCGCAATGATAGCCCCGCTGATCTCATGGATCACCTTTATGGTTGCGTTATATGGCGAAAGATGTTCTTCCTCCATCTTGGCATGCACAGCTTCGATCACCACGATTGCGTTATCCACCACAATACCGATCGCCAGTACCAGCGCGAATAGCGTGATAAGATTGATCGTTAATCCAAACAATTGCATAAAGAAAAAACTCCCGATCAGTGACACGGGCACAGCAAGCGTGGGGATCAGTGTAGAGCGCCAGTCGCCAAGAAACAGGAATACCACGATCGCCACAAGTATGAATGCTTCACCAAGCGTATGTACCACTTTCTCGATGGATGCATCGAGGAAATTGGAAACATCGTAACTGATCTCGTAGTCCATCCCCGGAGGGAATGAGCTTTTCTTAATGGACTCCAGCGTTTGCTTGATGCTCTTGATCACATCACTTGCATTACTTCCATAGGTCTGTTTCAGAACGATGGCCGCGGAGGGATGGTTATTCAGATTGGAATAGATATCATAGAACTCACTGCCAAACTCCACATCGGCAATATCTTTCAGGTATAAGATCTCGCCGTCGGGATTCGCCCGTACGATCACATCCTGGTACTGCTCGGGTTTATTGTATCGCCCCTGGTAGGTAAGCACATATTCCAGCGCCTCCGAACGTTTCCCATCACTTCGGCCAAGACGTCCCGGCGAACCAATAATGCTTTGATTACCTAATGCCTCCATCACTTCATCTGTAGACACATTATATGCGCGCATTCTGTCAGGCTTCAGCCAGATACGCATGGCATATTGCCGGCTGCCAAGGATCTGCGCACTGCCGATCCCCTTGATCCGCTGCAGTTCGCGCAGCACATTAATGCTGGCATAGTTGTACAGGAAATTTTCATCCGCTTTCGGATCCGTACTGTACACGTTCACATACATCAGCATATTTGGCTGCAGTATGTTCACCACTACACCTTCCCGCTGCACCAAAGGCGGAAGCCTGCTCGTCACCTGTTCGATACGGTTTTTCACGTTCACTACTGCCTGATTGGGATCTGTGCCAAGATCAAACACTACCTGTATATTGGCCTCACCTGCACTGGTGGCATCCGAGGTCATGTATTTCATACCGGGAACACCATTCACAGCCTTTTCCATTGGTATAAGCACGGATTGCACCAATACATCCGCACTGGCTCCGGGATAAGCCACACTCACCACCACCCTCGGCGGAGCGATCGAAGGGAATTGTGAAGTGGGCAACGTATAAATAGCCAGTATGCCGAGAAAGATGATACCAACAGATATCACAATGGCAAATACCGGCCGTTTCATAAATATGTTGAACATTCGATTGTTTTTAGCTAAAAAATAAATAACAGCGCAACTGGTCATGAGCCGTTTGAAAGCACACAGCACAGCAACCTTCCAACCCGATCAGACCATTCCTCTATTCCGATGGCAGCACCAGATGTGCAAACACAGCCTTCGGCTCTTCATAATCATACGCGATCTTATCGTTGTTCCTGACCTTGCGCAAACCTTCCAGCAGGATCTTTTCATTTTCTGCAATGCCGTCCTTTATAACATAGAGATCTGGCATCTCTGCAGCAACGGAAATTGGTCGCAGCTGAACCGTATTATCTTTACCTACTACATAAACATATTTTTTGTCAAGGATCTCCATGGTAGCTTTCTGAGGAATGACCAGTGCATCTTTGAATGGTTCATTGATCAGGATCGTACCAGTCTCCCCATGCCTCAACAGTCCTTCCCTGTTGGGGAAAGTAGCCCTGAATGCGATATTGCCTGTTTCGTTATTGAACTCACCTTCGATCGTTTCAACAACGCCTGGATATTTGAACAGGTTCTTGTCTGCCATCAGCAGGTTCACTTTGATCTTTTCTTTCGGATTGGTATTATTGGCATAGTTGAGATATTCTGGTTCAGATACATTGAAATAAACCCACATGCGGCTGTTATCAGAAAGGCTTGTCAGCAGTTCGCCATCATCTACCAGGCTTCCCTGTTTGAGATGAAGATGATCTATAATGCCGTCGAAAGGCGCTCTTATTTCCGTGAACGCAAGATGCGCCTGCGCAAGCGCAAGCTCGGCTTTTGCCTTTTTTAGTTTGGCATTGGCCATGGCCAGTTCATTTTTGGAAACCACATTACGGTCTGTCAGCGATTGGGTGTTCTGCACTTCAATAGCCGCGGCATCCGCTTCTGCTTCCGCGCGCATCAGCTCCGCTTCATACAAACGCGGCATGATCTTGAATAAGAGCTGGCCCGCTTTTACAAACTGCCCTTCATCTACATAAATATCCTGGAGATATCCTTTCTCCTGGGCCCGCAGTTCTATATTCCGGATTGAACGGATCTGGCATACATATTCGTTGGTAATGGATGTATCCATTTTCAACGGACTTGTCACCATCAGTTTAGAAGACTCTTGTTTGGTCTCTTCTTTGGATTTGCAGCTTGTATTGCACAACAGGGCGCACAAGCTGAACAGCATAAGCATTTGCTTCATGATAAAAATATAGATTCTTAAAAAGTGATTACTCAACGTAATGGCATAGGGCATGCAGCTCCCATGTCCGGCACGGATGGCAGCATCGTTGACGAAAATTTTACCTGTAAATAAAATTGAACGGGATTGCCTTCAGGATCATATCCTGATAACGCAGTGAAGAATAAACCTGGAAGAAGAAGTGTAGGGAAAATGGTCGTGGAATGGCAGATCATCATTCAGAAAATCCAATATGAATGGATTTTCATCGACTGTATAAACGCCTGCCACGCCGAAGAAGGAACTTCCACAATGTTTGGTATTGACAGGTTCCTCATCCTCCTCTACTTCTATTGCTTTGATAGTATGCTCAGCCTTGCTGGCGCCAGGTTCCGATGGTTTGTGAAATTGTGCGGGATCATCGAAGGCCGAGAGAAAAAAATCCGCAGGCAGCCGGTCTGCAGCATGATATTGCAGGCCGTTCGCTCTCTCCTGGTCGGAATGAACATATCCGCCGGGTAGAAATAAAAGGCCAAACAGAATAATAAATGTCAATAACCTTGTCATGAGGTTTCGATATTGAACCGGGCAATTGATTGGCTGAATAATAATGGAAGCGACCGATATTGATACCCGCCTGTAATGACCGAAGATTGATCAATACCTGGCGATAAGATTTGCCAAATTAATATTAAACCTCTTAGATTACAAAACTAATTTTATTTTAATAGCACGACGCCGGTCTCACGGCTGCTTAAATGCTTTGTGCATGCAGTATGCAGTCTTGCCTGCTACTGTCAGCAGTATGTTTACTTTTCGTTGAACGCCAGGTCTATTCAACAGCGTTTCATAAACATCCGCAGGATCATTAAAGACCGTGACCTGATTTGCATTACCATCCATGTTTGGCTGTATTTAAAATTTTCGCAAAGCGAAAATCTGATATGCGCCTTTATATTTTCACCATTTTGCAGTCTTCAGCAATATTGCTAAATTCAGGTAGTTAAGATGATGGCGGCAAATATTGTAAACTCAATCGCATGGAAACTAACATTAACGAACTCTCAACCGAAAAACTTTCCATTGACGACTATCAGCAATTACTATCCGTAATGAAAGCCTCTTATCCTGATTGGGCCGGAAGTTACTGGAGCTTATCTTCCATCAGTAACCTGATCCAAAAATTTGCGGATGGTCAGATCGTGATCAAGGCAGATGGAAAGGTCATTGGCTGCGCACTTTCTATCATCGTGGATTACGAAAAATTCGAAGACGAACATAGCTATAAGCAGATCACCGGCAACTACACATTCAGCACACATGATCCGGATGGCGATACATTGTATGGCATCGAGATCTTTATCCACCCCGACTTTCGTGGCTTGCGGATGGGCCGGAGATTATATGACGTCCGAAAGGAGCTGTGCGAACGCCTGAACCTGAAAGGAATTATTTTCGGCGGACGGATACCGAATTATTATAAGTATGCGGGAGAGCTTGGGCCAAAAGAATACATCCATAAGGTACGAACCAAAGAGATCTATGACCCTGTACTAAGTTTTCAGCTGGCCAATGATTTTCACGTAAAGAAAGTATTGAAAGGCTACATGCCGGATGATACTGAAAGCAAGGAATATGCAACCCTGCTTGAATGGGACAATATTTATTACGCAGCCCGCGCAAAAAAAACGTATGGCCCCTCCACTTATGTCCGGCTCGGTCTGATACAATGGCAAATGCGGCCTTATATTGACCTCACTGCATTGTTTGCACAGGTGGAATATTTTGTAGACGCAGTGTCTGGATATAAAAGCGATTTCGCGTTATTCCCGGAACTCTTCAATGGTCCGTTGATGGCCCCTTTCAATCATCTCGGCCAGGCAGAAGCTATGCGAACCATAGCCCGGTTCACTCCCGAGATAAAAGAAAAATTCCTGCACCTGGCAATCAAGTATAATGTCAACATTATTACCGGAAGCATGCCAAGTATGGAAGATGGTAAACTGAAAAATGTCGGTTATCTCTGCCACCGTAACGGAAAGCTGGACACTTATGAGAAGATCCACATTACACCCGATGAATCACTTTATTGGGGAATGCAGGGAGGTTCAAGTATCACAACCTATGAAACCGATGCCGGCAAAATTGGAATACTGATCTGCTATGATGTAGAATTTCCGGAATTGTCCCGTTTGCTGGCTTCTCATGGCATGCAGATTCTTTTTGTTCCATTCCTTACAGATACACAAAACTCCTATATGCGCGTCCGTTGCTGCGCCCAGGCACGCGCCATCGAAAATGAATGCTATGTGGCTATTTCCGGAAGCGTTGGCAATCTTCCCAATGTGGAGAACATGGATATCCAGTATTCACAATCAGTGGTATTCACTCCCTGCGATTATGCATTTCCCTTCAATGGCATTAAAAGCGAAGCAACGCCAAATACAGAAATGGTCGTCATATCAGATGTTGACCTGTCTTTACTGGATGAATTGCATTCACTCGGCAGTGTGCGCAACCTGAAAGACCGGCGTACAGATGTATACGAACTGAAGTATCTCGGAAAGGAGAACGAAAAATAAACTCAGGCCTTCATGTAACTGATTAAGGTTGCTCCTGAATGATGATTTTGTTATGGATGCAGACTTCATTCGTGCGTATTCCGGCGAAAGGGCTGAAAGGTTTCATAGGTTAGGCAAGAGCGCCGGTATCTGCAAGATCTGTGTATGGATCTGCTTTTCTTCAGTACATATTTGTTCTTGTCTTATATATAAATCAATCGAAGCAGTAAGCAAACACGTTGGATGAATCAGCGGATAGCTTCATTCAGTAAACGATTCACTACACATTAAATAAAATAATCTCCCCAAAAGCATTCTAATCCGGAACTAACGCCATTCTCATTTTATAAAGCCATTATGCACTCCGTGGCCGCCTCTTTGGATGGTCCCCGGAGCTCTGCTTCACCGCATTTTGGCGCGATAAGCGGAAATGTCAGGGTCATTATGATAATTCTCATTCACAATCAATCCCGTACAAGCCCTTTAATACAATTCTAATCTTAGATTAACCCCGCTCCATAACCAGCCCCTGAGCTTTGCATTTGCCTGACCGGATAATCGCCCCTGCCGGTTTTCACAAAGCTTCATTACTATATTTTACCGGAAGCTGTGACACGCATTCAGATATCACATGGGAAGAAAAAGTGCGTATCCGGAATTTTGAAACCTCAAACAGAAATTTATGTTATTAGCAACCGACCTTGATGGGACGTTTCTCGGAGGAACAAGTCTTCATAAACAACAGCTTTATCATTTGATCAGAGAAAATTCAGATGCCCGTCTCGTGTTCGTAACAGGACGCGGACTGGAATCTGTTTTACCTTTGCTCAATGATCCTATTATACCCAATCCTGATTATATCATTTGTGATGTAGGTGCAACCATTGTGAACGGTTATACCCTGGAGCCGGTTGAAATATTGCAATCAGAGATCGAGAAAAGCTGGCCGGGCAGCCTGAAAATAATGGAAGCGCTTGCCGGATTAAATAACATCGAACACCAGGAAGTACCTCAGCAGCGACGCTGCTCCTACTTCGTGCAAAATGAAGAAACAGTAGAAGAAGTCAGGCAACTTGTTGCGCCCCTTAAATGTGAGGTGGTTCACTCTTCGGCCAGGTTCCTTGATGTATTGCCAAAAGGAGTGAACAAAGGAACTTCATTAAAGAAGCTGACCAGTTATCTGCAATACGACCCCGCTGACGTGCTGGTGGCCGGTGACACACTGAATGATCTTGCGATGTATCAGTGTGGCTTCAAAGCTGTGGCAGTTGGAGGATCTGAAAAAAAACTGCTCGATGCAACAAGGGACATACCGCAGGTATTTCATGCACCGTCCGCTGGCGCCGGCGGCATACTTGATGCCCTGCAATATTTCCCCGGCCTGATCAGCGATGCAGCACTGACCGAAGTGAGGTCGATGGAAGCTAATCCGGTTAACAGCTCACAGCTGATCATGATGTATCACCGTTTTCCTTATGAAAAAAAAGAGATCAACGGACTCGTTCAACGGGTAACGCCCAAAAGTCCCAACGGTATCCTCCCCACTCTGCAAAGTTTCTTTGCGGGAGGGCGCTCCGGACTTTGGATCGCATGGGAAGAAGTAGAACAGTCCAATGATACGCTCAGGAACATTTATATCGATAAAACAAAATATCCAAATCTCATGGCCGCAAGAGTCGGTCTTTCAAAAGAAGAGATAGACATTTATTACAAATCTTTTTCGAAGGAGGCCTTTTGGCCAATGATCTTTTCTTTTATCGACAAAGTACATTTCAATCATACACACTGGGAACACTTCCAGGTTATTAACCGGAGATTTGCAGAAAAAGCCGCAGAACAGGCTGACCAGGGCGCCATCGTTTGGATACACGATTATAATTTATGGCTGGTGCCTGGTTATTTGAGACAACTCAGGCCGGATCTCACGATCGCTTTTTTCCATCATACAGCGTTCCCCGCTGCCAATACATTTAATATTCTTCCCTGGAGAAGGGATATCATTGGAAGTTTACTTCAATGTGATTTTATCGGTTTTCACATTCCCCGGTACGTGGAAAATTTCGTGGACGTGGCAAGCAGCCTCTTTCCGATCACTTCCATGCCGAAGATCAGCTGCGCACCACGCTTCCTCACCTACAGCAGCGCAATCGGAGTTTCTTCAATGACGCCGGCTATTGATACCGGAGAACGGACCATTTCGCTCGGCGCTGTTCCAGTCGGAATAAATACCAGCCATATCACCAAATTATTTAAGGATGGATCAATGAAGCAAAAGGTCGCAGAACTCAAAAGCCAGCTGAACGGGAAAAAAATGATCCTTAGCGCGGAAAGACTGGATTATGTGAAAGGACCACTGGAAAAGATCCTTGCCTTTGAACGCTTTCTTGAAGAGTACCCTGAATTTCATGGCAAAATAGAATTGGTGAACATCTGCCCGCCTGCTGCCGAAGGAATGAAAGTATATGACAATATCAAACTGCATCTTGAGCAGGCGGTAGGACGCATCAATGGGAAATATGCGAATATAGATTGGACCCCAATCCGGCTTTTCTTCCGGGCCTTCCCGTTTGAAGAAATACTGGTCTATTACGGTGCAGCGGATATTGCATGGATCACACCATTAAGAGATGGATTGAACCTGGTGGCGAAGGAGTTTATTGCCGTCCAGGGAGAACTTAAGCAGGACAAAGGGGTATTGATCCTGTCTGAATTCGCCGGGGCTTCTGTCGAACTCTCTTATGTACTGCTGACAAACCCCTACGATATACGGTCATTGAAAGAAACATTGCTCCAGGCTTTATTGATGAGGCCGGAAGAAAGAAATATGCGGATGGAGAGATTGTATGAACAGGTGAAGCATTATGATATAGAGTATTGGGCAAATGATTTTATCAGCAAAGCAGCAGCTGCCGTTGCCGCACCTGAGGAACATGTTGAAATCTGAAAGATCGCATCAACCAATATTACATACCTCCTTATTAATAATACTATGTCGAAAAATATAACTGAACTCCGTGAAAAACTATCGAAATATATCAGCAAGGCTGCAGCAAAAGAAAAAATCCCACGGTACATCCGCGCTGCTACGGCTACATTGATGGATCATTATGTAAATGGGCAGCTTGTAGTCCGGTTCGTGGATAAATGCCTGCTGCAAATAGAAATAAGATTGGTTGTCAGCGGAACCTCACAGGCAACCAATCTTCACTACAGGTACAAAGTCCCTGCAGATACGAAAAATGTGCTGAGGGCATCAGCGCACCAGCATCACCTGAAATGCTCCCGAATTGTGAAACCCACCTAAAACATCTCAACATGAAAGATCTGAAAAAAATGAGTAGTGAACAGCTCACTGATCTGCTTGCCGAAAAGACCTATAAATATACCAGGATGTTAAGAGAAGGAAAAAAAACGGATGAATTCGCCGCCTGCAAGTTGCTGATCGATCAGATCACGACAGAAATAAAAAAAAGGAAAGAACAGTAGCTGCCAACGGCCGCTAAGATATTGGCCACCGGCACGAAAAGTATTTCATGCAGCATTGAGCTGCTTTTAAATCAGTAAGCATGAAACAGATTTTTGCCTTATTGCTGACGCTGACCAGCTATACCTGTATCAGCAGCCCCGCAAAAGAAGATGGCCACGAGATCGAAGCATTTGTAAAACGCATTGTTGGCGAAAAAGCTTCTTCATTTGTGATCGAATATATCTCCGCAGAAAATGGCAAAGATGTATTTGAGCTTGAAGGCAATGGCAATCAAATCATCCTCCGTGGAAACAATGGCATCAGCATTGGATCCGCACTCAATCACTATCTGCGTTATTACTGCCACCGCCTGATCACATGGAATGACATGAACCCTTCCCTGCCGGCGAGCCTGCCGGTAGTAAAAGAAAAAATCAGGAAAACCTCTCCCTATCACTATCGTTATTACCTGAATTACTGTACGTTCAACTATTCAATGGCCTGGTGGGATTGGGACAGATGGCAGCAGGAGATCGACTGGATGACATTGAATGGGATCAATATGCCATTGGCCATCACTGGCGAAGAGGCTGTCTGGAACAAAGTGTACCGTGACCTCGGATTCAGTCAGGCTCAACTTGACAGTTTCTTTTGCGGGCCTTCCTATTTTGCCTGGTTCTGGATGGGTAACCTGGATGCATGGGGCGGACCGCTTTCCGGGAACTGGATGCGTCAGCGTGAAGCATTACAGAAAAAGATCCTGCATGCGGAAAGGGCCATGGGGATGACTCCCGTCCTGCCGGCTTTTACCGGCCACGTACCGCCATCCTTTTCTGCAAAATTCCCGGCAGCAAAGGTTAAAAAAACCAACTGGCATTCTGGCTTTGATGACGTACTGGTACTGGATCCCTCCGATACACTGTTCGATGAGATCGGTCAGCGGTTTCTTATCGAACAGACGAAATTATATGGAACAGATCATCTTTACTCTGCAGATACCTTCAATGAAAATGTTCCGCCCACCAATGATTCGACCTACCTCAGCAATATCAGCAGAAAAATATTTGCTTCAATGCAGGCTGCAGATCCGAAAGCAACATGGATCATGCAGGGCTGGATGTTCCACTACAATTCATCTTACTGGCAACCACCACAGATGCAGGCGCTGTTGCATTCCGTACCGGACAGCAACATGATCATACTTGATCTGTATTCGGAAAGCTTTCCGCTCTGGAAAAAAACCAATGCCTACTATGGTAAACCATGGATCTGGAACATGCTCCACAATTTTGGCGGCAATATCAGCTTATGGGGACGAATGCAAAACCCCGCAAAAGATCCTGCCGCCGCTCTCCACGATCCTTCTTCAGGAAAAATGATGGGGATCGGCCTCACACCCGAGGCCATTGAACAAAATCCTGTTCTCTATCAGTTGATGATTGACAATGTGTGGACAGATGCGCCGATTGATCTCGACGAATGGCTGAAGAACTACATTGTTCAACGGTATGGCTCTTATAATAAGAAACTTGATGACGCATGGTCTGTCCTTGCCCGCAGCGTATACATGGGAGGAACAACGGAAGGAGGCCCCGAGTCAATCATCACTGCAAGACCAACGCTGGACTCTTCCAACCGATGGGCAAGGACGCGGCTGGATTATGACTATCACGAACTCATTAAAGCCTGGCATTTGTTCGTTGAAGCAACGCCTGCCTTTGCGCAAAATGACGGGTTCAGTTACGACCTTGTTGACATCACCCGGCAGGTGCTTGCCAACTATGCGATCCAATTGCAACAGGGCGCCGCACAGGCATTTCATAAAAAAGATAAACAGCAATTTGACCGATCCGTCCATCAGTTCATGTCCCTGATGGATGATATAGATGCATTGCTTTCAAGCAGAAAAGATTTCCTGCTGGGCAGATGGCTTCAACAGGCGCGGAGCAATGGCTTAACCGCAGCAGAGAAAGATCAATACGAAAAAAATGCCCGCAACCTGATTACTACCTGGGGCGATGAGAACAGTCCGCTGCACGATTACTCATGCCGGCAATGGGCCGGACTTATCAAAGGATTTTATAAACCAAGATGGACAACTTACTTCCGTTATCTGAGGGACTGCCTGGATAAGAACATCAGTCCGGATGACGAATTTATCGCAGGCAAAATCCGGAAACAGGAATGGCAATGGGTGCTGCAACATGATCAATACCCGGCAACAACACTGGGATCGCCAATTGATAAAGCAGTAGAACTGTATCGCAAATACAGCAGTCTGATTAAATAGCGGGGTGCTGAATAACTGCGGTTACTTTGGAATGATCTATATCGCTGCCGGGCTTGCTGATCTTTACGGCTAAAATACAGGACTAGCTGAATCGCTGAACGGCCCTGCTATCGCCTTTACATCTTTCTTAGCTGAATTGTTCTTTCAACAACCGGAATTCCTGAAAAGGGCTGGCATGTTTATGAAGGATCCGGTGAACGGCATTCAGTACCGGCGAATGCAGATTAAGCTTATGCACCACGTTATAAAGTTCTTTTGAAGCATAGTACCCCTCCGCCACCATTTCCATGGAATGAATCGCTTTGCCTGCGCTCATTCCCCTTCCAACAAGTTTGCCCAGCATGCGGTTCCGGCTCAGATCCGAATAAGCCGTTACCAGCAGATCACCGAAATAAGCCGAACGGAAAAAATCCCTGGAACCCGGCACAGCTGCCTGAATAAAATCAGCAGCTTCGCGCATTGCATTCGATACAAGTACCGACTGAAAGTTCTGCCCGTATAGTAATCCATCCGCTATTCCGGCGGCAATCGCAATCACATTCTTCAGGATTGAAGCATACTCAATTCCTAAAGGATCATCGCTTTCAACCGGTATTACATAATCACAGGTCAGCCGGCCGATGATTTTTTTGATAAACTCCGCGTCATTACCCGCAATAGTGAGATAGGTCTCCCTCGAAGTTGCAATCTCTTCGGCATGACAAGGGCCGCCCAACACAATAATATTCCTCGCAGGCCGCTGTAATTGCTTCCCGATAAATTGAGCAGGAGTAAGATTAGTGCCGGGAACAAAACTCTTGATAGACACCGCCACCGGGACATCGTTAAGCAATGACTTATCTATTTTCTTCAATGTATCCTTCAGATAAGCTGAAGGCACCGCAAAGATCGCCAGTTCCGCGCCTGCACATGCCTCTGCAAAATTGACTGTCGCTGTAATTAATGAACGGTCAAAATTCACGGCGCTGAGATATCTTGGATTGCGCCCGTCACTGTTTACAATGTTTGCTATTTCAGCGTCCCGCATAAGCCAGGAAACCATATTACCACTTTCGGTAAAAATCTTCACGAGGGCCGTGGCCCAGCTCCCACTTCCGATGATCGCTATTTTATCTGCCATGCGCAAACCTACCACCCTGCAACTGGAGGGGGGTTAATGTAAAATTAGAATACAGTTAAAACTAACACATATGCAGGAACGCGTGGAAACAGAGCGCTTTAAAGCCATCCTCAGCCCTCATACGCGGGCTAATTGCTATATTGTTATGTTGACAATGACCAGATCCGCATCCATTACAGTGGTCAGTGGGAAAGAGCTTATTCATCCGCAGCGCCTTGCCGGCAACTCATTCCAATGGAACATAAATGCATCGTTAGTAGAAATGATACGCTAACGAACTGCCGGTAAAGTAATGCTGAATACTGATCCCTGCCCCTCCACCGACTCAACTGAGATATCTCCTTTGTGTAACCGGATTATCCGTAGCGCGAGTGAGAGACCAAGACCAAAACCACCTATTGCCGGAGAATCGCCCGCTCTGTAAAACGGCTGAAAAATATGATCCAGTTCTCCGCTGGCTATGCCGATCCCTTTATCGGCAATATCAATGCTGAATCCGGTGTTTGTAAGTTTAAGCGAAACCCTTGCTTCGTGATCAGTTGAATATTTGCAGGCATTCGCTACAATGTTTCTTATCGCTGTAAATAATAGCTCTTCATTTCCCAATATCAACAGCTCATGCTGGTCTTCAGGAAGACCACTAAAATCAAGGATCACCCGTTCGTCTTTTTGCTGTTCATCTATCGCTCCCGGTAATCTCATCAGTATTTCATCTATTCGCACAAGGTCAATATCCAGTCCGCCGGCATTGCCTGAAGCCGTTGCAAACTTCAGTAATGTCTGCACCAGGTTATTCATGTGCCTGACATCCTGCAAAACATTCTGCATGGTATACCTGTAGTCTGCTTCCGTTCGCTGCCGCTGCAGGGACACTTCCAGTTGACTTGAAATAGAGGTCAGTGGCGTAGACAGCTCATGTGATGCGTTCGAAATAAAGCGCCGCTGCGTTTCAAAACTATCTTTAAGGCGATCCAGTAACTCATTCAAGGTTCTGGCAAGAAAAGACCATTCATCCCGGCCATCCGTTTCTTTGATCCGCCTTTCGAGACTATAGGCTGAGATATTCTTTACCTCGCTCGCGATATGTCCAACCGGTTTTAAAAGACGTGCGGTAAAAATATACCCGCCGGCAAATGTCAGCAAAGCGCCGCTTATGAAACAGATCAGGATGATCTCTCCCAGTTTCTGCAAACCCGCATACCCGTCTTCATCAAATGCCGCACACAGGATGACCGGGCTGTTCTGACCGGATAGACGATGGTACCCGATCACTTCCTTTCCATTCTGCATGAAGTAAACTGTTCCTTTTTCCAGTATACGATTAAGCATTGCATTGTCCAGACCGATAGTATCCGCGGGAAGTTCGCTGTAGTGGTATAATGATTTGCCCTGCCTGTTGTAGACCTGCACAGATTTGCGTTTCAGCGCAAGCGTTGTGGATGAGTCGATACGTGAAATCAATTCCTGATCGAAGATCTCAGATTGGTTGATCAGATTTGCTGTGGTGATCGCCCTGTTGGTCAACCTCGTCTTGATCGTTGCAACACGGGAGTTATACGAAATATAGTATACCGCGGCACAGGCTATCCCCCATATCAAAATAACGAGTAGCGTGAATAGCAAGGTTATTCGGAAACGGACCCCCATGTTCAGCATTTTTCTTTTAACATATATCCCATTCCAACAAAAGTATGAAGCAGTTTCTCTGAAAACGCTTTATCCATCTTGTTCCTCAGGTAATTTATGTAAACGTCGATGATGTTTGTGTTTGCATCATCCCTGATATTCCAGACATCAACGGCTATATCTGTGCGTGACACGACCTTATTCTTATTCCGCAAAAAATACTCCAGCAATTGAAACTCTTTAGCGGTAAGGGTAATGGGTTGTCCGGCACGTTCAACTGATTTTGTTTCCAGGTTCATCGTAAGGTCAGCGGCATGCAGAATATTACCGGTAGGGCTGTTAGGGTCTGCAGTTCTTCTGAGTAACACACGGATCTTCATCACAAGCTCCCTGAATTCAAACGGCTTCAGCAGATAGTCATCTGCGCCGGCATCGTAGCCCTCTATCTTATCTGCCAGCGTATTCAATGCCGTAAGCATGATGACGGGAATCTCCGGATTGATCTGTCTCATCCGCCGGCATAGCTCATACCCCTTCATTCCGGGAAGATTGATGTCGAGTATAACAAGATCGAAAGGCCTTTGATGAAATACATCAAACGCAGTATCGCCACTATAGATAGCTTCAACTTCAAATCCGTTTTCAGATAATCCATAACGAAGCGTATCGGCAATCCGAGGATCATCCTCCACAACCAATATTCTGCAATTTCCCATTAACTGTAAGTTACCCAACAGTTCTGAAATGAATGAAATAATATAATCGGTCCGGCAACAGATATTTTAACTCATTTCTAATTCTGAACTAAGCAGATACTTAGTATCAGTTTGCAATTTTAATTATGCGGCATATTCACTCAATACTTATCCCCGTCGATTTTTCCGGGAATACTTCGCTCGCACTGGCGAAAGCAACGCATATATTTCCTACCCGGCATGCTTTAACAATTCATCTGTTTCACGTTCAGTCATACCGTAGCCAGCAGGCCGCAGGTTCCGATATAAAAAATGCGCAGAAGCTTGAACACCTTAAGCAAGGCATCAGACAGCAGCATCCGTCCTGGGAAGTTTTGACCTGGATAGGATCAGGCAAGCCAGTCCAGGACAGTATAATAACAAAAGCTCAGCAACTGAATGTGGATCTGATCATCATTGGCAAAAGCTCCCGTCATAGCTTTTTTTCATTCTTCAATACTGTAGCTCCGGGCAAACTGGCATTTTCATCCTCAAAACCTGTTTTAACTGTTAAGCCTGATGCTATAAACAACGCCATCAGAACGGTAGTGATCCCTATCGATGGGCAGTCCCCGCAAAATAAACTCTCCGTACTGGAGGCTTTAACTTTTCACTCGGCAATTATCGTCAGGCTTGTTACATATAAAGACAAAAAAGACTTGTCACCAGATGGAAGGCAACTGATCTTTGACACATTCCAGGCATTCAAAATAAGATCTCATTACCAGGTCAGCTTCGAAACCATTTCGGGAAAGAACAGGGTCGGTGCATTATTACGTTATTGCGAACAGGTGGCTGCTGACCTGCTAATTGTTTATTGTGATGTAAAGACCCGGGCAGGGCGCCGGCTCAATTCTCAAATTTCAGAGCTGATTCAAAAAGGTTCGGGCACCCAGGTTCTGTCATTGCCGCCGCCCTGAATTTAATCATTCCCTGTATTAATTTGTACTCAGTCGTTTTTAAATAACAGTAAATCACTAAATTAGCACTCTAATACATTTCTAATCCGAGGTTAAGACCGGCCCATGCCCGTAACAGTAAGTTCGCTTTCAGTCCCGTTGAAATCCTGTTGCTTATGATATGATCATCGGTTAACAGGCTTTCAGCAGTGGAAACATTATAAAAAGTATGACATCAGAATGGCAAAGACAACCAGTGAATTTCGGCTGAATTTACTCAGCAAAATACGGCAGGCCAGTTCCGTATATGCGATCGAACGATATATCACCACCGCAACAAGAACACTTTCAAGAAAAAATGTGAATGGGCATCTTATCGACAGGTTCCTGGACCGATCCATTGAGGACCTGCAAGCTGATCTGGGTGACCCTTCCATGTTGACTATAAATGAAAGAATTTCTGCTGGCTTGAAATATCTGCAGCTCGCCAAATCAACCCTGATCGAAGCAGCTAAATGATCTGCCTGCACCTGCATACAAACACTGCCGGTCAACTTTCCAAACTCAAACGAATTGTGCCAGTCAGCTCCGAATAACCTGAGTTATTCGAAGCTGACCGGCCTGTTTAATCAACAAACGAATGAATACCTGATACTGTTCCGTAAAGGAGCAAATCAGCGAACATAAGAACGATGCAAACTTTATATCAACTGCATTACCGGCAAAAGAGAAGGAGAAAAATTACAAGCATATACATAAATCCTTCCGGTGCCGGATGTAATACATTTCCGTTCATGATCTGAACAAGACCGTCTTCCCGCCGGAGCGCCGGCGAATAACAGAATAAACAGAGTAAGCTGATACATTTACTCCCGCAGTCTGCACAAAGGCTATTGTAATCACCTGAGACCATCCGGATATCCAACACGGAGTTTTTTTGGCACCTGTGCCATACAAATTTAGATGTTATGCGTAATTTAAGACAGCTGTATAAATTTTTCATACTACCGGTACAAACGCGGCTGACAAGAGTACAATATATTATGTTGATAGCGACGCTTACCGGTCTTTTTTCCGGTCTGGTAGCTGTCTGCCTGAAGACATTGGTGCATTATTTACAACACTGGATCGTTGGAACGGGCGTCAGTCACTTAACGTTTTTATTATTCCCTGCAATCGGACTGCTGCTGACGGCGATAATCGTCCGGTATTTTTTTAATGCACATATAGAAAAGGGAATTGCAATGGTACTTCGCGCGATTGCCAGGAAGTCATCGTTTATCCCATTGAAGCATACATATCAGCACATAATCACCAGTTCACTGACAGTAGGCCTTGGCGGTTCAGCAGGTTTGGAAGCGCCAATTGTGGCCACCGGTTCTGCCGTCGGCTCAAATACAGCACGTATAAGTGAGCTGAATTATCGTGAACGCACACTGCTGATCGGCTGCGGGGCTGCAGCAGGTATTGCGGCAGTGTTCAATGCGCCGATCGCCGGAGTGATCTTTGCCATTGAGGTTTTATTAACGGATGCGGTTGTGGTCAGTTATTTTATTCCTCTTATCATATCTTCTGTCATTGGCGCGCTCTGTTCAAAAATAATTCTTCAGGAGTCCTTTCTTTTTAATTTCGTTTTGAAAGAGAATTTTGATTACCGCAATGTTCCCTTTTATCTCTTGCTTGGTGTATTGGCAGGTTTTGTCGCCCGCTACTATGCACAATCATTTAAAGGAGTTGAAGGTCGTATTCATGCCTGGAAGATCAATGCGTTTGCCAAAGCACTGATCGGAGGACTGATGCTGATGGTCATCTATTTCTTACTTCCCCCACTTTTTGGAGAGGGGTATGAAAGCGTGTCTCTACTCGCAAATGGCGAAGCAGGAAAGCTTAATGATAACGCAACAATGTTTTCCTTTCTTGAGGAAAATTGGTCATTGTTGATCTTTACGGGGTTGATCGTATTGTTAAAACCCCTGGCGGCGGCAGTAACGCTGGGCAGTGGTGGCAACGGTGGTAATTTCGCTCCATCTCTGTTCACAGGCGCATATCTTGGTTTCTTTTTTTCCAGGTTATTTAACACAACCGGTTGGGTGAAGATCCCCGAAGGCAATTTCACCTTGGTAGGAATGGCGGGAGTGCTCAGCGGCGTGATGTATTGCCCCTTATCAGCGATATTCCTGATCGCTGAAATAACCAACGGTTATGGCCTGTTCATTCCGTTGATGATCGTATCCGCTCTCTCTTTCTTCATTGTAAAATCTTATGACCCGTACTCGATGGAGATCCGTAAGCTCGCAAAGGATGGCGAAGTCTTTACGCATAAAAAGGAAAAGAATATCTTAACATCCATCCGGCTCTCAGAGATGCTGCAGGAGAAATACGCGAGCGTTCATATCGATCAGTCCTTCAGAGACCTCGTTGATGTGATCAAAAAAAATGACAGAAACATTTTCGCTGTGGTGAATTCCCATAACAAACTCATAGGCGTCATTGAGCTGAACGATATCAGGCAATTGCTTTTTCAACCCGATCAATTCGACAATATGACGATCAGGAAACTGGTGAAGAAACCGGCGGATATGATCTATGAAAACCAGGATATGCATATTGTAATGGAAAAATTTGACATCACTCAAAGCTGGAATCTTCCTGTGGTAGACAAGGACAAGAACTTTATCGGGTTTATTTCCAAAACAAAGCTGTTTGATAAATACAGGGAAATACTCGACTCCCAGGTCGACCTGTATGACTCCCGGCATTAACCTGTGGCTTACAGACGTATATTTTATATATTTACGTATGGGAACGCTCAACACAGAAGAAGTACTGATCGCGATCTGCAGCATCGTGGTATTATCCTATTTATTCTCGATCGTCAGCCGGTATATAAGGATCCCTTCGGTCCTGCTGTTATTGTTTGCGGGCATTGGTTTCAGGGTGGTCGCTGATGCCTATAAGGCTGATATCAGCTTCTCTCCACAACTAATAGAATCTCTGGGTGTTGTTGGACTGATCATGATCGTACTGGAAGCCGGGCTGGACCTGAAACTTGAAAGAAGCAAGCTCGGGCTTATCAGGAATTCCTTCTTTTCTGCGCTGGTTATTTTCGCCATTTCAGCAGCATTGCTCACTGTCATTTTGGTAAACTGGTTGCATGAACCGGTAGAAAAATGTCTGGTATATGCCATTCCGCTTTCCATTATGAGCAGCTCTATCGTTATACCAAGCATAAACCCGCTCAGCGAACAGAAAAAAGAATTCCTGGTCTACGAAGCTTCCTTTTCTGACATCATTGGCATTATTGTTTTCAATTACTTTATATCCGGAGATACGCTTACGGCACGTTCCCTCGGAGTCTTCGGCGGAGAGATTGCACTTTCTGTGATCTTATCCGTGATCTTGTCCTTTTTTCTTCTTTTTATTCTCGCAAAAACCCGGCTCAATATTAAATTTTTCCTGATCTTTTCCCTGCTGATCCTGATCTATGCGGGAGGAAAGATCTTTCATTTGCCATCACTTATTATTATTCTTGTATTCGGCCTGCTGATCAACAACTGGGAAAAGCTGAAGTGGGAAAAAGTATTAAAGTATTTTCCGCACGAACAGGTCGAGGCATTGCGGCATTTGCTGCACTCCGTGACGGCAGAAACATCCTTTCTTATCAGGACATTTTTCTTTATCCTTTTTGGATTTTCCATTTCCCTGCGTTTTTTATCAGAACCGGAAATCTTATTGGTCGGAAGCCTGATCGTAATTGCAATGTTCCTGGTAAGGATCTTATACCTGCGCTTCTTTGTGCGCACCAATCTTTTCCCCGAATCATTTTTTATCCCGCGTGGATTAATTACCATTGTTCTGTTCTACAAGATCCCCGCGAACCTTCGCTTAAGCACCTTTAATGACGGGATATTGTTCTTCGTAATTCTTACAACCAGTATTATCATGGCGCTTGGAATGGTTTTTTATAAGAAGAAACCTGACCAGATAGTTGAAGAAAGTCAGTTTCTGGAAAATACGCAAACAGATAAATGATGGCAGGATGCCGCATAAAAATGTAACGCAACTATTTAGTCGAGCCTCAAAAACTCTACAATACTTTATAATATTGGGTTTCGAGCAATTTATCGATTAAAAAAGTTGCAAGTGATTTGAAAAAGTGGTAAAAAGCTTGCAAATTGGGTGATGCTATCACGCCCTAAACAACATAGTCCGCAGTTGGGAATGTTCTCCGGTCTGTCGGATCAATTGGATCAGCGTCATCCCTTGTACGTGCTGGCCCATCGGATCAACTGGCCGGTATTTGAAGAAGCGTTTAAGATCTATTACAGTGAAAAGATGGGAGCG